>ERZ1066121.1-NODE-1-length-591926-cov-214.198668_pt1 | contig 591926 bp, 555 predicted proteins | sample MGYA00382768_ERZ1066121 | MGnify/ENA primary metagenome ERZ1066121 (study PRJEB33369, sample SAMEA5778351) | biofilm metagenome | biome: Industrial cooling water; feature: Water cooling tower basin; material: Biofilm | place: United Arab Emirates | collected...
TCGCTCAGGTTGATGTTGACCAGCTCGGCCAGCTCGGCGCGCCACGGGTCGATCGGGTGGCCGCTGAGGTAATGGCCCAGCGTCTCGCGCTCGCCGGCCAGCAGCTGCTCCAGCGGCCACTCGTCGCAGGCCGGCAGGTCGACCTTCGCCACCGGCGCATCGGCGAAGCCGCCGAACAGCGAGACCTGGCCGGCGGCGGCCGAACGCGCGGCCTGCTCGCTGGCCTTCACCGCCTCGGGCAGCTGCAGCAGCAGCGACGCGCGGTTGGGGGCGAAGCCATCCAGCGCGCCGGCGTTGATCATCGCCTCGACGGCGCGGCGGTTGAGCTTGGTGGGGTCGACGCGCTCGCAGAAATCGAGCAGGTCGCGGAACGGCCCCTTCGCCTCGCGCGCCGCGACGATCGCCTCGCATAGCCCGACGCCCACACCCTTGATGGCGCCGAGCCCGTAGCGGATCGTGCGCGCGTCCGTGGCTTCGAACATCGTCGCGGAGTGGTTCGCCTTCGGCGGCAGCACGGTGAGCTGCAGCGCGCGGCACTCGTCGAGGAAGTTGACGACCTTGTCGGTGTTGTCCATGTCGGAGGACAGCACCGCGGCCATGAACTCGGCGGGGTAGTGCGTCTTCAGCCACGCGGTCTGGTAGCTCACGAGCGCGTAGGCCGCGGCGTGCGACTTGTTGAAGCCGTAGCCGGCGAACTTCTCCATCAGGTCGAAGACGGCGTCGGCTTTCGCTTCGTCGATGCCGTTCTTCGCCGCGCCCTCGCGGAACATGGCGCGGTGCTTGGCCATCTCCTCGGGCTTCTTCTTGCCCATCGCGCGGCGCAGCAGGTCGGCGCCACCGAGCGAGTAGCCGCCCAGCACCTGCGCCATCTGCATCACCTGCTCCTGGTAGACCATGATCCCGTAGGTCTCCTCCAGCACCGGCTGCACGCGCGGGTCGGGGTATTCGACCGCCTCCTTGCCGTGCTTTCGGGCGTTGAAGCTCGGGATCAGGTCCATCGGGCCGGGACGGAACAGCGACACCAGCGCGATCAGGTCCTCGAAGCGGTCGGGCCGCGCCTCGCGCAGCAGGTTGCGCATGCCCGAGGATTCGAACTGGAACACCGCCACCGTCTGCGCGCGGCTGAACAGGTCGAACACCGGGCGGTCGTCGAGCGGGATGCGCGCGATGTCGAGTGCGGGCTCGCCCTTCGCGGCGCGGCGCTTGTTGATGGCCTTCACCGCCCAGTCGATGATCGTCAGCGTGCGCAGGCCGAGGAAGTCGAACTTCACGAGGCCGATGGCCTCGACGTCGTCCTTGTCGAACTGCGTGACCGCGCCGCGCCCGCCGGGCTCCGAGAACAGCGGGCAGAAGTCGGTGAGCGGCGTGGGTGCGATGACGACGCCGCCGGCGTGTTTGCCGGCATTGCGCGTGAGGTCTTCGAGCTGGCGCGCGAGGTCCATCAGGTCGCGCACTTCGTCCTCGCGGGCGTAGCGCTCGATCAGCTCGCCCGAGCGCACGGTGTCGTCGGTCTTGCCTTTTTCCGTTTCACCGAGCGCGTCGTCGAGCGCGATGCCCAGCACGTTCGGGATCAGTTTGGCCACGCCGTCGACGAAGCCAAACGGGTGCCCGAGTACGCGGCCGCAGTCGCGCACCACGGCCTTCGCCGCCATGGTGCCGTAGGTGATGATCTGGCTGACGCGATCAGAGCCGTACTTGCGACTGACGTAGTCGATGACTTCGTCGCGGCGGTCCATGCAGAAGTCGATGTCGAAGTCGGGCATCGACACGCGTTCCGGATTGAGGAATCGCTCGAACAGCAGGTTGTAGGCGAGCGGGTCGAGGTCGGTGATGCCGAGCGCGTAGGCCACCAGCGAGCCGGCGCCGGAGCCGCGGCCCGGGCCCACGGGGATGCCGTGTTCTTTCCCCCAGTTGATGAAGTCGGCCACGATCAGGAAGTAGCCGGGGAAGCCCATCTTGATGATGACGTCGACTTCGCGCGTCAGGCGCTCGGCGTAGTCCTGCGCGGTGAGCCCCGGCGCGGGGTCGTGCGAGGCGAGACGCTTGGCGAGGCCGCGCTCGGCTTCCGAGCGGATCCATGTATCGAGCGTTTCGCCGTCCGGCACCGGGAAGGCCGGCAGGTAGTAGGTGCCGAGCGACAGCGCGAAATTGCAGCGCGCCGCGAGATCGACGGTGTTGGTGAGCGCGTCCGGCAGGTCGTGGAACAGCGCCTCCATTTCCTCCGTCGACTTCAGGTACTGCTCGGCAGTGAAGTCGCGCGGGCGCTTCGGGTCGTCGAGCACGCGCCCCGTCGCGATGCAGACGCGGGCCTCGTGCGCGTCGAAGTCGTCGCGGTCGAGGAAGCGCACGGCATTGGTCGCGATCGCCGGCAGGCCGCGCGCAGCGGCCAGTTCCAGCGCGGCGCGGTTGAAGGCTTCCTCGCCGGCTTTGCCGACGCGCTGCAGCTCGACGTACAGCCGGTCGTCGAAGCGGGCCGCGTAGCGATCCAGCAACGCCGCCGCGTGGTCGTCGCGCCCGCCGCCGATGGCGAGCCCCAGCGGGCTGTCGGGGCCAAGCGCGATCAGCAGACCCTCGTGGTCCTCGAACAGCCACTCCGGACGGACGCCGAGGATGTCGGCGCGCTGGCCGTCGGCGTAGGCGCGGGTGATCAGCCGCGAGAGCGAGAGGTAGCCGCGGCGGTCGAGGCACCAGGCCGTGACTCGGCCGAGTACCGCTTCGCCGTCATCGAGCGTGAGCTGCGCGCCGGCGATGGGCTTGAGGCCCTTGCCCTCGGCTTCCTTGTAGAACTTCACCAGCCCGAAGAAGTTCGTCGGGTCGGTCAGCGCGACCGCCGGCTGCCCGCGCTGCGCGCAGCGCTTGGCGAGGTCGGGCAGGCGGATCGTCGAGTCCGTCAGCGCGTACTCGCTGTGGACGTTCAGATGGACGAAGCGGGGCGGCATGGCGGCGTCCGGGGCAGACGCCGCAGGCTACGTGCCCCGCCCCGAGCGGACAAGGACTTGACTTGCGCCGCGCGCCCGGAGGGGCGCCCTTGGCTCAGCCCGCGTAGTGCGTCGCGGCGTAGCTGCGCTCGCGATGCAGCTGGCGATCGAGGCGGCGCACGTCGTCGGCGAGCTGGCGCAGGGCCAGGTACTCGGCCTCGCGGCGCTGGTGTTCGGCGCGCGGCGACGGGTTCGGCTTGGGGGTGTGGGCGGGGTAGGCGCGGGCGGTCGTGTTCATGGCGGGGCTCATCGCGGTTCGGGGGCATCGCCGCGGGCTGCGGTGATGTGGGGCCAGTGTCGGCGCGCGCCGGCCGCGCGGTAAGTCACAAAAGTCAGCGTGACCAACGGACGACGGCCGGAAGTCACGTTCCTGCCCTCGCGGTGTCATCGAGTCGTCGCAGGCTGTGCGCGGTCTCGACGGGGGGTCGTGATGCGGCAGATCGCCAAAGCGATGAGTGCGTGGGCGGTGCTGGTGTTGGGATCGATCGGCGTCTGCGCTGCCGGGGATCGGCCCTTCGACAACAGTCGCCACGTCGATATGCGCGGCGCGTCGCTGCACGTCCGCGACTGGCATCCGGCGTCCACGCCGCTGCTGCCGGCCGCTGCGCGATGTCCGGTGCTGCTGGTGCACGCGCTGGCAGGATCCACCTATTCGTTCCGCCATGTGGCGCCGGCACTCGCCGCGGCCGGGCATCGCGTGCTGGCGATCGATCTGCCGGGTTACGGCTACAGCGCGCGGCGACCGTTCGAGGGCAGCGCCGCCGAGGCGCTCTGGCACCTGCTGGATGCCGAGGCGCCCGGCGCGCGCTGGTGTCTCGTTGGCCATTCGATGGGGGCGCGCGTGGTTGGTCAGATGGTGGCGCTGGCGCCGCAGCGCGCCGGTGCCGCGGTGTACCTGTCGGGCTCGCCGGTGCGCGAGCGGCGCCGGAACCCTTCGATGTTCCGCGCCCAGCCGCTGCGCGGCATGGTGCTGGCCATGGCGGAGCGCCGCTACTTGCGCGCGGACGGGCTTGCCGACGTGATGGAGGAGGGCCTGGGCCGCCGGCCCGAGCCTCTCGAGCTCGCCGCATACCTCGCGCCGCTGCAGCAGCCGGGCACGCTGCCCGCCATCCTCGACGGCTACGCGCGCGACATGGGCCCGGACCGCACCGAAGCGGTCCAGCTCGCGACCACGCCGACACTCGTGCTGTGGGGCGCGCGCGATCGCTGGCTCAAGCCCGAAATCGGCGAAGCCCTCGCTGCGGCGCTGCCCGATGCCCGCTGGGTGCTGGTCGAGGCGGCGGCTCACAGTCCGATGGAAACGCACCCCGACGCCGTGCTGCCGCCGCTGCTCGCGCTCTTCGACGAGGCCGCGCCGCGCGCCCTCACGGCGACGTCGCCGACGGCGGCCGTCAGCCCAGCAGCGTCGGGGTCATCGCCGCCCTGACCGGCGCGAAGCTGCGCCGGTGCGCCGGGCAGGGCCCAAGGCGTTTCAGCGCGTCGAGATGCGCCGGCGTCGGGTAGCCCTTGTGCGCGGCGAAGCCGTAGCCGGGATGCGCGGCGTCGAGCTCGAGCATCCAGCGGTCGCGCGTCACTTTGGCGAGGATCGAAGCCGCCGAGATCGCCGCGATGTTCGCATCGCCCTTGACGACGGCCTCGGCGTCGACGCGCAAGCCGGACGGCACGCGGTTGCCGTCGATCAGCACGCGCGTCGGGGTGATGGAAAGCGTGGCGATCGCGCGACGCATGCCTTCCAGCGTGGCCTGCAGGATGTTCAGGCGGTCGATCTCGTCGGCATGCACGAGCACGATCGACCACGCCAGCGCCTGCGTCTGGATTCGCGGGAACAGCGCATCGCGCTGCGCCTCGGTGAGCCCCTTCGAATCGCCAAGGCCCTCGATGCGCCGTGCCGGATCGAGGATGACTGCCGCCACCGCGACCGGCCCGGCCAGCGGGCCACGGCCGGCTTCGTCGACGCCGGCGAGGCCGGGCAGGCGCCACGAGGGGTCGGTCATCGCGCCAGCAGCGTCGACACGGCCTCGGCCGCCGCGCGCGGCGTCGGCGCCTGCAGCGCGTCATGCAACCCTTCGAAGCGCAGCTGCTGCGCGGGCGTGAGGCCATCGCTCAGCAGGCGCTCGATGTCATCGGCCAGCACCTCGGCGCGGCAGTCGGCCTGCATGCGTTCCGGCACCAGCGATTCGCCGGCGAGCACGTTGGGCAGGCTGTAGCGCGACACCTTCAGCATCCCGAAGGCCTTGACGATGAAATGCGTCAGCGGCGCGATGCGGTAGGCGACGACCATCGGCCGCTTGGCGAGCATCGCTTCGAGCGCGGCGGTGCCGGAGGCCAGCAGCACCGCGTCGCTGGCCACCATCGCCTCGCGGGCGCGGCCGTCGACGAGGTGCAGCGCGCCGTGCAGCGGCAGCGATGCCGGGTGCGTGGCAAGCACTCGCTGGAAGCGCTCGCGGCAGCGCGCGTTCGCCATCGGTGCGAGCACGCGGAGGTTCGGCATCCGGGCCAGCAGCAGGGCGACCGCGTCGAGGAATACCGGCCCGAGCCGCGCGATCTCGCTGCCCCGGCTGCCTGGAAGCAGGGCCAGCAGCGGGCCGTCGCTGTCGATGCCCAGCGCACGGCGCGCGGCGTCGCGGTCCGGGCGCAGCGGCAGCATCGCCGCCAGCGGATGGCCGACGAAGGTGGCCTCGACACCGTGTTTGGCGTAGATCGCCGGCTCCATCGGAAACAGGCACAGCACGCGGTCGGCCGACGCGCCGATCGTCGCGGCGCGGCTCTCGCGCCAGGCCCACACCGACGGACTGACGTAGTGGACGGTGCGCAGGCCGCGGGCTTTGAGCCACTTCTCGAGGCCGAGGTTGAAGTCGGGGGCATCGATGCCGACGACGACGTCGGGTCGCCAGGCCAGCAGGCGTTCGCGCAGGGCTTTCCTGAGCTTCAACAAACGCGGCAGGTGCTTCAAAACTTCCACCAGCCCCATCACCGCGAGTTCCTCGCAGTCGTGCCAGGCGGTGACCCCCGCGGCGCGCATCTCCGGGCCGGCGACGCCTGCGAACTCCGCGTCGTGGTGCAGCGCTTTCAGGTCGCGCACCAGCGCGGCGCCGAGAAGGTCTCCCGACGCCTCGCCCGCGATGAGGGCGATGCGCAGCGGTACGTGGCGTGGCGCCGGAGGGGTGCCTTTGGCGTCGTCGCTCATCCGCGTGGCTTCAGCGCAGCAGGCCGCGCTCGCTCTTCTCGATGAACGCGAGCATACGGGCGACGTCTTCCGAGCTGGCCGCGGCTTCGGCGAGCTGCTGCTTGGCTTCGGCCAGCGGCGCACCGGACATGAACACCGCGCGATACGCGCGCTTGATCGCTGCGATGCGTTCGGCATCGAAGCCGCGACGCTTCAGGCCTTCGGCATTGATGCCGCGCGGCACCGCGTACTTGTCCGCGATGATGACGAAGGGGGCGACGTCGGCGTTGACCAGACTGCCCATGCCGATGAAGGCATGGGCGCCGATGCGGCAGAACTGGTGGATGCCGGCGAAACCGCCGAGGATCGCCCAGTCTTCGACGATGACGTGGCCGGCCAGCGTGGCGTTGTTCGCGAGGATGCAGTGGTCGCCGATCACGACGTCGTGCGCCACGTGCACGTAGGCCATGATCCAGTTGTCGCTGCCGACCGTCGTCACGCCGCCGCCGTCGACGGTGCCGCGCGAAAAGGTGGTGAACTCGAAGATCGTATTGCGGTCGCCGATCACCAGCCGCGTCGGTTCGCCCCTGTGTTTCTTGTCCTGCGGCTGGCCGCCGAGGCTGGCGTGCGCGTGGATGACGTTGTCGCGGCCGATGCGCGTGGGCCCGAGGATCGAGCAGTGTGAGCCGACGCTTGTACCGGCGCCGATCTCGACGTCGGCCCCGATGACGGTGAACGGCCCGATCGACACGCCCTCATCCAGCCGGGCCTTCGGATCGATGACCGCGCTCGGATGGACGCCAGCGGCGGCGCTCATGCGGATTTCGTCTCAGCGCACAGCATCTCCGCGCTGGCCACTTCCTTGCCGTCAACGAGCGCCTTGCCCTCGTACAGCGCCATGTTGCGGATGGTGCGCTTCAGCGTGACCTCGAGCATGAGCTGGTCGCCCGGCACGACCATCTTCGAGAAGCGCGCGTTGTCGACCTTGACCAGATAAAATTGCGACGGGCCGCTGTTCTCGCTGCAGGTCTTGCCGTCGGAAAGCATCGTCAGCAGGCCGCCGGCCTGCGCCAGCGCCTCGATGACCAGCACGCCCGGCATCACCGGGTTGCCCGGAAAGTGACCGGTGAAGTGCGGCTCGCTCGCGGTGACGTTTTTCAGCGCGACGATGCGCTGCTTCGGTTCCACCGACAGCACGCGGTCGACCAGCAGGAACGGGAAGCGATGCGGCAGCAGGCGTTCGATGCAGCGCACGTCGAGCGGGAAGGGGGGCAGGGTCATGGGCTGGAATCGGTCTTTTTGAGCAGGATTCTGGCGAGGCGGTCGAGCTGGCCGAAGCGGGCGGCGTTCTTGCGCCACTCGCGCTTCGGCTGCAGCGGCGTTCCGGAAGCGTACTCCCCCGGCTCGGCGAGCGAGTGGGTGACGAGGCTGCGCGCGCCGATGGTCACCTTGTCGGCGATTTCGATATGGCCAACCAGCCCCGCCCCACCGCCGATCAGACACCAGCGGCCGATGCGCGTCGACCCGGCCACCGCGACGCAGCCGGCCATCGCCGTGTGCGCACCGATGCGCACGTTGTGGCCGATCTGGATCTGGTTGTCGAGGCGGACGTCCTCTTCGAGCACCGTGTCGTCGATCGCGCCGCGGTCGATCGTCGTGTTCGCGCCGATCTCGCTGTCGTCGCCGACCATCACGCCGCCAAGCTGCGGCACGTTGAGCCAGCGCCCGGCATCCACCGCCAGACCAAAGCCGTCGGCGCCCAGCACCGCGCCCGGGTGGATGCGCACGCGCTGGCCGAGCCGCACGCGGCGCACCAGGGTGACGCGGGCGACGAGTTCGCTGCCGGCGCCGACCACGCAGTCCTCGCCGATCACGCAGCCGGCGCCGACGATGGCCCCCGCGCCAACAACGCTGCGCGCGCCGATGCTGACGAAGGCGCCGATGTGCGCGGACGGGTCGACGCTGGCCGACGGGTCGATCACCGCCGATGCGTGGATGCCGGCATCACGCGCCGGCAGACGCTCGAACCGCGCGGCGATGCGCGCGTAGGTCGCATAGGGGTTGGGGCTCAGCAGCGCCGGCACCGCGCAATGCGCGGCTTCATCGGGATGCAGGACGACGGCCGCGACGCGCGTCGCTGCGAGATGTTTGCGGTACGCCGGATTCGCGAGGAAGGCCAGCGCGCTTTCGGGCGGCGCGTCGGCCTGCAGCGGTGCCACGGTGGCGACGACGGTATCGTCGCCGCGCCGCTCGAGCCCGAAGCGTTCGGCGAGCTCGGACAGCCGGAAGCGCGGGCCCGTCGCCTCCATCCCGCCTTAGAACTGCCCGCCGAAGGTGAACTGCAGGTTTTCGGTGCGATCACTCTCTTCGCGGCGGAACGGGCTCGCCCACGAGATCGAAATCGGGCCTACCGGCGCCTGCCACTGCAGCGCGATGCCGGCCGAGGCACGGATATCGCCCGAGCCGAACTCGCGCGCATCGCGCCACACGTTGCCGAAATCGACAAAGGCCGACACGCGGATGCCGCGGGAGTCGAACAGCGACGGGAAGTACGCCTCCACTGAGCCGATCGCCTTGAAGGCGCCGCCGAGCGACTGGCGGAAATCGGACTGGCCGAAGTCGAGCGACGACACCGGGCCGAGCGTGTTCTGCTCGAAGCCGCGCAGCGAGCCCGGGCCGCCGGCGTAGAAGTTCTCGAAGAACGGCAGGCCGGCGTTGCCGGTCTTGCCGTAGCTGTCGCCGTAGCCGATCTCGCTGCGCGTTTCGATGACCAGCGCGCGGTTGATCGGCCAGAACTTCGAGAAGTCGTGGAAGACCTTGTAGTACTCGAGGTCCGAACCCGGCAGCGTCACTTCGGCGCCGATGCGGTTGTACGTGCCGGCGGTGGGGGCGAAGAAATCATTGCGCGTGTCGCGCGCCCAGCCGGCCTGCATGCGCCAGGCGTTGACCGTCCACAGACGGTTGTTGCCGGTGATCGTGACGCACGGCGTGGCGGGGTCGTTGTCCTCGTCGACGCAGACCTCGGGGAAGCGCGCGCGGTCGCCGAGCGTGTTGACGAGGTAGTCGATCAGCTCCGGCGGCGTCGAGCCGTCGATGGTCGTCAGGTCGACCTTGTCGATGCCAAGGGAGGTCGTGATGCTGTCGGTTTCCGACAGGGGCAGGCCGAACACCGCCTCGAAGCTGGCGTTGTCGGTCTGGTAGGCCGCGATGTTGAAATCGCTGAAGTCGTTCTCGCTGTAAGCGAGGTTGTAGCCCAGGGAGACGCCGTTGTCGGTGAAGTAGGGGTCGAGGAACGAGAAGCTGAAGCCCTTGCTGAAGCTGTTCGTCTGCACCGAGACCGACACGCGGTTGCCCGAGCCGAGGAAGTTGTTCTGCGACAGCGACAGCTGCACGCTGGCGCCGAAGAGCTGGCTGTAGCCCACGCCGAACTGGAACTGGCCGAACTGTCGCTCCTTGACCGACACCACGACATCGACCTTGTCGGTCTCGCCGGTGACGGCCGGGGTCTCGATCTCGACCTCGTCGAAATGGCCGAGGCGCTGCAGGCGGATCTTCGACCGGTCGATCGCCGCCTGCGAGTACCACGTGCCCTCGAACTGGCGCAGTTCGCGGCGCATCACTTCGTCGGCGGTGGTGTCGTTGCCCTTGAACACGATGCGGCGCACCTGCACGCGCGGGCCGGGGTTGACGACGAAGTTGATCCCGACTTCCTTCTTCTCGCGATCGATCGTCGGCACCGGGTTCACCTCGGCGAAGGCGTAGCCGATGTTGCCCAGCACCGCGGTGATGTTGTCCGAACTCAGCTCCAGCAGCTGGCGCGAGAAGGTCTGGCCTTCCGCGACGAACACCATCTTCTCGACTTCCTCGACCGGCAGGATCGTGTCACCGCTGACCTGCACCGAGGAGATGGAGAACACCTCGCCCTCGCTGACGCTGGCACCGATCGTCATGTCCTGGCGGTCGGGGCTGATCGCGACCTGGGTCGATTCGACGTTGAAGTCGACGTAGCCGCGGTCGAGGTAGTAGTTCGTCAGCTTCTCGAGGTCGCCGGAGAGCTTCTCGCGCGAGTACTGGTCGTCGCGGCGGTACCACGACAGCCAGTTGCTCGTGTTCGACTCCCAAGTCTCGCGAAGCACCTCGTCGCTGTAGACGGTGTTGCCGACGATGTTGATGTCGCGGATGCGCGCGGCCTTCCCCTCGTCCACGGTGATCGCGACATCGACGCGATTCAGCGGCAGGTTGGTGATCTTCGGCGTGATGACCACCGAGTACTTGCCGCGGTTGTTGTACTGGCGGATCAGCTCCTGCGTGACCCGGTCGAGGTTCAACGGGTTGTACGTTTCGCCTTCGGCGAGGCCGATGCCGCGCAGGCCCTTCAGCAGCTCTTCGCTTCTGATGTCCTTGTTGCCGGACAGCGTGATCGTGTTGATGGCCGGTCGCTCGACCACCTTGATGACGAGGATGTCGCCTTCGCGAGCCAGCGACACGTCGCTGAAGAAACCGGTGCGGAACAGCGCACGGATGGCTTCACCGGCGCGGGCCTGGTCCATCGTCTCGCCGCGCTCGACCGGCAGGTAGGCGAAGACCGTGCCGTTGGAGATGCGCTGCAGGCCGTCCACGCGGATGTCCTGCACCTGGAAGGCGCCGATGTTCTGGGCCAGCGTGGTACCGGAAAGTGCAGCGGCGAGGGCGAGGGCGAGCAGGCGGCGGGTGGGGCGATGCGTCATGGAAACGTCCGTAGCGGCGGGCCCGGCCGGGCTCGCGGGGTGACGGTCAGGGAACGAGCCTCAGCACGTCGTTGAAGAGAGCGAGGCCCATCAGCGATGCGAGCAGGACAAGGCCGAGGTACTGCCCGGCCACAAGCACGCGGTCGCCCAGCGGCCGCCCTTGAACCAGCTCGATAAGGTAAACCAGCAGGTGCCCCCCGTCCAAGACGGGAATGGGCAACAGGTTCAGGATCGCGATGCTCACCGACAGCATCGCGAGGAAGTACAGGAACCACGCGGCGCCGCGCGCCGCCGTGGTGTTGGCGACCTGGGCGATGGTGATCGGGCCGGAGAGGTTCTGCAGCGAGGCCGCACCCGTGACCATCCGCCAGAGCATGCCAACCGTGTCGGAAGCGAGCTGGCCGGTGGCTTTCACGGCCTCGGGCAGGGCTTCGAGCGGGCCGTGCCGGAGCAGGGCATCTCGCGGGTCCGGTGCGGCAACGCCCAGACGCCACACCGCCGGCTGGCCGTCGGGCGTGGCTTTCTGCGGCACCAGCTCGCGTTCCAGCGTCGCGCCGTCGCGCTCGATGCGAAGCCGCAGCGTCGGCGCCGGGCCATCGATGGGATAGCGGGCGAGGCGGGCCGGAAGCGCGCCGAAGTCGGCCACCGGCTCGCCGTCGATGGCGAGTATGCGGTCGCCCACCGCGAGCACGCCCTCGGCCGGGCCGCCGGCGGCGATGCCGCCGATGACGGCGGGCGGCACCGGGCGACGCGGCACCAGCCCGAGCGCGCGGAACGCGGCCGGCTCGTCGAGCGCGGGATCGAGCGTGGCCATCCGCAGCTCGCGCTCGACGCGGTCGCCCTCGGCATCCGTCACGACGATGGCGATGTCACGCCGGTCCATCATCGGGCCGAGCAGGGCGTTGGTCGATTCGGTCCAAGTCGGCGTGTCGCGGCCATCGACGCTGAGCAGGCGGTCGCCGGCGCGGAAGCCGGACGCCGCCGCGATGCCCTGCGGCTCGGCCAGCACCGGCACGTAATCGGGCTTGCCGATCACGAACATCAGGTACAGCAGGCCGATGGCGAGCACGACGTTGGCCAGCGGGCCGGCGGCGACGATGGCGATGCGCTGGCCCACGGGCTTGGCGGTGAAGGCGCGCGGGCGGTCGGCGTCGGACACCTCGCCCTCGCGTTCATCGAGCATGCTCACATAGCCGCCCAGCGGGATCAGGCCGATGCGCCACTCGACGCCATTGCGGTCGACGCGCGACCAGATCGCGCGGCCGAAGCCCACCGAGAAGCGCAGCACCTTGACGCCGCAGCGGCGCGCCACCCAGTAGTGGCCGAACTCGTGGAAGGTGATCAGCACGCCCAGCGCGACCGCCAGCCAGAACGCCGACGACAGGATTTCGCTCACGCGAGCAGCCCGTTGGCCACGCGGCGCGCTTCGGCGTCGGCGGCGAGGCGGTCGTCGAGCGTGGCGCTGGGCAGGGCGGGCAGGCGATGCATCGTGCGTTCGATCAGCGCAGGGATGCCAAGGAAAGCGAGCCGGCGCTGAAGAAAGGCTGAAACGGCGATTTCGTTGGCGGCATTGAGCACGGCCGGCGCGCTGCCGCCGAGCCGCAGGGCCTCGAACGCGAGCGGCAGGCAGGGGAAAGCGGCGCCGTCGGGCGCTTCGAAGTCGAGCCGGCCGATGCCGACCAGGTCGAGCGGCGCGACGCCGGCGTCGATGCGCTCCGGCCAGGCGAGCCCCACGGCGAGCGTCGTGCGCATGTCCGGCTGGCCGAGCTGCGCCAGCATGGAGCCGTCGACGTAGTCGACCAGCGAGTGGATGGTGGAGCTCGGATGCACGACCACCTCGATGCGCTCCGGCCCCACGCCGAACAGGTGATGTGCCTCGATCACCTCGAGTCCCTTGTTCATCAGCGAGGCGGAGTCGACCGAAATCTTGCGCCCCATCGACCAGTTGGGGTGGGCACAGGCCTGCTCCGGGGTGACGCCGGCGAGGCGCTCGCGCGACCAGCCGCGGAACGGGCCGCCCGACGCCGTCAGCACGATGCGGCGGACGGCCGGGTGGCTCGTCCGGCCCGCGCCCGTCGCGCGGCTGCCGGCGGTCGGCAGGCACTGGAAGATGGCGTTGTGCTCGCTGTCGATGGGCACCAGCGTGGCGCCGCCGGCGGCGACTTCCGCCATCAGCAGCTCGCCGGCCAGCACGACGGATTCCTTGTTCGCCAGCAGCAGCCGCTTGCCGGCGCTCGCGGCGGCCAGCGTCGAGGCGACGCCCGCGGCGCCGACGATGGCGGCCACGACGGTGTCGTTGTGCGCGTCCGCGGCGATCTCGACCAGCGCGTTGGGGCCGGCCATGGCCTGCGTCGGCAGGCTGGCGGCAGCGAGTGCGTCGCGCAGGGCCGCGTAGTGGGCGGGGTCCGCCACCGCGGCCACGCGGGGACGGAAGCGCGCGCACAGCGCGACGAGCTCGTCGACCTTCGAATGCGCGGTCAGCGCGTCGATGGCGAAGCGCTGCGGATGGCGGGCGACGACGTCCAGCGTCGAGGCGCCGATCGAGCCGGTCGCCCCGAACAGTGCGATGCGTTTCAGAGGCCCAGCCACTGCTTGCCCACCATGAAGACCGGCAGGGCCGCGAGAAGGCTGTCCAGGCGGTCGAGCATGCCGCCGTGTCCGGGGATCAGCCGTCCCGAGTCCTTGTGGCCGGAGTGGCGCTTCAGCAGGCTCTCGAACAGATCGCCGGCCACCGACATCATCGCGGCGATGAGGGTCAGGAAGATCAGGGCGGGCAGGTCGCTCCAGCCGAGGCCCAGCAGCTTGACGCCGATGACCGCCACCAGCGACGCGCCGGCGAGGCCGCCCCAGAAGCCTTCCCAGCTCTTGTTCGGGCTGATCTTCGGCGCGAGCTTGCGTTTGCCCATGCGGACGCCGACGAAGTAGGCGCCGGAGTCGGCGGCCCAGACCAGCATCACCGCGAACAGGGCCCAGCGCGGGCCGTGGTCGGGGAGCTGGTGCAGCCAGACGATCGCGGCCCAGGCCGGCACCGCGGCGAGGCTGCCCGCCAGCAGCTTCAGCATGCGGAAGCGGTTGCGGTCGGCCTGCCCGAACTCGAAGCGCCACAGCCAGACGAGGGCCAGCCCCCACCACGCGACGCCGAGCAGGGCGGCGGCCTTCAGGGCGAACAGGTTCGGCCCGGCAGCCCAGGCGATGGCCGCCATCACCAGCGCGTTGGCGCTGACGTAGCCGAGGCGCGGGAGCACTTCGGAGAGGCCGGTCAGGCGCGTCCATTCCCACAGGCCGGCGAGCACTAGCACGGCCACCAGCACGGCCAGCCAGGGCGTCGGCAGCCACAGCACGGCGGCGACGGCCATCGGTGCGAGGGCGAGGCCGCTCAGGATGCGGATGCGGCTCATCGGGCCTCCACGGCCGCGTCGGTGAGTTGTTCGGAGATGCGTCCGAAGCGGCGCTCGCGGCCGGCGAAGTCGGCCAGCGCGGCGTCCAGCAGCGCCTCGTCGAGGTCCGGCCACAGCACGTCGGTGAACCACAGCTCGGTGTAGGCGAGCTGCCACAGCAGGAAGTTGCTGATGCGGTGCTCGCCGCCGGTGCGGATGAAGAGATCCGGCGGCGGCAGGTCGGCCAGGCTCATCGCCTCGGCCATGGCCTGCTCGTCGATCTGCTCGGGGCGCAGCGTGCCGGCCTGCACGCGCTCCGCGAGCACGCGCGCGGCCTGCGCGATGTCGGCGCGGCCGCCGTAGCCCGCGGCGAGCGTCAGCGTGAGTTTCGGCCCGGCCAGGCGGATGCGTTCGGCCGAAGCCATGCGCGCGCGGATGGCTTCGGGAAAGCGCGAACGATCGCCGATGAAGCGCAGGTGCACCTGCTGCCGCGTCAGCTCCTCGACTTCCGATTCGAGCACGCGCAGGAACAGGCGCATCAGCGCGCCGACCTCGTCCTCCGGGCGGTTCCAGTTTTCGGACGAGAACGCGAACAGCGTGAGCGCGGGAATGCCGCGCTTGAGGCAGTACTCGACGACGGTGCGCACCGCGCGCGCGCCGGCGCGATGGCCGAGCGTGCGCGGGCGGCTTCGCTGCTTCGCCCAGCGCCCGTTGCCGTCCATGATGACGGCAAGGTGCTGCGGCAGCGCGGCGGAATGCGACATGCGGCTGGCGCTCAGAGGGCCAGCAGTTCCTGCTCTTTCGCCTTCACGACCTCATCGACGCCCTTCACCCACGTGTCGGTGAGTTTCTGGATGTCTTCCTCCGCCTTGCGCTGCTCGTCTTCGGAGATCTTCTTCTCCTTGAGCAGCTCCTTGACGTGGGTGATGGCGTCGCGGCGCACGTTGCGGATGGCGACCTTGGTGTTCTCACCTTCGCCGGCCACGTGCTTCGAGAGGTCCTTGCGGCGCTCCTCGGTGAGCGGCGGCAGGTTGATGCGGATGACCGTGCCGGCGGTGTTCGGCGTCAGGCCGAGGTCGGAGGCGAGGATGGCCTTCTCGACGGCGCCGACCATCTGCTTCTCCCAAGGCGTGATCGTCAGAGAGCGCGCGTCGGCGACGGCTACCGAGGCGACCTGCGACAGCGGCACGTTGGAGCCGTAGTAGTTGACCTGCAGGTGATCGACGATGGCCGTGGTGGCGCGACCCGTGCGCAGCTTCGTGAGGTCGGTCTTCAGCACCTCGACGCACTTCTGCATGCGGGTCTGGGCGTCCTTCTTGATGTCGTTGATCATGGGCGGTCTCTACAGGTCGGTGCGGCGCGGTGGCCCGGCCGGGAAGTATAGATCGGGGCCGGGGCGCGACCCCGGACGCGGCGGCCTCAGCCGGCGTGGACGAGAGTGCCGAGCGGCTCGCCGCGCAGGATCCGCATCAGCGCGCCGGGCTGCATCATGTCGTAGATCCGGATCGGCACGTTCTGGTCGCGGCACAGCGCGAACGCGGCGGTATCCATCACCTGCAGGTTGCGCGCCAGCACGTCGTCATAGGTCAGCGATTCGAAACGCTTGGCTTCCGGCACCTTCTTCGGGTCGGCCTCGTAGATGCCGTCGACCTTGGTGGCCTTGAGCAGCAGATCCGCACCCACCTCGATCGCGCGCAGCGCGGCGGCGGAATCGGTGGTGAAAAACGGGTTGCCGGTACCGGCGGCGAAAATCGCGATGCGGCCTTTCTCGAGGTGGCGGATCGCGCGGCGGCGGATGTAATCCTCGGCCACTTCGTTGATCTTCAGTGCGCTCATGGTGCGGGCGTAGGCGCCGAGGCGCTCCAGCGCGTCCTGCATCGCCAGCGCGTTCATCACCGTGGCCAGCATGCCCATGTGGTCGCCGGTGACGCGATCCATGCCTTTCGACTGCAGGCCCGCGCCGCGGAAGATGTTGCCGCCGCCGATGACCAGCCCGATCTGCGCGCCGGCCTTCTGCGCCTCGATGACCTCCTTGGCGAGCCAGGTCAGCACCTCCGGGTCGATGCCGTAGTCGCCGCGGCCCATCAGGGCTTCGCCGGAGAGCTTCAGCAGCACGCGCTTGTACTTCAGTGCCGGTGCCGACATTCGCGATCTCCGTGGGGCAAACGGCCGGAGTTTAGCGGCTCGGCCGCCCGCCCGTCACGCCTTGATGACAACGCCGGGGCGGTGGCGCAGGCTTCCGGATGACGATTCGCCACCGCCGGGACCCCGCCATGCCGATCACCAACGTCGCTGACTTCCTCTCCGCCACCGCCGAGCGCGATCGCGGCCACGACGAGGTGTTCGAGCTCGAGAGCGCCTACATGCTCGAAGCCAAGGTCACCGGCCGCGTCTGGGCCAAGGCCGGCTCGATGGTGGCCTATCGCGGCGGCATCAAGTTCAAGCGCCAAGGCCTGCTGTCGCAGGGCATGGGCACGCTGCTGAAGAAGTTCATCAGCGGCGAGGGCGCCTCGCTGATGGCCGTCGAAGGCAACGGCCGCGTGTACCTTGCCGACCGCGGCAAGAAGATCACCCTGCTGCGACTGGCCGGCGAATCGATCGTCGTCAACGGCAACGACGTGCTGGCTTTCGAGGATGGGATCCAGAACGAGATCACGATGATGCGCCGCGTCGCCGGCATGCTCGCCGGCGGGCTGTTCAACATCCGGCTGTCGGGTACCGGCGTCGTCGCGATCGCCAGCCACTACGACCCGATGACGCTCGCGGTCAAGCCGGGGCAGGCGCTGTACACCGACCCGAACGCGACCGTCGCGTGGTCGGGCAACCTGGAGCCCGATTTCGCCACCGACATCCAGCTCGGCACCGTGTGGGGCCGCGGCTCGGGCGAGAGCGTGCAGATGAAGTTCGAGGGCGAGGGTTGGGTCGTCGTGCAGCCCTACGAGGAGATCGCGTGGGCGCCGCAGGCGCGGTGAGCCCTCAGGCGCCGAGCCGGACGGCCAGGGCGGTTCGCGCGTCGGCCGGCGCCTTCGCGCTCGCTTTGATGTTGCCTCCGGCCTTCGCGATGGGCGCGGTCTCGCACGCCAACGTCGCGTCGTCCGAACGCGCGCTCGAACAGGACGTCGACGCCATCGCCGGCGACGGTCCGGCCGATCGCGCCGAGATCCGTCGCCAGCTGATTGCCGAGTCTGATCTGTCGAGCGAGCTGGGCCGATTGCGCGAAGCGTTCGACGAGCGCTGGGCCGGGGCCTTCGTCGAACATGTTGATGGAAAAACCACGCTGGTCGTTCGCCTCAAGGGCTATTCGCGGGACGCCGGCGAGCTCCAGATCGCGCAGCCGCACCAGGTCGACCAGACCTACGAGACGCGCATCGTCGAAGGGGTCGAGTTCACCGAAGCCGAGATCCGGGAGCGCATTCGCCCGAAGCTCGACGCGGTCAAGGCCGCCTTCCCGTCCGTCCAAGGCCACTACGTCGACGACGCCACCTCCGAGGTCGTCGTCCTGGTGTCGCGACCGGAGCTGTTCGAAGGGCGCAGCAGCGCCGCGGCGCGCGCCGAGGCCGAGCGCGAGCTGTCGCTCCGCCTTTCGCAGATCGTCGGGCTTCCGGCTCGCGTGACGCTCCTGCCGGGGCCTTTTCGATAGGCCTTCGCTCCTGCCTGCGGCCGTGCCCGAGGCAAGGGCGCCGCCAACGAAAAACCCGCCTTCGCAGGCGGGTTTTCCGTGGCCTGCAGCCGGGGCCGAAGGCGGTGGTGCGCGTCGATCGTCCGATCAGACCGCCATGGCCTTCGCCACTTCCGCGGCGTAGTCCTCGACGACCTTCTCGATGCCTTCGCCGACGGCGAGGCGGGTCATCGACACCATCTCGGCGCCGCCGGCCTTGAGCGCGGCTTCGACGGTCATGTTGGTGTCCATGACGTAGGGCTGGCCCGTCAGCGTGTTGTCGTTGACGATCTTCGCGATCTTGCCGCTGACGATCTTCTCGAGGATGTCGGCCGGCTTGTTCTTGTCCTTGTCGGACATCTTGGCCAGCTCGATCTCCTTTTCCTTGGCCAGGAACTCGGCCGGGACGTGCGCGGCGGTCATGTACGGCGGGTTCATCGCGGCGACGTGCATGGCGATGCCGCGGGCCAGCTCGGCGTCGCCGCCCTTGAGCTCGACCAGCACGCCGATCTTGCCGCCGTGGATGTAGGCGCCGACGGTGTGGCCGCCGTCCACGCGCACCATGCGGCGCACCTGGATGTTCTCGCCGATCTTGGCGATCAGCAGGGCGCGCGCCTCTTCGACGGTGACGTCGCCGAGCTTGACGCCCTTCAGCGCCTCGACGTCGGCGGCGCCGGACTCCAGCGCGGCCTTGGCGACGCCGTCGGTGTAGGCGACGAAGTTGGCGTCCTTGGCGACGAAGTCGGTCTCGGAGTTGATCTCGACCAGCACGGCCTTGTTGCCGGCGGCGGCCATCGCGATGCGGCCTTCGGCGGCCACGCGGCCGGCCTTCTTGTCGGCCTTGGCGAGACCCGTCTTGCGCAGGTGCTCCATCGCGGCTTCGATGTCGCCGCCGTTCTCGGTGAGCGCCTTCTTGCACTCCATCATGCCGGCGCCGGAGCGCTCACGCAGGTCCTTGACGAGCGAAGCAGTGATTTCCATGGGGAACCTCTTGGTGTTCGGGATGCGGTCGCGGCCGGTTTGGGGCCGGCCGCGGGGTGTCGGGTGCGGCCCGCAGGATGCGCGGGCCGCGTTGCGTTACGGCGACGCCCCCCCTGCAGGGAGCCCGGCGTCGCCGGCGCGGGACTTACTCGCTGTCGGTCTCGGCGGTGGCGCGGCCGGTGCCGTTGCCACGGCGCGGGGCGCCCTTCTTGGCCGGCGGACGACGGTCGTTGCGCGGCTTGTCGCTGCGCGGACGGCGGTTGTCGGCTTCCTTGGCGATCGGGTTGCCTTCGGCGTCGAGCTCGACGAACTCGTCGTCACCGGCGTTGGCCTGGATCGGCGCGGCGGCCTTGCCTTCCAGCACGGCGTCGGCGACGGCGCGGGTGTAGAGCTGCACGGCGCGGATGGCGTCGTCGTTGCCCGGGATGGCGTAGTCGACGAGGTTCGGGTCGTAGTTCGAGTCGACGACGGCGATGACCGGGATGCCGAGCTTCTTGGCTTCCTGCACGGCGATCTCTTCGTGGCCGATGTCGATGACGAACAGGGCGTCCGGCAGGCGGTTCATGCCCTTGATGCCGCCCAGCGAGGCTTCCAGCTTGTCGCGCTCGCGGCGCAGCGAGAGCACTTCATGCTTGACCAGGCGCTCGAAGGTGCCGTCGGTCTCGGCCGCTTCCAGCTCCTTCAGGCGCGAGATCGAGCCCTTCAGGGTGCGGAAGTTGGTCAGCGTGCCGCCGAGCCAGCGCTGGCTCATGTACGGCATGCCGCAGCGGATGGCCTCTTCCTTCAGCGACTCGCGCGCCGAGCGCTTCGTGCCGACGAACAGGATGGTGCCGCGCTGCTGGGCGATGCCCGAGATGAAGTTCATCGCGTCGTTGAAGAGCGGGAGCGTCTTCTCGAGGTTGATGATGTGGATCTTGCCGCGGGCGCCGAAGATGTACGGGCCCATCTTGGGGTTCCAGTAGCGGGTCTGGTGGCCGAAATGGACGCCGGCTTCCAGCATCTGGCGCATGGTGACCTGGGGCATTGCATGACTCCTGAAAGGGAACCGCCGCGCGAGGGAATGGGGCGCGGTCGCCCGGTGAGGGCGAAGGTTCCGGGGTTGGGCCTCCCCGCGCGTCCGTGGCCGAACCCTTGCGCCTTCGTGAAGGCTTGGGCACCCCGGCACGGGATGGTTCACGCGGGTGTGGATTCCTCTGTCGCCGGAGCCTTGAGGCCCGGGCCGCCGGAGGTCGGCGCCCACGCCGGCACGTGGCCGGTCTGTGAAGCGCGGGATTCTAGCCCGCTGGCGGCCTAAAGGACAACTCGGCACAATCCGGAGCATGAAAGTGACCTTCAAGACCCCCGAGCAGATCGAGAAGATGCGCGAGGCCGGCCGGCTGGCCGCCGAAGTGCTGCAGGTCGTCGCGCCCTACGTGAAGGCCGGCGTGACCACCGCCGAACTGGACCGCATCTGCTTTGATCACATCGTCAACGTGCAGAAGGCCATCCCGGCCAACGTCGGCTACAAGGGCTTCCCCAAGACGGTCTGCACCTCGGTCAACAACGTCATCTGCCACGGCATTCCGTCCGACACCAAGGTGCTGAAGGACGGCGACATCCTGAACATCGACGTCACCGTCATCAAGGACGGCTGGCACGGCGACACCTCGCGCATGTACGCGGTGGGCGAGCCCTCGGTGCTGGCGAAGCGCCTGATCGACGTGACCCGCGAGGCGATGTTCCGCGGCATCCGTCAGGTGAAGCCCGGCGCCACCCTCGGCGACATCGGCCACGCCATCCAGACCTACGCCGAGAGCGAGCGCTTCTCGGTGGTGCGCGAGTACTGCGGCCACGGCATCGGCCAGATCTACCACGAGGACCCGCAGGTGCTGCACTACGGCAAGCCTGGCGAGGGCTTCCGTCTGCAGGAAGGCATGACCTTCACTATCGAGCCGATGGTCAACGCGGGCGCCCGGCACACGAAGCTGCTGCCCGACGGCTGGACCGTGGTGACCAAGGACAAGTCGCTGTCCGCGCAGTGGGAGCACACCGTGGCGGTGACGCGCGACGGCGTCGAGATCCTCACGCGCCTCCCCGGCGACGACAACGACCTGTGAGCACGCCGGCCGCTCCCGCTACGGCGAGCGCGGCATCGTGGAAGGACGAGGCGCGCACCGCATTGGGCGATGCGCGCGTCGCGATCGTGTCCCGCTTCGACGCCGGCGAAGGTGTCGAGCGGCTACTGGCCGCGCAGACGGCGGCGGTGGACGCGGCGGTGCGTGCGGCGTGGCGCGCCTGTGTGCCGGCCGATGCCAGCCTCGACCTCCTCGCCACGGGAGGCTATGGCCGCGGCGAGCAGTACCCGCAGTCGGATGTCGATCTCCTCGTGCTCGGCCCGGTCGACGCGCAGCGCGCCCACGAGGCGGCGCTCGGGTCGTTCTTCGCCGCGCTGTGGGACCTCGGCCTGAAGCCCGGCACCGCCGTGCGTTCGCTCGCCGACTGCGCGCAGGCCTGCCGCGAGGACGTCACCACGCTCACCGCGCTGACCGAAGCGCGACTGCTCGCCGGCTCGCCCGCGGTGCTCGATGCGCTGGAAGACGCGCTGCGCAGCGATGGCCTCTGGCCCGCGGCGGACTACTTCGACGCCAAGCGCGCGGAGTGGACCGGCCGCCACGCGCGCTACAACGACACGGCGAACAACCTCGAGCCGAACCTCAAGGAAGGCCCGGGCGGCCTGCGCGACCTGCACACCCTGACCTGGCTGGCGCGGCGCATCTACCGCGTGCCGGGGCTCGAGGCGCTGGTGCCGCTGGGTCTGCTCGGCGCCGACGAGGAGCGCACGCTGAAGCGCGACTGGGCGACGATCGCGCGGCTTCGTTTCGGCCTGCATCTCGTGGCCAACCGCCGCGAGGAGCGGCTGCGCTTCGACCACCAGAAGCCCCTCGCGGCCCGCCTCGGCCTGAAGGACGAAGCCAGCGACAACCTCGCCGTCGAGCAGATGATGCAGGCCCTGTTCCGCGCCGCGCAGACCGTGCAGCGCATCAGCGAGCGGCTGCTGCAGCGCTTCGAGGAACAGCTGGCGGACCGCGTCGAGCGCGTGCCCGTGGCGCCGGGCTTCGCGCTGGTGAACGGCTACCTGCAGCGCGAGGCCCACGGGCCGGTGCGTTCCGCGCTTGAAGCCTTCGCGGTGTTCGCCACGTGGGCGGCCTGCGCGGACGCCAGGGGGCTGCACTCCGAGACGGCCCGGGCCATGGCGGAGTCGCTGCCCCGGATCGCCGCCTTCCACGACCAGGATGCCGACACGCGCTCGATGTTCCTGTCGCTGCTGCAGGGGCCCCAGCCGGTGGAGACCTTGTCGCGCATGGCGCACCTCGGCGTGCTGGGGCGCTACCTGCCGGCGTTCGCGAAAGTGTCGGGGCGCATGCAGTACGACCTGTTCCATGTCTACACGGTCGACCAGCACACGCTCGAGGTGCTGCGCATCATGGCGAGCTTCGTGCAGGGCAGCGATGCGCGCTTCCCGAAGGCGAAGAGCGTGCACGATCGCCTGAAGGCGCCGTGGCTGCTGCTCGTGGCCGGGCTGTTCCACGACATCGCCAAGGGTCGCGGCGGAGACCACTCCCTGCTCGGCGCGGTGGACGTGCGCGAGTTCGGCGCGGCGCATCGGATGAAAGCGGCGGACGTCGATCTGCTGGCGTGGCTGGTCGAGCAGCACCTGCTGATGTCGACGACGGCGCAGCGCCAGGACATCAGCGATCCCGCCGTTGTCGAGCGCTTCGCGCGAGCGGTCGGCGACCGCACGCGCCTCGATTTCCTGTACCTGCTCACCTGCGCCGATATCGCCGGCACCAGCCCCAAGCTGTGGAATACGTGGAAGGAGCGCCTGCTGGGCGACCTCTACGACGCGACGCGCCTCGCCTTCCGTCGCGGGCTCGAGCATCGCGTGGACGCGGAGGCGCGCGTGGCCGAGGCGCGGGCCGAGGTGCGCTCGCTGCTCGCTGACATCGACGACGACGCGCTGGTGCGGGTGTTCGACGAGTTTCCGGACGAGAGTTTCCTGCGCTACCGGCCGGAGCAGCTCGCCACGCAGGCCCGGGCGATCCTGCAGCATGGCGACGCGAGTCGACCGCTGGTGGTCGTTCGCCCGCAGGGCGAGGCGTTCGAGGTGTTCGTGTACTCGCCGGACCGCGACGGTCTATTTGCTACGTTGACAGCGACGCTCGACCGACTCGGCTTTTCGGTGGCGGTCGCCCGCATCGTCACCTCGACCTCGGGCATGAGCCTCGACACCTTCCAGCTGCTGCCGCTGCACGACACCGGCGAGACGCCGGACGCGCGCGCGGCGCACGCCAGCCGCGTGCTGCAGGAGATGCTCGCGCGACCGGCAACCACGCTGCACCCGCCGCGCCGGGCCATGCCGGCGGCGCTCCGGCATTTCCGCGTGTCGCCGCGCGTCGAAGTGCGCGACATGGGCGACGGCGCGCGCACCCAGCTGGTGCTGATCGGCACGGACCGTCCGGGGCTGCTTGCGGACATCGCCCGCGTGCTGCGCGAGCAGCGCCTGCGCGTGCACGACGCCCGCATCGCCACTTTCGGCGAGCGCGCGGAGGACCTGTTCCTGATTTCCGACGAGCGCGACGCCGCGCTCGCCGACCCCGCCCAGATCGAGCGGCTCACTGCCGCGCTGAACCATTGCCTTGAAGGAGATCGTCCGCATGCCCCGTCGCAAGACTCCCGTCCTCGCTGACCTGCAGCCGATCATCGAATCGGCGTTCGAACGTCGCGCCTCGCTGTCGGAGGCCGAGATCGAGGGCTCGCTGCGCGAGATGGTCGAAACGGTGGTCGGCGCGCTGGAGTCCGGCAAGGCCCGCGTGGCCGAGCCGAACAGCGACGGCACGTGGCGCGTCAACGAGTGGCTGAAGAAGGCCGTCCTGCTGTACTTCCGCTGCAACGACATGGCGCTGGTCGAAGCCGAGCCGGCGCCGTACTGGGACAAGGTGCCGCTGCGCTTCGAGGGTTTCGACGCGGCCGATTTCCGCGAGCTCGGCGCGCGCGTCGTGCCGGGTGCGGTGGTGCGCCGCGGTGCGCACATCGGCAAGGACGTCGTGCTGATGCCGAGCTTCGTCAACATCGGTGCGCACGTCGGCGCCGGCACGATGGTCGACACCTGGGCAACGGTGGGCAGCTGCGCCCAGGTCGGCGCGCGCTGCCATCTCTCCGGCGGCGCGGGCATCGGCGGCGTGCTGGAGCCGCTGCAGGCGAGCCCGACGATCATCGAGGACGACTGCTTCATCGGCGCGCGCTCGGAAGTCGTCGAGGGCGTCGTCGTCGAGCGCGGCAGCGTGATCGGCATGGGCGTGTTCATCGGCCAGAGCACGCGCATCTACAACCGCATGACCGGTGAGATCAGCTATGGCCGCGTGCCGGCCGGCAGCGTCGTGGTGTCGGGCCAGCTGTCGTCCGCCGACGGCAAGTACTCGCTGTACGCCGCGGTCATCGTCAAGCAGGTCGACGCCAAGACCCGCAGCAAGACCTCGATCAACGAGCTCCTGCGCAGCGCACACTGAGCCCGAGTCTCCACCGTCGAATCCTCCGTCATGAGCCCATCCACCACCCTGTACGGCCTCGCGGCCTGCGACACCTGCAAGAAGGCGCGGAACTGGCTGGATCGCTTCGGCATCGCCCATGCCTTCGTCGACTACCGCGCCGAGCGCCAAGCGCCCGAAACCCTGAAGGGCTGGGCCGCGCAGCTCGGCGGCTGGGACAAGCTGATCAACCGGACCAGCAGCACGTGGCGGCAGTTGCCCGACGCGCGCAAGAGCCCCGGCAGTGACCCGGAATGGCAGTTGCTATTGAAGGAGCATCCCGCGCTGATCAAGCGACCGGTGCTGGTCACGGCGGACGGCGTCGTCTCGGTGGGCTTCACCGATAACGCTTACAAAGCGCGCTTCGGAGTGAAGAAATGAGCCGTGTCTCCGAAGTCCGGCAAGGCGCGGTGGCGGGCGCACCGTGCGTCGATTCGCCGGTGGTTGGTCTTGCGAAAGACCTGATCGCGCGGCCCTCGGTGACGCCCGAGGACGCGGGCTGCCAGGCGCTCGTCGCGGCGCGGCTTTCCGCCTTGGGGTTCCGCTGCGAATCGCTGGACTTCGGCGACGTCAAGAACCTCTGGGCCACGCGCGGGCAGGGCAGCCCCGTGGTCGTGCTGCTCGGCCATACCGACGTGGTGCCGCCGGGTCCGCGCGAGGCCTGGGCCTCCGATCCCTTCGTGCCGACGGTGCGCGAGGGCGTGCTGCACGGCCGCGGCGCCGCCGATATGAAGGGCAGCGTCGCCGCCTTCGTCGTGGCGATGGAACAACTCGTCGCCACGAACCCGGACCATCCCGGCACCTTGGCCGTGCTGCTGACCTCCGATGAGGAAGGCCCCTCGATCGACGGCGTGCGCAAGGTGGCCGAGCATTTCCGTGCCACCGGCCAGCGCATCGACTACTGCATCACCGGCGAGCCCTCGTCGAGCGAGCGCCTCGGCGACGTGCTGCGCGTCGGCCGTCGTGGGTCGCTGTCCGTCGCGGTCGACGTGCGCGGCGTGCAGGGTCACGTGGCCTATCCCGAGAAGGCGCTGAACCCGATCCACGCGCTGGCGCCCGCGCTGGCCGAGCTCTGCGCGCGGCGCTGGGACGATGGGTTCGCGAGCTTCCCGCCGACCAGCTTCCAGGTATCGAACATCGCCAGCGGCATGGGTGCGGACAACGTGATTCCCGGCGCGCTGAACTTCGTCGCGAACTTCCGCTTCAATCCGAACTGGACCAGCAATGCTTTGGTCGCCGAGTTCGAGGCGGCGCTCGCGCGCCACGGTGTCGATGCCGTGTGCCGATGGCGCGTCTCTGGCGAGCCCTTCCACTGCGATGAAGGCGTGCTTCGCCGCGCCGCTCGGGCCGCCATCGAAGCGCGCTGCGGGATCACGCCCGACGAGAACACCAAGGGCGGCACCTCGGACGCGCGCTTCATCGCGCCGCTGGGCGCGGAGTGCGTCGAGCTCGGGCCGGGCAACGCGAGCATCCACAAGATCGACGAGGGCGTGCGCCTCGACGAGCTCGAGGCGCTGCCGACACTGTTCGCCGAGGTGATCGAGCGCGTCTGGGCGGGGCACGCCGCGCAAGCGTGACGCGCGGCGGTTCGTTGCTTCGGCAACCGACCGCTTGCGCTGGCTGCTGGCGCCGGGTTAGCGTCGTCCCATGCTGACGCGCGCCCGCAATCTCAACAACGCCAACAACCGCAACGCCGAAAGGCGGCCGCGGCGCTAGGCGCGTTCAGCACATCGAACCCCGAACCCCGAAGGCCCGCCTGGAAACAGCGCGGGCCTTCTCCTTTTTGCGCTTTCGAAACTCCCAGGAGACACCCATGTGCGGCATCGTCGCGATCTTCGGTCTCAAACCCGGTACGGAACTCGAACCCCTCCGGCGCCTAGCCGTGCAGGCCGCGGCGCGCATCCGCCACCGCGGGCCCGACTGGAGCGGCGTGTACGCCGATGCTGGCGCGGTGCTGGCGCACGAACGGCTGTCGATCGTCGACATCCACGGCGGCGCGCAGCCCCTGCGCTCGACCGACGGCGCGCTCGCGCTCGCGGTGAACGGCGAGATCTACAACCACCGCGAGCTCGAGGCCGGTCTCTCCGTGCCGTATGTGTTCACGACCCAGAGCGACTGCGAAGTGATCAACGCCCTCTGGCGCGAGCAGGGGCCGGATTTCGTCGATGCGCTCAACGGCATCTTCGCCTTCGCGCTTTGGGATTCGGCGCAGCAGCGGTATCTCGTCGCGCGCGATCCGATGGGCGTGATCCCGCTGTACTTCGGCCACGACCGCGAAGGGCGGCTGTGGGTGGCCTCGGAGATGAAGGCGCTGGTCGGCGTCTGCGATGACGTGGCGATCTTCCCGCCGGGGCACCTGCTGGATTCGGCGGAAGGGCGGATCCGCCCGTACCGCACCCGCGACTGGCGCGAGTTCGCCAAGGTCGACGGCCACGCCATCGCGCCCGCCGCGCTGAAGGACGCGCTGATGCAGGCGGTGCGGCGCCAGCTGATGTGCGACGTGCCCTACGGCGTTTTGCTGTCGGGCGGGCTCGATTCTTCGGTGGTGGCCTGGTGCGCGGCGCAGTTCGCCAAGCAGCGCGTCGAGGACGACGGCAAATCGGAAGCGTGGTGGCCGCGCCTGCACAGCTTCGCCGTGGGCCTGGAAGGCTCGCCCGACCTCGCGGCCGCGCGAGTTGCCGCGGAGGCGCTCGGCACCGCGCACCACGAGTTCCACTTCACCTTCGAGGAAGGCCTCGATGCGTTGAGCGAAGTGATCCGCCACATCGAGACCTACGACGTGACGACGATCCGCGCCTCGACGCCGATGTTCCTGCTGGCGCGGCGCATCCGCTCGATGGGCATCAAGATGGTGCTGTCGGGCGAGGGCAGCGACGAGGTGTTCGGTGGGTATCTCTACTTCCACAAGGCGCCGGACGCTAGAGAGTTCCACGCCGAGACGGTGCGCAAGCTCGACGCGCTGCACCAGTTCGACTGCCTGCGCGCCAACAAGAGCATGGCGGCCTTCGGCATCGAGGCGCGCGTGCCCTTCCTCGACCTCGCCTTCCTCGACACGGCAATGGCCATCGACCCCGAGCAGAAGCGCGTCCGCGCGCGCGTGGCCGGCGGCCGGCCGGTGGAGAAATGGCTGCTGCGCACCGCGTTCGAGGGTTGCCTGCCGGAGTCGATCCTTTGGCGGCAGAAGGAGCAGTTCAGCGACGGCGTCGGCTACGGCTGGATCGACGGCCTGAAGGCGCACGCCGAGGCGCAGGTCAGCGATGCGGAGTTCGCCGGTGCGGAGCGGCGGTTTCCCATCAATCCTCCGATGACGAAGGAGGCCTACCTCTACCGGCGGATTTTCGAAGCGCACTTCCCGGGGGCCGCCGCCGCGGCGACCGTGCCGGGCGGCAAGTCAATCGCCTGTTCGTCACCGGCGGCGATCGCGTGGGACGCGGCCTTCGCGACGTCGGCGGACCCCAGCGGCCGTGCCATCGCCGGCGTGCACGAGCAGGCCGTCGCGCAATGACGATGCCCGCGGTGACGGCGCGACGACGCTGTTCCGTCGCGCCGTCGCCTGTCGATACCTCGGCTCAGCCCGCCGGCGTTTCGGCAGGCGCCGCCTTCGCGGCAACGATGACCGTTTCATCGCCGGCCTTCAGCAGCAGGTTGCCGGCCTCGTCGAAGTCGTGGCGGGTCACCTTCGACAGCGCGTCGAGGAACGCCCGCTCGGCCTGCATCGCGTCGTCGGGGCAGGCCATCATCGTGCTCGCGGCGCGGTCGAAGGCGAGGCCCTCGCCGCTGAGCGCAGCGCCCGACATCCAGCGGTTGCAGCCCGCGAACCCGTTCGCGCGGCCGTCGGCGGTGAACTGCAGCGTCGGTGGACGCTCGCCTGCCGCGGTACCGCCGAGCGTGGTGACCGTCCACTCGTTCGCGGTCAGCAGTTCCAGCGCCTCGCCGCCGCAGCCGCGATAGTCGGTCTCGCCGACGCGCACCGTGACGGTGTGCGGGTAGGGCATGCCGGTCATGTTGTCGCGGCACAGCGTCGCCGTGGCCGCGAGCGTGAGCGTGGCGCCGTCGCGCGTCGCCGCGAGGTCGAAGCCGTCGGCGCGGTCGGTGCGGGCGACACCGCTCCACACCACGGCGTCGGGCGTGTCCGGCGTGGTCCAGCGCAGCTCGTCGTCCGAAGCTTCGATCGACCAGAACGGTTCGTTGCCGCGCGCGCGATACGCGGCCTGCGCGGGCGCTGCGTCCGATGCGGCTTTCGTGCAGTCGGGATATGCGTTGCCGGCGACGCTCAGCGTCGCGCCCTCGCCTTTGGTCCACAGCTCCACCGCGACGCCGTCGGCGCGCGTGCCCTGGTAGCGCGCGCCCGACGCGGCCGGCACGGTGGCCAGTGCGATGGTCTCGCCGTCGATGAGCACGGTGGCGTTGTCGCCGTCGAAGCTCGCCTGCACGGCCGTGCCGCCGCAGTCGAAGGCGATCGGCGCGACCATGGTGGGCTCGGGCGCGGCGGCGGATGCGGCGGGCTCGACCGGTGCGGCCGGCGCGTCGGGCGCGGCCCCGGTCGAAGCGTCATCGGCGCTCTGGCGCTGGCAGGCGGTGGACGCAAGCGCGGCGATCAACGCGAGGGCGACCGGGGCGAGGCGGGCGTTGCGGGGCGTGGCCATGGCGATTCTCCTCCGGGTGGTGGCGCGAGCCTGCCACGCTCGGACGTGCTCTGCATGACCGGCGTCGCGGCGTGGGAGAATCGCGCCGCCCCATCCATCGACTCCAGGAAATCCCGTGGCCGGAAGCAGCCTGTTCGCCCTGATCGACGACATCGCCACCCTGCTCGACGACGTGTCGGTGATGACCAAGGTCGCCGCGAAGAAGACCGCCGGCGTGCTCGGCGACGACCTCGCGCTGAACGCCAACCAGGTCGCCGGCGTCAAGGCCGATCGCGAGCTGCCGGTGGTGTGGGCGGTCGCGAAGGGTTCGGCGGTCAACAAGGTGATCCTCGTACCCGCCGCGCTGGCCATCGCCGCGTTCGCGCCGTGGGCGATCCCGCCGCTGCTGATGATCGGCGGCGCCTACCTGTGCTTCGAGGGCGTCGAGAAGATCGCGCACCGCTGGCTGCATCCGGTCGAGGACGCGCAGAAGGACGCCGCGCTGCGCGAGGCCGTTGCCGACGCGAACGTCGACATGGTGGCGTTCGAGAAAGACAAGATCAAAGGCGCGATCCGCACCGACTTCATCCTGTCGGCCGAGATCATCGTCATCGCGCTCGGCACGGTCGCTGCGCAGCCGCTGGTGAAACAGTTCGGCGTGCTGGCCGGCGTCTCGGTGCTGATGACGGTGGGCGTGTATGGCCTCGTGGCCGGCATCGTCAAGATCGACGACGTCGGGCTCTGGCTGCAGACCAAGGCGAGCGCCGCCGCACGAGCGGTGGGCCGCGCGATGCTCGCCGGTGCACCGTGGCTGATGAAGTTCCTTTCCATCGCCGGCACCGCCGCGATGTTCCTCGTCGGCGGCAGCATCCTCGTGCACAACGTCCCGGCGCTGCATCATGTCGTGCAGGGCTGGGCCTCGGTCGCCGGCGGCGCGGCGGGCGTGGTCGCCGTGCTGCTCGAAGCGCTGGTCGGCGTGGTGATCGGCGCGCTCGTGCTGGCCGCCGTCGAGGGCTTCAAGAAGCTTCGGCGCTGAACTCAGGGGCGCAGTTCGAGCCGCGCGCTCGTTTCGCCGGGCAAGAAGGACGCAGGACGGCCCTGCGCCCAATCGCCATGCCCCGCGCCCCAGTAGGGCGACAGCGGGTGCCCTGCTTGCCCGCCCGGCAGCTGGAAAATCGCGTCGTCGCGATGCGCGGGTGACACGACCATGCGCTGGCTGGCGCCGAAGGACGGCGCCTGCACGCGCGGCATCTGGCCGTCGCCCGGCAGCGGTTCGCTGGCCATGCACAGCGCCGACCGCAGCGCGGCGGGAAGCGCGCCCGCCAGCGGATGGCAGACGCGGCTGGTGTTGGCTTCGCCCCACGTGCGTGCGCTCAGCGGGCCGGGCTGCGGCGTGCCGTCGGCCTTGGCGCGGATGGCTTCTGCCGCCGATATCGCGGCATCCGTGAGCAGGGCGTCCCAGCTCTCGAAACGCGGCGGCAGCAGGTGCGCGGGGCGCTGTTCGAGCAGCGGCCACAGCACGCCTTCGAGCTGCGGCAGGTCGGGCACGAGGAATCGCTCGCCGAGCTCGGCTTTCGCCGGGCCGAGCAGGCCGTCGCGCACGCGGCCCAGCACCTCGAGGCGGAACGCGCGGGTGATGCGGTAGCCGCTGGTGTCGACCGATGCACGGCCGGTCCAGTCCGCCGCCGCGTCGGCGATGTCTTTCCACTCGGACGACGACATCGGTGCGGCGATGTCGCGCAGCAGGCGGTTCCAGCGTTCGAGGAACAGCGCGCGGTCGTCGAGCTGCAGGGCGAGCAGCGCGGCCTCATCGATCGGCGCGGAGGCGTTGAGCGCGTCGGCGATCTGCTTCTGGCGCGCGCCGAGCGCGTAGCCGGCATCGCCGATCAGGGCCAGCAGTTCGCCGTCGGTGACGCGCGCGTTCGCCGTCCACAGGCGGCCCGAAGGCGGGTCGACGAGTTCGGGTTGAATCGGCGCATCGGCGGCGTGCCAACCGGCCCAGTCGCAGCCGTCGAGCGGCCGCAGCGGCGCCTTCGGATCGCAGCCGCCGATGCGCACCGGGATGCGCCCCACGAGCCGCCACGCGATGCGGCCGTCCGCGTCGCCCAGCAGCATGTTCTGCGCCGGCACGCCGGCCTCGCGCGCGACGCGCAGGGCGGCGTCGAGATCGGCCGCGCGCGTCATATCGAGCAGGCCGAAACTCAGGCTGCCCGGCTGCTGCGCGGTCCAGCGCAGTGCGAGCCCGCTGCCGTCAGGCTCGTCGTGCGCGATCGGGCCCCAGCGCGTGTCGCGAACCTCGAGCACTTCGGAAGGCGCGTTCGCGACATCGATGGTTTCGCGATGCACCACGATGCTCGCTTCGCCGTCCGGCGTGCGGTAGCGTGTTTTCGCGTCATCGACGAAATCGACGCGGAAAAAATCCAGCCAGTCGCCGTAGCTGTTGGTGAAGGCCCAGGCCACCTGTGGCGTGCTGCCGGCGATGACGCCCGGCACGCCGGGCAGGGTGACGCCGCTGACGTCGACGCGACCCTCCGGCGCGGCCGAATCGGCGTAGCGCAGCCGAGCGCGATACCACAGCGACGGTGCGCGCAGCCCGAGATGCATGTCTCCCGCGACGATCGCGCGGCCGTCCTTCGTGGCCGATGCGCCGGCGGCGAAGTTGTTGCTGCCCGGGGCGGCGGGTTCGGCCGCGGCCGCACTCGGCGCGTCCTCGGGCGGCTGCGGCAGCGTGCGAAGGTCGAGCACGTCGGGGCCGGGCAGCACGGCATCGCCGCGCGCGGCGCCGAACATCGGCGCATCCCACACGGTGCCATCGCGCATCAGCAGCTCGGCCAGCGGCGCGGGCACCGTCTCGCGGATGCGCCACAGCGCGAGCTCGCGCGAGTTCGCTTCGTCCTGCAGGTCGAAGAACATCGCGTAGCCGGTGAGCGCGGAATCGACCTCGCTCCACGGTTTTGGCTTCTGACGCAGCAGCAGGTAGGGCCACGGTCGAACGTTCAGCGAATCCAGCCCGGCGTTGACGCCTTCGGTGTAGGCCTTGAGCACGGCCGTACGCGGCCCGGCGATGTCGGCCAGCGAGGCCTCGCTGCGGGCGCGCAAGCGGTGCAGCCGGTTGCGCCGGTCGGTATCGATCGCGCGCGGGCCGAACAGCGCCGACAGCTCGCCGGCAGCGACGCGGCGCGTCAGGTCCATCTCGAAGAAACGCTCCTGCCCGTGCACGAAACCGAGCGCGCGGGCCATGTCGGCTTCGTTCGCGGCCTCGATGTCGACCATGCCGCTCGCGTCGCGCGTGACCGATACCGGTGCGGAGAGGCCGCGCAGCGCGAGTTCGCCGTCGTACGTGGGCAGGCTGCCGCGCAGCAGCAGCCCCGCGACGAGCACGACCAGCAGCGACAGTGCGAGCAGCGCGAGGAGCGCGCGGCGGATCCACTTCCCCATTCGATTCCCCCCGGTTCGTGCACGCAGCCTAGCCGAGCGCGCCGGCACGCGGGAGTAGACTCGCCACCGCACCGACCGGGAGACCGACCATGCCGCTCCACGCCCTCCATACGACGCCGGGTCCGCGCGCGTGGCGCGCCCCGCGCGCCGCGATGCCGACGTTCGCCGCGCTCACGCTGGCGGCCCTGCTCTCCGGATGCGCGACCTCGCCTACCGGCCGCAGCCAATTCATCGCGGTCAGCGACGCGCAGATGGACCAGCTCGGCGCGACCTCGTTCGAGCAGATGAAGCAAACCGACAAGCTCTCACGCGATGCGCGCAAGCTCGGCACCGCGCGCTGCGTCGTCGATGCATTGAAGCTCGCGCTGCCGGCCTCGGGCCAGCGCGTCGCGTGGGAAGTGCAGGTGTTCGAGGACTCGAACCCGAACGCTTTCGCGCTGCCCGGCGGCAAGGTCGGCGTGAACACCGGCATGTGGTCGGTGGCGAAGACTCAGGACGAACTCGCCGCCGTGCTGGCCCATGAGCTGGCGCACGTCCTCTCGCGCCACGCGGCCGAGCGGGTGTCGCAGCAGATGGCGGCAGGCGTGGCGCTCGAGGCGGCGCAGGCGTACAGCGGATCGCGCACCTCGCCGCAGAACACGCGCGCGCTGATGGGCGCCCTTGGCCTCGGCGCGCAGCTCGGCGTGATGCTGCCGTTCTCGCGCGTGCACGAAACCGAAGCCGACGTGCTCGGCCAGCGGATCATGGCGGAAGCCGGTTTCGACCCCGCCGGCGCCGTGCGGCTGTGGCAGGGGATGATCGGCGCCAGCGGCGGTGGCGCGCGTCCGCCGCAGATCCTGTCGACGCATCCCGACCCGCAGAACCGCATCGCCGCGCTGCAGTCGCGCGTGCCGGAGCTTCAGCCGGTCGCCGCGCAGGCGAGGGCGAGTGGGCGCCGGCCCGCGTGCAGGATGTAGCTCCGGTGCCCGCGCGGTCGGCTGACCGCACGAGACGTCAGGCGCTCTCGATTCGATCCACCTTCTGGAACCCGCGCGGCAGCATCTGCCCGCGGCTCGCCCGCGCACCTTCGTAGGCCTGCAGGTCACGCCAGTTCAAGGTGAGCTTTCTCGCGCCGCAGTACAGCGTGGCCTCGCCGCCCTGTCGCACGACCGCGAGCGCGGCCACCACTTCCTCGCCGCTCTTGAGCTTTGCCGGGGGGATCTGGATCAGCTTGTTGCCCTTGCCCTTGTCGAGCTCCAGCAGGTCCTTCAGCGGGAAGGCCAGCAGATGGCCCGCGGTGGTCACGCTGACGACCCAATCGCTTGCGGCGTCGTTGACCGCAACAGGCTGCAACACAGCAGCGCCGGCGTCGGGATTGAACAGCGCCTTGCCGGCCTTGTTGCGGCCGACGAGGTTCTCGAAGCGGGTGACGAAGCCGTAGCCGAAGGACGACGCCAGCAGGAAGCGCTGGTCGTTCTCGGCCGCCAGCGTGGCGACCATCTGCGCGCCGGCGGGCAGGGTGAAGCGGCCGGTGATCGGCTCGCCGTTGCCGCGCGCCGACGGCAGCGTGTGCGCCGCGGTCGAGTACGCGCGTCCGGTCGAATCGAGGAAGGCCGCCTGCAGGTTGCTGCGGCCGCGGGCGAAGCTCTGCAGCGCGTCGCCTTCGCGGTAGCTCAGGCCGGCCGGGTCGACATCGTGGCCCTTGGCCGCACGGATCCAGCCCTTTTGCGACAGCACGATGGTGACCGGCTCGCTCGGCACCAGCTCGGTCTCGTCGATGGCCTGCGCGGCCTGGCGCGCCACCAGCGGGCTGCGGCGCGCGTCGCCGAACTTCTTCGCATCGGCCAGCAGTTCGTCCTTCAGCAGCTTCTTCAGCTTGGCGTTGCTCTCCAGCGTGGCGACGAGCTTCTCGCGCTCCTTGGCCAGCTCGTCCTGCTCGCCGCGGATCTTCATTTCCTCGAGGCGCGCGAGCTGCTTCAGCTTGGTCTCGAGGATGTACTCCGCCTGCTCCTCGGACAGCCCGAAGCGCGCGATCAGCACGGCCTTCGGCTCGTCCTCGGTGCGAATGATGCGTATGACTTCGTCGAGGTTGAGGAAGGCGATCAGCAGGCCTTCCAACAGGTGCAGACGGCGCTCGACCTTGTCGAGGCGGTGCTTCAGGCGGCGCTTCAGCGTGTCGGTGCGGAACTGCAGCCACTCGCCGATGATCGAGCGCAAGCCGCGCACCTGCGGACGGCCGTCGAGGCCGATGATGTTGAGGTTGACGCGGAAGCTCTTCTCGAGGTCCGTCGTCGCCATCAAGTGGCCCATCAACGCATCGATGTCGACGCGGTTGCTGCGCGGGACGAGCACGAGGCGCACCGGGTTCTGGTGGTCCGACTCGTCGCGCAGGTCCTCCAGCCACGGCAGCTTCTTCGCGCGCAGCTGGGCGGCGATCTGCTCCATGATCTTCGACGGCGACACCTGGTAGGGCAGGGCCGTCACGACGATGTTCTGGCCTTCCTTCGTGTACGTGGCGCGGGCGCGGACGCTGCCGTTGCCGGTCTCGTACATGGCCAGCAGGTCGGCGGCCGGCGTGATGATCTCGGCCGCGGTCGGGTAGTCCGGGCCGCGGATGTGTTCGCACAGGTCGGGCGTGGTCGCGTCGGGATCGTCGAGCAGGCGCACGCAGGCGCTGACAACCTCGTTGAGGTTGTGCGGCGGCACGTCGGTGGCCATCCCCACCGCGATGCCCGTCGTGCCGTTGAGCAGCAGGTGCGGCAGGCGCGCCGGCAGCCACGAGGGCTCGTCGAGCGTGCCATCGAAATTCGGCGTCCACTCCACGGTGCCTTGGCCGAGTTCACCGAGCAGCACCTCGGCAATGGGCGTGAGCTTCGACTCGGTGTAGCGCATCGCCGCGAAGCTCTTCGGGTCGTCCGGTGAGCCGAAGTTGCCCTGGCCTTCGATCAGCGGGTAGCGGTACGAGAACGGCTGCGCCATCAGCACCAGTGCCTCGTAGCAGGCCGAATCGCCGTGCGGATGGTATTTGCCGATGACGTCTCCGACCGTGCGCGCTGACTTCTTCGGCTTGGCACCCGCATTGAGACCGAGCTCGCTCATCGCATAGATGATTCGCCGCTGCACCGGTTTCAAACCGTCGCCGAGGAAGGGCAGGGCGCGGTCGAGCACCACGTACATCGAGTAGTCGAGGTAGGCGCGCTCGGCGTACTCGTGCAGCGGGATCTGTTCGAAGCCGTGAAAGGCGGGGCGGGCGGGTTCAGTCATCGGAACGCGGAAAGCCGGTGGAGCGGGGCGCCGAGTTTAGCGGGTCGGGCGTCGCGGGCCCTGCGACGGCATCAGGCCAGCCCGTAGCTGGTCGCCAGCCAGTGCATGAAAGCGTTCAGCGGCATCGCGCCGCTGGTGCGCGCCACCTCGTGGCCGCCGTCGCGGCTGCCCTGCCATGCGATCAGCGTCGGCAGGCTCTGGATGCGGAACTGCGAGGCAAGCTGCGGCTCGGCCTCGGTGTCGAGCTTGACGAAGCGGAACTGCGGTTCGAGCCGCGCGCACGCGGCGGCGAACGTTGGCGCGAAGCTGCGGCATGGCCCGCACCACGCCGCCCACGCGTCGATGATCACCGGCTGCTCGGACTTCAGCAGCAGCGCCTCCGCATTCGCGGCCGTCAGCGGCACCGGCAGCCCGGCGAACAGCGCGTTGCCGCAGCGCCCGCATTTCGGGTCGTCGCCCAGCCGCGCGTCGGGCACGCGGTTGATCGACAGGCAGTGCGGGCAGGCCAGCTGGGTGGTGTCGTCCATCGCCCGAGTCTAGGCCCGCGTGGCAGCGCCCGCCACGCCGCCGCGACGTCCCGCCGTGGCAAGCTGCCGGCCACGAAAACGACAGGCGCGACGATGGACCTCTTCCTCGGCAACACCTACCTGTGGACCAAGCTGTTGCACACGCTGTTCGTCATCGCATGGATGGCGACCGTGCTGTACCTGCCGCGCATCCTCGTGAACATCGCCGAGGCGCAGGGCGAGCCGGCGGTCGTCGCGCGCCTCGTGCTGATGGGCCAGCGCCTGTACCGCTTCGGCCACGCGATGCTCGCCTTCGTTTTCATCCTCGGCTTCCTCCTGTGGTTCGGCCGCGTCATCGACGATTCGCTGTGGCCACACATCACTCAGGGTCGCGGCTGGATGCACCTGAAGTTCCTGCTGGTGCTCGGCGTGCTCGCGCACTTCGTCGTCGCGGGGCGGATGGTCAAGCGCGTGGCGGCGGGCGGCGCGGTGAAGTCGGCCACGTGGCTGCGCTGGTTCAACGAAGTGCCGGCGGTGCTGCTGCTCGGCATCCTCGTGCTGGTGTTCATCAAGCCGATCTGATCGGCCCCGCGCTCAGGCGGGCGCGCCGGCTTTCGGCAGCGCCCGCTTCAGCACCCACCACGCGAAGAGCCCGCCGGTGAGGTACATCAGCAGCGAGTAGATCGCCGGCACCACGGCGGCGCCGGCCATCGACAGCACGTGCAGCGCGACGAAGATCGCCAACGTGCCGTTGTGGATGCCGATCTCGAAGGCGATCGCCGTGGCCTGCGGCACGCCGAGCCGCGCCGCGCGGCCCGCGGCGTAGCCGGCCAGCAGGCTGATGAGGTTGAAGAGCAGGGCGGCGAGGCCGACCACCGCGGCGTACTTCGCCAGCGTTTCGCGCTCGAGGATCACCGCGGCGGCGATCAGCGCCACGAGGATCAGCGTCGACGCCAGCCGGATCGGCTTGTCGAGCTTCTGGGCGATCTCCGGCCGCCACGCGCGCAGTCCCATGCCGATCGCCACGGGCAGGATCACCAGCACGCCGACCTCGATGATCTTGCGCGTGGGCGGCGGCACGGCCTGTTCGCTGGCCATCAGCCACGCGAGGCCGAGCGTCACCCAGATCGGCAGCGTCACCAGCGCGAGCACGCTGTTGATCGCGGTGAGCGAGATGTTCAGCGCCACGTCGCCGCGCGCGAGGTGCGAAAACAGGTTGGCGGTGACGCCGCCCGGTGAGGCCGCGAGCAGTACGAGGCCGAGGCCAAGCTCCGGCGGCAGCCCGAAGCCTATCGCGAGGCCGAAAGCCACCGGCGGAAGCAGCACGGTCTGCACCAGCAGGGCCACCACGACGGCCTTCGGCGCCGTCGCCACGCGCCTGAAGTCGGCGAGCGTCAAGTGCAGGCCCAGTCCGATCATCACGATGCCCAGCGCGATCGGCAGGAAGAGGCTGAAGATGGGGTTGTCGGCCATGGGCATTGTGCGTCGCAGCAGGATTGAGGTCAGTCGGCGGCGTCGGGGCGCAGCACCAGCTTCCCCACACTCTGCCCCGATTCGATGCGCTGCTGCGCGTGCGCTGCAGCATGGAGCGGAAACGCCTGCACCGGCGGCGGCGCGAGCCGACCGTCGGCGAAGCGTTCGAGCAGCCAGAGCATGCCCTCGCGCAGCAGCGGCGCCTGCGCCGACAGGAAGCTCAGGTTCGCCGCCAGCACGCTGCGGTTGCTCGACGTCATCGCCAGCGGATTGAAGCGCGGCGTGCGCCACCAGTCCCATGCCAGTTTCAGCCAGGACACGCGGCCGTCCTTGGGCAGCATCGAGGCGAAGCCGTAGATCACCAGTTTGCCCATCGGTGCCAGCGCGTCGAAGCTGGCCTGCAGGGTCGAGACGCCGTTCGCGTCGAACACCGCGTCGAAGCCGCCGGGGACGATGGCCTTCGCCGCGGCCACCCAATCGGCCGCCGATTTGTCGATGACGTGCGCGGCGCCGAGCGCACGCGCGGCCTCGATCTTGTGCGATGAGCCCACCACGCCGGTCGCTTCGACGCCGGCCAGTCGCGCCAACTGCAGCAGGGCCCCACCGACGCCGCCCGCGGCGGAGTGCACCAGCCAGCGTTCGCCGGCGCGCGGGTGCACCTGGCAGTGCGCCATGAACCACGCGGTCAGGAAGACGGTCGGAATCGCGGCGGCGTGTTCGCTCGACAGCAACGCTGGCGTGGCGAAAACGCGGTCGACGCCGAGGCAGATGGAACTCGCATAGCCGCCGAACAGCGTCACGCCGATCGCGCGATCGCCGACGCGCCAGTCGTCCACGCCGTCGCCGAGGGCATCGACAACGCCGGCCACTTCGAAGCCCGGCGTGATCGGGTAGTCGTGCAGGCGCTTGGCGCTTTCGTAGAGCCCCATGCGGATGATGCCGTCGGCGTAGTTGACCCCGCAGGCCTCCACACGCAGCCGCACCTCGCCCGGTTTCGGCGTCGGGTCGGGTGATTCGACAAGGCGAAGCGCATCAAAGCCGCCGGGTTTGGCGATGACGATGCGCTGCATGCGCGGTGTCAGTCCGTGGCGCGCTTGATGCCGGCGTCACGCGACCTTCGGCCGCATCCACCAGCCCGCGGTCATCGCGATCGGCAACGGCAGCAACAGCCCGACGACGACCATCCACCACGGGTGCGGTAGCAGCCAGAAATTCAGTGCGCACAGCGCCGTCATCAGCATGCCCAGCGTCATCGCCAGCCCGCGCCAGCGCACGCGATGCACCAGCACCGCCACGATGGTCCCGACTTCGACGGCGATGGCGTACGACACCAGCACCCAGATTTTCGCGGCCAGCGGCATCGCCGCGACGATCTGCGCGAACGCCTCGGGGTTCGAGGGGTCGATACCGTCGGGGGGCGGCCAGATCGCGTGGCCCAGCATCTGCAGCACGGCGACGGCGACGACCATCACCACGGCGCCGATCAGGAATGCGAGCACGGTACGAAGCATGGTGGTCTCCCGTCGTGGAGCGGCCAGCCTGCGTCAGCGCGCGCGAAAAAGAAACGGGCCCGAAGGCCCGTTCCGTCACCCACGGCGATGTCGCCGGGCTCAGCTCGGACGCGTTCCGTCGCGACGCTGGCCGCCCTGGCGTTGACCACCGCCACCGTTGCCGCCGTCGCGGCGCGGGCCACCGGCGTGCCCCTGCGGACGCCCGCCGTCGCGACGAGCGCCGTGGGCGTGGCCGTCGCGGCGCGGAGCGCCGGCATTGCCGCCCGCGGGCGCACCGTCACGACGCGGCGGACGCGGGCCCTGCGGGCGACGCGTGCGCTGCTGTCCCGCCGTCGCGTCGTCGTTGATGTCGTTGCCCTCGCGGAAGCTCCAATCCGGCGGAAAGCCGTCGAGGCCGCGCACTTCCAGCGGGTCCTTCAGGATGCGCTGCACCTGGCGCAGCAGCTTGGCTTCGTCCTTCGACACCAGCGAGATCGCTTCGCCCGTGCAGCCGGCGCGGCCGGTGCGGCCGATGCGGTGCACGTAGTCCTCGGGGACCATCGGCAGCTCGAAGTTGATAACGCGCGGCAGGGCCGGGATGTCGAGGCCTCGAGCCGCGATGTCGGTCGCCACCAGCACGCGCACGGTGCCCTTCTTGAAATCGCTGAGCGCGCGCAGGCGGGCGTTCTGCGACTTGTTGCCGTGGATGGCCTCGGCCGGGATGCCGGCGGCGGTGATCTGCTTGGCGAGGCGGTCCGAGCCGTGCTTGGTCTTGGCGAAGACCAGCGTCTGGTCCTGGTAGTGCGTCGAGAGCAGCTTCAGCAGCACTTCGCGCTTCTGCGTGTCGCGCACCGGATGCACGCGGTGCGTGACCATCGTGGCGACGGCGTTCGGCGGGTTCACCTGGATCTCCTGCGGCTCGCGCAGGGCTTCCTTGGCGATCTCGCGGATGGCCTTGTCGAAGGTGGCCGAGAACAGCATCGTCTGGCGCTGCCTCGGCACCATCGCGATGATGCGGCGGATGGCCGGCAGGAAGCCGATGTCGAGCATGCGGTCGGCTTCGTCGAGCACCAGCACCTGGACGTCGCGAAGGTCGACGTTGCGCTGCTGCATGTGGTCGATCAGGCGGCCCGGGCAGGCCACGATGATGTCGACGCCGCGGCGCAGCGTGTTGGCCTGGTTCACCAGCGAGACGCCGCCGTAGACGACGGCCATCTTCAGCGAGAGGTGCTTGGCGTAGTCGCGCAGGTTGTCGTGCACCTGCTGGGCCAGCTCACGCGTCGGGGCGAGAATCAGCGCGCGCGGGTTTCGCAAGCGCTCGCCCGTGCTGAGCTTCTGCAACAGGGGCAGGCCGAACGCGGCGGTCTTGCCGGTGCCGGTCTGGGCGCCGGCGAGCAGGTCGCGGCCTTCCAGCGCGACCGGAATGGCCTCGGCCTGGATCGGCGTGGGGGTGGTGAAGCCCAGCGTGGCAAGCGCGCGGCACAGCTCGGGGCGAAGCCCGAGGGTTTCGAAATTCATGAGAGAACACTCCAAAAGCGAAAAACCCGGAGCGTTCCCTGGAACCGCGCTGCGAGAGGTGCGGACGAACCGCTGACGGTGCCCTTGGGCGGGCGGAAGGGCCGGGGCGACGGCTTCAAGCCGAGGCGCGCGGCCGGCGTGGGGACCTTGGATCACCCGGCACCGGAAGCCGCGCACCCTACGCCAAGGGGCGGGCCAATGCCAGCGGAACGCGGCTCGAGCCCGCCCGTGGGCCGGCTGCGGTTCAGCCCGGCGCGGCGCGCGGAGCGGCCCCGGTATGCTCGGCGCATGTGGAACGACCTGCGCCGAGGGCTCTGGATCGCCCTGGCCTACCTCGCGCTCGGGCTGGGCGTGATCGGCATTTTCCTGCCCGGCCTGCCCACCACGCCCTTCATCCTCGTCGCCGCCTGGGCCGCGGCGAAAAGCTCGCGCACCCTGCACCAGTGGCTGCTCGACCACCGCGTGTTCGGCCCGATGGTTCGCGACTGGCAGGCGCGCGGCGCGGTCAGTCGCAAGGCCAAGCGCATGGCGGTGCTGACGATGGCGCTGTGCGCGGTGATCATGTTCGCCACGGCGCCGAAGTGGTGGATGGCGGCCACCGGCACGGCCTGCATGGCCGTTGTGGCGGCTTGGCTGTGGCGGCGGCCGGAGTAGGCCAGCGCCCGGCGCCTCAGGGGGCCCCGAGGATGCGCCGCGCACCCTGGTAGCTGCGCGTCCAGTGCGGCGCGGCCAGCGCGTCGATGCGCACCCGGCCGCCGCGGCTGGGCGAGTGGATGAAGCGGCCTTCGCCGACGTAGATGCCGACGTGGTCGATTCGCCCGCGGCCCTGCCGGAAGAACACCAGGTCGCCGGCGGAAAGCGCGGTCTTCTCGATCGGCGTGCCGCTGCCGACGAACTGGTCATTCGCGGTGCGCGGCAGCTGCACGCCCACCGACTCCCGGAACACGTAGGAGGTGAAGCCGGAGCAGTCGAAGCCGCGCTGCGGCGTGGTGCCGCCGAAGCGGTATGGCGTGCCGATCAGCCCCATCGCCTGCATCAGCACGTCGTCGGCGCGCAGGTCGAGCGGCTTCGGTGCGCTCGTCGTGGCGCTGCGCAGCGGGCGGGGTTCGGAAGCGCCGGCGGTCGCGGCACCGCGCTCGCCGACGCTGGCACAGGCGGCCAGCAGCAGGGCGAGGAGGGCGACGGCATAATGGCGGGTCGAGACGTTGCGGCCGGTCATGGCCGCGGAGTCTGCCCCATCCCGCGCGCCATCTTCCAGCGCCCAGAACCGAGTCCCGAGTCCCCATGAAGATCGAGAAAGACCACGTCGTCCGCCTGCACTACACCGTCGCGGAAGCCGGCGGCGAGGCCATCGAAAGCTCCCGCGACCGCGAGCCGCTGGCCGTGCTGATCGGCCACGGCGCCATCATCCCCGGCCTCGAGGCCGCGCTCGTCGGCCGCGAAGCCGGAGAAACCTTCGACGTCACCGTCGAGCCGGAACAGGCCTACGGCGAGCGCCGCCCGGGCATGGTCCAGCGCATCCCGCGCAAGCATTTCAAGAACCAGAAGCTCAGCCCCGGAATGCAGATCGTCGTGCCGACGCAGATGGGCCCGCGGCCGGTCACCGTCGAGAAGATCGGCCTGTCGGTTGTCGACGTCGACCTGAACCATCCGATGGCCGGCAAGCGCCTCGGCTTCAGCGTCGAGATCGTCGACGTGCGCGAGGCGACGGCGGAAGAGAAAGAGCACGGCCACGTGCACGGCGAGGGCGGCGTCGAGCACTGATTCCGGCGCCTGCCCCGTAGCCACGACGCCCCCGCAGCCCCTAGGCTTCGGGGGCGTTTCCATTGAGGGGTACCGATGAGCGATCTGACCACTGCTGCCCCGACCGCCGAGGGCGAGCGCCTCCCGGTCATGGACATTCTCCGCGGCTTCGCGCTGCTGGGGATCTTCCTGATGAACATCGAGTTCTTCACCCGCTCGATGCAGTCGTTCTCGGGCGGCGTGACTCCGGCCGAAGGGCTCGATCATCTGCTTGGCGTCGCCATCTACGTGTTCGTGCAGGGCAAATTCTGGGTGCTGTTCGCGCTGCTGTTCGGCATGGGCTTCGCGCTGATGCGCGAGCGTGCGATCCGCGCCGGGCGCCCGTTCGCCGGCCAGTACCTGCGGCGCACGCTGCTGCTCGCGCTGTTCGGGGCGCTGCACATCGTGTTCTTCTGGGTCGGCGACATCCTGTTCGCCTATTCGCTCGCTGCGCTGGTGCTGCTGGCTTTCGTCGGAGGGGTCTCGCTGGTCTTCGACCGCTTGCCCGGCACCGCGGCGGGCATCCTCGGGATGCTGTTCTACGTCGGGATGGCCGGCCTCTGGCTGCTCATGGGCGTGGGCCTGATGTTCATGCCGGAGTCGATGGCCGATCCGGTGCGCCAGGAGATGCTCGGCTACGTCGAGGACGGCGCTCGCGCCGCGGCGGTGTACCGCGACGGCAGCTTCATGGAAATCACGCAGCAGCGCATCGCGGATTTCCAGTTCCTGTTCACCGGCGCGACGATCTTCCAGATCCCGATGATGGTCGGTGTGTTCCTGATCGGCACCTGGCTGGTGGGCACCGGTCACCTCGCCGACCCGGCATCGAATCGCGGCTTCTTCGTCAAGCTGGCGATCGGCGGCCTGCTGCTCGGGGCGATCGGCGTTGGCGCGAGCCTCGGTTTCGGCGTGGAGTTCGATCTCGTCGAGGATTTCGCCGAATCGACGGTAGCGCTCGCGCTGATGACCTTGGGCAGCCTGCCGATGGCGCTGGGCTACCTCGCGATCGTCGTGCTGCTGGCGACCGGCGCGCTTCGCGGCCCGCTCGGCGTGCTGGCGCCCGCTGGCCGCATGGCGCTGACGAACTACCTGATGCAGTCGGTGATCTGCGCCTTCATCTTCTATGGCTACGGCCTCGGGCTGTTCGGCCAGATCGGCCGTACGGGCCAGGTCGGCATCGTGCTGGCGGTGTTCATCGCGCAGGTCGCCTTCAGCCACTGGTGGCTGGCGCGCTTCCGCTACGGCCCGATGGAGTGGCTGTGGCGCGCGGGCACCTACCTGCAGTGGCCGCCGATGCGGCGTGTTGCCCATGCCTGAGGCGCGTGACGACGTCCTCGTCATCGGCGGGGGCGTCATCGGCCTGGCCTGCGCGCAGGCGCTGGCGTCGGCGGGCCGCTCGGTTCGACTGCTGGAGCGCGATCGGATCGGCGCGGCGACCAGCCGCGGCAACTGCGGCACGCTGACCCCGAGCCACGCGCTGCCGCTGGCCGCGCCGGGGATGATCAGCAAGGCGCTGGGCTGGATGCTGAAACCCGACGCCCCGTTCCTCGTGCGGCCGCGCTTCGACCCGTCGCTGTGGGCGTGGCTGCTGCGCTTCGCCGGCCGCTGCGACGAGCGCACCTTCCGCGCCGCGATCGCGCCGAAGGCCGCGCTGCTCAACGCGTCACAGGCGCTGCTCGGCGAACTGGTGCAGCGGCGCGGCCTCGACTGCGGGCACCGGCGCGACGGCCTGCTTTACGTGTGGCGCGACGCCGCCGCGTTCGAGGCCGGCTGCCGCAGCCACGCGCTGCTGCGCGAGCACGGCATCGCGGTCGACGAATGGGACGGGGCACGCACCGAGCGGGAGGAGCCCGCACTGCGCGACGGCGTGGCCGGCGCGCTGTTCTTCCCCGATGACGGCCATCTGCGGCCCGAGCGCTACGCGGCGGAACTGGCGCGCGTCGCCAAAGCGGACGGCGCCGTGGTCGAAGAAGACGCCGAGGTCATCGGCCTTGTCCGCGACGGCGACGGTTGGCGTGCTACCGCGCGAGACGGCCGAACGTGGCGCGCTCGCGAGCTCCTGCTCGCCAGTGGCCCTTGGGCGGCGAGCATCGCGCGTACGTTCGGCCTGCGTCTGCCGATCATTCCGGGCAAGGGCTACTCGATCACCTACGAACGTCCCGCGATCACGCCGCGTCGGCCGCTGGTGCTGCGCGACCATTCGGTCTGCGTGACCGCGTGGGACGACGGCTTCCGCCTCGGCAGCACGATGGAGTTCGCCGGCTACGACGATCGCCTCACGCGCGCCCGCCTCGACGCGCTCGAGCGCGGCGCGGCCGCGGCGCTGCGCGAGCCCACCGGCCCCGCGAAGCGCGAGGAATGGTTCGGCTGGCGACCGATGACCTGGGACGATCTGCCGATCCTCGGCGCGGTGCCCTCGCAGCCTGGCCTGTGGCTGGCCGTCGGGCACGGGATGATGGGGATGGGCATGTCGGCCGTTACCGGGCGGCTTCTCGCCGACCTGATGACCGGTTGCGAGCCCGTCATCGACCCGGCGCCGTACGCGTTGACGCGCTTCGGCTGAGGCCGCCACACCGCACGGCACGCGTCGACTGGGCGACACTGATCGCATGGACCTGTACTCGCTCCGCCGCGGCCGCGCGCCGCTGCTGATCAGCGTGCCGCACGACGGTGCGCACATCCCGCCGGAACTCGCTGCGCGGATGACGCCAGAGGCGCGACGCGCACCCGACACCGACTGGTGGATGTCGAAGCTCTACGGCCCGATCGCGGAAGCGCTCGACGCCTCGCTGATCGCGCCTACGCACTCGCGCTACGTGGTCGACCTCAATCGCCCGCCGGATGACGTGTCGCTGTATCCGGGCCAGAACACCACGGGCCTGTGCCCCGTCGTTCGTTTCACCGGCGATCCCGTCTACCTCGACGGACACGCCCCGAACGCTGGCGAGACCGCCGCCCGCGTCGAACGCTATTGGCGGCCGTACCACGACGCGCTTGCCGGTGAACTGGCGCGACTGCGCGGTCTGCACGGCCGCGTGCTGCTGTGGGAGGGCCATTCCATCGCCTCGACGCTGCCCTTCCTGTTCGACGGCGAGCTGTCCGAGCTCAACGTGGGCACGGCCGGCGGTGCGAGCTGCCGCCCGGGCACCGAGGCGGCCCTTGCCGCGACGCTAGCGGCGCAATCGCGCTTCTCGTGGGTGCTCAACGGGCGCTTCAAAGGCGGCTACATCACCCGTCACTACGGCCAGCCCACCACCGGCATCGAGGCGGTCCAGCTCGAGATCGCCCAGCGCGCCTACATGGTCGAGGCGCAGCGCGGGGCCTGGCCGGGCGGCTTCGAGCCGGAGCGGGCGGCGCCGCTGCAGGCCGCGGTGGGCGCGCTCATCGAGGCGGCTGTCGGTGCCGGACGCTGATCGCCGGCGTAGCCCGCGCGGGAAGGTAAATTCCTGCTAAATCCCCGCGGAATCGTCAGCACGCCGTCATCTTCGGCGTGTAAATCTATCGTTAACCGGGCAACACCCACCGCCCGCCCGGTCCACGGAGCCCCGCCATGACCCCCGGACTGACCCTCGCCCGCTTCCTCGTTGCCGGCTTCGTTGCCGTGCTGATGCTGGCGATCTCGAAGGCCGAAGCCTCGGCCTGATCGGCCGCGGCACCGTAACTCCCGGCCTGGCGGCCGGGCTCCAAAACGCGCGCCTAACGGAGCGAGTTTTTTGTTTCCGGGGTTCAGACTTCCAGCGAGGCGAGGTCGCCCTTGGTCTCGAGCCAACTCTTGCGGTCGCCCGCGCGCTTCTTGCTCAGCAGCATGTCCATCAGCGCGCTGGTTTCCGCCGCGTCCTCGACGGTGAGCTGCACGAGACGCCGCGTGTCGGGATGGATGGTGGATTCGCGCAGCTGCGAGGGGTTCATCTCACCGAGGCCCTTGAAGCGCGTGACCGTGACCTGGCCGCGGATCTTCTCGCGCTCGATCTTCTCTAACAGGATGCGCTTCTCTTCCTCGTCGAGTGCGTAGAACACCTGCTTGCCCACGTCGACGCGGAACAGCGGCGGCATCGCCACGAACACGTGGCCGGCGCGCACGAGCGCGGGGAAGTGCTTCAGGAACAGCGCCGAGAGCAGGGTGGCGATGTGCAGGCCGTCGGAGTCGGCGTCGGCGAGGATGACGACCTTGCCGTAGCGCAGGCCGTCGATGTTGTCGTGGCCCGGGTCGCAGCCGATGGCCACCGCGAGGTCGTGCACTTCCTGCGAGCCGAGCACCGAGCCGCTCTCCACTTCCCAGGTGTTCAGGATCTTGCCGCGCAGCGGCAGGATGGCCTGGAAGTCCTTGTCGCGCGCCTGCTTCGCACTGCCGCCGGCCGAATCGCCTTCGACGAGGAAGAGTTCGGTGCGGCCGAGGTCCTGCAGGATGCAGTCGGCGAGCTTGCCGGGCAGGGCAGGGCCTTGGGTGATCTTCTTGCGGACGACCTGCTTCTCGGTCTTCAGCCGGGCCTGCGCGCGGGCGATCGCCATCTGCGCGATGGCCTCGCCCTGTTCGACGTGCTGGTTCAGCCATAGCGAGAACGCGTCGTGCGCCGCGCCTTCGACGAAGGCCGCGGCCTGCCGCGACGTCAGGCGCTCCTTGGTCTGGCCGCTGAACTGCGGATCGCCCATCTTCAAGGACAGGATGTAGCTGGCGCGGTCCCAGACGTCTTCCGGCGCGAGCTTGACGCCGCGCGGCAGCAGGTTGCGGAAGTCGCAGAATTCCCGCAGCGCATCGGTGATGCCGGAGCGCAGGCCGTTCACGTGCGTGCCGTGCTGGGCGGTGGGGATCAGGTTGACGTAGCTCTCCTGCGGGCACTCGCCTTCCGCCGTCCAGCACAGCGCCCACTCGGCGATCTCGCCTTCCTTCGCCAGCTTGCCGACGAAGAGATCCGCCGGCAGCCAGTCCGGCTCGCCGCCGCGCGCGACCAATTCGCCTTTCAGGTAATCGCGCAGGCCGTCCTCGTAGTACCACTCGTTGCGCTCGGCGGTCGCTTCGTCATAGAGAGTGACCTTCAGGCCGGGGCAGAGCACCGCCTTGGCGCGCAGCAGGTGGCGCAGGTGGCGCAGGTTGTACTTCGGCGTGTCGAAGTACTTCGCGTCGGCCCAGAAGCGCACGCGCGTGCCGGTGTTGCGCTTGGCGACGGTGCCGATGGTTTCCAGCGGCGAGAAGCGGTCGCCGTCGCGGAACTCCATGCGGTACTCGGAACCGTCGCGGCGGATCTGCACGATGACCTTGGTCGACAAGGCGTTGACGACCGAAACGCCGACGCCGTGCAAGCCGCCGGAGAACGCGTAGTTCTTGCCGCTGAACTTGCCGCCCGCGTGCAGGCGCGTGAGGATCAGCTCGACGCCGGGGATCTTCTCCTCCGGGTGGATGTCGACCGGCATGCCGCGGCCGTCGTCGTTGACCTCGCAGCTGCCGTCGGCCCAGAGCGTCACCTCGACCGTCTTCGCGTGGCCTGCCAGCGCTTCGTCGACGGCGTTGTCGATGACCTCCTGCGCCAGGTGGTTCGGGCGCGTGGTGTCGGTGTACATGCCGGGGCGGCGCTTGACGGGGTCGAGGCCGGACAGGACTTCGATGTCGGCGGCGTTGTAGCGGGTGCTCATGCGTGGGCGGGTCTCGGTCAAGGCGGTCGCGTGGCAGCGCGGCAGCCGGTAGAATACGGCTTTCACGCGGTAGCAACCCATGACTCCCCTGATCTTCGTGACCGGCGGCGTGGTGTCCTCGCTGGGCAAGGGCATCGCAGCGGCTTCGCTCGCAGCCATCCTCGAATCGCGCGGCCTGCGCGTGACGACGATGAAGCTGGACCCCTACATCAACGTCGACCCGGGCACGATGAGCCCGTTCCAGCACGGCGAGGTGTACGTCACCGACGACGGCGCCGAAACCGACCTCGACCTCGGCCACTACGAGCGCTTCATCCGCACCCACCTGTCGCGGAAGAACTCGGTCACCACCGGCCGCATCTACGAGGAAGTGATCCGCAAGGAGCGCCGCGGCGACTACCTCGGCGCGACGGTGCAGGTCATCCCGCACATCACCGACGAGATCAAGCGCTGCATCGACGCCGCGACCGAGGGCTTCGACGTCGGCCTGGTCGAGATCGGCGGCACGGTCGGCGACATCGAATCGCTGCCCTTCCTCGAGGCGATCCGCCAGATCCGCACCGAGCGCGGCCCGGACAAGGCGATCTTCATGCACCTCACGCTGGTGCCGTGGATCGCGGCCGCCGGCGAACTGAAGACCAAGCCGACCCAGCATTCGGTGAAGGAGCTGCGCTCGATCGGCATCCAGCCCGACGTGCTGCTGTGCCGATCGGAGCAGCCGCTGCCGGACGGCGAGCGCCGCAAGATCGCGCTGTTCACCAACGTGCCGGAAAACGCCGTCATCTCGGCGGTCGATCTCGACAACATCTACAAGATCCCGGGCTGGCTGCACCAGCAGGGCCTCGACCAGATCGTGGTCGAGCGCCTGCGCCTCGAAGCGAAGGTGAAGCCGGCCGATCTCGCCGAGTGGAACGCCGTCGTCGACGCGATGGAGCATCCGGTCGACGCCGTCACCGTGGCGATCGTCGGCAAGTACGTCGACCACCAGGACGCCTACAAGTCGCTGGCCGAGGCGCTGAAGCACGGCGGCCTGCGCCAGCGCACCAAGGTCACGCTGAAGTGGCTGGAATCCGAGCAGGTCGAGGCCGACGGGGTGGGCGTGCTCGATGGCGTCGACGCGATTCTGGTGCCCGGCGGCTTCGGCGATCGCGGCTTCGAGGGCAAGGTAGCCACGGCGAAGCACGCGCGCGAAAACCGCATCCCGTACTTCGGCATCTGCTACGGCATGCAGGCCGCCGTCGTCGACGTCGCCCGCCACAAGGCCGGGCTTGCCGGCGCCAACACTACCGAGAACGATCGCAAGGCCGCGCATCCGGTGATCGGCCTGATCACCGAGTGGCGCACCGCCACCGGCGAGGTCGAGAAGCGCGACGAGAACTCCGACCTCGGCGGCACGATGCGCCTCGGCCTGCAGGAGCAGCGCCTGAAAGCCGGCACGCTTGCGCACCGGCTGTACGGCAAGGACGTGGTCGGCGAGCGCCACCGCCACCGCTACGAGTTCAACAATCGCTACCGCACCCAGCTCGAAGACGCCGGCCTCGTTATCGCCGCCAAGTCGATGGACGACCTGCTGGTCGAGATGATCGAGCTGCCGCAGTCGGAGCATCCGTGGTTCCTGGCCTGCCAGGCGCACCCCGAGTTCACCTCGACGCCGCGCGATGGCCACCCGCTGTTCGTCGGCTTCATCCGCGCGGCGCGCGAGTACAAGGCCAACGAAGGGCAGGCCGGCGGCCTGCTGAAGGGAGTGAAGTGATGGACCTCTGTGGATTCAAGGTTGGGCTGGACCAGCCGCTGTTCCTGATCTCGGGCCCTTGCGTCATCGAGTCGATGGAACTGCAGATCGAGGTCGCCGGCCGGCTCAAGGAAATCACCTCGGCGCTCGGCATGCCCTTCATCTTCAAGTCGAGCTTCGACAAGGCCAACCGCACGTCATCGACGAGCTTCCGCGGCCCCGGCATGGAGGGAGGGCTGAAGGTGCTGGCCGAAGTGAAGCGCCAGATCGGCGTGCCGGTGCTGACCGACGTGCACGAGTACACGCCGATGGACGAGGTCGCCTCCGTCGTCGACGTGCTGCAGACCCCGGCCTTCCTGTGCCGGCAGACCGACTTCATCCAGAAGGTCGCGCGAGCCGGCAAGCCGGTGAACATCAAGAAGGGCCAGTTCCTCTCGCCGTGGGAAATGAAGCACGTCACGGCCAAGGCGCTGGCGACCGGCAACTCGCAGATCATGGCTTGCGAGCGCGGTGCGAGCTTCGGCTACAACAACCTCGTCTCCGACATGCGCAGCCTCGCGGTGATGCGCGACACCGGCTGCCCGGTGGTCTTCGACGCGACGCATTCCGTGCAGCAGCCCGGCGGCCTCGACGGCCGCTCCGGCGGGCAGCGCGAGTTCGTGCCCGTGCTGTCGCGCGCGGCGGTGGCGGTTGGCGTGGCCGGGCTGTTCGCCGAGACGCACCCGGACCCCGAGAAGGCGCTCTCCGACGGCCCGAATGCATGGCCGCTCGGCAAGATGAAGGCCCTGCTGGAGACGCTGGTGGAGCTTGACCGCATCGCCAAGCGCGACCTCGCGCGCGGGGACGCACTGTGAGCGACGGCGACGTCGACACCCGCATCGCGGCGATCGATCGGCAGCGCACGCGGCTGGGCCTTGTCGCCTTGGCCTTTGCGCTTGGCGCGGTCAGCCTTGCCGCCCTCGGCCTCGCCGGCGCCGGCGTCGGTCGCTTCGTCGCTTTTGCCCTGCTTGCCGCGGGCGGCCTGATGATCGCGATGCGCATGAGGCTGGCGTGGCAGCGCGTCCAGTTCGCGCGCGAGGCGGCCAGCGCCGAGGCCGCGCGCCGGCTGCGCGACAGCGATCCGCATTCCTGATCCGACACCAAAGAAACCTGAAGAGCACGATGACCACCGCCATTACCCGCGTCCACGCCCGCGAAATCCTCGATTCCCGCGGCAACCCCACGCTTGAAGCCGAAGTCACGCTCGCGAGTGGCCACACCGGCCGCGCGGCCGTGCCCTCGGGCGCTTCGACCGGCACCAAGGAAGCCGTGGAGCTGCGTGACGGCGACAAGAGCCGCTACCTGGGCAAGGGCGTGACCAAGGCGGTCGGCAACGTCAACACAACGATTGCTTCCGCGCTGAAGGGCTTCGACGCCGCCGACCAGGTCGGCCTCGACGGCAAGCTGATCGCGCTCGACGGCAGCGAGAACAAGGGCGCGCTGGGTGCCAACGCGCTGCTCGGCGTGTCGATGGCCGCGGCGCACGCGGTGGCGGCCTCGCGCGGCCTGCCGCTGTGGAAGCACCTTGCCGGTGATCGCACGCCGGTGCTGCCGGTGCCGATGATGAACATCATCAACGGCGGCGCGCACGCCGACAACAACGTCGACATGCAGGAATTCATGGTGCTGCCGGTCGGCTTCGACCGCTTTGCCGAGGCGCTGCGCGCCGGCACCGAGATCTTCCACGCGCTGAAGTCGGTGCTGAAGGGGCGCGGCCTGTCCACGGCGGTCGGCGACGAGGGCGGCTTCGCGCCGGACCTGAAGTCGAACGAGGAAGCCATCGAGGTGATCCTCGAGGCCATCGGCAAGGCCGGCTACCGCGCCGGCGAGGACGTGATGCTGGGCCTCGATGTCGCCAGCTCGGAGTTCTTCGAGAACGGCAAGTACAACCTCGTCGGCGAGGGCAAGCGCCTGTCGACCGAGCAGTTCGTCGAGTTCCTCAGCAACTGGTCGCGCCAGTACCCGATCATCACCATCGAGGACGGCATGTCCGAGCATGACTGGGACGGCTGGGCGCAGCTGACGAAGGCCATCGGTGGTTCGGTGCAGCTGGTCGGCGACGACCTGTTCGTCACCAATCCGAAGATCTTGAAGCAGGGCATCGACCAGGGCACGGCGAACGCCATCCTGATCAAGGTCAACCAGATCGGCACGCTCACCGAGACCCTGCAGGCCATCGCGATGGCCGAGGCGGCGAAGTACGCGCAGGTGATCTCGCACCGCTCGGGGGAGACCGAAGACACGACGATTGCCGATATCGCGGTGGCCACCACGGCCACGCAGATCAAGACCGGCTCGCTGTGCCGCAGCGATCGCGTCGCGAAGTACAACCAGCTGCTGCGCATCGAGGAGGCGCTCGGATCGGCGGCGCGCTACGCGGGGCGCGCCGCGTTCACGAGCGTGAAGCGCTGATCTCCGCACGGCACGCGACCCCACACCGACCGTGATTCGCCGCTGGCTCCCGCACGCTGTCCTCGCGATCATCGCGTTCGCGCTGCTGTGGCAGCTCGAGCGCGGCGAGGGTGGGCGCTTGGAGCTCTCAGCTTTGCAGGAACGCGTGGCGCTGCAGGAGGCGGAGAACGCGAAGCTCGAACAGCGCAACCAGTCGCTCGCTGCCGACGTCGCCGAGCTGAAGTCGGGCGAGGCCGCGGTCGAAGATCGCGCGCGCGCCGAGCTGGGCATGATCAAGCCGGGCGAGACCTTCTACCGCGTCGTTGAGAGCGGCGTGGTCGAGAGCGGTACCGTCGGAGGCCGCGACACCGAAACGCCGGCCGATGCGACGAGCGGCGCCACGGCGACCGACGAGCCCGGCGAATGAGCTGGGTCATCGTGCCCGCCGCGGGGCGCGGCGCGCGTTTCGGCGGCGAGGTGCCGAAGCAGTACCTCGATCTTCTCGGCAAGCCGGTCATCGAGCACACGCTTCGCGCCCTTCTGGCGCATCCCGCGGTCAGCGGCGCGATGGTCGCGCTGTCCGCCAATGACACGCGCTGGCCCGGTTGGCGTGAGCTCGAAGGTAAGCCGGTGCTGACCTGCATGGGCGGCGGCGAGCGCGCCGATTCCGTGCTTGCTGGCCTGCGCGAGCTGCCGGCGACGGTGGCGGATGACGCATGGGTGCTGATGCACGACGCCGCGCGGCCCTGCCTCAAGGCCCTCGACCTCTCGCGATTGTTTGCTGCCTTGAAGACCGACCCGGTCGGCGCACTGCTCGCGGCCCCCGTGCGCGACACGCTGAAGCGCGCCGGTGACGACGGCCGGGTCGAGTCGACGGTGCCGCGCGGTTCGATGTGGCGCGCGCTGACGCCGCAGGCTTTCCGCCGCGACAGCCTGGTCCGCGCGCTGGAATCCGCCGAGCGCGCCGGCGTCCTCGCTACCGACGAGGCCATGGCCATCGAGCGCCTCGGCTTCAAGCCGCTGCTGGTCGAGGGCAGCGAAGACAACCTCAAGATCACCACGCCGGCCGATCTGGCCGTCGCCGAATCCATCCTCCGTCGCATGGGCGACGGTCACGCCTGAGGCGAAACACGCATGGCGAACATCCGCATCGGGCAAGGATTCGACGTCCACGCCTTCGGCCCCGGCGACCACATCGTGCTCGGCGGCGTGCGCGTGCCGCACACGCACGGCATCGTTGCGCACTCCGACGGCGACGTGCTGATCCACGCGCTCTGCGACTCCATCCTCGGCGCGCTGGCGCTGGGCGATATCGGCAAGCATTTCCCGCCCTCCGATCCGCAGTGGAAGGGCGCTGATTCGCGGCGGTTTCTCGTCCGCTGCGTGCAGCTTGCCGCCGAGCGCGGCTGGCGCGTCGGCAACGTCGACGCGACGGTGATTGGCGAGCGCCCGAAGGTTGGGCCGCACGCGCAGGCCATCCGCGAAGCGCTGGCCGCTGATCTCGGCATCGAGGTCGACGCGGTGTCGGTCAAGGCGACGACCACGGAGAAGCTCGGCTTCACCGGCCGCGAGGAAGGACTCGCTGCAATGGCCGTCGTGCTGCTGGAGCGGGCGTGAGCGTGCGCTGCCGTCGGCGGGCCCGCGCATGAGCGCCACGCCGTTCGGCCCGCCGCTGTTCGCCGCGCGCATCAAGGCGGCGCCGGAAGATTTCGTCGTCGAGGAGATCGCCGCCGAGCCGGCGACGGGGCAGGGCGAGCACCTGCTGCTGTGGATCGAGAAGCGCGGCTTCACCACGACGGAGATCGTTCAGCGCCTGTGCCGCTGGGCGAACGTCGCACCGGTGGCGATCGGCTATGCGGGCCTGAAGGACAAGCAGGCGGTGACGCGGCAGCGCTTCACCGTGCACCTGCCCGGCCGCGAGGCGCCCGAGCTCGCGGCATTGGAGGACGACGGGCTGCGCGTGCTCGAAACGAGCCGGCACGCGCGCAAGCTGCCGCGCGGCGGGTTGGCCGGCAACGCCTTCACGATCAGGCTGCGCGACGTGCGTGACGTGCAGGGCGTGCCGCTCGACGCGGTGCAGAAGGGCCTCGTCGTCGATCGTCTTGCCGCCATTGCCACGCGCGGCGTACCGAACCGTTTCGGCGTGCAGCGCTTCGGCCGCTTTGGCGACAACGTCGGGCAGGCGCGGCGCATGTTCGCCGGCGCGAAGGTGGGCCGCGAGACGCGCTCGATGCTGCTCTCCGCCGCGCGCTCCGAGCTGTTCAACCGCGTGCTCGACGCACGTGTGGCCGACGGCAGCTGGGAGCGCGCCATCGACGGCGAAGTGTTCATGCTCGACGGCCGTCGGAGCGTGTTCGGCCCTGAGCCGCTCACCAACGAACTTCACGCGCGCATCGCCGCGTTCGATGTGCACCCCACGGGCCCGCTGTGGGGCCACGGCGCGCTGCGCAGCAACGGCGCCGCGGGTGCGCTGGAGGCCGCCATCGCCGCCGATGAGGCCGCGCTGTGCAAAGGTCTGGAACAGGCTGGACTGTCGCAGGAGCGCCGCGCGCTGCGCGTGCGTGCCGACGGTCTGGCGTGGGCATGGCCCGCCGACGATGCGCTGGAACTGCGCTTCCGCCTGCCGCCGGGCTGCTACGCCACGGCCGTGCTGGCCGGACTGTGCGGCGAATCGGGCGAAGGGGCCGAAGGCCTGCCGGACGGCGACTGAGGGACGCTGCACGTCGCCCCGGACGGGCGTAGGCTCTGCCGTGTCCGGCCGCGGGCCGGACATGACCTGTGGAGGTGTGCCATGAGTCGTCGACTGATCGGCCTGTCTGTGATGTCGGTCCTGATGTTCGCCGGGTGTGCATCGAAGGGAGACATGGCGATGCAGACACCATCACCCAGCATCGAAGAACGTTCTGCACGCGAGGGGATCGACTTCGCGTACATGGAGCGCCAGAACCGAATCGCCCAGAGCCGCGGATTCATCATCAAGTGGGTGAACCCCCCGCGTTATCGCCCGAGCGAAGCGGACTCGGCGAAGAGCGAAAGCGCGAACTGAGCGGCGGGCGGGCTCAGCTCCCGCGCAGCAGCACCAGCGTGGCGCCGGTGCCGCCCTGCGCGGGTGGCGCCGACGCGAAGGCCAAGATGTCGCCGCGATGCCGCAGCACGCGGTCGACCAGCGCTTTCAGCACAGGGCCGGACTCGGAGCGCAAGCCCTTCCCGTGCACCAGCCGCACGCAGGGGAACTGCGCGCGGCGCGCCTCGCCGAGGAACACCCGCATTGCGGCCTCGGCCTCGTCGACGCGCATCCGATGCAGGTCGAGTTCGTCCTGCACCGCGAATTCGCCGCGCTTCAGCCGCTTCAGCGTGTGCGGCGAAACTTCGTCGCGGCGGAACTCCAGCACTTCGCCCATCGCGTAGGCCAGCGCATCGAGCGGCTGGCGCATCGTCTCGCGCAGCGCTTCGGCCTCGTCCTCGTCGTGGCGGCGCGTGTTGGGCAGCGGCTTCGGCGCTTCGACCGCCGGCGCTTCCGCCTCGATCACCCGCACCGGGCCGATCGCCTCGCGGAACAGCGCGGCGTCGTCCGGCTCGATCGGCGCGGCGGGTGTCGCTGCGGGTTTGCGGGCGAGGGCCTTGCGGAATGCGCGGGGAATCTTCATGCCCGCGAAGGCTAGCGCAGCATTCGTTATCATGGCGCCTCGTTCCAGCGGGGATTCCATGCGCGTTCTGGTCAGCAACGATGACGGCGTCGACGCGCCGGGCATCCACGCCCTCGCGGAAGGGCTCAAGGCCGCCGGCCACGCGGTCACCGTCGTCGCCCCGGACCGCGACCGCAGCGGCGCCAGCAATTCGCTCACGCTCGACATGCCGATCCGCGCCAAGCGCGTGCGCGATGGCGTGTTCAGCGTCGCCGGCACGCCGACCGACTGCGTGCACCTGGCACTGGCCGGCATGCTCGACGAGCAGCCCGATATCGTCGTTTCCGGCGTCAACAACGCCGCCAACCTCGGCGATGACGTGATCTACAGCGGTACCGTGGCCGCGGCGATGGAAGGGCGCTTCCTCGGCCTGCCCGCGATCGCGATGTCGCTGGTGACGCGCGATCACAACGGCCAGCACTTCGACACCGCCGCGCGCGTCGCGGTCGAGCTGGTCGCGCGGCTGATCGCCGATCCGCTGCCGGCCGACACGATCCTCAACGTCAACGTGCCGGACCGGGCATGGGCCGATGTCGGCGGTTTCGAAGTGACGCGCCTCGGCCATCGCCACCGCGCCGAGCCCTGTGTCGCGCAGACCGACCCGCGCGGTCGCCCGGTGTGGTGGATCGGCCCGGCCGGCCCCGAGCAGGACGCCGGGCCGGGCACCGATTTCGACGCGCTGCGCCGCGGTTTCGTGTCGATCACGCCGATCCACGTCGACCTGACGCGCTACCAGGCCCTGGAAACCGTCGCGGGTTGGGTCGGCGGACTGTCGCGCGGGTTGGCGCGCGCATGACGACGCCGATGAAGCTCGCGCCGCGCGCGGTCCCCGGTGTCGGTATGACCGGCCAGCGCGCCGTCGAGCGCCTGCTGCTGCGCTTGCGAGAGCAGGGCATCACCGACGAGCGCGTGCTGCAGGCGATCGCGAGCGTGCCGCGCCACCAGTTCATCGACGAGGCGCTGGCCAGCCGCGCTTACGAGGACACCGCGCTGCCGATCGGTCGTGGCCAGACGATTTCGCAGCCGTGGGTCGTCGCGCGCATGACGGAAGCGCTGATCGAACGCGGGCTGCCGAAGCGCGTGCTCGAGATCGGCACCGGCAGCGGCTACCAGGCCGCCGTGCTCGCCACGCTCGGCATCGAGGTGTTCACCGTCGAGCGCATCGACGAGCTGCTGCGCGACGCGCGTCGCCGCTTCCGCCAGCTGGCCCTCGACGTGCGCTCCCGCCATGACGACGGCCGCCTCGGTTGGCCGGAGCATGCGCCGTTCGACGCGATCATCGTCACCGCCGGCGGCGCCGCGCTCGAGGCGCGACTGCTCGAGCAGCTGGCGCCGGGCGGCACGCTCGTCGCGCCGGTCGGCGGCGCCACGTCGCAGCGGCTGCTGCGGCTTCGTCGCGAAGGCGACACCATCGAACGGGACGATCTGGGCGGCGTGGTCTTCGTGCCGCTGTTGTCGGGAGTGCAGTGATGCGGAAGCGGAATCCTGTCGTCGAACCGTGCCGGCGTGCCGCCGCGATCGGCATGGCGCTGCTGATGGCCGCCTGCGCCAGCACGACGGTCGTGCGCGAGGAAACCGGGCCGCGTCCCGCACAGCGCGACGCGTCGCGTGCGGCCCCGGCGACATCGGGACCGCGCGGCCCGACCCACATCGTGCAGGCCGGCGACACCCTGTACGGCATCGCGTTCCGCAACAGCCTCGACTGGCGCGATATCGCGCGTTGGAACGGTATCGGCGAGCCCTACCTCATCCAGCCGGGCCAGGTGCTGAGACTGAGCGCGCCGCGAAGCGCCAGCGCCGTCGCTTCAGCCCCCGTGGCGCCGCCGCCCGTCGCCTCCGGCCCGCCGCCCATGCCGCGTGGCCCCGCGGGATCCGCCGCGACCGGCGCGCAGACGCCGCGATCGACGCCGCCGACCCCTGCACCGGCAGCCGTGGCAGCGACACCGCGTCCGCTGCCGACGCCCCCGATGCCCGCACCGCCGGCCACGCCGGCGACGATTGCCGCTCCTGTTGCAGCGACGGTGGCTCCGCCGACGTCGACGCTGACCGGACCCGCCGGAATCGCGGCCTTCCGCCCTGGACAGTGGCAGTGGCCCACCCAAGGGCAGGTCGTCTCGCGCTTCGCCGAGGGCGACAAGGCTCGGCAGGGCATCGCCATCGCCGGTACCGCCGGCCAGCCGGTGCGCGCCGCCGCCGCTGGCACCGTTGTGTACTCCGGAGCGGGGCTCGTCGGTTATGGCGAGCTGATCATCATCAAGCACAGCGACGAGTGGCTGTCGGCCTACGGCCACAATCGCCGCCGCCTCGTGGCCGAAGGCGCGAGCATCAGCGCCGGCCAGCAGATCGCCGAACTCGGGCGCACCGGCACCAGTCGCGACATGCTGCATTTCGAAATCCGCCGCAACGGCAGGCCAGTCGATCCGGCACCATTGCTGCCGCGACGCTGATCCGCTGCTGCCGATCAGGTTTCGTCGATCAGGTCTCGTCGATCAGGAAGGCTGCGACGACCCTGCGACCTTCGCCGGCCAGTACCGCGAAGGTGCGCGCGGCGGCTGAATTCACCATCGGCTCCAAGCCGATCCCCCGCGTGAGCGCCGCGGCCATCACCGCCGGCGCCGGAAACGCATGGCGCGTGCCGGTACCGAGCAGGATCACCGTCGGCTGCAGGGCGAACAGGGCGTCCAGGTCGGTGGCCTGCAGTTCGGCCACCGTGCGCGGGCGCCAGCCTTCGACGAGCTGGTCGCCGGAGACGAAAAAGCTCGCGTCGAACTGCCGCTCGTTGATGGTGACCCGTCCGGCGGCGTCGACGCCGCGCGGCACGAAGCGGAAGTCGGGCTGTTCCTGCGACAGCGGCATCGTTCAGCGCGGCAGGGCGATCAGCGGCTTGTCGGCGCGCGGCTTGAACAGCACGGCGATGTTGCCGATCCGCGCGATCAGCGCGGCGTCGGCGGCGTCGGCGAGCGTGGCGATGGCGAGATCGCGCGCCTCGCGGTCCTCGGCGGCCACCTTGACCTTGATCAGCTCATGGATGCCGAGCGCGCTCGTGGTCTCGGCGACCAGGCCGTCGGTCACCCCTTTGCCGCCGACCAGGATCACCGGTTTCAGGTCGTGGGCGAGGCCGCGCAGGTAGCGCTTCTGGGCCGAAGTGAGGGCGATGGGCATGACGGAAACCTTGGTCGACATCAGGACCTTCGGCCGGGGCAGGCCCGAGGGGCGCGCAGGGTATCATGGGCGCCCGACCGCTCCCGAACGTCATGGCCACCCGCAGCAAGTCCAGCCAGCGCTGGCTCAAGGAGCACTTCAGCGACCCCTTCGTCAAGAAGGCGCAGGCCGAGGGCCTGCGCTCGCGGGCGGCGTACAAGCTCGAAGAACTGCTCGAACGTGACCAGTTGCTGAAGCCGGGAATGGTGATCGTCGACCTCGGCGCCGCGCCCGGCGGTTGGTCGCAGCTCGCTCGCAAGCAGCTTGGTGACACCGGCCGCGTGGTCGCGCTGGACATCCTCGACATGCCCTCGATCGCCGGCGTCGATTTCCTTCACGGTGATTTCAGGGAAGCGGAAACACTGTCGCAGCTGGAAGCCGTTCTTGCGGGCTCGCCGGTCGACCTTGTGCTTTCCGACATGGCCCCCAACATGAGCGGCGTGGCCGTCACCGACCAGGCGCGGGCAATGCATCTGGCCGAGCTCGCGCTGGACTTCTGCGACGGCCATCTGAAACGCGGCGGCGCCTTCCTCATCAAGCTGTTCATGGGGGTCGGCTTCGACGATTACGTGCGGCAGCTGCGCGCCCGCTTCGAGCGCGTGGTCATCCGAAAGCCCGAGGCGTCGCGCAAGCGCTCGACCGAGGTGTATGCGCTGGCCACCGGCAAGCGCGAAGGACCGATGAAATGAACGATCTCGCCCGCAATCTCCTCCTCTGGCTCGTCGTCGCCGTCGTGCTGGCGATGGTGTTCCAGAACTTCAGCGCCGGCCCCGCCGCCGGCCGCGATGTCGCGTACAGCGAGTTCATCGAGGAAGTACGCACCGGCAATATCAAAAAGGTCGAGATCGAGGCGGATCGCACGACCACGCGCGTGACGCGCAGCGACGGCACCACGTTCACGACCTTCAAGCCGGAAGACCGCGACCTGACGAACGAGCTGCTCGCCAAGGGCATCACGTTCACGCAGGAACCGCCGGCCAAGAACAGCTTCTTCCTGTCGCTGCTGATCAGCCTGCTGCCGGTGCTGCTGCTGATCGGCGTATGGGTCTACTTCATGCGGCAGATGCAGCAGGGCGGCGGCAAGGGCGCGATGAGCTTTGGCCGCTCGAAGGCCAAGCTGATGAGCGAGGACCAGATCAAGGTCACCTTCGCCGACGTCGCCGGCTGCGACGAAGCGAAGGAAGAAGTCGGCGAGCTGGTCGAGTTCCTGCGCGACCCGGGCAAGTTCCAGAAGCTCGGCGGCAAGATTCCGCGCGGCGTGCTGATGGTCGGCCCGCCCGGCACCGGCAAGACGCTGCTCGCCAAGGCCATCGCCGGCGAGGCGCGGGTGCCGTTCTTCAGCATCTCCGGCTCGGACTTCGTCGAGATGTTCGTCGGCGTCGGCGCCAGCCGCGTGCGCGACATGTTCGACACCGCGAAGAAGCACGCGCCCTGCATCATCTTCATCGACGAGATCGACGCCGTCGGTCGCCATCGCGGCGCGGGCCTCGGCGGCGGCCACGACGAGCGCGAGCAGACCCTCAACCAGATGCTGGTCGAGATGGACGGTTTCGAAGGCGGCGAGGGCGTGATCGTCATCGCCGCGACCAACCGCCCCGACGTGCTCGACCCGGCCCTGCTGCGTCCCGGGCGCTTCGACCGCCAGGTCGTCGTGGGCCTGCCGGACGTCAAGGGCCGCGAGCAGATCCTGAAGGTGCATATGCGCAAGGTGCCGCTTGCCGATGACGTCGTCGCGATGACCATCGCGCGCGGCACGCCGGGCTTCTCCGGCGCCGACCTCGCGAACCTCGTCAACGAGGCCGCGCTGTTCGCCGCGCGCGAGAACGCCAAGCTCGTGCGCATGGAGCACTTCGATCGCGCCCGCGACAAGATCCTGATGGGTACCGAGCGTCGCTCGATGGCGATGAGCGAGGACGAGAAGAAGCTCACCGCGTTCCACGAAGCCGGCCATGCGATCGTCGGCCGCGTCGTGCCGGACCATGACCCGGTCTACAAGGTCACGATCATCCCGCGCGGCCGCGCGCTGGGCGTCACCATGTACCTGCCGGAGGGCGACCGCTACAGCTACAACAAGGTGCACATCGAATCGATGCTGTGCTCGCTGTACGGCGGCCGCGTGGCCGAGGAGCTGATCTTCGGCGCCGACAAGGTCACCACCGGCGCATCGAACGACATCGAGCGTGCGACCAAGATGGCCCGGAACATGGTCACCAAGTGGGGCCTCTCCGACGAGCTTGGCCCGATCGCCTACGCCGAGGACGAGGGCGAGGTGTTCCTGGGCCGCAGCGTGTCGCAGACCAAGAACGTTTCGGACGAGACCGCGCGCCGCATCGATGAGGTCGTGCGCGGCATCCTCGACCGCGCCTATGCCCGTTCGAAGCAGATCCTCACCGACAACATGGACAAGCTCCACGTGATGGCTGAGGCGTTGCTGACCTACGAGACCATCGACGCGCAGCAGATCGACGCGATCATGGAGGGGCGCCGCCCCGGTCCGCCCGCCGACTGGGGCAAGTCCGGCACCACGCCGGCCAAGGACAGCGACGGCCCGTCGGCGGGTGCGCCGCTCGGACCCGCGGCGCCGCAGGCTTGATCCTTTCCGAAAAGCTGCCGGCCGCCGATTCCGCCGAGATCCTCCGGGCCTCTCGGCGGAACCGCGTTCGCGGGGCGCTTGGTGGCGGCCTTGTCGGCAGCGGCTTCGCGGCGCTGGCGGTGTCCGGCCTCAATCTCTGGCTCGGCAAGCCCGCCATGCTCGTCTGGCTTGGACTCGCGCTTGGCGTGCCGATGGCCGCGGCAGGCGTCTGGATGATCCTGCGGATCGGCGACTGAATCCGATGTTCGGCCTCGACACCGCACCCACGCTGGACTGCGCCGGCCGCGTGCTGCGGCTGGATCGCCCGCAGGTGATGGGCATCGTCAACGTCACGCCGGATTCCTTTTCCGACGGCGGCAGGCACGACACCGCGGCGGCGGCCATCGCCCACGCGCTCCGACTCGTCGATGAAGGCGCCGACATCCTGGACGTCGGCGGCGAGTCGACGCGGCCCGGCGCCGAGCCCGTCGACGAAGCCACCGAGCGGGCCCGCGTGCTGCCGGTGATCGAGGCGCTGGTCGCGAAGACGACCGTGCCGGTTTCCGTCGACACCACCAAGCCCGGCGTGATGCGCGCCGCGCTTGCCGCGGGTGCCGGCATGATCAACGACGTGATGGCCCTGCGCGCCGACGGCGCGCTCGAGGCCGTGGCCGCGTCTAAGGCGGCCGTCGTCCTGATGCACATGGCCGGCGAGCCGCGGACGATGCAGCACGCGCCGTCGTACGACGATGTCGTCGGCGACGTGCACCGCTTCCTCGCCGAGCGCGTGTTCGCCTGCGAGATGTCGGGCATCGACAAGCGTCGCATCGTCATCGACCCCGGTTTCGGCTTCGGCAAGGCGCTGGAGCACAACCTCCCCCTTTTGGCCCAGCTGCGACGCTTCACCGAGATCGGCGTGCCGGTGCTGGCCGGGATCTCGCGGAAGTCGACCCTCGGCCAGCTCACCGGCCGCGGTGTCGACGAGCGCGTCGCCGCGTCGGTGGCCGCCCATCTGATCGCCGTGCAGAACGGCGCGATGCTCGTTCGCGTGCATGACGTCGCGGCGACCGTCGATGCGCTGAAAGTGTGGGCGGCGGTCGCCGCCGTGCCCACGCCGCGCGGCAAGCCGGCGACGCCGACCATCCGCTGGCCGGATGACGAGTAGGCCGCGTTCGGGACGCGATCCGTCGTGACGGCCCTCGACCCGCGCGCCGATCGTCGCCCGCTCGCCGTCGCGGTGATGGGCCCGACGGCGTCCGGCAAGACCGATTTCGCCGCTGACTGGGCGGAAGCGCTTGGCACCGAGGTCATCAGCGTCGACTCCGCGCTGGTCTATCGCGGCATGGACATCGGCAGCGCCAAGCCCGACGCCGCGACGCTGGCGCGCGCGCCGCACCGTTTGATCGACGTGCGCGCGCCGCATGAGCCTTACTCCGCCGCCGACTTCGCCCGCGACGCTTTGGACGCCATGCGGGCGCTCTCGTCGCGAGGGCGAATTCCGCTGCTGGTCGGCGGCACCGGGCTGTATTTCAAGGCGCTGCTCGAAGGCCTGTCGGACCTGCCCGAATCCGATCCGACGACGCGGGGGGCACTGCAGGCCGAGCTCGCAGAGCGTGGCCTGCCGGCGCTGCACGCCGAACTCGAGCGCATCGATCCGGTCGCGGGTGCACGCATCAAGCCCGGCGATACGCAGCGCACGCTGCGCGCGCTCGAAGTGTTCCGGCTGAGCGGCGTGCCGATCAGCGAGTGGCAGGGCCGCGGTCGCGGGCCGCGCGCGCCGTTTCCGTTCCGCGTGCTGAAGCTGGTGCTGGCGCCGGCCGACCGTGCGGTGCTGCACGAGCGCATCGCGCGTCGTTTCAGCGCGATGCTCGAGGCCGGCTTCCTCGACGAAGTGCGCACGCTGAAATCCGACCCGCGCCTGCACGCCGACCTGCCGGCGATGCGCGCCGTCGGCTACCGCCAGGCGTGGCAGCACCTCGAGGCGGCGATCGACCATGCCGCGTTCGTCGAGCAGGGCATCGCCGCGACGCGGCACCTCGCCAAGCGCCAGCTCACCTGGCTGCGCGGCGAGCACGATGCGCGGTGGTTCGACCCGATCGCGCAGCGCGATGCGCTGGATCGGGCGATGCGGGATTTCCTCGGCCACGGCGCCTGAACCTCGGCCGCGCCGGCGGTTCGCCGCACGCTGCGCTCACTCGCACGTGCCCGCCGCGCGGGCTACGATGCGAATCCCGAGAAGAACAACCACGCCGGAATTCCCATGTCGAAAGGCCAGAGCCTTCAGGACCCGTTCCTAAACGCGCTGCGGCGCGAGCGGATCCCCGTGTCGATCTACCTCGTCAACGGCATCAAGCTGCAGGGCACGATCGAGAGCTTCGACCAGTTCGTCGTCCTGCTGCGCAACACCGTCAGCCAGATGGTCTACAAGCACGCCATCTCCACCGTCGTGCCGTCGCGCAACGTGCGCGTCGGGCCGGGCGGTGGGCAGGTGAATCCGGCTGGCGACGGCGCCGAAGGCAGCGACGAGCTGCCCGATGACGGCAACGAGTGACCGCGCCCCGTCGCGAGCGCGCCCTGCTGGTCCAGCCGGCGGCCCCCGGACAGCGTGACCCCGCCATCGCCGAGGAGTTCGCCGACCTCGCGCGCTCCGCCGGTGCCGAAGTCGTCGCCACCATCGACGCGCGCATCGAGCGCCCGAACGCGAGCCACTACCTCGGCAGCGGCAAGGTCGAGGAGCTCAAGGGCTACTGCGAAGCCGCCGACGTCGACCTCGTGCTGGTGAACGTCACGCTGAGCCCGGTGCAGGAGCGCAATCTTTCCGATGACCTCGGCCGCCGCGTCATCGACCGCGTCGGCTTGATCCTCGACATCTTCGCGCTGCGCGCCGCGAGTGCGGACGGCAAGCTGCAGGTCGAGCTGGCGCAGCTCAAGCATTCAGCCACGCGCCTCGTCGGCAAGGGCAAGTCGATGGACTCGCAGCGCGGCGGCTCGATCGGCCTGCGCGGCCCCGGCGAAACCGCGCTGGAAACCGACCGCCGGCTGATCCGCGCGCGCATCGAGGCACTTGAAAAGCGGCTCGAACGCATCGAGGTGCAGCGTACGCAGATGCGCCGCGCCCGCGCCCGCAACGAGCTTCCGCGCGTTGCGCTCGTTGGCTACACCAATGCGGGCAAGTCGACGCTGTTCAACGCGCTGACCGGCAGCGGCGTCTATGCCGCCGACCAGCTGTTCGCGACGCTCGATCCGACGGTGCGCCGCATCGACGGGCTGGCCTGCGGCCCGCTGCTGCTGTCCGACACGGTCGGCTTCGTGCGTGATCTTCCGCACGACCTCGTCGCGGCTTTCCGTTCGACGCTCGCCGAAGCGCGCGAAGCCGACCTGCTGCTGCACCTCGTCGACGCCGCCGACCCGGAGCGCGATGCGCGGATCACCGCCGTGAACAGCGTGCTCGAGGAGATCGGCGCCGGCGACGTGCCGCAGTGGACGGTGTTCAACAAGATCGACCGCATCGACGGGTTGGTGCCGCGCATCGACGTCCGCGAAGGCGAATCGACGCAGGTCTGGGTGTCCGCGCGCGACGGCGTCGGCTTGGAATCGCTGCTCGAGGCGCTGGGCGCGCATTTCGCCATCGACCTTGTGACGGGCCGCCTGCCGCTGGGTGCCGGCGACGGCCGCCTGCGGGCGCAGCTCCACGCGCAGGGCGCGGTGGTGGCCGAAACGGTCGACGAGGCCGGCTGGCAGCTCGAGGTGCGCCTGCCGCGGGCCGCCGCCGAGCGCCTCGCCGCGGCGCCGGGCGGCCATCCGCTTCACGGGCTCTTGCTTGTTGCTCCTGCCACCCCTACCTAGAATCCAGCATTCACCGACGCCCGCGACCCGCGGTCGTCCGCACGGAGCCCCCATGGCCTGGAACCAACCCGGAAACCGCAACAACGACCCCTGGCGCGGGAAGGACCCGAACCGCGAGGTGCAGGCCTTCGTCAGCAAGCTGCGCGGCATGTTCGGCGGTAGCGGCGGCGGTTCGGGCCGCAGCGGCAACGACGGCTTCAATCCGCTGTACCTCGTCGGCGGCCTCGTCGTCGTGTGGCTGGTGTTCAACTCCTTCAAGCTGATCGACGAGCGCGAACGCGGCGTCGTGCTGCGCTTCGGCGAGTTCAGCCGGATGATGGAGCCGGGCGCCAACTTCAAGCTGCCGTGGCCGATCGAGTCGGTCTCGGTCGTGCAGGCGCAGCAGGTGTCGGCGGTCAGCGACCAGATGCTGGTGCTGACGCGCGACGAGAACCTCGTCGAGATCGGCTACAACGTGCAGTTCCAGATCATCGATCCGGAGCGCTTCCTGTTCGGCACCCGCGATGCCGAGGATCTGCTGCAGCAGATCACCGAAAGCGCCGTGCGCGAGGCGATCGGCAACGCCAGCCTCGAGACCGCACTGAACAAGCGCGACACGCTGACGCCCGACGTGCGCGAGGCCGTGCAGGCCGCGCTGGATCGCTTCGGCACCGGCCTCGCGGTGACCCAGCTCGGCCTGCCGATCGCCGCGCCGCCGGCGCCGGTCAAGGCCGCGTTCGACGACGTCATCGCCGCGGAGCAGGATGCGCAGCGCTTCACCAACGAGGCGCAGGCCTACGACGGCCAGGTCGTGCCGCAGGCGCGCGGTGAAGCCGCCCGCGTGCTCGCCGCGGCGCAGGGCTATCGCGACGCCGTGACGGCGCGTGCCGAAGGCGAGGCGCAGCGCTTCAGCCTGCTGCTCGACGAGTACGAGAAGGCACCGCAGGTGACGCGCAAGCGCCTGTACCTCGAAACCGTGCAGGAAGTGCTCGCCCGCAACCCGCGCGTGATCGCCGGCAGCGACAGCGGCACGCTGCTGCTGCAGCTGCCGCCAGGCGGCGCCGGCCCCGCCACGCCGGCACCGTCGAATGCGCTGCCCGAGCTGCTGTCGCGCCCGGGCGCCACCCCCACCGCCGACGCCGCGGCCGAGGCGGCGCGTCCGTCCCGGCCGGCCGGCCGCGAACCCCGCGAAGGGAGCCGCTGACATGAATCGTCTTCTTCCCAACCTGCTGATGGGCGCGGCGCTGGCGCTGCTTCTGCTCAGCGGCTCGATGTACACGGTGAACCAGGGCCAGAGCGCGATCGTGCTGCGCCTCGGCGAGGTGGTTCGCGAGGACGTGGGCCCCGGCCTGCGCTTCAAGGTGCCCCTGATCGACACCGCGCGCACGTTCGACCGTCGCCTGCTGACGATGACGGCCGACAACAAGCGCTACCTGACCTCCGAGCAGCAGGACGTGCAGGTCGACTACTTCGTCGCCTGGCGCATCGCGAACGTGGCGCAGTACTACCGCGCGGCCGGCGGCGGCATCGAGGAGCAGGCGATGACGCGCCTGTCGCCGATCGTCGAGGACGCCCTGCGCAACCTGATCAACCGCAGCACGCTGCGCGAGCTCGCCGAGGCTGGCCGACGCGACGTCACCACCAGCCTCGTCGCCCAGATCAACCGGGGTGCCGCCACGCTGGGCATCGAGGTGGCCGACGTGCGCATCAAGCGCATCGACCTGCCGGACGACGCCTCGACCAGCGGTGACTCGGTGCTGGATCGGGTCTACAACCGCATGCGCGCTGATCGCCAGGAAGTGGCCACGCGCACCCGCGCCGAGGGCCAGGAACGCGCCGAGGAGATCCGCGCCAACGCCGACAAGCAGCGCCAGGTCATCCTCGCCAACGCCGAGCGCGATGCGGCGAAGATCCGCGGCGAAGGCGATGCCAAGGCGGCCGCGATCTTCGCGGCGGCCTATGGCAGGAACCCGGAGTTCTATTCCTTCCATCGCAGCCTTGAGGCCTACCGCGGCGCGCTGGCCGACGGTCGCAGCACGCTCGTGCTCGACCAGGATTCCGAGTTCTTCGAGTACTTCCAGCAGGCCCAGCGCTGACCCGCGCGGGAGGCCGGCCCACCGGGGTGGCCTTCGAAGGCAAAAGCGCGGATAATTTTGAAAAGTCGGGGCGCGCCAGCGCTCCGGCTTTTTTCTTTTCCGCATCGAGGGCGTGGCCATGGGTCAGTCGGTAGTCGTGTTGGGCGCCCAGTGGGGCGACGAGGGCAAGGGCAAGATCGTCGACCTGCTCACCGAGGAAATCGGTGCGGTCGTGCGCTTCCAGGGCGGGCACAACGCCGGCCACACGCTGGTCATCAACGGCAAGAAGACCGTCCTGCACCTGATCCCGTCGGGCATCCTGCGCGAAGGCGCGCTGTGCCTGATCGGCAACGGCGTGGTGCTGTCGCCGGCGGCGCTGCAGAAGGAGATCACCCAGCTCGAGGACAGCGGCGTCGAGGTGCGTTCGCGGCTGAAGATCAGCCCGGCCACGCCGCTGATCATGCCGTACCACATCGCGCTCGATCAGGCCCGCGAGAAGGCCGCCGGCGGCAAGGCCATCGGCACCACCGGCCGCGGCATCGGCCCGGCCTACGAAGACAAAGTGGCGCGTCGCGGCGTGCGCGTGGCCGACCTTGCCTATCCGAACGAGCTGGCGGAGAAGCTGCGCGGCACGATGGACTACCACAACTTCGTGCTGACGAAGTACCTCGGCGTCGAGGCGGTGGACTTCCAGAAGACGCTCGACGAAGCGCTGGCCTTCGGCGCCTATGTCGATCCGATGAAGGCCGACGTGGCCGGCATCCTCCACGACCTGCGCAAGCAGGGGAAGCGCGTGATGTTCGAAGGCGCGCAGGGCTCGTTGCTCGACATCGACCACGGCACCTACCCGTACGTCACCTCGTCGAACACCACGGTGGGCGGCGCGATGGCCGGCACCGGCGTCGGTGCCGATGCGATCGACTACGTGCTCGGCATCGCCAAGGCCTACGCCACGCGCGTCGGCGGCGGCCCGTTCCCGACCGAGCTCAATGACGAGATCGGGCAGGGCATCCGCGACCGCGGCCAGGAGTATGGCGCCACGACGGGACGTCCGCGCCGCTGCGGCTGGATGGACATCGTCGCGCTGAAGCGCGCCGTCGCCATCAACGGCATCACCGGCCTGTGCATCACCAAGCTCGACATCCTCGACGGGATGGAGAAGCTGAAGATCTGCATCGCCTACGAATACCGCGGCAAGCGCACCGAGTACGCGCCGCTCGACGCCGCGGGCTGGGACGAGTGCACGCCGGTGTACCTCGAGTTCCCGGGCTGGAGCGAAACCACCGCCGGCATCACCGAGTGGGACAAGCTGCCGCCCGCGGCCCGCGCCTACCTGCGCGCGCTGGAGGAGCTGGCCGGCTGCCCGCTGTCGATCGTCTCGACCGGCCCGGGCCGCGAATCGACCATCGTGCTGCAGGACCCGTTTGCCTGATCAGCGCCAGGCGCGCTTCGGTTCGTTGACCGAGCGCGGTGCGAGTGGGTGGACGCGCGGGCGCAGCCAAGCGGCGAAGTCGGGTTCGGAAAGTTGGCCGGCCGCGAGATCGATGTAGACGGGATACAGCTCGAGGTCGTCCGCCAGCAGCGCTTGGCCGTTCAAGCGCAGAAACGTTTCGCAGGCCACGGCGGCGATGCGCTTGTTGCCATCGAGGAAGGGATGGTTACGCGCGAGGCCGTACGCGAGGCTGGCGGCCAAGTCGGCCAGATCCGGCGGCGGGTCGCCGTAGGCGTCGAGCTGCTGCGGGCGCGCCAGTGCCGAGTCCAGCAGCGTTTCATCGCGTATTCCCGAAAGGCCGCCGTGTTCGGCCAGCTGCCGACCATGGATCGCGACGATCAGCGGTTTCCCAAGCCAGACCGTCACGGCTACTGCGCCAGCTTGTGCAGCAGGGTGCGCCGCTCGCGCATCACCTGCTCGGCAACCTCCATCTGCGCGGCGAGCTGCGGGTCGTACTGCGTCAGCAGCACGCCGTCCGGCGTCTCGACGGCGAACAGCTCATCGCCCTTCTCCAGCCGCAGGCGAACGAGCAGATCCTTCGGCAGGATGACGCCGGCGGAGTTGCCGACGGCGGTGATCTTCAGGCGCATGGCGGGCTCCGCGAGTGGTTATAACAGACGTTATACCGGCTCGCGACGCGAATCAACCGTATCGAACCGACCAGGGGCTCCGGCCGGCGCGTGGGTCAGCCGACCGCCGATTCTTCAACGTCCTTGAACGCGTCGACCGGGATGCAGGCGCACATGATGTTGCGGTCGCCGTAGACGTTGTCGACGCGCGCCACCGGCGGCCAGTACTTGACGTGCTTCAACGACGGCAGCGGGAAGGCGGCGAGCTCGCGCGGGTAGCTGCGGGTCCACTCGCTGGCGGTGACGACCATCGCCGTGTGCGGCGCGTGCTTCAACGGGTTGTCCTCGCGATCGAGGCGGCCGTCTTCGATGGCGCGGATCTCGTCGCGGATCTCGATCATCGCGTCGATGAAGCGGTCGAGTTCGTGCAGTGACTCGCTTTCCGTCGGCTCGACCATCAGCGTGCCAGCCACCGGGAAGCTCAGCGTCGGCGCGTGGAAGCCGAAGTCGATCAGGCGCTTGGCCACGTCTTCCGCGCTGATGCCGACGCTGTCCTTGATCGGGCGCAGGTCGAGGATGCACTCGTGCGCGACGAGCCCATTGCTGCCGGCGTAAAGCGTGTCGAAGTGCGGTTCGAGGCGCTTGGCGACGTAGTTGGCGTTGAGCAGCGCCACCTGCGTGGCGCGGCGCAGGCCTTCCGCGCCCATCATCGTCACGTACATCCAGCTGATCGGCAGGATGCTCGCCGAGCCAAACGGCGCAGCGGACACCATCGGGCCGCTGCCGACGCCTTCCGTGCGCAGGCCGTCGCTCGACAGCGCGCCCGGCAGGAACGGCGCGAGATGCGCTTTCACCGCGCAGGGGCCCACGCCGGGGCCGCCGCCGCCGTGCGGGATGCAGAAGGTCTTGTGCAGATTGAGGTGCGAGACGTCCGAGCCCCACTTTCCGGGCTTCGCCACACCGACCAGCGCGTTCATGTTGGCGCCGTCGGTGTACACCTGCCCGCCGTGCGCGTGGATGATTTCGCAGATCTCGACGATGGCCTCTTCGAACACGCCGTGCGTGGACGGGTAGGTGACCATCAGCGCGGCGAGGTTCGCCGAGTGCTTCTCGGCCTTGGCGCGCAGGTCGGCGACGTCGACGTTGCCGTCTTTGTCGCAGGCGACGACCACGACGTCCATGCCGACCATCTGCGCCGAGGCCGGGTTGGTGCCGTGCGCCGATTCGGGAATCAGACAGATGTGGCGATGGCCTTCGCCGCGCGCACGGTGGTAGCCGCGGATGGCCAGCAGGCCGGCGTATTCGCCCTGCGCGCCGGAGTTCGGCTGCAGGCTCACCGCGTCGTAGCCGGTGCACTCGACCAACATCGCCTCGAGCGTGGTGATCAGCTCGCGGTAGCCCTGCGCCTGCTCGGCCGGGGCGAACGGATGGATGTTGGCGAACTCCGGCCAGGTGACCGGGATCATCTCGGCCGTGGCGTTGAGCTTCATCGTGCAGCTGCCGAGCGGGATCATCGTGCGATCCATCGCGAGGTCCTTGTCGGCCAGCGTGCGCAGGTAGCGCAGCAGCTCGTGCTCGCTGTGGTGCGTGTTGAACACCGGGTGCTGCATGAAGCTCGAGGTGCGGCGCAGTTCCGCCGGAATCAGCGACGGCGCGCTGGCGTCGAGCGCGTCGACGTCGGGCAGCGCGGCGCCATCCGCGGCGAAGATCGACCACAGCAGGGCGATGTCGTCGCGGGTGGTGGTTTCATCGAGCGAGATGCACAGGTATTCGCCCCAAGCCTTGCGCAGGTTCACGCCGCGCGCAGCGGCGCGGGCGAGCAGCGCGTCGGTCTTTTCGCCGGTTTTCAGCGAAACGGTGTCGAAGGCGGTGGCGTGGTGGTCGTCGTGATAGCCGAGCTGCGCCAGGCCGGCCTTCAAGATCGAGGCCAAACGATGCACGCGCTCGGCGATGCGCGTCAGACCGTCCGGGCCGTGGTAGACGGCGTACATCGAGGCCATCACCGCCAGCAGCACCTGCGCGGTGCAGATGTTCGACGTCGCCTTCTCGCGGCGGATGTGCTGCTCGCGGGTCTGCAGCGTCAGGCGATACGCCGGGTTGCCCTGCGCGTCGATCGAAACGCCGATCAGTCGCCCAGGCATCGAACGCTTGAAGGCGTCCTTGCAGGCCATGAAGGCCGCGTGCGGCCCGCCGAAGCCGAACGGCACGCCGAAGCGCTGCGTGTTGCCGATGACGATGTCGGCACCCATTTCGCCCGGCGGCTTCAGCAGCGTCAGCGCCAGCAGGTCGGTGGCGAACACCACCAGCGCGCCGCGCGCGTGGATGGCTTCGCAATCGGCGGTCCAATCCGCCAGCCAGCCGCTCGAGGCCGGGTACTGGATCAGCACGCCGAAGAAATCGCCACCCGCGATCGCGGCCTGCCACTCCGCAGTGGAATTCGCCAGCGCGACGGTGATGCCCAGCGGCTCGGCGCGCGTGTGCAGCAGCGCGATGGTCTGCGGATGCGTGTCGCCGGAGACGAGGAAGGTGTTGGATTTCGACTTCGCGGAACGCTTCGCCAGCGTCATCGCTTCGGCAGCGGCGGTGGCTTCGTCGAGCAGCGAGGCGTTGGCGATCTCCATGCCGGTGAGCTCGGCGCACATGGTCTGGAAGTTGATCAGCGCTTCCATGCGGCCCTGCGAGATTTCCGCTTGGTAGGGCGTGTAGGCCGTGTACCAGGCGGGGTTTTCGAGGATGTTGCGCAGGATGACGTTCGGCGTGTGCGTGCCGTAGTAGCCCTGGCCGATGAAGCTCTTGAACACCTGGTTCTTGTTCGCGATCGCGCGGATCTTGGCGATGGCTTCGACTTCGCTGATCGGGGCGGGCAGGGCCAGCGGCTGCGTCGAACGGATCGAGGCCGGCACGATGGCGTCGGTCATCGCTTCGAGCGAGGGCTGGCCGATCACCTTCAGCATGTGGGCGATCTCGGCCGCGTTGGGGCCGATGTGGCGCTCGAGGAAAGCGTCGTGGTGCTCGAGGGCGCGAAGCGAAGGCGTGGGCATGGTGGTGTCCGGCGGTGGAGGGGCGGTGTCGTCCCACGCGGGTTCGCGCGGATCGACGTTGACCGGCACCGCGCATTCCTTCGTGCGGGATCCGGCTCGTCCGGCCCGGCGCGCTGCATCGCGCCGGGCGCTCATGGGGCCCGCGGCGTTCGCCGCGGGAAAGCTCCCCATTCGCCCCTCTGTCCTTCTGCCTGAGAGTTTGCGAAGCCGGTGAACCGCTTCGCGTGCACCTTCGGCGCCGGGTTTGACCGGTCTCTCCAGAGTTGCTCGCGCGCGACGGTACTTTGGGCCTGAGCGATTACGGGCGTTGCGCCTTCGGCAGCGTCGTTGCCGGGTTTCGTGGCCCGACTCCGCCGCTTCTCCCGCCGCGAGCAAGAGCTTGCGGAGTATAGCCGCCGGCACCGGTGACGAACCGGTCGCGGGCGGTGAGACGGGCATCGATTCCCATGGCACGACGCCGGTCTGCCGGCTTCACAAGAGCCACATTTTTATGTGGTACTTTTTCCTGCCGGACCGGTGACTCGCCATGCCTCCCGCCCTCGCTTCTCTTGATGCCCTGATCCACGAGCGCCGCCTGTGGCCGGCCGCGGGGCACACGCTCGGGCGGGCAGGGGAATCGACCGGGCACGCCGCCCTCGATGCGGTGCTGCCCGGCGGAGGTTGGCCCTCGGCTTCCCTGCTGGAGCTGCTGCTGCCGATGGACGGCGTTGGCGAGCTGCGCCTGCTGCTGCCCACCTTGGTGCGCCTGGCGCAGCAGGGGCGAGGTCTGCTGATGGTGGCGCCGCCCTACCTGCCGTATGCGCCGGCGCTGGCGGCCGCCGGGATCGACCTTGATCGCCTGCTGGTGCTGCGCGCGGAGGGTCGCGATGCGCTGTGGGCCGCCGAGCAGGCGCTGCGCTCCGGCGCCTGCGGCGCGGTGCTGTGCTGGCCGAACGCCGCCGACGACCGCGCGCTGCGCCGGCTCTCTGTGGCGGCGGAGCAGGGCGACGCGCTGGGCTTCGCGTTCCGCGGCTTGCGCGCACTGCAGCAGCCGTCGCCCGCGGCCTTGCGGATGGAGGTGATGCCCGGCGAGCGCGTGCGCGTGCACAAATGCCGCGGCGGCGCGGTGCCCGGCGCGCCGGTGGCGTGGGGTGTCGCGTCGGCGGCGGTGATTCGCTCCGCGATCGAGGCGTCGAGTCCGCTGCAACGCGCCGCGCTGCGCGCCGTGCACTGACGCTTCGACGCCTGCCTGCCATCGCCATGCCGGACGTCGCGCCGTCGTTCCATCCGCCCAGCCCGTGGTGGTGCGCGCTGCACCTGCCGCCACAAGCGCAAGCGGACGAAACCGGACACCGCGCCGCTCGGCACGAGTGGCTGGCCGGCTACGCCTATGGCTTCTCGGCCGAGGTGAGCCTGCGCGAGCCCGACACCGTGCTGTTCGAAGCCGGCCGCTCGCTCGGCCTGTTCGGGCCGTGGCCGCGCTGGCAGCAGCGGATGCGCGACGAGCTCGCCGGCTGCGGTCTGCCGGTGCGCATCGCCTGCGCGCCCACGCCCTTGGCCGCGCGCTGCTTCGCGCGGGCGCACGACGGCCTCGCCGTAGCCGACGCCACGCAGCTGCAGCGATTGCTCGCGCGGCTGCCGCTGGCTTTGGCCGGCCTGCCCGACGATGCCTTGCGGCTGCTCGAACGCAGCGGCTTCAAGCGCCTCGGCGACGTGCTGGCCCTCCCGCGCGCCGCGCTGGCGAAGCGCATCGGCCCGGCGGTGCTGGCCCGCATCGATCGCCTCGTCGGCCGCGCGCCCGACCCGCTGCCGCTGTACGCGCCGCCGCAGCGCTATGCCGCGCGCCTCGATTTCGACCATCCCCTCGCCGATTCGACCGTGCTGCTGTTCCCGCTGCGCCGGCTGCTGCAGGAGTTCGCGCTGTTCCTCGCACAGCGCGACGGCGGCGTGCCGACGTTCCGGATGGTGTTCGGCCACGACGACGGCGTGGCGCCCACCTGCCTCGACGTGCGCCTCGCCGCGCCGGAGCGCGAGTTCGCTCGGCTGTTCGACCTTGCGCGATTGAAGCTCGACAGCGCGCGGCTGCCGGCGCCGGCGGTGAGCCTTGGCGTCGAGGCGGACGCACTGCCGGATTTCACCCCCGAGCGTCGCGACCTGTTCGACGCGCCGCGCGGCGGTGATCCCGATCTGCTGGAAAGCCGCCTGCGCGCGCGCCTCGGCGACGCGGCGGTGCAGCGGCTGGCGGTGGTCGACACGCATCGCCCGGAGGCCGCGTGGTGCTACGCGAAGAAGCCGCGCACGAGACTGCCGGCACTCGCGGAAGGGCCGCGGCCGCTGTGGCTGATCGACCCGCCGATCGTGCTGCGCGATGCCGTGGAACAGGTGCTCGCCGGCCCGGAGCGCATCGAGACGTCGTGGTGGGACGACGAGCCCGTGCGCCGCGACTACTACCGCCTGCGCACCCGCAGCGGGCAGGAAGCCTGGGCCTTCCGGCCCGTGGGCGGCGAGGGCGGGCCGTGGTGGCTGCATGGCTGGTTCGCCTGAGCCGCGCGCGCCGAAGGCCGCGCTGCCGGACTACGCCGAGCTGCACTGCCTGTCGGCGTTCTCGTTCCAGCGTGGCGCCTCGACCGCACTCGAGCTGTTCGAGCGCGCGAAGGCGCTGGGCTATCGCGCGCTCGCCATCACCGACGAGTGCAGCTTCGCCGGCCTCGTGCGCGGGTTGGAGGCCAGCGAGGCAACGGGCCTGCCGCTCATCTGCGGCACCGAAGTGCAGCTTGCCGACGGACCGAAGCTGGTGCTGCTGGTCGAATCGAAGCGCGGCTACGAGCGCTTGTCGGCGCTGATCACCACGGCGCGGCGGCGCGCGGCGAAGGGCGAGTACGCGCTGCATCGCGCGGATCTCGATGCGGCGTTCGGTGTCGAAGCAATGGGCGAGGGCGGCGTGCTGGCGCTGTGGGTGCCTGATCTCCGCGAACTTGGATTGCGCGATTCCGTTGCCGATGCCCGTGGCACGTGCGAGGCGGCAGTTTCGACGGTCGCTTGGCTGAAAACGCTTTTCCCACGCCGCCTCCGGCTCGCCGCTCAGCTGCATCGAGGCCCGGACGACGACGCGCGCCGCGCCGCCATCGCCGCACTCGCCCAACGCTGCGGCTTGCCCGTCGTCGCGTGCGGCGACGTGCACATGCACGAGCGCCGTCGTCGCGGCCTGCAGGACGTGCTGTGCGCGCTGCGCCATCGCGCCACGCTGCGCGAGGCCGGGCGCCGGCTGTTTCCTAACGGCGAGCGGCACCTTCGCACGCGGCAGGCGCTGGCCGCGATCTTCCCGCGCGACTGGCTCGAGGAAAGCGTGGCGATCGCAGCGCGCTGTCGGTTCAGCCTGCGCGATCTGAAGTACGCCTACCCGCGCGAGCTGGTGCCGGAAGGCGAGACGCCGTCCTCATGGCTGGCGAAGCTCACCTGGGGCGGCGCGGCGCTGCGTTGGCCGGAGGGTGTGCCCGACAAGGTGCGCGCGCAGATCGAGGCCGAGTTGGTGCTGATCACTGAGCTCGAGTACGAGGCCTTCTTCCTCACCGTGCACGACCTCGTGGTGTTCGCGCGCTCGCGCGGCATCCTCTGCCAGGGCCGCGGCTCGGCGGCGAATTCCGCCGTCTGCTACGCGCTCGGCATCACGGCAGTCAATCCGGATCAGGGCAATCTGCTGTTCGGTCGCTTCCTGTCGAAGGAGCGAAACGAAGCGCCGGACATCGACGTCGACTTCGAGCACGAGCGCCGCGAGGAGGTCATCCAGTACGTCTACGCGAAGTACGGCCGCGAGCGTGCGGCACTCGCCGCGACGGTCATCACCTACGGTCCGAAGAGCGCGCTGCGCGATGTCGGCCGAACGCTTGGGCTGCCGGAAGACCAGCTCGCCGAACTCTCCGCCGCGGTCGGCCACGCCGAGGATTTCGCCGTCTGGCAAGCGCGCTGCGCCGAGCGCGGACTCGATCCCGACGCGCCCCTGCTGTCGCGCGCGCTGCTGCTGGCGCACGAGCTGCTGGGCCATCCGCGGCATCTGTCGCAGCACGTCGGCGGCTTCGTCATCAGCGATGCGCCGCTGTCGAAGCTGGTGCCGGTGGAGAACGCCGCGATGCCCGAGCGCACGATCATCCAGTGGGACAAGGACGATCTGGAAACGCTGGGCCTGCTGAAGGTCGACGTGCTGGCGCTGGGCATGCTGAGCGCGATCCGCCGCTGCCTAGACCTGCTGCGCGCGAGCGGGCGGCGCGATCTCGAGCTCGCGACGATTCCTGCGGAGGACAAAGAGACCTACGACATGATCCAGAGCGCCGACACGCTGGGCGTCTTCCAGATCGAATCGCGCGCGCAGATGACCATGCTGCCGCGCCTGAAGCCGCGCACCTTCTACGACCTCGTCATCGAAGTCGCGATTGTTCGGCCCGGCCCGATCCAGGGCGGCATGGTGCATCCCTACCTGCGGCGAAGGCAGGGCATCGAAGATGTCGAGTACCCCTCCGATGCGCTCAAAGATGTTCTCGAAAGAACGCTCGGCGTGCCGCTATTCCAGGAGCAGGTGATGGAAATCGCGATGGTCGCCGCCGGCTACACGGCGGGCGAAGCCGATGAGCTGCGCCGCTCGATGGCGGCGTGGAAGCGCCGCGGTGGCCTCGAACACCACCGCGAACGCCTGCTGTCCGGCATGGCCGAGCGCGGCTACGCGCCGGATTTCGCCGAAAAGATCTTCGAGCAGGTGAAAGGTTTCGGCAGCTACGGCTTCCCCGAATCGCACGCCGCCAGCTTCGCGCTGCTCACGTATGCGAGCTGCTGGCTCAAGCGCCACGAGCCCGCCGCCTTCGCCTGCGCGCTGTTGAATGCGCAGCCGCTCGGTTTCTACACCACCGCGCAGATCGTGCAGGACGTGCGCAAGAAGAACGTCACGGTGTGGCCGGTGGACGTGCGCTACAGCGACGTCGACTCATCGCTCGAAGAGGTCGACGCCAAGCAGCCTGCCATCCGCCTCGGTCTGCGCGAGGTCGGCACGCTGTCGCGCGAGGCCGCGGCGCGCGTGGTCGCCGCGCGCGAACGCGCACCGTTCCGGGACATCGACGATCTCTGCACCCGCGCCGATCTCGACGAGCGCGCCCGCGCCGCACTTGCCGAAGCCGACGCGCTGCGCGGCCTTACCGGCCATCGCCACCGCGCCCGCTGGGCGATTGCGGGCGTCGAATCCGGCACCTTGCCGCTCTTCGCCGAACTGCCCGCGCCCGACGAAGGCCGGCTCACCATCCGCCCGCCGACGGCCAGCGAAACCACGCTCGCCGATTACGCCAGCACGGGCTTGACACTCAACGCGCACCCGATCGCACTGCTTCGGCGTCAACTCCGCGCGCGCGGCTACCTCGATCACCGCGAGCTGCATCGATTGAAAGCCCCGAAGCGCACGCGCACCGCCGGCCTCGTCACCCTGCGGCAGCGCCCGCAGACGGCCAACGGCACCTGGTTCCTGACGCTGGAGGACGAGCATGGCCTCACCAACCTGATCGCCTGGCGCACCGTGGTCGAACGCTACCGTCGCGCCATCGTCGAATCGCAGCTGCTCGGCGCGCGTGGGCGATGGGAGGCGCACGAGGGCGTCACCCATCTGATCATCGAGCACGTCGAGCCGCTGGACGACCTGCTCGCCACGCTGGAGGGCAAGCCGCTGGTGGTCGAACACCGCAGCTTCCGCTGAGCTCCCATCCCCGTTCCACGAGGGCTGCTAGAGTCGGCGGTCCTATGAAGACGACCGACCACCCGATGAGCGACACCTACGCCCCCCTGCCCACCGTCAACGCCCGCATCAGCCCGCGCGGCGGCCTCGACATCCTCTCTCGCGCCGAAATCGGACGCCTCACCGGCGCCACCCAGGGCGACGACCTGCGCGAGACCCTGCGCCGCTGCGCGCTCGCCGTGCTCACCGTCGGCTCCGATTCCGACGACCCGCGCGCCGCATCCGCGCGCTACCCGGATTTCCAGATCGAGGTCCAGCAGATGGACCGCGGCATCCGCCTCGAGCTGAAGAACGCGCCGGCGATTGCTTTCGTCGACGGCGAGCTGATCCGCGGCGTGGCCGAGCTGCTGTTCGCCGTCGTGCGCGACATCGCCTACACCGCCATCGAAGTGCAGAGCGGCCAGTTCAACCTCGAGGATTCGGAAGGCCTGACCAGCGCGGTGTTCGAGATCCTGCGCAACGCCCGCGCCATGCGCCCGCATCAGGACCCGAACCTCGTCGTGTGCTGGGGCGGCCACTCGATCGGCCGCGAGGAATACCTGTACACCAAGAGGGTCGGCTACGAGCTCGGCCTGCGCGGCCTCGACATCTGCACCGGCTGCGGCCCGGGCGCGATGAAGGGCCCGATGAAGGGCGCCACGATCGCGCACGCCAAGCAGCGCCACCGCAGCCCGCGCTACATCGGCATGACCGAGCCGGGGATCATCGCGGCCGAGTCGCCGAACCCGATCGTCAACCAGCTCGTGATCATGCCGGACATCGAGAAGCGCCTCGAAGGCTTCGTGCGCCTCGGCCACGGCATCATCGTCTTCCCCGGCGGCGTCGGCACGGCCGAGGAAATCCTCTACCTGCTCGGCATCCTGCTGCACCCTGACAACGCCGGCGTGCCGTTCCCGCTGGTGTTCACCGGCCCGAAGGCCTCGGCCGCGTATTTCGAGCAGATCGACCGCTTCATCCGCCTGACCCTCGGCGACGAGGCGGCGAAGCTCTACACGATCATCGTCGAAGACCCGGTTGCCGTCGCCAAGGCCATGAAGGACGGCATGAAGAAGGTGCGCGAGCATCGCATCGCCAACCGTGACGCCTTCTTCTTCAACTGGACGCTGAAAATCCCATTCGCCTTCCAGCAGCCGTTCGATCCCGACCACGCGGCGATGGCCAGCCTCGACCTGCACTTCGGCCGGCCCGTGCACGAGCTCGCTGCCGACCTGCGGCGCGCCTTCTCCGGCATCGTCGCCGGCAACGTGAAGGAGCCGGGCATGCGCCGCATCGAGCAGCACGGGCCGTTCGAGATCCACGGCGACGCCGCGATGATGGCCAGCCTTGACGACCTGCTGCGCGCCTTCGTCGAGCAGCGCCGCATGAAGATGTCGGGCGAGTACAAGCCCTGCTATCGCGTGGTGGCGTGAAGCGGCAATTCGACCTCGACGATGAACCGCCCATCCTCGAGCCGCTTCGTCAGCCGGGCGCTGTCGCCATACAGCAACTGCAGGCCGGCGCGCCCCGCCGCCAGCCCGATGCCGTGCCCGCGTCGCCCGTTCGTGGCCCCGTCGGCTACGGCGTTTTCGACGCCGAGCACCATGCGCCCCTCGCGCAGTACCCCGCGAATTACGATCCGACCGCCGCGCCGGATCGGCTCGACGCCGTGGTGGACGGCGTTCTCGACGAGTGCCTGCACGATCAATGGCGGTACTTCGATGTCGGGCAAGCCGTCCGCGATATCCCAACCGACGTCAAGGCGATCCTGCAGCCGCTTTGACTCGATATCGAGGTAGTGACGAACGATTTCCCACTCCTTCGACAGCGGGTGCGAGCGCGTTGCCGAAAGCGAACCGCGGAACAGCTCCGACAGCGACATCAGTACGTCCTCGGCATCGCGAGGCCTCTCCCGGCACAAGGCGATCGCGGTGTTCAGGGTATTGAACAGAAAGTGAGGGTGCACGCGCGCCTGCAGCGTCGCCAGATCAGCGGCGGCCAGCTGCATTGCCAGCGTGTGTTGCCGCCAGAACGCCACGAAGCAGAATTGGGTGATCAGGCCCGCGGCCAGCGCAATCGCGGTTGCGCGCATCAGGAAGTTCGCCCAGCCGCCAACCGGGGCACCTGTCTCCCCGAGGACCAGATAGGCCGCACCCGTGGCGAACCCGGTGTTCAGCCCCAGCAGCAGCACCCCGGTCCATCCGATGGCGATCGGAGCGACCCCGGCAAGCTGCCGCCTTACCAGCCACAACTGACTCAAGGTAAGCAGCAGTACCCACTGGCAGGCGAGTGACGCCAAGCCGAAACGGACCCAGCGGTCGACCGCCATCGGGTGGGCGAGGGTGACGATCAGCGCCAATGCCTGCCCCATCACGATCGCCGACGCGATGGCCCGGGGGCGCCAGAGGACGTCGATCGGCGTCGCCGGGCGCGGAGATGGGTCGGAGTGGGGTCGCGAGCCGTTCATGGCATGGGGCACGCCGCTCGTCGGGCGGTCCGTGCGGTGGCTCGAGTCCTGATCTACCGTGGTGTGTCGGAAACCGGAGTAGGCCAGTTGATGCGCCCGATCGCAATGCCATCCACCTCGCGAGGGGCAAGTCTCCTCGAGCTCATCATCGCCCTCGTTGTCGTGGCAGTGCTGGCTCTGGGCGCCTTCCCGTCATTCCGCGCCCTGACGGAGCGCAACCGGCTCACGTCGGCGGCCAATGAGTTCGTCTCCGTCATCCAGCTCGCCCGGGCGGAAGCGATCCGTCGCAACCGGCGCGTCGAAATCTGCCCTTCGGTCAACCAGTCGACCTGCGCGGGCAACGACTGGACGCGCATTGTCGTCCGCGTGCCTTCCAGCGATGACGTTGTCCGGTCGCTTCGCATTGAGCAGGACGGCTTGCAGGTTTCGGTGAGCACGAATGTTGCGGACAACCATCGCATCGCCTTTGGGCCGGATGGCCTCGCGCGAGTGGGCTCCACCAATGCGGCGCAGGGGAGCCTGTCGGTGTGCACCGATCGCCTGTCCGGCGAGCCGTTCCTGCGAGATATCGCCGTTTCGGCCAGCCGCGTGTCGGTGACGGAACGGACTGACGCCACCTGCACGACCCCCGCGAACTGATCCGATGGCCGAACCGATGACCCACACCCCGTTGAGAGTTGCGCAAACAGAGACTGGCGCCAGCCTTCTCGAAGTGCTGATTTCGGTGCTGATCCTTTCGATCGGTATCCTCGGCATTGCCGCGCTGCAGTCGGTTTCGCTTCGCAATACCGCGAGTGCCGAGGCGCGAAGCGCTGCAGTGATCCAGAGCTACGCCATGTTCGACATGATGCGCGCCAATCGCGCGGCGGCACTGAACGGCGATTACGACCAGAACTACATGTGCGCCCCGCCGGGCCTCGGCGCTGGCCGCGTCAACGAGGATCTCGACCTCTGGATCACCCAGCTGCAGGAGTCTCTCGGGGCGTCGGCGTGCGGTCGGATCCAGTGCGGCGTCATCGAATGCGAAGTCGGCGTCCGATGGGACGACAGCCGGGCCACGGCCGGCGAGGACGAACAAGAAGTCATTACGGTTTCGAGGCTTTGAGATGATCGATCGATTTCCCGCACGCCACCGTGTCGCTGGCCGAGTTACACAGCGCGGCTTCACTCTCATTGAAGTCGCCATCGCCTTGCTGCTCGGGCTCCTCGTGATCGGCGCCGCCAGCGCGATCTTCATTTCCAACAAGCGGATCTACGACACCACCGAGTCGCTGGGACGTATCCAGGAAACCTCACGTGTCGCTTTTGAACTGATGTCCCGCGACATCCGCGAAGCGGGAGGAAATCCGTGCTCCTCCGGAGCGGTACTGGTCAATCAGCTGACCGAGGGCGGCAATGCGTGGTGGACGGCCTTTGCGGCTGGCATCCGCGGCTATGGCGATGCCGAGGCGGTTCCGGCGCTCGCGACGGGCGCAGGCGTCGGCCAGCGCGTTGCGGGCACTGAGGCGATTGAGGTTCATCGTTCGATCGGGCTCGATGTCCGAGTGACTGCCCATGGTCTTCCGGAGGATCCGCTGTCGGTCACGGGGGTTGCCGGGATCGCCGACGGCGACGTTCTGATGGTGTGCAACATGGACATCGCGATGATCTTCCAGACCACTGGCGCGCCGGCCGGAAATGCCCTGCAGCGATCGGGTCCACCGTCGCTCAATTGTGCGGACGAATTCCGCTTTCTCGTCGACTGCGACGCCGCTCCCAGCATGACCTCGGGCTATTGCTTCGCGCCCCCCGCCGGCCCTGTCCCCGCTCGCTGCTCGCGATTCGGGGCGTCACCGGCGGAAGTGGCCAGTCCGCGCTCGGTGCGCTGGTACATCGGCAACAACGCTCGCGGCGGCCGGTCGCTTTACCGCTCCGAGGTCGCCAACGAAAGCGACAGCGCCACGCCTGATCAGGTCCTGTCCACTGTCGAGGTGGCCGAGGGAGTCGAGGACCTCGAGGTCACGTACCTTCTGAATGGCGGCGCTTACACGGCGCCGGCGGCTGTGGCGGATTGGACCCTGGTGACATCGGCGCGCATCCGTCTCCGCGTCGAGGCGACCGAGGGCGCGTTGGTGGCCCGCCAGATCGAGGGCACCGACGGCGAACGCCTTGGCCGCTGGATGACCAATGTAGTCAACCTCCGTAACCGGGAGGGCACGCTGTGAGGTCACTGAAATCCCGAAATGCGGGCACTCCCATGGTCCGGCAGAGCGGCGCGGCGCTGATCATCGTGCTTCTGTTGCTCCTGATCGTCACGCTTCTCGGCTTGACGGCGATGCGCGGCACCCTGCTGCAGGAGCGCATGAGCGGTAACGCCGTCGCCCGTTCCGTCGCGTTCCAAGCCGCCGAGGCGGTGCTGCGGGAGGCCGAATCGCTGGCCGCAACGAGTCCCGTGGTGCCTGGCGCCGGTTGCGCGAACGGCCTTTGCGCCCGCCCGGTTGGCGGCGCCGATTCAGCATGGCGCGCGGACGGCTTCTGGGACGGCGCGAACGGCTGGCGCGAAGCGAACGATTCGACGGCCCAGGATCGCCTTCTTTACGTGGTCGAGGACATGGGCGAGCGGCGCATTGCCGGCCCCGGCTGCACCACCGCTTTCGACCTCTCATCCACCGAATGCGCGTCCGGCACGGCGGCCGGCCGCTACTACCGAATCGTCGCTTTCAGTCGCCTTGCCAACGGCACGGAAGTGATCCTCCAGTCCACGTTCCTCGCACCCTGAGGCAGTTGCCCCATGAACCCGTCCAACCATAACCGCCGTACCGGCGTCCGGATGATCGCCAAGGCCATGTCGGCGGGCGTGATCGCCGGTCTGTTCAGCGGTGCTCTCGGGGCACAGGCCCTCGACGTACCCAACTACCCCTTGCAAACGGGCGCCGGCAACGTTCCGCCGAACCTGTTGTACATCCTCGACGACTCGGGATCGATGGACAACGAGACGATGCCGAACTCGTTCATCCCGCTCGTATGCCGGCGCAACAGCTCGACAGACACCACGTGTCGCGGCAACCGTGTCTCGCAGATGGCGCCGCCGTCGAACACGATCGCGTACCGGCCGAACCTCAACTACGAGACTTGGGTTACGGCCGACGGCACGCCGCTGACGGGGGGGCAAGCATTCGACGCCGCCCTTGGCGACCGCATCCGCGCGCAGGAACCCATCGACCTTCGTGATCCGGCCTCGTGTACCGACGGCGGCGCGGTTTGCGGCGGTCCGCAGACGTTCCTCGTGCCGAAGGACCCCACCAACGAGGCGGTTTCATACCTTCGGGACACCCGCAACTACTGGCGCTACCAGATCAGGCCGGATGCCGGTGGTCAGCCGCAGATCGTACGCAGCGAGCTCGCGGATTCCGGCAGCGCGGGCACGGCGTGGGGGCCGGCCGTGGACAGCCGGGTGATCGAGCAGGATTTCCCGCTGATTCTGCAGAACACAGGCACCACAGTCCGCCACGCCATTCCCGACGGCTGGTTGCGCGTCGAGACGCTTGCCTCTGGTGCAGGCCCCTCGGTGGGCCGGGTCCGCCTTGAAGTCTGGATGTCGCGGACCGAAGATCTCCAAGGGCAGGGTGAACGGCTGTGCGACGCCAACGTCGCCGCCAACGGGTTTACCCAGGTCTGCCCGGAACTCCATGGCCAGTACTCGGGTTTCTACTGGTTCCGAGTGAGCGCACCCAACGTGGCCGGAAACAACGCCGCCAACGTGCGGCTTCGCATCACCACCGGCGGCAATGGCTGCACCGCGCCTTCGAGTGGCACTTGGGCATGGCGTGGCTGCACTGTCGCCAGCGGAACAACGATGCCGAATCCGACTCGCACGCTGGCCGAGGAGCTGAGGAACTACGCCACCTATTTCAGCTACCACCGCACCCGCATGAAGGTCGCGAAGGCGGGCACGACGAAGGCGTTCGCCAAGCTCGGCGACAACCTGCGCGTTGGCTTCCGTACGATCAACCAGAACAATCCCTACGATATCCCGGTCAACGAAGCTGACAACGGAGCGTTCAAAGGCACGGCCCGCACGACATGGTTCAATCGCGTCCTCGCGGCTGGCGGTGGCAGTGGTACGCCCTTGCGTACGGCGCTTGACGACGCGGGCAAGTACTTCCAGAACACCTCGGCGGCGGGCCCTTATGGGCCCCAGAGCGGGTCAAACCAGCTCGCCTGCCGCCAGAACTTTGCGATCCTGACAACTGACGGATTCTGGAACCAGGCGTGGACCGACACGATCGGCAACGCGGACGGCACGGACGGTCCGTCGATCTTCAATCCGCGTGACAACACGAATGTTGTCCGCTATACGCCCACCGACCCGTTCCGCGATGGTCCGACGGCGAATTACACCAGTACGCTCGGCGATATCGCGATGCATTACTGGAAGAACGACCTCCGCACCGATTTGCCGAATCTCGTCCCCGCCACCAGCGGCAATCCCGCGTTCTGGCAGCACATGTCGACGTACGGCGTCTCCATCGGCCTTCGCGGTACCCTCGATCAGGGCACGGTGGCCGACATCACGCAGGACGGGCGACCGCGCAAGGCCGGCGTTGCGGTGAACTGGCCCGATCCGACGGACGCGGAGAACGCCGAACGTATCGACGATCTGCTGCACGCGGCGGTGAACGGCCGCGGCGAGTTCATCGCGGCGACGGACGCCTCGCGATTCGCGGATCAGTTGACCGGACTGCTCAACCAGATCCAGTCACGCCTGGCGGCCGGCTCGAACGTGGCCGTCAATAGCGCCTCGTTCCAGAGCGATACGCGCTCCTACCAGGCCGTTTACCAGACGGTGCAGTGGACGGGTGACCTGATCGCCCGCGACGTCACGCCTTCCGGCATCTCGCCGACCGAGGCGTGGCGGGTTTCCCAGCGTATCGAAGCGACCTTTGCGGATGCCCTGCCGGCGAACGACTACAACCTGCGCAACGTGCTCACCCACAATGGCACGGGCGGTGCCACGTTCCCGACGCCGGCGCAGACCGGTCTCTTGGAGCGCACCACGGGTGTAGCGCCGGTCAGCGGTGCGCTGAATGCCGCCTACCTCCGCGGCAGTCGTGCGCTGGAACGTTCGAACGGCGGTACGCTTCGCAATCGCCCGGTGCTGCTTGGCGACATCGTCAATTCGTCGCCGTTCTACCTGCGCACCAATGAGACGATCTTCGTCGGCGCCAACGACGGCATGATGCATGCGGTGAATGCGCTCACCGGTGACGTGCGTTTCTCGTACGTGCCCAAGGGCCTCGATTTCACCAAGCTGGGATCGCTCAGCGATCCGGCGTACGTCCACGCCTTCTTCGTCGATGGGCCGGTCACGGTGTCGAGCGATCGCATCGACCCGGCGCGAAGCATCCTCGTCGGCACTCTGGGCCGCGGCGGCAAGGGCGCCTATGCCCTCGACGTCACGACGCCGTCAGCGATGGATGCCGCGGACGTCCTCTGGGACGACACCGGCTCGACCGACCCGGACATGGGCTATTCCACCGGCCTCCCGCTGATCGCCAAGGGCAACAATGCGCAGAAGCTGGCGATCGTCGCGAACGGAATGAATAGCACCAGCGAGGACGCGGCGCTGTTCATCTACGAGCTCGAAACCGGCGCGCTGATCCGGAAAATCAAGGTCGGGCAGGCCGGGGGCAACGGCTTGGCGTCGCCCCGCGGCGCGGACGTCAACGGCGACGGCATTGTCGACTTCGTCTATGCCGGCGATCTGCGCGGCAACGTGTGGAAGTTCAACCTGACGGGAACGGACGCCAATACCTGGGAGGTCGCATTCAGCGGCGCGCCGCTGTTCGTCGCGAAGGACGGCTCGGGCAACATCCAGCCCATCACGGGTGGTCTTGCGATCGCGCGAGATCCGTCGTCCACACCGCTGTGGATCGCCGTGGGCACCGGCCGCCTGATCGAGGAAGCGGACATGACGTCGACGGCCAAGCAGTCCGTCTACGTGTTGATCGACAACGGCACCGCACCGATCACCGGGCGCATCGACCTGACCGAGCGGACCATCGCGGCGACCGGCGTCGACGGAACCGGGCAGCCGGTGCGTGCTTTCGAAGAGTATTCGGAGCTGTTGGCCACCAAGCGGGGCTGGTTCGTCGACCTCGGGGTACCGTCGCCGGCGGCCGATGGCGAGCGGGTGGTGAGTGGCATGCGCATCCGTGGACGCGCCCTGTTCTTCTCGAGCGTCATTCCGAACAGCGGCACCGACTGCGAATCGAGCGGTAGCGGTTATCTCAACGCGCTTGACGTCTTCACCGGCACCAGCCCACGTTCGAATGTCGATGCCGATAACGACGGGATCCCCGATTCGACGTCGTTCTTCGACCTCAACGGCGACGGCGTTGCCGATGCGACCGGTGCAGGCGGATTGCCGGTGGGTTCGGTGCAGCTATCCATCGGCATGCCCACCGAGTCTAGCCAGATCGACAATCTCGTGCTGGTCTGCGGCTCCGGCGGTGTCTGCGATTCGGTGGACGTCATCGCGCCGCCGGGTGATGCTGTCCAGCCGCGCCGCTTGTCGTGGCGTGAAATCGTCGAAGAGGACTGATCGATGCGCTTTGAAGCCAAACAGGCCGGGTTTTCGCTGATCGAGCTGATGATCACCGTGCTGATCATCGGCGTCCTTGCGGCGATCGCTTATCCCCTCTACCAGCGCCAAGTGGTGGAGGGGAGGCGCGCTGCGGCTGCCGCGTGCACCTTGGAGATGGCGCAGTTCATGGAGCGCTACTACAGCACCAACCTCACCTACGCGGGAGCGGTCCTTCCTGGGACGACCTGCGATACGGAGCTGGAACCCTTCTATGATTTTGACTTCGTCGGGACGCCTTCCGCGACGGAATACGTGATTGAAGCCAATCGCGACGGTGTCCAAGAGACGAGGGACGTAGATTGCGGCGAGCTCCGCATCGATCAGTCCGGCGTCAAGACCGTTACGTCTGGAGACGAAGTGCGTTGTTGGAACTGAATCGGCGGTTGCTCCAAACGCAAAACGCTCCCGAAAGGGAGCGTTTTGTCTTCACTCTCGCCGCTGGGGCTTGCCTAGTGGCGCCCGAAGTTGGACTCGAACCAACGACCCCCTGATTAACAGTCAAGTGCTCTAACCGGCTGAGCTATTCGGGCGAGGCGCGAAATTATTCGTTTCGTGAGCCGGCCTGTCAAGTCTGGCGGCCCGTCCGCGCGCCAGGGCACTCAGGCTGCGCCGAAGCATCGCGGCTTGAACGGATGCGACCGTGGAGCGACACGACGACGAGCCGGAGTGTCCTTCGGGAAGCGTCGCAGACCGCGAGCGTGATATTCGTGCCGGCCGTGCTTCCGTCGGGTCGGAAGCTGATTACGCGCCGACGGCCAACTTCTTCAATGAACAGGTTCGCGAAGTCCACGCTGTCGAGCCGAGTGAGTACCGCTTCACCGGCATCCAGCCTTCCATTGGGCCGATCGTCGACGAACATGACGGCCCCGGCGGCCCAGTTGCCGGTATCGGTGCACGACCGCCCGTCGACGGAGCGGCACAGCGTGATCCGACGTCCGCGTGTGATTGCGGCGATCCGCGCTTGCTGCAGCACCGCGACCACGTGATTCGTCGCCGAAGTCGCCTTCATTTCCCGCAGCATCATGCTGAACGAGGGGGCCGCAATAGCAACCAGTGTGCCGAGCACCACGGTGGTGGCGATGGTTTCCACAAAACTCAGGCCTTTCTGCGCGTGCATATCGACGTCCTTGCGATCCGTTGGGGGGCAGCGCCATGGTCGCGATGCGCGACGGCGGCGCCCGTCATCCGCCTGCGTCGCGGCGGGTAGGAATTCGACGCGGCGTGTTCAGGCGGCGCCTCTATACTCGGCTGTTGCCCGGACGCCCGCGACGATGACCCAGCGCTTCAAACTGCACTCCGAGTACCGCCCTGCCGGCGACCAGCCGCAGGCCATCGAGCGGCTGTCTTCGGCGTTCGAATCGGGCATCGCGGCGCAGACGCTGCTCGGCGTCACCGGTTCCGGCAAGACCTACACGATCGCGAACGTCGTCGAGCGCATCCAGAAGCCGACCCTCGTGCTCGCACCGAACAAAACGCTGGCCGCCCAGCTCTACGGCGAGTTCAAGGCCTTCTTCCCCGAGAACGCAGTCGAGTATTTCGTCAGCTACTACGACTACTACCAGCCCGAAGCCTATGTGCCGTCGACCGACACCTTCATCGAGAAGGACAGCGCGATCAACGAGCACATCGAGCAGATGCGTCTCTCGGCGACGAAAGCCCTGTTGGAACGTCGCGATGCGCTGATCGTCGCCTCGGTGTCGGCCATCTACGGCCTTGGCGACCCGAACGAATACTTCCGCATGGTGCTGCACCTCGTTCGCGGCGATCGTATCGACCAGCGCGAGCTGATCCGTCGCCTCACCGAGATGCAGTACACGCGCAACGACATGGAGCTGCGCCGCGGCACGTACCGCGTGCGAGGCGAAACCATCGACGTGCATCCGGCCGAAGTCGAGGACGAGTGCCTGCGCATCGAGCTGTTCGACGGCGAGATCGAGCGCCTTTCGCTGTTCGATCCGCTGACCGGCGCGGTGCAGCGCGACCTGCCGCGTTTCACCCTGTATCCGAAGTCGCACTACGTCACCACGCGGCGCACGGTCCTCGACGCCATCGAGACCATCAAGCCCGAGCTGCAGGACCGCCTGCAGTGGTTCTACGCGCAGAACAAGCTCGTCGAAGCGCAGCGCCTGCAGCAGCGCACGCAGTTCGACCTCGAGATGCTCGCCGAGATCGGTTTCTGCAAGGGCATCGAGAACTACAGCCGGCACCTCACCGGCCACATGCCCGACGAGCCGCCGCCCTGCCTGTTCGACTACCTGCCGCCGGACGCGCTGCTGGTCGTCGACGAATCGCACGTGACCATCCCGCAGATTGGCGGCATGTACAAAGGCGACCGCGCGCGCAAGGAAACGCTGGTGAACTTCGGCTTCCGCCTGCCGTCGGCGCTCGACAACCGGCCGCTGCGCTTCGAGGAGTGGGAGCGCCGCTCGCCGCGTTCGATCTACGTCTCGGCCACGCCCGGCAGCTACGAGTTGGAAAAATCGCAGGGCGAAGTCGTTGAACTGGTCGTGCGCCCGACCGGTCTGCTCGATCCGGAGGTCGAAGTGCGCCCGGTCGCCACGCAGGTCGACGACGTGCTGTCCGAGATCCGCGAGCGCGTCTCGTGGGGCGACCGCGTGCTGATCACCACGCTGACCAAGAAGATGGCCGAGAACCTCACCGACTACCTCGGCGAGCACGGCATCAAGGTGCGCTACCTGCACTCCGACATCGAGACGGTCGAGCGCGTCGAGATCATCCGCGACCTCCGTCTTGGCACCTTCGACGTGCTGGTCGGCATCAACCTGCTGCGCGAGGGCCTCGACATGCCCGAGGTGTCGCTGGTGGCGATCCTCGACGCCGACAAGGAGGGCTTCCTGCGCGCCGAGCGCAGCCTGATCCAGACCATCGGCCGCGCCGCCCGCAACGTTCGCGGCAAGGCCATCCTGTATGCCGACAAGATCACGCCATCGATGCGCGCCGCGATGGACGAAACCGCGCGACGCCGCGAGAAGCAGGCCGAGTTCAATCGCGTCAACGGCATCGAGCCGACCTCGATCCGCAAGGAGATCCGCGACATCATGGAAGGCGCGCGCGCCGAGGCCGATGCGCCGAAGGCCCGCGGCCGCGGCAAGGGAAGGGCACCGACGCCGGCGAGCGCATTGGCCGTCGCCGAAGAGGCGGCGGGCTACGTCGATCCGGACGTCGCCGCGAAGCGCATCGCCGAGCTGGAGTCGCGCATGTTCAAGCACGCGCAGGACCTCGAGTTCGAGCAGGCGGCCGAGGTGCGCGACCAGATCCACAAGCTGAAGCAACGACTGATGGGGTGAAGCATGAATGCGATTCCCGAGCCGATCTACGACGTCGACATCGATGGCGGCCGCGTGTTCGCCTGGGATGGCCTACTGTCCGCTGATGACCAAGCGCAGCTCCATCGCATCCTCCAGCACTCGTCGTACGCGCGCACGGAAATCGCCCGGCCGGATACCGCCGACTACCGCCACTGGGCGGTCGATATCGACGTCGCTGCTGCAGCGCGCATGCCGATCCTCGCACCGGCACTGGCCGCCGCGGCCCGCGCCTTCCCCGGAAAGCGACTGCGCCTCTATCGCTGCTACGTCAACGTGGCGCATTACGGCGACATGTTGTTCATGCACGAGGATTGCGCACCCGGTGCGGGTGAGCTCACCGGGCTTTGGTATCTGTGCGAGCGCTGGGATCCGGAGTGGGGCGGCGAGACGCTGTTCTTCGACGGCAACAAGGATGTGCGCGCGGCCATCCAACCCCGTCCCGGCCGCTTCGCGCTGTTCAGCGGCGAGATCACGCACGTCGGTCGCCCGCCGAACCGCGTGTGCTATGCGCCGCGCTACACGTTGGCGATGAAGTTCGAGCCGGTGACCTGAAGCCGCCGCCGCGTGCGGCCCTCGGAGTTGCGGCTCCAGCGGGGCGGCGGTATAATTCGCGCCCTCGTCGGCGCCCACCGGTGTCGCGACGGGCGGTTAGCTCAGCGGTAGAGCACTACCTTGACATGGTAGGGGTCACAGGTTCGAACCCTGTACCGCCCACCAAAACATGTCGACCAGAGAGACGTAGTTCGAACGAACACGATCACCATGACGCGCAACGGACTCCATCGCTGAATCCCTCGCGCCTCGTCTCTGGTAACTGAAAGGGCGCCCGTGCGCCCTTTCTTCTTTTCCGCCCTCGGAATGCCCATGATCGCCATCACCCTCCCCGACGGTTCGAAGCGCGAATACGCCGCCGGCACCACGGTCGCCGACGTCGCCGCCAGCATCGGCGCGGGCCTCGCCAAGGCCACGCTGGCCGGCAAGGTCGACGGCAAGCTGGTCGACGCCAGCTTCCCGCTGAACGCCGACGCCGCGCTCGAGATCGTCACCGAGAAGTCGCCCGACGCCCTCGACGTGCTGCGCCATTCGACGGCTCACCTGCTGGCCCAAGCCGTGCAGCGCCTGTACCCCGGCGCGCAGGTCACCATCGGCCCGGTCATCGACAGCGGCTTCTACTACGACTTCGCCTACGAGCGCCCGTTCACGCCGGACGACCTGCCGAAGATCGAGGCCGAGATGGCGAAGATCGTGGCCGAGCAGCTGCCGGTGGCGCGCACGGTGAAGTCGCGCGACGAGGCCATCGCCTTCTTCCGCGGTATGGGCGAGCACTACAAGGCCGAGATCATCGAGTCGATCCCGGCGAATGAAGACCTGTCGCTTTACTCGCAGGGCGAGTTCACCGACCTCTGTCGCGGCCCGCACGTGCCGAACACCGGCAAGCTGCGCGCGTTCAAGCTGATGAAGGTGGCCGGCGCGTACTGGCGAGGCAACTCCGACAACCAGATGCTCTCGCGCATCTACGGCACGGCCTGGCTCAACGACAAGGACCTCAAGGCCTACCTGACCCAGCTCGAAGAGGCCGAGAAGCGCGACCACCGCAAGATCGGCAAGGCGCAGAGCCTCTTCCATGTTCAGGAGGAAGGCCCGGGCCTCGTCTTCTGGCACCCGAAGGGCTGGCGCCTGTGGCAGGTCGTGGAGCAGCACATGCGCCGCGTCTACCGCGATTCCGGCTACCAGGAAGTGCGCTGCCCGCAGGTGCTGGATGTGTCGCTGTGGAAGAAGTCCGGCCACTGGGACAACTACCAGGCCAACATGTTCTTCACCGAGTCGGAGAAGCGCACCTACGCGCTGAAGCCTATGAACTGCCCGGGCCACGTGCAGGTGTTCAACCAGGGCCTGCACAGCTACCGCGACCTGCCGATCCGCTACGGCGAGTTCGGCGCCTGCCACCGCAACGAGCCCTCCGGCGCGCTGCACGGCATCATGCGCGTGCGCGGCTTCACCCAGGACGACGGCCACATCTTCTGCACCGAGGACCAGGTCGAAGCGGAAGTGACGGCCTTCCACCAGCAGGCGATGAAGGTCTATGCGGACTTCGGCTTCAGCGAGATCGCGATGAAGATCGCGCTGCGCCCGGAGTCGCGCCTCGGCGACGACGCCACGTGGGACAAGGCGGAGAACGCCCTGCGCGCCGCGCTGCGCGCCGCCGGCGTACAGTGGGAGGAGCTGCCGGGCGAGGGCGCCTTCTACGGGCCGAAGATCGAGTACCACATGCGCGATTCGATCGGCCGCGGCTGGCAGGTCGGCACCATGCAGGTCGATTTCATGATGCCGCAGCGCCTCGGCGCCGAGTACGTGGACGAGCACAGCCAGCGCCGCCATCCGGTCATGCTGCACCGAGCCATTGTCGGCTCGATGGAGCGCTTCATCGGCATCCTGATCGAGAACCACGCCGGCGCCTTCCCGGCCTGGCTGGCCCCGATCCAGGCGGTCGCGATGAACATCACTGACGCGCAGGCCGACTACGTGGCCGAGGTCCGGAAAACCCTTATGAATCAAGGCTTCCGCGTCGAATCCGATTTGCGGAACGAAAAGATCGGCTATAAGATCCGTGAGCACACGCTGCAGAAGGTTCCGTATTTGCTGGTCGTCGGCGACCGCGAACGCGAAACCGGCACCATCGCGGTGCGCACGCGCGAAGGCGTCGACCTCGGGTCGATGACGATCGAGGCGTTCGCCGCGAAGCTCGCCGCAGAGAACGGCCCCGTCGCCTGAGCGGCGGTTCAAACACCCCTGGAGTCCGCCCCATCAGCACCGAAAAACCCAACCGCAAGAACCTCGAAATCCGCGTCCCGCGCGTGCGCGTGATCGGCGCAGAAGGCGAGAATGTCGGAGTCCTGTCGCGCGATGACGCGCTGCGCATGGCGGAAGACCTTGGCCTCGACCTCGTCGAGATCCAGCCGAACGTCGACCCGCCGGTCTGCCGCATCATGGATTTCGGCAAGTTCCGCTTCGAGATGCAGAAGAAGGCCTCGGCGGCGAAGAAGAAGCAGAAGCAGGTCGAGATCAAGGAACTGAAGTTCCGCCCGACCACCGACGTCGGCGACTACGACGTCAAGCTGCGCAACATCCGCCGCTTCCTCGAGGAAGGCGACAAGGTCAAGATCAACATCCGCTTCCGCGGTCGCGAGATGAGCCACCAGGAGCTCGGCATTGCGATGGCGGCCAAGATCGAGGCTGATCTGGCCGACGAGATCATCGTCGAGTCGCGTCCGCGCCTCGAAGGCCGCCAGATGGTGATGATGCTGGCGCCGAAGAAGAAGGTCTGATCGACCCAAGCTGAACCCCGGAACGCCCGCCTTGCCAAGGCGGGCGTTTCTGTTTCATAATTCCGGGTTCCCGCATTGCGGGAGAGGATCCCCGGAGCCCCGCGATGAGCGAGGCCCGGTTACCGCCGGTTCGGGCAGGAAGGAAAGCACGGTTCACGCCGTCGCCCGGCCAGTAAAAGAACTCCGAAAGGACCCGTTATGCCCAAGATCAAGACCAACCGGGCGGCCGCCAAGCGTTTCCGCAAGACGGCCTCCGGCAAGTACAAGTGCGGCCACGCCAACCGTAGCCACATCCTCACCAAGAAAGCGACCAAGCGGAAGCGCAACCTGCGGCAGACGAACCATGTTCGTGCCGAGGACGCGGGCCGTCTGGACCGCATGCTGCCGTATCTCTGAGGAGGACTGACCCATGGCACGAGTCAAGCGTGGTGTCACGGCGCGCCGCCGTCACAAGAAGGTCATTGCCCAGGCGAAGGGCTACTACAACGCCCGTCGCAAGGTGTTCCGCGTCGCCAAGCAGGCCGTCACCAAGGCCCAGCAGTACGCGTACATTGGCCGCAAGCGCAAGAAGCGCGATTTCCGTTCGCTGTGGATCGTCCGCATCAATGCGGCGGCCCGCCTGAACGGCCTGAGCTACAGCCGCCTGATGAACGGCCTCAAGAAGGCCAACGTCACGCTGGACCGCAAGGCCCTGGCCGACCTGGCCATCCACGACGCCGCCGCGTTTACCGCGGTTGCCGAGCAGGCCAAGCGCGCTCTCGCGGCGTAAAGCGGACACTGCATCGGCGACGCTTCGGCGTGGCCTGATGCGGCAAGCGAACGCAAAAGGGAAGGGCGCAAGTCCTTCCCTTTTGTTTTTTCCGGCTCGAACAAGGTCCGTCCGCATGAGCGACGTGCAAACCCTCACCACCACCGCGCTGGCCGACATCGGCGCCGCCACGACGCTCGAGGCGCTCGAGGCGCTTCGCGTCGCGCTGCTGGGCAAGTCGGGCAGCATCACCGCGCAGTTGAAGTCGCTGGGCGCGCTTCCCGCCGACGAGCGCAAGGCCGCCGGCGAAGGCATCAACAAGGCGCGTGATGCGATCGGCGACGCGCTGGCCGCCCGCAAGGCCGTGCTCGAGCAGGCCGCGCTCGACGCGCGCCTCGCCTCCGAGCGCATCGACGTGACCCTGCCAGGGCGCGACGGCGAGATGGGCGTGGTGCATCCGGTGTCGCGGACGATTGAACGCCTGACCGGCATCCTGCGCGGCCTCGGCTACGACCTCGCCGACGGCCCCGAGATCGAGGACGACTGGCACAACTTCGAGGCGTTGAACTTCCCGCCGCACCATCCGGCGCGCGCCATGCACGACACCTTCTACGTGTCCCAAGGAATCGGCGGCGACGGCCGCCTGCTGCGCACGCACACCTCCCCGGTGCAGGTGCGCGCGATGAAGGGCGCTACCCCGCCGCTTCGCGTGATCGCCGCGGGCAAGGTCTACCGCAGCGACAGCGACCAGACGCATACCCCGATGTTCCACCAGATCGAGGGTTTCGTCGTCGGCGAGAACGTCAGCTTCGCCGAGCTCAAAGGCACGCTGAAGGCGCTGGTGCGTGCGTTCTTCGAGCGCGATTTCGAGATGCGCTTCCGCCCGAGCTACTTCCCTTTCACCGAGCCCTCGGCCGAGGTCGACATCGCCTGGCAGCAGCCGGACGGCAGCACGCGCTGGCTGGAGGTGCTGGGCTGCGGCATGGTGCATCCGAACGTGCTGCGCAGCTGCGGCATCGACCCCGAGAAATACACCGGCTTCGCGTTCGGTCTCGGCGTCGAGCGCTTCGCCATGCTGCGCTACGGCGTCAACGACCTGCGCAGCTTCTTCGACAACGACGTCCGCTTCCTGGGGCAGTTCGCATGAAGTTCAACGAAAACTGGCTGCGCGAGCACGTGGCCGTCGAGGCCGACCGCGACGCGCTGTGCGCGGCGCTCACGGCGATTGGCCTGGAAGTGGAAGGCGTCGAGCCGATCGGTGGCGAGCTGCCGGGCGTGATCGTCGCGGAGCTCGTCGAGGCCGTCCGTCATCCGGAAGCCGACCGCCTGCAGGTGTGCAAGGTGGCGATCGGTGGCGGTGAGTTCGTGCAGATCGTCTGCGGCGCGCCGAACGCGCGCGCCGGGCTGAAGGCGCCGCTCGCGACCGTCGGTGCGGTGCTGCCGGGCGGCCTTGCCATCAAGCCGGCGAAGCTCCGCGGCGTCGAGAGCTTCGGCATGCTGTGCTCGGCGAAAGAGTTGGGCATTGATCCCGATGCCTCGGGACTGCTGGAACTGCCGGCCGATGCGCCGGTCGGTACGGCACTCAGCGCCATCCTCGGCCTGCCGGACGCGCGCATCGAATTGAAGCTCACGCCGAACCGCGCCGACTGCTTCTCGATCCGCGGCATCGCCTTCGACGTGGCCGCTGCGCTCGGTGCGCAGGTGCGTGCGTTCGACGCCGCGCCGGTGGCTGCCACCTCGACCGCCACGCTGCCGGTGGAGCTGCACGCCGGTGCCGACGCGCCGCGCTACTGCGGCCGCGTCATCGAAGGTCTGAACCCGAACGCGACCTCGCCGTCGTGGCTGACCGAAAAGTTGAAGCGCTGCGGCCTGCGTCCGATCAGCCCGCTGGTCGACATCACCAACCTGGTGATGCTCGAACTCGGCCAGCCGATGCACGCGTTCGACGCCGACACGCTGAACGGCCCGATCGGCGTGCGTCACGGCCGCGCCGGTGAATCGCTGAAGCTATTGGATGAACGCGACGCGGCGATCGACGCCGGCTTCCTCGTCATCACCGATGCGGACAAACCCGTCGCGCTGGCGGGCGTGATGGGCGGCTTCGATACCCGCGTGACCGATGCGACGACGCGTGTCTTCCTCGAGTCCGCGCATTTCGCGCCTTCGGCGATCATCGGCCGCGCGCGCAAGCTCGGGATGCACACCGACGCCTCGCACCGCTTCGAGCGCGGCGTCGATCCGGAACTGCCGCGCGTGGCGCTGGAGTACGCGACCAAGCTCGTCCTCGACATCCTGGGCGGCAACGCCGGCCCGGTGGTCGAAGCCGTGCGCGAAGCCGACCTGCCGCAGCGCGCGCCGGTCACGCTACGCCGCGAACGCCTCGCCCGCGTGCTGGGCCAGCGCATCGACGATGCGGAAGTGGCGCGCATCTTCGTTGCGCTGGGGATGCACATTGAAGTCTTCGGCAGCGACGCGAACGCCGGAACGGACGACGCGAACGCCGTAGCGAAAGACGCTGGCTGGCGCATCACGCCGCCGGCGCGTCGCTTCGACATCGCCATCGAGGAGGACCTGATCGAAGAGGTCGCGCGCATCCACGGCTACGACGCCGTGCCCGCCGCGCTGCCGGCCGGCGAGATCCCGCTGGCCGACCACACGGAAACCAAGCAGCCGGAGGCTTTCCTGCGCCGCCAGCTCGCTGCGCGCGGCTTCCACGAAGCGATCAACTTCGCCTTCGTCGATGCCGGGCTGCTGCAGCGCTGGGGCCTCGACGATCGCGCCGTTGCGCTGCTGAATCCGCTGGCCTCCGACCTCGGCACCATGCGCACCGCCCTGCTGCCGGGGCTCATCGAGGCGATCCGCCGCAACCTCGCCCGTCAGCAGACGCGCGTGCGCCTGTTCGAGATCGGGCGCGTCTTCCATGCCCCGGCCACGGCCGGCGCGGCGCCGGTCGAGACGCGCCGTATCGCCTTCGCGGCCACGGGCAGCGCCAAACCCGAGCAGTGGATCGCAGCGGCGCGTCCGGTCGACTTCTACGACCTGAAGGGCGACCTCGAAGCCCTCGCCGGTCCGGCGGCGTCGCCGCTCGCGTTCGTGCCGGCCTCGGGCGTGCCGTGGCTCCATCCCGGCCGCAGCGCCGCTGTGTCTCTCGCTGGGGAGACGCTGGGCGTCGTCGGGCATCTGCACCCGGCCCTGATCAAGGCGCTCGACCTTGACGGCGAAGTGGTGGTGGCCGAGCTGGACCTCGGCCGGCTTGAAGCCCGGGCGGTGCCGAAGGCCGGCGAGCTGTCGCGCTTCCCGTCCGTCCGCCGCGATCTGGCCGTGCTGGTGGCCGAGGATCGGCCCTGGGCCGACCTCGAGGCCAGCCTTCGCTCGGCCTTGGGCGGCCTCCTGCGGGAGGTGACCGTGTTCGACCGCTACGCCGGCAAGGGCCTCGAAACAGGGGTCAAAAGCCTCGCTATGGGCTTGATTCTGCAGGATGTTTCGCGCACCCTGACTGACTCGGACGTCGAAAGCGCCGTCCAGTCCGCGCTCGCGGCACTGGAACGGGACTGCGGCGCCCGCCTGCGCTGACCGGGGGATGATGTGGCACTGACCAAGGCCGAAATGGCGGAGCGACTGTTCGAGGACGTGGGGCTCAACAAGCGCGAGGCCAAGGAGTTCGTCGATGCGTTCTTCGACGTGCTCCGCCTGTCGCTCGAACAGGGCAAGCAGGTGAAGCTTTCGGGCTTCGGCAATTTCGACCTGCGCCGCAAGAACGAGCGGCCCGGCCGCAACCCGAAGACCGGCGAAGAAATCCCGATCCTCGCGCGGACCGTGGTCACGTTCCGTCCGGGCCAGAAGTTGAAGGAGCGCGTGGACGCCTATGCTGGACCCGGGAAGTAACCGCGAACTCCCGCCGATCCCGGCGAAGCGCTACTTCACCATCGGTGAGGTGGCCGAGCTCTGCGACGTCAAGCCGCACGTGCTGCGCTATTGGGAAACGGAATTTCCGACGCTGAAGCCCGTCAAGCGCCGCGGCAACCGGCGCTACTACCAGCGCGCCGACGTGCTGGTGATCCGGCAGATCCGCGGCCTGCTGTACGAAGAGGGCTACACCATCGGCGGTGCGCGCCTGCGCATCGACACCGAGAAGCAGGCGCCGGCGGCGTCAGCCAAGGCGAAGCCCGCGGCGGCGGCGCTGCCGCGCGCCGGCACGGCGATCGCATCGACGGATGTCGCGATGCTTCTCGAAGTGCGCGAAGAACTCGAGTCGGTGCTCGCGCTGCTGCGATCCTGAGCGCAGGCTCTGCCTCAATCCCGTAGGCGGCATCAAGGCGGTCGGCTATACTCCGCACCTCGCTGGAGACAGCGAATCCTTTTCGGTCGGGGCGTAGCGCAGCCTGGTAGCGCATTTGCCTGGGGGGCAAAGGGTCGTGGGTTCGAATCCCGCCGTCCCGACCAATTCATGACGCAAGTCGTTGAAATGAAAGAGCCGGGCATCGCGAGATGACCGGCTCTTTTTGGTTTGCTACGCCTTGCTGCTACGGCGGCGTGCTATGCCTCAGCTGTCGAACAGCGCCGCGTCGAGCGCCAGCAGCGACGCCGGACCGGCCTCGATGCCGGCCTTGTGCAGGCGGGTGCGCGGCAGGATGCGCTGGAAGTAGAAGCGCGCCGTTTCCCGCTTCGCCGTCTTGAACTCGTCCGCGTAGTCGCCGGCTTCGGCGACGGCCACGCTCTTCGCCCACCAGAACGCGAGCGCGACGTAGCCCGAGTAGAACAGGTAGTCGACCGACGCCGCGCCGATCTCCTCGGCGTTGCCGGCCGCCTTCTTGCCGACGGCCATCGTGGTGTCGGCGTACTCCTTCGCCAGCGTCGCGAGCGGTGCGATGAACTCCGCCACTGCGGCGTTGCCAATGTTCTGCTCGCAGAACTGCTGGATCATGCCGAGGAACTGCCGCAGGCCGACGCCCTGCTGCTGCATGACCTTGCGGCCGAGAAGGTCGAGCGCCTGGATCTGCGTGGTGCCTTCGTAAATCGTCGTGATGCGCGCGTCGCGGGCGAGCTGCTCCATGCCCCATTCGGCGACGTAGCCGTGGCCTCCGAAGCACTGCAGCGAGTTGTACGTGCACTCGACCGACCACTCGGTGAGGCAGGCCTTGACGATCGGCGTCAGGAAGCTCAGCAGGTCGTCGGCGTTCTTGCGCTCGGTTTCATCGTCGCTGCGCTCCATGACGTCGACCAACGTCGCCGCGTGGTAAGCGAGCAGGCGTCCGCCCTCCGCCAGCGCCTTGCTGGTCAGCAGCATGCGGCGGATGTCGGCGTGGACGATGATCGGGTCGGCCGGCTTCGTCGGCTCCTTCGCGCCGGAGAGGGCGCGCATCTGCAGGCGGTCGCGGCTGTAGCGCAGCGCGTTCTGGAAGGCACGGTCGATCAGGCCGAGGCCCTGGATACCGACCGCAAGGCGCGCGGTATTCATCATCGTAAACATCGCGGCGAGGCCCTTGTTCGGCTGGCCGATGAGGTAGCCCTCGGCGCCGTCGAAGTTCATCACGCAGGTCACGCTGCCGTGGATGCCCATCTTGTGTTCGATCGAGCCGGCGCGCAGCGCGTTGCGCTCGCCGACCGTGCCGTCGCGCGCGACTTTCATTTTCGGAACGATGAACAGCGAGATGCCCTTGGTGCCGGCCGGTGCGTCGGGAAGCCGCGCGAGCACGAGATGCACGATGTTGTCGGTGAAGTCGTGCTCGCCGCCCGTGATGAAGATCTTGGTGCCGGTGACCGCGAACTTGCCGTCAGCGATCGGCTCCGCGCGCGTCTTCAGCAGCCCGAGATCGGAGCCGCAGTGCGGCTCGGTCAGGCACATCGTGCCGGTCCAGCGGCCCTCGACGATCGCCTTCAGGAACACCTCCTGCTGCCACGGCTCGCCGTGGTGCTTCAGCGCCTCGGTCGCGCCGTGCGAGAGCAGCGGGTAGTTGCCCCACGAGAGGTTCGCCGCGTCGATCATTTCTTTCATGACCGCGCCAAAGCTCTCCGGAAGGTCCATGCCGCCGAGTTCGGCGCGGGCGGTAATGCCGGCCCAGCCGCCTTCGACGAACTGCGCGTAGGCCTCCTTGAAGCCGCTCGGGGTCTTCACCGCGCCCGTGGCTTTGTCGAAGGTGCAGCCTTCGCGATCACCGACCGCGTTGAGCGGGGCGAGGACGTTCTCGTTGAACTTCGCGGCTTCGTCGAGCGCCGCGTCCATCACGTCACGCTGCGCGGCTTCGATGCCGAGCTTCGCGTACAGCGTTTCGGCCTGGAGGACGTCGAACAGCGCGAAGCTCATGTCGCGCACGGGGGCTTTGTAGGTGTTCATGGGTGGGGAAGGGTCCGTGGAACAGGAAGGAGAAAGCGGGAATCAATTGGAAGGCGCGGGGTTGCCGGGCCGGGTTCGCCTCGGGGCAGCAACGTCGAGCGCTCAGCGCAGTACGCCGTCCAGACCGGGTGCGGGGCTCAGCGCGCTGCTGTAGTCGATGGGGTAGGCGCGGCCGTTCGGCCGGACCGTGATCGTGCCGTGCAGCCGGTAGCGCAGTGCGGTGCCATTGGACAGCGCGGCGCGTGCGCGCTCGAGGGCCGCCGCATCGATCGACGCGGTGACAGGGATGACTTCCGCGGCCTGCGGCAACACCGTGATGGACGGACGGCCTTCCAGGGTCGCCGCCGTGATGCCGGCGATTTCCAGCGTCAAGGCATACGCCTGCACGTCGCTCGGCACCGTGCTGAAACTCTGCACGCGCACGAGCAGGTTGGGGCCATCACCTTGGAGCCGCAGCTCCTGGACTCGCGCTTCCGGTGGGAACACGCGCTTCACCGGGCCGCCACCGCAAGAGACGAGCAGGAGCGCCAGCAGCGCCAGCAACGGAATCCGAACCACGCGATGCTCCGGGATAACCAAGACGCCCAGAGCATACCAGTGCGTATGGCCGACGATGTCGGCCCCGCATCAACCCTTGCCGCCGCCTCGGCTGCGAGTGAAGTTGACGTCGTTGATCAGCGCGTTGCTGCTGGCCAGCATCGGAAGATAGTCGCCGCCGGAGCCGAAGTTGCGGACGTTCGGGAAGATCTCGGTCGCGTCGGAGTACCCAAGCCCGAACCAGCGCGCCATCGTGCTGCCGATCTGTTCCACTGGCGTGGTCGGGATCATCCGGCCGCGGCCGACATCGAGCGCCGAGCCCAGCGCATAGTCCGGCATCGCGCCATAGATGCGTCGACCGACCACGTCGCCGCCGAGGATCCAGCTGTGGCCGCCCCAGCCGTGGTCGGTGCCGTCGCCGTTGTTGTTCATCGTCCGGCCGAAGTCCGTCATCGTGAAGGTCGTGACGTCGCGCGCGACGCCAAGTTCGACGGTCGCGTTGTAGAACGCCGCGAGACCCTGGCTGATCGTGGTCAGCAGGCGCGGATGGTCGAGCGGCTGGTTGTCGTGCGTGTCCCAGCCGCCGATGCCGACGAAGAAGATCTGTCGGCGCTGGCCGAGCGCGCCGCGCGCGGAGATCGTACGAGCCACCGTGCGCAGCGTGTCGCCGAAGCGGCCGGTGGGGAACACCGTTGCGATCGCCGGCGTGTTGTTGATGGCGTTGAACACCGACTCGCTGAAGTCGATCGCGCGACGGTTCATGCGCCCGTGCTCGCGGACGAAGGCCGAGTTGTCGCGGCGGGCTGCGCCATTCAGCTGGTTGAACGCGGTGCTTCGAGCCGTGGTGCGAGCGTCCCAAGGCGCACGCAGGCTGCCGTCGATCCGCGAGGGACCGGAGCTTCCGAGCGTGTACATGCCGGTCTGCGCGCCGGCAAGCCACGCGTTGGCACCGGACAGGGTCAGCCCGATCGGCAGCCCGATCGACGAGCCGAAACCCGCCGCCTGCAGGCGATCGGCGAGGCGTCCGCCCCAGCCGGCCTTCGCCGCCGTTTCGCTGCCCATCGACATCGAATACGCCTGCTGGTCGACGTGCGAAAACAACTCGGGCGGCAGCGGCACGCGACGGTTCTGGTAGTCGGCCTTGGTGGTGGGCGTGATCAACGGCCCGACGTTGCCGATGAGGCCGGCGCGACCGCTTTCGAACAGCGCGCGCAGTTCCGGCATGGCCGGGTTCAGGCCCCAGTCGATGCCGCCGCCGCCCGCAGTCGGCGTGATCGCCAGCAGATTGGCCTGCGGGACCGCGAGAGCAGGGCGCGCGGCGCTGTACGTGCTGTATGCCGCGCTGCTCCTCGGAACGACCATGTTGAAGCTGTCGTTGCCGCCGAACAGGTAGACGCAGACCAGGGCCTTGTACTTGTCGGCCGGCCGCGTCGCGGCATGGACCATCTGCAATTGACCCATCGTGGCCATGGCCGCCGCGCTGCCGAGCGCGACGCGGCTGGCGCCGACGAGGAACCGGCGGCGCTCGTTCGCCTTGTCGATGCGATCCATGGATTACCTCTGCACGGCGAACTGGGACGAGGAAGCGATCAGGAAGATCAGGTCTTCCACGCGATCGCCGCCGCCGTCGTTCATGGGCGTGGCGTAGGTCGAGGCCACGAGGATGTTGCGCATGTCGGTCGGCATGCGGCCGCCCATCAGCAGCAGGTTCATGCGGTCGACGAGTTTTTCCGGTGCGACCGCCAGCCCTTTCTCGGCGGCAAGGTTGAAGCGGTAGCGCGTCCAGTAGAAGCGCGGGTCACTGGTTGTCGTCGGGATGCCGGTGTCTGCGCTGTCGGTCTGCCAGAGCCTGCCATGCAGATGGTTGATCGAACTGATGGCGACGGCTTCGTTGAGGATCTGCAGCTCGGGGGCCACCAAACCGCGATCGCGCAGGTCGCCGGTCGGCATGAAGTTCGGCCGGTAGAAGTTGAACACCGACGGCGAGCCCATCACCGATTGCGCCATGTCGACGCCAATACCGCGATTGCGCAGCAGTCCGCGCGTCGTGGCACCGCCCGCCGTTGCCACCGCTTGGCCTTCGGCGCCGAACGCGCGCAGCACGGCCGAGAACCGCAGCATCGGCTCCTTGACCTTGCCGTAGCCGTACTGCTGGGTGCTGGTCGCCGAGCGCGCTTCCGCGTCCATCAGGATGGCGCGGACGACCGCGCGCATGTCGCCACGCACGCCGCTGCCGTTGTTGTTGAACACCGTCGCGACGCGCCCGATGTACGCCGGCGAGGGGTTGCTGGTGACAAGCCGCTGGATCAAGTGCCGGGCGAGGAAGGGCCCGACGTTCGGATGGTTGTGCAGGTTGTCGAGCGCGGCACGAAGCTCGCTGCGGGCGGTACCGCCAGCGGGCAGGGTCACGCCGTTCAGCAGCGTTTTCGCGCCCTTGTCGTGGTAGGTCTCGACTCCGGAGGCCGTCCACGGCGTCATGCTGTTGATCAGGCCGGGGAGCTTGACGTCGTCTTCCCAGTTCCACCAGCGCGTCGCGTTGCTGAAATTCCAGCCCGTGAGCGCACGGGCCAGGTTGGTGATGCGGACGTTGTCGTAGGTCGGGATCGTGTTGCCGTTCGCGTCCAGCCGCGGCGTGCCGTCGATGTTCAGTTCGATCAGTCCGATCGAGAACAGCTGCATGACCTCGCGGGCGAAGTTCTCGTCCGGCTCGGAGTTGGTGCGCGGATCGGCCTTCTCGTTCTGCAGCATGCCGAGGTAGCGGCCCATCAGCGGATGCAGCGTCACCTCCTCGAGCAGGGTGCGGTAGTTGCCCAGCCCGTGCACGGCGAGCGTGTCGTAGTAGTCGCTGATGGCCTGCTGCGAGTATCCGACGTTGTCGCTGACCTCGGAGATCACGAAGAACTGGCTCAGCGCGAACGCGACGCGCTGGCGCAGCTGGTCTTCGCCGCGGACGCTGATCTGCCACCAGGTATCATGGCGCGTGAGCTGGCATGGGTAGCTGAACTCGCAGGCGATGTCTTCGACGTCGCCACCGAGGTGGGGCGAAAGTTCGTTGTGGATCGCCTGGTGGATCGCGAGGTGGCTGGACGCCGGGCGGTTGAACTGGTCGGTGATCCAGGCGTCGTAGCCGAGCGACACCACGCGGTTGATCTCGCTGGCGGTCGGGCCGAAGGTCGCCTGCTGGAGCAGTCGCGCGGCGTCGGCCTGCGCGACCGTCGGCGCGGCCCCGCTGCCGAATCCCGCCGAGGCGGCGCCGCCGAGCGTCCAGTTCTGGTTGCGCCCCGACGTCAGCGACTGGCAGTTCCAGAAGTGCACCCGGCGGTTGGTGCGCGTGTCGCCGTTCGCCACGTCGATGCAGCGATTCTGGATGGTGTTGCGGATGCGGAAGCGGTTGCCGCTGGCCGCCATCCGCTCAAGGCGGAAATGATGCGTCGCGTTGGACGATGGGCTGCTGCACGTGGTCTGGATCAGCGCCGTACCATCCGTCCCGTTGATGGATGGAGACACGACGCACTGGTTGCTGTGGGTCGCGACGATGTAGTAGATCTGCGCGGCGGCGTTGACGACTTCGAAGCGGAAGTTCTGCTCCGGCCTGCCATTGCAGGTGTTCTGGACGAGCTGGGTGTTCACAGCCGTCGAACCCGCCGGAACTTCCAAGCACAGTCCGCTGTGTTCGACCACGGCGCTGCTGGTGAAAGTGCTCTGCGCCATCGTCGGTGCCGCGACGGCGGCGGCAACAAACGCGAGGCCAATTCGGAACAGGGGGGGCGCCATCGGTCGACCTCGTCAAGGGCACGGTGCTGCACCGCCACAGGCTACGGCCGAACGGGATGTCAAACAACGTCAACGCGCGTGCGGGCTCCCGATAGCATGACGGGGGTCACACTATGTCCGGCCGTAAAACGGGGGAGCCGAAGCGCCAATGAAAAACCCCGCCACGGGGGCGGGGTTCGTGAATGGTGGCCAGGGAGGGAATCGAACCCCCGACACGGGGATTTTCAATCCCCTGCTCTACCAACTGAGCTACCTAGCCGCGTCGCCGCAGCGAGGTCGAAATCTTAACAGTCGCCTGCCTGGTCTGGCAAGCCGGGGTAATGCCTGAATCGTCGCCAACGGCAGTGGCCACCGCGTGCCATCGGCACGGTGCCGATGTAGCGTCGACGAGCCCAGTCCGGAGCGTCATCAAGGAACCCGCGATGTCCCCCATGACCCGTTTGAGCGCGGTTGCCGCCGCAGTCCTCGCCCTCGTCGCCTGCTCCAGCACCGGCTCGTCGGCGTCGACGGAACGCGAGTCCGCGTCTTTGGCGCGCTACGAAGCGGCGGCAGGCGAGCCCGTGGACAGCTTCCGCTTCTTCCGCCTTGATGGCTTCACGGTGCTTGGCGAGAACGCATTGGCCCTTTGGGCGAATCCGCGAGAGGCATGGCTCCTGACCGTGGACGAGCCCTGCACCGAGCTGCGCTGGTCCCTGGCCTTGAACGTCACGTCGTTCTCCAACCGCGTGCACGCGCGAAGCGATTCGGTGCAGGGTTGCCGTATCCGCAGCATCCGCCCAATCGATGTCGCGGCATTGCGCGAAAGCGAGAAGGAGGCCCGGACGGACATCAAGGTCCAACAGCGCGACGCGTGAGCGTCGAACGCGCTTCCCAGCCACATCAATCCGCCGGCGGCACGTAGCCCGCCGGCCTTTCCGCGCCCCCGCCGAACAGGAATTTCTCCATCTCGGCTTCGAGGAAGGCGCGATGTTTCGGGTCCATCGGCGACAGCCGGTTCTCGTTGATCAGCATCGTCTGATGCCCCAGCCACTCCTGCCACGCGGGCTGGCCGATGCTTTCGAAAATGCGCCTGCCGAGGGCGCCAGGCCACGGTGCGAAGGCAAGGGCGGGCGCGTCGACGTCGTGCTTGACGCAGTGGACGGTGCGGCTCATGGCAAAGACTCCAGCAAGGTTCGGATGGGGCGTGGCAGGCCCAGGGAATCGTAATCGGCGCGCGCAACCCAGCGCCGATAGCCGTCGGCGTCGATGCGCGACGACGTGTCGTCGGACCGGGATGCGGTCGCCGTCGCAGGCTCGCGGACTTCGTGCAGCATCGGCACGGCTTCGAGGCGATAGTGGCTGAAGGCGTGGGTGAACGCGGGAAGTGCGATGCCGCCGTGGGCGCCGAATTTGTCGCGAAGGGATGCCGCGGCGTCGTGGTCGGCCGCTTCGGGGACGCTCCACAGGCCCTGCCAGACGCCCTTCGCCATGCGTCGCTCGAGAAGCACGCGGCCGGTGCCGTCGCGGATGACCAGCAGGTGCAAGCGTCGCGTCGGCGTCGGTTTAGACGGCTTGCGCGCTGGGATGCGCGCGACGGCGTCGTTTGCGAGGGCGCGGCATTCGTTGCGCATCGGGCAGTCGGCACAGCGCGGCTTGCGCGCCGTGCAGTGGGTGGCGCCGAAATCCATCAGCGCTTGCGTGTAGTCGGCGAGTCGCGCGTCGGGTAGCCGGGCCTCGGCTTCGGTCCAGAGGCGGCGCTCGACGGCGGATTTTCCAGGCCATTCGGTTTCGCCGGTGAGTCGCGCCAGCACGCGCTTGACGTTGCCGTCGAGGATCGCGTGGCGCTGGTCGTGCGCCTGCGCGAGGATGGCGGCCGCCGTGCTGCGGCCGATGCCGGGCAGATCGGAGAGCGCGTCGATATCGGCGGGAAGGGCGCCGCCGTGGCGGGCGACGCAGGCCTTCGCGGCGCGATGCAGGTTGCGCGCGCGGCTGTAGTAGCCGAGCCCCGACCACAGCGCGAGCACGTCGTCCTCGGGCGCATTGGCGAGCGCCTGCAGATCGGGGAAGCGCGCGAGGAAGCGCTCGAAGTAGCCGATGACCGTCTGCACTTGCGTCTGCTGCAGCATGACTTCGCTGACCCAGACGCGATACGGCGTGCGCGGATGCTGCCAGGGCAGGTCGTGGCGGCCGTGCGCGTCGAACCAGGCCAGCAGACGTGCGGCGAACGAGGGCGCGGGGTCGCGAGGCGTGCTCATCGCGGCTTGTCGAGGCGGATGTCGTCGAGCTCGACGGTGACGCCTTCCAGACGCACGCCGTCGAGCTCGACCGCAGGCAGCGTGGCGCGGCCGGAAAGTGGCGGCAGCGCGGCGGCGTCGCCGTCGTCGACCCACGACAGCACCTCGTCGGGCACGCCGCGCGCTTCCAAACGCACGTCGTCGCGCGCGAGCGTCAGCGAGGCTTCGGCGGCGAGCGCGGACTCGCCCTGCTGCGTGAGGCTGAAGACGATCGGCGCGCGGCTTTCCGACAGCGGCGGCGGCAACGCGGGCCATGTCGAGGGCCATGAGGCGATGTCGCCGCTCGCATCGAGGCGCCACGGCGAAAACTGCAGCCTGCCCGTGGCCTTCAGCTTCGGCACCGGGCCGGTGCCCGAGAGACCGAGCGCGAAGGCTTCGAGGCGCAACGGTTCGGACCGAGGCGTGGCCTTGAACGACAGCACAATGTCGAACGGTTCGGTCGCGGCGTCCGGAACGGTGCGACGGAGCACTCCGCGCAGGTCCAGCGCCATCGCCTCGCCGATCGCGAAGTGCGGCAGCGTGAGTTCCATATCGGTGAGTACGCCGCTGCCCCAGCGAACCCGTCCGCGCGTGACCGCGACGCCGTCGATCTGAGGAAGGGCGATTTCGGCCTGCGAGGGCTGCGCGTTCCACCAGACGACGGCGGCGTCGAGATCGACATCAGGCGCGACGAGGCGAAGCGCGTCGATCTGCAGCGATTCGCCGCGCAGCGTCGACCAAGGCACGGCGACTTCAATCCGCTCGACGGTGAGCACGATACCGCCCCGGGCGTCGCGGGCGCGCACGCCGGGCAGCGACAGCCACGGCTGTGGGCGCCAGCGCAGCGCGGGTTCGCCCTCGTACGACCAGTCGAGCCCGGTGGCGCTGTCGGCCTGCGTGAGCGCCAGATCGGCGACGCGACGGGCGTTGAACCACCACGGTGAGGACAGCGCCGCGATGATCAACAGCGCGAGCAGGACGCCAGAGGCGATCAGGATCCGCCGCAGGACGCGGCGCGGCGGGCGAGTCGCTTCGGTGCGTTCCGAAGCGGCAGCCGAGGCCGGATTCACGAAGCGCCGCGCTCCGCGCCGCCGAGCTCGGGCAGCAGCGCATCGACGAAGGCGTCGGGGTCGAACACGCGCAGGTCTTCCATGGTTTCGCCGAGGCCGACGAAGCGGATCGGCAGGCCGAACTCGCGGGCCAGCGCGAACACCACGCCGCCCTTGGCGCTGCCGTCGAGCTTGGTCACGACGAGGCCGCTGACCTTCGCCGCGGCAAGGAACTGCCGCACCTGGTTCACCGCGTTCTGACCGGTGGTGCCGTCGATCACCATCAGCACCTCGTGCGGCGCGCTCTCATCGATCTTGGTGAGCACGCGCGCCACTTTCGACAGCTCGGCCATCAGCCCGGCCTGCGTGTGCAGGCGGCCCGCGGTGTCGGCGATCAGCAGGTCGAGCCCGCGTGACTTCGCCGCCTGCAGCGCGTCGAAGATGACGGCGGCGGCGTCGGCGTTCTGACCCTGCGCGACCACCGTGACGCCGTTGCGTTCGCCCCAGACCTTGAGCTGCTCGACGGCGGCGGCGCGGAAGGTGTCGCCCGCGGCGAGGGCGAGCTTCAGCCCGTCCTTCTGGAAACGATGCGCGAGCTTTCCGATCGTGGTGGTCTTGCCGACGCCGTTGACGCCGACGGTGAGGATGACGAACGGCGCCTTCGAAGCGTCGATGACCAGCGGCCGAGCGACCGGGCGGAGCATGGCCAGCAGCTGCGCGCGCAAATGCCGCTGCAGTGCGTGGGCGTTCTCGAATTCGCGCGCGTGCATGCGCCGGCGCAGATCCTCGACCAGCGTTTCCGTCGCGGTGACGCCGACGTCGGCACCGAGCAGCACGGTCTCGATCTCGTCGAGCAGGGCGTCGTCGAGCTTCGGGTTCGACGAGAACAACCCGCGCAGTCCCGTCGCGAAGCGGCTCTGCCGCAGCTTTCCCCACCAGCCGGTGGGCGAAGGCTCGATCGGCGCGGTGACGTCGGATGGCGATGCCGTCGCCCTTGCCGCAGTAGCGGTCGCCGGGGCGTCGATGGGGACTTCGACGACCGGTTCGGCCGGCGCTGCATCGCCGCCCGGCTCGGTTGGCGGCGCGGTGGGCACGGCGGCCGGAGCGGGCTTCTTCTTGAACCAGTCGAACATCGTCGCGGGGGAGGGCGGCATCGCGCAGAATGGACGCGAAGTTTACCACCCGCCTCCCGAACGCCCTGATGAAGCCCCGCACCCTAGCCGCGCCCGTCGCCACCGGGCAGGTCCGCCTGATCGGCGGTGCCTGGCGCGGGTCGAAGCTGCCGGTGCCCGCCGTGGCCGGATTGAGGCCGACCTCGGATCGCGTGCGCGAGACGCTGTTCAACTGGCTGCACGGCGAGATCGCGGGTGCGCAGGCCCTCGATCTGTTCGCCGGCACCGGCGCGCTGGGTTTCGAAGCAGCATCGCGCGGCGCGGCAGCGGTGGATCTGGTGGAAAACGCGCCGCCCGCCGTCGAGGCGCTGCGCATCGCCGCGGCGCGGTTGGGACGTGACGGCAGCGGCGGCACGGTGCGCGTCCATCCGCAGTCGGCGCTTTCATTCTTGGCCGCGAATTCCGGCCCGTGGGATCTCGTCTTCGTCGATCCGCCGTTCGCCGCGGGCGTGTGGGCCGAGGCCCTGGCGGCGCTCGCGTCGCGACTCGCCCCGCGCGCGCTCGTCTACGTGGAAAGTCCCGCGGGCGCGACGGCGAGTGTCCCGGCGGCATGGGCGCTTCAGCGCGAGATGACGACGCGGGACGTCCGGGCCGCGCTTTACCGGGCCTTACCGGACTGAGTTGCTACACTCGGTTGGTCCCGAACTCGTGGCCCGGCATGTCGACCCGTCACCGCATCGCCCTGTATCCCGGCACCTTCGATCCGATCACCAATGGCCATGCCGATCTCGTTGCGCGCGCCGCACCGATCTTCGAAAAGGTCATCGTCGGCGTCGCCGGGAGCACCGGGAAAAGCCCGGTCATGCCGGTTGAGCAGCGCGAGGCGCTGGCCCGCGAAGCGCTGGCCCACCATCCGAACGTGGAAGTGCGCGCGTTCACCGGCCTTCTGGCGAACTTCGTGCGCGAATGCAACGCCGGCGTGCTGCTGCGCGGCCTGCGCGCGGTGTCGGACTTCGAGTACGAATTCCAGCTCGCGAGCATGAACCGCCACCTCATCCCCGAGGCCGAGACGCTTTTCCTGACGCCCGCCGAGCAGCACAGCTTCATTTCGTCGACGCTCGTCCGCGAGGTCGCCCGCTTGGGCGGCGACGTGTCGGGCTTCGTTCCGCCGGTCGTGGCGCGTGCCCTCGAGGCGCGTTTCCGCTGCCACTGAATCCAGAACACCGAACCGCTGATCCCGCATCCACCAAGGAGACCACCATGAACCGTTTCGCCCTGCTCGCCGCATCGGCGGCGCTCGCCCTGACCCTGACCGCCTGCCAGGGTGAGGCTGACGACGAGGACGGCGCGAAGCCGGAAGCCGAGGCCGTGGTGCTGATGGCGCCGAAGTCGCAGGATGACGCCGAGTGGAAGAACTACCTCGGCCAGGTGATCGGCACCAACACCGACGGCATCACCGAGCGCACGTTCAACTACTACCTGCCGGCCAACACCGATCCCGCCGAGGTGGACGGCCCGTACTCGCGGATGATGAACGACGTGCGCCTCGCGCTGCAGCGCGGCGTGCTGCCGGGCAACATGCTGAGCTTCAGCTCGCCGAACAGCACGATGATGGCCGACCTCATCGTCGAGGCTTTCGAGGACGAGTCGATCCAGGACACCGCGCTGAAGGGCTCGCGTGTGCTGTTCATCGGTGAGGCCAAGGACGAATCGCGCGTGCGCCAGGCGGCACTGTCGGCCGGCGCGGATTTCCGCTTCGTCGAGGCGAAGTAAGCCGCCTTACCGCGACCGGCGCCTCGCGCCCGTCGCCGTCCGCGGACGTCGTCCATGGCCCTGCGCATCCTCGACACCTGCATCAACTGCGACGTCTGTGCCCCGGCGTGTCCGAACGGCGCGATCTCGCAGGGCGAGGCGATCTACGAGATCGCTCCGCCGAAGTGCACGGAGTGCGTGGGCCATTTCGACGAACCGCAGTGCATGGTGGTGTGCCCGGTCGAGTGCATCGAGCTCGATCCGGCGCATGCCGAAACCAAGAACGAGCTGCGGCGGAAGTTCGAAGCGCTGCAGCGGGAGATGGCCTGAATGTCGTTCCGCCCCCTGATGTTATCCACGCTGCTGGCGCTGGCTGCTGGCCTGTCGGCGCCTTTGCTGCACGCGCGCGAGGTGCCGGCGGCGACAGCGGCCACGGTCGCCATCGCGTCGTCGTCGGTGCGCCCAGACGGCGTGGCCATCGCCAGCGCCAACGCGCAGGCCACCGACGCCGGCATGGCGGTGCTGCGCAAGGGCGGCAACGCGTTTGATGCCGCGGTGGCGGTGAGTGCGGCGCTCGGCCTCGTCGAGCCGGAGAGCTCGGGCATCGGCGGTGGCGGTTTCTTCCTGTTGCGCCGCGCCAGCGACGGGAAGGTCGTGTTCGTCGATGCGCGCGAGCGCGCCCCATTGGCGGCAACGCGCGACATGTTCCTCGACCCGGCCACCGGCGAGCCGCGGCCGCGGCAGACGATCGATGGTCCGCTTGCCGCCGGAATCCCCGGCCTGCCGGCGGCCTTCGTGCACGTGTCGGAAACCTACGGCCGCCTGCCGCTCGCCGACGCGCTGGCGCCGACCGTGGCGCTGGCCGAGAACGGCTGGATCTTCGGCGACAAGAACCTCGCGATGATGGGCTGGCGCGAGGCGCAGCTCGCCGCCGATGCCGGAGCCGCGCCGCTGCTGCTGGTCGACGGCAAGATTCCGGCGGTCGGCACGCGCATGCGCAATCCCGACTACGCCGAGGTGCTGAAGCGGCTCGGCCGCGAGGGCTTCGACGGTTTTTACCGCGGCGAGATCGCGCAGCGTCTCGTCGACGGCGTGCGCGCGGCCGGCGGCATCTGGACGATGGAGGACTTCGCGCAGTACCGCGTGGTCGAGCGCGAGCCGCTGGTGTTCACGCACCGCGGCAAGACCGTCGTCACGGCGCCGCCGCCGTCCTCGGGTGGCATCGCGCTCGCGCAGACGCTGCAGATCCTCGACGGCTACGACTGGGCAAAGCGCAGCGAGCTCGACCGCCTGCACCTGCGCATCGAGGCCATGCGCCGCGCCTATCGCGATCGCGCCGTGTTCCTGGGCGACCCGGATTTCGTCGACGTGCCGGTGGAACTGCTGACGGACCCCGCCTACGCCGCCGGCCTGCGCGCGGGTATCAACCCGGCGAAGGCGACGCCGAGCGAGATGCTGCCGGGCATCACGGCGATCGAGCGGCCGGACACCACGCATTTCTCGATCATCGACGCCGAGGGCAACATCGCCTCGGTGACGCAGACGGTGAACCTGCCCTACGGCAACGCGATGGTGATCCCCGGCACTGGTTTCCTGCTCAACAACGAGATGGACGACTTCTCGGTGAAGGCCGGCGTGCCGAACGCGTTCGGGCTTGTGGGCGACGATGCGAATGCGATTGCTCCGGGCAAGCGCCCGCTGTCGTCGATGACGCCGACGATCGTGATCGGCGATGAGCGCATCGCGGTGCTCGGCACGCCGGGCGGCAGCCGCATCATCAGTATGGTGATCCAGGGCGTGCTGGCGCTGGATGCCGGGAAATCCGCGGCCGAAACGGTTGCCGAGCCGCGCGTGCACCACCAGTACCTGCCGGACCAGGTGTCGATCGAGAAGGACGCGCTCTCGCCCGAGCTGCGCGCGGGCCTCGAAGCGCGCGGCCACGTCATCAAGGAGGAGCCGCGAAGCTGGGGCAACATGCAGGTCGTCACCTGGGACCTTGATGACGGCGAGGTCGAAGCCGGTGCCGACCCGCGCTGGAAGACCGTCGGCAAGGGCAGCACGGACGAGGGAGGCATCTTCCGATGAGCCTCGCCGACGTCCGCCTCTGGTCCGTGCTCGGCAACTCGCAGCGCCTCGACGGCGGCGCGATGTTCGGCAACGTGCCGCGCGCGATGTGGTCGCAGTGGATTGCGCCGGACGACCAGCACCGCATCCCGCTCGCCTGCCGCGCGCTGCTGGCGAAGAATCTCGCCGGCAAGACCGTGCTGTTCGAGACCGGCATCGGTGCCTTCTTCGAGCCGAAGATGCGCGAGCGCTTCGGCGTGGTCGAAGCCCGGCACGTGCTGCTGGATTCACTGAGCCAGGCCGGCGTCTCGCATGAGGACGTCGACGTCGTGGTGCTCTCGCATCTGCACTTCGACCATGCCGGCGGGTTGCTCGCCCCGTGGGCGGAAGGCCAGCCGCCGCGCCTGCTGTTCCCGAACGCGACCTTCATCGTCGGCGCGGCGCACTGGGCGCGCGCGAAGGCGCCGCATCCTCGCGACCGCGCCAGCTTCATCCCCGAGCTTGCCGGCCTGCTCGAAGCGAGCGGTCGTCTTGAAGTGGTCGACGGCGATCACAGCAGAGCGCTGGGCGAAGTGGTGCGCTTCCACCACAGCGACGGGCACACGCCGGGGCTGATGCTGGCCGAGATCGTCGGCGCGGGCGGGCGGGGCGGCGTGGTGTTCTGCGCCGACCTGATCCCCGGCCGGCCCTGGGTGCACCTCCCGGTGACGATGGGCTACGACCGTTCACCGGAGACGCTGATCGACGAGAAGCACGCCTTCCTCGACGACATGCTGACGCGCGGCGTGCGTCTCTATTTCACCCACGACCACGGCTGCGCCATGGCGAGCGTGCGACGCGACGACAAGGGCCGCTACGGCACCGTCGACGAGTGCCCCGAGCTCGTCGGCGCGCCGCTCCTCGCTTGATCCACGCTGCCGCGTGATCGCCCTTCCATCGACGTTCCGGAGACCTCCATGCAACCCCTGATCCTCTCGCTCCTCGCCGCTGCCGCATTGGTCGTTGCTGCGCCCGCGTCGGCGACCTCGTTGACCTACGGCAGCGCGATGCCCGAGGGCGAGGCGCAGCCGATCGCCGCCGTGATGGCCAATGCGGATGCCCAGGCCGGCCGCACCCTGAAGGTGGAGGGCCGCATCACGCAGGTCTGCCAGAAGACCGGCTGCTGGCTGATGCTGGACAACGCTGGCCAGGGTGTCCGCGTGCGCACGCAGCACGAGTTCTTCGTGCCTAAGGACGCGAGCGGCCAGGCCATCGTGCACGGCGAATTGAAGCCGACCGAGCTCACCGAGGCGCAGGCCCAGCACTACGTCGAGGACGGCAGCGGCGAGTCGAAGCCCGGCCGCGAGTGGCAGATCCTCGCCACCTCCATCGTCATCAACCCCTGATTCACTGGCGGGCCCTCCGCCTCGCCCAACGCCGCCATGCGCTCCGATCCCGTTCTCGCCCGTCGCCGATTCTTGGCCCTGTCCGCGTCGGCTGCCGGTGCCGCAGCACTCGGCCTGTCGCCCTTCGGCCGCCTGCTTGCCCATGCGGGCCTGCCGCGCGGCCGCATTGCCGGCTTCGGCCCGCTGGCGCCGGTGGCGGACGCAACGACCGGCCTGCCGCTGCTGAAGCTCCCCGAAGGATTCAGCTACCGCAGCTTCGGCTGGTCGACCACGCCGATGAGCGATGGTCGCCCGACGCCCACGCATCACGACGGCATGGGCATCGTGCACGCCGACGGTTCGCGACTGACGCTGGTGCGCAACCACGAATGCGACGGTGACGCCGGCACGTTCGCCGACGCGGCGATGACCTACAACGCCGACGTCGACGGCGGCACGACCACGCTGGTCTTCGACGCCGACAAGGGCGAACTGGTGGAATCGCGCGCCTCGCTGTCGGGCACGCTGCGCAACTGCGCGGGCGGCATCACGCCGTGGCACAGCTGGCTGTCCTGCGAGGAACAGGTGCTGGACCCGGGCCGCGTCGTGTTCGACGAGCGCGTGGTGGATCTGAAGCGCGCGCACGGGTTCGTCTTCGAGGTGCCGTTCAACGGCGCGTCGAACGCCGAGCCGCTGGTCGCGATGGGGCAGCGCGTGCACGAGGCTGCCGCCGTCCACGCGGCGAGCGGCGACGTGTACCTGACCGAAGACGCCGACCCGTACGCCGGCTTCTACCGCTTCGTGCCCGCGGTGAAGGGCGAACTGCAGCGCGGCGGCACGCTGTGGATGCTGAAGGCCGAAGGCGCCGACGACCTGCGCCGCGGGCATCGCAACGGCGATCGTTTCAAGGTGCAGTGGGTGCCGATCAATCATCCGGAGCGCGGCGCCGGGCCGCGCGGCAAGGGCGACGGCAACGTGCGCGAGGGCCTCGCCAACGGCGGCAGCGCCTTCATCCGCCTCGAAGGCTGCTATGCCGAAGGCGACACCATCTACTTCACCTCGACCAGCGGCGGCGATGCCCGCTCGGGGCAGGTGTGGGCCTACGACGCCAAGGCTTCGGATCTGCAGCTGGTGTACGAGTCGCCGCGGCAGGAAACGCTGTACTACCCGGACAATCTCGCCATGTCGCCGCGCGGCGGCCTCGTGCTGTGCCAGGACAGCTACCGCAAGGAAGCGCAGTCGCTGTTCGGCCTGACGCCGCAGGGCGGGCTGTTCCAGTTCGCGCAGAACAACGGCATCTACGAGAACTTCCACGGCCTCGACGGCGACTACTCGAACAGCGAATTCGCGGGTGCGTGCTTCTCGCCGGATGGGAAGTGGCTGTTCGTCAACGTCTATACGCCGGGCTTCACCGTCGCCATCACCGGGCCCTGGAAGGAAGGACTGCTCTGATGCTGACGGGCCTGTACGCGGCGCTGTGCGCGCTGCTGATCTTCGCGCTGTCGCTGCGCATCGCCCTGCTGCGCAAGCGGCTGCGCATCGGCATCGGTGACGGTGGCGACGCCGGGCTGGCGCGGGCGATCCGTGCGCAGGCCAACGCGATCGAGTACGTGCCGCTGCTACTGGTGATGCTGCTGATCGCCGAAAACAACGGCGCTGGCGTCGCCTTCATGCACGCCTGCGGCGCCGGCCTGCTGGTCGCTCGTGTGCTGCACGCCGTGGGCCTCTCGGGCACGGCGGGCGTCAGCTTCGGGCGGTTCTGGGGGATCCTCCTCACCTGGGCGGTGCTGCTCGCCTTGGGTGCACAACTGGTTTGGGGGTACATCGCCGCCGTGCGCGCCGCCTAGGCGTGCGTCAGCGCGTCGTTGGCTGAGAGGCTCCGATACCGTGACCCTCAGCGCTCCCGGAGCGCCTGCGCCAACGCGTTGAAGTCGACCTCGATGCGATCGGATCGCGCGGGCTTCGCCAGCAGGGCCGCGAACGCGATCGGCACCGGCGGCTCTTTCGACAGTAGCGGGCCCACCACGTCGAGGAATTTGCTCGCATGCGCGGTGGCCGCAACGGCCCAGTCGCGGGTGTCGCCAGCCGCACGCAGGTCTTCGAGTACGGCGAGGCCGCAGGCGGTGTGCGGGCAGGGCGCGACGCCGTGTCGCGCTTCCGCCGCCGCGACCGTCGCGCGGATGCGCGCGTCGTCGATGCGCTGCACGCGGATCAGCGCACGCGCTTTGGCCTCGTCGCCGTCGGCCAGCCACATCAAGCGTTCGAAGTTGCTCGGGGCACCGACGTCCATCGCGTTCGCGAGTGTGGGCATCGCGTCGCGGCCGCGATACGGCGCGCCCTCGAAGAACTCCGCGAGCGTCGGGTTCGCATTGGTCGCCAGCACGATGTCGCCGATCGGCAGGCCCATCGCGCGGGCGATCAGTGCCGCCATCGCGTTGCCGAGGTTGCCGCTGGGAATGATGAAGTTCAGCGCGCGCCCGTGCCGGCGCTGGAAGCGCAGCGCGTGCATCGCGTAGTAGCCCATCTGCGGCAGCAGGCGGCCGAGGCTGATCGAGTTTGCGGTGAGCAGCGGCACGTCGGCGCGCAGCGCGGCATCGCCGAGCGCCTGCTTGGCCAGCCGCTGGCAGTCGTCGAAGCTGCCGGCCACGCGCAGTGCGTGCACGTTGCCGACGAACGCGCCGAGCGAATGCGCCTGCGCGGGCGAGACCTTGCCGTCCGGGTAAAGGATCAGCACGCGGAAGCCCTCGCGGCCGTGGAAGGCCGCGCCGACCGCCGCGCCGGTATCGCCCGAGGTGGCCACGAGAACGGTCTGCACCGGCGCGTCCGGCGTTCGCAGCGCCGACAGCGACGCGGCGAGGAAGCGCGCGGCGAGGTCTTTGAACGCAGCGGTGGGGCCGTGGAAGAGCTCGAGCAGATGATCGTTCGAGCCCTTCAGCGCGACGAGCGGGATCTCGAAACTCGCGGCCTCGGCGCACAGCGCGGGCAGGCGCGCGGCCAGCACGTCGTCACCAAGCAGGGGCCGAAGAATCGAGGCCAGCGTGTCGGCGAGGCGCGCATCCGGAATCGCCGTGACGTCGTCCGCGCTGAAGCGCGGCAGGCGTTCCGGCACGTAGAGGCCCCCGTCCGGCGCGAGGCCGGCGCCGAGCGCGGCGCCGAAGGGCAGCGCAGGCGAGGCGCCGCGCGTGGAGACGAAACGCATCGATCAGTCCTTGGATTCAACGAGGCCCGCGGCGGGTCCGGCCACGGGCGAGACGAGGAGGGAAGCGGCGAAGCCAGCGTCGGCAAAGGCACGCTGCATCGCGGCGCCGCCGGATTCGGCCGCGGCGCGTCCGCGGAACCAGCCGAACACGCTGGGGCCCGCGCCGGAAATGCTGCTACCGAGCGCGCCGGCGTCGAGTGCGGCCTGTTTCACCGCGGCAAAGCCGGGGATCAGCGCGGCGCGGCGCGGTTCGACGAGCGCGTCATGCAAACCGCGGCGGATCAGCGCTTCGTCATCGCGCTCCAGGCCGAGCAGCAGCGCAGCGAGGTGGTGCGTCTGCTGGACGATCGGTTGGATCGCGAACGGCTCGGCGAGCGCGGCGCGCGCGACGCGGGTTTCCAGCACGACGGCCGGGTGCACGACGGCGGTGAACAGCCACTCCGGCGCGCGCAGTCGAACCGGCGCGATGTTCTCGCCGTGAAAGGCCGCGACCAAGCCGCCGAGCAGCGATGGGGCGATGTTGTCGCCGTGGCGGCTGCCGCTGGCCACCGCCTCGCCGTCGAGCGCGAACGGGTACAGCGCCTCCACGGGCAGCGGCGCGTCGAGCAGCACATTCGCGGCGACCACGGCCGCGACGGCCGACGCCGCCGAGCCGCCGAGGCCGGAGCCGAGCGGGATGCCTTTTCGAAGCCACACCGCGAAGCCGAACGGCAGACTCAACGCGTTTCGCAGAGCGATCAGCGCCGCCCCGGCCGTGTTTTCCTCGGCGCGGGCGGGCAGCGCGGTAACGACGCCTTCGATCGCCTCGATGCGCACTTCCGGCGCGTCGATGCGGCGCACCGCGGCTTCGTCGCGCCAGCCCTCGAGGCTGTGCCCGAGCAGGTCGAATCCGGAACAAAGATTGGCGCTGCTGGCCGGTGCGAAGGCGGTCGCCTCGCTGCGCCTCACAGCTTTGCCCCGAGGTGCGCCGCGATCGCGAGGATGTCGCCGAACACGCCGGCGGCGGTCACGTCCGGTCCCGCGCCCGGGCCTTTCACCACCAGCGGGCGCGTGTGGTAGCGCGCGGTGTGAAACGCGAACAGGTTGTCGGTGCCCTGCGCGGAGGCGGCCGGATGCGTGGCCGGAACCGCGCGCAGCGCGACCGTGGCTTTGCCGCTGGCGTCGACTTCGGCGAGGTAGCGCAGCACGTCGCCCCGCGCTTTGGCCGTGGCCAAACGCTCGGCCATCGGCGCGTCGAATTCGTCCAAGCGCTGCAGGAACTCCGGCAGCGGGACGTCGCGAAGTTGCGCCGGCACGAGGTTCTCGACGTCGACGCCGTCGAGCGACAGCGGCCAGCCGGCTTCGCGCGCGAGGATCACCGCTTTGCGCGCAACGTCGGTGCCGCTCAAGTCATCGCGCGGATCGGGCTCGGTGTAGCCGGCGGCGCGGGCTTCGGCGAGCAGTTCGGAGAACGGCCGCGTGCCGTCGTAATGGTTGAACAGCCAGGCGAGGGTTCCCGAGAACAGCCCGGCAATGCTGCGCGGCGTATCGCCGGTGTCGATCAGGTTGCGCAGCGTCATCACCACCGGCAGGCCGGCGCCGACGGTGGCCTCGTAGCGGAAGCGCGCGCCGGTTTTCGCGCCAGCCGCGTGCAGCGCGGCGAGCCGCTGCGAATCGCCGCTGCCGGCGTGCTTCGACGGCGTCACCACGTGGATGCCCTGCGCCAGCCAGCCTTCGTAGCGCTCGGCCATGTCGGCGCGGCCCGAGCAGTCGACGATCAGCGCGTGCGGGATGTGCTCGCTCTTGACGTGCTTCGCGAAAGCGTCGAGATCGAGCGCCTCGCCTCGTTCCAGATCGAGCGAGGCGAGCGTGGTGTCGGAGCGCAGCATCTTCCGCGAGTTCGCCACCACGCGGATGCGCAGGTCGAGCTGGCGCTCGCGTTTCAGCCGCGGCTGCGCCTCGAGGATCTGCCGCAGCAGCGCACCGCCGACGTTGCCCGGGCCGATCAGGCCGATCGACACCGTCTGCCGTGACAGCCAGAACGCCGTGTGCGCGACGCGCAGCGCGCGCTCGGCGTCCGATTCGCGGATCGCCAGCGAGACGTTCCGTTCGCTCGAACCCTGCGCGATCGCGCGCAGGCTGATGCCGGCCTTTGCGATCGCGCCCGAGAGCCGCGCGACGATGCCCGGCGTGCCGATCATGCCGTCGCCGACGGCGGCCAGCACCGCGAGGTCGTGTTCAAGCTCGATGCCCTGCACGTGGCCGGCGGCGATCTCCTCATTGAACTCGGCGCGCGCCGCCGCGAGGCCGGTGTCGGCCTGCTCAGCCCGCACCAGCGCGCAGATGGAGTGCTCGCTTGAGGCCTGGGTGATCATCACCACCGACACTTCGGCGCGATGCAGGGCCGCGAAAAAGCGTTCCGCGCTGCCCGGCACGCCCATCAGGCCCGAGCCCTGCAGCTCCAGCGCCGCGAGGCCGCGCACCAGCGAGAGGCCCTTCACCGGGTTCGACGACGGTGCCGGGTTCGCGACCACGCGCGTGCCGGGCTTCTCGGGCTGGCGCACGTCGCGCACGTTGAGCGCGATGCCGGCCGCCATCGCCGGCGCCAGCGACTGCGGGTGCAGCGCCTTGGTGCCGAAGTAGGTGAGCTCCATCGCCTCGGCGTAGCTCAGTTCCGGCAGCACCACGGCTTCGGGTTCCAGGCGCGGGTCGGCCGACATCAGGCCGTCCACTTCCTTCCAGATCGTCAGTTCGCGCGCGGTGAACAGCGCAGCGAAGAGGGCGGCGGAGTAGTCGCTGCCGTTGCGGCCGAGCGTCGTGTGCGTGCCGTCGGCGAGCCTCGCGAGGAAGCCGGTGACGATCCGATTCGGCTGCGGGTGCGCGCGTCGCCATGAGGCCAACGCCTCGCGCGTCGCGGTGTCGTCGATGCGCGCCCCGAGCTCGCCGTGCGTCACCACCAGCACCTCGCGCGCGTCGAGCCAGGCCCAGTCGGGGCCGAGCAATGCCGCGAGAATCCGGCTCGACCACACTTCGCCGGCGCCGCTGATGCGCGCCGCATGGCCTGAATCGCCCGTGCCGGCGCGCAGGTGCGCGAGGTCGTCATCGAGCTGCGCGAAATCGCGATCGAGCAGATCACCCGGCAAACCCAAGGGCGCCAGCAGCGCGCGATGCGCGGCGAGCAGGAAGGGCAGGTCGGCGTGCTCGCGGCCGGCCTTCGCGCTCGCCAGCGCCGCGAACAGACGATCGGTCGTGCCGAACGTGGCCGACACCACGGCGAGCTGCGGGCGCGGGGCACCGGCCTTCAGCAGCGCTGCGGCGCGACGGAATCCGGCGGCGTCGGAGAGCGCCGCACCGCCGAACTTGTGGGCGTCGGGCGCGAGCGACGCCGACCAGTGCGCGTCGGCGGGGGCGTCAGAGAGGGCGGCAGCATCCAAGGGGCGACTCCTGTTCGGAGGCCGGTCTTGGATGGGGAACCCCGCGTCCGTGACCGGCGCGGGGTGGTGGATCAGTTCGGCCACCCCGGCCCTTGGAAGGTGCCGGTCGTGGTGGTGAAACCCCAGACCGGCACGCGAATACCGATAACGCCGCCGAGGGCGGTCGTCGTGACGGTGAGCGTGAGCCGGACGAGGTGCATGGCCCACTTGAACCCGCGGAGCGCCGACTTGTCAACCCGACGTCAATTCGACGCCGGATTTCCGCGTTCGGTCAGGCCGCCTCGGCGGTGGCGATGCGGGGTCCATGCAGCAGGGCCTCTCGCACCGCATCGATGATCAGGTCGGCTTCGGCGCTCGAGATCGCGAACACCGGCGTGAAGCGCAGCGAGTTGAGGCCGCCGTGGATCACGTTGACGCCTCGCTCGCGGATGAACTCCTCGGTGCTGGTCGTGCCGTAGCACTTGTAGTGCGTCGCGATCTCGCAGGAGAACAGCAGGCCGGTGCCTTGGACTTTTGTGATGTAGCCGTGCGGCAGCTCGGCCTTCAGCGCCTCAAGCTTGGCGAGGAACTCGGCCCCACGGGCGCGGATGTTGGCGCGCAGCTCCGGCGTGAGCAGCGACAGCGTGGCCGCCGCGGTGTCCATCGCGCGCGGGTTCGCCGTCATCGTGTTGCCGTAGGTGCCTGCGCGGTAGAGGCCGGCCGCGCGCTCGGTGATGGCAAGGATCGACATCGGGAACTGCGCGGCGTTCAGCGCCTTCGAGTAGGTCTCCATGTCCGGCGCCTCGAGGCCTTCGAAGCCCGGGTAGTCGACGATCGACAGCACGCCGTGCGCTCGGATGCCGGCCTGGATGCTGTCGATCAGCAGCAGGGTGCCGTGCTCCTTCGTCAGGCGGCGCGCCTCGGCGTAGAACTCGGGCGGCAGCGCGCGGCCCGGATCGCCTTCGCCCATCACCGGCTCGATGAACATGGCCTCGAAGTACCAGCCGTTCGCGTCGGCGTCGGCAAAGGCCTGGCGCAGGGAGTCGATCGAGTAGGGCTCGATGGTGATGAGCTGGTCGGCGTGGTGCTTGTGGCTGGCCAGATGCTGCGCGTAGTTCTTGCGGCTGGAATCCGAATACAGCGCCGGCAGTTCAGTGCGGCCGTGGAAGGCGCCCTTCACCGCGAGGCGCTTGACGCGCTTGCCGGCGTGGCGGCCGCCCGCGTCGGTGTGCAGCTTGGTGTTCACATCAGCGATGCGCCCGGCCAGCGACACCGACTCCGAGCCCGAGTTCAGCGCGAGGAACTTCGCATAGGGGCAGCCGCCGCGGGTGTGGCCGATCTCGGCGCGCAGCGCCCGGTCGAGGCGCAGGTGCGAGAGGCTCGGAGTCATGATGTTCGCCATCACCTGCGGCTTGGCCATGGCCGACAGCACGGCGAACGGCGTGTGGCCGAAGCCGAGCATGCCGTAGCCGCCGCAGTCGTAGACCACCGCGCCCTTCAGCGTGACCACCCACGGGCCGCGCGCGGCAATGGCGATGTAGGGGTTCACCGCGTCCTGCGGATAGAAGTTCAGGAAGCCGTCCTGCGCGATGCGCATCTGCTCGGCCTCGTCGAGGTCGAGGAGCTCCGGGAACTCGGCCTTGATCGCCTCGAAGGCCTCGAGCGCGGCGTCGATCGCGGCGCCGAGCTGCGGATGCGTGGCGCCGAAGCGCTCGATCACGTCGTCGGCGAGGCCGGTGGTGCGGACGTGGCCGGGGTGGGCGCGAAGCGGGTGCAGGCGGGCGGCGAGGCTCATGAAAACTCCGGGGCAGTGAAAACAAAACAGCGCCGGGGCAATGCGCGGCGCTGTTTTTCTCTTTGGGAACAACAACTTGGGCCCGATGCTAGCACCGGGCCCCAAGGCCCGTAACCCCCGGTGTTTCAAACGCCTGTCACAGGTCGCCGCCGGCCATCAGGTGCTCGTCGTGGCGTCCTCATCTGGCACGAACTTCAGCACGTTGCCGTTGATGCAGTAGCGCTTGCGGGTCGGCGGCGGGCCATCCTCGAAGACATGCCCCAGATGGATGCCGGAGCTCGCGCTGCGCACCTCGGTGCGGACGCCGTACAGGCTCAGGTCACCGTGGTAGGTCACCGCGCCCGGCAGCGGTTGGAAGAAGCTCGGCCAGCCGGTGCCGCTGTCGAACTTGGTGTCGCTGCGGAACAGCGGCGCGCCGGTGATCGGGTCGACGAAGGTGCCGGGCCGCGTTTCGTCGAGGTGCGAGCCGGTGAACGGGCGCTCGGTGCCGTTTTCGAACGCGATCTCGCGCTGCTCCTCGGTGAGCAGGCGGAAGCCCAGCCACTGCCAGAAGCGCGCCTTGTCGCCGTTGTAGCCGGTGTAGCGCGACACTTCCTTGCCGTTCTCGAAAAGCACGATCGTCGGCGTCGCGAAGAGCGGCTTCTCCAGCGTCCAGCCCTCCGGCTCGCGGGTGTCGAGCGTGTGCGTGATCGCCACCGGCGACTGCCAGCCGTCGCTCACCTCGGCGCGGAATTTGGCGCAGAACGCGCAGTCGGCGGCTTCGAAAACGACGAGCTGACGCGTGGCGCTGAGCGCGCTACCGACAAGCCGCGTGGGCGCCGCGGCGCCCGACGTCGCCGACGCCGGATTCGCCGGGCCCTGCGCGTTCGCGGCAGCCACGGCGCCGGGCAGGCCCGCCGTCAGCGTCGCCAGCGCATCGGCCGGGAACTTCACGCCGGTGCCGCCCAGCCCGCAGTAGCCGTCGGGGTTCTTCACCAGATAGTCCTGGTGGTAGTCCTCGGCGGCGATGTAGCGGTCGAGCGGCTGGATTTCGGTGGTAATGGCGCCGTAGCCGTTCGCGGCCAGCGCGGTCTGGAACGCGGCCTTCGTCGCCGTGGCGGTCGCGAACTGCGCATCGCCGTGCGTGTAGATCGCGCTGCGATAGTTGCTGCCGATGTCGTTGCCCTGGCGGTCGCCCTGCGTCGGATCGTGGTTCTCCCAGAAACCGGCGAGCACGTTCGCGAGCGTGGTGGCGCGGGTGTCGAACACGACCTTCACCACCTCGGCGTGATTGCGCTTGTCGGAGAGCCCCAGCTTGCGCGCACGCTCGGTGTTGAGGACCGCCTCGTAGCGGCCTTCGACCTCGCCGTTCGCGTAGCCGCTCTCGACGTTGATGACGCCGGGCAGGGCGGCCATGCGCCGCTCCGCGCCCCAGAAGCAGCCCATGCCGAGAACGATGGCATCGAGGTGCTCGCGCGGAACGTCGGGCTTCGCCGCGACGGCAGTGGCGATGGCCGGGGAAACCGGGGCCTGCCCGCAGGCGGCGAGGGTGCCGGCGAGCAGGGTGGCGAGGGCGAGGCGGGTGGAGGGCGAGGCGTTCATGGCGGTCCAAGGTGGGGTGTCCGAAAGGCCATTCGCAGGCTGGACGCGTGGCGTTACATGACGGATGTCAGCGCATTCAGCTGACGCTCGCGACTGCGCGCGCGGCGTGAATGCGGGGAGGCTGTCGGCATGGAGGAGCCCATGACCCACATCCGATCGAACGCCACAGCCGACCACGGCGCGACTGCCGCCGTTCCCACCGCCGTCGTCGCGCGTCTCGCCGCCGTCGCGCACCGCTACGGCGAACACGTGGCGCTCGACGGCGTCGACCTCGAGGTTCGCGCCGGTGAAGTGCTGGCCCTGCTCGGCCCCAACGGTGCCGGCAAGAGCACCGCGCTCGGCCTGCTCACCGGCCTGCTGCGCGTCCAGCAGGGGCGGGTCGAACTGTGCGGCGGCGACCCGCGCGATGCCGCCTCACGGCAGGGCCTTGGCGTCATGCTGCAGGAGGCCCGGCTGCCGGAAACCCTGCGCGTCGGCGAGCTGGTGCAGCAGTTCAGCGCGGCCTACCCCGCGCCGCGCCTGCTGGCGGAAACGCTGGCTCTTGCCGGGCTCGAGGGCCTGGCGCGGCGACCCTACGGCGCGCTGTCCGGCGGGCAGCAGCGTCGGGTGCAGTTCGCGCTGGCGATCTGCGGCCGTCCGCGTGTCGTGCTCGTCGACGAACCCACCACCGGCCTTGACGTCGAAGCGCGACGCGCGTTCTGGGCCGTGCTGCGCGGCCTGCGTCTCGAGGGCGCGGCCCTGGTGCTGACCACGCATTACCTGGAGGAGGCCGACGCGCTCGCCGACCGCGTGGCGGTGATCCGGGCCGGGCGCATCGTCGCCGAGGGCACGCCGATGCAGTTGAAGGCCCGCGTCGGCGGCACGCGCTTGCGCTGCCGCAGCGCGCTGGAGCTCGCCGAGGTCGCGCGGATTACGGGCGTGCGCGAAGCAAGGCGCGACGGGCCGACCCTGCATCTGGTCTGCGCCGATGCCAGCGCCACGGTGCGCGAGCTGATGGCCCGCGACGCGCAGCTTTCCGACCTCGAGGTGCTGCCGGCCAGCCTCGAGGACAGCATCCTCGACCTCACCGCCTCAGTCGATCACGCGCGAACGGGAGCCCCCGCATGAGCACCACGCTGCTTCGCCTGCAGGCGATCGAAACCCACCACGCCCTGCTGCAGGTCTGGCGCCTGCCGGCCTTCAGCCTGCCGACCCTGCTCTTCCCGCTGATGTTCTACGTGCTGTTCGGCCTGCTGCTGCCCGCCAAGACTGGCAATGCTGCGCCGGCGCACTACCTGCTCGCGACCTACGGGGCGTTCGCTGTGATTGGCCCGGCGCTGTTCGGCTTCGGCGTCGGCATGGCGCTCGACGAGGACATGGGCTGGCTGCGCTTGAAGCGCGTGTCGCCGATGCCGATGGCGGTGCACTTCATCGCCCGCGTGCTGACCAGCATGGCGTTCGCGCTCGCCGTGGTGCTGGCACTGAGCGCGCTCGCGGCATTTGCCGGTGGCGTGCAGCTCGACGCATGGCGTTGGCCGCTGCTGTGGGCCGCGCTGACGCTCGGTGCGCTGCCGTTCTGCGCGATGGGCCTGCTGGTCGGGTCGCTGGTGCCGGCACGCGCCGCCGTGGCCGTCGTCAACCTGATCTACCTGCCGATGTCGGTGCTGTCGGGCCTGTGGTTTCCGATCACGATGTTCCCCGAGGTGATGCAGCGTTTCGCCCTCGTCCTGCCGGCGTTCCATCTCGGCGATCTGGCGCTGACGATCGTGGGATTGCGCGACGCCAACGTTCCGCTCGCCCTGGCCGTGCTGCTCGGGTCGGGCATCCTCTTCCTCGCGCTTGCGCTGGCCGCCCAGCGCCGTCGCGCCCGCTAGACTCGACGCCATGCGCCTCTCTTCGCACACCGCCACCGCCCGTGATCCCGGCGCCGTCACGCCGATGCAGCGCCTGCGCGCCGACATGGCCGCCGAACCCGGCGACGCCGGGCAGCGCGCGTGGCGGCGGCTCAACCTCGTCTACCTGATCTTCGTTTTCCTGCCGCTGGTCTGGGTGCGCAGCGACCTGCCGCTGGCGGTCGGCCTCACGCTGCTCGCGCTGGCGGTCTTCCTGCCCCTGTACTGGAAGAGCTACCTGCTCGAAGGTCGCTCGGCGATGGTCGCCGCGCTGCTGATGGCGGTGCTCGGCTTCGCCCTGACGCCGTGGAATCCCGGCGGCAACACCCTCGTTGTCTACGCGTTCGCGCTGCTCGGCTTCTCGCAGCGATGGCAGGTGGCGGTGGGCGTCTCCGCGGCCATCGTCGCGGCGTACGGCGGCTGGCTGTTCGCGCTGTCGATGCCGATGCCTTTCCTGCTGGCGCCGGCCCTGATCGGCGGCGCGGTGCTGGCTGGCGCCATCCTCGGCAAGCGCGAGATGCAGCGCAACGAGCACCTGCGGCTGACGCAGGCCGAAGTCGACCGCCTTGCCCGCGTCGCGGAGCGCGAGCGCATCGCCCGCGACCTGCACGACCTGCTGGGCCACACGCTCAGCGTGATCGCGCTGAAAAGCGAGCTGGCGCGCAAGCTGGCCGAGCGCGACGGCTCGGCCGCCTCATCGCACATCGGCGAGGTGGAAACCGTGGCGCGCGACGCGCTGAAGCAGGTGCGCGAGGCCGTGACCGGCATGCGTTCGGCGGAACTCGCCAATGAGCTGGTGAACGCGCGGCTCGCGGCCGTCGCTGCGGGGCTCGAGTTCGACGCCCGCGTCGATCCGCTGCCCGCGCTCGATACGGCGCAGGAGAACGCGCTGGCGATGGGCCTGCGCGAGGCGATCACCAACGTGCTGCGGCACGCGAAGGCCGGGCGCGTGCAGGTCGCGATCACGCGCGAAAGCCGCACCGTGCAGCTTGAAGTGCAGGACGACGGCGCCGGCTGCGCGAACGCGCCCGGCAACGGGCTGTCCGGAATGCGCGAGCGCGCCGAGGCGCTGGGCGGCAAGCTCACCGTCGACAGCGCGCCTGGCGCCGGCACGCGGCTGCGCCTGCTGCTGCCGCTGGACGGCGCTGGACGCGGCTGAGCGGCGTCCGCTAGCGTCGCCGCATGATCCGCATCGTTCTCGCCGAAGACCAGGCCCTGCTGCGCGGCGCACTCGCCGGTCTGCTCGCGCTCGAAACCGACTTCCAAATCGTCGCCGAAGCCGGCGACGGCGACGCGGCGTGGAAGGCCGTTCAGCAGCACCAGCCCGACCTGCTGCTCACCGACATCGAGATGCCGGGCCTCACCGGGCTCGACCTCGCGGCGAAGGTGCAGGAGGCGAAGCTCACCACGCGCGTGGTCATCGTCACCACCTTCGCCCGCGGCGGCTACCTGCGCCGTGCGCTCGATGCCGGCGTACGCGGCTACCTGCTGAAGGACGCGCCGGTGGAGAAGCTCGCGCAGGCCCTGCGCGACGTGCACCGCGGCGGCCGCGCCATCGCGCCGGAGCTCGCCGTCGACGCCTGGCGCGAAGAGGCCGACCCGCTCACCGATCGCGAGCGTGCGGTGCTGCGCCTCGCTGGTGAGGGCCTGAGCTCGCAGGACATCGCCGAGCAGCTGCACCTTTCCAACGGCACGGTGCGCAATTACCTCAGCGAAGCGATCGGAAAGCTTGGCGCGGCGAATCGCGTCGAAGCCCATCGCCTCGCGCGGCAGAAAGGCTGGCTGTAGTCGCGCTTCGTCGACGCGCGCTGCGCAATCAGCGCAGAATCAGCGCGGAAACACCACCACGTGCGCGAGGTCCGGCCGCACGCGCACGCGCTCGCCGATGGCGAAGCGCCGATGGCTCGGGGCGAGCGCGCTGAGCTCGGTGCCGTCATCGAGCCGCAGCCGGTGCAGGGATTCCGCGCCGTGGAACGTGATGTCGGCCACCACCGCGTCGGTGTCGCCTTCGCCGATGACGATGTCGTCGGGGCGCAGCAGCAGCAGGCCTTCGTCACCGGCACCGGCCCGCGACGCGTCGCCGGAGCGCGGCACCACGAGCGGCCCGAACGGTGAATCAACGCGCCCGTCATCGAGCCAGCGCACCGGCAGCAGTCGGCCGTCGCCGACGAAGCGCGACACGTCCGCGCTGGCCGGGCGGTGGTACAGCTCGTAGCCCGGCGACCACTGCGCGAGGCGGCCGTCAAGCATCACGCCCACGGTATCGGCGAACGCGAACGCCTCGTCCTGGTCGTGCGTGACCAGCAGCGCCGCCGTGCCTTCGGATTTCAGCAGCGCGCCCAGTTCGTCGCGCAGCTTGGGGCGCAGGTCGGCGTCGAGGCTCGACAGCGGCTCGTCGAGCAGCAGCAGGTCCGGCTTCGGCGCCAGCGAACGCGCGAGTGCCACGCGCTGCTGCTGGCCGCCGGACAGTTCGTGCGGCAGTCGGCGCTCGAGCCCGGCGAGCCCGGTTCGCGCCAACAGCTCGGAAACGCGCGCCTCGCGCTCAAGTCTCGACCACGACGACAGGCCGAATCCGACATTGCCCGCGACGTCGAGGTGAGGAAACAGCGCGAGGTCCTGGAACACGAAACCGACGCCGCGCTTTTCGGGCTTCATGCCCGCCGCATCGACGCCGCGCAGCCGCACCGAACCCGCATCGGCCGCGTGCAGCCCCGCGATGACGCGCAGCAGGGTGGTTTTTCCGGTGCCCGAAGGCCCGAGCAGGGCGGCGATATCACCGCGCTTCATGTCGAAGGACACGCCCTCGAAAACGCGCCGGCCGCCATGCGCGGCGGCCAGCGATTCCACGGCGAGGAGCGTTGTCGCGTCGGCGTTTGGCATTGGCGCGGCGCCGCTCATCGGGGTCGCCTCGCTCAGCGCATCTGGCTGGCGACGAAGTCCCAGTTCACCAGGTTCCAGAACGCCTCGACGTACTTGGCGCGGGCGTTGCGGTAGTCGACGTAGTACGCGTGCTCCCACACGTCGCAGGTCAGCAGCGCGGTGTCGCTGCCGGTCAGCGGCGTGGCCGCGTTCGACGTCGAGACCAGGGCCAGCGTGCCGTCCGGACGCTGCACCAGCCAGGCCCAGCCGCTGCCGAACGTGGTCAGCGCGGTCTGCGTGAACTGCTCCTTGAAGGCCTGGAACGAGCCGAACGCCGCGTTGATCGCGTCGCCCAGCTTGCCCTTCGGCTCGCCGCCGCCGCCCGGCTTCAGGCAATTCCAATAGAACGTGTGGTTCCACACCTGCGCAGCGTTGTTGAACATGCCGCCCTGCGACTTGCGGATGATCGCTTCGAGATCGAGCGCTTCGAATTCGGTGCCGGCGATCTGCTTGTTGAGGTTGTCCACATAGGTCTGGTGGTGCTTGCCGTAGTGGAAGTCGATCGTCTCGGCCGAGATGTGCGGGGCGAGGGCGTCGCGGGCGTAGGGCAGGGCGGGCAGGGCGATGGCCATGGGGCTCTCCGTGGGGATGGCGTGGGCGGATGGCGGGGTGTGCAGCAGGACGGACGCGGCGGTCGGACCGCCGCAGCGGCTAGAATTGTAGCCCTGCGGCACCGCCCACCGGTGCCAGCGTCGTGAACACAGCGAGGAACCCCATGGCGGTGATGGAGCGCATCAAGGCCGAGCTCGAGGCCCATCCGGTCGTGCTCTTCATGAAGGGCACGCCCGAGCTGCCGATGTGCGGCGACTCGAAGCGCGCGGTCGACGCACTGCGTACGGCCGGCGCCGCACGCCTGCACACCGTCAACGTCATGGCCGACCCGGAAATCCGCGCCAACCTGCCGCGCTACGCCGACTGGCCGACCTTCCCGCAGCTCTACGTGCAGGGCGAACTGATCGGCGGCGCCGACATCGTCGCCGAGCTGGCGGAAGCGGGCGAACTCGCGCGCATCGTTTCAGAAGCGCAGTCCGCATGAGCGAGTTCGTCGCTTTCCCGAGCGCCGCGCCGCGGCCGCTGAAGGACCGCGTCATCCTCATCACCGGCGCGCACGGCGGGCTCGGTGCGGAAGCGGCGAAGGCCTGCGCGCAGGCCGGCGCTACCGTCGTGCTGCTCGGCCGCAAGGTGCCCAAGCTGGGCCGCGTCTACGACGCGATCAAGGCGATCGGGCCTGAGCCCGCGCTGTACCCGATGGACCTTGCCGGCGCCGACCCGGCCGATTTCGAAACGCTCGCCGACACGATCGCGCGCGAGCTGGGACGCCTCGACGGCGTGCTGCACTGCGCGGCCGATTTCGCCGGTTTGACGCCGCTCGAGAACACGCCGCCCGAGCAGTTCGCGCGGCAGGTGCAGGTCAATCTCAACGCGCGCTGGTTCCTCACCCAGGCCTGCCTGCCGCTGCTGGGCAAAGCGCCGGATGCCTCGGTGGTGTTCGTGCTCGACGATCCAGCCCGAGTGCTGAAGCCGTACTGGGGTGCCTACGGCCTCACCCAGGCCACGAACGAAGCGCTGGTGCGGATGCTGCATGCCGAAACCGACACCACCATGGTGCGCGTCAGCGGCCTCAAGCCCGGCCCGATGCGCACGCCGCTGCGCAGCCGCGCTTTCGTCGACGAGGCCATGCTGCGCGTGCCCGGCCCCGAGGCCTACGCCGCCGCCTGCGTGATGCTGCTTTCCGCGGCGGGCGTCGCGCACCGCGGCAGCATCCACGTGCCCACCGCCGCCGAGACGGCCACCGCCTGAGACCGCCATGCAGGATTCCAGCCTCCTCGCCGCCGCGATCCTGCTGTTCCTGATCCTCGACCCGCTCGGCAACGTCCCGGTCTTCCTGAGCCTGCTCAAGCCGGTGCCCGAGCATCGCCGCCGCAAGGTGCTGGCCCGCGAGCTGGTCATCGCGCTGGGCGTGCTGTTCCTGTTCCTGTTCGCCGGCCGCTACATCCTCGACTTCATCAGTCTGCGGCAGGAGTCCGTGAGCATCGCCGGCGGCATCATCCTGTTCCTGATCGGCCTGAAGATGATCTTCCCGGCGCCCGAGGGCATCTTCGGCGACACCCCGGAAGGCGAGCCCTTCATCGTGCCGATGGCCGTGCCGCTGGTTGCCGGGCCTTCGGGCATGGCGGCCGTGATGCTGATGGGCTCGAAGGAGCCGGACCGGCTGATGGACTGGAGCCTCGCCCTGCTGATCGCCTGGGCGTCCACGGCCGCCATCCTGTTCTCGGCCACCCGGCTGTATCGGCTGCTCGGCCCCCGCGCCCTGACCGCTCTCGAGCGCCTGATGGGCATGGTGCTGGTGGCCATTTCCGTGCAGATGACGCTGGACGGCATCACCGCCTACCTCGGCCGTGCGGCCGCCTGAGCGCGCTGCCATCCGATGGTTGACGCCGGTTGACATTCGTCTCTTTCAATGACGAGACGGCTGTAACTTCCCCGTCATATGCCCCGCCTACGCTGTTAAACTGTCGTTAGGCTGTCATTGCCCACTTGAAGCCCGTCAGCAGCCGACGGCGGCCACAGCGAAGTCCTTCGTCGCGTCGCGGCGATTCTCGTCATCCGAGGCGGCAGGTGCCGCCATCGTCTGTCTCCGCAGATAAACCCAAAGCAGGTCCACACATGAACTATCGCAGCAAGGTGCGCTACTCGAAGCTCGCGCTCGGCCTCGCCGTCGCTCTCGCCTCGGCGTCCGCCATGGCGCAGAACACCACGGCCAACATCGGTGGCCGGGTGACGGCCCCGAATGAAGCCGTCATCGCCGGTGCCCAGGTCACGATCACCCACGTGCCGTCGGGGACGGTGTCGCAGGCCACCACGGACGCGAACGGTCGCTACGTGGCGCGCGGCCTGCGCGTCGGCGGTCCCTACATCGTGACCATCACGAAGGACGGCCAGACGGAGACCGTCGAGAACGTGTTCCTGAAGCTGGCCGAGACCACGCAGGTCAACGCGTCGATCGGTGAAGCCGAAGCGACCCTCGATACGGTCGAAGTCACTGCCGACAACATCGGCTACTCGGTGTTCAGCTCGACGGCCGTCGGTGCCGGCACCACGATCTCCCGCGACCAGATCGACACGTTCGCGTCGATCCAGCGCAACCTGCAGGACTACGCGCGCCTCGACCCGCGCATCTCGCAGACCGACAAGGAGCGTGGCGAGATCTCGGCCGGCGGCCAGAACTCGCGCTTCAACAGCATCACCGTCGACGGCCTGAGCATCTCCGACTCGTTCGGCCTCGAAGCCAACAACCTGCCGACCATCAAGCAGCCGATCTCGATCGACGCGATCGAAGAGGTGCAGGTCAACATCTCGAACTACGACGTGACGCAGCGCGGCTACACCGGCGCGAACATCAATGCCGTCACCAAGTCGGGCACCAACGAGTTCCGTGGCAGCGTTTACTACATTTTCCGCGACGACAGTCTGTCGGGCGATCGCTACAACCTTTCCACCGACACCTACTTCGATCCGCCGGAATCGGAAGACACCACCGCCGGCTTCACCTTCGGTGGCCCGATCATCAAGGACCGCCTGTTCTTCTTCGCCACCTACGAAGACACCAAGTCGACCCGGCTTGGCACGGAGTTCGTGCCGCTGGGCGGCAACGGTCGCCAAGTGTTCATTTCGCCGGCCGAGATCGACGCCGTCCGCAACCTCGCGCAGAGCCGCTACGGCATCGACATCGGCACGGTCGACGCGCCGTCGCAGGTCGAGCTGACCGTCGAGGACATCCTGCTCAAGCTGGACTGGAACATCAGCGACAACCACCGCGCCAACTTCCGCTACACCAAGACGGAAGAAAGCAACCCGATCTTCCCGGGCTTCAACACCACCAACCTGAGCCTGACGTCTCACTGGTACACGCAGGACAAGACCATCGAGGCTTGGACGGGCCAGTGGTTCGGCGACTGGTCGGACAACTTCTCGACCGAGCTGCGCGCTTCCCGCCGTGAGTACTTCAGCGAGCCGGTGAACAACAGCAACCTGCCGCAGATCGGCGTCCGCTTCTCGGGCGGCACGCCGCCGACGGGCGTCACCGGCGGTAACCGGACGCTCAATTTCGGCACCGAGCGCAGCCGCCACTTCAACCAGCTCGGCACCACGTCCGACGAGCTGTACTTCGCCGGCAACCTGTTCATGGGCGACCATGAGCTGAAGTTCGGCGTCGACTGGTCGAACCTCGACGTGTTCAACGCCTTCCTGCAGGACACGCGCGGCAACTACACGTTCGGCTGCGCGTTCGCGTCGCAGTGCACCACGAGCTTCGAGGAGGGTCGACCGATCCAGTATTCGGTCCAGGCAGGTCGCCCGGGCTTCACGATCGCCGACGGCGCGGCCAACTGGGAGCTCGAGAACCTCGGCTTCTTCCTGCAGGACACCTGGGCCGTCAACTACAACCTGACGATCGTGGCCGGCTTCCGCGTCGACCGCACCGGCATGCCCGAGTCGCCGGTATTCAACGCCGCGGCTGCCGCTCCGGTGGGCCCGACGGTCATCACCAGCGGTCGCCCGCGCGCCACCGGCGGCTTCGGCCGTAACAACACCAGCACGCTGGACGGCGAGATCCTGTGGCAGCCGCGCGTCGGATTCAACTACACCTTCGACAGCGAGCGTCCGACCCAGCTCCGCGGCGGCATCGGCCTGTTCCAGGGCGCAGCCGCCAACGTGTGGCTGTCGAACCCGTACTCGAACACCGGCATCGTCACTCAGGTCGTGGGCTGTGGCATCGGCGGCTTCGCCGCTTGCCCGACCACCGGTACCGGCATCTTCAGCCCGGATCCGGCCAACCAGGTCACGAGCTTCACCGGCGCCATCCCGGCCTCGAACGTCGACTTCCTCGACGAGAACCTCGACCAGCCGTCGGTGTGGAAGGCCAACCTCGCGCTCGAGCACGAGCTGCCGTGGTGGGGCGCGGTGCTGTCGGCCGAAGCCATCTTTACGAGGACGGAAGACGGCTTCTACTACGAGCACGTCAACCTCGGAGCGCCGACGCGGACCGGCAGCGACGGCCGCCAGCTGTTCTGGAGCCCGGGCGGCTTCAACACCGCGTGCTGGAGCAACGCTGGTCTGGCGCTGGCCGGTGCAGCGTGCCCGACCACCGGCGGCGTCGTGTCGCGCTGGCAGAACAACGCCAGCTTCAACAACGTGCTGGTCGCCCGTCCGACGGACCAGGGCGGTGGCGAGAACTTCACGCTGGCCCTCAGCCGCGGCCGTCAGGACGACGCGTGGTCGTGGTCGGTGGCCTACAGCTACACCGATGCGACGGAAGTCAACCCGCTGACCTCGTCGGTCTCGAATTCGAACTGGGCCAACACCAACGTGTTCAACCCGGGTGAGAACGTCGAGAGCCGCTCGAGCTATCTGGTCAAGGATCGCCTGATCGCGACGCTCGGCTACCGTCACTTCTTCTTCGACGGCTACGCCACCGACTTCGGCCTGTTCTACGAAGGCCGCAAGGGCAAGCCCTTCAGCTGGACCTACATCAACGACCTCAACGGCGACGGACAGGGCGGCAACGACCTGATGTACATCCCGACCGCCTTCGGCTCGGGCGAGGTGGTGTTCCGCGGCGGTGCCGCCGAGGAGCAGGCGTTCTGGAACATCGTCAACCAGAACGGGCTGAACCGCTTCGCCGGTCGCGTCGTGGACCGCAATTCGGACTTCGCGCCGTGGGTCAACAACGTCGACGTGCGGATCAGCCAGCAGCTACCGGGCTTCATGGCCGAGCACCGCAGCGAGATTTCGCTCGACATCCTCAACGTCGGCAACCTGATCAACAAGGAGTGGGGCCGCATCGAGGAAGTCGGCTTCCCGCTGAACCGCAGCTTCGTCAACTACCTCGGCACGGACGCCGCGGGCCGTTACATCTATGGCCTCGGCACCTTCGAAAGCACGGTCGTCCGCCAGAACCGCGGCGAATCGCAGTGGGCCGCCCAGCTGACGCTGCGCTACCGCTTCTGATCCATCGTTTCACCGCTTGAACGCGAACGGCCGGGGGAACCCGGCCGTTTGCTTTTCCGACGTTTGTGGATTCGCGGCGCGTTGGCCGCGCCCGCTCAGGCGAAATCCGCGTCCAGCACGATGCGGTAGCGCGCCTTGCCGCTGTGCAGGTGCTCGAACGCGTCGTTGATCTTCGACATCGGGAAACGCTCGACCTGAGGCGCGATCTCGTGCCGCGCGCAGAACTCCAGCATCTGGGACGTCGTGGCCGGGCTGCCGAGCGGCGAGCCGCTGACGGACTTCTGCCCACCGATCAGCGCGAAGGCCGGCACCGGCACCGGTTCCAGCACGGCACCGACGAAGTGCAGGCGACCGTTCGGCGCGAGCGCGCCGAGATACGCGGCCCACGGCAGCGTCACGTTCGCGGTGACGAGGATGAAGTCGAACTGTCCGGCCTCCTTGGCCAGGGCTTTCGCATCGGTGCTGACCACGGCGCGGTGCGCGCCGAGGCGGATCGCTTCCTCGTGCTTGCTCTCGCTCGACGTGAACGCGGTGACCTCGCAGCCCCAGGCGTTCAAGAACTGCAGCGCCAGATGACCGAGGCCGCCGATGCCGACCACGCCGACGCGGTCGGTGGGCTTGATGCCGAAATGCGCGATCGGGCCGAACACGGTGATGCCGCCGCACAGCAGCGGGCCGGCGCTCGCCGCGTCGACGCCCTCGGGAATGGGCGTGGCCCACACCCAGTGCGCGCGCACGCGCTCAGCAAAGCCGCCGTAGCCGGCGACGATCAGGCCGCTCGATTTGCCGCAGACGTTGTGGTTGCCCGACAGGCACTGCGCGCAGGCCATGCAGCTGCTCTGGTACCAGCCGACGCCGACGCGGTCGCCCACCTTCACGCGCTTGGCTTCCGGTCCGACGGCGACCACGCGGCCGACGGCCTCGTGGCCCGGCACCAGCGGGTAGCGCGCGTTGCCCCAGTCGTTGTTGACCATGCTGAGGTCGGAGTGGCACAGGCCGCAGTGCTCGACCTGCACTTCGACGAATTCCGGCGGCAGCGGGCCGGCGTCGTAGTCGAAGGGCTGCAGTGCGGCTTTCGAAGCGGTGGCGGCGTAGGCGCGGATCGGCATGGCGGGCTCCTTCGGCAGGTGCCCGAGTCTGCGGCGCCGACGCGACGTCATACAATCACGCCTCCGCGCCGTGAGGCGCATGCCCGAGGGCCGGCCTGTCAAGCCGATCCGATGAAGAAATCCGACTTCCATTACGACCTGCCGCCCGAGCTCATCGCGCAGGAGCCGCTGGCCGAACGTTCCGCCTCGCGCCTGCTGCACGTGCCCGCGCCGCCGACTGGACTCGCAGACCGGCGCGTGCGCGACCTGCCGTCGCTGCTGCAGCCGGGCGACCTGATGGTGTTCAACGACACCCGCGTGATCCCCGCCCGCCTGTTCGGCCAGAAGGCCACCGGCGGCCGCGTCGAGGTGCTGTTGGAGCGCGTCACGGGCGCGCACGAGGTCCGCGCGCAGATCGGCGCCAGCAAGTCGCCGAAAGCGGACAGCACGATCACGCTCGACGACGGCACGGCACTCACCGTGCTCGGCCGCGACGGCGAGTTCTACCGCCTGCGTTTCGAAACCACCGAGCCGCTCGACAAGGTGCTGCTGCGCGCCGGGCGCATGCCGCTGCCGCCCTACATCCAGCGCGAGGCGGACATCCGCGACGACGAGCGCTACCAGACGGTGTTCTCCAAGCACACCGGCGCGGTGGCCGCGCCGACCGCCGGCCTGCACTTCGACGAGGCGCTGCTGGCCGCGCTGCAGGCGCGCGGCGTCGAGTTCGGCCACATCACGCTGCACGTCGGTGCCGGCACCTTCCAGCCGATGCGCGCCGAGCACGTCAAGGACCACCAGATGCACGCCGAGTGGCTGAACGTCGGCGCCGAGCTCGTGCAGCAGATCCGCGCGACGAAGGCCCGCGGCGGCCGCGTCATCGCGGTGGGCACGACCGTCATCCGCGCGCTGGAAACGGCGTGGCGCGACGGCGAGGTGCTGCCCTTCGCCGGCGACACGCAGATCTTCATCACGCCGGGCTACCGCATCCGCTCGGCGGATGCGCTGTTCACCAACTTCCACCTGCCCGAATCGACGCTGATGATGCTGGTCAGCGCGTTCGCCGGCTTCGACCGGATCATGACGGCGTACCAGCACGCGGTGCAGCAGCGCTACCGCTTTTTCAGCTACGGCGACGCGATGCTGCTGTGGCCGGAGCGAGACGCCGACGTCGGGAAAGGGCAGGGCGCATGAGCCGGATGCAGTTCCAGAAGCTCGGCCAGGACGGCGCCGCACGCCGCGGCCGTATCACCTTCCCCCGCGGCACCATCGAGACGCCGGCCTTCATGCCGGTCGGCACCTACGGCACCGTGAAGGCGATGCGGCCGGCGGAGATCGAGGCCCTCGGCGCCGAGATCATCCTCGGAAACACCTTCCATCTGTACCTGCGGCCGGGGCTCGAGGTGATCGAGCAGCACGGCTCGCTGCACGGCTTCACGAAGTGGGAGAAGCCGATCCTCACCGACTCCGGCGGCTTCCAGGTGTTCTCTCTGGCGCACAAGCGCAAGATCACCGAGGCGGGCGTGACCTTCGCCTCGCCTGTGGACGGCCGCAAGGTGTTCCTCGGGCCGGAGGAAAGCATGCAGATCCAGCGCGTGCTCGGCTCCGACATCGTCATGATCTTCGACGAGTGCACGCCGTATCTCATCGACGGCCAGCCGGCTTCCGAGAAGGTCGCACGCACCTCGATGGAGCTCAGCCTGCGCTGGGCCGAGCGCAGCAAGCGCGCGCACGCGGGCAACGATGCGGCGCTTTTCGGCATCGTGCAGGGCGGGCTGTACCCCGAGCTGCGCACGCGCTCGGCCGAAGGCCTGCAGCAGATCGGCTTCGACGGCTACGCGGTGGGTGGCCTCGCGGTCGGCGAACCGGCGCATGAGCGCGAGAAAACGCTCGAGGCGATCTGCCCGCAGCTGCCCGAGGACAAGCCCCGCTACCTGATGGGCGTGGGCAAGCCGGAGGACATCGTCGAAGCCGTGGCCCGCGGCGTCGACATGTTCGACTGCGTGATGCCGACCCGGAACGCGCGCAACGGCCACTACTTCACCGATTTCGGCCAGGTGCGCATCCGCAACCAGCGCTACGAGCACGACCTGCGGCCGATCGAGCCCGGGTGCGACTGCGGCACCTGCACCGGCGGCTTCACCCGCAGCTACCTGCGGCATCTCGACAAGTGCAACGAGATCCTCGCCTCGATGCTCGCCACCACCCACAACCTGCGCTACTACGTGCGGCTGATGGAGCGCATCCGTGCGGCGATCGAGGCCGGCCGCTTCGCCGAGTTCCGCGAGGGCTTCTACCGCGCCCGGGAGGCCGGCGAGCCGGCCTGACCCGGCGCTGGATCCGGCCCGGCGTCGCGCCCGCCGCCCTCACCGGCAGCTCGGGGCGCCCGCCGTGGCATACTTCGCGGCTCTTTGGCCGACCGGATACCCCGTCCCATGTCCTTGCTCGACCTGCTGATCCCCGCTGCCCACGCCCAGGCCGCCGCCGGTGCGCCCGCTCCGAGCCCGTGGCCCAGCCTGATCATGCTCGGCGCGGTGTTCGTGCTGATGTACTTCATGATGATCCGCCCGCAGATGAAGCGGCAGAAAGAGCACCGGCAGATGGTCGAGAAGCTTGCCAAGGGCGACGAGATCGTCACCAGCGGCGGCATCGCCGGGCGCATCGACGAGGTCGGCGAAAGTTTCCTCGTCGTCGAGATCGCCGAAGGCACGCGGATCCGGCTGCAGAAGGGCGCCATCAACGCCGTCCTGCCCAAGGGCACCTTGAAGTCGCTCTGATCGTCCCCCATCACGCCGGCTTGAGGCCGGCTTTCCCGGTTGGCGCTCGCCAGCCTGAAGTGACGCCATGCTCGAATACGCCCGCTGGAAATACGTCGTCGCCCTGATCGTGCTGCTCGCCAGCGCGCTGTACGCGCTGCCGAACCTCTACCCGCAGGACGCGGCGGTGCAGATCACCGCGAACCGCGGCTTCGCCGTCGACGACGCGCTCGACGCCCGCGTCGAGGGCCTGCTGAAAGAGGCCGGCATCGCCACGAAGTCGGTGCAGAAGGAGGACGAAAGCCTGCTCGTCCGCCTCGACGGCGCCGACCAGCTGCGCGCCGCCGAGCTGCTGCGCCCGGCCCTGGAGGGCGGCTACACCGTCGCGCAGAACCTCGTGTCCACCGTTCCGCCGTGGCTCGAGATGTTCGGCGCGCGCCCGATGCGCCTCGGCCTCGACCTGCAGGGTGGCGTGCACTTCCTGCTGCAGGTCGACCAGCAGGCCGCGCTCGAGAAGCGCGAGAACAGCTACGCCGAGCAGATCCGCGTGGTGCTGCGCGAGCAGAAGATCCCGTCGCAGGAAGTGACGGTGCGTCCCAACGACGTGTTGGTCCGTCTGTCGCGCGCCGAGGACCTCTCGAAAGCGCTGAGCGTGGTCGCCGTCGACGCGCCGGAACTCGAACTCGAGCCGCTGCGCGGCAGCGCCGGCCCCGGCTTCACCGCGCGCATCGCGCCGGCGGCGCTGCAGGCCCTGCTGACCGACACCATCAACCAGAACGTCTCGATCCTCCGCAACCGCATCAACGCCCTCGGCGTGGCGGAGCCGATCGTGACCCGCCAGGGCGAGTCGCGCATCGTCGTGCAGCTGCCCGGCGTGCAGGACACGGCGCTCGCGAAGCGCGTGATCGGCGCGACCGCCACGCTCGAGTACCGCGCCGCCCTGCTCACCGACACCGATGCGCTCGAGGCCCAGCGTACCGGCCGCGTGCCGCCCGAAGGCCGCATCTACTACATGCGCGAGCGCGCGCCGGACGGCAGCCGCATCCCTGTGGTGCTGGCCAAGCGCGTCATCGCCGCCGGCGACCAGCTCGTCGCCGCGACCTCGATCACCGATCCGGAAACCGGCACGCCGGGTGTCTCGGTCACGCTGAACGCATCGGCCGGCAAGCGCATGTTCGACTTCACCTCGCAGAACGTCGGCAAGCCGATGGCCGTGGTGTACATCGAGCGCGTGCCGGAAGTGCGCATCGTCGACGGCAAGGAAGTGCGTGGCACCAAGGTGACGGAAGAAGTCATCAGCCTCGCGTCGATCCGCGGCGTGTTCAGCCGCAACTTCCAGACCACCGGCCTCGAAAGCCCGCAGGAAGCCCAGCAGCTGGCCCTGCTGCTGCGCTCGGGCGCGCTGGCCGCACCGATGGAGTTCGCCGAGGAGCGCATCATCGGCCCGAGCCTGGGCGCGGAGAACATCGCGCGCGGCCTCGAGTCGATCGCCGCCTCGTTCGTGCTGGTGCTGGTCTTCTTCGTCATCTACTACCGGATGTTCGGCGTCATCACCAACATCGCGCTGCTGCTGAACCTGCTGATGCTGGTGGCGGTGATGTCGATCATCGGCGCCACGCTGTCGCTGCCCGGCCTGGCCGGCATCGCGCTGACGGTGGGCCTGTCGGTCGATGCGAACGTGCTGATCAACGAGCGAATCCGCGAGGAGCTGCGCGCCGGCAATACGCCGCTGTCGGCCATCAAGGTGGGCTACGAGAAGGCCTCGGGCACGATCGCCGACGCCAACGTCACGGCCCTGCTGGCCGGCATCGCGCTGTTCGTGTTCGGCACCGGCCCGGTCAAGGGCTTCGCGCTGTCGCTGATCATCGGCATCCTGACCTCGATGTACACCGCGGTGTCGGTGTCGCGCGGCGTCGCCACCCTCATCTACGGCCGCCGCCGCAAGCTGGCCGGCCTGGCGATCTGACCGGAGTTCCCACGTGTTCCGCCTCATTCCGTTCGATACGAATTACGACATCCTGCGCTGGCGTCTGCCGTCGCTGGCGATCGCCGCGGCGCTGATGGTCGTGGCGCTGGCGCTGATCCCGCTGAAGGGCTTCAACTTCGCGCTCGACTTCACCGGCGGCACCGTCGCCGAGCTGCAGTTCGAGCAGGAGCCGGACCTCGAGCGCGTCCGCGCCGCGCTGGAAACCGCGGGCTACAGCAATCCGGTCGTCCAGACCTTCGGCGCGGCCAACGACATCGTCGTCCGCCTGCAGCCGCGCGAGTCCGCGGGCGGGGAACAGGCGCTGCAGGAAAGCGCTGCGGCCACCGGCGGCGAGATCGCCGACCTGCTCGGCGAGCCGGGCAACGCGGTCACCGTCGTGCGCTCCGATTTCGTCGGGCCGCAGGTCGGCAAGGAGCTCGCCACCAACGGCGTGCTCGCGCTGTTCTTCGTCATCGTCGGGTTCCTCGTCTACATCACCGTCCGCTTCGAGTGGAAGTTCGCCGTCGCGGCGATCATCACCACACTGCACGACATCCTGCTGGTGGTCGGCTGGTTCGCGCTGTCGCAGCACGAGTTCGACCTGATCGTGCTGGCCGGCATCCTGTCGGTGATGGGCTACTCGATCAACGACACCATCGTGGTGTTCGACCGCGTGCGCGAGAACTTCCGCGCCATGCACCACGTGTCGGCACAGGAGGTGCTGAACCGTTCGATCAACCAGACGCTGTCGCGCACGATCATCACGTCGGTGGTGGCCTTCATCACCGTGTTGGCGCTGTACATCTACGGCGGCGCGAGCCTGGAAGGCATGGCCGAAGCGCAGATGATCGGCATCGTGATCGGCACGCTGTCGTCGATCTTCGTGGCCTGCCCGCTGCTGCTGTGGCTGAACGTCACCAAGCAGGACCTGCTGCCGAAGGCGAAGGACGACAGCGAGCTCGATCGTCGTCCTTGACGAGTTTTTTCAAGGATTCATCGATGAAGGCCGCGGGGCGATCCGCGGCCTTCATCGTTCCGGGTACGATGGCGCCACCGGTCAGGCAGGGTGCTGCATGTCGCCAGCGATGACGATCAGCGACGGCGCGACGAGGCGTGGCGAGACGTCGGAACGCGCGTCGTCGCGGTGGTTCCGGACCCTGCTCCTCGGCCTGTTCGCGGCATTCGCCGCGCTGTCGGGCGCCGTCTCCGGCGCGATGCCCGTTGCAACTGCCGCGCCGCTTTCCGTACCGCTGCTGTTCGATCGCGTCGGTGACGCCGAGCGGATCAAGGACGGCGTCGTCACCGGCCTCGCGCAGGACCGCCAGGGCCTGCTGTGGATCGCCACCACCGAAGGGCTGGTGCGCTACGACGGCTACCGGTTCCGGCGCTACCTCGCCGATCGCGGCGATCCCGGCAGCCTGCCGGGCAACGTGGTGCGCGTCGTGCATCGCGCCCGCGACGGTCGCATCTGGGTCGGCACCGAAGGCGAGGGCGTGGCGCGCTACGACCCGCTGACCGACCGCTTCGAGCGCTTCGGCACCGCGGAAGGCGTGCCGGCGCTGCCGATCCGCGCGCTGGCCGACGACGCCCGCGGCGGCCTGTGGATCGGCTCGACCGGCGGCGGCGTGCAGCGTCTCGATCCGGCCGCGCGGCGCAGCGAATCCTGGCGCCACGATCCCACGGTCGCGAACGGCCTGCCGGACGATCGCGTGTCGGCCATGCTCGTCGACCGCGAGGGCCACCTGTGGGTTGGCACCTGGCGCGGCCTGATCCGCCTTCGCGCCGGTGCCGCCGCTTTCGAGCGCGTGCTCTCCGAGCCCGACGATCCGCTGGGCTTCGCGCAGGCGCGCATCCGCAGCATCGTGCAGGTGGCCTCCGGCGACCTGTGGATCGGCGCGCAGCAGGGCCAGGTGGCGGTGATCCCGGCGGCGCAGGTCGGCGCGCCGCGCGTACCGCAGCCCGGGCAGGTGCGACGCTGGCTCGGGGCCGGCTTCAACACCGTCGCCGAGCCCGTGCCGGGGGAGATCTGGCTCGGCCATCCCGGTGGCATCGACGTGCACGCCGCGGCGGACGCCCGCCTGCTCCGCGAAGTACGCGCGGTGTCGGGGCAGGCCCTCGGCCTGGACCCGGCTGAAGTGCGCGCGCTGCTGGTCGACGCGTCGGGCCTGCTCTGGGTGGGCAGCTTCGGCGGCGGACTGCAGCGCACCGAGCCGCGCCCGCGCGGCCTGCTGAGCCGTCGCCTGCAGCCGGGCATCGACCCGTCGATGGCGCAATTCAACGTGCTGACGATGGGCGAGGACGGCGTCGGCGGACTCTGGCTGGGGCTGGCCGGCGTCGGTGTGGCGCGGATGGGCGACGACCTCGCGATCCGCGAGCTGCTGCGTCCCGGTGCCGAGGGCGACGGCGCGTTCGAGGGCGACCAGCCGGCCGGGGTCGTGGCCTCGGCGGCGGGCGATCTCTGGGTCGGTACCGAGCGCGGCCTGTTCCTGCGCCGTGCGGGGCAGTCGGCATTCGTGCGCGTGGCCGGGCCGGGATTCCTCGAAGGGTCGACCGTGCGTCGATTGTGGCCAGCGAGCGATGGCGGCCTGTGGGTCGGCACCGCGGACGGCCTGTTCCACGTCGCGGGCGACGGCGGCACGCTGCAGCGGATCGGCGGCGCGGACGGCAGGCCGATCGTCGGCAGCATCGAGGCGATGGCCTTCGACGCCACGGGTGCCTGGGTGGGTGGAAGCCCGGGCCTGATGCGGCTCGACACCGCGTTGCGGACGCTGCGGCCGACCGAGGTCCGCGTCGGCGACAGCGCCATGCGTCTCGACGTCAACGGGCTGCTGATCGATCCGAAGGGCGCGCTGTGGATCGACGCGGCCGGGCTGTACCGCGTCGCGCAGCCGGTCGGCGAGGCCCTCGGGGTCGAAGCGATCAGCGCGCGGCACGGCGAGGACGGCGTCAGCTTCGGCGCCAACCTGCTCGATGACGCCAGCGGGCGCATCTGGACCCACCGCGCGATGTTCGACCCCGCCACCGATGCGCTGCTGCGGCTGCTGCCGGCCGACGGCGCGCAGATCGGCACCGGCTGGTTCCGCTCGTACGCGCGGATGGGCGACGGGCGGCTGGCGTTCGGCGGCCGCGAAGGCGTGCTGGTGGTCACTCCGGAGTTCTTCGAGCCGTGGACGTGGAAACCGCCGGTCGTGGTCTCCGAAGTCATCGTCGATGGGCGTCGCCAGCCCGTCGGGCCGGAGGCGACCGAGCTGCGCATCGCCGCCGGCCAGCGCGGCTTCGGCGTCGAGTTCGCCGCGCTCGATTTCAGCGCGCCGAACCACAACCGCCACCGCTATCGGCTCGAGGGCGTCGATGCGGACTGGATCGAGGTCTCGTCGGAAAACCGCGTGGCGTCCTACGGCAACCTGTGGCCGGGGCACTACCGCTTCGTCGTCCAGGGCAGCAATCGCGCCGGCGCGTGGAGCGAAGCGCGGGAGATCCTGACCGTCCGGGTGGAGCCGCGCTGGTGGCAGACGCCGCTGGCGGCGCTGCTCGCGCTCGCCGCGCTGGCGCTGGCGACGACGCTGTTCGTGCGCTGGCGCACGCGCAGCCTGCGCCGCGCGCGCCTGCTGCTGGAGCGCGAGGTGGACCGGCGCACGACCGAGCTGCGCGCGATGTCCGAGGCGCTGCGCGAGCGCACGCGCGAGTTCGAGGAGGCCAGCCTCACCGACCCGCTCACCGGGCTGCGCAACCGCCGCTTCATGTCGCAGGAGATGACGGCCGAGATGGCGCTGTGGATCCGTCGCCAAGCGCCGTCGGCGGACGGTGACTCCCGCCGCGACATGGTCGTTTTCCTGATCGACATCGACCATTTCAAGGCGGTCAACGACCGCCACGGCCACGCGGCGGGCGACGAGCTGCTGCGGCAGTTCGCGCTGCGACTGCGGCAGGTGTTCCGCGCCTCCGACCATCTCGTGCGCTGGGGGGGCGAGGAGTTCCTCGTGGTGGCGCGCGAGACCCATCGCCGGGCCGCTGCGGAGCTCGCCGAGCGGGTGCGCACGGCGATCGCCGACGCGCCCTTCATCGTCGACGGCCACGCGGTGTCGATCACCGCCAGCGTCGGCTATGCGCCCTTGCCCTGGGACCTCGAACGTCCGCAGGCCCTCGGCTGGGAAGCGGTGGTGGCGCTCGCCGACCTCGCGCTGTACACGGTCAAGCAGGGCGGCCGCGACGGCTGGCTGGGCCTGCTGCCGGACGCGCCGCTGCCGGCGGACGCGGACCTCGCCTGGGTGATGAAGCGGATGCCGAGGATGCTGACGACCGGCGAGATCGTCATGGCGAGCAACCTCAACACCGATCGCCTCGCGCATCTGATCGCCGCGCAGGCGCGGTGACCGGAACACGGGCGACGAGAGCGCCCGAGGCGCGGATCAGCCTGCGGCGTTCGGGTTCAGCGGCGGCGGCGCGAAGCTGGCCAGCCAGCCGGATTCCTGCACGGCCTTCTGCACCGCGTCGACCACCTTCATCGGGCCGGCGATGCACTGGCCTTCGAACAGGATCTTCTCGTTGCGGCCCTTGAAATCGCAGGCGCGGCCACCGGCCTCGCGCACCAGCAGGAGTCCGGCGGCGATGTCCCAGGCTTTGACGCCGGCTTCGAAATAGCCGTCCGAGCGACCGGCGGCGACCCACGCGAGATCCAGCGCGGCGGAGCCGGTGCGACGCACGTCCTCGGCGTTCTCGAGCAGCATCTCGATGCACTTGAGCTGCGGGCCGATGCGCTTGCGCTCGCGCGGCGGGAAGCCGCTGATCAGCACCGCGCCGCCGATCTCCCGCTGCGTGTTGATGCGGATGCGGCGGTCGTTCAGCACCGCGCCGCTGCCGCGCGAGGCGGTGTACAGCTCGTTGCGCAGCGGGTCGTAGATGACCGCGTCGGTCGGCTCGCCGTTGTCGGTGAGCGCGATCGACACGCAGAAGTGCGGGATGCCGCGCAGGTAGTTCGAGGTGCCGTCCAGCGGGTCGACGACGAAGGTGTAGCGGCCTTTGCCGGTCTGCCCGGTTTCCTCGCCGAGGATGGCGTAGTCGGGGTAGGCGCGCTTGAGCTCGCGTATGATTTCGCGCTCGGCGAGGCCGTCCACTTCGCTGGCGTAATCCTGGCGGGCCTTCTCGACGACGTTGAGGCTTTCGAGGCGCGACATGTTGCGCAGCAGGACGTTACCCGCGGCACGCGCGGCCTTGACCATGACATTGACGACAGGGTTCTGCATGCGCTGCCCGCCTCTTTCCGCTGGATTGTGTGAAGAACGATGGACCGGTCGGTGCCGGGCCGGCGCGGAGTTTACCCGATCCGCCGGAGGCAACCTTGCGCGCGCTTGAACGGGTCCGGATGGTGCTGGTGGGCACCCAGCACCCGCGAAACATCGGCTCCGCGGCGCGGGCGCTGAAGACGATGGGCTTCGGCGCGATGCACCTCGTGGCCCCGGAGAAGTTTCCGCACGCCGATGCGACCGCGCTGGCCGCCGGCGCGGACGACCTGCTCGAGCGCGCGCGCATCACGTCGACGCTCGCCGAAGCGGTGGCCGGCTGCACGCTGGTGCTGGGCAGCACCGCGACGCAGCGCGCGGTGCCGATGCCCGAGCTCACGCCGCGCGAGGCGGCGGCGCAATTGCTGGAAGCGGCGCGCCACGGCGACGTCGCGCTGGTGTTCGGGCCGGAGCGCACCGGCCTCGAGAACGCCGAGCTGCAGCTCTGCCACGCGTCGGTGTGCATCCCGACCGATGCGGATTTCAGCTCGCTGAATCTCGCGCAGGCGGTGCAGGTGCTGGCCTACGAGCTGCGCTTGGCCGCGATGGCCGAGGAGGGCGTCGACGCCGCGCGCGATCCGCTCGACGAGCGCCCGCCGGCCACCCACGACGAAATGGAGCGCTTCTTCGCCCACCTCGACGAAACCCTGCACGACATCGACTTCCACAAGGGCCGGACCGGGACGACGGTGATGCGGCGCCTTCGTCGGCTGTTCCTGCGCGCCGCGCCCGACGAGCGCGAAGTGCGCGTGCTGCACGGCATCCTCGCCGACGCCCAGCGCATGGCCCGTCTCGCGGCTTCCAGGGAGGAAAAATAGTCGTGCAGTCGTGTCACACTCGGCCGGTTGTCCGGTGTCAAGGTCGAGGATGAACGGGCGGAAACGGTTCCACGCATTCGCAATGATGGTGTTGATGGCTCTGGCGAACGTCGCCATGGCCGACCCCGGCGTCCTCGTCCTCGGGCGCATCAGCGACGACCCGCAGCGGCACCACGACCAGCTCAAGCCGCTGCTCGACTACGTCGTGCCGCGCATGGCCGATGTCGGTATCCGCGAAGGCCGCGTCCTGATGGCTCGCGACGCCTCGCGCATGACCAGCTACCTGCGTCACGGGCGCGTGGACTGGGTCACCGAAACCGCCGCCACCGGGCTGACGCTGATCAACCGCGCCAGCACGCCGGTGCTGCTGCTCACCGAGCGCAATGGCGTGAGCCACTACCGCTCGCTGCTGTTCGTCCGCAACGACTCGCCGGTGCGCGGGCTCGATGATCTGCGCGGCCGGCGTCTCGCGCTGCAAAGCCCGGCATCGACCAGTGCCTACCTGCTGCCCGCGATCACCCTGCTTGACGCCGGCGTGCCGATGGAGATCCTTCCCTCGCCGATGGACCGTCCGCGCGCGGGCGGCGTCGGCTACGTCTTCGGCAACACCGAGGCGAACATCGCCACCTGGGTGCTGAAAGGCGTCGTCGACGCCGGCGCGTTCAGCGAGGTCGACATGGCGGAACTGCAGGCGCGCGATCCGCGCGCGGCGTCGCTGCGTGTCGTCGGGCGCAGCATGAGCGCGCCGCGGGCGATGGAACTGGTGCGCGCCGACCTCGACCCGCGCGTGCGCGAGCGGCTGCGCGCGGTGCTGCTCGAAGCCTCGCGCGACCCGCAGGCCGCCCCGGCGCTGCAGCGATTCTTCGGCACGACGCGCTTCGCCGATGTCACGCCCGAAGACGCCGCGGCGCTCGACGTGCTGGCCGAGGCCGCGCGCCGCACCCGGGAGGCCATCGAGTGAGGTTCCGCTGGACCCTGCGCGCCCAGCTGCTGGGCTGGGTGCTGCTGTGCGTCGCGACGGTGGCGCTGATCTTCGCCGGGCTGATCTGGCGCGAGCAGCGCAGCTTCGTCGCCATGCGCGAGGGCGGCGACGCGCTGGTGCTGGAGGTCGTCCGCGCCGGCCTGCAGCAGCGCGGTACGGCCTTGGCGAACCAGCTCGCCAACGCGGTGGCCAATCCGCTGTACTTCCTCGACCTCGACCGCATCGGCGAGTACACGCGCAACACCGGCCAGCAGGCCGACGTGGCCTACGTGCTGGTGGCCGATGCGCAGGGTCGCATCGTCCACGACGGCAGCCGCGACATCGCGCGCTTCGGCGAAGCGATGCCGGATCTCGCCGACGCTTCCGGCGTCGCGGCGTCCGGCGACGCCCGGCTCACGGGCGTCGAAGCGCGCTGGGTCGACGGCCTGCTGCACCTGAGCGCGCCGGTGCGCCTCGGCGAGCAGCCGATCGGCTGGGTGCGCCTCGGCCTGTCGATGGACGAGGGCACCCGCGCGGCGCAGGGCTGGAGCCGCACGGTCGAGGAAGGCCTGCGCGAAACCCGCGCCGCGCACATCCGCTGGCTGCTCGCGGGGCTGCTGCTGATCGCGGCGTTCGGGCTGGTCGGGCTGTATTCGCTGCGTCGCAACGTGCTGCAGCCGATCCGCGCGCTGGCGCAGGCCGCCGCGGCGGTGGAAGCCGGACGCTACGCCGAGGCGCGGCTGCTCGACGCGCGCGACGACGAGATCGGCGACCTGACGCGGGTGTTCTCGCGGATGGCGGAATCGGTCGCCCGCCACGAGCGCGACATCCGCCGCATCGCCTATACCGATCCGCTGACCGGCCTCGGCAACCGGCTGGCGCTGAGCGAGTCCCTCGAATCCCGGCTGCTGACGCTGCAGGCCAGCAGCGGCGAGCTCGCGCTGATGTTCATCGACCTCGACGACATCAAGCGCGTCAACGACACCCTGGGCCATCACGTCGGCGACGAGCTGCTGGTCGACGTCGCGTCGCGCATCCGCGCCGCCTGCGCAGCGGAAGGCATCGACGCCGCCGAGTTGGCCCGCTTCGGTGGCGACGAGTTCGTCGTGCTGTTCCCCGAATCGGCGGTGCGGCAGCGCGCCGAGGCGCTCGCGCGCCGCATCCTCGCGGCGGTCAGCGCGCCGCTCGCGCTGCATGACCGCGACCTGATCGTGTCGGCCTCGATCGGCATCACCGTGTTCCCCGACGACGCCGGCTCGGCGGCGCAGATGGTCAAGAACGCCGACATGGCGATGTACCAGGCGAAGGCCGCCGGCAAGGGCTGCTTCCGCTTCTATTCCCGCGCGCTGGACGAAGAGGTGGAGCGCCGCGTGCGGCTGGAGCAGGACCTGCGGGGCGCCTGGGAGCGCGGCGAGATGAGCCTCGCCTTCCAGCCGATCTTCGACCTCACCGACGGCCGCGCGGTCGGCGCCGAGGCGCTGCTGCGGTGGACGCATCCCGAGCTGGGCCTCGTGCCACCCGCGACCTTCATCGCCATCGCCGAAGACAGCGGGCAGGTCGACGTGATCGGCCACCGCGTGCTCGACGAGGCGATGCGCGCCGCCGCGCGCTGGCAGGTGCCGAGCGGCACCCGCGCGCCTTTTGTCGCCATCAACGTCTCGCCGCGCCAGCTCTCGCTCGGCGATCTCCCGGAAACGGTGGAAGGCGTGCTGCGTCGCACCGGTCTCGATCCGCTGCGCCTGCACCTCGAGCTGACGGAGACGGCGATCCTGCGCGACGAGGCGCAGGCGACGGCGGCCTTCACCCGCTTACGCGCGATCGGCGTCGGCGTGTGGCTGGACGACTTCGGCACCGGGTTCTCCGGGCTGTCGCACCTGCGCCGCGTGCCGGTGGACGGCGTCAAGATCGACCGCAGCTTCATCACCGACCTGCTGCGCGACCCCAACGACCTCGCGCTGACCACCGGCGTGATCGCGATGGCGCACTCGCTCGGCGTCACCGTGGTCGCCGAAGGCATCGAGAACGAAGGCCAGCATGACCTGCTGCGCGAGCGCGGCTGCCCGCTGGGGCAGGGTTTCTACCTCGGGCGCCCGCTGCCCGAGGAGGAGATCGCGCGGCTGTTCGGCTAGAACCAGCCGATCACGCGCTCCGCCAGCGCCACGACGGCCTTGGCGACATCGTCGACGAACAGCACGACGACCAGCAGCTCGATCGCGCCGAGCGCCCAGGCGAACGCGAGGGTGCGGCCGTCGCGCTCGATCAGCGCGATCGCGAAGACGAGCAGGACGAGGCCGAACGGGTAGTTGGTGAGCGGGATCGGCAGGGCCAGCAGGCCGCCCAGCAGCACCAGCAGCAGGCCGGTCACGGCCTTCGCGGCGGGGTGGTCGATCATCGTCGGCCAGCGCGGGCGGCTGACGCGCTCCAGCCACGCCAGCGGCGTCGCGAGGCGCGCCCTGAACCGCTCGAGCGATGCCGTCGATACCGGACGGCGCTGCAGCCAGCGCGGCAGCCACGGGTGCTCGGCCTGCGCGAGCAGCTGCAGCCCGGCCAGCGAAACGAGCGGGCCGCTGATCGCGCCGGCGCCGGCGGGCAGCGGCAGGAAGGCCGGCAGGATCGCGAGCAGCAGGAACAGGCCGAACGCGCGCTCGCTGAAGGCGTCCAGCAGGTCGGCCAGCGGCAGCGTGTCGGGATGGTCGCGTGCGATCCGCTCGAACAGCACGCGCGTGGTCAGCTCGTCATGCATGCGCCGCGGTCAGGCCTCGGCGTCTTCGTCGCGTTCGAGGCGTGCCACCAGCAGCTTGTCGATGCGCGCGCCGTCGCGGTCGATCACCTCGACGCGCCAGCCTTCCCACAGGAAATGCTCGCCGGTGTCGGGAATGCGGCCGAACTGCGCCATCACCATGCCGGCGATGGTGTGGAAGTCATGGTCCTCTTCGCCCGGCAGCGCGCTGACGCCGAGCAGTTCGCGCGTCTCGTCGTTGGGCAGCCGGCCGTCGACCAGCCAGCTGCCGTCCTCGCGCTGCACCAGCAGCGGCTCGTCGTCGCTGGCCTCGTGCGGCGACTGCCCGCGGCCGATCACGGCGCCGAGCAGGTCGCTGGCGGTCACCGCGCCGATCACCTCGCCGTACTCGTCGACGACCAGCGCCATCGTCTGCTGCTCCTCTCGGAAGATCTCGAGCAGGCGCATGGCCTGCGTGGATTCCGAAACGAACAGCACGGGCTTCAGCGTGGCGAACAGGTCGACGCTGCCGCCTTGGCCCAGCCGGCCCGTCAGGCTTTTCACTTCGAGAACGCCGAGCACCTCGGCATCGCTGCCGCGATACACCGGGTAGCGCGAGTAGGGCGTCTCGCGCATGGTCGCGAGGTTCTCCTCCAGCGGCGCCTTGGCGTCGAGCCAGGTGATGCGCGTGCGCGGGGTCATCAGGCTGGCGGCGCTGCGGTCGCCGAGGCGGAGCACGCGGTTCACCATCGCCTGCTCGTCGGCGTCGATGATGCCCTGCTCGTGGCCCTCGGCGACCAGCAGGCGGATTTCTTCCTCCGTCACCCGGTCGCCATCGGCGTTGTCGGCGCGCAGCAGCTTCAGCAGCAGCCGGGTCGACGCGGCGAGCACCAGCACGAAAGGCTTGGCGATCATCGTCATCACGCCCATGGGGATGGCGACGATCGCGGCGATGCGCTCGGGATACAGCGTGGCGATGCGCTTCGGTACCAGCTCGCCGAACACCACCGAGCCGTAGAGGATCAGCGAGAACGCGATGGCCTTCGCGATCCAGCCGGCCCACGTCGCGTCGAGGCCGAGCTCCAGCAGCGGCGGCTGCAGGAATACCGCGAAGGTTTCGGCGCCGAAGTAGCCGAGCAGCAGGCCGAGCAGTGTGATCCACACCTGCACCGATGACAGGAAGCCCTCCGGATGCTCGGAGAGCTCCAGCGCCTTCCGCGCGCCGCGGCTGTCCTTCGCGAGCTGCTTTAGGCGGCCCTTGCGCGAGGTCATCACCGCCATTTCCGACATGGCGAAGAAGCCGTTCGCCAGCGTCAGCACGAGGATCAGCAGGAACTCCAGCATGGCCTAGAGCAGGTCCCCGCCGGCCGAGAGCAGACGCTCCATGCGGTCGCCCTGGCCGCCGATCTCGAGGACGAGGCGGTCGAGCTCGGCACCGTCGAGCGCCGCGTACGGGCGATTCTCGCAGAGCTGCAGGTAGGGCACGCCGTCGAGTTCGCCGATGGCCAGCCAGCCCACGCGCGAGTGCCAGTTGTAGGCCAGCATGCGGCGCGCGTCGATGCCGGTGATCGGCGCGATGATGGTGCTGGCGCGCAGCAGCCGGCGGCCGTCGTCGTCGACGATCTCGGCGAGGAACACGCTCTGGTGCCGCTTGCCGCCGTCCAGCGACAGTTCGACGGACAGCACGTACGGCTCGTTCGTGGTGATGCGGAAGTGCGACTGCACGTGGCCGCGGATCTGTTCGAAGTTCTGCATGGCGGATTCCTCGGGGAACGCTATGGTACCGCCATGACCATGACGACGAAGGCGAAGGCGATCCTGGCGGTCGTCCGCGCGATCCCGGAGGGCGAGACGCGCGGTTACGGCGAAGTGGCGCGGCTGGCCGGATTTCCGCGCGGGGCGCGGCTGGTGGCGCGCGTGCTCAGCGAGAGCGGCGATCCGGAACTGCCGTGGCATCGCGTGCTGCGCTCGGACGGTCGCATCGCGATGCCGCCGGGCAGCGCCGGCTTCGCCGAGCAGTCCGCACGACTGCGCGCGGAAGGCGTCCTCGTCGAGGACGGGCGCGTTCGGGCGATGCGGAAGACGGCGGCGCAAACGCTCGACGCGCTGCTGTGGGCGCCGCCGATGCCGGCGCCGACGCGGCGGAAACGCTGACGCCGGTATCATCAAGCCATCCCCACATCTCGCCGAGGGCCCCGTGCCGCGACTGCCGCCCGTCACGCTGTACCTGCTGTGGATCATGACCGGCGCGTTCGCGCTGCAGTGGCTGACCGCGGGCGGGCAGGGCGCGTTCGCCAGCCCGCTGGTCAGCTGGCTGGGGCTGTGGCCGATCACCGGCGAAGGCGTCGGCGGCGGCTTCCTGCCGTGGCAGCTCGTCACCTACGCCGCGCTGCACGGTGATTTCATCCATCTGTTCTTCAACGCCTTCATGGTGTGGATGCTGGGCGCGACGCTCGAAACGCAGTGGGGCGCGCGGCGCTACGTGCAGTTCGTTCTGGCCTGTGTCGTCAGCGCGGGCGCGGTGCATCTGGCGTGCACGGCGTTCGGGTGGTTTCCGGCCGGCCCCGCCGTCGGTATTTCCGGCCTCGCCTACGGCCTGCTGATGGCCTACGGCCTGATGTATCCGGAGCAGAAGCTGATGCTGCTGATCCCGCCGGTGCCGATCAAGGCGAAGTACCTGGTGATCATCCTGGCGGCGCTCGCTCTGTTCATGGGCTTGAACGCGCCCGGCGGTGTGGCGCACTTCGCGCATCTCGGCGGCATGCTCGGTGCGTGGCTGATCATGCAGTACTGGCGCGGCGGGCCGCCGTTCGGAAAGCGTCGGCCGAACCTGCGCTCGGTACGCTGAGTCGCGAGCCGTCGCGGAAGCATCGTGCGCGGCAAGCGCCACGCACGAGGCGTCAGCGTCGCAGCAGCAGGAAATCCGGGCTGGTGATCAGCCGCACCGCATCGAGCCGCGGTCGCGCGCCGGGAAGGGCAGCGAGCACCGCTTCGCGCTCGTCGCGCAGGGCCTGCACGTCGGCCTCGCTGACCGCCGGATTCACGCGAGCCAGCGATTCAAGGCGTGCCAGTTCGCCGCCCAGGCGCGTTTCCGCAAGCTCGGCGGCGTCGGCGATCACCGCGGCGGCATCGCGACGCGCGCTGGTCTCGCAGGCGCCGAGCATCGGCGGCACCAAGCTGTTGAGGACCTTGCGCATCGGCGACAGGTCGAACTGGCGGTCGCCGGCCTTGGCCACGGAATCGGCGTCGGGCACGAAGTCGTCGCGACGCTGCAGTCGCGTGTCGACGAGCGCTCGGAGGGGAGTCGGCGGCAGGAAGCGCGCGATGTTCAGCGTGGCGTCGGCGATGCACTCGAGCACGTAGACCGCTTCGAGCAGCGCCGTGCGCGGCGGCAGCGTCTCGTCGATGAGCAGGCAGGCGTTGCCGAGCTCGGAGGAGAGCATCAGGTCCTGCGCGCCGAGGATCAGCGGGTGGTCGGCGCGGAGGTACAGCAGGTCGTCGCGCGACAGCGCGAGCCGGCGATCGAAGGTCGCCTCGCGGGCGCCGCCCTTCAGCGCGTCGAAGCCGTCGACCGTGAGGTACTCCGGGTCGAGCAGGACGCGGCCCTCGCCCAGCATCTCGTTCTCGATGCCGAACCCTTCGAGCAGCTCCAGCATTGCGTCCTGCGACGCGGTATCGGCGTCGTCAGCGGCGAGCGCCGTACGCAGCTCGTCGGTCTCGGCGCGCTGGCTGGCGCGCTCGAGCAGGCGGTCGCGGCCGCGGGCGATCTGCTCGGAAAGTTCGGCGTGCGCGGCGCGGGTGTCGTCGAGCAGCTGTTCGAGCGCCGGCTCGCGGCCTATCGGATCGGCCTCGGCCAGCGCCACCAGCTCGTCGACGCTGCGACGCAGCAGCTCGCGGCCGTCTGGCACGACGCCGCGGAAGGCGTCGAGGCCCTCGTGGTACCAGCGCAGCAGCACTTCCTGCGCGCTGCCGGTGAGCGCCACCGCGTGCAGGTGCACGTCGCCGGGCTGGCCGATGCGGTCGAGACGGCCGATGCGCTGCTCGAGCATGTCGGGGTGCAGCGGCAGGTCCCACAGCACCAAGTGCTGGGCGAACTGGAAGTTGCGGCCTTCGGCGCCGACTTCCGACGCGATCAGCACGCGTGCACCGTCCGGGTCGGCGAAGAACGCCGCGTTGCGGTCGCGCTGCAGCAGGTTCATGTCTTCGTGGAAGCGCGCGACGGGCTGGCCCCAGCGCAGGCGCAGCGCCTCTTCGATGGCCTGCACCTTGGCGCGCGAGCGGCACAGCACCAGCGCCTTCTCGCCGCCGAGCGCGTTGAGCGTCTCCAGCAGCCAGTCGAGGCGCGGGTCCTTCGCGTAGTCGTGGGCCGGCTCCTCGTCGAGGTCGCCGACTTCGTACGCGAATTCGGCGCGCAGGCGGCCCAGCAGTTCCGCATCGTCCGTCGCCGGCAGCAAGTCGATGTGCGCGATGCGCTTCGGGAAGCCGCCGACGGCGGCGCGGCGGTTGCGCACCATCACGCGGCCGGTGCCGTGGCGGTCGACCAGCGCGTCGATCAGCGCGTCGCGTGCGGCGAGGTCGCCGCCTTCGATCGCCGTCAGCGTGGCGCTGAGCCAGTCGCGGTCGTTGGCGAAAAGGTCGTGCAGCGCTTCGCCGTCGGCCAGCGTCACGTCGCCGGTTTCGATGCGCTCGGCGAGCTGCGACAGCGCGACGAAGCGGTCCGATTCGGCGAGGAACGCCTTGAGATCGGTGTAGCGCGCCGGATCGAGCAGGCGCAGGCGCGCGAAGTGGCCGCCGCGGCCGAGCTGCTCGGGCGTGGCGGTGAGCAGCAGCAGGCCGGGCACGCGCTTGGCGAGTGCAGCGATGAGCGTGTAGCCGGGGCTTTCGAACTCCGGCGTCCAGATCAGGTGATGCGCCTCGTCGACCAGCAGCAGGTCCCAGCCGGCCTGCACCAGCTGCTTCATGCGCTTGTCGTGCTCGGTGAGCCAATCGATCGACGCGAGAACGCACTGCTCGTCCTCGAAGGGATTCGCCGAGGGCTCGTTCATTTCGAGCGCCTCGCAGCGCTCTTCGTCGTAGATGGCGAAGGGCAGGTTGAAGCGACGCAGCAGCTCGACGAACCACTGGTTGACGAGGCTTTCCGGCGTCAGCACCAGCACGCGCTTGGCGCGGCCGCTGGCGATCTGCTGCGCGGCGATGGCGCAGGCTTCGATGGTCTTGCCCAAGCCGACTTCGTCGGCCAGCAGCAGGCGCGGCGTACGGCGCGCGGCGGCGGTCTCGACCACGCGCAGCTGGTGCGGAATCAGATCGATGCGCGCGCCGAGCACGCCCCAGCCCGGATGACGGCGCGCGCGGGCGCGAAGCTCGAGCGCGCGGACGCGGCGCTCGAACTGGTCGTTGCGGTCGATGCGGCCGCTGATCAGTCGCTGGTCGGCCTTCGAGACCGGCTGCTCGGCGTCGAGCGCGCCTTCCATGAATTCGTCGTTGCCAGCGCGATACCAGACGAGGCCGGCGCGTTCCTCGACGGCTTCGATGGTGATTTCCTTGCCGTCCATGCGCACGCGGTCGCCGGCGCGGAACACCGCGCGCACCAGCGGCGCGGCTTCCAGCGAATACTGGCGCACGGTGCCGGAAGCGGTGAAAACGAACTGCACGCTGCGTCCAGCGATGCGCAGCACCGTGCCGAGGCCGAGCTCCGGCTCGGCGGACGAGAACCAGCGCTGGCCGGGAACCAGCGCCATCAGCGCCACACGGCGATCGGATTGGCGGTGCGCATCGTCGAGCCAACGCGGCAGCCGTAGGTCTCCCCGAAGGCGGGCAGCTGCGACAGCGGGCCGTTGACGCGGAACGCGGCCGGCGCATACGGCGAGGTCTGCACCTCGGCGCGCAGCGCGTCGACGGTCTGCGTCTTCGCCCACAGGTTCGCCCACGCGGTGAAGAACGCCTTCTTCGCATTGGCATCGGCCTGCGGCTGCGACTTCATGAAGGCCGCCCACGCGAACTCGAGGCCGGCGAGGTCGGCGCGGTTCATCGGCAGCGTGCGCGCGCCGTCCACGCGCAGGTTCGGCGCCGCCTGGAAGCCGTTGTACAGCGCGCCCAGGCCGGCGCCGCGCGTGCCCGGCTGCAGGCGCTTCGCCAGCTCGTGGCCGATCAGCGCGCCCATCGCGCCGAAGTCGGCAGGAACCGGTGCGGCAGTCGGCGTGGCGCCGCTGTCACCCAGCAGGGGCGGAGCCAGCGCCGCGGCGGACACCAGCAGCGTGTCGCTGCCGGTGATCCACTGCACGGCCGGCACGCGCGCCGGCAGCGGGTCGATGGCGATGGTGCGGTCCGCCAGCACGCGGCCTTCGGCCCAGCGGCCAAGGCGCAGCAGGTTGCCGACATGGTCGTCGGCGCGGAATTCGAGGCCGCCGAGGTCGAGCGCCGGCGTGGTGCTGCCGGCGATATCAAAACGCGTCGCCTTCAACCGTTCGGCGTCGGCGGTGGCGCCAGCCTTCCCGACCATGTCAACGGCGGCATCGCGGACCGCGTTCGCGACCGCTTCGGCGCGTGCACGCTGAGCGGCCGGGGCGTAGCGCGCGTTGAACGCCGCATCGTTGACGCCGCCGAGCGCGCGGCGCAGCAGGGTGTCCATGTGCTCCGCACGCGACGGCGCGGCCGGCAGGCCGCGCAGGGTCTGGGCGAAGAAGCCGGCGTGCGCGCTGCGGAACGCCGCGCCCAGCTCCGGCGCGAGGCGATTCAGGGCGCGGAAGCGCAGGTACCACGACAGCCGCTTGGTGTCGCGCTCGGCGCCGACGATCTGGCCGAGGGTCGCGAAGTACGCGGGGCTGACGACGACGAGGTTGTCGCTGCGGGTGCCGAGCTGCTTCAGCAGGTCGGCGAAGCCCAGCGCGATGAAGCGGCGATCCTGCGCGCGCAGCGTGTCGCTGCTCTGCGCGCCGGGTGCTTCGCCGGCCAGCGCCTGCGCGAGCTGTGTCTCGATCTGCAGCACCGCTTCGGAGGCCGGGCTGACCTCGGCCTCCGGCAACCCGCTGGCACGCAGCACGGCCTCGACGTAGGTGCGGTACTTGCCGAGCAGGGTGCGCACTTCGGCGTCCTGCGCGGTGTAGAACGCCGGATCGACCAGGCCGAGAGGGGCGGGCACCGCGGCGAGCGGCCGGTCGCTGCCGTTCACCGCTTCGAGGCGCACGAACTCCGCCATCGGCGCGAGGCCTGCGGTATGGAACGACGCGAGCACCTTGGCCAGATCGCGCGGACGACGCAGCTGGCCCAGCGGCGCCAGCGCCTTCTGCACGGCGGCGGCGCTCTGGCGATCCAGCGCGGCCTCGTCGATGCCGGCGGCCCAGAACGCGCCGAGCAGCCGCTCGTTGTCGTTCTGCGGCGAACGGGTGGCTTCTGCGAGCAGCGCGGCCTGCTTCTGCCCCGCGCCGGCGGCCAGTTCGGCCAGGCGGCTGCGCTCCGGCTGGGCCGCCGATGCCGGGTTCGCCAGCCGCCATGCGTGGTTGGCGTGGCCGTTGAAGTCGGCGCAGGCCACTGGAACGGCCGGTGCCCGGGCGGCGCGGTTCTGCGCGGCGACGGGGGGCAGGGCGAACAGGGCGGCGGCGAGGGCGGCGGGCAGGGCGAGCTTGTGCATGGACGGGCCGGCAAACGTGGGGGCGCAAGTTTACGCCGGCCGAACCGGCTGGCGGCTCTTCACACAGCGCTCGTCGGTTGTGACTAGAATTTCAGGAAATCCTGAAAGTTCGGAAATTGCATGCTCACGCCACTGGTCCAGCGCTTCGTTCTCCACTTCGGCGAGATGGGCAGCCGTTGGGGCATCAACCGCACGGTCGGGCAGATCTACGCCCTGCTGTTCGTCAGCCCGCGCGCGCTGAACGCCGACGAGATCGCCGAGGCGCTGGCCTTCTCGCGGTCGAACGTCAGCATGGGCCTGAAGGAACTGCAGAGCTGGCGACTGGTCAATATGCAGCACCTGCCGGGCGACCGCCGCGAGTACTTCTCCGCACCCGAGGACGTCTGGGCGATCTTCCAGACGCTGGCCGAGGAGCGCCGCAAGCGCGAGGTCGATCCGACGCTGTCGATGCTGCGCGACGCGCTGCTCGAGTCGCCGTCCGATCCCGTGGAGCAGCACGCGCAGGACCGCATGCGAGAGATGCATCAACTCATCGAACTGACGACGGGCTGGTTCGAGGAGGTGCGCGCCATGGACCAGGAGCGCCTGGTCGAGCTGATGAAGCTCGGCAAGAAGGTCGGGAAGCTGCTCGACGCCCGTGACCGCTTCATCGGAGGCAAGGGCCATGCTTGAGTCACTCGATCCGCTGCTGCTGGCGCGCATCCAGTTCGCCGCCAACATCAGCTTCCACATCCTGTTCCCCACCATCACGATCGCGCTCGGCTGGGTGCTGCTGTTCTTCAAGTGGCGCTACGGCAAGACCGGCGACATGAAGTGGATGGACGCCTACGGCTTCTGGGTGAAGGTGTTCGCGCTGTCGTTCGCGCTCGGCGTGGTCAGCGGCATCACCATGAGCTTCCAGTTCGGCACCAACTGGCCGGGCTTCATGGAGCGCGTCGGGAACATTGCTGGTCCTTTACTTGCCTATGAGGTGCTGACGGCGTTCTTCCTCGAGGCGACCTTCCTCGGGATCATGCTGTTCGGCTTCAAGCGCGTCGGCAACCGCATCCACACGCTGGCGACCTTCCTCGTCGCCTTCGGCACCACGATGTCGGCCTTCTGGATCATCGTGCTGAATTCGTGGATGCACACGCCGCAGGGCTTCGAGCTGCGCGAGGGCGTGGCGCACGCGACCGACTGGATGGCGATCGTGTTCAACCCGTCGATGCCGTGGCGCTTCAGCCACATGCTGGTGGCGTCGTTCCTGACCGTCGGCTTCCTGCTGGCCGGCCTTTCCGCCTACCGCTGGCTCCGAGGCGACCGCACGCCGGCGGTACTGGCGGCGATGCGCACCGGCGTGTTCATGGGCGCGCTGCTGATCCCGGTGCAGATCGTGCTCGGTGACTTCCACGGTCTGAACACGCTGAAGTACCAGCCGGCGAAGATCGCCGCCATCGAGGCCATCTGGGAAACCGACCGCGGCGTGCCGCTGGTGCTTTTCGGATTCCCGGATGAGGAAGAGCGAACCACGCACATGGCGGTGGAGGTGCCGAAGCTCGCGTCGATCATCCTCACGCACGATGCGAACGGCGAGCTGAAAGGCCTCAACGAGTTCGAGGGCCAGCATCCGCCGGTGGCGCCGGTGTTCTGGGCCTTCCGCATCATGGTGGGCATCGGCGTGGCGATGCTCCTTGTCGGCTTCTGGGGTGCTTGGGTGCTGAAGCGGCGCAAGGAACCGACGCTTTGGCTGGCGCGCGTGCTGGTGCTGATGAGCTTCTCCGGCTGGGGCGCCGTGCTCGCCGGCTGGTACACCACCGAGATCGGCCGCCAGCCTTGGCTGGTGCAGGGCGTGCTGACCACGGCGGACGCGGCGAGCGCGGTGCCGGCCGCAATGATCGGCCTGACCCTGCTGGGCTATCTCGTCACCTACGCCGTGCTGCTCGCCGCCTACATCAGCGTGATGTTCTACATGGCGCGCAAGGCGGGCGTGCGGCCGGAGACGCCGCGCGCGGAGGGGCCCGGCGTGGTGCCGTTCTCCGATCCGCAGCCCGGCCTGACGGCGCAGGAGGCCTGACATGGACGCAATGACGCCGACGCTCGCCCTGGTGACGTCCATTCCTGACCTGTCGACGCCCGCGGGCTGGCTGCCGGTGGCCTTCACCGCGGTGATGGGCCTGGCGATGCTGGCCTACGTGGTCCTGGACGGCTATGACCTCGGCGTTGGCGTGCTGATGCGCCGCGCAAGCGATGACGACAAGGACCGGATGGTCGCGTCGATCGGCCCGTTCTGGGACGCGAACGAAACCTGGCTGGTGCTGGGCGTGGGCATCCTGCTGGTGGCGTTTCCGCTGGCGCACGGCGCGATCCTCACCGCGCTGTATCTGCCGGTCGCGCTGATGCTGCTCGGGCTGACGCTGCGCGGCGTGGCTTTCGACTTCCGCGTCAAAGCGCGCGACCGCCACAAGGCGGCGTGGAACCGCGCGTTCTACGCCGGCTCGCTGATCGCGACGTTGGCGCAGGGCTACATGCTCGGGCAGCTGGTGATGGGGTTCGAGGGCAGCTGGGGCGCGTTCGCCTTCGGCGTGCTGATCGGCGTCTGTCTGGTCGCCGGCTACGCGCTGCTCGGCGCCGGCTGGCTGATCATCAAGACCGACGGCGAGCTGCAGCAGCAGGCGGTGCGCTGGGCGCGCGGCAGCCTGTGGCTGACGGCCCTGGGCATCGCGGCGGTGTCGCTGGCGACACCGATGCTGTCGGAGCGCATCTTCGACAAGTGGTTCGCGCTGCCGTGGATCGTGCTGCTGGCGCCGGTGCCGATCGCGACCGCGGTGCTGTTCTTCGTCGTCGACCGCAGCCTGCGCCGGCTGCCGACGCGGCTGGCGGACGGCAACGAATACGGCGCGTGGGTGCCGTTCGGCGGCGCCATCGGCATCTTCCTGCTGGCGTTCTACGGCCTCGCGTACAGCCTGTTCCCGTACCTCGTGGTCGACCGCATCACCATCTGGCAGGCCGCTGCGGCGCCGGAATCGCTGATGATCATCTTCGTAGGGGCCTGCGTGGTGCTGCCGGTGATCATCGGCTACACCGCGTTCGCCTACAAAGTCTTCAGCGGCAAGGCGCAGGCGCTGGACTACACGTGACCGTGACGGCCCCGCTGGCTCCATGCGCCGCGAAGCGCGCCGCGCCCGCCGTTGTTCGTCACCCCTCATCCCTCGACCATCATTACCGGACCCCCATGCGCTCGATCACGCCCGCCACCCTCGCTCTCGCTGCCGTGCTGACGCTTGCCGGCTGCCAAGCCGAGGCCCCTGCCGCCGCCGCACCGGCCGCCGACGAGCCGGCTGCTTCGGCCGACGCCGCTACCGCGGAGGCCCCGCCGTCGGCCGCCGCGACCGTGGCCCACGTCGGACTGATGGCGCACGAGCCGTGGTCGCGGCCGCTGGCCCCCGGCGCAACGGTGGCCGCCGGCTACATGCACCTGATGAATCACACCGCGCAGCCGGAAACGCTGGTCGGCGCGCGTGCGGACGGCGTGGGCCGCATCGAGCTGCACGACATGGCCGAGGTGGACGGCGTCATGCAGATGCGACCGATCGACGGCGGCGTCGCGCTGGCGGTGGACGGCATGGCGGCGTTCGAGCCGGGGGGCAAGCACCTGATGTTCATCGACGTCACTCGCTCGTGGAGCGAGGGCGACGTGGTGCCGGTGACGCTGGCGTTCGCGAGCGGCACCGAGGTGGTGGTCGACGTGAAGGTCGCCGCGAAGGGCGGTGACGACGACCACGGCGACCACGCCGGGCATCACGCCCACTGAGTCCGGACGGCGCTTCCAGAGGCTGCCGAAAAAACGGCCCGGCATTCGCCGGGCCGCTTGAGTCCGTCGGCACGAGGTGGGCCGACGGAAAACGATGGCCTCGCCCCGAGTGGATGCCCGGCAGGGCCCGAAGTTCCGCGAGGTCGGGGCCGACCGCCGCCAGGGTGGCCGCCACAGGGCCAAGGTAGCGGCGGGCCATGACCCGATCGCGTGCCGATCGTCATGACGGCTCCGTCACAATTGTGTCGCCGTTGTATCGGTTGCCATGAAGCTGTAACCGGAGCGCCACAGACTTCCGCGGATTCCCGCACCGGATCCTCCGCGATGAAGCGCTCCACCGCCCTTGCCCTTTCTTCGATGGCGCTCGCCGTCAAGCTCGCACTCGTGCCCGTGCACGCCCAGACGCCCGCCACCGGTGCGGTGGTGCAGGCCCAGCCGCGCGGTGCCGCGCAGGTCTGGGTCTATGCCTACCGTGCCGGCCAGCCGGCATCGGGCGTCGAGGCCAAGCTGGGCGCGCGCGTCCTCGGCGTGACCTCGGCGCAGGGCGTGGTCGGCGGCGCGGTGACGACGGGCCCGCAGACGCTGCTGGTGCGCGACGGCCAGCGCGAAGTGACGATCGAGCTCGACCTCGCCGCCGGCGAGCAGGTGCAGATCGCCCTGCAGTTCGTGCCGGGCCGTGCGCCGGCCTACACCTTGAAGAGCTCGGTGAAGGGCACCACCACCGTCGACCTTGCCGCACTGGAAGCCGCCGCCGCCGCTGCCGCGGCTGCCGCCCCGGTCACGGCCGACGGCGCGACGCCCGCCGACGCGACGGCCGGCGCGCCGGAAGGTGGCACCGCCACGCTTGACGCGATCAACGTGCAGGGCGAAGCCGTGCGCGTCGACGACCAGGCCGCGTACGTCGACCTCGAGCGCATGTCGGTGTCGGTGGACGACACGCTGTCGATCGAGCAGATCACCCGCGCCGGCGACACCGACGCCGCCGTCGCCCTGCGCCGCGTCACCGGCCTGACGCTGGTCAACAGCCGCTTCATCTACGTGCGCGGCCTCGGCGAGCGCTATTCCTCGGTGCTGCTGAACGGCGCGACGATCCCGTCGCCGGACCCGACCCGTCGCGTCATCCCGCTCGACCTGTTCCCGACCGACGTGCTCGAAGGCGTCGTCGTTCAGAAGACCTACACGCCGGACATGCCGGGTGAGTTCGGCGGCGGCACCATCCAGCTGCGCACCAAGGCCATCCCGCTGCAGCCGTTCTTCCGCGCCTCGGTGACGGTGGGCGGCGAGCAGGGCACGACGTTCAAGGACGGCCTGCGCTACGAAGGCGACAACAGCGACTGGACGGGCCGTGATCGCAGCGCGCGCAACCCCGACCCGACGCTCGACGCGGTGCGCCGCGCCGGCGGCTTCTTCGCGGGCCAGAGCTTCGGCAACCCGGACGGCTTCACGCCGGCGGAAATCGAGCAGGTCGGCGAGCGGCTGGCAGGCAACAGCAGCTACGACCCGTACCTGAGCAGCATCGGCCCGGATCTCGGCGCCTCGGTTGCCGGCGGCCAGCGTTTCGACATCAACGACGACGTGCGCTTCGGCGTGCTGGGCTCGGTGCGCTACTCGCAGCAGTGGGACACGCAGGAGGAAACGCGCCGCTTCCTGCAGGCCAGCAACGCCGGCCTGGTGATCCGCGACGAGACCGAGCTGTTCGGCACCACGCGCGAGGTCGATTTCTCGGCATTCAGCGTGCTCGGCCTCGAGCTCGGCAGCGACCACCGCTTCACCCTGACCTCGATGCTGCTGCGCCAGACCGAAGACGAGGCCCGCGAGGAGACCGGCCTGATCGACTCGCAGGAACTGCAGCGCTATCGCCTCGAGTGGGTCGAGAACTCGCTGCTCAGCCATCAGCTCGCCGGCCAGCACCGCATCCCGTTCTTCGAGGAAATGGCCGACTTCGACTGGCAGTACACCGACGCCGCCGCGCGCCGCTATGCGCCGAACACGCGCCTCTTCCGCTTCAACTTCGACGACGCCGGCCGCCGCACGCTGTCGCAGTTCGGCGAGAGCAACGAACAGACCTGGGCCAACCTCGACGACGATTCGCGCTCGCTGGACCTCGGCTTCAAGGCGCCGTTCGCGTTCAACGAGGGCGCCACCTACGGCACCGTCGACCTCAACGCCGGCCGCACGCTGCGCGACCGCGACAGCTACATCCGCCGCTACGGCTTCGGTTTCCGCTTCAACGACCCGGCGCTGTTCAACCAGGTCATCGGCCTGCCGGGCCTTGGCCAGATGCTGGTGCCGCAGTTCATCGGCCCGAACGGCTTCGTGCTGCAGGAAGTGACCGCGGCCACCGACAACTACGTCGCCGACCAGCGCATCGACTACGTCGGCCTCGGCGTCGACGTCAGCTTCGACGACCGCTTCCGCATCAACGCCGGCGCCCGCTACGAAACCAACAACCAGTCGGTCAGCACGTTCTCGGTGCTGCAGGCCAACCAGCGCATCGACAGCGCGCTCGACGAGAGCGACGTGCTGCCGAGCTTCGGCGCCACGTGGATGATCAACGACGAGCAGCAGCTGCGCTTCGGCTGGAGCCGCACGCTGTCGCGCCCGGATTTCCGCGAGCTGTCGCCGGCGCCGTTCCTCGACCCGATCCTCGACATCCTGACCTTCGGCAACCCGGAGCTCGAGACGGCGAAGATCACCAACATCGACCTGCGCTGGGAGTACTACTTCTCGTCGGACGAGTCGCTGTCGGTGGCGCTGTTCCGCAAGGAGTTCGACAAGCCCATCGAGAAGCTGCTGCTGCCGGCCACCGGCTCGCTGCTGCAGACGCTGGCGAACGCCGAGTCGGCCACCAACCAGGGCATCGAGATCGACTACTTCCAGCGCATGGGCTGGGCCGACGGCTGGTTCGGCGACGTCGACATGGAGAACTGGTTCATCGCCGCGAACTACTCGTGGATCGACTCGGAAATCGTGCTCGACCCGAGCCGCGCCGGCGTCAGCACCAACTTGAATCGCCCGCTGGAGGGCCAGTCGCCGTACGTCGTCAACCTGCAGCTCGGCTACAGCAGCCCCGAGGGCACGCACGAGACCGCGCTGTCCTTCAACATCGCCGGCGAGCGCATCGTGCAGGTCGGCATCGACACCCAGCCGGACGTCTACGAGCAGCCGGCCGGCCAGCTCGACTTCAACTGGAAGTGGCAGTTCGCCGACGACTGGTCGACGCGTGTGCGCCTGCGCAACCTGCTCGACCCGTCGGTCGAGTTCGAGCAGGGCAACATCAACATCCGCGAGTTCAAGCGCGGGCGCGAGATCGCGTTCACGCTCGAGTGGTCGCCGCAGCGCGACTGATCAGAAGCCGACGACGAGGTTCGTCGTGAACAGCCGGTCGGTGCGCGAGACGCCGACCGGCACCTCGGAGTTGCGACGCAGCTGGTAGCCGGCCTTCAGCGCGAAGCGCTCGCTCATCTGCACCGCGACGCCAAGGTCGTTCTGCACGAAGGTGTTACCGCCGCCGGATTCGACCAGCAGGTCGTTGCCGATGGTGGTGGTGTCGGTGAGCTCATGGCTGAAGAGCAACGAGGCGCGCAGCACCGTGTCGCTCTCGGCGTCGACCGGCACCGCGACCGGCGGCACGCCGACCAGCGCCTCGATCGGCTGCGTGCGGCGCAGGCCGGGGCCGCCTTCGATGACGAGCGACGTGGTGTCGCTGTCGACCAGCGTGTAGCCGAGGCCGGTCGAGAAGATCGTCTGCCACTCGTAGGCGGCGAAGTCGTCGCGGTCGTGGCGGAACGAACCGAACCAGTACGCGCGCGGCGTGAACTTGTAGCCGTACTTGCCGCCGAGCTCGAAGCGGTTCGCGGACAGATCGTCATCGGCCTTCGCACGCAGGCCGGCCGCGTTCAGGCCATAGAACCAGCGCCCGCCGTCGCGCACGAAGGCGAACTTGCCGTTCGCGGTCTCGCTGTCGGCATTGCCGCTGGCGATGGCGAGACCGAACTCGGCCTTCGCCGACCAGCCGCGCTCCTTGTCGGCGTCATCGAGTTCCTGGGCGTGGGTGGTGTAGGGCAGGGCGGCGAGCAGGGCGAGCGGCAGGGCGAGGCGCATGGGCGATTCCTGAGTGGTGTGAGGGACGGGAAAACCGCGGCGAGGCTAGTGGCGCGGCGCCGAATCCGCCATGAATTCCGCCGTGGGGGTTCACAGCGCGCCGCGCGGCAGGTAGTCTGCGACGGCTGCTCAGGACTCCCATGCGTATGACGCCCCGTCTCCTGACCGTGCAACCGATGCTTTTCTGGTCCTTGCACCGTCACCCCGCCACCGCTGTGTTGAAGGCTTCGCGCCGTCGCGGTCGCGCGTCATCCGTGGGTTTCCGTCGATCCCTTCCCGACGTTTCCCTTCACCCACGGAGTGCTCCATGCGCGTTCTTGCTTGCGACGGTATCCACGAAGACGGTTTGACCCTGTTCCGCGACGCCGGCTGGTCGGTCAAGACCGTCGACGCCATCAAAGACGCCGGCACGCTGTCGCGCGCGCTGGCCGACGTCGACGTGCTGCTCGTCCGCTCGGCCACCAAGGTGCCGGCGGAAGCGCTTGTCCATGCCACGCATCTGCGCGTGATCGGTCGCGCCGGCGCCGGCGTCGACACCATCGACGTTGAAGCGGCGACGGACCGCGGCGTCGCGGTGATGAACGCGCCGGACGGCAACACGCTCGCCGCCGCCGAGCAGGCGCTGGCCCTGCTGTTCGCGCTGGCCCGCCACGTGCCCGCGGCCGACGCCGGCATGAAGGCCGGGCTGTGGCCGAAGAGCGGCCTCACCGGCTTCGAGCTGGAAGGCAAGCGCCTCGGCGTGATCGGCTTGGGCCGCATCGGCGGCACGGTGGCGCGCAAGGCGCGCGGCATCGGCATGGAGGTCGCCGCGTACGACCCCTTCCTGCCGCCGAACACCGCCGCCAAGAGTGCGGTGCCGCTGATGGACCTCGACGCCCTGCTGGCCTGGGCCGACGTCATCACCCTGCACATCCCGCGCACCAAGGAAACGACGAACATCCTCAGCGCCGAGAAGCTGGCGAAGATGAAGAAGGGCGCCTACGTGATCAACGCCGCGCGCGGTGGACTGATCGACGAAGACGCGCTGCTGAAGCTCGTCAATGACGGGCACCTGGCCGGCGCCGGCCTCGACACCTTCGTGACCGAGCCGCTGCCGGAAGATTCGCCGCTGCGCGCCTGCAAGAAGATGGTGCTCGCGCCGCACCTCGGCGCGTCGACGTCGGAAGCGCAGCAGGGTGTGTCCACGATCCTCGCGCGGCAGATCATCGACTTCATCAACACTGGCGCGGTGGCGGGCTGCGTCAACCTGCCGCCGCTGTCGGCTGAGACCGCGCGCGAGATCGGCCCGTGGATGCCGCTGATGACGGCCCTCGGCAAGCTCGCGTCGCGCCTCGTGCCCGCGCCGACGCGCCTCGACATCACCTACGCTGGCCGCACTGAAGCGCTCGACCCGAAGCCGCTGACGCGCCTGCTCACTGCCGCGGTGATGGGCACGGCCTCGGGCCGCGTCACGCCGGTGAACGCGCTGGCCGAGGCCGCGGCGCGAGGGCTCACCGTGGCCGAGACCGTGGGCGGCGACGGCGACGGCTTCGATCGCCTGCTGAAAGTGCGCATCACCGGCATCGCCGAGGACGGCAAGGAGCGCACGCGCGAAATTGAAGCGACCTTGCATCGCGGCCCGCGCGTGGTGCGCTTCGACGGTGTGGAGATCGAGTTCGATCCGCTCGCGCCCGTGCTGCTGATGAGGAACGAAGACCGCCCCGGCATGATCGGCACGGTCGGCAGCCAGCTCGGTGCCGCCGGCGTCAACATCGTGAACTTCGCGCTCGGTGCCGCTGGCGACGGCCAAGCGCGTGCGGCGATTACGGTGGATCGCCCGATGGACGACGCGCAGCTCGCCACCCTGCGCGCCATCCCCGGCGTGCTCACGCTGCAGCAGGTCTGAGCCGTGCGCGTCCTGCTTGCACGACACGGTGAAACCCCGTGGAACGCCGAAGGCCGCTACCAGGGCCAGATCGACATCCCGCTGTCGCCCGTGGGCGAACGACAGGCGGCACTGCTCGCCGATCGTCTGAAGGACGTGCGCGTCACGCGGGCGGTGGCTTCACCGCTGTCCCGCGCGCGGCGCACGGCCGAGGTCGCGCTCGGTGAATCGCGCGCGGCGATGCTCACCTTCGAACCCGAGCTGATGGAGATCGCGCACGGCGATTGGGAGGGCAAGCTCGCCAGCGAGATCCGCGCCGAGGACGGCGAGCGGCTCACCGCGTGGCGCGAGGCGCCCGATACCGTGCTGATGCCCGGGCCCGGCGGCGAGTCGCTGCCCGGCGTGCTGGAGCGCGCGTGGCGCGGGTTCGCGCGGGCCTGCGAGGGATTGGGCGACGACGACACGCTGCTCGTCGTTGCGCACGACGCGGTGAATCGCGTGATCCTCTGCCAGCTGCTCGGCATCCCGCTGTCGAAGGTCTGGGGCTTCCGCCAAGCGCCGACCACGCTGAACCTGCTGGAAGGGCCCAGCGTCGAAACGCTGGAGATCGTTCGCCTGAACGACTGCGCGCATCACACCGCGCTGTTCGGCGAGGCGGTGCATCGGGCGCTGTGATTCAACGCAGGGCGGCTTCCACCACGGAAGCCGCCCATCGTGGCACGTCTTTCAACTGCGCTTCGGAAGGCCAGCGCAGCCGGCCCTCTTCGATGCGCGCGACCAGCGTCGGCGGCCGCAGGGCTTCGCCCTCGGCCACGGATATCGAGTTGTCGAAGACCTGGATCGCGGCGACGTGCGGCGCGAGCCGCACGAGGTTGGCCATCGACGCCAGCCAGCGCTCGCGAACTTTCGCAGTGGGAATGTCGTGGCCGCCGCGGCGCACGCGCAGGGCGATGCGCTCGAGGTGCCGTTCGACGCTGTCGAGTCCGACGTACCAGACCAGCACCTCGTGCGTGCGCGTGGCTTCGATCAGGGTTGCGGTGACGGTGCGCCCGCCGAGCGTGGTTTCGAACGCGAAGCTGTCGTTGTTCGCGAGGGCCTCGCGCAATCGCCGCTGGCCCTCCGCCCACGCCTCGCCGTCGGCGATCTCGCGCGGTCGCCCGGCGGCCTGCAGCGCGCGCGACCAATCGTCGGGGTTGAACCAGTCGAGGCCGGCCTCGCGCAGCACGGCGCCGCCGAGCGAACTCTTGCCCCCGCCGTTCACCCCGGCGAGGACGTAGAGCACGGGCCTCGCGCTCAGAAGCTGTCCCCGGCGGTTGGCGCGTTGTCGAAACGCCCCTCGCGGGCGAAGGCGCCGCGCAGGCGGTCGGCGGCGTCGGGCGACTTCAGCGCGACGAGGCGGGCGTCGAACTCTCGCGTGAGGCCGTTGAGCAGCGCCTTGTCGGCGGCTTCGGCGCGCGCGACGAGGGCCTCGTAGGCGGCGGGGTCGAGCAGAACGGCTTCCACCCGGTCGTGGGTGGTGAGCGCCAGCACGCCCTTGGCGCGCAGGCGGTCTTTGGCCGTCGCCCAGTCGCGGCGCACCGTGGTGGCGGGCAGGGGTTCGAGGGCGTACGTGGCGGCGCGTTCGCGGATCTGCGTTTTCATCGCGATCTCCAGGATCGGCATCGACTGACGAACTTATCCTGCGCCGAAAACGCATTTTGCGCAACTTGCGCAAGTTGCGCGAATCGTTATCGCGGTCAGGGCACGGGCCGACCCCGCGCTGTTTGCCAGAGCGCGTACCAGGCATCGCGAGGCAGCGGCTCGGCGACGGCATGGATCGCCTCGGACAGCCGGCTGGCGTTCGTCGTGCCCAGCACGACGCGCGTGCCCGGCACGCTGGCCACCCAGCGCAGCAGCAGGCCGGCGCGATCGAGCCCGAACTCGTGCGCCGTCGCGTCCAGCGCGTGGGCCAGCGCATCGTCGCGCCGCGCCAGCAGCCCGCCGCCACCGAGCGGTGACCACGCTTGCAGCGCTGCGCCGCGCGCTCTCGTCGCGACCGCGGTGCCGTCCTCCAGCGCGCTCGACTGCGCCAGCGAGAGTTCGATCTGGTTCGCGACGACCGGCAGCCGCGCGTCGAACTGAGAAATCGCGTGTGCGTCGAAATTCGAAACGCCCAACGAACCGATGCGGCCGCGCGCCTGTTCGTCACCCACCCACGCGGTAACCGCATCGACGTCGATCCGTGGATCCGGCCGATGCAGCATGAACACCTCGACGCGATCGGTGCCGAGGTCGCGCAGGGTGCCGTCGAGCGCGCGCGCAAGATGTGTGGGCGAAAGATCGTAGTGCTGCACGCGCCGCGCGTTGCCGGGGCTGTCGGGCATCAGGATGCCGGCCTTGGCGACCAGGGTCAGGCGTTCGCGAAGGCCGGGACGCCGCGCCAGCGCCGCGCCGACCAGCGCGTTCGTGGTGTGGCCGCCGTAGATGTCGGCGAGATCAAGCGTGTCGATGCCGAGATCGACGGCCGCGGCGAGCAGTTCTGCGACGGCATCGGCGGAGAGGCGCGCGCCCCAGTCGCCGAAACGCATGGCGCCGAGGATCGGGGGCGGTCGGGTGTCGGCCATGCGCTTGCGTCGTCGTCGAGGAGCAGGCGGCCATAATGGCGGCCCGCTTCGCCGCCGTGAACCCATGCCGCTTCCGCTTTCCGACTGGCTTCTCCGCATCCAGCAGCAGCACCCGCAGGCCATCGCGATGGGGCTGGAGCGCGTGCGCGCGGTGGCCGAGGCGATGGGCCTCGCGCCGAAGCCCGCGCCGCTCGTCATTACCGTCGGCGGCACCAATGGCAAGGGCAGCACCGTGGCGTTCCTCGAAGCGATCGCGCGCGCGGCGGGCCTGCGCGTGGGCGCCTACACCTCGCCACATCTGTGGCACTTCAACGAACGCATCCGCATCGACGGCGTGGACGCGAGCGATGACGCTCTTGTTGCCGCGTTCGAGCGCATCGACGCCGCGCGCGGCGATACGCCGATCACCTATTTCGAGTACGCCACGCTCGCCGCCTTCGATCTCTTCGAGCGCACCAGACTTGATCTCGCGATCCTTGAAGTCGGGCTTGGCGGACGGCTCGACGCGACGAATCTGATCGACGCCGACGTGGCGGTGATCACCACGGTCGACCTCGACCATATGGCGTACCTCGGCCCCGATCGCGAGAGCATCGGCGCGGAAAAGGCCGGCATCCTGCGCGCCGGCAAGATCGCGGTGCTTGGCGAGAAGGATCCGCCGAGCAGCGTGCTGCGTCGCGCCTACGCGCTCGGCGCCGTCGCCATCCGCGGCCACAGCGATTACCTCATCGATCGCTTCGACAGCCACTGGGTCTGGCGCGAGCCGGGCTTCCAGCTCGAGCTGCCGTACCCGGCGCTGGCCGCGCCGATGCAGGTCGACAACGCCGCCGCGGCGGTGGCCGCGCTGCGCGCCTGCGCGCTGCCGATTTCCGACGACGCCTTTGCTCGCGGGGTTGCGGAAGCGCGGGTGCCGGGCCGCCTGCAGCGCATCGCCGAGGCGCCGGAAACCGTCGTCGACGTCGCCCACAACCCGCAGGGCGCGCGCCAGCTTGCCGCGTGGCTGGCGGCGAATCCGAAGCCGACCGTCGCGGTGTTCGCCGCCCTGGCCGACAAGGACATCGAGGGTGTCGTCGCGCCGCTGGTCCCGCATCTCGAGGCGTGGCATCTGGGCCCGATCACGGACGCGGGTCCGCGTGACCTGCCGGTCGACGCGCTCGCAGCGCGGGTTCGTGCCGGTGGCGCGACGGCCGTCGGCGTGCACCTCAGCCTCGAGGCGGCGCTGCGGGCCGCGCGCGACGCGGCCGGGGAGGGTGGGCGCGTGCTGGTGTTCGGCAGCTTCCACACCGTCGCCGCGCTGGTGCCCCGACCCGCCTGAACCCCGACCGTCGCGGCGGCTGGGGCATGGCGAGTCGAGCGCCTATAATTCCGCGTCCCCTCCGCTCGGAATCTCGATGGACGTCAAGATCAAACAGCGTCTGATCGGCGCGCTGGTGCTCGGTGCGCTGGCGGTGATCTTCATCCCGATGATCGTCATCGGCCCGGAGTCGAAGGGCGCCGCGGACGCGGCCGATGTGCCGATCACCGTGCCGGACGCGCCGGACGGCGAATTCGTGACCCGCGAGATCCCGCTGGGCCCGCCGATGCCGACGCCGGCACCGACGCCCGAGGGCGTGATCGCCGCGGACCCCGCCGATCCGAACGCGCTGGCCACCGTCGACGCGACGGCGAACGTGGCGCCTCGCGTGGATGCGCTCGAAGCCGATACCGCCCCCGCCGCCGTCGCGGTCGACGCCGCGAGCGGACTGCCGACGCCCGTGCCCGCTACGCCGGCGCCGGTTCCGCCGCCGCCCGCCGTCGCATCGACGACCGCGCCGGTTCCGGCAACGCCGGCCCCTGCACCTGCACCTGCGCCGGTGGCGCCAGCGGCCGTCGCCGCCGGGGATTTCAGCGTCACGGCCGGCAGCTTCGGCAACCGCGCGAATGCCGATGCGCTGGTTGCGCGGCTGAAGTCGTCGGGGCTTCCGGCCTACACCGAAGCCGCGCAAGCGAACGGCCAGCCAGCCACGCGCGTCAAGGTGGGCCCGTTCGCCACGCGCGCTGCCGCCGAAGCTGCGCGCGTGCGCACCGCGGCGATTTCCGGCTCCGCCGCGGTCGCGACCGACGATGCCGCGCCGTCGTCGGTGCCCGCCAGCGCCGTGCCGGCACCGACGCGCCCCGCAGCGGCCGCGCCGCGCCCGGCCATCGGCGCCAGCGGCTTCGCCGTGCAGCTCGGCGCGTTCTCCAGCCAGAGCGAAGCGCAGACGCTGGTCGCCCGCGCCCGCGATGCCGGGTTCACCTCGTTCGAGCAGCGCGTGCCGACCGCGAACGGCGTGCTGTGGCGCGTGCGGCTCGGCCCCGCCGCCGATCGCTCCGAAGCCGAGCGCATCCGCACGGAGGCGGCGAGCCGGCTCGGCGTTTCGGGCATCGTCGTCTCCCACCCGTGAGCGGCCTCGACACCGTCATCCTCGTCGTCATCGGGCTCTCGGCGCTGCTCGGCGCCATCCGCGGCATGCTGACGGAAGTGCTGTCGCTGCTGGTCTGGGTGGCGGCGCTGTGGATCACCGTGGCGTTCGGCGACGTCGCCGCGGCCGAATTCACCGGTATCGGGACGCCGCTGCTGCGTTCCCTCGCCGGCTATGGCGCGACGTTCGCGCTGGTGGTCATCGTCGGCAATATCGTCGTCTGGCTGCTGCGCACGCTGCTGCACGGCGCGGGGCTCTCCGGCACCGACCGCGCGCTGGGCTTCGGCTTCGGCGCGGCGCGCGGCTACGCCATCGTGCTGGCCGTCGTGCTGCTGGTGTCGTTCACCCCGTGGTCGCGCGCAACGCTGTGGCGCGAATCGGCGCTGATGCCGGCGTTCACCGCGCCGGCGGGCTGGATCGTCGCGCAGCTCCCCGATGGCTCCGAGCTGGTGGCCTTCGCGGCGCCGGCGCTGAACGCGCTGCCTTCGATGGCGGCCCAGGGCCAAGCCGCGATGGCCGATGCCGCTGGCGCGGCCAGCGGCCCGACGGCCAGTGCGACACCGGGCGCGCTGCCGCCGATCGCTGGCCTCGACATCGCGCATGCGGCGCAGTGGCTGGGCGTGATGCCGCAGGACGGCAATCCGCTGCTGCGGCAGTGGGCGGAGCAGGCGGGCCTCGGTGCCGCGCCGCCGCCGGCTTCGGGTGATCCGGCGCGGATCGCGCCGGGCGCTGCACCGGGCGGCGATCCGGCCAACGTGCGGCAGGACGCGACGGCCGATGGCGACCCCGCCAACGTCAAGAACACCTCTCCGGAGTCGAACTGAATGTGCGGAATCCTCGGCATCGTCGGCCGCAGCGACGTGGCGGCGCGTTTGTACGACGGCCTGACGGTGCTGCAGCACCGCGGCCAGGACGCCGCCGGCATCGCCACGGTCGACGGCTCGCGCTTCCGCCTGCACAAGGGCACGGGCCTCGTCAGCGACGTGTTCGCCGACGACGGCGTGCGCGAGCTCACCGGCCGAATGGGCATCGGCCACTGCCGCTACCCGACCGCCGGTTCGGCCGGCTCCGACGAAGCGCAGCCCTTCTACACCGGCGCGCCCTGGGGCATCGCGCTTGCGCACAACGGCAACCTCATCAACACCGAGGCGCTGCGCCGCGAGGTGTTCGAGCAGGACCGCCGCCACGTCAACACCAGCTCCGACTCCGAAGTGCTGATGCACGTGCTCGCGCACGAACTCGCCGTCCGCGGCGCCTTGACGCCGGCTTCGGCGCTGGCCGCGGTCGGTGCGGTACATCGTCGCTGCAAGGGCGGCTACGCCATCGTTTCGCTGGTGCTGGGCCTGGGCCTTGTCGCGTTCCGCGACCCGAACGGCATCCGCCCGCTGGTGCTGGGCAAGCGTGAGACGCCGCAGGGCGACGAGTACGCCGTCGCCTCGGAGTCGGTCGCGCTCGACCTGCTGGGCTTCAAGCTGGTGCGCGACGTCAAGCCGGGTGAGGCGATCGTCGTCACCGCCGACGGGCAGCTGCATGCGGAAGTCGTCGCTGAACCCGGCCGCTTCGCGCCGTGCATCTTCGAGTTCGTCTACTTCGCGCGGCCCGACTCGATGATCGACAACGTCTCGGTGCACAAGGCGCGCATGCGCATGGGCCAGAAGCTCGGCGAGAAGATCCTGCGCCTGCGGCCGGACCACGACATCGACACGGTGATCCCGATCCCCGATTCCTCGCGCGACGCCGCGCTGGAGATCGCGAACACGCTGGGCATCAAGTATCGCGAGGGCTTCGTCAAGAACCGCTACGTCGGCCGCACCTTCATCATGCCGGGGCAGGAGCTGCGCACGAAGTCGGTGCGCCGCAAGTTGAACCCGATTCCGCTGGAGTTCCGCGACCGCGTGGTGCTGCTCGTCGACGACTCCATCGTGCGCGGCACCACCAGCCAGCAGATCGTGCAGATGGCGCGCGAGGCCGGCGCGCGCAAGGTGTATCTCGCCTCGGCCGCGCCGCCGGTGCGGCATCCGAACATTTACGGCATCGACATGCCGGCTGCCGAAGAGCTCGTCGCTCACGGCCGCAGCGAGGACGAGATCCAGCAGCATCTCGGCTGCGACTGGCTGATCTACCAGGACCTGCCGGATCTCGAAGAGGCCGTCTCCGGCCCGAAGCACCGCATCAGCGGCTTCGACACGTCGTGTTTCTCTGGCGAGTACGTCACCGGCGTGGCGGATGGCTACTTCGACGCGCTGAAGGGCGAACGCAACGACGCGGCCAAGGCCGCGCGCGGCTGAGCATGGACCTGTACGCGGCGGCGGCGGAGTGCCTCGCCACCGCCGATCCGGCGGCGAAATGTTCGAAGACCCTCGAATACGCCGCGGCTTTTTTCAGCGGCGAGCTGCGCGCCGATGCGCAGGCGCTACCGCCGGAACCGATCCGCTTCCCCGGCCGCCCGGAGCGCCCGCTGCTCGTGCATCCCAGGCACCTGCCGAAGCGCGGGCTCGGCAGCGCCGCGGGCCGCGCGGCCTTCCTGCACGCCATCGCGCATATCGAATTGAACGCGGTCGACCTTGCTTGGGACGCGGTGTATCGCTTCCGCGATTTTCCGGCCGACTTCGCCATCGACTTCGTGCGCACCGCCGACGACGAGGCGCGGCACTTCGGATTGCTTGCCGCGCGCATGGCCGAGCTCGGCCACGGCTACGGCGACTTCAACGCCCACAACGGCCTGTGGGAGATGGCGGAGAAAACCGCGCACAGCGCGCTCGCGCGGATGGCCTTGGTGCCGCGCGTGCTCGAGGCCCGCGGCCTCGACGTCACGCCGGGCTTGATCGAACGCCTGCGCGACGTGGGCGATGAAGCGAGCATCGCCGTGCTCGAGGTGATCCTGCGCGAGGAAGTGGCGCACGTGGCGGCGGGTTCGCGCTGGTTCCGCTGGCTGTGCGAGCGCGAGGGCCTGAAGCCCTGGCCGACCTTCGCCGGACTGGTTCGCGCGCACGCCAGCCGGGCGGTGCAGGGGCCGTTCAACTGGGAGGCCCGTCGGCGGGCCGGGTTCGACGACGACGAGATCGCGGCGCTTTCGTCGCTGGCGAATGGCTGAACACTCCGCACGCCTCAGCGGCCGATACAGCAATAGTCAGAATTCGCGCGGCACCGGGTGTGCAGCGCCCGAAAGCCGCGCTAGCCTCACTTCACCCCCCCCCCACGATGCGAGCGCCGCCATGGCTATCGATCTGCTTTCGAATCCCCTCGATGTATCGAACGCCGCCGGTTCCGACGGCCGTCGCATCGGCGACGCGCTGTTCGATGCCGCCGCCGAACGCCTGCGCGGACTGCCGCCGGAGCGCTTCGAGTCGCTTGAGGAACTCCGCGCCACCGCCCAGGCCATTGCCGACGAAGCCAAGTCGCACGGACTGACGGCCATCGACCACCTGCTCGGCAACGACGATCTCTCGGCGTTCCACGCCGTGCAGGGCAGCCTCGACGATCCGGCCGCGCTGCGCGCCTATGTCGGTCGCGCGCAGTTCCTGTCGCACGCGGCCCGCACGCGCAGCCTTGAGGTGGTCGGCGATCGCCTGCGTGAGACCGGCAACGGCGTCGTCGCCAGCGCCGGCGGCCTGTGGAACGGCGTCGTGCGCGGCCTCGACCAGAACGGCGACGGCAAGCTCGGGCTCGATGACGTCGGCGCGTTCTTCACCCGCACGCTCGACCAGAACGGCGACGGCAAATTGAATCTCGCCGACGTTGGCGCGCTGTTCGACCAGACCGGCGACGGCAAGTTCGGCCTTGACGACGCCGCCGTGCTGATCGGCGGCCTGTTCGGTGGGCGTCGCCGCTGAGATTTCCCGGCGCGTCATAAGCACATGCCCCGCCGGCGTTTCCGCTGGCGCCGTGGCGTGACCTGCAATACCGGGCATGAGTGCCCGCCACGCCACGCTTTTTCCCGCGGCTATTGCCGTCGTCGCCGCTCTGCTGCTGGCCTGCGATCGCCCGCCCGAGGGCGGCGGCGCGCCGGACCGCCGCCATCGGACCGTCGAGCTGCTCAACGTCAGCTACGACCCGACGCGCGAGTTCTACCAGGACGTCAACGTCGCCTTCGCGGCGCAGTGGAAGGCGAAGACCGGCGACGACCTCCGTATCCAGACCTCGCACGGCGGCTCCGGCAAGCAGGCCCGATCGGTCATCGACGGCCTGCGCGCCGACGTGGTGACGCTGGCGCGGTCCGGCGACATCGACAACATCGCGACGAACGCCCGCTCGCTGCCCGCGAACTGGCAGACCCGGCTGCCGAACAACAGCTCGCCGTACACCTCGACGATTGTTTTTCTCGTGCGGAAGGGCAACCCCAAGGCGGTCCGCGACTGGGGCGATCTCGCGAAGCCCGGCGTGGCCGTGGTGACGCCGAACCCGAAAACCTCCGGCGGCGCGCGCTGGAACTACCTCGCGGCTTGGGCCTGGGGGCAGCGTGCGTTCGCGAACGACGACGCGAAGATCCGCGACTTCGTGGGCCGCGTGTATCGCAACGCGCCGCTGCTCGACACCGGCGCGCGCGGTTCGACCACCACCTTCGTGCAGCGCCGCATCGGCGACGTGCTGATCGCGTGGGAGAACGAGGCGCTGCTGGTGCTGGCGCAGCCCGGCGGTGATGCGTACGAGCTCGTCGTGCCCTCGCTGTCGATCCATGCGGAACCTCCGGTCGCGCTGGTCGATCGCAACGTCGACGCCCGCGGCACGCGCGCCGCCGCCCAGGCCTACCTCGAGTTCCTCTACACGCCGCAGGGGCAGGCGCTCGCTGCGAAGCACCACTTCCGGCCGTCGCGTCGTGAGGGTATCGAGGCCACGCTGCTGGCGAAGTTCAAGCCGCTCGAACTCGTCGACATCGCGCACTTCGGCGGTTGGGCGAGCGCGCAGAAGATGCACTTCGCGGAAGGCGGCGTGTTCGACCAGATCTTCCAGCCTGGCGCGCGCTGAACCGCGATGAGCGCCGTAATCGAGCGAACGCCGGTGGAAACCTTGTCGTCACCGGCATCGGCCCGTGGGGCCGCGCCGCGCCCGCGCTGGCGTGACCCGGTGCCGGGCTTCGGTCTGACGCTGGGACTTTCTTTGGCGTGGCTGGGCGCGGTGATCCTGCTGCCGCTTTCGGCGCTCGCGCTGCGCAGCCTCGACCTCGGCCTCGACGGCTGGTGGCAGCTGCTGCTGAACGAGCGCGTGCAGAAGGCGCTGTGGCTGAGTTTTTCCACCGCGTTCATCGCGGCCGGCATCGCCTCCGTCGTTGGCACGCTGCTGGCCTGGGTGCTGGTGCGCTACCGCTTCCCCGTCCGACGGCTGATGGATGCGATGGTCGATCTGCCGTTCGCGCTGCCGACCGCCGTCGCCGGCATCGCGCTGACGGCGCTGTATTCCGGCACCGGCTGGGTCGGGCAGTTCCTCGAGCCGCAGGGCATCGTCATCGCGCAGCGGCCGGCCGGCATCGTGCTCGCACTCGTTTTCATCGGCCTGCCGTTCGCGGTGCGCACCCTGCAGCCCATCCTCGAAACCGCGACGCGCGAGTTCGAAGAAGCCGCGGCCACGCTCGGCGCGTCGCGCTGGACCATCGTGCGCCGCGTGGTGTTCCCGCCGCTGGTGCCGGCGCTGATCACCGGCTTCAGCCTCGCTTTCGCACGCGGCCTGGGCGAGTACGGTTCGGTGATCTTCATCGCCGGCAACATCCCGTTCGTTTCCGAGATCGCGCCGCTGCTGATCATCATCCGGCTGGAAGAGTTCGACTACGCCGGCGCCACCGGCATCGCCACGCTGATGCTGGGGATGAGCTTCGTCACGTTGCTGCTGTTGAACCTGCTGCAGCGGAAGACGCGTCATGGGTGAGTCTGAACTCCGCGTCGCGCATCGCAGCGACGCCGCCCTCGACGAGCCGCTGTGGCTGCGCGTCACGCTGATCCTGCTGGCCATCCTGCTGATGGCCGCGCTCGTGCTGCTGCCGCTGCTCGTCGTTATGGTCGAGGCCTTCGCTCAAGGGCTGCAGGCATGGTGGGCGGCGGTCGACGAGCCGGACGCGCGCGCCGCGATCGCGCTGACGCTCACTGTCGCCGCCATCGCCGTGCCGCTGAACGCGGTGTTCGGCCTCGCGACGGCGTGGGCGGTGACGAAGTTCGAGTTCCGCGGCAAGCGTCTGCTGCTGTCGCTGGTGGACCTGCCGTTCGCGATCTCGCCGGTGGTTTCGGGCCTCGTGCTGGTGCTGCTGTTCGGCGCACACGGCTGGTTTGGCGCATGGCTGCAGGAGCACGATATCCAGATCCTGTTCGCCACGCCTGGCATCGTACTGGCGACGGTTTTCGTGACCTTTCCCTTCGTCGCGCGCGAGCTGATCCCGCTGATGGCCACGCAGGGTCGCGATGAAGAGGAGGCCGCGGCCTCGCTCGGCGCCGGCGGCCTGCGGCTGTTCTGGCGCGTCACGCTGCCCAACATCAAGTGGGCGCTGCTGTACGGCGTGTTGCTGTGCAACGCCCGCGCGATGGGCGAGTTCGGCGCAGTGTCGGTAGTTTCCGGCCACATCCGCGGGCTCACCAACACGCTGCCGCTGCAGGTCGAAATCCTGCACGGCGAGTTCCAGTTCCAGGCGGCTTTCGCGGTCGCTTCGCTGCTCACCCTGCTGGCCCTCGTCACCCTCGTGGCGAAGGCTTGGCTCGAACACCGCCACGGCGACGCCCTCGCCCTCGGCGCGCGCCACTGAGGACACCGCCATGCAGCTCACCCTCGAAGGCCTGTCGAAGCACTTCGCCGACACGGTCGCATTGAACAACGTTGACCTCGAAGTCGGCAGCGGCGAACTGATCGCGCTGCTGGGCCCGTCCGGTTCGGGCAAGACCACGCTGCTGCGCGCGATTGCCGGCCTGCTACCGGTCGACGCCGGCCGCATCCTGTTCGGAGACCTCGATGCGACGTCGCTGAGCTTGCGCGAACGCCGCGTGGGTTTCGTGTTCCAGCACTACGCGCTGTTCAAGCATCTGACTGTCGCCGAGAACATCGCCTTCGGGCCGGAAAGCCAGCCGCGTCGTGAGCGCCCGTCAAAAGCCGAGATCGCACGACGCGTCGACGAGCTGCTGGTGCGTATGCAGCTCGCTGGATACGGTGGCCGCTACCCGGAGCAGCTCAGCGGCGGGCAGCGGCAGCGCGTGGCGCTGGCTCGCGCGCTGGCGATCCAGCCGAGGCTGCTGCTGCTCGACGAGCCCTTCGGCGCGCTCGACGCCAAGGTGCGTGTCGAGCTGCGGCGCTGGCTGCGGCAGGTGCACGACGACACCGGCCACACCACGCTGTTCGTCACCCACGACCAGGAAGAAGCGCTGGAGCTCGCCGATCGCGTGGTGGTGTTCAACGCCGGCCGCATCGAGCAGGTCGGCACGCCGGACGCCGTGTATCGCCATCCGAACAGCCGCTTCGTGTTCGACTTCATCGGCCGCGGCGGACGCATCGACGGCGAACTGGTGGCTGAAGGCTTCCGCGTGCCCGGCGTCGACGCGGTGGTGCCGGTATCGCGGCGCATCGGCGGTACGTCCGGCCCGGCAGGTCTGCACCTGCGGCCATACGAATTGCGCGTGGTCGATGAGGGCGGGTCGGCCGACGGCGCGGGTTCGCGCGGAATCCCCGCGGAAGTGCGCGGCCTGCGCCGCATTGGCGCGCGCAACACGCTGGAGCTCAGCGTGGCCGGGCAGGGCGGGCTGATCGAAGTCGACGTCGACGCTGCGCAGCGGCTGCCGCAGCGCGGCGAGCGCGTGCGCCTGCAGCCGGTGGGCGGCGTCGCGTTCGCGGGATAGCCGCTTCGGCCCCTCAGGCCGGGCGAGTCAGCGCGAACCCATCGCCATCGACGCGCAACACCGAGCCCTGCTCGTACCAGTCACCGAGCACGATGCGCTGGCCCATGCCCGAGGGCAGATTCACCGCGTGCATCGCCGGGCGGTGCGTGTGGCCGTGGATCAGCCGCCGCACGCCGTAGAAGGCCATCACGCGCTCGACTTCTGAAGGCGTGACGTCGCCGATCGTTTCGTCGCGGCCCGACTGAGCGGCGGCGCTCGCAGCGCGCGCCCGTGCGGCGAACGCGCGGCGGGCGGCCAGCGGCTGCGACAGGAACGCGGCCTGCCACGTCGGGTCGCGTACCTGCCGGCGGAACGTCTGGTACGCCACGTCGTCGAGGCACAGCAGGTCGCCGTGCATCAGCAGCGTCGGCTCACCGCCCAGCAGGATCACTGCCGGGTCGGCGAGCAGCGCCCAGCCCGCGCGCGCGGCGTAGTCGGTGCTGACAAGAAAGTCGCGATTGCCGCGCATGAACGCGACGGGCACCCCGGATTCGCTCAAGCCCCGCGTCGCCGCGGCCACGCGATTCGCGATCTCGCCGTCGTCGTCGTCGCCGACGAAGGCTTCGAACAGATCGCCGAGGAGGTAAACGGCCTCGGCCTCGCGCGCCTCGCCGGCGCAGAAGGCCTCGAACTGCGCCGTGATCTCGGGCCGCGACTCGTCGAGATGCAGGTCGGAGAGGAACAGCGTCGTCATTCGTCCGCACCGGGCAGGCGCACGGCGCGCTCGATGACGATCGGCGTCGTCGGCACCCGAGCGGCGAACGGGCCCTGTGCCCCGGTTTCGACATTGCGCATCCGGTCGACGACCTCCATGCCTTCGACCACGCGACCGAACACCGCGTAGCCGGCACCGATCGCGTTGGAGGCATCCACCGGGTCGAGCTGCGGGTTGTCGACGACGTTGATGAAGAACTGCGCCGTTGCCGAATCCCTGGTGTCCGGGCGACGCGCCGCCGCGATGGTGCCGCGCAGATTCGAGAGCCCGTTGCCCGCCTCGAGCGGCACCGGCGCGCGGTCGGGCTTTGGCTGCAGATCGGGCGTGTAGGCACCGCCCTGCACCAGCAGATTCGGCACCACGCGATGGAACACCGTGCCGTTGTAGTGGCCGGACTCGACGTAGCCGAGGAAGTTCGCGACGGTCTGCGGCGCTTTCGCGGCATCGAGCTCGAGGACGATGCGGCCCAGGCTGGTGTCCAGCGCCACGCGCTCGGGCGGCACCGATACGGTGGCCGCATCGGCCGCCGGGCGAGCCGCCGTCGCCGTCGCCGGGTTCGACGTGGCCGCCAGCATCGAGGGCAGGGCCAGCAGCAGGGCGGCGAACGTCAGGCGCATGGATCGGCCTTGGTGTGAAGACGGGAGTGCCGGGATTATGCGGCGGCGGAGTCGACGTACACTAGCGCCCCTCGCGCTGGCCCCGGCCAGCGCGATCCCGTTCTGGACGCCGGCTCCGCACCGGCGCATCTCTGTTCCCGAGTCGGCCGCACCCATGACCTGTCGCACCCGCTTCGCCCCCAGCCCCACCGGCTACCTGCACATCGGCGGCGCGCGCACCGCGCTGTACTGCTGGCTGGAATCGCGCAGCCGCGGCGGCCAGTTCGTCCTGCGTGTCGAGGACACCGACCAGGAGCGCAGCACGCCGGAAGCCGTGCAGGCGATCCTCGACGGCATGGCGTGGCTGGGGCTGAATCCGGACGAAGGCCCGATTTACCAGACCCATCGCCTCGACCGCTATCGGCAGGTCGCCAGCGAGCTGGTGCAGGCCGGCAAGGCCTACTACGCCTACGAGACCAAGGACGAGATCCAGGCCGCGCGCGACGCCGCGATGGCGGCCGGCATCAAGCCGCGCTACGCCGGCAAGTACCGCACGGAAAACGCGCCCTACCGCGACGACCCGAACCGCGTCATCCGCTTCCGCAACCCGGAAGGCGGCAGCGTGGTCTTCCACGACGCCGTCAAGGGCCGCATCGAGTGGGCCAACGCCGAGCTCGACGACCTCGTCATCGAGCGTTCGGACGGCTTCCCGACCTACAACTTCGCGGTGGTGGTCGACGACCTGGACATGCGGATCACCGACGTGATCCGCGGCGACGACCACGTCAACAACACGCCGCGCCAGATCAACATCTACGACGCCCTCGGTGCGAAAGCGCCGCGCTTCGCGCATCTGCCGATGATCCTCGGGCCGGATGGCACGAAATTGTCGAAGCGCCACGGCGCGGTCAGCGTGATGCAGTGGCGCGACGACGGCTACCTCCCGCACGCGCTGCTGAACTACCTCGTGCGCCTCGGCTGGAGCTACGGCGACCAGGAGATCTTCTCGCTCGCCGACATGGTGCGGCTGTTCCGCGTCGAGGACGTCAACCACAGCGCCTCGCGCTTCGACCGCGACAAGCTCGACTGGCTCAACCAGCACTACTTCAAGACCGATGACCCGGCCGCCACGGCAGTGCATCTCGAGTGGCACCTGCGCGACCAGGGCCTGGACCCGACGCGCGGCCCGAAGCCAGCCGAGGTGGTCGTGGCGCTCGCCGAGCGCTGCAAGACGCTGAAGGAAATGGCCGAGCGCGCCCGCGTCTGGTACGCGCCGCTGGCCGACTACGACAGCGCCGCCGTCGACAAGCACCTTGTCGAGGCCGCTGCGGCGCCGCTCGCCGATTTCCGCGGCCGCATCGCCACACAGGCGGAATGGTCGCCGGCCGCCGTGCAGCAGAGCCTCGCCGGCAGCGTCGAAGCGCTCGGCATCGGCATGGGCAAGCTCGCGCAGCCGCTGCGCGTGGCGATCACCGGCACGCAGGTCAGCCCGTCAATCGAGCACACGGTGTACTTGGCCGGTCGCGACGAGGCCCTGAAGCGCATCGACGCCGCATTGCAAAAGATCGCCGAGCGCACGCCCTGATCGCGGCGCTCGCGCTAGGCTTCGTCCATGGCCAAGGTCAAATCCAAGCCCGCTGCTGCCGCGCACGCCTGCGCCCACCCCGAGCTGCACACGCACGGCGCAGCCGAGTTCGTGCGCGCCGTTGAGCAGGCCTGCCGCGAACGCGGCCTGAACCTCACGCCGATCCGCGCCGAGGCGCTGAAGCGCATCGCCGAGGCCGGCAAGCCCATCAAGGCCTATGACCTGCTCGAGCGCATGCGCGGCGGGCCGGGGGCGTCCGCCCCGCCGACGGTCTACCGCGCGCTGGATTTCCTGCTCGAACACGGCTTCATCCATCGACTGGTGTCGATCAACGCCTTCCTCGCCTGCCACCACCCGCTGGCCGGCCACGTGGTGCCGATCCTGATCTGCAAGGCCTGCGAATCGGCGCAGGAACTCGAGGACGAGAGCATCGCGGCCGGCCTCGATGCGCTGGCGCGCGCGCAGCGCTTCGAACCCGCGTCGTCGTACCTCGAAGTGCTCGGCGTTTGCGCGCGCTGTGCCGCGCGGGCTGACGGATGAGCCCGCCGGTGGCACGACGTCGCCCGCTGTCGCGCCTGCGGGACGCCGTGAGCGTGGCGCTGCTCGCGACCGCCGCCGCGGCCGTGCTCCCCGCGGCAGCGCAGGACTACCCCACCGATGCGCCACGCGCGGCCACGCCCGTGGGCCCGAAGCCGCCGCCGCTGATCGCCGCGCCAGCCTCGCCGGAGGCGCCCGAAAGCAGCGAGCTGATCACGCCTTTCCAGATGCTCGACCGCTTCGTGCTGCCGGGCTCGCGCCAGCGGCTGTCGTGGCGGCCGCCCGACAGCATTGGTCGCGGCGAGCTGCCCAGCCCGATCACGGTCGTGCACGGCGCGAAACCCGGCCCGGTGCTGTGCCTGATCGCCGGCATCCACGGCGACGAATTGAACGGCATCGAGGTGGCGCGCCGCATCGGCGAGGAAGTCGATGCCACGCGGCTCAGCGGCACGCTGATCGTCGCGCCGATCGTCAACGTCTTCGGCTTCACGCGCAACAACCGCTACCTGCCGGACCGCCGCGACCTGAACCGGCACTTCCCGGGGACGCGCAGCGGCAGCATCGCCTCGCGCCTCGCGCACGGCTTCTTCAACGACGTCGTGCGGCGCTGCGATGCGCTGGTCGATTTCCACACCGGCTCGTTCCAGCGCAGCAACCTGCCGCAGATCCGCGCCGACCTGACCAACCCCGACGTGCTCGAGTTCACCCGCGGTTTCGGCAACACGCTGGTGCTGCACAGCCCGGGCGCGCGCGGCATGCTGCGGCTCGCGGCGGTCGGCACCGGTATCCCGGCGGTGACGTTCGAAGTCGGCGCGCCGCACTTCCTCGAGGAGGAGCACATCGCGCCCGCGGCGGACGCGATCCGCTCGCTGATGCACCGGATGGCGATGCTGGAATCGGAGGCGCACGCCGGCGACGACGCCGGCGACGACGCCGGCACGACGCCGATCTACCAGGAGTCGAGCTGGGTGCGCACCAACGCCTCCGGCTTCCTGTTCAGCGCCGTGCGCCTGGGCCAGCAGGTGAAGCCAGGCCAGGCCCTCGGCCATGTGGTTGATCCGGTGACCAGCCGCCGCACCGAGATCCTGGCGCCGTTCCCCGGCCGCGTGCTCGGCATGTCCTTGAACCAGCAGGTGTTGCCGGGCTACGCCGCCTTCCACATCGGCAAGCTCAGCAGCGAGCAGCAGGCCGTTGTCGCCGCGGCGGAAGCCCTCGCGCGCCGCGCCTCGGCAGGCGAGGACGTTGGCGAAGACCCGTCGGATCGCCCCGACGCCGAAGCCGGCACCGAGGAGGAGCGCGAGTAATCGCTCGCGCTCCCTGCGACGATCAGAAGAACACGCGGAGCCCGGCCGTCAGGTTGCGGCCCATCAGCGGCGCCACGTCCTTCAGGAACGAGGTGTGCACGCGCGCTTCCTCGTCGGTCAGGTTGCTGCCCTGCAGGTAGGCCTCCCAGCCGAAGGTCTGCGTGTCCCAGTGGTAGGCGACCTGCGCGTTGACCAGCGTGTAGCCGGCGGTGCGCGTCTCGCCTTCGGCCACGTCGTCCTGCGACTGGTATCGCACGGCGCCGAGGCCCGCGCGCCAGGCGTCCAGCGTCCAGCCGAGGTCGAGGCCGAAGCGGCCCGGCGCGATGCGCGGCAGGTTGCCGCCGGCGTCCAGCTCGCCGGTCACGCCGTCGGCGAAGCCGCGCAGCGTCCACGTGCCATTCGCGGCCTCCGCCAGCGTCACCGTGCCCTCGATCTCCCAGCCGCGGAAGTCGGCGTCGGCCTGCGTCCACAGGCGCACCGGCAGTTCGTCGATTTCCAGGCCGGTTTCGGCGAGGAAGATGAAGTCGTCGAAGCGCGTCTGGTAGATCGCCGCGCGGCCTTCGAAGCGCTCGCCGTGCAGGTGGGCGCCGATCTCGATGCGGTCGGCCTGCTCGGTGTCGAGGAACGGGTCGCCAATTTCGTAGGTCGAGGTGGCCACGTGCGTGCCTTCGGCGAACAGCTCCTCGGCGCTCGGCGCGCGCTCGGCGCGGTCGAGGTTCAGTGAGAGGTGCCACAGTTCGGCCGGGGCCCAGCGCAGGCCGATCGAGCCGCTCGTCGTGTCGAAATCACGCTCCAGCAGGCCGTCCGTCAGCGCGACATCGATGCGGTCGTGACGGGCGCCGAGTTCGATCTTGAAGCTGCCGAACTCGCGCTCCTGCATCACGAACACGCCGCGGTCGCGGCTGGTGGTCGGCGGCACGAAGGCCTCGTCGCCGATGGCTTCGAAGTCGCGGTCGCCGTACTGCAGGCCGACGGCGCCGTTCCAGCCCCAGATCTCGTTCTGCACCGCCTCGAGGCGGGCCTCGGTGGCATCGTTGATGAAGCGCGTGCCGACCTCCGGGCCTTCGAATTCGACGTGCTCGTACTCGTTGAAGGTGGCGTTCAGCGCGACCTGCTTCAGGAACCCGAGGTCGTTGACGCCGAAGCGCAGGTCGGAGCGGTTCTGGTCGAGCTCGATGCGCACGCCGCCTTCCTCTTCCTCGCCGCCTTCCTCCTCGTGGTGGCCGTGCCCGCCCGGGATGCCGTAGTCGGTGCCGTAATTCGACAGCGCGCCGCCGAAGAACACGCGGTCGCCGAGGTAGGCGAAGCCGCCGGAGAGGGCGCGGCTGCTGGTTGCCGAGTTCTCGAGCGTGTCGCGCTCGAACTCTGCGGGGTCCTCGCCTTCCTCGATCTCCTCGGCGCGCAGGTCGGCGGAGTAGACGAAGTCCGGGATGTCGATGTCGCCGGTGTCGCGCAGCAGGCCGTCGAGGTGCCAGGCGACGTTGCCGCCGCCGCCATCAAGGCGGAACAGCCCGGCCTTCTCGTCATTGCCGGTACCGGTGCGCAGCTCGGCGCGACCGGAGGCCGGGCGATCGGCGCGCTCGGTGGGAATGCGGCCGTCGACGACGTTCACCGCGCCGCCGATGGCGCCGTTGCCGAAGAACAGGTTGGCCGGGCCCTTCAGCACTTCGATGCTGTCGGCGAGGAAGGGCTCGATCGACACCGCGTGGTCGACGCTGACGGTGGAGACGTCGAGCGACGAGAGGCCGTTCGCCAACACCGACACGCGCGCGCCGTCGAGGCCGCGGATGATCGGGCGGCCGACGCCGGGGCCGAAGTGGCTGCTCTGCACGCCGGGAATCGAGGCGACGGTTTCACCGAGCGTGCCGGCGCGACGGTCGTCGAGCGCGAGGCCGGAAAGCACGTCGACCGGCTTCACCAGCTGGTCGAGCGCGGTATCGAGCGGGCTGGCGGTGACCTTCACTTCGTCGAGCTGGCGCGCTTCCTCGCGGGCGGCCTGCGTGGTGTGCGGATGCGTGCCTTCGGAAGCGAAGGCGGGCACGGACAGCGCGGCGAGGATGGACAGGGTGAGGGCGGAACGCACGGGCGAGCGGGACATGGACGACATCCGGTAGGGAAAGGATTCGGGGGGAACGCGCTGATGTTATAGTATTGCGCTATCGACTCAACCGCCCGGAAGTCATGGCGCGCTCCCATCCCCCGCACAGCCCGGCCGCCGAAGCGCGCGGCCGCTGGTACGACCGTCTCGGCGCGGGCGTGGCGACGCTGTGCGCGGTGCACTGCGCGCTGCTGCCGCTGGCGATGGTGTTCCTGCCGGCGCTCGGGCTTGAATTCCTCGCCTCGCACGAATTCGAGGGCTTCTTCCTCGCTTTCACCACGCTGTTCGCGATCCTGTCGGTGGGCCACAGCCTGCGCGCACACGGCCGCTTCTATGCGTGGCCGCTGCTGCTCGCGGGCCTCGCCATCCTGTTCGCGGAGCGCTTCATCCCGGTGATCCACGAGCACACCGTGCTGCATGCGATCACGATGACCACCGCGGGCACGCTGGTGGCGGCCGCGCACCTGCTGAACCTGCGCCTGGCCCACGGCCGCTCGACGACTGCCCCGGGCGCCCGCGACACCGCGGCGGACGCCCCTGCGGAAAGCCCGGGTGCTACAATCGCGCCCCTTTCCGATCAACCAACCAAGCATTCAGGAGTGTCCCATGGGTAAGGGTGACCGCAAGACCGCCAAGGGCAAGCGCTACAACGCGTCCTACGGCAACGCGCGTCCGCACCAGGCCGTCGTCAAGGCCGGTACGACCGCGGTGAAGGCCGCCCCGGCGAAGGCCGCTCCGGCCGCCAAGAAGGCCCCGGCCAAGAAGGCGCCGGCGAAGAAGGCCTCGGCCTGATCCCGCACCAGGCGCGCTGAGCGCCGACGTGGTCCGCAACGCCCCGCCTCGCGCGGGGCGTTTGCGTTTCAGGCCGGGCGGATCGCGGAACCGACCTCTCGGCCCGCCGCCCAGAGCCGCAGCGGCCGCACGTCGCCGAGCCAGTAGCTGAGCTCGGTCGGATGCCGCAGCGGCCACAGCGCGAGGTCGGCGCGCCGGCCCGGCGCGAGCACGGCGCGGTCGTCCAGACCCAGCGCGCGGGCCGCGTGCTGGGTGGCGCCGCGCAGCGCTTCTTCGGGCGTCAGCCGGAAGTGCGTGCAGGCCAGCGACATCGCCAGCGGCAGCGAGCACAGCGGCGACGTGCCGGGATTGAGGTCGGTGCTGACCGCCATCGGCACGCCGTGCTGGCGGAACGCGGCGATCGGCGGCTGTTTCGTCTCGCGCAGGCAGTGGTAGCTGCCCGGCAGCAGCACGGCCAAGGTGCCGGCGGCGGCCATCGCGGCGACGGCCTCGTCGCTGGTGTACTCGACGTGGTCGGCGGAGAGGCCGTTGAACGCCGACACCAGCGCGGCACCGCCGCCGTCGCTGAGCTGGTCGGCGTGCAGCTTTACCGGGAGGCCAAGCGCCGTGGCGGCGTCGAACACGCGACGGGTCTGCGCGGCGCTGAAGCCGATGCGCTCGCAGAACGCGTCGACGGCGTCGACGAGGCCGTCGGCGTGCAGGCGCGGCAGCCAGTCGATCAGGGCGTCGATGTAGTCGTCGCTGCGTCCGGCGAACTCCGGCGGCAACGCATGTGCGCCGAGAAAGGTGGTGCGCACGCTGATGCCGAGCGCGCTGCCGATGCGGCGCGCGACGCGCAGCATCTTGGCCTCGTCGGCGAGCGTGAGGCCGTAGCCCGACTTGATCTCGAGCGTGGTGCAGCCGCTCGCGACCAGCGCCTGCGCGCGCGGCAGCGACTCGCAGAACAGCGCGTCGTCATCGGCGGCGCGGGTGGCGCGCACGGTCGAAAGAATGCCGCCGCCAGCTTTCGCGATGGCCTCGTAGCTCGCGCCGTTGAGGCGTTGCTCGAACTCGGCTGCGCGGTCGCCGGCGAACACCAGATGGGTGTGGCAGTCGACGAGGGCGGGGGTGAGCAGGGCCTGCTGGCCGTCGATGGCGTCGAGGCCGCCGAGTTCCGCGGGAAGTCTGGCGGCGTCTCCGGCATACGCGATGCGTCCGTCGAGCACCGCGACGGCGCCATTCTCGAGCGGCGCGTAGCCGTCTGCATCGTCGAGCGTGACGAGGCGGGCGTTGTGCAGGAGAAACGTCGATGGGCTCACAGGGCTGGTCGCGCAGGGCGTCGACGCGAAGCATAGCCGCCAAGCCGGTGCGCGGCCCGCTGCGCCGTCGCGGCATCGCCTGCCATCAACACCTTGCAACCCGTAGCATGGAGGCCCTCCCACGCGAGTCCGACCGATGCCCCTGCTGCACGCCGATGCGCTGTTCGATGGCCGCGAGTGGCGCACGGGGATCGCGCTGCCGGTCGACGTCGAAACGCGCGGCGCGTGGGCGGTGCCGGGCATCGCCAACCTGCATTCGCACGCGTTCCAGCGGGCGATGGCCGGCCTGACCGAGCGCCAGCAGTCGGAGGCCGACAGCTTCTGGACCTGGCGCGAGTGGATGTACCGCTTCGCGGCCACGCTTTCGCCGGACGACGTGCACAGCATCGCGCGGCAGCTCTACGTCGAGATGCTGGAAGCGGGCTACACGTCGGTGTGCGAGTTCCACTACCTGCACCACGACGTCGACGGGCGGCCCTACGCGCCGGCGGCGGCGATGGCCGAGGCGATCGTCGCCGCGGCGGCGGAGGCGGGCATCCGGCTCACGCTGCTGCCCGTGCTGTACCAGCGCGGCGGCTTCGATGGCCGCTCGCTGTCCGCGCGGCAGCAGCGTTTCGGGCATTCGACGGACGCCTTCCTGCGGCTGGTGGATGATCTGCGGCGGAAGGCCTCATCGGGGGCATCGCCGCACGCCGTGCCACGCGCGCCGACCCTTCGCGTCGGCGTGGCCTTCCACAGCCTGCGCGCGGTGGACCTGCCGACGATGCGCGAGGTGCTGGCCGCGCTCGATGAGCCAGGCCTGCCGGTGCACCTGCACATCGCCGAGCAGCAGGCCGAAGTGGCGGACTGCCTCGCCACGCATGGCCGTCGCCCGGTACGTTTTTTGCTGGACGAGCTGCCGGTCGATGCGCGCTGGACGCTGGTGCACGCCACGCACATCGACGACGGCGAAGTGCGCGGCATTGCCGCCAGCGGCGCGACGGTGGCGATCTGCCCGACGACGGAAGCCAACCTCGGCGACGGCCTCTTTCCGCTGCGCGCGTTTCTCGCGGCGGGCGGCCGCTACGGCATCGGCTCGGACAGCCACGTGTCGGTGTCGCCGGTGGAGGAGCTGCGCTGGCTCGAGTACGGCCAGCGCCTTGTCGAGCAGAAGCGCAGTCGCGCGCTGCTCGGGCCGGGCAGCACGGCGGAGGCGATGCTGCGCGCGGTGGCCGCATCGGCGGCCGCGTCGACGGGGCAGCGCGTGGGTGTGATCGACGGCGATGCGGCGAATGACCTGCTCGTGCTCGATGCCGATGCGCCGGCGATGGTCGGCGCCACGCGCGACGATGCGCTGGATCGCTGGGTGTTCTGCGGCAACCGGCCGCTGATGCGCGAGGTGTTTGTCGGCGGGCGTCGCGTGGTCAGCGACGGCCGCCATCCGCTGCGCGAGACGGCCGCGTCGAGCTACGCCGCGACGCTGCGCCGCCTGCTGTCGAGCTGAGCGCCGCGCGCAAGCGCCTGCCCGGCGGCGATCACGTCGCTGAGCACGCCGGCCGCGGAGATGTCGGGGCCGGCGCCGGGGCCGCCGAGCCACAGCGGCCGCTCGTGCTGCAGCTCGGTTTCGATGCGCACGAGGTTCTGCCCGGCGGGCAGCGTCGCGAACGGCGAGGTGGCGTCGAGCTCGCGCAGCGCGATGCGAGCGCCGCTGGCGTCGACCTCGGCGAGGATCGCCCAGCGTTTTCCGGCCGCTTTCGCCGATGCAACGCGTTCTGCCCACCGAGCGTCTTCGGCATCGAGATGCCTGCGCCAGTCGTTCGGATACGTTGCCGCGCCCTCCGCGAACGGGGTCACCGCGACGTCGTGCGGTTCGATGGCGAAGCCGGCCTCGCGGGCCAGCACCAGCAGCTTGCGCACGAGGTCTTCCGCGCGCAGGTCTTCGCCGGCGTCGGGCTCGGTGTAGCCGAGCGCCTGCGCCGCCGCGAGCGCCTCCGAGAATCGCTGGCCGCCGTGCAGGCGTTCGAGCAGGAAGCTCAACGAGCCGGACAGCACGCCTTGGATGGCGCGCACGCCCTCGCCGCGGAGTGCCAAGTCGCGCAGCGGCCCGAGGATCGGAATCGCCGCGCCGACCGTCGTTTCGAAGCGATAGGGCGCGCCGCTCGCCGCCGCCGCGCGTTGGATCTGCCGATAGAACGCCAGCTCGCGCGCGTTGGCGCGCTTGTTCGCGGTGGCGATGCCGAGCCCATTCGCGAGCCACTCCGGGTAGCGCGCGGCGATGGCGTCGCTGGCCGTGCAGTCGACGACCAGTGCGGGCGCATGGCGCGGCGACGGCAGGTGGGTGAACAGGGCTTCGATCTCGTCGTCACGGCGCGGCCGCAGCGCGCCGTCCAGCCGGTCAGGCGCGAGGCCCTCGAGGTCGTAGGCGAATCCGCGGCGATCAAAGGCGGCGAGCAACCGCAGGTCGAGCCCGCTGCGTCGCGCGATCGCGGCCTGCTGGAGCGCCAGCCGCTGCCGGAATGCGGTGCCGACCTGCCCGCGGGCGCCGATCAGCACGAGGTCGATGCGCGCCCCGGGCGTGGCGACGTGCGGGGCGATGGGAGAGGCGAGGGCGGTCGGGACGGCGGCGAGGGGCATGGGCGACTCCATATATCGTTCAATCAAGATGGAAAGATAAATAAGCGGCGTCCAGTGACGATTCGGCATAAGCCCCCGGGAGACACCGACGGCCGGGGCACCGACCGTGCGCGGCGCACGGCAGGCCCGCACGGGCGCTGAACGAAACAGGGACGCGGCCTTAACCCGCGCCGGCGCCTCGGTGGCTACGGTGCGCGGCCCGCTAGCAAGGAACGGCATGAGCCCGGATTTCGCCTTCACGTTCGGTATCGAAGAGGAGTTCTTTCTCGTCAATCCGCGCACCCGCGGCCTGATGGCTCGCGTGCCGAAGACCTACCTGAAGGCCTGCCGCGCGCGGCTCGGCGACGTCGTCGCGCCGGAGCTGCTGCAGTCGCAGATCGAAGTCGCGACGCCGATTCTTTCTGATTTCACCGAAGCGGCCGAGACGCTCGACCGCTGCCGCGCCGGGCTCGCCGAAGTGGCCGAGGCCATGAACTACCGGCTCGTCGCCGCGGGCACGCACCCCAGCTCGCACTGGGCCGGGCTCGAGGCCACCGAGAAGCCCCGCTACGCGCGGCTGATGGCCGATTTCGGCATCGTCGGGCGGCGCAATGTGCTGTGCGGCCTGCACGTGCACGTCGCGGTGCCGCCGGGCGTCGACCGCGTCGTGGTGATGAATGGCGTGATGCGCTGGCTGCCGGTGTTTCTCGCGCTGTCGACCTCGTCGCCGTTCTGGAACCGCCACGTCACCGGCCTGCTCAGCTACCGGCAGGTGGCCTATGACGAGTGGCCGCGCACCGGCATCCCGGAGTTCTTCCGCGACCAGGCCGACTACGACGCCTTCGCCGCGCGCCTCGTGGCGGCCGGGGCGATGCGCGACGCCAGCTTTCTGTGGTGGGCGATCCGTCCGGCGCTGCGCTTCCCGACACTCGAGCTGCGCATCGCCGATGCCTGCACGCGCGCCGAGGACACATTGATCATCGCGGCGCTGTACCGCTGCTTGGTGCGGGCGCTGGTGCGCGATCCGTCGCTGGCCGTGCCGCACGATGCGCAGACGCGACGGATCATCGACGAGAACCGCTGGCGCGCGAAGCGCGACGGCATGGAGGCGGCGTTCATCGACGAACGCGACGGCGCGGTGCGTCCGCTGACCGACTGGCTGGACGAACTGCTGGCGCTCACTGCGCCGGATCGCGCGGCACTCGGCGCCGACCGCGTGCTGCGCCGCTTGCCGACGCTGCTGTCCCGCGGCAGCAGCGCGCACGCGCAACTTCAGGCCTACCAGCAGGCGCGCGATGGTGGAGCCGGTCACGACGCCGCCCTGCGCGCCGTGGTGGACTGGCTGGTGTCGCGCACCACGCAGACCATCGGCAGCGACGAGCGCATCGACACGCGGGGCTGAGGCGGGAGCCGCGCGAGGGCGCGTGATCGCGGATTCACGAACGCTCAACCCCGCGGCCAGCGCCCGCGGGCATACTTCACATTGTTGAACGGAATCGCCGTCGTGCTCCTGCCCTTACTGCTCGCCTCGCCCTTTGTCGCCGCCCTGCTGCTCGCGCTGATGCCGCGGGCCGGCCGCGGCCTGTCGGCCAGCGTGGCCGGCGGTGGCGCGATGCTCGGTTTGCTGGCGCTGTTCGCGCTGGCGCCGGCGGTATTCGGCGGCGACGTGCCGCGGTTTTCCGCCGAGTGGATGCCGCAGATCGGCCTCGCGTTCTCGCTGCGGCTCGACGGCTTCGCGTGGATGTTCGCCCTGCTGGTGCTCGGTATCGGCGCGCTGATCGTCCTCTACGCCTACTGGTACCTCGCCGACGACGACCCGCCGCAGCGCTTCTTCGCGAGCCTCGCGCTGTTCATGGGCGCGATGCTCGGCGTGGTCGTGGCCGGAAATCTGCTGCTGCTCGTGGTGTTCTGGGAGCTGACGTCGATCGCGTCCTTCCTGCTGATCGGTTTCTGGAACGGCGAGCGCGAGGCGCGGCGCGGCGCGCGGATGGCGCTGGCGATCACCGGCGCGGGCGGGCTCGCGCTGCTGGCCGGCGTGCTGATGATCGGCCGGATCGTCGGCAGCTTCGAGCTCGACGTGGTGCTCGCTTCGGCGGCGGAAATCCAGGCCCATCCGCTCTACCTGCCCGCGCTCATCTGCGTGCTGCTCGGCGCGTTTACCAAGTCGGCGCAGTTCCCGTTCCACTTCTGGCTGCCGCACGCGATGGCCGCGCCGACGCCGGTGTCGGCCTACCTGCATTCGGCGACGATGGTGAAGTGCGGCGTGTTCCTGCTGGCACGCCTGCATCCCGCGCTCGCCGGCAGCGACGAGTGGTTCCTGATCGTCAGCAGCATCGGTCTTGCCACGCTGCTGATCGGCGCCTTCATCGCCATCTTCCAGCAGGACCTCAAGGGCCTGCTCGCGTACTCGACGATCAGCCACCTCGGCTTGATCACCCTGCTGTTCGGCATGGGCACCGAGATGGCGCTGGTCGCCGGCGTGTTCCACATCCTCAACCACGCCACGTTCAAGGCCAGCCTGTTCATGGCGGCCGGCATCATCGACCACGAGACCGGTACGCGCGACTTCCGCCGCCTGAACGGCCTCGCGAAGTACATGCCGATCACCGCCGCGCTGGCGATCGCGGCCTCGCTGGCGATGGCCGGCGTGCCGCTGTTCAACGGCTTCCTGTCGAAGGAAATGTTCCTCACCGAGACGCTGAACGTGCCGACGGTGGCGGGGCTGCATCTGCTGATCCCGGGACTCGCGGTGCTGGCCGCGGCGTTCTCCGTCGCGTACTCGATCCGCTTCATCCACGACGTGTTCTTCGGCGGCGAGCCGAAGTGCGTCAACGGCACGCCGCACGAGCCGCCGCGCTTCATGCGCGTGCCGGTCGAGGTGCTGGTCGTCATCGTGCTGGCCGTGGGCCTGCTGCCGAACCTGACGGTTGGCGAGCTGCTGGCGGTCGGCGCGCAGGGCGCCCTCAACGCGCCGCTGCCCGAGTACAAGCTGGCGATCTGGCACGGCTTCAACGTGCCGCTGCTGATGAGCGTGATCGGGCTCGTCGGCGGCGTCGCGCTTTGGGCCTTCCTGCACCGCATCGGCGCGCTGCGCGCCGACCCGCGGGCCTCGTGGGGCAAGCGCGGTTTCGACGCCGGCGTTGCGCTGCTGGTGGCGTTCTCGGGGCTGGTGACGCGCGTGCTCGAAAGCGGGCGGCTGCCGGCGTACCTCGGATGGACCGTGGCCGCGACGATTGCGGCCGGCGCGGTGGCGTTCGCGGACGGCGGCGCGTTCGGCGCGCGCGACACGCTGCCCGCGGGCCCTGGCGCGTGGGCGCTGTGGGCGGTCGTGGTCGTCGCGACGCTCGCCGCGGCGATCGGCTTCCGGCAGCGCGTGCTCGCGGTGCTGGTGGTCGGCGCGATCGGCCTCGCGGTGTCGCTGAGCTTCGTGTTCCTGTCGGCGCCGGATCTCGCGCTCACCCAGCTGATGGTCGAGACGCTGTCGATCCTGCTGCTGCTGCTGGCGCTGCGCTACCTGCCGCAGCAGTCGCCGGTGGAGCGCGCGCCGCTGCGCAAGGGCGTGCACGCCGCGCTGGCGCTGGCCGGTGGTGGCATCGTCGGCGCACTCTGCTACGCGATGCTGACGCAGCCGGTGGCGTCGATCTCCGAGTATTTCCTGCGCACCAGCAAAACCGAAGGCGGCGGCCTCAACGTCGTCAACGTGATCATCGTCGACTACCGCGCGCTCGATACCTTGGGCGAAATCGCGGTGGTCGGTATCGCGGGCCTGATCATCGCGGCCCTGCTGCAGAACGCGCGCCCGCAGCCGGAGACGCCGGTGCCGGCGGCGAAAGAATCGCCGTCGCTGATGCTGCAGCTGGTCGCGCAGTGGCTGCTGCCGCTGGGGCTGGCGGTGTCGATCTACTTCTTCCTGCGCGGCCACAACGCGCCCGGCGGCGGCTTCATCGCGGCCCTCGTGCTGGTCGGCGCGATCTTCCTGCAGGCGATGGGTGGCGGCCGCGCGCTGGCTGAAGCCCAGTTCCGCAACGACTGGACGGCGTGGATCGGCTGGGGCCTGCTCGCCGCGGCCGTCACGGGCATCGGCGCGTTCGCGTTCGGCCATCCGTTCCTGACCAGCAGCACGCCCTACGTGACGCTGCCGATCCCGGTGTTCGGCGAATGGCTGGGCAAGGTGCCGTTCGCCAGCGCGATGGGCTTCGATACCGGCGTCTACGTGACGGTGGCCGGCGCGCTGCTGCTGGCGCTGTTCCTGCTGGCCCGACTGCACCGCCCGGAGGGCACGCGATGAGCCTTGAACTGCTGTTCGCCTCGGGCGTGGGCGCACTGGCCGCCGGCGGCTTCTGGCTGCTGCTGCGCGCGCGCACCTTCGACGTGATCCTCGGGCTGACCCTGCTGTCGTACGCGGTGAACCTGTTCCTGTTCGCGGCCGGGCGGCTGACGCCGGGCCGCACGCCGCTGCTGAAGGACGGCGTGGCGCCGCTGCTGGCGAACTACGCCGACCCGCTGCCGCAGGCGCTGGTGCTGACGGCCATCGTCATCAGCATGGCGATGACCGCCGTGCTGCTGGTGATGGCGGTGCAGGCCCGCGGGGCGAACGCCACCGACCACATCGATGGCCGGGAGCCGCGCGCATGAGCGAGCCCGTGATGAGCGGCACCGTGATGAGCGGCATGGCCGCGCACATCGCCGCGCTGCCGGTGATCATTCCGCTGCTGGCCGGCGCGTCGCTGGTCGTGCTGCATCGCTCCTCGCTGGCGTGGAAGCGCACGCTCTCGCTGCTGTCGACCCTCGCCCTCGGCCTCGTCGTGCTCGGCCTCGGGTTTGCCGTTGAGCATCAGGGCCTCGTCGTGTACCAGGTCGGCAACTGGCCGTCCTTCGCCGGCATCGTGCTGCTCGCCGATCGCCTTGCCGTGCTGATGCTCGGCCTGCTGGTCGTGCTCGCGCTGGCGAGCCAGCTGTTCGCCAGCGGCGGCGACGAGGCGCGCGGCGCGCACTTCCACGCGCTGTTCCAGTTCCAGCTGATGGGCCTGTGCGGTGCCTTCCTGACGCACGACCTGTTCAACCTGTTCGTGTTCTTCGAAGTGCTGCTGGCCGCCAGCTACGGCCTGCTGCTGCACGGGCAGGGCGGCGAGCGGCTGCGGCAGGGCCTGCACTACGTCGTGCTGAATCTGGTGGCGTCGGCGCTGTTCCTGTTCGCGGTGGGCGTGCTGTACGGCGTGCTCGGCACCCTGAACATGGCCGATCTTTCCGCGCGCATCGCCGCGCTGCCGGAAGCGCAGCGTCCGCTCGTCGAAGCCGGCGGCTGGCTGCTGCTGATCGTGTTCGCGCTGAAAGCCGCGCTGCTGCCGCTGTACTTCTGGCTGCCGCGCACCTACGCCTCGGCGTCGGCGCCCGCCGCGATCCTGTTCGCGATCATGACCAAGCTCGGCGTCTATGCCGTCATCCGCGTCTACGGCCTGCTGTTCGGTGCGGATGCCGGCGCGCTCGCCGGTTTCGTGCAGCCGCTGCTGTTCTGGGCCGGCGCGGGCACCGCGACGCTCGCCGCACTCGGCGCGCTCGCGTCGCCGACCCTGCGCGGGCTGCTCGGCTATCTGGTCGTTGGTTCGGCGGGCGTGCTGTTCATGGCCATCGGCCTCGGCACCGACGTCGCACTCGCCGGTGGGCTGTACTACCTCGTGCATTCGACGCTGGCCGCTGCGGCCTTCTTCCTGCTCGGCGACTGGGTGCGCCGCCATCGCGAGGGCGGTGATGCGCTCGGTCGCATCGCGGCGATGGCGCGGCCGGCGTGGCTCGGCGGGTTCTTCGCGCTGCTGGCGATGGCCGCTGCGGGCCTGCCGCCGTTCGGCGGATTCCTCGGCAAGAGCCTGCTGCTGGCCTACGCCGAGCCGCAGGGCCACGTCGTCGTGCTGTGGGCCGTCGTGCTCGGCACCAGTCTGCTGAATCTGCTGGCGCTGGCGCGCGCCGGCAGCCGGCTGTTCTGGCAGACGCCGGCCGTGGCGACCGCGCGCAACGCCGCGCCCCAGGCCGCGTCGCTGGGCCTCGGCGAGCGCGTGGCGATGCTGATGCTGGTGTTCGGCCTTGTCGCGATCACGCTGCTCGCCTCCGACCTGACGAATTACGTGGCCGGAAGCGCTGCGCAGCTTTCCGAACCTTCCACCTATCGCGAGGCCGTGCTCGGCCGCGATCCGCTGCCGACGACGGTGCCGCGATGAGCCGTTCCTCGTTCGCCCGCCGCCTGCTGCCCGCGCCGGTGACCAGCCTCGCCGTTGCTGCACTCTGGCTGCTGCTCAACGGCGTCTCGAACGGGCAGATCGTGCTCGCTGTCCTTCTTGCGCTGGGCCTGCCGTACCTGCTGCCGTCACCGGCGATTGCCTCACCGCGGCTCGGCGCGCCGTTCACGGCGATCAGGCTCGCGCTGGTCGTGCTGTACGACATCGTCAAGGCGAATATCGAAATCGCGCTGCGCATCCTCGGGCCGGAGTCGCGCATCCGCCCGACGTACGTGTGGGTGCCGCTCGACATCGCCTCGCCGCAGGGCATTTCGCTCTTCGCGGCCATCATCACCATGACGCCGGGCACGCTGAGCTGCGAAGTCAGCGAGGACCGCCGCTGGCTGCTGGTGCACGCCTTCCACGCCGACGATGCCGACGCCGTGGCGACGGAAGTGAAGTCGCGCTACGAGGCGCCGCTGAAGGAGATCTTCCGATGATCACCGCCACCGTGCTGCCCTGGGTGGGCGGCGCCTTCGCGCTGGCCCTGCTGCTGGCGTTCTACCGGCTGCTGCGCGGCCCGGCGCTCGTCGATCGCGTGCTGGCGCTCGACACGCTTTACGTCAACGCGCTGGCGCTGCTGATCGTGTTCGGCATCGCGCTGGGCGACCCGGTGTTTTTCGAAGCCGCGCTGCTGATCGCGGTATTCGGCTTTGTTGGCACCGTCGCGGCCTCGCGCTACCTGCTGCGCGGGAGCGTCGTCGAATGAGCACGATGCCGCTGTGGCTGGATGCCGTCGTCGCCGCGCTGCTGGTTGCCGGTGCGGCGTTCGCGCTGGTGGGCGCCTGGGGCCTCGCGAAGCTGCGCGATTTCATGAAGCGCCTGCACGGCCCGACGAAGGCCAGCACGCTGGGCATCGGCCTGTCGCTGATCGCCTCGATGGCGTGGTTCGCGTGGCACGGCGGGTTCACCGGCCGAGAGTTCCTGGTGACGCTGTTCGTGTTCCTGACCGCGCCCGTTTCGGCCCACCTGATGGTCAAGGCCGCGATGGGCAGCGAGCCCGCGGCCAAGCCGCCGGCCCGACATTGGTGATGCGCATCCGCGCGTGGAAGCTCCCGGGCTCCGAAGGCAGCACGCGGAAATGGCCGTTCGGGATCGAGTGCGCGAACTCGTCCGCGTCGGCGAAGTCGACCTAGCCGGAGCGCGGTTGCTTCGAAGGGCGGGTGGGCATGGGCGCGCGATCGCAGTGGGGGGCTGGACGGGTGGCTCGCGGATGTCCTCTAGGATGCTGACCTGCGATCGGGCGGGGCGCAAGGCGCCGGTCCGGTCACAGCCCCCGGAAGCGCGGCATGGCCGCCTGGCTGACGCCGAAGCGTTCGTCGCGACCTTTCAACCGCAGCACACCGCGCCCGAGCTCGTCGCGCTGCACGCGGTCGATCGCGCCGATGCGCACGATCAGGCTGCGATGCACCTGCCAGAAGACGTCGGGGTCCAGCTGGGCCAGCAGCTCGCGCAGCGGCGTGCGGATCAGCGCGTCGCCCTGCGCCGTCAGCACGCGGGTCATCTTGTCTTCGGCGTGGAAGGCCTGGACGTCGTCGATGGCGATCATCGTCACCACGTCGCCGAGGCTGGCGCTGATCCAGCGCAGCCTTGGCGCCTCGGCGCGGCGGAGCAGGGCGGACAGCGCCTCGAGATCGATCGCGGATCCGGCGGGTGTCGGTGCCGGTGCCGTCGCTCGGCGCGCCCGCCAGCGCGCGATGGCCTGCGCGACGCGATCGTCGCGCAGGGGCTTCAGCAGGTAGTCGATCGCGCCCTGTTCGAAGGCCTGCACCGCGTGCGCGTCGTAGGCGGTGGTGAAGACGACATCGCCACCGGTTTCGAGCACGCGCCCGGCGACGGTGAGCCCGCTCGCACCCGGCATGCGGATGTCGAGGAAGGCGAGATCGACCGGCTGCGTCGCGAGCTGCTCGAGCGCGTCCAGCCCATCCTCGGCGGCGCGCACCCGCGCTTCGGGCCAGAGCCGCGCCAGCAGGGCGACGAGAGCCTCGCGCTGCGGCGCTTCGTCCTCGGCCACCAGAAGCTGCGGCGCGGTGGCCTTGCTCATGCCGCGGCCTCGCGCCACGGCAGGCGGATCCGCGCGACGCAGCCGCCGCCCGGGCGCGACGTGACGTCAAGCGCGGCCGCGTCGCCGAACGAGGCCGCGAGCTGTGCGCGCACGTTGGCGAGTCCCACGCCGCCGCCGAGCCCGGGCTGCAGGCCGACGCCGTCATCGAGCACGTCGACGACCAGCGTCGCGCCGTCGCGACGCGCCTCGATGCGCACTTCGCCGGCACCGCGCTTCGGCTCGATGCCGTGCTTGATCGCGTTTTCCACGAGCGTGATCAGCAGCAGCGGCGGAAACGCCTGCGCGCGGCACGCGCTGTCGGCATCGACGTGCACCGACAGGCGTCCGCCGAGTCGCAGCCGCATCACCTCGAGATAGCTCTCGGCCACCGCGAGCTGCCGGGCCAGCGTGCTTTCCGGCCGCACCGCGGCGTCGGCGGCGATGGGCATCGTCGCGCGCAGGTGGGCGGCGAGCGCGTCGAGCGTGGCTTCGGCGCGTGCCGCGTCGCTGCGGACCAGCGCGCGGATCGAGGCCAGCGTGTTGAACAGGAAATGCGGTTCGACCTGCGCCTGCAGCACGGCGAGGCGCAGCTCGGCCTCGCGGCGCGCCTGGGTGGCGTCGATCACGGCGCGCTGCTGCCGCGCCTGCTGCCACTGGCGCTGCTCGCGGAAGTAGCCGGAAAGCGCCAGCCCACCGCCCAGCGCGAAATAGACGCCGAGCAGCACGCCGATGTTCGTCGCGAGCACCCAAGGCTCTCGCGCCAGCGCTTGCGCCTCGCGCGCCGTCGCGGCGAAGGCAGGCGATCTTTCCGCCATCGCCGGTTCGATCTGCGCCTCGATGCGCGCCGAGCCCACGCGGTCGACCGCGAAGGCGATGCCCATGCCGACCAGCACGGCGAGCACCACGGCGACGCGCTCGCGCCGCAGCGGCCAGCGCGCGTAGCGCACGACGCCGGCCAGCAGCGGTCCGGCGAAGGCCATCAGCATCATGCTGCCCAGCAGCCAGCCGCCCGCGATGAGCCCGGCGTCCAACCCGGCCCCGGCGATCGCCGTGCCCAGCGCCGACATCGCCGCCAGCACGGCCAGAACTGCACCGAACACCAGCGCGCGGCCGAGCAGCCAGCGCGCCGAGAACACCGGCCAGCGTCGGTAGCGCAGGACGTCGCGGAGGCGATCGCTGCCGAGGTCGTCGGGCAGCGGCGCGTCCAGCGGCACGTCGACGGCGCTCACTGGCGCGGCCCCCGCATCACGCCGCCGCCCTGCGCGAGCCGCAGTGCATTCACGCGGCCGTCGTCGTCGCGCTCGAAGTCGATGACGATGTCGAAAGCCGGCGCCGCGAAGCGATCGGCGCCCGCCGGCTCCAGCGCGAACGCGCCCTGGCCCGTGGCCTGCGCCATCAGCGCGCCGCCGTCCACGAACACCTTCAGCGCGAATCCGGGCAGCAGCGGGTAGTCGCCCACATACGCCTGAAGCGCGTCCGCTGACGGCGCATCGTCGGCTTTCGTGCGTTCGATGCGCGTGGCCGGTACCGCGCCGCCGCCCTGCACCCAGGTGAATCCGCGGCCGTCGGCGCCGGGCTTCAGCAGCGCGTCGAAGGCGACCGGCGAGAAATCGCCGCGGCTGTCGTGGCGCAGGGTGAATTCCTGCTGGCCGGGCACCTGCGCGATCAGCCCACCGTCGCGCGTGGCCAGGGTCATCCTCATGCCGTTCGCGAGGCGGTACTCGCCGGTGAGCGCGGCGAGCGTTTCCGCGGGCGCGGCGACGGCTTTGCGCGGCGCGCCGACCGGCACGGCGTCGTCGAGCAGGGGCAGGCCGATGTCGCCGAGGTTGCCGAGGTTCGCCAGCGCGGTGTCGGCCAGCACGACGACCGCACGATCGCGCTCCGCGTCGATGGCGACGAAGCTCGAGAACCCGCCGGTGCCGCCTTCGTGCGCCAGTACCACGCGGCCGTTGAGCGGCGCGCGCATCCAGCCGAGACCCATCGGCCGACCGACCGCCGACTGCTCGGCGTGCGTGGCGGCGACGGTCTGCACCGCGCCGGCATCGCCGCGGCCGAGCTGGGCCTGCGCGTAGCGCACCATGTCGTCGAGCGTGGCGCGCACGCCGCCGACGCCGGCCAGTGCGGGCGCGAAGCGCCAGGCGGGCACCGTTTCGCCGCCGGGGCGATGGCCGGGCACCGCGCGCACGCCGTCGGGCAGTGCGGCAATGCCGCTGCTCGTCATGCCGATCGGGTCGAACACCGTCTCGCGGATCAGTGCGTCGTAGTCGCCGCCGCCCGCATCGGCGATCACCGCCGAAAGCAGCATCGCGCCGAAGTTCGAGTAGGCCCACGCGCTGCCGGGTGTCGCAGCGAGCTCGGTGTTGCCGAGCGCCGCGTACAGCGCCTGCGGCGTCAGGTCGGCGTACGGGTCGGCGGGATTCTTCGGCGCGAAGCCCGGTGGCAGCGCCGGCAGGCCGGCGGTGTGCGTGGCGAGATGGCGCAGCGTGATCGCTTGGCCGTCGCGTTCCGGAACACGCGTGCCGGCCGGCACATGCCGCGACAGCGGCGCGTCGAGCGCGAGCCTGCCGTCCGCGACGAGTGCGGCCAGCAGCGTGGCGTTCATCGTCTTGCTGACCGAGCCGATTTCAAACGCCCCGTCGAGGCCGGCGACGCGCGCGCTGTCGGCACAGTAGCGGCCGGTTTCGACGCGCTCGCCGTCGATCACGGCGGCCACCGCGCAGGTCGCGGTCCAGTCGTTGGCAAAGCGTTGCGCCAGCGCCGCATCGACGCGGTCGGCGTGGGCGGGCCGCGGCAGCAGCGCGGCAACGGCGAGGGCGAGGCAGGCGGCGAGTGGCTTCATGGTGGTCGACATCGTAGGGCTCCACGGTGTGGGTTGGTGGGGCGAAGCTGCCTCAAGGCGCACGAACGGTGCGGCCTTGCGATGGACGCGCCGATTTTCAGGATGAAGCGGCCGCCCTCGATGACGAAGCGACGACACGATCTCACCACGGCGCCGCGACTGCGCCGCCGGCATGCTTCGCACGCCCGCACCCGCCCGCTTCGCCGACAAGGCCGCATGCCCCGATTCCTGATCGCGCTCCTCGCCCTGCTGTTCGCTTTATCGGCCGTCGCTGCGCCGGAGCGTCGCGTCATCCTGATCAGCATCGACGGCCTGCACCCGGAGCGCCTGGCGCGCCTCGCGCCGCCGACGCTCACGCGCTGGCAGGCGGAAGGCGCCCACGCGGCGTGGATGACGCCGGCCTACCCGACGCTGACGTTTCCGATGCACTACACGCTGGTGACGGGCCTGGTGCCGGACCGTCACGGCATCGTCCACAACCGCATGGTCGATGCGGAACTCGGGCCGTTCCGCCTGTCGCTGCGCGCCGCGGTGGCGGACGGCCGCTGGTGGGACGAGGCGGAGCCGCTGTGGCTCACCACGCGGCGTCACGGGCTGCGCAGCGCGACGCTGTTCTGGCCCGGCAGCGAGGCGCGCATCCGCGGCGATCGCCCGGACGACTGGCTGCCCTACGCCGGCGACATGCCGCACCGCGAGCGCGTGCGCCGCGTGCTGCGCTGGCTCGACCGCGTGCCGGCGCGCCGGCCGCACTTCATCACCCTGTATTTCGCCGCGTTCGACGAGGCCAGCCACGAGCACGGTGCCGACAGCGCGGAAGCCGCCGCAGCCTTGGCCGACATCGACGCCGCACTCGCCGGTCTCGAAGCCGGCCTGCGCGAGCGCGGCCTGTTCGACGCGGTTGATCTCGTCGTCGTGTCCGACCACGGCATGGCCGAGGTGGACGTGGCGAATCCGCGGCGGCTCGATGCCACGATCACGCTGCACGACGACGAGGTGGTGAGCAGCGGCGAGCTGGCCGGCATCGCCCCGCGTCCCGGTCGCGGGGCGCTGATCGAAGCCGCACTGCTCGGCCGCCGCGACGGCTTCGAATGCTGGCGCAAGGGCGAGCTGCCCGCAGCGTGGCGCTATGGCACGCACCCGCGTATTCCGCCGATCGTCTGCCAGGCCGACGAAGGCGTGCACCTGACGCATGCAGCACGGCTCGCTCAGGGCGGGCGCATCAGCGTCGGCGCGCACGGCTATGCGCCGGATCTGCCGAGCATGCGCGCGGTGTTCATCGCCCGCGGCCCGCGCGTGGCGCCGGGCGTGGCGCTGCCGCCGATCGAGGCCGTCGACGTGCATCCGTTCCTGCTCGAGCTGCTCGGCCTGCCGCCGATGGACGGCGATGGCGACGCCGCGGCAACGCGCGCGGCGCTGCGCGACTGAGGGCCGGCGCCGCCCGCTCGCCTACAATCGTGGGCAACTTTCCGCCGGGGTGCGCCCGTGACTTACGCCCGAAACGATCCTTCCCGCGTGATCCGCGCGCCGCGTGGCGCCGAAAAACGCTGCAAGAGCTGGCTCACCGAAGCCGCGCTGCGCATGCTGATGAACAACCTCGACCCCGACGTCGCCGAAGACCCGACCTCACTGGTCGTGTACGGCGGCATCGGCCGCGCGGCCCGTGACTGGGTGAGTTTCGACACCATCTTGCGCGTGCTCGAGCGCCTCGACGACGACCAGACGCTGCTGGTGCAGAGCGGCAAGCCGGCGGGCGTGTTCCCGACGCACCCAGACGCGCCGCGCGTGCTGCTGGCGAACTCGAACCTGGTGCCGCACTGGGCCACGTGGCAGCACTTCAACGAGCTCGACGCGAAGGGTCTCGCGATGTACGGCCAGATGACGGCCGGCTCGTGGATCTACATCGGCTCGCAGGGCATCGTGCAGGGCACCTACGAAACCTTCGTGGAAATGGGCCGCCAGCACTTCGGCGGCGACCTTTCCGGGCGTTGGATCCTCACCGCGGGGCTCGGCGGCATGGGCGGCGCGCAGCCGCTGGCCGCGACCATGGCGGGTGCGTCGATGCTCGCCGTCGAATGCCGGCAGAGCAGCATCGACATGCGCCTGCGCACGCGCTATGTCGATGAGCAGGCCAATGATCTCGACGACGCGCTGGCCCGCATCGAGCGCTACTGCGCGGCCGGTGAAGCGCGCTCTGTCGCGCTGCTCGGCAACGCGGCGGAGATCCTGCCGGAGCTCGTGCGCCGCGGCGTTCGGCCAGATGCCGTGACGGATCAGACGTCCGCGCACGACCCGCTGCACGGCTACCTGCCGGCCGGCTGGACGGTGGAGCGCTGGCTCGACGAGCAGACGCGCGATCCGTCGGCCGTGGTGGAGGCCGCGAAAACCTCGATGCGCGCCCACGTCGAAGCGATGCTGCACTTCAAGCATGCCGGCATCCCGGTCTTCGACTACGGCAACAACATCCGGCAGATGGCCGAGGAAGCCGGCTGCGTCGACGCCTTCGACTTCCCCGGCTTCGTCCCGGCCTACATCCGCCCGCTGTTCTGCCGCGGCATCGGCCCGTTCCGCTGGGTGGCGCTGTCCGGCGACCCGGACGACATCGCGAAGACCGATGCGAAGGTGAAGGAGTTGATCCCGAACGATCCGCACCTGCACCGCTGGCTCGACATGGCGAAGGAGCGCATCGCGTTCCAAGGTCTGCCGGCGCGCATCTGCTGGGTGGGCCTTGGCGATCGCCATCGCCTGGCCCTCGCCTTCAACGCGATGGTGCGCAGCGGTGAGCTGAAGGCGCCGATCGTGATCGGCCGCGACCATCTCGATTCCGGCAGCGTCGCGAGCCCCAACCGCGAGACCGAGGCGATGCTCGACGGCTCGGACGCGGTCTCCGACTGGCCGCTGCTGAACGCGATGTTGAACGTCGCCGGTGGTGCCACCTGGGTGTCGCTGCACCACGGCGGTGGCGTGGGCATGGGCTTCTCTCAGCACAGCGGCGTGGTGATCGTGGCCGACGGCAGCGAGGCGGCGGACGCGCGGCTGGCGCGCGTGCTCTGGAACGACCCCGGCACCGGCGTCATGCGTCATGCGGACGCCGGTTACGACATCGCGAAAACCTGCGCCAAAGAGAAGGGCCTCGATCTGCCGATGGTGTGACGCCGGGCAAAGGCGACGCGCGTGGCGGAGCCGAGTGGCCTGCGACCTCAGCCGCCGCGGCGCGGCACGGCTTCCTCGCCCAGCAGTTTCTCGACGCGGGCAAACACCTCGAAGCGCGAGAACGGCTTCTTCATGAAGTCGTCGGCGCCGATGCGCTGCGCGTAGAACTGTTCGGTGGCCTGCTCGTTGCCCGACATCATGATCACCGGGATGTCCTTGCTGACCGGGTCGCGGCGGATGCGCCGCAGGGCCTCGAAGCCGTTGATGCCGGGCAGCACGATGTCGAGGAAGATGATCTCCGGCGGGTTCGCCGCGATTTTCGCGAGGCCGCTTTCGGCATCGGCAGCCGTGTCGAGGTGGTAGCGGTTCTGCAGCAGCATGCGAGCGAGCGCGGCGGTTACGGTGGCCGAGTCGTCGATGATCAGCGCCCGCGTGCCTTCGCGCGCGCCGCGCCGGTCGGACTGCCGTCGCTCGATGCCGTTCGGCGCGCCCTTGGACTCGGCTTCGAGTTCCGAGCGGTTGATCGCATCTTCGGGCCGGCCGGTCGGTACGGACTGCGACAGGAAGCGCTTGAGGCGGTCGATCAGGCTCACGGGGGACTCCGCTCGATGTCGGCGCCAGCCTCGCACAGGCCGCGTCGGGGGTGAAGCCGGCGCGGGGTCGGCGAACCCCGCGTCGACGGGTCAGCGTTTGGCGGCTTTCTTGGCCGGGGCAGCCTTCTTGGCCGGGGCAGCCTTCTTGGCCGGGGCAGCCTTCTTGGCCGGGGCGGCCTTCTTGGCCGGGGCAGCCTTCTTGGCCGGGGCGGCTTTCTTCGCGGCCGGCGCCCCGAGGTAGGCCAGCACGTCTTCGGCGTGGCCGTCGACGCTCACCTTCGGCCACACCTTTTCGATCTTGCCGTCAGCCCCGACCACGAACGTCGTGCGCGCCACGCCCATGTAGGTCTTGCCGTACATGCTCTTCTGCACCCACACGCCGATGGCCTTGAGCAGGGTGAGCTCCGGGTCGGCGAGCAGCGGGAAGTTCAGCTGGTACTTCGCGGCGAACTTGTGGTGCGAGGCATCGGTGTCGGCGGAGACGCCGAACACCGGCACCTTGATGCCGGAGAAGCGCGGCAGGTTGTCGCGGAACCCGCAGGCTTCCGTCGTGCAGCCCGGCGTATCGTCCTTCGGGTAGAAGTACAGGACGTAGCGCTGGCCGCGCAGGCCCTCGGCGCTGACCATCCGGCCGTCACTGGCCTTGAGCGAAAAGTCCGGGATCGAAGCACCAACATCCAGCATGGTCACACCCTCGGGAGCGGAAACGACTCCCGATTATGCCCTGTCACGCGCCGTTCAGGCACCCATACGTGCTCAGGGCGCAAGGGTCTCGCGTACCGGCACCGGCACATTGCACAGGTCGATGTGGCCGGCCTTGCGCAGGTACCAGGCGTCGGCGCGGTTGCGGCGGGCCTCGACCAGCGCTTCGAAGCTCGCGCTGCCGGTGTCCATCACCTGCAAGCGGGGCCGTTCGGCCTCGGGCAGGGCGGACGCCAGCGCGATGCGGCGGATCGGCGTGCGCAGGGCGGGCTGCGCGTAGAAGCCGCCCGGCGCGAGGCTGCGCGGGATGGCCGACAGCCGGTGCATGCCGTCGAGGACGCGGCCGACCGTGGTGATGTTGAGGTCGAGCTGGCGCGGCGACTGGCCGGTGACGACGTACAGCTCGGTGCCGTTGCTGGAATCCGGCGCATTGCCGCGCCCCGCGCCGACGGTGGCGTAGCAGTGCGCCAGCCACTGACGCCCGGCCGTCGGATCGCGGCCGACCGGAAAGCCCGCGCTGAAACCGACCTCACGAGCCCAGCCGTCCGCGTCGGGCAGCCGGGTGAAGGCGAGGCCGTCGCGGATGGCGGTGTCGAACTCGGCCGGCAGCGCGGCATTCGCGGAGCCGAGCGGTTTGGCCTTCGCCGGGTCCTCGCCGTTCGCGTCGCCCCACTGCACGACGAAGTTGTCCTGCGCGCGGTTGATCGTCAGCCCGTCGAAGTAGCCCTCGCGCGCCAGCGTGCGGAGATTCGCGACATGCTCGGGCGCGTGCTCGGGCGAGAGCTCGATGACGACGCGGCCGCTGTCCAGCGTCATCACCAGCAGGTTGTCGGGGGCGGGCGTGCGCCAGGCGTCTGCCGGGGCTGCGGCGAGGATCTCGTCCATGGTCCGAGGTGGCGATGCTGACTCGACCGCGGCGGACTGCGCACCGAGCGGCAGGGCGACGGCGGCGAGCACGACGGCGCAGAGCCGCGCTAGCGGCCTCATGGTTTGGGCCGCGTTCGAGGCGATGCGCGTCATGCCGATCTCCAAGTACGTGAGGTGCTGCCGATTGGGCCGCAGTCCGCGGTGCCGATCAAGCCTCCCGCAGCACCGCCCACTGCTCGCGCCATTCGCCGAGCACGCGTTCCCAGTGCGTGCGGTCGGCGAACTGCGGGAACGCCGCGGGAAACGCCGGATCGTCCCAGCGCCGCGCGATCCAGGCGTGGAAATGCACGATGCGCAGCGAGCGCAGTGGCTCGATCAAGGCGAGCTCGCCGCGGTCGAAATCGCAGAAGGTCTCGTAGCCGGCCATGAACTCTTCGAGCTGCGTTTCGCGTCGCTGCGGATCGGCGTCGAGCAGCATCCACAGGTCCTGCACCGCCGGGCCGCTGCGCGCGTCGTCGAAATCGACGAGGTGCGGGCGACCATCGCGCCACAGCACGTTGCCGGGATGCAGGTCGCCGTGCAGACGGCGCGTGGCGAACGCGTCCGCGGCCTCGAACGCCGACTCCACGGCCTCGAGCAGCGCGCTGCCCACGTCCTCGAAGCGGTCGTGCAGCGCCGGTTCGATCCACGGGCCGTCGAGCAGGGTGTCGAGCGAGGCCCAGCCGAGCGCGTCGATGCTGATCGCCTCGCGATGCACGAACGGCGCGCGCGCCCCCACCGCGTGCAATCGGCCCAGCGTTTCGCCGAGCGCCAATCGCACCTCGGCGCGATCCATCTCCGGGGCGTGGCCGCCCTGCAGCGGGAACAGCGCGAAACGCAGCGCGCCGTGCGCGTGCAGCGTGTCGCCGGCGAAGGCGAGCGGCGGCACCACCGACAGGCCCTCGTCGTGCAGCTCGCGCACGAAGGCGTGCTCCTCGCGGATCTGGGCGTCGCTCCAGCGCGCCGGGCGGTAGAACTTCGCGACCACCGGTGTGGCGTCCTCCAGGCCGACGCGCAGCACGCGGTTCTCGTAGCTGTTCAAGGCCAGCACGCGGCCATCGGCGCGCAGGCCCAGCGATTCGACCGCATCAATCACGGCGTCCGGGGTCAGCGTGCGGAAGTCGGCGCCGTCTGCATGGGTGCCGTCGCCCTCCGCCCAGCGCCGTCCGCTCACGCGCGCTCCAGCGCCGTCACCTCACCGGACAGCGCCGGTGAGAGCCAGCAGTGCTGGCCGAGGAAGGTGAAGCCCACTTTCTCCAGCGCGCGGCGATACGCCTTCGCCGGTCGCGCGATGAAGGCTTCGAAATCACCCTGCACGTCGTCGCCGGCGACGTCCTCGGCGGTGTAGGCCTCGAGGAAGGCGACGCCGCCGCAGAGCTCGGCCAGGCCGGGCAGGCCGGCCTTGAACTCGGCGTCCGGCACGTAGTGCAGCACGTCGGCGCAGACCAGCAGGTCGACGGGCGGGCAGGGGCGAAGCATCGCGAGATCGCCGAAGCGCGCGTGATGGATGTTCCGCGCGCGGCCGAAGCGCCGCACGGCGTAGTCGCTGGGGTCGAGCCCGAGGTACTGCAGGCCGGGGCGAAGGGCGAGCAGCGGCGCGCGCCAGTGGCCCTCGCCGCAGCCGACGTCGAGCACCGTGCGCACTCGGCGACCGAGGAACAGCTCGGCCGAGGCCACGGCCAGCGCGACGCTGCGGTCGAGGCGCGCCCTCGACACCTTGCTGCCGTCCACCTCGCGATACCAGCGGTCGAAATAGGCGCGGTCGTAGGTTTTCATCGGCATCGGGCGGCGCGGCGGGCGCGCAGTGTAGGGCAGGGTGACTACCGGCACATCCACTAGAGCGGAGTTGGCACTAGTGTGGCCTCCACAGTACTGAGGAGGGGCCATGACCGACCTCGACGCCCAACGCCGCAAGTTCGACAAGGAGCTGGCCACCGGCACCGTCGCGCTGGTGCTGCTGGCCATCCTCGCCCGCGACGGCGAGCCGATGTACGGCTACCAGATCGCCAAGCGCTTCGAGCAGGCCGACGAGGCCGCGCTGGCCGGCAAGCAGAGCGCGCTGTATCCGGTGCTCCGCAATCTCGCCGCCGCCGAGCTGCTGGACAGCTGGATCGAGCCGTCCGACGCCGGGCCGCCGCGCCGCTACTACCGCATCACCGCCAACGGTCGCCTGGTGCTCGACCAGTGGGTGGCCAGTTGGCGTAGCACCCGCCAGATGGTGGACCGCGTTCTTGAAGGGGAAGAGCAATGAGCCTGCCGACCACGATCAACCAGTACCTCGACCAATTGCGACGCGAGCTCGCCGGCGCCGACCCGGCGCTGCTGCAGGACGCGCTGTACGACGCCGAGGAGTACCTTCGCTCCGAACTTGCGGCGCACCCGCGCGACGGCGAGGAAGCGCTGCTGGCGCGTATCGCCTCGAGCTATGGCCGGCCTTCCGAAGTGGCGGACATCTACCGCGACACGGAGGTGACGGTGAGCCGCGCGCTGCGACCGCCGCCGCCGAAGCCGCGCGAATCGTCGCTGGGGCGATTCTTCGGCATCGTCTCCGACCCGCGTGCCTACGCAGCCGTGTTGTACATGCTGCTGGCCGGCGTCACCGGGGCGCTGTATTTCACCTGGGCGATCACCGGGCTGGCGATGTCCGCCGCGCTGTCGCTGACGATCATCGGCGTCGTGTTCTTCATCCTGTTCATGGCGACGGTGCGGGTGATCTCGCTGGTCGAGGGCCGCGTGGTCGAAGTGATGCTCGGTGAGCGCATGCCGCGCCGTCCGGCCTATCCCGCCGCGGCGAGCGGCATCCTCGATCGCATCGGTCAGTTGTTCACCGACCCGCGCACCTGGGGCACGCTGATCTACCTGATGCTGATGCTGCCGCTGGGCCTCGCGTACTTCAGCGTCGCAGTAATCCTGCTGGCCGCCGGGATCACGCTGGCGGGCACGCCGCTGGCGGCACTGTTCTCGGCTGGCACGGTGATGCTCGGACCGTTCAGCGGCGCGGAGCTCGGCCTGCTGGCGGTGCCGGTGTACGCGGTGATTTCGGCCTTCGGCATCCTGCTGCTGTTCGTCCTGCTGCACCTCGGACGCGGCGTGGCCTATCTGCACGGCGCGATCGCCAAGCATCTGCTGGTGAAGTGGGGCGACTGAGCCCCGACGCCCGCAAAGCGCTTCAGGCTGCGAGGAGGGCCCGCGCGATGCCCCAGCCGCCCTGCACCAGCAGGGCGCTGAGGGCGAGCAGGCCGATGACGAACCCGGGGCCGCGACGGTTCGCATCGCCGATGTAGGTGATGGCGTAAAGCACGCGGCCCACCAGCCACAGCGCGCCGAAGCCCGCGGCCCAGCGCGGGTCCCCGACGCTGGCCGCCACCCACAGCGCCGGCAGGAACATCACGCTGGCTTCCAAGGTGTTCATCTGCGTGCGGAACACGCGCTCGAAATCCGGATGGCCGCTCGTGGCCGGTGCCTTGACGCCATGACGCGCGCGGGCGAGGCCGACGGCGAACATGCAGCCGCTCATCAGCAGGACGGTGAGCAGGGTGACGAGCGCGATCAGCGGCGACATGGCGGTCTCGATCAGGGATGAGCCGCCATGCTAGCCGTTCCGTCGGGTGTGGGCCTCACGCCAGGCTGCGGCTTCGCGGCTCCTGCTGCTCGGCCGCCAGGGCAGGTGTTGCGGCGACTGCCAAGAGCTGCCGCTCGCTTTCGGCCAGCGGCTGCTGGGCGCCGACCCGCGTTTCCACCGCGACGCGCTGGTGCGCGGGGTCATCGGCGCGACCCTGCAGGGCGAACACGCGCTGGCCATCCGCCGACTCGACCACGCTGTCGATCCGCAGCCGCAGGCGGGTCGATTCGGCCGCCAAGGTACCGGCGAGGTTGTCGAGCGCGCCCGGTTCACCGAGGTGCGTTTTCGCCAACGCCAGTTGGCCGATGCCCTCGCGCGCGGCGATGAAGTTGGGATCGCCACGCAGGGCTCCGCCGGCTTGCGCGACCTCGATGCCGTCGTCCCCCTCGGCGCGGCGGTGGCCGCGCTGGTGGTAGCGGACGTCCCAGTCGGGGTGCCCGTTCAAGTAGCTGTCGACCGTGCGACCTTGGTTGTTGATCTGGTTGAAGGGGTCGAGCCCGTAGCTGCCCAGCGTCTCCTTGCTGCCGCTGGCGCCGCGCAGGTCCTGCATCGGGCCGGCGCCGAAGTAGCGGCCGAGGGACCAGTCGGTGTCATGGGCCATGCCGATGCGCGACAGCGGATGCGGGTACAGGCCGCCACCCATGATCTCCGGACCGTTGCCATTGGTGCCGCCGAAAGGATCGAAACTGCGCCAGAAGTCAGCCGACAGCCGGCCACCGGTGCGCGCCGACGCCGCCTCCGCCCACGCGTTGTGCGCGGGCGAGCCGAAGTAGCGGCCACCCTCTTCGGATTGCGCCAGCGCCCGCATCTGCGCGGTGGTCATGCCGTAATTGCGCAGGTCCTCCTGGCTCTTCTGCGCGATCGCGCTGTTGACCGCCGCATCGAAGCGCGCGCTGTCCCTGCCGCTGTGCCAGAGCTCGCCGAGTTCACTGCGTCCGCTGAGGGGACGGACGTCGATGGTGATCGTGGCGTCGTAATAGTTCTGGATGCCGCGCCCGGTGCGGCCGCGCTCGCCGGGCTGCAGCGGGTCGACCCATCCACCGCCTTGGGTGTACGGGGCGGCTTCGTCGATACGGACGCGATCATTTATGGGATGTTTCCGGAAAGCGGACGGCGTGTCCGCGACGCCGAGCATTGGGTACGAGGGCGCGCCCGCGGTGACCGTTTCGTTATCCCTTGACAGTTGTTGAGACAACAAACGGCAAGTCGCCGGCGCACGCGCCGGTGCGAATGCCCGCCGCGGCGCGCGGGAGACCGCTGCTAGAGTGGCGCCGCTTCCGACCGGGAAAACGCCCATGCCTGCGCTGCGACCGCTCCGCCGCCATTACGCCGACGCCGACGTGCCGCCGGTGCGGACGCGCGAGCTGTGGGCCTGGGCCGGCTTCGATTTCGCGAACTCCGGCTACACGGCGGTCGTGCTGACGGCGATCTTCAGCGCGTACTTCGTCGGCGTCGTCGCGGATGGCGCGGAGTGGGCGACCTTCGCGTGGACGGCGGCGCTGTCGGTGTCCTACCTGCTGGTGATGGCGATGGCGCCGCTGCTGGGGCTGTACGCCGACGCGCACGCGCGCAAGAAGGCGCTGTTGGCGATGACCACGCTGGTGTGCGGCGTCGGCACCGCGGCGCTGTGGTTCTGCGGGCCCGGGGACGTGGCGCTCGCGCTGCTGCTGATCATCGTCACCAACACCGCGTTCGGCACCGGCGAGAACCTGATCGCCGCCTTCCTGCCCGAACTCGCCGACGAAGAGGGCATGGGCCGTCTTTCCGGCTACGGCTGGGCGCTTGGCTACTTCGGCACGGTGCTGCTGCTTGGCGTCTGCCTGTGGTGGGTGCAGGGCGCTGCGGCGCGGGGCAGCGACACGCCTTCAGCGGTGCGCGACACGATGCTGATCACCGGGGCGATGGTGGTGCTCGCCGCGTTGCCGACCTTCCTGCTGCTGCGCGAGCGCATCCGCCCGATGCCGCGCGCGCTGGCCGCGCTGTTCGAGGAGTCGAAGCAGCGCTGGCGCAGCGTGATGCAGGGCGTCAGCGACCTGCCGCAGCTCGGCCGCTTCCTGACCTGCATCGTGGCCTACCAGGCCGGCGTGGGCACGGTGATCACCGTTGCGGCGATCTACGCGCAGCAGGCGCTGGGCTTCACTGCCGCCGAAAGCATCCTGCTGATCCTGCTGGTGAACATCACCGCGGGCGTTGGCGCCCTGGTATCGGCCAACTGCAGGACCGCATCGGCCACCGTCGCGCGCTTGCGATTTCGCTGCTTGGCTGGCTGCTGGCGATCGGCCTGCTGGTCGCCTCCGACGCGCGGCCGGTGGTGTGGGTGGCCGCGAATCTCGCCGGCGTTTGCATGGGCGCCAGCCAGTCGGCGGGGCGCGCGCTGGTGGGCTACCTGTGCCCGCCGCAGCGCGAAGCCGAGGTGTTCGCGCTGTGGGGACTCGCGGTGAAGGGCTCGATGGTGGTCGGCCCGTTGGCGTATGGGACGATCAGCTGGCTGGCCGATCGCGACCACCGCGTGGCCCTGGTGTCGACGGCGATCTTCTTCATCGTCGGCCTGGTGCTGCTGTTCCGGGTCGACGTCGCGCAGGGGCGTCGCGAGGCCCTGGCCTCAGGACGCTGACGGCGCGCCAGCCGGTGTCGCGGCGCGCTCGGCGTCCGACTGCTGCTGAAGCGCCCACATCGCAGCGTAGCGGCCGCTCGAGGCGAGCAGTTCCGCGTGCGTGCCGCGCTCGATGATGCGGCCAGCGTCCATCACCAGGATCTGGTCGGCGTCCATGATCGTCGAAAGCCGGTGCGCGATCACCAGCGTGGTGCGGCCGACGGCGATGCGGTCCAGCTCCGACTGGATCGCGCGCTCGGAGCGCGAGTCGAGCGCCGAGGTCGCTTCGTCGAAGATCAGGATGGCCGGGTTCTTCAGCAGGGCGCGGGCAATGGCGACGCGCTGCTTCTCGCCGCCGCTGAGCTTCAGGCCCCGCTCGCCGACCTCGCTGTCGTAGCCGTCGGGCAGCGATTTGATGAAGGCGTCGATGTGCGCGGCCTGCGCGGCGGCTTCCACTTCGGCGTCGTTGGCTTCGGGCCGGCCATAGCGGATGTTGTAGCGGATGCTGTCGTTGAACAGCACGGTGTCCTGCGGAACGATGCCGATGGCGCCGCGCACCGAGGCCTGCGTGAGATCGCGCAGGTCGTGGCCGTCGATCTCGATGCGGCCCTCCTGCACGTCGTAGAAACGGTACAGCAGTCGCGCCAGCGTCGACTTGCCGCTGCCCGAGTGCCCGACCACGGCCACCGTCTGGCCCGGCGCGATCTCGAAGTCGACGCCATCCAGAATGGTGCGTCGCGGGTCGTAGCCGAAGCGCACGTCGCGGAAGCGCACGCGCGGCTGCGTGGTCACCAGCGGCGCCGCGCCCGGACGGTCCTGCACGTCGAGGTTCTCGTCGAGCAGGCCGAACAGTTTTTCGATGTTCGTCAGCGCCTGCTTGACCTCGCGGTACATCATGCCGAGGTAGTTCAGCGGCGCGGAAAGCTGCAGGAGGTACGCGTTCACCAGCACGAGGTCGCCGATCGTCAGATCACCGGCCACCACGCCCGAGGCCGCACGCCACATCAGCGCGGTCACGCCGATCGAAACGATCGCGGCCTGCCCGAGGTTCAGCACGCCGAGCGTCTTCAGGCTCTGCACCGTCGCCTCTTCGACGCGCTGCAGGCTGCCGTCGTAGCGCTTCGCTTCGTGGTCCTCGTTGTTGAAGTACTTGACCGTCTCGTAGTTGATCAGCGCGTCGACCGCGCGCGTGCTGCTGGCCGATTCGGCATCGATCGCGGCGCGGTAGTAGCGCGTGCGCCACTCGGTGACGCGGAAGGTCCACGCCGAGTAGACCACCAGCGTCGCCAGCGTGATCACCGCGAAGCCCCAGTCGTAGAGGTAGACGAGGATGGCCGTCACCAGCACGACTTCGATGATCGTCGGCAGGATCGTGTAGAGCGTCCAGTCGAGCAGGTCGGAAATCGCCGTGCCGCCGCGCTCGACGTCGCGCGCGATGCCGCCGGTCTTGCGCTCGACGTGGAAGCGCAGGCTCAAGGCGTGCAGGTGCCGGAACACCTTGAGCTGCACGGTGCGCGCGCTGCGCGCCATCACCCGCGCGAACACGATCTGCCGCAGCTCGGTGAACAGCGTCGACGTGAGTCGCGCCGCGCCGTAGGCCAGCAGCAGCCCGACCGGCAGCGCCAGCGCGGTCGCGGGCACGTCCAGCCCGTCGACGATGCGCTTCATCAGCATCGGCACGCCGAGCAGGGCGAACTTCGCGGTCAGCAGGCAGAGCAGGGCGACCGCGATGCGGCGCCAGTAGGGCCTCAGGAAGGGCAGCAGGTCGGCCAGCACCTGCCGCACCGTGCCGTCGCCGCGGCGTGGGGCGTCGACCGGGGCCTTGCCTTCGATCAATGGGGCGGCGTCGGGGGTCAGTGCGCTCATGCACGCATTGTGGCGTGCGGCGCGGTGCGCGTCGCGTGGCCGCGTAGAATCCCGCGATGACCGCCGCTGCCCTTCCGTCCCGCGCGCGCCTCGCTTTCGTGCTCGGGGCGCTGGCGATGTTCGGCCCGTTCTCGATCGACACCGTGTTCCCGGCCTTCGGGGCGATGGCGCGCGACCTCGGCAGCACGCCGCTCGCGGTGCAGCAGACGATCAGCAGCTATCTGCTCGGCTACGGGCTGATGTCGCTGTTCCACGGCGCGATTTCCGATGCGGTCGGTCGCCGGCCGGTGATCCTGTGGGGCGTCGCGCTGTTCGGGTTGGCATCGGTGGGCTGCGCGCTGAGCGCTGACCTCACCACGCTGCTCGTCTTCCGCTTCGTGCAGGGCCTGTGCGCCGGTGTGGGCATGATTGTCGGCCGCGCCATCATCCGCGACGTCTTCGACGGCGAGGACGCGCAGCGGTTGATGAGCCAGGTGTCGATGATCTTCAGCATCGCGCCGGCTGTGGCGCCGATCGTCGGCGGCTGGATCCTAGGCTTCGGCGACTGGCACGCGATCTTCTGGTTCCTCGCCGCCTTCAGCATCGTGCTGGGCGGGGTCGTGTGGCGCGTGCTGCCCGAGACGCATCCGCCCGAGCGCCGCCTGCCGCTGGACGCGCGCGTGCTGCTCGGCAACTACGTCGCGATGCTGCGGCACAGGCGCTTCCTGTGGCTGGTGGCGGTGACGACGCTGAACTTCGCCGCGCTGTTCCTGTACATCGCTTCGGCGCCCGCGCTCGTGCTCGAGCACCTCGGCATGGGCGAGCAGGATTTCGGCTGGTTCTTCGTGCCGGTGATCAGCGGCATGCTGGTCGGCGCGTGGCTGAGCGGCCGCGCGGCGGGCCGCGTCGACGCGCGGCGCATGGTGGCCGTGGGCTTCGGCTGCTGCCTCGTCGCCACGCTCGCCAACCTCGGCTACGCCGGGCTTTCGCCGACCTTCGTCTACCCGTGGGCGGTGCTGCCGCTGGTGCTGCTGAGCTTCGGCGTGGCCCTGGTGTTTCCGCAGCTGATGATCCAGATGCTCGACCTGTACCCCACGCAACGGGGCAGCGCCTCGTCGATGCAGGCCTTCCTGTCGCTGATGTTCCAGGCCGGCGTGGCCGGCGCGCTCTCGCCGCTGCTCTCGGCCCATCCGTCGCGGCTCGCGCTCGCCGCGATGCTGATGTCGGCGATCGCGTTCGGGCTGTGGCGCTGGGGCGACCGGGTGCTGATGCAACGACGCCGGCACACGGCCGGCGTCGCTTCCACATCGTCCTGAAGCGCTGCCTCAGCCCTGCGGCCACCCGCAGGTCTTGCCCGCGTTCTGCTCCTTCAGCCACGCCTGCAGCGGCGCGAAGTATTCGAGCACGGCCGAAGCGTCCATCTGCTCGCCGCCGGTGAGCTCCTTCATCGTCTGCTGCCAGGGCTGGCTGGCACCCTTCTGCATCATCGCCCAGTAGCGGCGGCCAGCTTCGGGGTTGTTCGCGTAGCTGCACTCGTGCAGCGGGCCGCGGTGGCCGGCGGCGTCGCACAGCGACTTGTAGAACTGGAACTGCAGCACGTGCGAAAGGAAATAGCGCGTGTACGGCGTGTTGCCCGGCACGTGGTACTTCGCACCCGCGTCGAAGAACTCCTCGCCGCGCGGCGTGGCCGGCGCCACGCCCTGGTACTTCGCCTTCAGCTCCCACCACGCCGCGTTGTAGCGCTCCGGCGTGATCGAGCCGTCGAACACGCCCCAGCGCCAGCGGTCGATCAGCAGGCCGAAGGGCATGAAGGCGACCTTCGCGAGCGCCATCCGCATCTGGTCGTTGATCGTCGCCTCGCGGCTGACCTCCGCTTCGCCGGCGAGGCCGATCGACTGCAGGTACGCCGGCGTCATCGACAGCACGATGGTGTCGCCGATGGCCTCGTGGAAGCCGTCGTGCGCGCCGGTCTGGAACGACAGCGGCTGGTCCTTGTAGGCCAGGTAGTAATAGATGTGGCCGAGCTCGTGGTAGATCGTGGTGAGCTCTTCCTCGTTCGGCTCGATGCACATCTTGATGCGCACGTCGCTGGCGTCGGGGTTCATCTGCCAGGCGCTGGCGTGGCGGACCACGTTGCGGTCGCGCGGCCGCAGCAGCTGGCTCTGCGTGTAGAAGCTCTCCGGGAGGGCCGGCATGCCGAGGCCGGTGTAGAAGCCCTCCGCGAGCTTGGTCATCGCGGTGGCGGTCTCGAGGTCGGCCTGGCGCGCAGCCTCGACCTGCTGCTCGGCGCTCGGATTCTCGAGAGCAGCGAGGATCTTCGCCAACCGCTCATCGCGCTGCTTCTTCAGCGCGCTGTTCAGATCGAGGCTCGCGGCGTTCGGGTACGGCTGCAGGATCGGCCAGAGGTTGCCCCAGTCCTGCTGCCACAGGTTGCCCATCAGGTGCGCGGGCAGCAGGCCGTTGACCTGGCCCTTCTCGGGGCCGTATTGCGCGACCAGCTTCTCGCGGGTGTAGCACTGCAGCTGCTCGTACAGCGGCTGCACCTGGCCCCACAGGCGGTCGGTTTCGGCGGCGAAGGCGTCGGCCGGCATGTCGTAGCCGGCGCGCCACATCGCGCCGGTGTTGGCGTAGCCCATCTCGCGTGCGCCCTGGTTCGTCAGCTCGACGAAGCGCTGGTAGTCACGGCGCATCGGCACCGCGATGGTGTGCCAGCCCTGCCACGCGGCGAGCTGCGCGTCGTAGTCGCGGTTGGTGGCCAAGGTCTGGGTGATCTGGCTGATGTTCTGGCAGCGTCGCGCCGGGCCTTCGCCCTCGCACCACTCGCCCGCACCGTAGGTCTGGTCGAGTCGCGTCGCGATGGTGGCGAGCTCCTTGAGCTTGGCCGGATCGCGCGGCGCCGGCATCGACGTGCCGAGCTTCAGCAGGGCGATGGTGCGCGCGGTGGCCGGCGACATCGGCTGGCCTTCGAAGCGCGCGGCCTGCTCCACCAGCGTGTTGAAGCGGGCGAGGCCGCGCTCGCTCGACAGCGCGCTGATGCGCGCGGTGTCGGCGTTGATGTAGGTCTGCGACAGCCACGCGGCCGACGTGGCTTCCTCGAAATGCTCGGCGAACGTGGCGTTGACGCGTGCGGCGAACTGGTCGGCGGTTTCGTTGGCGGGCGGCGTGGATTGGGCCTGCGCGGCGCAGGCCGCGGCGAGGGACAGGGCGAGAACAGTGCTGCGCATACGCATGGTCGGGCTCCGGGGCAACGAGAGGGAGACGCGGTGGACGGCTTCGGAAGGGGCCGGAAGCAGGCCCTCGAGATGTGGCAGAGCGCGGAGATGGGCGATCGCGTCTTCGGCGTCGCGTTCGAACCACGCTTTCGCCGATCCGAACCGGAAGGTGTAGCCCCAGGCGTCCATGTCGGCGAACGCACGCTCGCGGCCGAAGCCGGGAAGTTCGTCGGCAAGCAGGAGCTGCAGATAGCAGACGGCGTCCTCGTCGCGCTGGGTGTCGCCCGCGTCGGTATGCACCGCGGCGCGGCGCTCGGGCGGCATCACCATCAGATGTCCGGCCTCGTGCAGCAGCGAATGCATCGGCGTGTCGGCGCGGGCGTAGACGCGCGACCCGATGATGCCGGCTTCGGAATCACCCCAGTAGCTGCCGGGGATCGTCTCACCCGGCTCGACCTCGACGAGTTCGAGGCCGAAGCGTGCGAGCAGCGCCGCGGGCGCGGCGCTGCCGATCGAGGCCAAGGTCAGCACGTTGGCGGGCAGGTTCAAGCCTTGCTGTCGGGCAGCGACACCGAGATGTCGAGCACGTCGTGCTCGCCGTCCTTGACGAGGTCGACCTTCACGGCATCGACGTCGACGTTGACGTACTTGCGGATCACCTCGAGCAGCTCGCGCTGCAGCAGGGGCAGGTAGTCGGGGCCGCCGCGCGTGCTGCGCTCCTGCGCGACGATGATGCGCAGGCGCTCTTTGGCGAGGTTGGCGGTGGCGGGCTTCTTGCCCGTCAGGAAATCGAACAGGCCCATGGCTCAGCCCCCGAAGATCTTGGCGAAGAAACCCTTCTTCTCCACCGTCGTGAAGCGCATCGGGCGGTCTTCGCCGAGCAGGCGCGCCACTGCGTCGGTGTAGGCCGATCCGGCGTTGCTGTTCTCGTCGAGGATGACCGGGTTCCCGGCGTTCGAAGCCTGCAGCACGTCCGGCGACTCCGGGATCACGCCGATCACCTTGAGGCCGAGGATCTCCTCGACGTCGGCGATCGACAGCATCTCGCCCTTCTCGACGCGCTCCGGGTTGTAGCGGGTCAGCAGCAGGTGCTCGCTGATGCGCTCGCCGTTCTCGGCCTTCTTCGTCTTGCTCTGCAGCAGGCCGAGGATGCGGTCGGAGTCGCGCACCGACGACACTTCCGGATTGACCACCACCAGCGCGCGGTCGGCGAAGTACATCGCGAGGAAGGCGCCCTTCTCGATGCCGGCCGGCGAGTCGCAGACGATGACGTCGAAGCCATCCTCGGCCAGGTCCTTCAGCACCTTTTCCACGCCTTCCTTCGTCAGCGCGTCCTTGTCGCGGGTCTGCGAGGCGGCGAGCACGAACAGGTTGTCGAAGCGCTTGTCCTTGATCAGCGCCTGCTTCAGCGAGGCCTCGCCGTGCACGACGTTGACGAAGTCGTACACCACGCGGCGCTCGCAGCCCATGATCAGGTCGAGGTTGCGCAGGCCGACGTCGAAGTCGATGACCGCGGTTTTCTTGCCGGCGCGGGCCAGGCCCATCGCGATGCTGGCCGAGGTGGTCGTCTTGCCGACGCCGCCTTTGCCCGAGGTGATGACGAGGATTTCTGCCAAGGTCGTTTCTCCGTCTTGTTGTTCTTGTGGGCGCCGGCCTTCAGGCCAGCGGCTGGATCTGCAGGATGTCGTCGGCGTCGAGCCAGATCTGCACCGGCTTGCCGTGCAGGGCCTTCGGCACGTCGTCGAGCACCTTGTAGTGCCCGGCGATGGCGACCAGCTCGGCGTGGAACTCGCGGCAGAAGATGCGCGCACCGGCGAAACCCGAAGCGCCCGCCAGCGCGCGGCCGCGCAGCGCGCCGTAGACGTGGATGGAACCGTCCGACAGCACTTCGGCGCCGGCGCCGACCGGCGCGAGCACGGTCAGGTCGCGGTTGGCCGCGAACACCTGCTGGCCGGAGCGGACGGGCAGGGCATGCACGAGGCCGGGTTCCGATTCGATCGCGGCCGGCGGTGCGGGCGCGGCATCGCGCGCGGGTGCAGGATCGGCGGCGCGCACCGCGGGACGCTCGGCGCGGGGCTCGGGCGGTGCAGCGTCGCCAGCCCGCTCGTACTGGGTGCGGAACTTCGCCAGCACCGGCAGGCCGAGGCGCTCGGCCAAGGCGTCATTCTCGGGCGTGCCGTAGGCCAGCGCGATCGGATGCACGCCGGCGCCTTCCAGCGCCTTGACCAGCGCTTTCGCGGTGGCGTCGTCGGGCAGCTGCATGAGCCCGCCGAAATCGACGATCACCGCCGCGCGGGCGAACAGCTTCGGCGCGCGCTCGACGCGCTCACGCATCTCGGTGGCAAGTGCCGCGACGTCCAGCGTGCGGATGCGCAGATTGGCGATGCCGACCTGGCCGAACTTCAGTTCGCCGGCCTGCTCGTAGTTCGAAAGGTCGTTGGAGGCGGTGCTCGCCATGCGTCAGTGTCCAGTGCGGCTGGCGGCCGGGCGCGCGGGCCCCTGCCTCGGTGCCAGCCAGGGTTCGTCGGGGAGGGCGTCGCCGTAGGTCTGGGCGATCCACGCGTGGCTGCCCAGATCCTTCATCAGCATGCAGGCGCGCAGGCCGGTGCCCTCCATCGTCTGCTGGCCGACCTCACGGAACCCGAAAGCGCCATGGAAGAGCAGCGCCGGGTCGTAGCCCACGCCCAGGAACACTTCGCAGCACAGGTGGGCCCAGCGCGGCTCGGCGAAGCTCATGGCGTCGGCATAGAAGGCGCGGCCGCGGCCACCCCCGCGCCGCGGCGCGGCGATGACGATGCGGTCGATGTACAGGAAGTTCGAATGCCGCTCGCGGAACCAGCGGAAGTTCGGGCTGTCGTGAGGCGCCCGGTCGCTGAAGCCGACGAGGAAGCCGGTGACGGCGTCGTCCTGCTCGAGCACGCGGAAGTAATCGGCGTTCTCCCAGAAGAAACGGACCTTTTCCGCGTCCATCGGCAGGATCGAAGGCCCGGCCGAATTGTTGATGGCGAGCACGAGTTCCAGCTCGTGTTCGCGCACGTCGCGGATCTGGAACGGCATTCCTTTCCTCCGGGTCGGTCCGGGCGTTGACGAAGGCGCCAGTATCGCACGCCCCCCGGCCGCCTTCGTCCCGCGGGGTGACTTTCGGGAGGCGGGCCACGCCCCGCGGGGGTTTACGATCCGGCGATGCTGCCGCGCCTCACCCACGCCAATCTGCTCCGCTACGCCGGCCTGTTCACCTGGGCGATGGCGGGCACCGGGCTGGTGATGAATGCGCTGTTCCTGATGGAAGCCAGCTCGGTGCGCCTGACGCCGATGGCTTTCGTCGGGCCGGTGGCCGCCTACGTCGCCTTCGGCGCGGCGTTCTGGCTGTCGACGCAGTCGCTCGGTCGCGCCCGTGGCCCGGTGTGGCCGATCGTGCTGATGCTGGCCATGGCGGCCTCGGCGATCGCGGTCAGCGCGCTGACCAACAGCGCCCTCGGCGCCATCCTGATGATGGTGATGGCGGCGGTCGTGCCGTGGCTGCTGCCCGGCTGGCCGGGCGTGCTGTGGCTGGTGGTGCAGCACCTTCCACTCACCGCCGTGTTCGTCCGCACCTTCGAGTTCACGCTGCTCGAGGCCGTGCTGCAGTCGATGCTGTACATGGGCATGTCCGGCTTCGTCTACGTGGCCGGCCTGATCGCGAAGCAGCAGGCCGAGGCGCGCGAGGAGCAGCGCCGCCTGAACGCCGAGCTGCGCGCCACGCGCTCCCTGCTCGCCGACAGCGCCCGCGTCGGCGAGCGCTTGCGCATCTCGCGCGAGCTGCACGATCTGCTCGGCCATCACCTCACTGCGCTCAGCCTGAATCTCGAGGTGGCCGGGCATCTGACCGACGGCAAGGCGCAGGACCACGTGCGCCAGGCCCACACGCTGGCCCGGCTGCTGCTCACCGACGTCCGCGAGGCGGTCAGCGCGATGCGCGGCGAGGAGCGCATCGACCTCGAGGCCGCGCTGCGCACGCTGATCGAAGGCGTGCCGGCGCTGGAGGTGATGCTCGAGGTCGAATCCCCGCTGCCGGTCGACGACGCCGAATCCGCCCAGGTGGTCGTGCGCTGCGCGCAGGAGATCATCACCAATGCCATCCGCCACGCGCAGGCCCAGCGCCTGTGGCTGACGCTGTCGCGGCGAGGGCGCGAACTGCACCTCGCCGCCCGCGACGATGGCATCGGCAGCGACGCCTTCACCCCCGGCAACGGGCTGTCGGGCATGCGCGAGCGCCTGAAGACCGTCGGCGGCCGCGTCGAGGTCTCGACCGCGCCGGGCCAGGGCTTCAGCATCGACATCCACCTACCTCTCGAGGCTTCCGCATGATCCGAGTGATGCTCGTCGACGACCAGACCCTGGTGCGCCAGGGCGTCCGCTCCCTGCTGGAGCTCGCCGACACGATCGAGGTGGTGGCGGAAGCCGCCGACGGCAAGCAGGCCGTGGAGCAGGTGCCGCAGGTGAAGCCCGACGTGCTTCTGATGGACATGCGCATGCCGGTGATGTCCGGGCTGGAGGCGCTGCGCGGGCTGGCGGCGATCAACGCGCTGCCGCCCACGATCATCCTGACCACTTTCGACGACGACCAGCTGGTGCTGGCCGGCATCAAGGCCGGGGCCAAAGGCTACCTGCTGAAGGACGTGTCGCTCGACCAGCTCGTGTCGGCCATCCAGACCGTGGCCGACGGCGGCTCGCTGGTGCAGCCGGCCGTCACGGCGCGCCTGCTGTCCGGCCTCGAGGGCCTGCAGAACGACTTCCACAGCCTCGAGCAGCCCGACCCGCTGACCGAGCGCGAAACGGAGATCCTGCGCCTGATGGCCGGCGGCTTCTCCAACAAGGAGATCGCGAATTCGCTGGGCGTGGCCGAAGGCACGATCAAGAACCACGTCTCCAACATCCTGTCGAAACTCGGCGTCCGCGACCGCACCCGCGCGGTGTTGAAGGCCTTCGAGTTGAAGCTGGTGTGACAGTGGCCCGGCGGCGTCCGCCGGGCTCGCGGCGACGCTTACCCGGGCCCCGACGGTGCTGCTATCCTCTGGCGCTCCCCGGAGTGGCGGCGTGCCGACCGGGGCCGATCCCGGAGACTTGATGCATGGCTCGATTCCTTGAATTCGTCGTGGCGTTCCTGCTGGTCGCCATCCTGGGCGTGGCCGTGGGCCTCGTCCTGCCGAAGACCCGCAGCGTGTCGCACTCGATGGAAACCAACCGTCCGGTCAATGTCGCCTTCGACATGCTGAACGGCTTCCAGCGCTTCAACGACTGGAACACGATGCGGATCATCGATCCGAACGTGAAGTTCACGCTGAGCGGCCCGGCCTCGGGCGTCGGCGCCAAGCTCGAGTTCGCCTCGACCAACCCGCGCATCGGCTCGGGCAGTTGGGAGCTCATCGAGAGCGTCCCCGGCGAGAAGATCGTTTACCGCGTGGTTGACAACGCGATGGGCGAGAACAAGACCATGCGTTTCACCTTCGAGCGCTCCGGCCGCAGCCAGCGCAACGTCAAGATCACCCAGCGCTATCGCGTCGAGTACGGCTGGAACCTGGTCGGCCGCTACGCCGGCATGTACATGTCGAGCAGCGCCGGCAAGCGCGTTCAGAACGGCCTGCGCGTGCTGTCGAACGCGCTCGCCGGCGTCCCGCGCGTCGACTACACCATCTACGAGCACCCGCTGCAGATCGTCGACGTGCCGGCGATGAACGCCCTGCGCGTCGACGTAGAAGCGCCGCTGCGCGACGACGGCGTGGCCATCTCGATGACCAACCAGCTGGCCTGGATGGACCGCGTCATCGAAGCCAGCGGCTTCGCGAAGGACGGCCCGCTGCGTATCGTCACTGTCGACCGCAGCTCGGAGGCCTACACCTTCACGATGCTGCTGCCGGTCCGTGCCAAGGACGCGCCGGAGGGCTCGTCGAAGGCCGCCACGGTCGCGGAGCTGCCGGTGCTGTCGGCCAAGATCGAAGGCGACGGCAACCAGGTGGTGCTCTCGCAGGAAGCGCCGCTCCAGGCCGCGAACACCAAGTGGGTCGGCCCGGCGCCGGGCCTGCAGCGCGTGCGTGACACGCTGCGCGCCTGGGCGATGGTGCGCGGCTATCCGCTCGACAACGCCAGCCAGGGCTTCGACGACTACTACGTCGAGATCCCGGAGATCCTGAATCCGGAAGCGGAATTCCAGGCCTTCCTGCCACTGAAGGCCGCCGAAGCTCCGTAAGGCGAAGCGAGGCGGGCCGTGGCCCGCCTCGTCGTTTCTGGAACCCGCAATGATCGAAGTGGAAGGACTGACCAAGCGCTTCGCGGCGCTGACGGCCGTCGAGGACCTGCGGTTCTCGGTGACGCCCGGCGAAGTGGTGGCCTTGCTCGGGCCGAACGGTGCCGGCAAGTCGACGACGATGAAGATGATCGCGGGCTTCCTCGCCCCCGACGCCGGTCGCGTGCGCGTCGCCGGTCACGATGTCGTCAGCGACGGGCTCGCCGCGCGCCGAGCGCTGGGGTATCTGCCGGAAGGCGCACCGGGCTATGGCGAAATGGAAGTCGCGGATTTCCTCGGCTTCATCGCCGACGTTCGCGGGCTGGCTGGTGAACGCCGTCGCCAGCGCCTTGCCTTCGTGACCGACCGCCTGCAGCTCGGCAGCGTGCGTCGGCAGCCGCTCGACACGCTGTCGAAGGGCTTCCGCCGTCGCGTCGGTTTCGCGGCGGCCATCCTGCACGACCCGCCGGTGCTGCTGCTCGACGAGCCCACCGACGGCCTCGACCCCAACCAGAAGCACGAAGTGCGCGGCCTGATCAACGAGCTGGCCCGCGAGCGCACGATCATGCTGTCGACGCACCTGCTTGAAGAGGTCGATGCGATCGCGACGCGCGCGGTGGTGATCGCCGCGGGGCGCCTGCGCGCCGACCACACGCCCGCCGAGCTGCTGGCACTGTCGCGCTGGCACGGCGCGCTGTCGTTCGCGGCACCCGACAGCGTCGCGGCGGTGGCGGCACTCGACGGGCTGGTGCCCGCGGCGTCGACGTCGGTCGATGCCCGCGAAGGCCGCGTGGTGCTGTTCGTGCGCGGCGGTGGCGTTTCGATGGACGCGGTGACGCGCCGCCTCGACGAGCGTCGCGTGGCCTGGTCGGACCTGCGCGTCGAGCGCGGGCGTCTGGACGAGGTGTTCCGCAGCCTCACCGTCGACGCCGGAGCCGCCGCGTGAGCGGCTGGATGTCGACCACGATCGCTGTCGCGCGTCGCGAGTTCGCGGCGTACTTCGCTTCGCCGCTGGCCGCCGTGTTCATCGTGCTGTTCCTCGCGCTGTCGGCGGCGCTGGCCTTCTACCTCGGCGGTTTCTTCGAGCGCGGTCAGGCCGACCTGCAGCCGTTCTTCGCCTTCCATCCGTGGCTGTACCTGTTCCTCGTGCCGGCGGTCGGCATGCGCCTGTGGGCCGAGGAGCGCAAGAGCGGCACGCTCGAACTGCTGCTCACCTTGCCGATCACCGCGTGGCAGGCGGTGCTGGGCAAGTTCCTCGCCGGCTGGGCCCTGCTCGGCATCGCACTCGCGCTGACCGTGCCGATGTGGTGGACGGTGAGCTGGCTCGGCGATCCGGACCACGGCGTCATCGTCGCCAGCTACCTCGGCAGCTGGCTGCTCGCCGGCGCGATGCTGGCGGTGGGCAGCGCGCTTTCCGCGCTCACGCGCAACCAGGTCGTGGCCTTCGTGGTGACCGTGGTGGTGTGCTTCGCGCTGATGCTGGCCGGGCACCCGCTGGTGCAGGACGCGGTGCAGGGCTGGGCCCCGCGCGACGTCATCGACGCGGTCGCGGCCCTGAGCTTCCTCACCCACGTGCAGTCGATCCAGCGCGGCGTGCTCGACCTGCGCGACCTGCTGTTCTTCGCGCTGTCGATCGCGGCGTGGCTGTGCGCGACGGTGCTGATCCTCGACGCGAAGAAGGCGGGCTAAACCCATGGCCATCGCATCCCTCCGCCGTTCCGCCTGGGCGCTGCCGCTGCTGGCCCTCGCTTTCGTCGCGCTTGTCGGGCTGTCGTCGGTGCTGCTGCGTGGCGCGCGCATCGATCTGACCGAAACGCAGGAACACACGCTGTCGCCGGCGACCGTCGCGCTGCTGGAGGGCATCGACGAGCCGGTAACGCTTACGCTGTATTTCTCCGAACGCTCGGCCGGCGATTTCCCGCAGGTGCGCGCCTACGCGCAGCGCGTGCGCGAGCTGCTGCAAGAGATGGCGGCACGCTCCGAGGGCGGACTGATCGTCGAGGTCGTCGACCCGGAGCCGTACTCCGACGAGGAGGATCTCGCCGTTGCGCAGGGTCTCACCGCGGTGCCGCTGCCGAGCGGCGGCAATTTCTTCTTCGGCATCGTTGGCAGCAACAGCACCGACGGCGAGTTTCCGATCCCGTTCCTGCAGGCCGAGCGCGAGGCGTTCCTCGAGTACAACCTCGCGAAGCTGGTGTCGGCGCTGACGGTCGAGGAGCGCCCGGTCGTGGCGCTGTACAGCCGCTTGCCCATGGCGCCGGAATTCGATCCGTCCACTGGCGCGCCATCGCCGGGCTGGGTGGTCGACCAGCAGCTGCGCGAGCTGTTCGAGCTGCGGCGCCTGGAGCCCGATTTCAGCGCCGTCGACGCCGATGTCGACCTGCTGATGCTGGTGCATCCGGCGGGTCTTTCCGACGACAGCCTCTACGCCATCGACCAGTTCGCGCTGCGCGGCGGCCGCGTGCTCGCCTTCGTCGATCCCGACGCCGAGAACGCCACGCCGGATGACCCGCTGGGCGGCAATGTGGCCGGTGCGCGCGCGTCGGATCTCGGTCCGTTGCTCGCGGCATGGGGCGTCGATTTCGATGCGTCCACTGTGGTGGCTGATCCGGGTTCGGCGCTTTCCGTGCAGACCCGCGAGGGCGGCGCCAACGAACCGCTGATGACATTGCTCGGCCTCGGCACCGAGGCGCTGTCGACCAGCGACATCGTCACCGCGCAGATGGAGCTGATCAATCTCTCGACGGCCGGGGCGCTGCGCTCACGGGAAGGTGCGACGACGCGCTTCGAGCCGCTGCTGTCGAGCTCGGCACAGAGCGGCGAGTTGCCCACTTCGATGCTCGGCACCGTCAGCGCGACGCCGGCGAACCTGCTGCGCGAGTTCCGCGCCGACGGCGGCGCGCGGGTGATCGCCGCGCGTGTGAGCGGGCCGATCGCGACGGCGTTTCCGCAGCGTGCGGGCGAAACCCACCGCGCCGCGAGCGCGAGTGATCTGCAGGCGATCGTCGTCGCCGACACCGACCTGCTCGCCGATGCGTTCTGGGTCAACGTGGCGCCGGGGCCGGGAGGCTTCAGCGAGCCCTTCGCCAACAACGGCGACTTCGTCTACAACGCGGTCGAGAACCTGAGCGGGCAGGCCGGGCTGATCGAGCTGCGCACGCGCACGGTGGCCAGCCGTCCATTCCATCGCGTGCAGGCGCTGCGTCGCGGCGCCGAGCAGCAGTTCCTGCAGACCGAACGCGCGCTCCAGCAGCGGCTGTCGGAACTGGAGCAGCAGCTTGGTGCGCTGCAGCGCGGCGAGGACGGTGCACCGGCACTGGGCGCCGAGCAGCAGGCGCAGCTCGAGCGCTTCCAGCAGGAGAAGCTGGACGTGCGACTGCAGCTGCGCGAAGTGCAGCGCCAGCTCAACGCCGATATCGACGCGCTCTCGACCACGCTGCGAGTGATCAACATCGTGCTGGTGCCGGCCTTCGTGGCCTTCCTGTTCCTGCTCGGCGGCCTTTGGCGGATGCAGCGCCGGCGTCGCCCGGCGGCGTGATGCGCGGGCGCGTCGCGATCGCGCTGAACGCCATCGTCGCGCGGTGCGTGCCGCTCGCGCTGGCCGCGCTCTGCCTCGCCGCCTGCAGCCGCGAACCCGCCGCGCCGGAAACCCTGGTTCCCGGGCTCGCGCCTGCGCTGCCCACGCTCGGCGCCGTGCAGCTCGAACAGGCGGGCACGACGCTGGTGTTCGAGCGCGACGGCGATGAGTGGCGCATCCGCGACGCCGCCTGGCGCGCCGATCGGCGCTGGCTGCAGCCGCTGCTGCTGGGTTTGGCGAATGCGCGCTGCGATGACGTGCGCACGGCCGATCCGGCCCGCTTCGAACGCATCGGCGTGCAATGGCCGCCGGCCGCCGCTGCGAGTGATTCCGGCAACGCCGCCTTCGCCCGCCCCACCGGTCGGGTGACGCTGACCGTCAACGGCCGCGAATCCGTCATCGTCATCGGCCATCCGCAGGCGCGCGGCGGCACCTTCGTGCGCGTGGAAGGCGCGCCGCACAGCTGCCTGACCTCGGCCACGCTGCGTCTTCCGGCGCAGGTGTCGCAGTGGTTCGACCCGCAGCTCTGGCGGGTGCCCGTCGAACAGGTGGTGTCCGTCGTGGTGGAGGACGCCGACGCCGCGCCGCTGCGTCTGCTGCGCCGAGACGGTCGCTTCATGCCCGAGGACGCGCTGATCGCACTGACGCCGCTGCCGGACGCCATCGCGGCGGCGCTGGCCTCGCCGCGTCAGCTCGAGCTGCGGGCGGCCACCGCGGCCGAGCCGCAGCGTCGGCTGCGTCTCGAGGCCTCGGACGGCGCCACCTATGCCGTCGCGCTGTGGCGCGAGGACGATGCCACCTGGGCGCGGGTACTCGAGGCCCCCGCGTCCTCATCGGCGTGGTACGAAGGGCGCGAATTCCGCCTGCCGGTGGACGTGGCCGAGCCGCTCTGGGCCACTCGCGAGGCGCTCGGCGGACGCTGACGGAGACGACGATGGCTCGCGGATTCGACCTCGATACGGCAACCGCGCACCTCGCCAAGCGCGATCGCGCGTTGGCGAAATGGATGAAGCGCATCGGCCCGCTCGACATGGACGGCTGGCGCAAACCTTTCGACACCGTCGACGCGCTGTCGCGCTCGATCCTCTACCAGCAGCTCTCGGGCAAGGCCGCAGCGACGATTGTCGGGCGCGTCGAAGCGGCCACCGGTTCGCGAAAGCTCGTTCCCGAGGCGCTGGCGCGGCTCGACGACGCGGCGCTGCGCGCCTGCGGCGTGTCCGGCAACAAGGTGCTGGCCCTGCGCGATCTGTGCCGACGCGCCGAGGCGGGCGGCGTGCCGGCCGCGCGCGCGATGCCGAAACTCGACGACGAAGCGCTGGTGACGCAGCTCACCGCCGTGCGCGGCATCGGCCGCTGGACGGTGGAGATGCTGCTGATCTTCCGCCTCGGGCGTCCCGACATCCTGCCGATCGACGATCTCGGCGTGCGCAAGGGCGCGCAGGTGCTCGACGGGCTCGACGTCGCGCCGACGCCGAAAGAGCTGCTCGCACGCGGTGCCACGTGGGCGCCGTACCGCACTCTCGCGAGTCTCTATCTGTGGCGCATCGCCGACGGCGAGGGCGTGGTGGAGCCGGCGAAGAAGGTGAGGCGCTCGCAGGGCTGAGCTCGACGCGGGGCGCGACGCCTGTCAGCGGGCATCGGCAGCGTGCCAGCACCAGTGCCAAGGCTCGTAGGTGATGCCGTGCGGGTTGTCGCGCGGATAGCTCAGGCCGAAGCCGAAGTCCGGCGCGCGGCGGATCAGCCATGCGAACGCGGGCGTGGCCTCGAAGCTTTCCTCGGCCGCCGGCTCGCCCGGCGTGCCGATGTCGAGCGCGCGACCGCTGTGGTGTTCGGAGTACCCCGGCGCGGCGTTGACGCGCAGCACTTCGTCCAGCGACAGCCCGCGCGCGAATTTCCGCTCGAAGATGCCGCGCTGGTAGGCGTGGCTGCGGAAGCCGGAAATCGCCTCGAGCACGACGCCGTCGCGCATCGCCGCGACGCGCATCGCCGCCCACGCGCGCGCGGCGGGCTCCGACAGCCACAGCGCACGGCGGTAGCGGTCGCGCCCGGCGTACGCCAGCAGGCGCGGTTCGGCGTGGAAGCGCAGTCCGCTGGTTTCGGCGTAATCGCCGGAGAGGCCCATCGTCGCGTTGTCCGCGTGCACGTCATCGCCGGGCAGCGTGCCGAGCGCAACTGGCGATGCCGACGGGTCGCGTGCGTCGAGCGCGGCGAGCGCGTCGATGGCGGTTTCCAATCCTGTCTCACGCCACACCATCGGCACCAGCGGAACCATCCCGCGCTTGCCGACCGTGGCCAGGAATCGCCCATCACGCTTGCGGCGCAGCACGACGTCGGCGCCGGCGATCACCCGCGCGTCCGCGTTCGCCTTCGCGCGGCACAGCGACGCCGGCCACAGTTCGATGGCCGGCGTGTTGACGAGGAAGCGGGGCAGGGCGCGCATGGTCGCAGTCTAGAGCGCCGCCGGGTTGACCCGCATCACGAGGACCCGTTCTCGCCGTTCGCAACGCCGCGGCGCTCGCCGGCCGCCGTGGCCTTCGACAGGCGCCCCGATTTGCGCAGGGCCTCGCGAAGCACGTATTCGATCTGCGCGTTCACCGAGCGCAGCTCGTCGTCGGCCCAGCGCTGCACGGCGTCCAGCACCGGGGCGGAAATGCGCAGCGGGTAGGCCTTTTTGTCGTTCACTTCGACTGCCGCTGAAGCAGGCCGAGGACGAAGTGGATGGCAATGGCGATGACCACCACGACCAGCACCAGCGCTGCTGCGGGAATTTGCCGCGGCGTGAGAAACGGAAGCGCTGCCGCGAAGGGCAGATGCACCGCGCCAACGCGGATCAAGCCGTTGCCGATGAACGTCGCGAGTGAGCGCGGGTCACGCACGTTTCCCTTGCCGGACGTCTCGAGCAGGCGCGGGCCGCGCTCGCCCCGGAAGAAGAACCCGAGAACGAACAGCGGGGAGACCGCAAGGACGACGATGATGGCTGCGACGAGGTGCTCGTTCATGGCAGGCCTCAGTGATGCAGCGTTCCGGTGTTCACCACCGGCTGCGTGCCGCGCTCGCCGCACAGCACGACCAGCAGGTTCGAGACCATCGCCGCCTTGCGCTCTTCGTCGAGCTGGATCTTGCCGGCGTGGTCGAGCTGCTCCAGCGCCATGTGCACCATGCTGACGGCGCCTTCGACGATGCGGCTGCGCGCCGCGATGATCGCCGCGGCCTGCTGGCGCTGCAGCATGGCCTGGGCGATTTCCGGGGCGTAGGCGAGGTGGCTGATGCGCGCTTCAAGCACCGTGACGCCGGCCGCGCCAAGGCGCTCCTGGATCTCCACCTTGAGGTGCTGGTTGATCTCGGTGGCGTGGCTGCGCAGCGCGATCTGGTCGTTCGCGCCCGCGCCGTCGTGCCCGTCGTAGGGGTAGCTCGTCGCCATCTGGCGAAGCGCGGCCTCAGACTGCACGTGCACGAAGTTCTCGTAGTCGTCGACCTGGAACACGGCCTCGGCGGTGTCGTGCACCTGCCACACAACGACCGCCGCGATCTCGATCGGCGAGCCCTCGAGGTCGTTGACCTTCAGTTTGCTCGATTCGAAGTTGCGCACGCGCAGGCTGACCGCCTGCTTCGTGAAGAACGGGTTGGCCCAGCGCAGGCCCGGTTCGCGGACGGTGCCGATGTAGCGGCCGAACAGCTGCACCACCACGCCGTTGTTCGGCTGCACGGTGAAGAAGCCGCAGAACAGCACGACGAGCACGAGGGTCGCCAGCGCGTTCAGTGCGATCCAGAGCCCGGCCATCGGCAGGCCGGGGATCAGGAAGTACGCGCCGACGTTGACGACGAGGGCTGCCAGCATCATCAGCAGGGTCACGATGCCGGCGGGCGGAGTGAAAGTACGCTCGTTCATGGTCAGGCTCCGGTGGGTGCCTGAGCATCTGATATCACGATGATATCGGGCGTCAAGTGCCGTCGAGCGGAAACCGGATCAGCGGGCTGGGGCTCTGTTCGCCGGCGACCCACAGCGAACGGCCGTCGAGCGAATACCCGAGGGCCTCGGCCTGCGGCATCCACGCGAAGTCGAGGCGCTGCGGCCGCGACAGGGCGCCGGACCATCGTTCGCCGGCCTCGCGCCGGTACAGGTACGCCGCCTGGTAGTTCAGCACCGCCAGCGTGCGACCGTCGGGGCTCAGGTCGGCCGCGGTGATCTGTGCGCGGTAGCGTCCGTACACCGGGTTCTGCGCCAGGTCCGCGGCGCTCGGCTGGGCGATGCCGCGCAGCCGGCCGATGCGACGCGCGGTCTGCACGCCGCCGCCCTCCGGGCGCAGCGCGAGGCGGTACAGCTCCGGCGGCACGCGCTTCTTCGATACCAGCAGCACCTCGCCGGCCGCGGCGTCCACGGCCACCGCTTCGCAATCGCGTGCGCCGTCGGGCCATCGGAAGCGCAGCGTCCACGCCGGCGTCAGGCTCAGGCCATCGGTGATCGTGGCGGGCTCTTCGACGACGATCAGTTCGAGCGTGCGACGCAGGCCGCCATTATCGCCGGTGTCGGCCACCATCAGGTAGCGCTTGCCGTCGAGATCGAACGCGGCAAGGTCCTCCCAGTCGACGTTGCGCACGCGCTCGACGGCCACGGTCGCCAGCCGTGCGCCTTCGGCCGACATCAGGTGCAGCTCCGGCGCGTTGCCGCTGTCGTTGTGCACCCAGAAGGCGCCGGGCCGGCTGCGCGATGCGGCGATGCCGCTGGTTTCAGCGAGCCGCGCGTCGCCCATGACGCCGGCGATCCGCGGCGACGGCGCGGCCGTGCTCGGCGTCTGCACCGGAGCCGCAGGCGCAGCGGGCGACGCCGCAAGGCCGGGAGCCAGCAGCAGCAGGAACAGCGGGGATCGGCGGGACATCAGTCGGGTTTCCAAGCCGCGCCAGCATGCCCAGCGGAGGCCGGGGCGACAAGCCGGGCCGGTAGACTTCGCGGCTTCGACCGACAGGAATCCACGATGTCCCGCGCCCCTGGCCACGCCGCCCCCGTCACCCTCGGCACGCCGCTGTCGTCCACCGCCACCCGCGTGCTGTTCCTTGGCAGCGGTGAGCTCGGCAAGGAAGTCGCGATCGAGCTGCAGCGACTGGGCGTCGAGGTCATCGCCGCCGACCGCTACGCCGACGCGCCGGCGATGCAGGTGGCGCATCGCAGCCACGTGCTGAACATGCTCGACCCGGCCGCGCTGAAGGCACTGATCGAGGCCGAGAAGCCGCATCTCGTGGTGCCGGAGATCGAGGCCATCCACACGCCGACGCTGGTCGAGCTCGAAGCGCAGGGCCAGGGCGTGATCCCGACCGCGCGCGCGGCGCGGCTGACGATGGATCGCGAGGGCATTCGTCGAATCGCCGCCGAGACCCTCGGCCTGCCGACCTCGCCGTACCGCTTCGTCGACACCGAGGCCGAGTACCGCGACGCCGTCGCCGCGCTCGGCACGCCCTGTGTCGTCAAGCCGCTGATGTCGAGTTCCGGCAAGGGCCAGAGCGTGGTGCGTTCGCAATCCGACATCGCGAACGCCTGGGCCTACGCGCAGACCGGCGGCCGCGCGGGACAGGGCCGCTGCATCGTCGAGGGCTTCATCGACTTCGACTACGAGATCACCCTGCTGACCGTGCGGCATCGCGACGGCACCACGTTCTGCCCGCCGGTCGGGCACCTGCAAGTCGACGGCGACTACCGTGAGAGCTGGATGCCGCAACCGATGAGCCCGGCGGCGCTGGCCGAGGCCGAACGCATCGCCCGCGCCGTCACCGACGACCTCGGTGGCTGGGGCCTGTTCGGCGTCGAGCTGTTCGTGAAGGGCGACACGGTCTGGTTCTCGGAAGTGAGCCCGCGTCCGCACGACACCGGCCTCGTCACCCTCGTCGGGCAGGAGCTGTCGGAATTCGCGCTGCATGCGCGGGCGATCCTCGGCCTGCCGATCCCGAACCTTCGCGCGCTCGGCCCTGCCGCCTCCTGCGCGATCGTCGCCGAGGGCCACGGCGTGCCGGCGTTCGACAACGTGGAGGCCGCGCTCGCCGAGCCCGACACCGCGCTGCGCCTGTTCGGCAAGCCGCGTGTCGAAGGCGCGCGGCGCGTGGCGGTCACGCTGGCGCGCGATGTCGACGTGGATGCCGCGAGAGCGAAAGCGCGGCGCGCCGCGGCGGCGATGAGGGTGCGGTTGGTCTGAGTCAGCGCGCGGCCGGCACCGTCGTGCGCGGAAACCCCAGCGCGAAGGTCGGCGGCTCGCCCGCGGGGAATCGCAGGCTGAGTTCGACGTCGAGCGTCTTGCCGCAGCCGTGCACGTTCCACATTTCCACGCGGTCCGCGATCGCCGCGGCGGAGCTGGCGTCGCCGCGCAGCACGGCTGGCGGCGCGGCGCGCACGTCGACCCGATCCGGCGCGTCGCAGGCCATCAGCTTGGTCGCCACCGGCAGCAGCTCGTCCAGCACTTCGCGGCGCGTGTCCTCGTCGAGCGTCGCGCCGCGCACCGGGACCACGGGTTCGCCGCGCAGCGTGTGGCGCAGACGCCCGCAGGTGTAGGCGAGCGTCGGTGCGTCCGCGGCGTCGTACTGCTTCGTGGCCTGCTCGCGGATCGCGGTGTCGATGGTCGCGCGCGTTTGCGACTGCGCGGCGGCGAGGCGTTCGATCAGCGCGCTCGCCTCGGCCAGCACGCTCTCGCGCCTTTCGCGCCACTGCGCCAATTCGGCCTCGAAGGGCGCGTCGCTGAAATCGGGCAGCGTCCGGCAGCGCGCGATGAGCGTCGGGAACGTCAGCGCCTCGGCGTGGCGTTCGACAAGGCGCTGCTGGGTTCGTTCGCCGGCATGAAGCGTGGGGGCCACCAACAGCAGGGCAGCGACGACGCTCCCCGTGACGCAGCGCGCACTCACCGGCCGCGCTCCGGGTTTTCCGCTGCGTGGCGCTCGGGCAGGGTGAGGTCCATCCACACCATCCGGTGGTCGCTGGCGTCCACCCAATCCGCGCCGGGCTGGCCGGCCAGCGGCCAGAACACGCCGCTGTCGACGATGCGGAAACCCACCGACGGCAGCACGTAGTCGAGATGCAAGTTGCCGGTCCGCGGGCCGAATTCGCCGGTGTCCTGCGCCGGGTTGCCGCGATGCTGCAGGTTCACGCCGCCGCGCTCGCGGGCGCTCGCCACCGCGCCCTCGCTGCGCGGGAACGCGTGCCGCAGCACGCGCGGGTGTTCAAGCAGCTCGACGATCGCCTCGTGGTGGCCGTCGCCGTCGGCCGGGTCGTTGTTCAAGTCCCCGGCGATCACGAAGCGCGCGCCGCCCGCCAGCCCACCGCAGCGGCCCTGGTCGTCGCACAGCCAGCCGGCATCGCGGTTGTCGATGTAGTGCCGCCACAGCGCGAGCTCATCGGCGTTGCGCGCGCCGTTGCGATCTTCGGGCCCGTCGAACACCGGCGGCGTCGGGTGCGAAACGAGGAAGTGCACCACGCCCGCGGGCGTTCGCACCGGAACGTCCCAATGCGATTTCGACGACAGCCGCAGCTTCGGCCAGACCGCGTCGTCGTACCACCAGCGGCCGGTGGCGGGGTTCTTCGGACGCCGCGCATTCGGCAGCGTCGACCACGGCAGCGTCTGGAACGTGCGCACGTCCTCGAGATCGATCGGAAAACGCGACAGCACCAGCATGCCGTACTGGCCCGGATGCAGGCCGTAGCCGAACGCGTCCTCGCCGTGCAGTCGCCCCGGCCCGCCGATCCGGCCGTCGCCGTTGAGGTCCATGCCGCTCGGCTCGCCGGTGTTCACCGGCGCGAAGTAGCGGTACGGGTAGCGGATCGCCGCTTCGCCGAATTGACCGACCTCGAGATACTCGCGCTGGAACACGTCGGCCAGCGCGCCTTCCGCATCGAAATCGAACTCGTTGAGCAGCAGCAGGTCGGGACGCTGGCGCTGGATGACCGCGGCGACCTTCCGCGCCTCGTCGTTCGCGCCGCCCGCCAGCCGGTGGCGAACGCCGTCGGCGACATCGGCATACAGCGAGACGTTGTAGGCCGCGACGCGGAACGCCGTGGACTCGTCATCCACGCCGCGCGTCTCCGGCCCCACGCAGCCGACGAGCAGCCCGGCCAAGCCCAGCGCCGCCAGCGCGGCGCGAAAACGGTGCCTCATTCACGATCCTCATCGAATGCGATCCAGTGGCCGTTCCAGAGCCGCTCCAGCGGCTGGAAGCGGCGCTTGTAGTCCATTTTCGGATGGCCCTTCAGCCAGAACCCGAGGTAGAGATGCGGTCGCGCGGTCGTGCGCGCCCACTCGATCTGGCCGAGGATCGCCTGCGTGCCAAGGCTGCGATTCTCGTAGGCCGGATCGAAGAACGTGTACACCGCCGACAGCGCATTCGCCGTCACGTCGGTGACCGCGACGGCGACCAGACGGCCGTCGAGGCGCCATTCGAAAAAGCGCGTCGGGCTCCAGTCGCCGATCAGGAACTGGTCGAACTCCTCGTGCGTCGGTTCGGCCATCGGGCTGTCCGGGTGCCGCGCGCCGAGATAGCGCGCGTAGAGGTCGAACAGCTCCTCGCTGCGTCGCGCCGGCGCGACGTTCATGACGAGGTCCGCGTTGCGCTTGGCGATGCGGCGCTGGGTGCGATCGGGCTGGAACTGGGCCACCGGTACGCGGATCGGCTGGCAGGCGCTGCACGCGCCGCAGTGCGGGCGATACACGTGCCGGCCGGAGCGACGGAAGCCCATCGCCAGCGCCGGTTCGTAGACCGCGGCCAGCGCGGGCTCCTGGGGGTCGAGCACGAGGTCGCGCGCCTGCCGGTCGGGCCAGTAGCCGCAGGGGTGCGCCTGCGTCAGATACACCCGGATGTCGGTCAGCGCGCCCATGCGCCGAGTGTAACTTCCGGCACGGGTTCGACGGTGACGCCAGGCGCAGCATCGACGCGTCCAACACGGGGAGTGCGCCATGTCGATCGAACGTCGTGAAGTCCTGAAGCTCGGCGCCCTCGCGGCGGCCGTCACGCTGGCGGGGGGCAGCGGCGCACAGTCGCCGGCAGCGACGCCGTCGAGCGGCGGCACGCCTCCGAGAAAGCTGAAGCTGCTGATCCTCGGCGGCACCGGCCTCACCGGCCCGCACCAGGTGGCGTATGCACTGTCGCGCGGCCACGAGGTGACGATCTTCAACCGCGGCCGCAGGCAGCGCGACTGGCCGGGCACCGTGGAGCAGCTGCTCGGCGACCGCGACGTCAACGACTACAGGAGCCTCGCCGCGGAAGTGGCGAAGGGCCGCCGCTGGGACGTCTGCATCGACAACCCGAGCAGCGTGCCGCACTGGATCCGCGACGCCGCGGCGGTGCTGAAGGGCCACGTCGGCGGCTACACGATGATCTCGAGCCTTTCGGCCTATGCCGACAACGCGACGCCCGGCGACGACGAAACCGCCGCACTGGCAACGTTCGACGGCGACCCGCTGGCCGAGACGATGACCAGCCTGCGCGCCGACATGGGCAAGTACGCGGGCCTGAAGGCCGCCACCGAGGCCGAAACGCTGAAGCACTTCGGCAGCACCGCGACCATCGTGCGCCCCGGCCTCATCGTTGGCCCCGGCGACGAGACCGACCGCTTCACCTACTGGCCGATGCGGCTGGCGAAAGGTGGCGACGTGCTCGCGCCGGGCGACGGCCGCGACCCGGTGATGTTCATCGACGCGCGCGACCTCGGCGAATGGATGGTCCGTCTCGCCGAAGCCCAGGCCACCGGGGCGTTCAACGCGATCGGCCCGGCGCATCGCCTCGACATGGCCGGCCTGCTGTACGGCATCCGCGCCAGCACGACGGCCGGCGCGCAGCTCACCTGGGTGCCGTTCGAGTTCCTGGTGTCGCAGCAGGTGGGCCCGTGGGGCGACATGCCGGTGTGGGTTCCGGGGCAGGGCGACACGGTCGGTTTCCACACGCGCAGCAACGCGAAGGCGATTGCGGCGGGCCTGACCTTCCGCAGCCTCGCCGACACGGTCGAAGCGACGCAGGCGTGGTTCGCGGCGCAGCCGGAAGAGCGCCGGAACGCGCCGCTGCGTGCTGGCATCAAGCCCGAGCGCGAGGCTGAAGTGCTCGCGGCGTGGAAGGCGCAGAACGCAAAGCCCGCCTGAGGGCGCGACCTGAGACGCCGTGCCGCGCTCAGGTGGGCGGTGCCGCCACCACGCGGTTGCGGCCGCCGCGCTTCGCCGCGTACAGCGCGTCGTCGGCCGCGGCCAGCAGGGCCTCCAGCGTGGTCTCGTCGGCGGGGAGCGACGCCGCGCCGATCGACACGGTCACGGGCAGGCTCGTGCCTTCGACGGCCATCGGCGCGTCGGCCACCGCGGCGCGGATACGCTCCGCCGCGCGCATCGCTTCCGGCAGCGCCGTGGCCGGCAGCAGTACCGCGAACTCCTCGCCGCCCAGGCGACCCAGCACGTCGCTGGCGCGCAGTTGGGCTTGGCAGCGGCGCGTGAACGCACGCAGCACGGCGTCGCCGCCGGCGTGGCCGTACTCGTCGTTGACGCGCTTGAAGTGGTCGATGTCGAGCACCAGCACGCCGATCGGGTCCTGCTCGCGGGTAGCGCGCGCCAGCTCGCGCTCACCAAGCTCGTGGAAGTGGCGGCGACTGATCGCACCGGTCAGCGCGTCGGTGTTCGCCAGCTGCTCCATCGCCGCGCGCTGGGCTTCGATCTGTTGCGCTTTCTCCTCGAGCTCGCGCGTCCGTGCCTCGACCAGCGCCTCGAGGTGGTCGCGGTGCGCGGAAAGTTCGGTTTCGTAGCGGCGCATGCGCTTGAGGTCGTCGCCGATCCGCTCGCGCATGCCGTTGAAGGCCTGCGCCAACTGGTCGATCTCGTCGGGAGCGCCGGCGGTCTGCCGCGCGTCGAGTTCGAGGCGCTGGTCGAGCGCGTCAAGGCGCGTCGCGGCGGCGTGGTCCGCCATCCGCTGCAGGTGGCGGGTCACTTCGCGCCGGAACAGCACCAGCAGCGCGATCACGCAGGCCGCCAGCGCCGACAGCGTGGTCAAACCGGCGAACAGGCTGCGCCGCAGCATCTTGCGCAGCACCTCGTCGGGGCCGACGACCACCTCCAGTTCGCCGACCGGGTACGCGCCGGGAATGCGCGGCAGCAACGGATAGCGGCGTTCCGCCAGCACGCGGTCCGGGCGCGCACCGCGCGTCAGTGATTCGCCGTCGTCGCCGTGCAGCGCCACGTGCGCGACGCCGGGCAGGCTGGCGATGCCGTCGAGGATGAGGCCGGACTCGACGGGATTCACCAGCCACGCGCTGTTCGCGAGCTGCGGCACCTGCGTGCGCTCGATCTGCGCGAGCTGCTGGTGCGCCAGCTCCAATTCCGAGGCGTAGACGAACAGCACCTGCAGCAGGGTCACCGCCACGCCGATCACCACGCCGATCTCCAGCGCGCGGCGCGCGAGGCGTCGAGCCAGCCGGCTTCCGGCCAGCAGGTCGCGCAGGCTCGAGGTTGGCGCTCGGCCCGTCATGGCTCGGACTCGGGGCGGTACCACCAGCCGGGGTGCGACAGCGGCGTGCCGGGCGGCAGCTGGGGATTCGCGAGGCGAAGGCGATGCCGTCCGGCCAGGTCCAGCCGCTCGAGGTCGGGCCCGTAGGTGCGCTCGAACAGCGCGTCGAGGCTGCCGTCCGCTAGCGCGCGACGCAGGCCGCGCTCCAGCATCGAGGCCAGCGCGTCGTTGCCGGGGCGGACGAAGAAATACTGCGCCGCCGGGTAGTGCAGCAGGAGCAGCGGCTCCACGGCCAGGCCGCGACCGTCGCGCGCATCGAGTTCCGGCACGATCTCGCCGGCGCCGCGCGCGACGTAGTCGATGCGGCCGCGGCGCAGGAGTTCGAACAGCGATTCGTAACTCGGCGAAGCGACGGTGCGCAGCCCGTTCGCCTGCAGGATCGCGAGATCCGGCCAGTCGTGGCCCTGCGCGCCGACCATCGTCGCGAGCTCGCCGATCTCGCGGATCCGCCGGAAATGCGCGAGGTCGTCGCGTCGCACGGCGAGCACGCGCCAGCCGATGAGTCCGCGGTCGATGGGGATCCGGACCGGCTGCAGTCGCCGCTCGCGCTCCGGCGTGCTGACGGTCCACATCACGTCGATGAGCTGGCCCTGCGACAGCGCGCGGATGGCGCGCTCCTGCTCCATCGCGACCGTCGACGGCACGAGGTCGGCGGCAACGCCCGCACGCTCGAGCGCAAGCCGCAGCACCGCGACCGGGTACTCCGCGCGATGGTCGCCCACGGCGTGCATCGCCGGGTGGCGAACGATCCACCGTGAGGCACTCGTGGCGTATGCCGCCGAGGGCAGGGCTGTCGCGAGTGCGAGGAGGACCAGGGCGAGACGTCGATCCATGCCGGCGAGCCTGCCCGCGCTGCTCAGGCCAGCGTGCCGAGCCGCTGCCCGAGCACGACGGGCGCTTCCGGCGCGATCGTTTCCATCGAGGTGAGCATCGCCTTCGGGAACAGCAGCACCACGGTGCTGCCGTAGTTGAAGCGCGCCATCTCGGCGAAGCGCTCCAGCGTGATGCCTTTGCCGCGGAAGTCCTTGCGGATCACGCGGTCGGCGTAGGCCGGGATCTCCTCGCCGCCCCACACGGTTTCGACGCCGGAGACGAGGATCGCGCCAACCATCACCGCCACGAACGGGCCGTGTTCACCCTCGAAGTGGCACACCAGCCGCTCGTTGCGCGCGAACAGGCGGGGGATGGCGCGGGCGGCCCACGGCGCCACGCTGAACAGCCGGCCCGGCACGTGCGCGGTTTCGACCAGCGTGCCGGTCAGGCTCATGTGCACGCGATGGTAGTCGCGCGGCGAGAGGTACACGTTCGCGAACCATCCGTCGCGGTAGATCGCGGCCTTCGCGTCGTCGGCGAGGAACTCGGCGGCCGTGAAGTGCTGGCCCTTGGCCTGGAACAGGCGGCCGTCGTCGATACGGCCCATTTGCGCGATCTTGCCGTCCGCCGGGCAGAGCACGGCCTTCGAGTCGGCGTCGGCCACGCGCGCGCCGGGTTTCAGCGGCCGGGTGAAGAAGGCATTGAAGCTGGCGTAGCTCTCCGGGTCGGGGTTCGCGGCCTCGGCGAGGTTGACGTTGAACTTGCGCACGACGGTGGTGATCAGCCAGCGCTTCAGCGGCGCCCACTCCGAGCGCGCGAGGCGATACGCGAGGCTCGACAGGAACCGGTGCGGCAAGACGTACTGGAAGAAAACCGCCGGGCTCACGGCGCGGCTCCGGCGCCGCGCGGAGCCGACGCGGCGAGCGCGCTGAGGTCGCGCGCCACGGCGTTCGGGTCGATCGTCGCGATCGCGCCGCCGCCGACGGTCGCGCCGGCCGGCATCTGCGGGCGGATCACGCCGGCGACGCGCACCTCGGGGTCGAGTACGACCATCGAGCCGCTGTGGTCCATCGTGTAGGTCTCGCCGAGCGGCACTTTGCGGTACACGAGGCTCAACGAGCTGGTGAACGCTTCCAGCGCCGCGAGGTCGGGCTGGGTCGCCGCCAGCGTTTCCGGATGGAAGTGGCGCGCGTAGCCGGCCAGCAGCTCTGGCGTATCGCGCTCCGGGTCGATGGACACGAACAGCAGGCGCGGGCGTGTCGCCTCAGGCAGCGCTTCCCAGGCCTTCTGCGCCTTCGCCATGTCGGTCAGCGTTGTCGGGCAGACGTCGGGGCAGGACACGAAGCCGATGAACACGACCGTCCAGCGGCCGCGCAGGGTGTCCGGCGTTACCGGGCCATCGGCCGACCGCAATTCGAAGGCGGGAATGGCGCGCGGCGTGGGGTAGGGCGTGATGGCCTCGAAGCTCGGCAGCGCGCCGCCGCCCGCGTCGCGCGACGACAGCCAGCGCTCGCCGGCGAGCAGGCCGAGGCCCGCAAACACCGCCGCGACGATCACCAGCAGGAAGGTCCGATTGAACATGCTTGATGCGCCCAAACCATCAGGAAACAGGCCGCAAAGTATAGGGGCGCTGGCTATACTCGGGCGCTTGTCCCGTGAAGCCCGCCCAGGGCCCCGACGCCGAATGCCTGCCGATTCCCAGACCGACGCCCTGCAGACGATCATCGATCTGATCCGCTACGGCGCCAGCCGCTTCGGCGAGGCCGGCCTGACCTTCGGCCACAGCTACGACAACGCGATGGACGAGAGCACCCAGCTCGTTCTGCACGCGCTGCACCTGCCGCATGACTTGAACCCGATCTACGGCCAGTCGCGCGTCACCGCGGATGAGAAATCGAAAGTGCTGGCGCTGTTCCAGCGCCGCATCGACGAGCGCGTGCCGGCCTGCTACCTCACCGGCGAGGCCTGGTTCGCGGGCCTGTCGTTCAAGAGCGATTCGCGCGCGCTGGTGCCGCGCTCGCCGATCGCCGAACTGATCCTGGGCGGCTTCCAGCCGTGGATCGGCGACGTGGACGTGCGCGACGCGCTGGACATCTGCACCGGCGGCGGCTGCATCGCCATCGCGATGGGCCACTACAACCCCGACTGGAACGTCGACGCAGTGGACCTCAGCCCTGAGGCGCTGTCGCTCGCGCACGAGAACGCGGAACGCCTCGACGCCCGCAACGTGACCCTGCACCACGGCGATCTGTACGGCCCTCTCACCGGCCGCCACTACGACCTGATCGTCACCAACCCGCCCTACGTCACCAATGCCGAGACCGACGCGCTGCCCGCCGAGTACGCGCACGAGCCGGAGATGGCGCTGCGCGCCGGCGACGACGGCCTCGATCTGGTGCTGAAGATCCTGCGCGACGCGCCCCTGCACCTGCGCAAGAACGGCGTGCTGATCTGCGAAGTCGGCGAGAGCCAGCAGCACCTCGAACGCCTGCTGCCCGACGTGCCCTTCGCGTGGATCGAGTTCAAGGTGGGGCAGATGGGCATCTTCGCCCTGCATCACGATGATCTCGTGGCCCACCACGCCGACATCGCGCGGCTTGCCGCGGCGCGCGCCTGAGCGCGGACGACGGATCGGACAGCGCATGGCCAGCAACAGCTTCGGGCGACTCTTCGCGGTGACGACCTTCGGCGAAAGCCACGGGCCGGCCATCGGCTGCGTGATCGACGGCTGCCCGCCGGGGCTTTCGATTGCGCCGGAAGAATTCCGCGCCGATCTCGAGCGCCGCGCCACCGGCCGCTCGCGCCACACCTCACAGCGCCACGAGGCCGACGAGGTCGAGATCCTGTCGGGCGTGTTCGAAGGCCGCACCACCGGCACGCCGATCGCGCTGCTGATCCGCAACACCGACGCGAAGTCGAAGGACTACGCGAAGATCGCCGAGCAGTTCCGCCCCGGCCACGCCGATTACGCCTACTGGCAGAAGTACGGCATCCGCGACCCGCGCGGCGGCGGCCGCAGCTCGGCGCGAGAGACCACGATGCGCGTGGCCGCCGGCGTCATCGCCAAGAAGTGGCTGGCCGAGCGCTTCGGCGTGACCGTGCGCGCCTGCGTCAGCCAGCTGCACGCGATCACGCCGCGCGCGTGGGACTGGTCGGCCGTCGAGGACAGCCCGTTCTTCTGGCCGGATGCCGCGCAGGTGCCCGAGCTCGAAGCCTTCATGGACGCCCTGCGCAAGTCCGGCGATTCCGTCGGCGCGCGCGTCCGCGTCGAGGCGCACGGCGTGCCCCCGGGCTGGGGCGAACCGATCTACGGCAAGCTCGACGGCGAGCTCGCGGCGGCGATGATGTCGATCAACGCGGTGAAGGGCGTCGAGATCGGCGCCGGCTTCGCGAGTGTGGGCCAGCTCGGCACCGAGCACCGCGATCTGATCCACCCGGACGGCTTCGCCAGCAACCACGCCGGCGGCGTGCTGGGCGGCATCAGCACGGGGCAGGCCGTCACCTGCGAAGTCGCGTTCAAGCCGACGTCCAGCCTGCGCCTGCCGGGCCCGACCGTCGACGTGCACGGCAACGCCGTCGAGGTGATCACCACCGGTCGCCACGACCCCTGCGTGGGCCTGCGCGCGCCGCCGATCTGCGAAGCGATGATGGCCTGCGTGCTGATGGACCAGGCCCTGCGCCATCGCGCCCAGTGCGGCGATGTCGGTGCAGTTGCGCCGAAAGTCACCGGCGAGCGAAAACCCTAGCCTCGGGCGTCATGCTTCCGAGGCCCGGGGCTGCAGTCTCCGCGCAGGCGCATCGCGCCGCGCGTCCCCCATCGCATCGCATCCACAAGGAAATTCCATGTCGAACCGCTTCAAGGTCGCCGTCGTCGGCGCCACCGGCGCCGTCGGTGAAACCATGCTGTCCATCCTCGCCGAGCGGAACTTCCCCGCCAGCGAGATCATCGCGCTGGCCAGCGAACGCTCGGCCGGCGACAAAGTCGATTTCGGCAACCACAAGCTGACCGTGCAGAACCTCGCCACCTTCGACCCGACCGGCGTCAATTTCGCGCTGTTCTCGGCCGGCGGCGACATCTCCCGCGAGTACGCGCCGAAGTTCGCGGCCGCGGGCGCCATCGTCATCGACAACAGCTCGGCCTTCCGCATGGACGCCGACGTGCCGCTGGTCGTCAGCGAGGTGAACCCGGAGGCGCTCGATTCGATCCCGCGCGGCATCGTCGCCAACCCGAACTGCTCGACCATGCAGATGGTCGTGGCGCTTAAGCCGATCCATGACGCCGTGGGCATCACCCGCATCAACGTCGCCACGTACCAGTCGACCTCGGGCGCGGGGCGCTCCGGTGCCGAAGAGCTCGGCCGCCAGACCGCCGCGCTGCTGCGTTTCGAAGACCCGAACCCGACGCGCTTCCCGGTGCAGATCGCCTACAACCTGATCCCGCAGATCGATGCCTTCACCGACAACGGCTACACCAAGGAAGAGATGAAGCTCGTCCACGAGACCCGCAAGATCCTCGGCGACGACAGCATCCAGGTGAACCCGACGGCGGTGCGCGTGCCGGTGTTCTTCGGCCATTCCGAAGCCGTGCACATCGAGACCCGCGACAAGATCACGGCGGCGCAGGCGCGCGCCATGCTGGCCAAGGCGCCCGGCGTCGAGGTCGTCGACGACCCCGCGAACGGCGAATGGCCCACCCCGGTCACCCACGCCTCGGGCACCGACCCGGTGTATGTCGGCCGCATCCGCGAGGACATCTCCCATCCGCGGGGCCTGAGCCTGTGGATCGTCGCCGACAACATCCGCAAGGGTGCCGCCCTGAACGCCGTGCAGGTCGCCGAGCTGCTGGCGGCCAAGCGCGGCTGAGCCCTCTCGAACGGGCGCTGCCGTGGGGAAAACCTTGGCGGATCAGCGGGCTTCGGCGTACTGTTGCGCCAGTTTTCAAGAGTTGACGATCGACCGGGACCCCGCCCGGTCGCGTCGCGGGGAGATCGAGGCATGCGGAAGATCGAAATCATGCGCACGGCGAAAATCCTGCCTCTGGCGATCGCATTGGCGTTCGTCGCCACCGACGCGCAGGCCCTCGGCCTGGGCGCGCTGGAGGTGAAGTCGCAGCTCAACCAGCCGCTGGTCGCGGAAATCCCGCTGATCGGCGTGGGGCCGGGTGAGCTCGACGCGCTGAGCGTGCGCCTCGCCTCGCCCGAGGCCTTCGACCGCGTCGGCCTGCCTCGCCCGGCGGGCGTCACCGCGAACCTGCAGTTCAGCGTGGGGCGCAATGCCCGCGGCGAGCCGGTGGTTCGCGTCACCACCTCGAACCGTGTCGACGATCCGTTCGTCGCCTTCCTGCTCGAGGCCGATTGGGGCAAGGGCAGCGTGGTTCGCGAGTTCACGGCCCTCGTCGACCCGCCGCACATCGCGGCCGCGACGGTCACGCCGATGACGGCGCCGACGGTCGCCGCCGCGCCCACGCCGGCGCCCGTTCCCGCCCAGGAACCGCCGGCCGAGATGCCGCCGCTGTCGGTGCCGTCGCCGCCCGTGGCGGAGGCCGAGCCGGCCCGGGCCGCGGAGCCGCCGCCGCCGGAGCCCGAGCGTCCGACGCCCGCGCCGGTGGCCGCGGCGCCCGCTCCGGCCCCTGCACCGATTCCGGCCGCGCCGGCTCCCGCGCCGGCGCCAGCGCCGCCCCCGGTTGCGACGACCCCGGCGCCGGCACCGGTGCCTGCGCCGATCCCGCCGGCACCGGTGCCGGCGCCGATCCCGCAGGCGACGCCCGGCAGCCGCGAGGTCGCCGCCGGCGACACGCTGTGGTCGATCGCCTCGTCGAACGCCCAAGGCGTCTCGGTGGCGCAGATGATGCTCGCCATCCAGCGCGCCAACCCCGACGCGTTCCTCCGCGACAACATCAACCTGCTCCGGAAGGGCGCCGTGCTGCGAATTCCGACCGCGGACGATGCCCGCGGTCTTGCCAGCGAAGAGGCGCAGGCCCAGGTCCGCGAGCAGATGGCGGCCTGGCGCGCGCTCGCGCCGACGCCGACCACCGCGCCCGAGCCCGGAGAGGGGCCTTCGTCACCCGCAGCGGCAACGGCGGCAGCGGCGACGGCCCGCACGTCGACAGCGCGTGCCCCGACGGCCGGTCGCCTCGAGATCGCACCGCCGGCCGGCGCAAACGCCGCTGGCGCGCAGTCGGGCGCTTCCTCGGGCGGCTCCGGCAGCGAGCTGCGCGCCGAGCTCGAGCAGGCCCGCGAGGACCTGTCGGCGCGTGATTCCGAACTGCGCGAGCTGCGCTCGCGGCTGGCGGAGCAGGAGTCGCTGGCGAATGAGCAGCAGCGCCTGATCGAACTCAAGGACAGCCAGCTCAGCGCGATGGAACAGGCGCTGCGCGACCAGCGCACGGGCGCCGGCGTCGAAGAGGGCACGGCGCCGCCCGCCACCGACATCGCGCCCGCCGACGCCGTTGCGACGCTCGATCCCGCGCCGGTGGCCGGCGAGGCCTCGACCACCGCCCCCGGCGACCTGCCGGCTGCCGAGCCCACCGCGGCGCCGCCGGCTGCCGAGCCGTCCGTGGTCACGCCGTCGCCCGCGGCGGCCACCGAGCCTGCGCCCGAACCGGCGGCCGGCGCTGACTGGCTCCGCCATCCGCTGGTGCTGGGTTTGGGCGCTCTCGTCCTCGTGGCCGGTCTCGTCGCCCTGCTGCGCCGTCGTCGCGGCGCCGAGCCGAAGCGGCCGCTGCCCAGCGTGCCGCCGGCCGCGGCCCCGCGGTCGCGTCTGTCGGACGACGAGGATTTCCTTTCCAACCTGCCGCCGCCGGCCGCCGCTGTGGCCGACGAGGGCGCCGGGAAGGACCCGCCCGCCGCGCCCGCTTCGCGCGAATCGCATGCCGGCGCCGGGCCCTCGGCCGCTGGGGCCAGCCCGCTGCTTCGCGAGCTGCAGCGGAACATCGACTTGACGCCGGCCGATCTCGACGCGCATGTCGCGCTGCTGCGCCACCTCTACAACGCCGGCGACACCGATGCCTTCCTGAAGGGCGCCGAGCGGATGCGCGGGCACGTCAAGGCGTCCAGCGATCCGCGCTGGCGCGAGGTCGTGGTGATGGGCATGGGCTTCGTGCCCAGCCATCCGCTGTTCCGCGAGCTGCAGTGGAACCCGATCAGCGGCGTCGACGTGCGCACGCGTCCGGCCGCGACCGGCAGCTTCGACGAGCGCGAGACGGCGGAGCGTCCGGTCGTCGAGCCGGTGCCTGACGAGGCCGCGCTCGACGACACGCGTCTCGAGCTGGCGAAGGCCTACATCGAGATCGGCGATGCCGACGGTGCCCGCGGCATGCTCGAAGAGGTGCTGGTCGAAGGCAGCGCCGCCGCGCGCGCCGAGGCCGAGCGCCTGCTGAAGACGCTCGGCTGAGATCGCAGCCGCGGGCCCGCGAGGCTCGCGGCGATGCCGATATGCGCTACGCCCTCGGCATCGAATACGACGGCAGCGCCTTCCTCGGCTGGCAGCGGCTGTCGCACGGCGATTCCGTGCAGGGCGCGGTCGAGGCGGCGCTGGCCAGCATCGTGCAGCACCCGGTCGACGCGGTCTGCTCGGGCCGCACCGACGCCGGCGTGCACGCCGCATCGCAGGTGGTGCATCTCGACACCGAGGTCGAACGCCCGATCCGCGCCTTCGTCGAAGGCACCAACACACGACTGCCGCCCGCGATCCGCGTGCTGTGGGGGCAGGCGATCGCCGACGCCTTCCACGCCCGCCACTCGGCGCGCGCGCGCCGCTACCGCTATCGGCTGCTGAACCGCCGCGTGCGGCCAGCGCTGCTGCGCGAGCACCTGAGCTGGGAGCCGCGGGCGCTCGACGCCGAGGCGATGCACCGCGCCGCGCAGGCTCTCGTCGGCGAGAACGACTTCAGCGCCTTCCGCACTGCGCAGTGCCAGGCCCGCCACCCGATGCGCGACCTGCAGCACATCGACGTGCGCCGTGACGAGGACCAGGTCATCGTCGAGGTGCAGGCGAATGCCTTCCTCCACCACATGGTGCGCAACATCGTCGGCAGCCTGATCGTGGTCGGCCGCGGCGAGCGGCCGCAGTCGTGGATCGCCGAACTCCTCGCCGGCCGTGACCGCACCGTGGCCGGCCCGACCGCGCCGGCCGCCGGCCTCACCTTCCTCGGGCCGCGCTACCCGCGCGAGTGGGGACTGCCCGAGGCCGTCAGCCTGCCGGAGGGCTGGATCGACCGCCCGCGGCCGCTCGCCGTGCTGCCCTACGCCGACATGGACGCCTGAGGCGCCGCGAGGCGAACATGCGTCGATGACCCACCGCACTCGCATCAAGTTCTGCGGCATGACCCGCCCCGGCGACGTGCGCCTGGCCGGCGAGCTCGGCGTCGACGCGCTCGGCTTCATCTTCGTGCCCGGCAGCCGGCGCGCCATCGAGCCCGCGCAGGCCGTGGCGCTGCGCGACGCCGTGCCGCCGCTGACCCACGTCGTCGCGCTGTTCATGGACGCCGACGAGGCGCTGGTGCGCGCGGCGATCCGCGCGCTGCGACCGACGCTGCTGCAGTTCCACGGCCGCGAGGACGCCGCGTTCTGCGAGCGTTTCGGCCTGCCCTACGTGAAGACTTTGGCGATGGGCGAGGGCCGCGCGGCTGCGGAAGCGCTCGCCACGGGTTACCCTTCCGTTGACGCTTTCCTGCTCGATGGCCACCGGGCCGGCGAGCAGGGCGGGCAGGGTGCCCGGTTCGACTGGGCCGATCTTCCCGCGCTGCCGAAGCCTTGGCTTCTGGCGGGTGGGCTCACCCCCGACAACGTCTTCGAGGCGGTCCGCCAGGCGCGGCCGTTCGGCGTCGACGTGTCCAGTGGCATCGAGAGCGCTCCCGGCCAGAAGGACGGCGAGCGCATGCATCGTTTCGTTCAAGAGGTTCGCAGGGCCGATGGCTTCCCCACAGATTCCTGAGTCGGTCGCCGACTTCCATCAGTATCCCGACGCCCGCGGGCACTTCGGGCCGTATGGCGGCAGCTTCGTCGCCGAGACGCTGATGCAGCCCTTGGCCGAACTGGCCGAGGCGTATCGCGTCGCGCAGGGCGATCCCGACTTCCAGGCCGAGCTCGCCGACGACTACCGGCACTACGTCGGCCGCCCGAGCCCGATCTACCACGCGGCCCGCCTTTCGGCGAAGGTCGGCGGCGCGCAGATCCTGCTCAAGCGCGAAGACCTGAACCACACCGGCGCGCACAAGATCAACAACACCATCGGCCAGGCGATGCTCGCCAAGCGGATGGGCAAGACGCGCATCATCGCGGAGACTGGCGCCGGTCAGCACGGCGTGGCTTCGGCCACGGTCGCCGCGCGCCTTGGCCTCGAGTGCGTCGTCTACATGGGCGCGACCGACGTCGTGCGTCAGGCGCCGAACGTGTTCCGCATGAAGCTGCTCGGCGCCACCGTCGTGCCGGTCGAGAGCGGCAGCAAGACGCTGAAGGACGCGCTGAACGAAGCGCTGCGCGACTGGGTCACCAACGTGCACGACACCTTCTACATCATCGGCACGGTGGCCGGCCCGCACCCATACCCGACCCTGGTGCGCGACTTCAACGCGGTGGTCGGCAAGGAGTCGCGCGCGCAGATGCTGGCCGAGTACGGCGCGCTGCCGGAAGCGGTGGTCGCGTGTGTTGGCGGCGGCAGCAACGCCATCGGCATGTTCCACGCCTTCCTTAACGACCGCGACGTCGCGCTGTACGGGGCTGAAGCCGCGGGCGACGGTGTCGCCACCGGCCGCCATGCCGCCTCGCTCGTGGCGGGACGTCCGGGCGTGCTGCACGGCAACCGCACCTACCTGATCTGCGACGACGACGGCCAGATCACCGAGACCCATTCGATCTCGGCCGGCCTCGACTACCCCGGCGTCGGGCCGGAGCACGCCTTCCTGAAGGACACTCACCGCGCGACCTACGTCGGCGTCACCGACGACGAGTGCATGGAGGCCTTCCATCTGCTCGCGCGCACCGAGGGCATCCTCGCCGCGCTCGAGAGCAGCCACGCGGTGGCGTATGCGATGAAGCTCGCGAAGACGATGCGCAAGGATCAGCGCGTGCTGGTGAACCTCTCCGGCCGCGGCGACAAGGACATATTCACCATCGCCAAGCGCGAGGGGATCGAACTGTGAGCACCGTTCTCGCCACCGTCGCCGCCTCCAACCGGATCGACGCGCGACTCGCCGCGCTGAAATCCGCCGGCCGCAAGGCGCTCGTCCCCTTCATCACCGCCGGCGACCCATCGCGCGAGGCGACGGTGCCGGTGATGCACGCGCTGGTCGACGGCGGCGCCGACCTGATCGAGCTCGGCGTGCCGTTTTCCGACCCGATGGCCGATGGGCCGGTCATCCAGAAGAGCTCCGAGCGCGCCATCGAGCGCAGGGTCGGGCTGACCTTCGTGCTCGACGCCGTGCGCGAGTTCCGCAGCCGCGACGCGGCAACCCCGGTCGTGCTGATGGGCTATCTGAACCCGATCGAGATGCGCGGGCTCACGCGCTTCGCCGACGAGGCCGCCGCCGCCGGCGTCGACGGCGTGCTGCTCGTCGACCTGCCGCCCGAGGAGGCCGACCCGGTGCGTGAGGTGTTCACCGCTCACGGCCTGCACCTGATCGCCTTGGTCGCACCGACCACCACGGAGGCGCGCCTCGCGCCGCTGCGCGCTCACGCGCAGGGCTACCTGTATTACGTCAGCTTCGCCGGCGTGACCGGTGCCGCGAAGCTCGACACCGACGATGTCGCTGCCAAGGCCGCCGTCGTCCGCGAGCACAGTCCGGTGCCGGTGCTGATCGGCTTCGGCATCAAGGACGCGGTGTCGGCGAAGCTGCTGGCCGCCCACGGCGACGGCGTGATCGTCGGCAGCGCGCTGGTGCAGGTCTTGGCCGACGCCGCCGATCCCGTCACCGCGGCGCGCGAGTTCCTGCAGCCGATCAGGGTCGGGCTGGACGGCTGAGCTGATCGCCTTGGAGATTTTGGACGCTCGCGCCTGCCTCGCGTGACGGCAGGCCGCTCTCCGCGGACTCGGGGCTGTCCTGCCCCGAGCCGCGCGCTCGCTTGCCGGCCGGCTGCAGTGCAGCCGGCGTTCGTCGCAGGCAGCGAGCGGTGCTCGCTGAGCGCCTGCGCCTCACCCTTGGCGAGCTTGTCGCTGGCCCGCCGCCCCGCGGGCGCGGCGCTCCACCACCAACTCCGCACGATGAGCTGCGAGCGCGATGATGCGGCCACGCTGCGGCCTGCCGTGCTCGCAAGGCGTCGAGTTCGCCGCGCATCGAGCTCGCCGCGAATGAACGGCGTCAGCGCCTTCGCCGCGGCGCGAGGCGAATAAGGAGCCCCGGCCGGATCATCAGGCGCCAGCCCGACAGGGCGGCGCAGGGATGCGCCGCCGCTCGAGGTACAGGGACGTACCCTTCGAGCGGGCCGCCGGGCAGTCCACCACGTAGGTGACGGGGCGGGCCAGCCGCGCGCCACGGCGAAGGCGCTGGCGCTTGCCGATGCGGCATTCCGCGACGCGAGGCAGGCGCAGATCCACGGCGTCTCGACCTGCCGACGCCCCGCGCTAAACTGTCGCTCCCGTCCCGACAGGCGTCCCCATGAGCTGGTTGAGCAAGCTGAAACTCGGTGGCATCCGCACGCAGGGCGGCAACAAGCGCGGCGTGCCGGAAGGCCTGTGGGAGAAGTGCGACAACTGCGGCGCCGCCCTGTATGCGCCCGAGGTCGACCAGCACCAGCACGTCTGCCCGAAGTGCGAGCACCACATGCCGATCGGCGCCCGTGAGCGCATCGCGCACTTCCTCGACACCGACAGCTTCGAGGAGATCGGCGCCCACCTCGAGCCGGTTGACGCGCTGAAATTCCGCGACCAGAAGAAATATGCCGACCGCATCAAGGCGACCCAGAAGGCCGTGGGCGAGAAGGACGCCTTGGTCGCCGGCGCGGGCCGCCTGATGGGTATGCCGGTGTGCATCGCGGCGTTCGAGTTCCGCTTCATGGGCGGCTCGATGGGTTCGGTCGTCGGCGAGCGGTTCGCGCTGGCCGCGGAGCGGGCCTTGGCCGACCGCAGCGCGCTGGTGTGCTTCTCCGCGACCGGCGGCGCGCGCATGCAGGAAGGCCTGTTCTCGCTGATGCAGATGGCGAAGACGTCCGCCGCCATCGCGCGGATGCGCAAGGCCGGCGTGCCCTACATCTCCGTGCTGACGCACCCGACGACGGGCGGCGTCTCCGCGTCGCTCGGCATGCTGGGCGACATCAACGTCGCCGAGCCGAAGGCGCTGATCGGCTTCGCCGGCCCGCGCGTCATCGAGCAGACCGTCCGCGAGCGCCTGCCGGAAGGCTTCCAGCGCAGCGAGTTCCTCGTCGAGCACGGCGCGGTCGACCTGATCGTCGACCGCCGCGAGATGCGCGACAAGCTCGCTTCGCTGATCGCGCTGATGAATCGCCGCCCGGCGCCGGTCGAGGCCGCCTGATGCCGGCGAGGAAGTACTTCGGCACGGACGGCATCCGCGGCCGGGTGGGTGAGGGCGTCATCTCGGCCGATTTCGTGCTGCGCCTCGGCAATGCCTACGGCCACGCGCTGCGCGCGGCCCGCGGCGAAGGCGACTGGCGCAAGCCGCTGGTGGTCATCGGCAAGGACACGCGCATCTCGAACTACATGTTCGAGGCGGCGCTCGAGGCGGGCCTCGTGGCCGCCGGCGTCGACGTCCAGCTGATGGGCCCGATGCCGACCCCGGCCGTCTCGCACCTGACGCGCTCGCTCGGCGCCGATGGCGGCATCGTCATCAGCGCGTCGCACAATCCGCACCACGACAACGGCATCAAGTTCTTCTCGGCGGAAGGCGAGAAGCTCGACGACGCCACGGAGCTGGCCATCGAGGCGGCGCTCGAACGCCCGTTCGCGACCGTACCCTCCGAGAAGCTCGGCAAGGCCGTGCGAACGCGGGATGCGGTCGCGCGCTACGTCGAGGCCTGCAAGGGTTCGGTACCGCGGCGCTTCAGCCTTGACGGCATGCGGATCGTGGTCGACTGCGCCCACGGTGCGACCTATCAGCTCGGCCCCTTGGTGTTCCGCGAACTCGGTGCACGGGTCGATGCGATCGGCATCGAGCCGAACGGCCTGAACATCAACGACGGTGTCGGGTCGACCCACCCGGAAGCCTTGGCCGCCCGCGTCCGCGAGACCGGCGCCGAGCTCGGCATCGCTTTCGACGGCGACGGCGACCGTGTGCTGTTCGTCGACGCGGAGGGCGTGGTCAGGGACGGCGACGACTTGCTGTGGATCCTTGCCGACGACTGGCAGCAGACCGGCCGGCTGAAGGGGCCCGTGGTCGGTACGCTGATGACAAATTACGGCCTCGAGCGCGCGTTTGCCGAACGCGGGATCGGCTTCCTGCGCACCAAGGTGGGCGACCGCTACGTGCACCAGGCGCTGCTCGAGCACGAGGCCGTGCTGGGCGGCGAAACCTCGGGCCACCTGCTGTGCCTCGACCGCGTCAGCTCCGGCGACGGCATCGTCAGCGCGCTGCAGGTCCTCGAGGTGCTGCGTCGCCGCGGCGTCAGCCTGAAGCAGGCGCTGCAGGGCCTGAGCAAGGTGCCGCAGAAAACCGTCAACGTGAAGGTCGCTGCGGGCGTGAAACCCGCGGAAGCCGACAGCGTCAAGGCCGCTCTCACCGACGCGCAGGCCGCGGTGCAGGGCCGGGGGCGCGCCTTCCTCCGCCCCTCGGGCACCGAGCCGGTGGTGCGCGTCACCGTTGAAGCCGACGACGCCGCGCTGATGCAGCGCGTCCTCGATTCCCTCTCTGCCGCGGTGAAAGCCGCGGCCTGATCCTTCTGACATCCGCTCCGAGTTCGCGCCATGGCCGCCATTCCGACCCTCGACATCCGCCGCTTCGACAGTGACCGCGAGGCGTTCGTCGCCGAGCTTGGCGCCGCCTACCGCGAGTGGGGCTTCTGCGGCATCCGCGGCCACGGCATCCCGCAGTCGCAGATCGACCGCGCGTACGACGTGTTCCAGCGGTTCTTCGCGCTGCCCGAGGAAACCAAGCGCGAGTACCACGTGCCCGGCAGCGGCGGCGCGCGCGGCTACACGCCGTTCGGCATCGAAACCGCGAAGGGCGCCAAGCACTTCGACTTGAAAGAGTTCTGGCACGTCGGCCGTGAGATCCCGCGCGACTCCAAGCACGCCGAGGTGATGCCGCCGAACCTGTGGCCCAGCGAGATCCCGGAGTTCAAGGACGTCGCCTACGGCCTGTTCACCACGCTCGACGCGCTCGGTTCGCGCGTGCTGTCGGCGCTGGCGCTGCACATCGGCCTGCCGGAGACCTTCTTCGCCGACAAGACGAACGAGGGCAACAGCATCCTGCGCCCCATCCACTACCCGCCGATCACCGCCGACGACATCCCGAACGTCCGCGCCGGCGCGCACGAGGACATCAACTTCATCACCTTGCTGGTCGGTGCCAGCGCCGCCGGCCTCGAGGTGAAGTCGCAGAAGGGCGAGTGGGTGCCGTTCACCTCGGACGCCGACACCATCGTCGTCAACATCGGCGACATGCTGCAGCGCCTGACCAACCACGTGTACCCGTCGACCACGCATCGCGTGGTGAACCCGCCGGGCGAGGCCGCGCGCCAGCCGCGCTACTCGACGCCGTACTTCCTGCACCCGAACCCGGATTTCCTGATCGAGACGCTGCCGTCCTGCATCACGTCCGACAATCCGAACCGCTACCCGGAGCCGATCACCGCGCACGGCTACCTGATGGAGCGGCTGCGCGAGATCAAGCTGGCGTGATCATCGGCATCGCGCTGAACCCGAAGCCCCGCGATGCGGGGCTTCGTCATTTCAGCCCTCGTCGCGGAAGTCCTTGGCCTTCGACGCGATCAGCGCGCCGGCCAGCGCATCGGGCAGGTACTTCGAGAGCGCGGCGATCAGCCGGTTGGCGCGGCCGGTGACGACGCGCGTCTTGCCGGACTCGACGGCATCCACGCCGAGCCGAGCGACCGTCGCGGCGTCCAGCCAGAGGCCCTTCGGCAGCTTCGACACGGTGGCGCGCATGCCGTTGACGTCGTGGAACTCGGTGTAGGTCATTCCGGGGCACAGCGCCGTCACGTGCACGCCCTTGGGCAAGACTTCCTTCGCCAGCGTCTCGGAAAACCGGATCACGAAGGCCTTGGTTGGCCCGTACAGCGTGTGCCCGGCGGTCGGCGGCACCAGGCCGGCCAGCGACGCGACGTTCAGTACGCGGCCGTGGCCCTCGGCTTCCATCGCCGGCAGAAAGCGATAGGTCAGCTCGCAGACCGCCACCAGCAGCACCTGCAGCGACGCGGCGTGCGTTGCCCAGTCCTTCGCAAGGTAGCGGCCTGGCACGCCGAAGCCCGCATTGTTCACCAGCGTGTCGACACGCAGCCCGCGCGCCGCGCATTCGGCCTGCAGCGCCGCCGGGGCGCCCGGGTCGGCGAGATCGCAGGCGATCGTCTGCACGTCCACCCGCGACCGCAGTTCGGCGGCGAGGGCATCGAGGCGCTCGACGCGCCGCGCCACCAGCACCAGCGGTTTGCCGCGTCGCGCGTACTCGCGCGCGATCTCGGCGCCGATGCCGCTGGAAGCGCCGGTGATCAGGGCGTGGCGGTCAGTGCGGGGGATGGTCGGCATCGCGCTCGGTCCTCGAAGCCCATCGTGGGCGGCCTGCTATCCTTCCGCGCCTTGAATCCTTGGAGCAAGCCCGCATGCGCCCCCGCATCGTCGCCGGCAACTGGAAGCTCAACGGAAACCGCGCGTCGTCGACCGCCCTGTTGCAGGGGATCGTCGCGGGCGCGCGCCCCACCGACGTGCAGTGCCTCGTGTTGCCGCCGCTGCCGTACCTCGCGGAGTCGATCGCCGGATTCGGCGGTCGCGGGGTCGACTTCGGCGCGCAGGACCTGGACCTGAACGTCGAGGGTGCCTACACCGGCGAGGTCTCCGGCGCGATGCTGAAGGACATCGGCGCGACGCACGTGCTGGTCGGGCATTCCGAGCGACGGCAGTACCACGAGGAGTCCAGCGACCTCGTTGCCGAGAAACTACTCGCCGCAAGCCGCGCCGGCCTCGTTCCGATCCTCTGCGTCGGCGAGAGCCTGCACCAGCGGGAGGCCGGCCAGACCGAATGGGCGCTGTCCGGGCAGATCGCCGCGGTGCTGAAGCGCGGCGGCATCGAAGCCTTCCGTGGCGCCGTGCTGGCCTACGAGCCCGTGTGGGCCATCGGCACCGGGCGGACGGCGACGCCGGCGCAGGCGCAGGACGCCCACGCGTTCCTGCGTGGCGAACTTCGCGCCCACGATGCTACAATCGCCGGCTCGCTGCCGATCCTCTACGGAGGCAGCGTGAAAGCCGCCAACGCCGCCGAGCTGTTCTCGCAGCCGGACGTCGACGGCGGACTCATCGGCGGCGCATCGCTGGTCGCCAACGACTTCCTCGCCATCGTCGCCGCTGCGGCGCGGTGAACTGAAAAGACATGAACCTGATCGTCATCGCCACCGTCATCTACGTTCTCGTCGCCGTCGCGATGGTCGTGCTGATCCTCATGCAGCGCGGCGCCGGTGCGCAGGCGGGCAGCGGCTTCGGCGCCGGCGCCTCCGCCACGGTGTTCGGCGCGTCGGGCTCGGCCAACTTCCTCTCGAGCACGACGAAGTGGCTGGCCGTGGTGTTCTTCGCGATGAGCCTCGGCATGGCCTGGTACGCCAGCCAGCACGGCGGTCGCCTGATGCCGGCGCAGTCCGACGACATCGGCCTGATGTCCGCTGCCTTGGCCGATGCCCAGGCCACTGGCGACGCGGAAGCGCCGGCCACCCCGGAATCGGCGACGAAGGGGCCGGCGGCTCCCGCCGCGGCGACGTCCACGACGCCAGAGGACGCCCCTGCGGCAGACGCCGAGGCGCCAGCCGACGCTGTTGTCGAGCCGTCGGGCGAAGCAGCGGCGCAACCGGCGGAAAATCCGCCGCAAGGCGACTCAGGCGGCTGATGGCCTGATACAATCTCGACGCTCCGCGAGCCGTACGGAGCACGCGACAAAAAAGCCCAGATGGCGGAATTGGTAGACGCACTACCTTGAGGTGGTAGCGACTTAGGTCGTGGGGGTTCGAGTCCCCCTTTGGGCACCAAACAATCGACGTCTTGAATCGCGCCCCAGCCCGGGGCGCGGTCGCAATGCGCCCCCGGGGCGCTAGCCGAGGGCCTGCATGCTGGGCGAGTACCTGCCGATCCTGCTGTTCCTGATCGTTGCCACCGGCCTCGGCCTGGTCCTTCTCATCGGCGGCTGGCTGCTCGGGCCCAAGCGCCCCGACGCTGAAAAACTTTCGCCCTACGAGTGCGGTTTCGAAGCCTTCGAAGACGCGCGCATGCCGTTCGACGTGCGCTACTACCTCGTCGCGATCCTGTTCATTGTTTTCGATCTCGAAATCGCCTTCGTGTTTCCGTGGGCGCTGGTATTCCGCGACATCGGTGAGCCCGCGCTGTGGGCCATGGCCGGGTTCCTCGGCATCCTGGTGTTCGCCTTCATCTACGAATGGAAGAAGGGAGCGCTCGAATGGGAGTGATCCAGACGGTTTCGCGCGTGATGCACAACCCGGAGCCGCTCGGCCGGGTCGATGACCTGCTGCGGCCGGAAAGCGACAACCCGCTCTTCGAGCGCGGCTTCGTCACCACCTCGGTCGACTCGCTGGTGAACTGGGCGCGCACCGGCTCGCTGTGGCCGATGACCTTCGGGCTTGCCTGCTGCGCCGTCGAGATGATGCATGCGGGTGCCTCGCGACTCGACCTCGACCGCTACGGCGTCGTGTTCCGTCCGTCGCCGCGCCAGTCCGATGTGATGATCGTGGCCGGCACCTTGGTCAACAAGATGGCCCCGGCGCTGCGCAAGGTCTACGACCAGATGCCCGAGCCGAAGTGGGTGATCTCGATGGGCAGCTGCGCCAACGGCGGCGGCTACTACCACTACAGCTATTCCGTGGTGCGCGGCTGCGACCGCGTGGTGCCGGTCGACGTCTACGTGCCCGGCTGCCCGCCGACGGCCGAGGCGCTGGTCTACGGCATCCTGCAGCTGATGAAGAAGATCCGCCGCACCAACACGATCGCGCGCTGACGCGCCGGTCCCACGAAAAACCGGAAGCACGCAGAAACGACCATGGCCGAAGCCAAGCCGCGTCTCGCCGAACGTCTCCGCGCCCGCTTCGGCGAGCGCGTCCTCGCCCTTGTCGAAGCGCACGGTGAAACGACGCTCGAAGTCGCGCCCTCGTGCTGCTTCGAGGTCGCCCGCGCGCTGCGCGATGAACCCGAATTCCATTTCGAACAGGCGGTCGACGCCTCCGGCATCGACTTCCTCGGCTACGGCGAAGGCGAATGGGAAACCAGCGACGTCAGCAGCGAGGGCTTCTCGCGCGGCGTCGAGGGCGACGGCCCGGGACGCTTCCGTTGGGAGAACCGTCCGCAGGGCGTCGGCCCGGCGAAGCGCTTCGCTTCCGTGGTGCACCTGCTGTCGATCCGTCACAACGAGCGCCTGCGCCTGCGCACCTTCGCCACCGACAACGCGCTGCCGGTCGTTCCGTCGCTGGTCGAGATCTGGCCGGGCCTCGACTGGTTCGAGCGTGAGGCGTTCGACCTCTACGGCATCGTCTACGAAGGCCACCCGGACCTGCGCCGCATCCTCACCGACTACGGCTTCGTCGGACATCCGTTCCGCAAGGATTTCCCGCTGATCGGCAATGTCGAAGTCCGCTACGACGCCGAGAAGCAGCGCGTCGTCTACGAGCCGGTGACGTCCGTCGAGCCGCGCGTCGGCGTGCCGAAGGTGGTCCGCGAGGATTCACGCTGGCACCAGGCGGCCTCTGAAGACGCGGCGAAGAAGGCCTGACGCCATGAATCCTGCCGCGATGAACCAAGAAATCCGCAACTACACGATTAACTTCGGGCCGCAGCATCCGGCGGCCCACGGCGTGCTGCGCCTCGTGCTCGAGATGGACGGAGAGACCGTGCGTCGCGCCGACCCGCACGTCGGCCTGCTGCATCGCGGCACCGAGAAGCTCGCCGAATCGAAGCCTTACAACCAGTCGATCGGCTACATGGATCGCCTCGACTACGTCTCGATGATGTGCAACGAGCACGCGTACGTGATGGCCATCGAGCGCCTCGCCGGCATCGAGCCGACGCCGCGCGCGAAGATGATCCGCACGCTGTTCGACGAAATCACGCGGATCTTGAACCACTTGATGTGGGTGGGCACCAATGGGCTCGACCTCGGCGCGATGGCGATGTTCCTTTACGCCTTCCGCGAGCGCGAGGAGCTGATGGACTGCTACGAGGCGGTGTCGGGCGCGCGCATGCACGCGGCCTACTACCGCCCGGGCGGCGTGTACCGCGACCTGCCGGACACGATGCCGAAGTACGCCGAGTCGCCGTGGCGCAAGGGCAAAGAGCTCAAGCGCATCAACGAGTGGCGCGAAGGCTCGATGCTCGACTTCCTCGATGCGTTCGCCGACGACTTCCCGAAGCGCGTCGACGAGTATGAAACCCTGCTCACCGACAACCGCATCTGGAAGCAGCGCACGGTCAACATCGGCATCGTCACTCCCGAGCAGGCGCTGGCCTGGGGTATGACCGGCCCGATGCTGCGCGGCTCCGGCATCGCTTGGGACCTGCGCAAGAAGCAGCCTTACGCCTGCTACGCCGACGTCGATTTCGACATCCCGGTGGGCGTCAACGGCGACTGCTACGACCGCTACCTCGTGCGCGTCGAAGAAATGCGCCAGTCGGCGCGGATCATCAAGCAGGCCGTCGCATGGCTGCGTGCCAACCCCGGCCCGGTCATGGTCGACAACTACAAGGTCGCGCCGCCCAAGCGCGAGCTGATGAAGGGCGACATGGAAGCCCTCATCCACCACTTCAAGCTGTTCACCGAGGGCTATTCGCTGCCCGCGGGCGAGGTCTATTCCGCGGTCGAAGCGCCGAAGGGCGAGTTCGGTGCCTACCTCGTCTCGGACGGCGCGAACAAGCCGTTCCGCCTGAAGCTGCGCGCCCCGGGCTTCGCCCACCTGAGCTCGATGGACGCCATCGTCAAGGGCCACATGCTTTCGGACGTCGTCGCCATGATCGGCACCTACGACGTCGTGTTCGGCGAGATCGACCGCTAAAGGTTCGAACCAGAATGAAAGCCACCGGAAATTTCGAGGCCTGCCAGCACGTCGACCCGATGGTCGCGCTGACCGACGCCACGCGTGCGCGCATCGAGGAATGGCTGGCGCGCTTCCCGGCCGACCGCCGCCGCAGCGCTGTCATCCAGGCGCTGATCGCCGCGCAGGAGCAGAACCAGGGCTACCTGACCGACGAGCTGATCGCCGCCGTCGCCAAGTACATCGGCATCCCGCCGGTCTGGGCGTATGAAGTCGCGAGCTTTTACTCGATGTTCGCGCTCGAGCCGGTCGGCCGGAACGTGGTCGCGATCTGCACGAACATCAGCTGCTGGCTCAACGGTGCCGAAGACGTCGTCCGCTATTGCGAGAAGAAGCTCGGCGTCAAGAACGGCGAGTCGACGGCCGATGGCCGCATCTGGCTGAAGGTGGAAGAGGAGTGCCTCGCCGCCTGTTCCGCCGCGCCGATGATGGTCATCAACGGCCATTACCACGAGAAGCTGACCCCGGCGTCGATCGACGCCCTGCTTGACGAGCTGAAGTGAGTTCCGCCATGGCCCACAGCACATCGCACGCTTCGCACGCCACCGGTCCCGTCGGCCCTGCGCCGCAGGAGCACCAGGTCGTCTACACCACGCTGCATTTCGACAAGCCGTGGTCGTACGAGAACTACCTCAAGGTCGGCGGCTACGCCGCGTGGCGCAAGATCCTCGCCGAGAAGATCCCGCCCGAGCAGATCATCGACCAGGTGAAGCAGAGCTCGCTGCGCGGTCGCGGCGGCGCCGGCTTCCCGACCGGCCTGAAGTGGAGCTTCATGCCGCGCAATGCGCCGGGCCAGAAGTACATCCTCTGCAACTCGGATGAGTCCGAGCCGGGCACCTGCAAGGACCGCGACATCCTGCGCTACAACCCGCACGCGGTGATCGAGGGCATGGCCATCGCCTGCTATGCCACCGGTTCGACGGCCGCCTACAACTACATGCGCGGCGAGTTCCACCACGAGCCCTTCGAGCACTTCGAGGAGGCGCTGAAAGAGGCCTACGCGAACGGCTGGCTCGGCAAAAACATCCAGGGCAGCGGCGTGGATGTCGACATGTACTCCGCGCTCGGTGCCGGTGCGTACATCTGCGGCGAAGAAACCGCGCTGATGGAGTCGCTCGAGGGCAAGAAGGGCCAGCCGCGCTACAAGCCGCCGTTCCCGGCCAACTTCGGCCTCTATGGCCGGCCGACCACGATCAACAACACCGAGACCTACGCCTCGGTGCCGGCCATCATCCGCAACGGCGCGGAGTGGTTCCTGGGCCTCGGCAAGCCGAACAACGGCGGCCCGAAGATCTTCTCGGTGTCTGGCCACGTGGCCAAGCCGGGCAACTTCGAGATCCGCCTCGGCACCCCCTTCAGCGAGCTGCTGCAGATGGCGGGCGGCATGCGCAATGGCCGCAAGCTCAAGGCCGTGATTCCGGGTGGTTCGTCGATGCCGGTGCTGCCGGGCGACGTCATGCTCGGCCTGACCATGGACTACGACAGCATCCAGAAGGCGGGCTCCGGCCTCGGCTCGGGTGCGGTCGTGGTGATGGACGACACCACTTGCATGGTGCGCGCCTGCCACCGCATCGCGCGCTTCTATTTCAAGGAGAGCTGCGGCCAGTGCACGCCCTGCCGCGAGGGCACGGGCTGGATGTACCGGATGCTGACCCGCATCGTCGAACACAAGGCCACGCTCGACGACCTGCAGATGCTGAAGGCCGCCGCCGGCCAGATCGAAGGCCACACCATCTGCGCCTTCGGTGAAGCCGCGGCGTGGCCGGTGCAGGGTTTCCTGCGCCAGTTCTGGAGCGAGTTCGAGTACGCCATCGTCAACAAGCGCTTCCTGGTCGATGACCAGGCCGCCGGCGTCGTCACGGAGAAGGCCGCATGAGCGCCGCCACGCCCACCGCACCCGCCACCGACGTGGTGAACATCGAGATCGACGGCGTGCCGATGCAGGCGCCCAAGGGCTCGATGATCATCCAGGCGGCCGACAGCGCCGGCATCGCAATCCCGCGCTTCTGCTATCACAAGAAGCTGCCGATCGCGGCGAACTGCCGCATGTGCCTCGTCGACGTCGAGAAGATGCCGAAGCCGGCGCCGGCCTGCGCCACGCCGGTCATGGAAGGCATGAAGGTCACCACCCAGACCAAGCGCGCGCTCGACGCGCAGCGCAACGTCATGGAGTTCCTGCTGGTGAACCACCCGCTGGACTGCCCGATCTGCGACCAGGGCGGCGAGTGCGAGCTGCAGGACGTGTCGATGGGCTACGGCCGCTCGGTCAGCCGCTACGTCGAGCGCAAGCGCGTCGTGGCCGACGAGGACCTGGGCCCGCTGGTCGCGACGGAGATGACGCGCTGCATCCACTGCACGCGCTGCGTCCGCTTCACCGCCGATGTCGCCGGAACGTATGAACTCGGCGGCATGTACCGCGGCGAGAACCTGCAGATCGGCACCTACGACGGCAAGCCGCTGATGAGCGAGCTATCCGGCAACGTCATCGACGTTTGCCCGGTCGGTGCGCTCACCAACAAGGTCTACCGCTTCAAGGCGCGTCCGTGGGAGCTGGTCGCGCGCGAGTCGATCGGCCTGCATGACGCGTTGGGCTCGAACCTGTTCCTGCACGTGCGTCGCAACGAAGTGCTGCGCATCGTCCCGCGCGACAACGAGGCGGTGAACGAGTGCTGGCTCTCCGACCGCGACCGCTACTCGCACGAAGGCCTGTACAGCGAGGACCGCGCGACCACGCCGCTCGCCAAGCAGGCGGACGGCAGCTGGAAGGCCATCGGCTGGGACGAGGCGTTGGGCCTCGCCGCGGCCATGCTCAAGGCCAGCGGCGCTGACACCGGCGTGCTGGTGCACCCGGCCACGTCGAATGAAGAGGGCGCCTCGTTGGCGCGCCTCGCCAAGGGTCTTGGCACCGCGGCCATCGACCACCGCCTGAACCAGGTCGATTTCGCCGACGCGCCGGTGGCCGAGGCGTTCGGCCGCAGTGCCGCCGACCTCGAGAAGGCCGACGTCGTGCTGCTGGTCGGCACCCATCTGCGCCACGAAGTGCCCTTGCTGCACCAGCGCCTGCTCAAGGCGACCAAGAAGGGCGCGAAGGTCTTCGCGATCAATCCGGTCGACTTCCCGGTCGCGCACACGCTCGCCGGCCAGGCCATCATCGCCCCGTCCAAGCTGCCGGGCGTGCTTGCCGCGCTGGCCGCGAAGGTCGGCGCAACGCTGCCGGGCGCTATCGCCGCCGCCATCGATGACGCCGCGCTCGCTGGCATCGCCGAGGCGCTGAAGAACGCCAAGGCCGGCGCCATCGTGCTCGGCGAGATCGCCGAGACGCACGCCAACGCCTCGCACCTGCGCGCCGCGGCGCGCGCTATCGCGCAGGCGACGGGCGCGGCGCTGAATCGCATTCCGCAGGGCGCGAACGCGCTGGGCCTGGCGCAGCACGGCGTGCTGCCGGGCGCCGGCGGCCACAACGCCTCCGAGCAGTTCGCGAACGGCAAGGCCGGCTACGTCCTCTACGGCATCGAGCCCGGCTACGACTTCGCTGACGCCACGGCGGCTGCGAAGGCTCTGTCGGCCGCCAAGGTCGTCGCGTTCTCGGCCTATGCGAGCGACTCGCTGAAGCAGGTCGCCGACCTGATCCTGCCGATCGCCGCCGGTGCGGAGTTCGACGGCAGTTACACCAACCTCGACGGCCGCGTGCAGTTCACCAGCGCTGGCGGCAAGCCGCGCGGCGAAGCCCGTCCGGGCTGGCGCGTGCTGCGTGCGCTCGGCGATGCGATGGGCTTTGCGGGCTTCGGCCACATGGACCTCGACGCACTGCGCGAGTCGATGGCGCCGGTCGCCGTAGCCTCCGGCGCCGGGCTTTCCGCCGCAGCCGTGACGAACGGCATCGAACGCCTCGCCACCGCGCCGGTCTATCGCCTCGACGCGCAGCTGCGTCGCTCGGCGTCGCTCAACGCGCACCCGCTGACGAAGGGGCAGGGCGTCGAGCTGCATCCGGAGGACGCGGCCGCACTCGGGCTTGCCGACGGCGCGATCGCCAAGGTCGCCGACGCCAACGGCCACGCCGCGCTGCCGGTGCGCCTGAATCCGCGCCTCGCCAAGGGCACGGCGTGGGTGGAGACGAACTACCCGGCCACCGCGCCGCTGTCGCGCTCGGGCGCGCTGACGATCACCAAGGCGGGTGCCTGATGGATCTGTTCGCTCCGCTCCGCGACTCGCTGCTGGAGTTCGGCGCCGCCGGCTCGGTGGCGTGGATGCTGGTCAAGATCATCCCGCTGATGATCTCGCTGACCGTCGCCGTCGCGTTCTACACGCTGCTCGAGCGCAAGGTCATCGGCTGGATGCACGTCCGTCACGGGCCCGTGTTCGTCGGCCAGCTGGTGCCCGGTCTCGGCGTCATCCAGGCTTTCGCCGACGTCTTCAAGATGCTGTTCAAGGAAAGCATCGTGCCCTCGAGCGCGAACGCCTTCCTGCACCGCCTTGCCCCGCTGATCGCGCTGGCGCCGGCCTTCGCCGCATGGGCCGTGCTGCCCTTTGGCGACGGCCTCGTCATCGCCGACGTCGACGCCGGCCTGCTGGTGCTGCTGGCGCTGACCTCGATGGGCGTGTACGGGGTGATCATCGGCGGTTGGGCCTCGAACTCGAAGTACGCTTTCCTCGGCGCGCTGCGCTCGGCCGCACAGGTGGTCAGCTACGAGATCGCGATGGGCTTTGCGCTCGTCGGCGTGCTGGTTGCCGCCGGCACCATGAACCTCACCGAGATCGTGCACGCCCAGAAGGGCGACGCCGGCCTGTTCGAGTGGTTCTGGCTGCCGCTGTTCCCGCTGTTCGTCATCTATTTCATCTCCGGCGTGGCGGAAACCAACCGCGCGCCCTTCGACGTCGCGGAAGGCGAGTCGGAGATCGTGGCCGGCTTCCACGTCGAGTACTCGGGTTCCGCGTTCGCGATCTTCTTCCTCGCCGAATACGCGAACATGATCCTGATCAGCTTCCTCGCCGCGCTGTTCTTCCTCGGCGGCTGGCTGTCGCCGTTCCCGGAGTCCGTGCCGATCCTTGGCGTTTCCGGGCCGTGGTGGTTGCTCATCAAGGCCTTCCTGTTCGCCTTCAGCTTCGTGTGGTTCCGCGCGACGTTCCCGCGCTACCGCTACGACCAGATCATGCGTCTGGGCTGGAAGGTCTTCATTCCCATCACCATCGTCTGGACCTTCGTCGTGGCCGCCATGGCCTACGCCGGATGGTTCGAGATCGGCCGCTAAGGGCAGGGCGGAATCACTCCATGAATCGCGCGATCGCCTACCTGAGAAGCCTCATGCTGCTGGAGCTGCTCCAGGGCCTGTGGCTGACCCTCGTGTACATGTTCAAGCCGAAGTACACGGTCAACTACCCCTACGAGAAGTTCCCGCAGTCGCCGCGCTTCCGCGGCCTGCACGCCCTGCGCCGCTACCCGAACGGCGAGGAGCGCTGCATCGCCTGCAAGCTCTGCGAAGCGGTGTGCCCGGCGCTGGCCATCACCATCGACTCCGACGTCCGCACCGACGGCACCCGCCGCACCACGCGCTACGACATCGACCTCTTCAAGTGCATCTTCTGCGGCTTCTGCGAGGAAAGCTGCCCGGTCGACTCGATCGTCGAGACGCACATCCACGAGTACCACTTCGAGAAGCGCGGCGAGAACGTGGTTTCCAAGCAGCAGCTGCTGGCCATCGGTGACCGGCTCGAGGCGGAAATCGCCGAACGCCGCGCCGCCGATTCGGCCTTCCGCTGAGGACAGACGATGGAACTGATCGCGTTCTACCTCTTCGCGGCGATGGCGGTGGCTTCGGCCCTCGGCGTCATCCTGTTCAAGAACCCCGTGCACGCGGTGCTCTGCCTCGTGCTCACCTTCTTCTCCACCGCCTGCCTCTTCCTGCTGCTGCAGGCCGAGTTCCTTGGCGTGGCGCTGGTGCTGGTCTACGTCGGCGCGGTGATGGTGCTGTTCCTGTTCGTGGTGATGATGCTCGACATCAACACCACGCCGCTGCGTGAGGGCTTCGCCCGCTACTTGCCGATCGCCGGCGCCGTGGCGGGCCTGATGTTCGTGCAGATGCTGGTGCTGCTCGGCGTCACCACCGGCAAGCGCGATGTCGCCTTTCCGAGCGCTGATCCGGCTTCGCTGGTGAACTGCGCCTCGGTCGGCGCGACCGTCGTCGAGCCCTGCTCGAACCTCGAGTGGATCGGCCGCGCGATGTTCTCGGGCTACCTGTTCCCGTTCGAAGTGGCCGCCGTGCTGCTCACCGTCGCCATCCTCGCCGCCGTGATGCTGACCCTGCGCCGCCGTCCGGGCGCCCGCCACCAGGACCCGGCCAAGCAGTCGGCCGTCCGCAAGGAGGATCGCGTGCGCGTGATCAAGATGGCGGCGGAAGTCCGCCGCGAGGAGGGCGAGGCATGATCACGCTCGCCCACTTCCTGACCCTCGGTGCGATCCTGTTCGCGCTGTCGGTCGCGGGCATCATCATCAACCGGAAGAACGTCATCGTCCTGCTGATGTGCATCGAGCTGATGCTGCTCGCGGTGAACATCAACTTCGTCGCCTTCTCCCGTTTCCTCGGCGACGTGCACGGCCAGGTGTTCGTGTTCTTCATCCTGACGGTCGCCGCCGCGGAAGCCGCCATCGGCCTCGCCATCCTGGTCACGCTGTTCCGCAACAAGCGGACGATCAACGTGGCCGAACTCGACGCCATGAAGGGCTGACATGGACCACACCCTTTCCACGAACGTCCTGCTGATCATCGCGCTGGCGCCGCTGTTCGGCTCGATCGTGGCCGGACTGTTCGGCCGCCAGGTCGGACGCTCCGGCGCCCACACGGTGACCATCGTCGGCGTGGCGCTGAGCTGCGCGCTGTCGGTGCAGGTGCTGTGGCAGCTCTGGTTCGGCGGGGCCGACCCGTACAACCAGAACGTCTACACCTTCTTCGAGATCGGCGGCTACTCGGCCCACATCGGCTTCATGGTCGATCGGCTGACCGCGATGATGATGGTGGTCGTCACCTTCGTTTCGCTGCTGGTGCACATCTACACCATCGGCTACATGGCCGAAGACGAGGGCTACCAGCGCTTCTTCAGCTACATCTCGCTGTTCACCTTCTCGATGTTGATGCTCGTGATGAGCAACAACTTCCTGCAGCTTTTCTTCGGCTGGGAAGCGGTGGGCCTTGTGTCGTACCTGCTGATCGGCTTCTGGTACAAGCGCCCGACAGCGGTCTTCGCCAACATGAAGGCCTTCATCGTCAACCGCGTCGGCGATTTCGGCTTCCTGCTCGGCATTGCGGCGGTGCTGTACTACTACGGCTCGCTCGACTACGCGACGGTGTTCGCGCAGGTCACCAGTGGACCGGGACAGGTGCTGACCTTCTGGAATGAGTTCAGCGTGCTCGGCCTGCAGGTGCCGGCGTGGAACATCGACGCGATGACCTTCGTCGGCATCTGCATGTTCATCGGCGCGATGGGCAAGTCGGCGCAGGTGCCGCTGCACGTCTGGCTGCCGGACTCGATGGAAGGCCCGACGCCGATTTCGGCGCTGATCCACGCCGCGACGATGGTGACGGCGGGCATCTTCATGGTCAGCCGCATGTCGCCGGTGTTCGAGCTCTCGCCGTCGGCGCTGCAGTTCATTCTGTTCATCGGCGCGACGACGGCGCTCTTCACCGGCCTGATCGGCATGGTGCAGAACGACATCAAGCGCGTGGTGGCGTACTCGACGCTGTCGCAGCTCGGATACATGACCGTGGCGCTCGGCGTATCGGCCTACGGCGCCGCCGTGTTCCACCTGATGACGCACGCCTTCTTCAAGGCCCTGCTGTTCCTCGCGGCGGGCAGCGTGATCATCGGCATGCACCACGAGCAGGACATGCGCCGCATGGGCGGCCTGCGCAAGTACATGCCGATCACCTACTGGACGTCGCTGATTGGCACGCTGGCGCTGGTCGGCTTCCCGTTCTTCTCGGGCTTCTACTCGAAGGACAGCATCATCGAGGCCGTGCGCGCGGCGGGCGAGGGTGGCAGCTGGGTCAACCAGTACGCGATCTTCGCGGTGTTGGCGGGCGTGTTCGTGACCAGCTTCTACAGCTTCCGCCTGTTCTACCTGACCTTCCACGGCGAGGAGCGCTTCCGTCACGCGCACGCCGAGGACGGCCACGCTGGGCACGACGAACACCACGCCGATGCGCACCACGACGCGCACGACGACCACGGCCACGGGCATCATGGCCCGGTTGAGCCGCACGAGTCGCCGTGGGTCGTCACCGTTCCGCTCGTTTTGCTGGCGATTCCGTCGGTACTGGTCGGCTTCTTCACCGTCGGTCCGATGCTGTTCGGCAAGGACACGTCCGGCCAGAACCACGTCGCGCCGTTCTTCGATGGTGCGATCTACCAGTACGTTGAGCGCACGCCGGACGCCGCCGGGATGCTGCCGTCGCGCGTTACGTTCGAGCCGGCGGTTTCTGCACCGGCCGACTGTGCGGCGATCGACGCGGCCGACGAAGCCAAGGCCGGCTCGGGTGCGGCGCTGGTGGCCGATCCGCTGGCCTACGTCGGCTGCAAGTACTTCGCGCACGGTGCGGTGGGCTTCGGCACGCACGGATTCGTGGCGCTGCCGTTCTGGCTGATGCTTGGCGGCTTCGCGCTGGCGACGTTCCTGTACCTGCTGCGTCCGGGCCTGGGCGCCAAGGTCCGCAGCGCGCTGTCGCCGCTGGTGAAGATGCTCGAAGCGAAGTACTGGATGGACCACCTCTGGATCAACGGCTTCGCCGACGGTGGCATCAAGCTGGGGCAGGTCGCGTGGAAGCGCGGCGACCGCGGGCTGATCGACGGCGCGCTGGTCAACGGCTCCGCTTGGGTGATCGATCGCGTCGCGGCAGTGTCGCGCCACGTGCAGTCCGGCTACCTCTACCACTACGCCTTCGCGATGATCGTCGGCCTGATCGCCCTGCTGTGGCTGGTCGGTCGGTGGACCGCGGCCTGACAAGACCAAGGACGCCCTGATGGATGGTTTTCCCCTGCTGAGCGCCCTGATCTGGCTGCCGCTGTTCGGCGGTCTGGCGACGCTCTATTTCGGCGAGTCGCGCGGGACGCAGGCGAAGTGGTTCGCTCTGTTCGTCGCGCTCGCCACGCTGGCGCTGAGCATCCCGCTCTACACCGGCTTCGACGCAACCTCGGCCTCGATGCAGTTCGTCGAGAAGAAGGAATGGATTCCGGCGTTCGACATCTTCTACCACCTCGGCGTCGACGGCATCGCGGTGGCGCTGATCCTGCTCACCACGATCACCAGCGTGCTCGTGCTGATGGGCGCGTGGGGCTCGATCGAGCGCCGCGTGCACCAGTACTACGCCTGCTTCCTGATCCTCGAAGCGCTGATGATCGGCGTGTTCGCGGCGCAGGACGCCATCCTGTTCTACATCTTCTTCGAGGCGATGCTGATCCCGATGTTCATCGTGATCGGCGTCTGGGGCGGCGCGAACCGCGTCTACGCCAGCCTGAAGTTCTTCCTCTACACCTTCCTCGGCTCCGTGTTCATGCTGGTCGGGCTGCTGTACCTGTACGTCAAGGGCGGCAGCTTCCAGCTCGCCGACCTGTACGCGCTGCAGCTCTCGGCCACCGAGCAGACCTGGCTGTTCTTCGCGTTCTTCGCCGCCTTCGCGGTGAAGATCCCGATGTTCCCGGTGCATACCTGGCTGCCGGATGCGCACGTCGAGGCGCCGACCGCGGGCTCCGTCGTGCTGGCCGCGATCATGCTGAAGATCGGCGGCTACGGCTTCATCCGCTTCACCCTCCCGATCGTCCCCGACGCCGGCGCGGAGTGGGCCTGGCTGGTGATCGCGTTCTCGCTGGTCGCCGTGGCCTACATCGGCCTCGTCGCGCTGGTGCAGGAGGACATGAAGAAGCTGATCGCGTACTCGTCGATCGCCCACATGGGCTTCGTGACGCTCGGCATCTTCATCGCCTTCGGCCTGATGCGCGGCGGTGACGTTCGGCAGGACGCGGCCGAGCTCGGCCTGCAGGGCGCGATGGTGCAGATGATTTCGCACGGCTTCGTTTCCGGCGCCATGTTCACCTGCGTTGGCGTGCTCTACGACCGCATGCACACCCGCATGATCAAGGACTACGGCGGCGTCATGAACGTGATGCCGTGGTTCGGCGGCTTCTTCGTGCTGTTCGCGATGGCGAACGCCGGTTTGCCGGGCACGTCGGGCTTCGTCGGCGAGTTCATGGTCATCCTCGCGGCCTTCCAAGCCAAGCCGTGGATCGGCTTCATCGCCGCGACCACGCTGATCCTCGGCGCCGCGTACACGCTGTGGATGGTGAAGCGCGTGATGTTCGGCGAGGTCGCCAACAGCGACGTGGCCGAGCTCACCGAGATCAACGCCCGCGAGGCTTGGGTGCTCGGCCTGTTTGCCGTCGGCGTGCTGCTGCTCGGCGTCTACCCGAAGCCCTTGACCGATCTGATGGACGCCTCGGTGGTGCAGCTCGTTTCGCAGCTGTCGACCACCAAGCTCGTGACGCCGTGACGGAGACCTGATGATGACCCTTCCCGGCGTGATGCCCCTGCCGACCGGCGCCGACCTGGTGCCGATCCTTCCCGAGATCGTGCTTTGCGTGGCGGCCTTCGGCCTGCTGCTCGCCGATCTCTTCGTCGACGCCAAGCGTCGCGGCCTGATCCACTTCCTCGCGCTGCTGTCGCTGCTGGTCACCGCACTGCTGGTCGGGCGCGGGCTCACGGCCGAGCCGATCTCGGCCTTCGGCGGCATGTTCGTCCGCGACACGCTGGCCGACGTGCTGAAGATTTCGATGTGCCTCACGACCGGCCTCGCGCTGTCGTACGCACGGCCCTACCTCACCGAGCGCGGCCTGATGGCCGGCGAGTTCTACGCGATCGTTCTGTTCGCGCTGCTCGGCATGATGGTGATGGTGTCGGCCGGCAACATGGTCACGCTTTACCTCGGCCTCGAGATGCTGGCGCTGAGCTCGTACGGCCTCGTCGCCATGGACCGCGACAACAAGGTTTCGTCGGAAGCGGCCATGAAGTACTTCGTGCTGGGCGCGCTGGCCTCGGGCCTGCTGCTCTACGGCATGTCGATGATCTACGGCGCCACCGGCAGCCTCGGCCTCGAGGCCATCCACCAGGCCGCGGCGAGCAGCAGCGACCGCACTCTGCTCCTGTTCGGCGTGGTGTTCGTGCTGGTCGGCGTGTCGTTCAAGTTCGGCGCGGCGCCGTTCCACATGTGGGTACCCGACGTCTACCAGGGCGCGCCGACGGCGATCACGCTGTTCATCGGCTCGGTGCCGAAGATCGCCGCGTTCGGCTTCGCCTATCGCCTGCTGGAATCGGGCCTCGGCCCGACCTCGCCTGAGTGGTCGCAGATGGTCGCGTGGCTGGCCCTGCTGTCGCTGGTCATCGGCAACCTGCTGGCGCTGGCGCAGACCAACCTCAAGCGCATGCTGGCCTACTCGACGATCTCGCACGTCGGCTTCCTGTTCATGGCGCTCGCCAATGCCGGCCCGACCGGCTACTCGGCGGCGATGTTCTACGCGATCAGCTACGCGATTTCGGCCGCCGCGGCATTCGGCGCCATCATCCTGATGTCGCGGCAGGGCTTCGAGGCCGAGTCGATCGCCGACTACAAGGGGCTGTGGCAGCGGAGCCCGTTCCACGCGACCCTGATCCTGATCGTGATGGCTTCGCTCGCCGGCCTGCCGCCGCTGCTCGGCTTCTGGGCCAAGCTCGAAGCGATCCGCGCCGCGGTGCAGGCCGACCTGCTGTGGCTCGTCCTCGCTGGCGTGGTGATGGCGGTGATCGGCGCCTTCTACTACCTGCGCGTGATCAAGGTGATGTTCTTCGACGAGGCCGAGCGCGACATGGCGGTCGTGCACGCAGACGGCACGCTGCGCTTCGTGTTCGCGGCGAACGCCATTGCGCTGCTGGTGCTCGGCGTGTTCGCCAACCTGATCATGGCCTGGACGCGCGCCGCTTTCGCCTGAGTGAACGGGGTGCTTGCGCGTGACTCAAGCGCCCCCGTATACTCGCCAACTCTGCTGCGGGGTGGAGCAGTCTGGCAGCTCGTCGGGCTCATAACCCGAAGGTCGCAGGTTCAAATCCTGCCCCCGCTACCAGTTTCGCGTCGTATCCTCTGCTCCGGATCGACGTCAGGCTGGGTCGGAATCCCTGATTCAGGGGGCTTCCGGCCCCCGGAAATTGGATGTACCGGAAAGGGCCTCTCGGCCCTTTTTTGTTTCCGTTTTTTCGCGCAGGACCATGAGCACGAAGACCGAAGAACTGACCGCAATGCTCGCACCCGTCGTCGAAGGCCTTGGCCTCGGCCTCGAGCTGCAGGGCATCGAGTTCGCTGCGTCGCGCAGTCACGGCCTGCTGCGTCTGTACATCGACGTCGCCTCGGGCGAGCGCCACGTCACGGTCGAGGACTGCGAGGCGGTCAGCCGCGAAGTGTCGGCGGTGATGGACGTCAACGATCCGATCGCCAGCGCCTACACGCTGGAAGTGTCGTCGCCCGGTCTTGATCGCTTGATCTTCAACGCCGCGCAAGCGCTGCGCTTCGCCGGCCAGCAGGTCAAGGTGGCGCTGGCGCTGCCGCAGGACGGCCGCCGCCGCGTGCAGGGCAGCATCGTCCGGATGGATGGCGATCTGCTGGTCATCGGCATCGAGAACGGCGGCGAGTTCGCTGTCTCGTTCGACAACATCGACAAGGCGAGGCTGGTGCCCGATTACGCGGCGCTGGGCCTCGAGACGACGGCGCCGAAAGCGCCGCGTCCGCGCCGCAAGCGCGCCGAAACCCCGAATTCGAAATCACCCGGAACCCACTGAAGCCGGCCCCAGGTCGCGCTGTCGCGGAGTCAAGCATGAGCAAGGAACTGTTGCTGGTCATCGAAGCGGTCGCCAACGAAAAGGGCGTGCCGCGCCAGGTCATCCTCGAGGCGATGGAAGCCGCACTGGCGTCCGCCGCCAAGAAGCGCTACCCCGAGCAGGACGTCGCCTGCCGCGTCGCCATCAACCCGAAGGACGGCACGTACGAGACGTTCCGCCGTTGGGAAGTAGTCGCTGACGATGTCGTGATGGAGTCGCCGGACCGCATGATCCGCCTGATGGACGCCGTCGACGAGCGCGAGGGCGCGCAGGTCGGCGACTTCATCGAAGAGCCGATCGAGAACCCGGAGTTCGGCCGCATCAGCGCGCAGGCCGCCAAGCAGGTCATCGTGCAGCGCGTCCGCGAAGCGGAGCGCCAGCAGGTGGTCGATGCCTGGCAGGACCGCGTCGGCGAGCTTGTCACCGGTGTCGTCAAGCGCGCCGAGCGCGGCAACATCTACGTCGACCTCGGCGGCAACGCCGAGGCCTTCATCCCGAAGGACAAGTCGATTCCGCGCGATGCGCTGCGTCCGGGCGACCGCGTGCGCGGCTTCCTGTACGAGGTGCGCGCCGAGTCGCGCGGCCCGCAGCTTTTCATCAGCCGCACCGCGCCGGAATTCATGATCGAGCTGTTCAAGCTCGAAGTGCCGGAAGTGGGCCAGGGCCTGGTCGAGATCAAGGCCGCTGCCCGTGATTCAGGCGACCGCGCCAAGATCGCCGTGCTCGCGCACGACCACCGCACCGACCCGATCGGCGCCTGCATCGGCATGCGCGGTTCGCGCGTGCAAGCCGTCAGCAACGAGCTCAACGGCGAGCGCATCGACATCGTGCTGTGGTCGGACAATTCCGCACAGTTCGTCATCAACGCGATGGCGCCGGCGGAAGTGCAGTCGATCATCGTCGACGAAGAGCGCCACTCGATGGACCTCGCCGTCGCCGAGGAGAAGCTCGCGCAGGCGATCGGCAAGGGCGGCCAGAACGTGCGCCTCGCCAGCCGCCTGACCGGCTGGCAGCTCAACGTGATGACGCAGGACCAGATTTCGGCGAAGTCCGAAGCGGAGCAGGCCAACGCGCGCCAGCTGTTCATGGACAAGCTCGAGGTCGACGAGGAAATCGCCGGCATCCTCGTGGGCGAGGGCTTCAACACCGTCGAGGAGATCGCCTACGTGCCTGTCGCCGAGCTGCTGGCGGTCGAAGGGTTCGACGAGGATATCGTCGAGGAACTGCGCGCCCGCGCCCGCGACGCGCTGCTCACCGAGGCGCTGGCGGTCGAGGAGAACCTCGAGGAGCACAAGCCGGCCGACGACCTGCTGTCGCTCGACGGCATGGACGAGGCCACCGCCTATGCGCTGTCCTCGCGCGGCATCGTGACGCGTGACGACCTCGCCGAGATGGCCGTCGACGAGATCGCCGACATCGAAGGCATCGACGAGGCCCGTGCCGCCACCCTGATCATGGAAGCGCGCAAGCACTGGTTCGCCTGAGCCGACTCGCCCGCACCCCACGTTAAACTCAGCGCCCACGCGGCGCATTGCATCCAAGGAAGCCCTTCCGAATGTCCGAGGTCACCGTCCGCTCCCTGGCCAAGGTGCTGAACCTGCCCGTCGAGAAGCTGCTCGAGCAGCTCTCCGGTGCGGGCATGCAGTTCACCGGGCCGGACCAGGTGGTCAGCAGCACCGAGAAGATGAAGCTGCTCGGCTTCCTGCGCCGCACCCATGGCAAGGATGAAAAGCCCGCCGAGGAGGCCGGCCCCAGCCGCATCACGCTCCAGCGTCGCAAGGTCGAGGAGCTGACGGTCGGTGGCGGCAAGACCAAGGCCACCGTCGCCGTCGAAGTGCGGCAGAAGCGCACCTACGTGAAGCGCGCCGAAGTCGCCCCGAGCGGCCCGGACGCCGAGCGCGAGGACGCCGCGCGCAAGCTCGCCGAGTCGCAGGCGCGTTCCGAGGCCGAACGCAAGGCGCTCGAGGAAGCCGACCGTCGCCGCCGCGAGCAGGATTCGGCTGAGAAACCATCGCGCGCGAAGGCGCCTGTCGCGCCTGCCGCCGAGCCGGCCGAGGACGACCGCCCGGCCGAGCGCCCGGTCGAGACCGCGGTGCCGACGACGCTCGAAATTCCAACCGATGCGCGGCCCGCGGCGCGCCCGGTCATCCAGATGCCGAGCCGCGCCGATGCGGAGCTGGCGGCGCGCGCGCGCGAAGCGGCCAACCGCCGCGGCAAGCCGGGCGGCAAGGACGAGGGCGGTGGCGGCGACGATCGCGGCGGCCGCTTCGTCGGAGGCCAGCTGCACCTGAGCGAAGGCGCGCATGCGCGCCGCAGCGCCGGCAACAACAAGCGAAAGCCCGGCGGTGGCCGCGGCCGCCCCGAGCCGTCGCGCGACCGTGGCGGCAACAACGCCGGCGCGCATGCTTTCTCCCGCCCGACGGCGCCGGTGGCGCGCGAAGTCGCGGTCGGCGACGCGATCAGCGTCGGCGATCTGGCCAACAAGCTGGCGATGAAAGGCGCCGAAGTCGTCAAGGCGCTCTTCAAGATGGGCGTGATGGCCACCATCAACCAGACCATCGACCACGACACCGCGGTGCTGGTCGTCGAGGAGCTGGGCCACAAGGCCGTACGCGCCACCGAGGACGACGCCGAGCTGGCGCTGGCGGCGCACGTCGAGGCCGAGCGGGGCGAGCGCAGCACGCGTCCGCCCGTCGTGACCATCATGGGCCACGTCGACCACGGCAAGACCTCGCTGCTCGACTACATCCGCCGCACCAAGGTGGCCTCGGGCGAAGCCGGCGGCATCACCCAGCACATCGGCGCGTACCACGTCGAAACCGGCAAGGGCGTCGTGACCTTCCTCGACACCCCGGGCCACTCGGCGTTCACCGCCATGCGTGCGCGCGGGGCCAAGCTCACCGATCTGGTGGTGCTGGTGGTCGCGGCCGACGACGGCGTCATGCCGCAGACCATCGAAGCGATCAAGCACGCGCGCGCTGCCAAGGTGCCGCTGGTGGTCGCCATGAACAAGATGGACAAGCCGAACGTCAACATCGACAACCTGCGCAATGGCCTTGCCCAGCACGAGGTCACGCCGGAAGAGTGGGGCGGCGATACGCCGTTCATCGGCGTCTCGGCGAAGACCGGCATGGGCGTCGACGCGCTGCTCGATGCCATCCTCGTGCAGGCCGAGGTGATGGAGCTCTCCGCGCCGGTCGACGGCAAGGCGGCCGGTACCGTCATCGAATCCTCGCTCGACAAGGGCCGCGGCCCGGTCGCGACGGTGCTGGTGCAGCAGGGCACGCTGCGCAAGGGCGACTACCTCGTCTGCGGCACGCAGTACGGTCGCGTGCGCGCGCTGTTCGACGAGGCCGGCAAGCAGGTCGATTCGGCCGGTCCGTCGATCCCGGTGGTGCTGCTCGGCCTGTCGGGCGTGCCGAACTCCGGCGATGATTTCGTCGTCGTGGCCGACGAGCGTCTCGCCAAGGACGTCGCTCAGCAGCGCGAGGCCAAGGTCCGCGAAGCCAAGCTGGTCAAGCAGGCCAGCCGCATGGAAGACATCATGGCGCAGATGGGCCAGGGCGAAGGCCAGCAGGTGCTCAACCTGCTGATCAAGGCCGACGTGCAGGGTTCGGTCGAAGCGCTGCGCGACTCGCTGGTGGCGCTGTCCAACGACCTGATCAAGATCAACGTGATCCAGTCGGGCGTCGGCGGCATCACCGAGTCGGAGGCCGTGATGGCCGCCGCGGCCAAGGCCGTGGTCATCGGCTTCAACGTCCGCGCCGACGCCGCGGCCCGCAAGGTCATCGAGGGCAACGGCCTCGACCTGCGCTACTTCTCGATCATCTACGACGTCATCGACCAGGTGAAGCAGGTCGCGTCGGGCCTGCTCGGCAAGGAGATCCGCGAGGAGATCATCGGTGTCGCCGAGGTGCGCGACGTGTTCCGCAGTTCGAAGTTCGGCGCGGTGGCCGGTTCGCTGGTCATCGAAGGCACGGTCAAGAAGTCGAAGCCGATCCGCGTGCTGCGCAACCAGACGGTCATCTTCCAGGGCGAGCTGGAATCGCTGCGCCGCTTCAAGGACAACGTCGAGGAAGTGCGTTCCGGCACCGAGTGCGGCATCGCGGTGAAGGCGTACAACGACGTCAAGCCGGGTGACATGATCGAGTGCTTCGAGCGCATCGAAGTGGCGCGGTCCCTGTAATTCGCCGCCATGCCGAAGCGTTCCTTCTCGCGCACCGATCGTCTTTCCGCCCAGTTCCGTCGCGAGCTGGGCGTAATGGTGCACGAGGCCGTACGCGAGCATTCGCTGCCGTCGGCGAGCGTTTCCGATGTCGAGGTGACGCGCGACCTGTCGCACGCGAAGGTCTACGTCACCGCGCTGATGCCGGAGCGCTCGCTCGAGGTCGTCAAGGCGTTGAACGAGCTGGCCAAGGGCTTCCGTCAGCAGCTCGGCAAGATGCTGCGCATCCGCCAGGTGCCTGAGCTGCACTTCCACTACGACGAATCCGTCGACCGCGGCGAAAAGATCGAGCTGCTGCTTCGCGAAGCGCACCGGCAGGATGCGGAAATCCGCGCCGCCTCGGGCGAAACGGCGGACGGCGACGCCTCGCGCACGGCCGCCGGCGCGGCGGACGTCACGACACCGACGCCGAAGACCGGCAAGGTCGACTGATCCGGTGCCCCCTGGCACCGCGCCGCGTCGGCTCCTCGAGCACTCCCCATGCATCGACTTCCGTTCCGCCATCTCGATGGCCTGCTGCTGCTGAACAAGCCAGCGGGCCTGAGCTCGAACGCCGCGCTGCAGCGCGTGCGCAAGCACTACCGCGCCGAGAAAGCGGGGCACACCGGCAGCCTCGATCCGCTGGCGACGGGCCTGCTGCCGATCTGTTTCGGCGAAGCGACCAAGGTCGCCGGCCTGCTGCTTGGCGCGCGCAAGGCCTACGAGACCGAAGCACGCCTGGGTTTTGTCACCGATACCGATGACGCCGACGGCCAGGTGCTGCGCGAGCGCGAGGTGCCGCTGCTCGATGCGCACGTCGTCGAGCGGGCGCTGAAGCGCTACGTCGGTCGTATCTCGCAACGGCCGCCGATCTATTCGGCGCTGAAGCAGGGCGGCGAACCGCTGTACGCGAAGGCCCGTCGCGGCGAGATCGTCGAGGTGGCCGAGCGCGAGGTCGACGTCCACGCGCTGGAGCTCCTGTCGATCAACGGGGCCTCGCTGCGCCTTCGCATCACCTGCGGCTCGGGCACCTACGTCCGCAGCCTGGTTCGCGACATCGGCGAGGATCTCGGCTGCGGTGCCCACGTGGTGGCGCTGCGGCGGCTGTGGGCCGAGCCCTTCCGGACGCCGACGATGATCACCCTCGACGAGATCGAGGCGATCGACCGCCACAGCGAGCCGGGCCTCGCCGCGCTCGACAGCCTGCTGATGCCGGTGGAATCGGCGCTGGCGGACTGGCCGCGCGTGAACCTGAGCGAGGCCGAGGTGCTGAAGCTCGGCCACGGGCAGAGCCTGGGGGGCCTCACCGCGGCCAACGGCCTGATGGCGGCCTACGCGCCGAGCGGCCGGGCCGTCGGGCTGGTGGAGGGTCGCGATGGTGTCGTTCACCCGCAGCGCCTGTTCCGCTGGGCCGCGGCGTCCTGAGGTCGGCCAGGGCATCGCGGCCCGCGCGACGGCGCCGACTGAACGCTGTTCGCGCCGCCGCGTGAAAAACTTGTTCACCCGCCCGTCCGGGCGTACAATCCGCGCGCCTCGTTCGAGGCACTCCCATCCGACCGGCGAAGACCGCGGTGCGTCCTCAAGCGACGTTCCTGCGCCTTCCGCATCACGAGAACGTCCATGAGCATCGATTCCAACCAGATCATTTCCCAGTTCGCGCGCGGCGCCAACGACACCGGTTCGCCGGAAGTCCAGGTCGCCCTGCTGTCGGCCCGCATCGAGCAGCTGACCGAGCACTTCAAGGCGCACAAGCAGGACCACCACAGCCGTCGCGGCCTGCTCAAGATGGTGAACACCCGCCGTCGCCTGCTGGCCTACCTGAAGGACAAGGACGTCGAGCGGTACAAGACGCTCATCGAGCGCCTCGGCCTCCGTCGTTAAGTGACACCCGCGCGGCGCAGAAATGCGCCGCGCTGCATTTCGGGGCCCAGAACGTCCCGCGCTGCGGCAACGCGGCAACCGAGCATGGGGGCAGGGGCTCCCGGCCGGATCGAACGAAAGACAACCGAAGAGAGCAGAACGTGGCGAAACATTCGAAGACCTTCCAGTACGGCCAGCACGAAGTGACGCTGGAAACGGGCGAGATCGCCCGCCAGGCCGGTGGCGCCGTCCTCGTCAAGATGGCGGACACCGTCGTCCTCGTGACCGTCGTCGGCAACAAGAACGTCCGTGAAGGCATGGACTTCTTCCCGCTGACCGTCGACTACCAGGAGAAGTTCTACGCCGGCGGCCGCATCCCGGGTGGCTTCTTCAAGCGCGAAGGCCGCCAGACCGAGCGCGAGACGCTGACGTCGCGCCTGATCGACCGTCCGATCCGCCCGCTGTTCCCGGAAGGTTTCCGCCACGAAGTGCAGGTCATCGCCACCGTCGTCTCGCTGAACCCGGAAGTCGAGGGTGACATCCCGGCGATGATCGGCGCCTCGGCCGCGCTGGCCCTGTCGGGCATCCCGTTCGCGGGCCCGATCGGTGCCGCGAAGGTCGGTTACGCCAACGGCCAGTACATCCTCAACCCGACCACCACCCAGCTGAAGACCTCGGAGCTCGAGCTCGTCGTCGCCGGCACCGCCAACGCGGTGCTGATGGTGGAGTCGGAAGCCAAGCTGCTCTCGGAAGAAGTGATGCTCGGCGCGGTCACGTTCGGCCACAACGCCGGCCGCACGGTCATCAACGCCATCAATGAACTGGTCAAGGAAGCGGGCCAGAAGAACTGGGGCACGTGGACCGCGCCGGCGCGCAACGAGGCCCTCGTGGCCGCGCTGAAGGCCGCCGTCGGCACGCGCCTCGCCGACGCCTTCAAGGTGACCGACAAGCTGCAGCGCCGCGACGCCATCGGCGCCCTTAAGAAGGACGTGATGGCCGCCCTCGCGCCGCAGATCGAAGCCAACGGCTGGTCGGCCGGCGAAGCCTCGAAGGAGTTCGGCGAGCTCGAGTACCAGACCATGCGCGAGTCCGTGCTGACCACCAAGGTCCGCATCGACGGCCGTGCGCTGGACACGGTGCGCCCGATCACCGTCCGCGTCGGCGTGCTGCCGCGCGTCCACGGCTCGGCCCTGTTCACCCGCGGCGAGACGCAGGCCCTCGTGGTCGCCACCCTCGGCACCGCGCGCGACGGCCAGATCATCGACGCCGCCGAAGGCGAGTCGAAGGAGCACTTCCTGTTCCACTACAACTTCCCGCCGTACTCGGTCGGCGAAGCCGGCCGCATGATGGGCCCGAAGCGCCGCGAGATCGGCCACGGCCGCCTCGCCAAGCGCGGCGTGCTCGCCGTCATGCCGGACATGGAGAGCTTCCCGTACACGATCCGCGCCGTCTCGGAGATCACCGAGTCGAACGGTTCGTCGTCGATGGCCTCAGTTTGCGGCTCCTCGCTCGCCATGATGGACGCGGGCATCCCGCTGAAGGCCCCGGTGGCCGGCATCGCGATGGGCCTGGTGAAGGAAGGCGACAACTTCGTCGTTCTGTCCGACATTCTCGGTGACGAGGACCACCTCGGCGACATGGACTTCAAGGTGGCCGGTTCGAAGGGCGGCATCTCGGCCCTGCAGATGGACATCAAGATCGAGGGCATCACCGAGGAGATCATGAAGATCGCGCTGACGCAGGCCAAGGCCGGCCGTCTGCACATCCTCGGCGAGATGGAGAAGGGCCTCTCGGCCCCGCGTTCGGAGCTTTCCGAGTACGCCCCGCGCCTGCTGACGATGAAGATCCACCCGGACAAGATCCGCGAAGTGATCGGCAAGGGTGGCTCGACCATCCAGGCCATCACCAAGGAGACCGGCACGCAGATCGACATCCAGGACGACGGCACCATCGTCATCGCCTCGGTCAACGCTGCCGCCGCGCAGGCCGCGAAGGCGCGCATCGAGCAGATCACGTCGGACGTCGAGCCGGGCCGCATCTACGAAGGCAAGGTTGCCAAGATCATGGACTTCGGTGCGTTCGTGACGATCGCCCCGGGCAAGGACGGCCTGGTGCACATCTCGCAGATTTCCGACGAGCGCGTCGAGAAGGTCAACGACAAGCTGAAGGAAGGCGACGTGGTGCGCGTCAAGGTGCTGGAAGTCGACAAGCAGGGCCGCATCCGCCTGTCGATCAAGGCCGTGGCCGAGGGCGAGGGCGTCTAAGCCTTCGCTTCATCGCGAAGTCGGAAGAAGAATCCCGCCGCGAGGCGGGATTTTTCGTGGCGCGACGTCGGCGTGGGGCGTTGCGCGGCAACGAAGCACGCAACGTTTCGGCGAAGCGTCAAGGCAGCGCGCGCAGCCACTCCAGCCGCGTCGACGCGTGGGATTCGCCGAGCATCCGCGCAAGGATCGGCAATGCCGGTGCGAGTGCCGCATCGAGTTTCCACGGCGGATGGAACAGCAGCATGCCGCTGCCGTTGAGGCGCAGCGGCGAGTCGTCCGGGCGGATCAGCAGCTCGGCGCACAGCAGGCCGCGCGGGGCCATCAGCGACGCCTGCCGGAAGAAGCCGTGCAGCGTGCGGCGCTGCTTGATCGGGTACCACACGGCCACGCCGCCGGTGGGCCAGCGTTCGAGCGCGGTGCGAACGGCCTCGAGCACGCGCGGGTACTCGTCGTCCTGCGCTTCGTAGGGCGGATCGATCAGCACGAGCCCGCGCTTTTCTTTCGGCGGCAGCAGGGCACGCGTGGCCTCGTAGCCGTCGCGCTGGTGCACGGCCGCGCGTGCGTCGCCGGCGAGGTTCGCCTTCAGCGCGGCGGCTTCTTCCGGATGCAGCTCGCAGGCAGCGAGATGGTCCTGCGGGCGCATTGCCGCGAGCGCGATGCGCGGGGAACCGGGGTATTCGCGAAGTCGCCCCTCGGCGTTGAATCGTCCAACGACGCCGCACAGCCGCTGCACCGCGGCGGGCAGGCCGTGCTTGCCCCACAGTCGGCCGATGCCAGCCTGGCCTTCGCCGGTGCGCTCGGCGGCGGCCGCGTCGAGCGCGTAATGGCCGCGGCCGCCGTGGGTGTCGAGCACGAAGAACGGGCTGTCCTTGCCGGCCAGCGCGTCGATCCACGCGAGCAGCGTGATGTGCTTCAGGACGTCGGCGTGGTTGCCGGCGTGGAAGGCGTGGCGATAGTTCATGGCCGGCAGTCTAGCGAAGGGGCGACGATGCCGGCCCGGCGTCACCCGCGTTAGCATCGGGCCTCCACTGGAGGGGAAACCATGGCCAAACTGTTCCGCTGGGCGTTCCGCGGCGCGCTCCTGCTGCTGCTCGCGATCACGCTGTTCGTGCTGCACAGCCTGTACTTCAAGCCGGTCAGCATCCGCATCTTCTACGAGCGCGTGTTCGCCGAGTTCGCGCTGGACAGCCCGCAGATCGTCTCCAGCCTCGGCATGCTGCCACCGGCGATCGACTGGACCGCCGACGAGCTCGACGACTACTCGCTGGCGAAGGGCGACGCGCAGATGGCGAAGCTCAAGGACGACCTCGCGACGCTGCGCCGCTACGACCGCGCCAAGCTCGACGACACGCTGAGCTACGACGCTTTGGCGTCCTTCCTGCAGACGCAGGTGGACGGCGAGCGCTTCCGCTACCACGACTATCCGCTGAACCAGCTGTTCGGCATCCAGAGCAACCTGCCGAGTTTCATGGCTTCGCAGCACCGCATCGCGGGCCTGTCGGGTGCGGAAGCCTACGTGGCGCGGCTGCGCGAGATCCCGCGGGTGGCGTCGCAGGTGCGCGAAGGCATGGCGAAACGCGAACAGCTCGGCATCATTCCGCCGACCTTCGTGGTCGAGAAAGTGAGCGCCGAGATGAAGGCCTTCGTCGCGACCGAGCCGAAGCAGAACATCCTCTACACCGCGCTGGCCGACAAGATGGCGAAGGCACGCGATCCCATCGCCGAGGCCGACCAGCAGCGTCTGTTGGCCGATGCGGAAGCGGTAATCCGCGATGCGGTGTATCCGGCGTACCAGGGCTGGATCGACGACTACGCGGCCCTGCTGCCCAAGACCACCGGCAACCACGGCGTCTGGGCGCTGCCGGACGGCGAGGCGTTCTACCAGCACCAGATCCGCGTGCACACCACCACCGACATGACGCCGGAGCAGGTTCATGCGCTGGGCTTGAGCGAGGTGGCGCGCATCGAAGGCGAGATGGACGCGATCCTGCGCGGCGAAGGCCTGCTTGAAGGGACGATCGGCGTGCGGGTCCGTGAAATCGCCGCGCGGCCGGATCAGCTCTATCCCGATACCGACGAAGGCCGCGCCCAGATCCTTGCCGACTACCAGGCGATGATCGATGCGATCGACGCGGGCCTCGCGCCGTACTTCAACGTGCGCCCGACGCAACCGGTCAAGGTCGAGCGTATTCCCGAGTTCAAGGAGAAGACCTCGCCGGGCGCCTACTACCAGCCGCCTGCACTCGATGGATCGCGGCCCGGCGTTTTCTACGCGAATTTGCGCAGCGTCGAGGAGATTCCGCGCTTCGGCATGCGCACGCTGGCCTACCACGAAGGCATTCCGGGGCATCACTTCCAGCTCGCGATCCAGCAGACCATCGAAGGCGTGCCGACCTTCCGCAAGCTGTTGCCCTTCACCGCCTATTCGGAAGGCTGGGCGCTGTACTCGGAAAAGCTGGCAGCGGAAATCGGCTTCCAGCCCACGCCCCTCGATGACCTCGGACGCCTGCAGGCCGAGATGTTCCGCGCCGTGCGCCTTGTCGTCGATTCCGGCCTGCACCACCAGCGCTGGACCCGAGCGCAGGCCATCGACTACATGGTCGAGAAAACCGGCATGCCGCAGACCGACGTCGTCGCCGAGATCGAACGCTACCTGGTGATACCCGGTCAGGCGTTGGCGTACAAGGTCGGCATGAACACGATCGTCGAGCTGCGCGAGGAAGCGAAGCGCGAGCTGGGCGATCGATTCGACCTGAAGGCTTTCCACGACGTGGTGCTGACGAAGGGTTCGCTTCCGCTGGTGCTGGTGCAGCAGAACGTGCGCGAGTGGATCGCCGCGGAACAGGCGAAATCGGGCGCATCCCCGGCGCCGGCGGCGGGCTGATGCTGCTTCGCACGGTTCGCGGTGCCGAGGTTGGGCCGCACCTGGTTGACCTCGCGCGGCTGCGAATCGCCGTGTTCCGCGAATGGCCCTACCTGTACGCCGGCAATGCGGCGTACGAGCGGGCCTATCTCGAGGCCTACGCGCGCTCGCCGGACAGCCTGTTCGTGCTGGCGATGGACGGTGACGCCATTGTCGGTGCGTCGAGCGGGCTGCCTCTGGCGGATGATTCCGAAGCCTTCCGCGCGCCCTTCGAAGCGGCCGGGCTCGACGTCGCACGCGTGTTCTATTTCGGCGAATCGGTGCTGCTGCCGGCCTACCGCGGCCGTGGGCTCGGGCACGCGTTCTTCGATGCGCGCGAAGCGCATGCGGCCGCGCTGGGGCGATTCGACTGGACGGCGTTCTGCGCGGTGGAACGCGATGATGACGACCCGCGCAAGCCGCCCGGCTATCGCGGCAACGAGACCCTTTGGGCGAAGCGAGACTACGCGCGGCGCGACGATTTGCGCTGCACGCTGGACTGGCCGGAAGTCGACGGTGGCACCGAGGTGCCGCACACGCTCACGTTCCGGCTGCGCGCGCTGGGCGCTTCGCCCTGAGTGGCGCTTACCCGAACAGGCTGACGCCCGGCACGACCCACAGCGCAAGGCCCGCCAGCGTCGCGCCAATGCCTGTCGCTGCGAGGACATCGCTGGGGTAGTGCACGCCGAGGAACACGCGTGACACCGCGATGCTGACGGTGAACGGGACCAGCCACGTTGCGAATCCCGGGAAGTAGGCGAGCGCGACGAGCGTGAAGCTGACGGCGTGCAGGGTGTGACCGGACGGGAAGCTGAATTCGTCCAGCGGTGCCACCCACGCGCGCACGGCGGGGTCGCGATGGCAGGGACGCGCGCGGCGGAAGAAGCCCTTCATCCGGCGATACAGGATCGCGGCGATGCCGCCGACGACGGCCATGTGGGCCGCCGCATGCAGGCCGTGCTCGCCGCCCGCGACCGCCAGGGCAGCCATCATCGCGTACCAGAACACGCCATCGCCCAGCCGGCTGACGGCCTTGAAGTACAGACGCACGGCACGGTAGGCGCACCAGCGGTTCACCCGCAGGCACCAGCCGTGCTCGCGTTGGACCAGCGTGGCGCGCGTCACTAGCATCAGGCAGCCCTCTTCATCGGATGGGCAAGCCCGGTCAACAGGTCGGCGAAGTCGCGCGACACGCGCTCCGGCGACAGCCCTTCGACCGCGACGCGTGCCGCGGCGCCCATCGCGCCCAGCCGTGGCGAGCGCGCGACCTCGAGGAATCGCGCGAGGAAGGCCGCCTCATCGCCGAAGGGCAGGCTGGCGCCGTGCTCGCCGTCGCGCAGGTGCTCGCGCGCCGCGCCATAGTCGAAGGCGACGGTCGCGATACCGGAGGCCATGGCTTCGAGCGTCACATTGCCGAACGTTTCCGAAAGACTCGGGAAGCAGAACAGGTCGGCCGACGCGAAGTGCGCGGCCAAGGCGTCGCCGCGGAGCGTCCCGGCGAAGATCACTTCCGGGTGCTGGTCGCTGAGCGCCGCACGCGCCGGGCCGTCGCCGACCAGCACCAGCCTGCTGCCCGGGCGCTCGGCCTTCAGCGCCTCGAAGCAGCGCATCAGCAGCGGCAGGTTCTTTTCCGGCGCGAGGCGGCCGACGTGCACGACGGCGAGGTCGTCGGGCTTGAGGCCCCAGCGCTCGCGCAGCGCTTCCGAGCGGAACTGCGGATTGAAGCGCACGGTGTCGACCGCCCGCCCGAGCCGGCACGCGTGCTGGAAGCCCTGCGCCGTCAGCTGCTCGGCGAGCTCGCGCGTCGGCACCAGCGTGGCGTCGGCGCGATTGTGGAAGCGCCGCAGCCAGGCGAACACCCACGGCGACAGGAAACCCGCGCCGTAGCGACCGACGTAGTCATCGAAGCGCGTGTGGAAGCCGGTGGCGACCGGGATGCCCAGCCGCTTCGCTGCACGCAGTGCCGACCAGCCCAGCGGACCCTCCGTGGCGATGTAAATCGCATCAGGACGCTGCCGCATCCAGCGTGCCGCGAGTTTGCGCCCGGATGGCAGGCCGAAGCGCATGCCCGGGTAGCGCGGGATCGGCGCTCCTTCGACACGCAGCAGCTCCATCGATTCGTCGGCGGACTCGCCAGGGCGTGCCGGACGCACCAGGCCCACGTCGTGGCCGAGAGCCTTCAGACCGTCGTGCAGCGACTGCACCGTGAGCGCGACGCCGTTGATCTCCGGCGGATAGGTCTCGGTGACCAGTTCGAAGCGGCGGATGATGGTGGAGGTCGGCGTTTCCATGCCGCGAGCCTGAAGGGTGTGCGCGGCAGGGCAGTGACATCGCGATGACGCTCGCGTGACGTTCGCCGCGCCGGTCAGTACCGCCGCCTCAGCCCCCGTCGAGCTCCAGGCGCAGGCCGATGTCGCGGAGGTGCTCGCGCTCGGTGTCGAGGTCGGCGCGCGTCAACGGATGCGCGTCGAGCCAGCGCTTCGAAAGCTTGAGCTGCAGCTCGCCGCTGCCGACGCGCAGTCGCAGGCCGGGAATCCTTCCGGCCTCGTGCGCGCGATGCAGCAGTACCGCCAGCCGCAGCAGCATCGCGCAGCGCTGCGCGGCCGGCGCGAGCCGGTCCGGCAGGCCTTCGAAACTCGTGAGGCGCAGCGCACGGCGCTGGTTCCGCACCAGCGTGGCGAGGAACTGCTGCTCGGTGCGCGAGAAGCCGGCGATGTCGGAGTTCTCGAGGATGTAGGCGCCGTGCACGTGGTACTGGCTGTGCGCAATGGCGAGCCCGAGTTCATGCAGGCGCGCGGCCCAGGCGAGCATCTGCCGGTCGGGTGATTCAAGCCCCCAGGATTCGTCGACGTCATCGAAAAGGGCGAGCGCAGTGGCTTCGACCTGCGCAGCCTGCACCTTGTCGATGGCGTAGCGCGTCATCAGGGCAGCGACCGACTCCTCGCGCGGATCGGCCTTGCCGCCGCGACCGACCATGTCATGCAGCACGCCCTCGCGCATCGCCGCTTCGCTGACGTGCAGCTTGCGGATGTCGAGGGCCTCGAACGCCGTGGCGAGGACGAGAACGCCGCCGGCGATCACCGGCTGGCGCTCGGCGCTGAGGCCCGGCAGCTTCAGCGTGTCGATGGTGTCGAAGGCGAGCACGCGGTCGGCGAGCGAGGAAAGCGCCGTGTCGGTGATGACGCCGCCTTTCGAAAGCTTGAGCGCCTCGCAGATGTCGCCGATCGCCTTGATCGTGCCGGACGAGCCGAAGGTCTCCTTCCAGCCCCGTTGGCGGTAGAGCGCGGCGAACTGCTGGAACTCCGCCGCCATCTCGATCTGCGCGTCCTTCCAGCGTTTGCGGCCCAGCTTGCCGTTGCCGAAAAATCGCTTCGTCGTCGCGACGCAGCCCATCTGCAGGCTTTCGCGCTCGATCGGCGCCATGCCGTCGCCGATGATGAACTCGGTCGAGCCGCCGCCGATGTCGATGACCAGCCGGCGCGACTTGCCCGGCGGATGCCCGTGCGCGACGCCGAGGTAGACGAGGCGCGCCTCCTCGCGGCCGGCGACCACTTCGATGCCGTGGCCGAGCGCGGTTTCGGCCGGCAGCAGGAAGCTCTGCGGATTGCGCATCTGCCGCACGGTGTTGGTGGCGATGGCACGCACCTGCGCCGGCGGCACGCTGCGCAGCTTCTGGCCGAAGCGCGACAGGCAATCCAGCGCGCGCGCGACGACGTCGGGTCGCAGCCCGCCGTTGGCGTCGAGGCCTTCGGCCAAGCGCACGGTTTCCTTGATGCGGTCGACCACCCGCAGTTGGCCGAGCGTGTAGCGGGCGACGACGAGATGGAAGCTGTTCGAACCGAGGTCGACCGCGGCGAGGAGGTCGCCGTCCTGCAGGCTGCGGCGCGCGCTGTTCGGCATGTCAGTGGCAAAGCTTGGCGAGGAGGGACTGCTGCGCCGAATGCGGCATGTCGTCGCCATCGACGACCACGCGCACGTACCGCCCGTCGGGCTGCAGCATCCAGCTCTGCGTGTTGTCGGCGAGGTAGTTGGCCAGCTCCTCGTCGAACACGCGCTTCGCGAGCTTCGGGTCGAGGATCGGGAAGCAGGTCTCGACGCGACGCAGCAGGTTGCGCTCCATCCAGTCCGCGCTCGAACAATAGAGCTGTGGCATTTCGTCGTTCTGGAACCAGTAGACGCGGCTGTGCTCGAGGAATCGACCGACGACCGAGCGCACGCGGATGTTGTCGGACAGGCCGGCCACGCCGGGCCGCAGCGCGCAGGCGCCGCGAACGATCAGGTCGATCTGCACCCCGGCCTGCGAGGCCGCGTACAGCGCGCGGATCACCCCCGCTTCGTTCAGCGCATTCATCTTGGCGATGATCCGCGCCGGTTTACCTTCGCGGGCGTGCTGCGCTTCGCGCGCGATCTTCGCCAGCAGCCCGCCGTGCAGGGTGAACGGCGACGTCAGCAGCTGCTTGAGCTTGAAGGAGGGCGCCAGCCCCGACAGCTGCTGGAACAGGGAATGCACGTCGGCGCCGATCTCCTCGTTGGCGGTCATCAGGCCGATGTCGGTGTAGATGCGCGCCGTCCCCGCATGGTAGTTGCCGGTGCCGAGGTGCACGTAGCGCCGCAGCCGCTGCTCTTCGCGTCGCACGATGAGCATCATCTTGGCGTGGGTCTTGTACCCGACCACGCCGTACAGCACCTGCACGCCGGCTTCCTGCAGCCGATCCGCGAGACGCAGGTTCGCTTCTTCGTCGAAGCGCGCGCGCAGCTCGACGACGACGGTCACGTCCTTGCCGTTCCGCGCGGCGGTGATCAGGTGCTCGATCAGCGGCGAATCCTTGCCGACGCGATACAGCGTCTGCTTGATGGCGAGCACGTCGGGGTCGTGCGCGGCGTGAGCCACCAGGTCGAGCACGGCGTTGAACGTCTCGTACGGGTGGTGCATCAGGATGTCGCGCTCGCGCAGCTGGTCGAACGGCGCGTCGATATCGAGGCGGGTCGGACGCGGCGTGAACGCCGGCCACTTGAGCTCCGGGCGGTCGACCAGATCGATCACCTGGATCACGCGGTTGAGGTTCACCGGGCCGTTGATGCGGTACACCGCGTTCTCGGGCAGCGAGAAGTTCTGCAGCAGCACCTGCACGATCGTCGTCGGGCAGTTCTCGGCGATCTCCAGGCGCACGGCCGGGCGGAAGCCGCGACCGACCAACTCGTCGCGGACCGCGTGGGCGAGGTTCTCCACTTCCTCCTCGTCGACGACCAGCTCGGAGTTGCGCGTCACGCGGAACTGCCACGCGCCCTTGACCTTCATGCCCGGGAAGATCTCGTCGACGAAGGCGGTCAGCACGGCCGACAGCAGTACGAAGTCATGCGGCGCGCCGGAGACCTCCGGGGGGATGCGGATGATGCGCGGCAGCGAGCGCGGCGCGCGGACGATGGCCATGCCGCCGGCGCGGCCGAACGCGTCCTTGCCATCCAGCACGACGACGACGTTCAGCGACTTGTTGAGAATGCGCGGGAAGGGATGCGCCGGGTCCAGGCCGAGCGGCGACAGCACCGGCATGATCTCGTGTTCGAAGTACTCCTTCAGCCAGCGCCTCTGCTTCGCGCTCCAGGCGTCGCGCGGCAGGATGCGCACGCCCGCTTCGTTCAGCGCCGGGCGCAGCGTCTCGTTCCAGAACTGGTACTGCGCGTCGACCAGCGCGCTGGCCTCTTCGTGGATCTGGTTCAGCAGCGCGCCGGGCGCGATGCCGTCGACGGTCGCCGTCGAGCCGAACTGCACGGTCGTGCGCAGCGATGCGACCCGGATCTCGAAGAATTCGTCGAGGTTGGTGCAGCTGATGCACAGGTAGCGCAGGCGCTCCAGCAGCGGGATCGACGGGTCTTCGGCCTGGGCCAGCACGCGGCGGTTGAAGGCCAGCTGGGACAGCTCGCGGCTCAGGAACAGCTCGTGGTCGGGCAGGCCCGACGTGCCGCTGGAGGCGACGGCGGCGGCGGGCTTGCGGGGCGACTTGGTGGGCACGGGTCAGCCTTGGATGAATCGGAGTCCGGATTGGAAACGACGTGGCCCGCGCTGGCAAGCGCGCGGCGCTGGCGGTCAGCCCTCGTCGCCGCCGCGGGCGCGTTCCACGACCGACTCCGGCCCGAACACGCAGGCGAACACGCTGCCCTTGCCGACTTCGCTGCCGATGTCCAGCCGCGCCTGATGCAGGTTCAGCACGTGCTTGACGATCGACAGGCCGAGGCCGGTGCCGCCGGTTTCGCGGGCGCGGCTCGTCGACACGCGATAGAAGCGCTCGGTCAATCGCGGCAGGTGCTGGGACGGGATGCCGTAGCCGCTGTCCTGCACGGCCAGCACCGCGCCGCCGTCGGCACCGCGCTCGAAGCGCACGTCGATGCTGCCGTCGACCGGCGTGTAGCGGATGGCGTTCGACACGAGGTTGGAGAAGGCGCTGTGGAGCTCGCGCGTCGAGCCGAGCAGATCGACCTCGGCGCTGTCGTCGATGCTGATCCGGTGCCGGCCGCCGGACAGCGCCTGGGCCTCGCGCTTCAGCGTGAGCAGCAGCGGGGCCATCGAGACCACTTCACGCTGGGCGAGCGCTTCCTGCGCTTCCAGCCGCGACAGCGTCAGCAGATCCTCGACCAACTGCGACATCCGCGCCGACTGCTTGCGCATCTCGTCGAGCATCGGGCCAAGCTCGGGGTAGTCATCGGCGTCGAGGATGTCGAGGTAGCCGTGCACCACGGTCAAGGGCGTGCGCAGCTCGTGCGAGACGTTGGCCACGAAGTCGCGGCGCAGCTGCTCCAGGCGCAGCAGCTTGGTCACGTCGCGCACGACCAGCAGCCACTGGCCGGGCGAGTAGGGCAGCAGGCGCAGGCTCAGGCGCACATTCGGATCACGCGGCGAGGCCTGGTCGAGCAGCGGCTCGTCGGTCTGGCCGATGGCCAGCCAGGCCAGCACCTTCGCGTCCGGAAACACGTCGCCGATGGCGCCTTCGCGACCCTGCGGCCCGAGGCCCAGCAGCTCCCGGGCCTGCCGGTTGCACCAGTCGATCTGGCCGCTGCCGCGATCCACCAGCAGCACGGCGTCGGGCATCAGCGTGGCGGCGCGACGGTAGCCGCGCACGATGCCCAGCAGTCGCTTGGTGCGGGCCCGGCCTTCGTTCTGTCGGCGATGGAGGAGCATTTCGAGGTCGTCCCACAAACCGCGCCCGTCGATGTCTCGAAGGCGGCGGCGCTGGTAGAGCTGGCCAAGCAGGCGGTTCAAGCGCCAGTAGTGCCAGCTGAGGATGCCGAAGGCGGCCAGTGCGACGAAGGGCCAGAACGCGTCGAGCCACCAGCCGAGCAGCGCGGCGAGACCGATGATCGCCAGCAGCCGCGCGACGGATTGCCACCACGCGCGGCGCAGCAGGGCCCCGACGGTCATGCCGCGCGCGCGTCCGTCACGGCGTCTCCGAGAAACGGTAGCCGCTGCCGCGCACGGTCTGCACCATGCCGTCGAGCTGCTGAGGTTCCAGCGCCTTGCGCAGGCGGCGGATGTGCACGTCGACGGTGCGCTCCTCGACGTAGACATTGCCGCCCCACACGTGGTCGAGCAGCTGCGCGCGGGTGTACACGCGGTCGGCGTGGGTCATGAAGAAATGCAGCAGGCGGTATTCGGTCGGGCCGACGTGGATGGATTCATCGCCGGCGTACACGCGATGCGCCGCGCCGTCGATGCGCAGGCGCCCGACCTGCACGCTGCCGTCGGCTTCGTCCTCGCGCGAGCGGCGCATGACCGCCTTGATGCGGGCCAGCAGCTCGCGCGCGGAGAACGGCTTGACGACGTAGTCGTCGACGCCTGACTCGAGGCCGGAGACGCGGTCGTTCTCCTCGCCGCGTGCGGTCAGCATGATGATCGGCACGTCGCGGGTGAGCTCGTCCTTGCGCCAGCGGCGCGCGAGGTCGAGGCCCGAGGTGCCGGGCAGCATCCAGTCGAGCAGGATGAGGTCGGGCACGCGCTCGACGATCGCCGTCTGCGCTTCGCGGGCGTCGCCGGCGTGCACCGGCTCGTATTCGCCCTTGCGCAGGGCGAAGGCCACCATGTCACGGATGGCGGGCTCGTCGTCGACGATGAGGATGCGCTTCTGCACGGGATGTCCAAGCCATGGGGTCAGGGCGCCAGTAGATAAAACTTTTGTGACGCGCCCATGACGGCTGCAAGGGAATCGTCACAGCGCCGACATGGCTTGTCGAGCCCCGGCCCGGCGGGGGCGCTCAAGAACGCGTCGGGCGCCCCTGGTCCTGCGGCCGCAGGCCGGCGCGGCGCATTTCCAGCACCACCGGCATGATTTCAGCCATCCGTGCTTCGACGCGCGCACGCTGCACGTAATCCACGTCGTCGCGCTGTTTCAGCGTGTCGAACTGCTTCAGTGCGTCCTCGGCGCGGCCAGAGAGGAACGCCGCTTCCGCATGCGCCTCGACGGCCCGGTTGTCGTCGCCGGCCAGCTCGCTGGCGCGGGCGAAGCCGCGCTGCAGCAGCAGATCGCCGGCGGCGCCGGCGAGCAGCGGGCGCAGCAGGGCCTGGGCGCGGCGCCCGGACTCGGCATCGCCGCGCTCGTTCAGCGCCTCGGCGTAGGCCAGCGAGATGGCCCGATGCTGCGGATAGTCGGCCAGCAGGTCCTCGAAGCGGCGCGTGGCCTCGGCCGGCCGACCGGCCTTGTGCAGCGCTTCGGCGGCGGCGAGGCGCAGCCACAGGTGCTCCGGCTGCTCGGCCAGCAGGACGTCGAGGCGGCGCAGCGCCTCCGCGGCGCGGCCGGCACGGAGCAGGGCGAGGGCGTGTCCGTAGGCCACTTCGATGCGCGGCGTCGCCGCGGGATCGGTTTCGTACTCGGCGACGGCATCGCGGGCCGTCGGTGCCGTCAGCACACGCAGCCGCTCGCGCGCCCAGTGGAACTCGCTGGGCCGGACCGAGGCCGCGTTCGGGAGCGGCCGCAGCGAGGCCGGCAACAGCAGGTGGCCGTCGTCGCGCGGCGGCGCGATGCGCCACGGCGTCTGCTTGGCCATGGCCGCGGCGCGATCGCGGGCCTCGGCGATGCGCGTCGTGGTGACCGGATGCGTTCGCAGATACTCCGGGGCCTGCCAGCCGCCCGTGTTGCCGCGCGAGGCGCGCTCCATCCGGCCGAAGAAATCGGCGATGCCCAGCGGGTCGAAACCGGCGCGCGACAGCGTCTCGATGCCGATGCGGTCGGCTTCCGATTCGTTGCTGCGCGTGTAGTTGATCTGCATCTGCACGGCGAGCGCCTGCGCGCCGACCACCGCGGCCTGCATGGCGTCATCGGCGGAGCGGGAATTGCTCTGTGAGGCCGCCGCGAGGGCGCCGATCATCGCCAACATCGTTGGCAGCTGCATCTGCTGCGATTTCTCCGCCGAGCGCAGCACGTGGCGCTGCGTCACGTGCGCCACTTCGTGGGCGAGCACGCCCGCCACTTCATCTTCTCGCTCGGCGGTCAGCACCAGGCCCGCGTTCATGCCGACGAGGCCGCCCAGCGTCGCGAACGCGTTGATGCGACGGTCGCGCATCATGAAGAAGGTGTAGCCGTGGTCGGGCTCGCCGCTGGCCGAGGCGATGCGGAAGCCGAGGTTCTGCAACCAACCTTCGACGAGCGGGTCCGACACCAGCAGGTCCTGCCGGCGCAGCTCGCGCATCACCATCGCGCCATAGCGGGCTTCGTCGGCCGGCGTGATCAGGCTCGCGGCCGAGGAGCCCATCTGCGGCAGCGCCTCCGGGCGCGACTGCGCGACGGCGTCGGCTCCGAGGACCAGGGCCAAGGCGATGGCGAGGGGCAGGGCGAGTCGGGGCTGGGAACGCATCGGGGCAGCATGCCGAAAGGGGTGGTGGGGCTGGTGAACCCGCCGTTAAGCCGGGCGTGGCTACGCGCTGGAAAAGACCGCCGTGCGCCCGCATAGTTCCGCGCCTTACCGCAATGAATGGAGCTGCCGTGATGTCCCGCGCCGAGGTCGTGATGTATTCCTCCGCGATCTGCCCGTACTGTGTCGCCGCGAAAAACTTCCTGAAGCAGCGCAGCGTCGAGTGGCGCGAGGTGCGCGTCGACCTCGATCCGGCGGCACGTTCGGAAATGCTCGCCAAGGCCAAGCGCACCTCGGTGCCGCAGATCTTCATCAACGGCACGCATGTCGGCGGTTTCGACGACATGGTCGCGCTCGACCGCGCCGGTGGCCTGACGCCCCTTCTGGAGTCCGCCCCGTGAGTGACCGCGTCGCCGAATTCACCGCCTTCCGCAAGCGAATGAACGAGCGCATCCTCGCCGAGGACAACCAGGTCGTGCGGCGCTTCTTCGCGCTCGACACGCAGACGTACAGGCCCGGCGCGCTCGACCTCAAGACCAAGGAGATGCTCGGCCTGGTCGCGTCGATGGTGCTGCGCTGCGACGACTGCATCGCCTACCACGTCGCGCAGTGCCGGCAGGCCGGGGTGAGCCGCGAGGAGTTCTTCGAGGTGTTCTCCGTGGGTCTCGTCGTCGGCGGGTCGATCGTGATCCCGCACCTGCGTCGCGCGGTGGATTTCCTCGACCAGCTCGAGGCCGGTGTGGCCGACACGCCCGCCTCGCATGACGCGGCGCACGGCTGACGCGCATCGGCTGACGCGCTCCGGCTGGCGCGTGTCGGCGGATGTCGATGGCCATCGGCCGCGCCGCCCGCTGAACCGAGCCCCCGCGCCGTGACGCCCCGCGCGGGTCGGGTACCGGCGGCTGCGGCATAATCCGCGCCGCTGCCCGCACTGGATCGGGCGAAACCCCAGGAAAAACAATGTCTCAAACGATCGCGGTCATCCGCGGGGACGGCATCGGCCCCGAAATCATGGACGCATCGCTCGGCGTGCTCGACGCGATGAACCTTGGCCTCAAGTACGAGTTCGTCGAAGCCGGCATGTCGGCGCTCGAGAAGACCGGCGAGCTGCTGCCGGCGGCCACGCTGGAAGCGATCCGCACGCATCGCATCGCCTTCAAGAGCCCGCTGACCACGCCGGTCGGCGAGGGCTTCACTTCCATCAATGTGGCGCTGCGCCGCCAGTTCGACCTCTACGCCAATGTGCGCCCGGCGATCAGCTTCCCGGCCACCAAGTCGCGCTACGAGAACATCGACCTGATCACCGTCCGCGAGAACACCGAAGGCGCCTACATCGGCGAGGGCCAGTCGGTGTCACCGGACGGCGAGACCGCGCTGCTGACGCAGAAGATCACCCGCAAGGGCTCCGAGCGCATCGTCCGCTACGCCTTCGACCTCGCGCGCCGCCTCGGCCGCAAGAAGGTCACGGTGGTGCACAAGGCCAACATCCTGAAGTCGACCTCGGGCCTGTTCCTGAAGACCGCTCGCGAGGTCGCCACGCAGTATCCGGACGTCCAGTGCAACGAGATGATCGTGGACAACACCTGCATGCAGCTGGTGATGCGCCCCGAGCAGTTCGACGTCATCGTGACCACCAACCTGTTCGGCGACATCGTCTCCGACCTGTGCGCCGGCCTGGTCGGCGGCCTTGGCCTCGCGCCGGGCGCGAACATCGGTGAGCACGCCGCCATCTTCGAGGCCGTGCACGGCTCGGCCCCGGACATCGCCGGACGGAACATCGCCAACCCCTGCGCCCTTCTACTCGCCGCCGGGCAGATGCTCGACCACCTCGGCCACGTCGAGCACGCCAACCGCCTGCGCCAGGCCATCCGCGACACCTTGACCGCGAAGGACGGCGTGACGCCGGACGTCGGCGGCACTGGCACCACGCAGAGCTTCGCCAAGGCCGTGGCCGCGCGCGTCGCCGGCTGATCGACGCATCGCCGCGGCAAAGAGAAAGGGCGCCGCGAGGCGCCCTTTCTCGTTTCAGGCGGGCCTTTCCGGCTCAGTCGTCGCCGCGCAGCTTCGACAGCAGGCGCAGGATCTCGAGGTACAGCCAGATCAGCGTGACGATCAGGCCGAAGGCGCCGAACCACTCCATGTGCTTCGGCGCACCGGCGTCGACGCCGCTTTCGATGAAATCGAAATCGAGCACGAGGTTCAGCGCGGCGATCACGACCACGAAGGCCGAGAAGCCGATGCCCAGCCAGCCGCTGTCGTGGATGAAGCCGATGCCGTCCATGCCGAACAGCCGCATGCCGATGTTGACGAGGTAGAGCAGCATGATGCCTCCGGTCGCAGCGACCACGCCGAGCTTGAAGTTCTCGGTGGCGCGGATCAGCCCCGACTTGTAGGCCAGCAGCAGCGAGGCCAGCGTGCCGAAGGTCAAGCCCACGGCCTGCATCACGATGCCGGGAAAGCGCGCTTCGAAGATCGCCGAGATCGCGCCGAGGAACAGACCCTGCAACAGGGCGTAGATCGGCGCGGTGACCGGCGCCCAGTCCTTCTTGAACACGGTGACGAGGGCCACGACGAAGCCACCGAGGCCGCCGCCCCACGCGTAAGGCATCACGCTCGGCAGGCTCTCCGGCCCGGTGTACAGGCTCCACGTGTAGGTCGCGGTGATCAGCACCATCGCGAGCAGCAGTGCGGTCTTGTTGACCGTGCCGCCGATCGTCATCGATTGGCCGTCGCGCGTGACGACGCGGCCCGAGCCGACGTCGAGGAAGGTGTTGTCGCCGAGGACGGGATTGCCGCTGCGCATGCTGCGCTCCTTGCTGGGGGTCGGGGTGGTTGGAACGATGCCCACGTGCCGGGCGGCGCGCAAGGCGGCGTTGCCGGTGGGCGGCTCGTCCGCGGTTCAGGCTTCGCGGAAGCGCCAGAAGTGGTCGAGCACGACAACGTCTCCGAGGCCCGGGCGATACCCCGCAGCCAGGGCGCCGGCGACGTATTCAGCGCCGAGGCGACAGGCCTGCAGCGGCGTTTCGCCGAGCGCCAGGTTCGCGGCGACGGCTGAAGCCAGCGTGCAGCCGGTGCCGTGGCCCTCGACGGGCAGGCGGCGGCTGCGGAAGCTGGCGCGCAGCACGCCGCTGCCGAAGCGGTCGATCACCTCGGCTTCGGCGAGGTGCCCGCCTTTCAGCAGAATGCCCTCGGCACCCATCGCTAGTAACTCACCCAATGCCGCATCGGCATCCGCACCGGGCGCGATGCGTCGCCCGAGCAGCAGTTCGGCTTCGGGCAAGTTGGGCGTGAGCACCGTCGCTATCGGCAGCAGGCGCGTGCGCAGCGCGTCGAGGGCGTCGTCGGCCAGCAGCTTCGCACCGCTGGTCGCCACCATCACCGGGTCGACGACCAGCGCGGCAGGCTTCCAACGTTCGAACGCGTCGGCCACCGCATGGATGATCTCGGCCGTGGCCAGCATGCCGAGCTTCACCGCGCGCACCTCGAAGTCCTCGAAGCAGGCGTCGATCTGCGCGCGAAGGAATCCGACATCCGGCGCGTGCACGGCGGTGACGCCACGGGTGTGCTGCGCGGTCAGCGCGGCGATCGCGCTGAGGCCATGCACGCCGTGGGCGGCGAAAGTCTTCAGGTCGGCCTGGATGCCGGCACCACCGCCGCTGTCCGAGCCGGCGATGGTCAGGGCCGAGATGACGCGGTCCGGGGCCGCGTCACCGTCGCGATGCGGCACGCGCATCGCTCAAAGAACCTCGGAGGCGAAATCGGCGAGGCGCGAGCGCTCGCCGCGGCGAAGCGTGATGTGCGCGCTGTGCGCCCAGCTCTTGAAGCGGTCGACCGCGTAGGTGAGGCCGGAGGTCGTCTCGGTGAGGTAGGGCGTGTCGATCTGCTCGACGTTGCCCATGCAGATGATCTTGGTGCCGGGGCCGGCGCGGGTGATCAGCGTCTTGATCTGCTTCGGCGTCAGGTTCTGCGCCTCGTCGACGATCACCCAGCGGTTGAGGAAGGTGCGGCCGCGCATGAAGTTCATCGAGCGGATCTTGATGCGGCTGGCCAGAAGATCATTGGTTGCGCCGCGACCCCAGCTGCCGTGGTCCTCGGCGTGCGTGAGCACCTCGAGGTTGTCGGTGAGCGCGCCCATCCACGGCGTCATCTTCTCCTCCTCGGTGCCGGGCAGGAAGCCGATGTCTTCGCCAACGCTCACGGTGGCGCGGGTCATGATGATCTCGCGGTAGCGCTGTACGTCCATCGTTTGCGCGAGGCCCGCAGCTAGCGCGAGCAGCGTCTTGCCGGTGCCCGCCGTGCCGAGCAGGGTGACGAAGTCGATCTCCGGGTCCATCAGCGCGTTCAGCGCGAAGTTCTGCTCGCGATTGCGGGCATTGATGCCCCAAACCTGGTGGTTCGGCGAGCGGAAGTCCTCGACGATCTGCAGCACCGCCCGGTCGCCGTCGAGCTTCGACACCTTCAGCTCGACGTCCTCCTCGCCCGGCAGGTACAGGAACTGGTTGATGTACCAGCCATCGTCGGGATTGGCCTTCAGCTCGTAGAAGGTGCGGCCGCGCTCGGTCCAGCTGCGCAGATTGTCGCCGTGGCGCTTCCAGAAGTCCTCCGGCAGCGCGGTGGCACCGGTGTAGAGCAGGTTGAAATCGTCGAGCGCGCGGTCGTTCTCGTAATCCTCGGCCTGCACGCCGACGATGCTCGCCTTGATGCGCAGGTTGATGTCCTTCGACACCAGCACCACCGGCGTGGCCGGGTTCTCGACGCGCAGCTGCAGGATCGAGCCGAGGATCTGGTTGTCCGGCAGCACGGTGCCGAAGCCCTTGCTGATGTCGACCGGCTTGGTCTGGAAGATCAGCCGCCCCAGCGTCTCCGCGGCCCGCAGCTGGAGCTCCTTCGGGCGCAGCAGGCTGATGCCGCCCTCGATGCTGCGGTTGCCGTGCGCCACCACCAGCTCATTGAGGAAGCGGCTGACCTGGCGCGCGTTGCGGGCCGATTCGGTCTGGCCCTTTTTGTTGTTGTCGAGTTCCTCCAGCACCATCATCGGGAGGAACACGTCGTGTTCCTCGAACTTGAACAGCGCGGTCGGGTCGTGCATCAGCACATTGGTGTCGAGCACGTAGATGCGCTTGCTCTGCGTCATGGAAGCTCCTCGGGGCGGGGCAGGGATGCGGCAAAGAAAAAGCCGCCATCACGCTGGGGCGTCATGGCGGCTCGGGTTCGGCGTGCGATGGTCACGCGGCGCGACGGCGGATCAATGGAGGCATGGGGTCATCGGTTCAGAACTTCATCGGGTCCATGATGGCGTCGAGGTTCAGGTCGTCGCAGAAGGCGAGGAAGTCGTCGCGCAGTGCAGCGATGTGCATGCTGGCCGGCACGCCGATGGTCACGTGGGCCGAGAACATGTCGGCACCGGTCTGCATGGCGCGGTAGCGCGAGCACTGCAGATTCTCGACCGTGATGCCCTGGCGGTCGAAGAAGTCGGCGAGCTGGTAGAGGATGCCGGGGCGGTCGGAGGCGACCACTTCGACGATGTACGGAATCAGGTTGGACTGCACGGGCTTCGGGCCGGTGCGGTACCAGTGGATCTTCATGCCGTCGTCGCGCTCCATCCGCGCCAGCATGGCCTCGAGCTTGGCGACCGCGTCCCACGAACCCACGGCCAGCGCGGTGACGGAGACGTCGCGACCGACGGTGGACAGGCGGGCGTCGGCGAGGTTGCAGCCCGAATCGGCGATGCGGCGGCTGACGGCGAGCAGCGGGGAGTCCGGGTGGGTCGAATACGCGCTGATCAGCAGCAGGTTCTCGGTCGCCGGAGGACGGGGCGTGGGGTCACTCATTGCCGGCAGCATACTTGCCGCGTTCTTCGCGCCGCAAGTAACATCGGTGTCGATTTCTCCCCACCGAACGAGCCCTGCCTTGCGACTTTCCGGCAGCATTACCGCGCTTGCCACCCCGTTCACCGATGACGGGACCCTGGACCTCCTTGCCTGGGCGCAGATGCTGGAAAAACAGATCGCGTCGGGCACCTCCGCGGTGGTCGTCGCGGGTTCCACGGGCGAGGCTGCCGCGCTCTCCGACCAGGAGTACGACCACCTCCTTGCCGACGCGGTGCGCGTCGTCGACGGCCGCATCGGCGTATTCGCCGGCACGGGCCTGTCGAACACCGGAAAAACCGTCGCGCAGACGCGTCGTGCCGCCGAACTCGGCGCGCAGGCCGCGCTCGTCGTCACGCCACCGTACGTGCGACCCACGCAGGCCGGACTCGTCGCGCACTACCGCGCGGTGGCCACGCAGGGCGGACTTCCGGTGATCCTCTACAACGTGCCCGGGCGCACCGGCGTCGACATGGCGCCGGAGACGGTGGCCGAACTCGTCGACGTTCCGGGTGTCGTCGGCCTGAAGGAAGCGCGCGGCGACGCCGAACGCTGGGCCGCCCTGGCGCCGCTGGCGTCGCCGGGCTTCGCACTGCTGTCCGGCGACGACCCGAGCTTCGTCGACGCGATGCGCGCCGGTGCCGTCGGCGTCATTTCCGTCGCGTCGAACGTCGTGCCCGCAAGCATGGCCGCGATCGCCGCCGCCGCGAGCCGCGGCGCTTTCGACGTCGCGGAAGCGCGCGATATGGCGCTGCGCCCGCTCTACGATTTCCTCGGCTGCGCGCCGAACCCGATTCCGCTGAAAGCGCTGCTGAAGGCACAGGGTTTCGGGGCCGGGCTGCGCTTGCCGTTGCTTCCGCTCGAGCCGCCGCACGTGGCGTCGCTCGCTGCCATGCTGTCCCTCGTCGACCGCGCCGAAGCCGACGCTTCGGCCGCCCGTCGCGCCGCCTGATCACTAGGAGATCCCGATGTCCCGTACCGCGCTGACCCGCCCGCTGCTGCTCGGCCTGATCGCCACGACGACCGTCGTCGCGCTGTCGGGCTGTTCGTGGTTCCGCGGCAAGGACGAGCCCTACCTCGAGAGCCGCGAGAGCCGGCCGCTTGAAGTGCCGCCGGATCTCATCCTGCCGTCGTCGAGCGCCGCGCTGCAGATTCCTCCGGCCGCCGCGGGCGCGCCGGCGCCCGGCGAAGCCCCGCCCGCCGCGCTGGGCCCGGCCACGCGCTTCGAAATCAGTGACACCGCCGAGAACGCTTTCCGCCGCGTCGGCCTCGCGCTGGCGCGCGTCGAAGGCGCCACGGCGACGCCGGTCGCGGCCTTGAACAGCTACGAGGTCGGGTTCCGCGGTGAGAACTTCCTGGTTCGCCTCACCGCGCAGGGCGAGGTCGTGCGCGTCGATGCGATCAGCCCGGACGGTGCGGCCATCAGCGGCGGCGCGGCCGGTGACCTTCTCGGCATGCTGCAGGCGCGCCTGCAGTAGGGCGAACGCGCCGGCAGCGCAGCGCGTGGAAGCGCGCGTCGCTCAGCGCTGTAGATGCTCGAGCTTGCCCGGCTTGCCGTCCCACTCGGCGGCGTCGGGCAACGCATCCTTGCGCGTGGTGATCACCGGCCACTGCGCGGCGAGTTCCTTGTTCAGCGCGATCAGGCCTTCCTGCCCGGCCGGCACGTCGTCTTCCGGGAAGATCGCCTTGGCCGGGCACTCCGGTTCGCACAGCGTGCAGTCGATGCACTCGTCGGGATCGATGACGAGGAAGTTCGGGCCTTCGTGGAAGCAGTCGACTGGGCACACCTCGACGCAGTCGGTGTACTTGCACTTGATGCAGTTCTCGGTAACGACGAAAGGCATGGCGGTCGGCCCCGAATGACAACGCCCGGCGGACCGGGCGTTGTCTGGAATTGGCGCTCCCTACGGGATTCGAACCCGTGTTTTAGCCTTGAGAGGGCCACGTCCTAGGCCTCTAGACGAAGGGAGCAGAGGTTTGTCGCGTCCTGCGAGTTCGGTAGGATAGCGGATTCGCCCCATGTTCTCCAGCCCATCGCCCGAACCGTCCCGGAAGTCCGCCGCCCCATGTCCGCACCCGTCGCACCCCTGGTGATCCCCCGCGAGGCCCACCCGATCTCGCGCAAGAACATCAGTCCGGCCGCGCTGAAGGTGCTGTACGGGCTCCGCGACGCCGGCTTCAAGGGCTATCTCGTCGGCGGTGCGGTGCGCGATCTGCTTGCCGGCCGTCAGCCGAAGGATTTCGACGTCGCCACCGACGCCACGCCGGAGCAGGTGCGCGACACGTTCCGCAACTGTCGGCTGATCGGCCGGCGCTTCCGCTTGGCCCATGTGGTGTACGGCCGCGAAATCATCGAGGTCGCGACGTTCCGCGCCAACGACGATGACGGCAGCGGCGACCGTGAGACCGAGGACACCGGCCGCGTGGTACGCGACAACGTCTACGGCACGATCGAGGACGACGCGGTGCGCCGTGACTTCACCGCCAACGCGCTGTACTACGCCATCGAGGATTTCTCGGTGCGCGACTACGTGGGCGGTTACGAGGACGTCATCGCGCGCCGGCTCAGGCTGATCGGCGACCCCGAGAAGCGCTACCGCGAGGACCCGGTGCGCATGCTGCGTGCAGTGCGACTCGCGGCGAAGCTCGGCTTCACGATCGACGACAGCGCCGCCGCGCCGATGCCCGCACTCGCGCCGCTGATCTCTGGTGCCGCACCGGCCCGCCTGTTCGACGAATCGCTGAAACTCTTCCTCGCGGGGCATGGCGAGGCGAGCTTCGTCGGCCTCGAACGTCACCAGCTGCTGCCCGCGCTGCTGCCGGAAACCGCGGAAGCGCTGCGTACCAATCGCAGCGGCCTGCTGCGTTCGATGGTGCTCGACGGCCTGCGGAACACCGACCGCCGCATCGCCGACGACAAGCCCGTCACGCCGGCCTTCCTCTATGCCGTGCTGCTGTGGCCGGCGTATTGCCGCGAGCTTGCCCGGCTGCAGGCGCAGGGCCTCGATGCCGTCGTGGCGCAGCAGCGTGCGGCCGACCGCGTCACGCTGCACCAGGCGCAGCGCATCGCGCTGCCCCGGCGCTTCTCGCTGCCGATGCAGGAGATCTGGATGCTGCAACCGCGATTCGCGCTTCGGCAGAAGAAGCGCGTGTTCCGCACGCTGGCGCATCCGCGGTTCCGCGCCGCGTTCGATTTCCTCGAACTGCGCACCTCGGTGGCGCCGGAGCTCGGGGCTGATCTGGTGTTCTGGCGCGAAGCGCAGACCCAGGCCCACGGCGCCCTGGCGGAGGCTCTCGATGAGGGCGCGATGCGCGAGGGCGACGTTGCCGACGCCGCCGGCGAAACCGAGTCGAGCGAAAGCGGCCCCCGCCGTCGCCGTCGCCGTCGTCCGCGTCGCGGAGGCGCAGGAGCCGGCACGCCGGCATGAGCGTGCCGCCACCGGTTGCTCCACCGGACGATGCCGCGCGTCGGGCGTGGATCGGCCTCGGCGGCAACGTCGGCGACGTGGCGGCGACATTCGCGTCGGCACGGACGGCGCTCGAGGCGACGGCGGGTGTCCGCGTCGTGAACGATTCGCGGCTCTACCGCACGCCTGCCTGGGGCGTGACCGACCAGCCGGATTTCATCAACGCCGTGCTCGAGCTGCGTACGACGCTCGCGCCGCTCGCGCTTCTGGACCGACTTCAGGCGATCGAGCGCGCGCACGGACGCGACCGGGCGCGCGAGCAGCGCTGGGGGCCTCGCACGCTAGATCTCGACCTGCTGGCCTTCAATGATGTCGTGCTCGACACGCCCGCCCTGCAGCTGCCGCATCCGCGCCTTGCCGAACGCGCTTTCGTGCTGGTGCCTTGGGCCGAGATCGCGCCGGACCTCGCGCTGCCGGGCCTCGGCCGCATCGCGGACCTGCGCGATGCGCTGGATCGCTCGGGCATCGAAGCGATACCGTAAGCACCCGTCCGCGACCGGTCTCCGCCCACGCATGTACGCCTCCGACGCGCCCACGCCGCGCCCGCCCGTCACCGCGCCCGACCTGCGTCGGCTGAAAACCGCCGGCACGCCGATCGTCGCGATGACCGCCTACGACGCCGGCTTCGCCGCGGTGCTCGATTCGGAAGGCGTCGACCTCGTGCTGGTCGGCGATTCGCTGGGCATGGTGGTGCAGGGCGAAGTGAGCACGCTGCGTGTGACGGTCGACGACATCGTCTACCACTGCCGCGCGGTCGCACGCGGGCTGCGCGGCGCGCTGCTGGTCGCCGACATGCCGTTCGGCGCCGACGCCACGCCCGAGCGCGCCTTTGACGCCGGCCTGCGCATGCTGAAAGAGGGCAGCGCGGCGATGGTCAAGGTCGAGGGCGCCGGCGTGAAACTCGACGCCATCCGCTTCCTCGTCGAGCGCGAGATTCCTGTCTGCGCACACCTTGGGTTGACGCCGCAGTCGGTGCTGCGGCTCGGCGGCTACAAGGTGCAGGGCCGCGAGGCCGCCGCCGCCGAGCAGCTACTGCGCGACGCGCACGCCGTCGAGGCCGCCGGTGCGAGCGCACTGGTGCTGGAGTGCATGCCCTCGGCGCTGGCGGCGCGTATCAGCCGCGAGATCGGCATCCCGACCATTGGCATCGGCGCCGGGGTCGACTGCGACGGGCAGATCCTCGTGCTGCACGACCTGCTGGGGGTCAGCGGCGGCCACCGTCCGCGCTTCGTCAAGAATTTCCTCGCCGAGGGCGGCTCGGTGCAGGGCGCCGTGCGCGCCTACGCCGAGGCCGTGCGCTCGCGCACCTTCCCCGCGCCCGAGCACGCCTACGCATGATCCGCACCGTCCGCACCATCGCCGAGCTGCGCGCGCACCTCGCGGGCTGGCGCGACCAGGGCCATCGCATCGCGCTGGTGCCGACGATGGGCAACCTGCACGCGGGGCATCACTCGCTGATCGAACTCGCGAAGCAGAACGCCGACAAGGTCGTGGCCAGCGTGTTCGTGAACCCGACGCAGTTCGGCCCGAACGAGGATTTCTCGCGCTACCCGCGCACGCCCGACGCCGACGCGGCCGGGCTCGCGCAGGCGGGCTGCGATCTGCTTTTTTCACCGTCGGTGGAGACGATGTACCCGCTCGGCGCCGAAGCCGCCGTGCGCATCCGCGTGCCGGGCGTGGCCGACGTGCTGGAAGGCGCGCATCGCCCCGGCCACTTCGACGGCGTGGCGACGGTGGTGGCGCGGCTGTTCAACATGGTGCACCCCGACGTCGCGATCTTCGGGCGCAAGGACTACCAGCAGCTGCAGGTGATCAGGCACATGGCGAAGGACCTCGCCTTCGCCATCGATATCGTGCCGGGCCCGACCATCCGCGAAGCCGACGGCCTCGCCATGAGCTCGCGCAACCAGTACCTGTCCGAGGAGGAGCGTCGCGTGGCGGTGGAGATCATCTGCAACCTGCGCACGATGCGAGAGCAGGCGGCGCTGGGGCTTCCGCTGGCGGGCATCGAGCAGGAAGCGGTGGAGCGACTGTCGGTCGCCGGCTTCGATGTCGACTACGCGGCCATCCGACGCGCGGACCTTTCGATCCCGTCGAGCGGCAACGAAGCCGGGGTGCTTGGCCTCGTCGCCGCGCGGCTGGGCCGAACGCGGCTGATCGACAACCTCGAGTTCGACACGTCGTCGAATTGAGCGTTGGCGCCGAGCGCACCGTCGACGCCCGCTGAACGCCGCGTCCCGGAAGCTGCGCCAGCCGTCCGCGTCGATTGCGGGCTCCACCCCTCGCGCCTACACTCCGCGCCTTCATGCACCTGGGACCGCCCCCATGCAGCTCACCCTGCTGAAAGCCAAGATCCACCGCGCTTCCGTCACCCACGCCGAGCTGCACTACGAAGGTTCGTGCGCCATCGACGGCCGCCTGCTCGACGTGTCGGGCATCCGCGAGTACGAGCAGGTGCACATCTTCAACATCAACAATGGCGCGCGCTTCGTCACCTACGCGATCCGCGGCGAAGAGGGCAGCGGCGTGATTTCGGTGAACGGTGCCGCGGCGCACCTCGCCGGCCCCGGCGATCTCATGATCATCTGCGCCTACGGCCAGCTCGATGAAGCGGAGGCGGCGAAATTCAAGCCGACGCTGGTCTACGTCGATCGGCAGAACCGCCTGACCCACACCAACCACAGCATCCCGGCGCAGGCCGCCTGAACCCCGGAACACGAATGCATTCGATCGCGGCGCGTCTGGCATACCTGAAGTCCCACGGTGCCCGCCTCGCGGGCCATTCGCTGAAGGCACTGGTTGCCGCGGAGCCGGGTCGCGCCACGCGCATGGCGCTGAAGGTCGACGGCCTGTACGCGAACTTCGCGCGCCAGCACGTCGATGCCGAGGCGCTCGACGCGCTGCTGGCGGTGGCGCAGGCCAGCCGTATGGGCGCGGCGATCCGCGCGCTGCTGCACGGCGAAAGCGTCAACCGCTCGGAAGGTCGACCGGCGCTGCACAGCGCGCTGCGCACCGCGTTCGATGCGCCGGTGGCGTCAATGGCGGCAACGGAAGCCGCGGCCGCGCGCCAACGTATGGCCGATATGGCGCAGGCCCTGCGCGCCAGCGGCGTCACCGACATCATCAATGTCGGCATCGGCGGCTCCGACCTCGGGCCGCGCCTCGCGCTCGATGCGCTGAGGGATTTCGGCGATGGGCGATTCACGATCCATTTCCTCAGCAATGTCGACGCGCACGCCGCGACCCGTCTGCTGGCCGGGCTCGACCCGACGAAGACCGCGGCGATTCTCGTCTCGAAGAGCTTCGGCACGCAGGAGACCTTGCTCAACGGAGCGCTGATCCGCGAATGGCTCGGCGGCGGCGAGCGCCTGTACGCGGTGAGCGCGAACGTGCCAAAAGCGGAAGCGTTCGGCATCGACCCGTCACGCGTGCTGCCGATGTGGGATTGGGTTGGCGGCCGCTACTCGCTGTGGTCGGCGGTCGGCTTTTCGGTACTGCTCGCCCTTGGCGAGGACGGCTTCGCGCAGATGCTGGCCGGTGCCGAGGCCATGGACCGGCATTTCCTCGAAGCGCCGGCGGAATCGAACCTGCCGCTGTGGCATGCGCTGTTCGCGGTGTGGAACCGCAACGCCGAGGGCCACGCCGCGCACGCCGTGCTGCCGTACGACGAGCGCCTGCGCCTGCTGCCGGCCTACCTGCAGCAGCTGGTCATGGAGTCGCTTGGCAAGCGTGTCGATCACGACGGCACCGCCGTCGAGCACGACACCGTGCCGGTGCTGTGGGGCGGCGCGGGCACCGACAGCCAGCACAGCTTCTTCCAGGCCCTGCATCAGGGCACGCAGGTGGTGCCAGCGGATTTCATCGGCGTCGTCCAGCCCGACCACGCGCAGGCCGACCAGCATCGCGTGCTGCTCTCGCACTTGCTCGCGCAGGTCGAAGCCCTGGCCAATGGTGACGAAGGCGACAGCCCGCAGCGGCATTTCCCCGGCAACCGGCCGAGCACGCTGATACTCCTTGACCGCCTGACGCCGCGCAGCTTCGGTGCGCTGGTCGCGCTGTACGAGCACAGCGTCTACGCGCAGTCGGTGCTCTGGGGCATCAATGCGTTCGATCAGTTCGGCGTCGAGCTCGGCAAGACGCTGGCGGGCGGCCTGCTGCCGGTGCTGGAGGGCAAGGCGGTTGCGCAGGACCCGATCAGCGCCGCGCTGGCCGCGGAGATCCTGTCTCGCGGTTGAAGCTGCGCGGGTGAATCAGCGAGCGGCTTTGGCCTGCTGTTCGCGCAAAGCCCATTCGACGTGCTCGCGCACCAGCGCTGACGGGTGCGCCGCGCGTGCGTGAAGCGCATCGACGATGGCGTCCGAGTGCGGCGCATTACCCAGCGCGACCGCGATGTTCCGCAGCCAGCCTTCGTGCCCGGTGCGGCGGATCGCCGAGCCTTCGGTGCGCTTCAGGAATTCGTCCTCGCTCCACGCGAACAGCTCGACCAGCGTCGCGCGGTCGAGGCCATTGCGCGGCTCGAAGTCGGGCAGCGTGTGGCGCGTCGCGAATTTGTTCCACGGGCACACGAGCTGGCAGTCGTCGCAGCCGAAAATCCGGTTACCGAGCGGTGTGCGGAACTCGACGGGAATCGCGCCGGCGTTTTCGATCGTCAGGTAGGAAATGCAGCGCCGCGCGTCGAGCACATTCGGCGCCACGATCGCCTGCGTGGGGCAGACGTCGATGCAGCGCGTACAGGTGCCGCAGTGTTCCGTGGCGGGCTCATCGACGGGCAGCGGCAAGTCGGTGTAGAGCTCGCCGAGGAAGAACCAGCTGCCCGCCTTCGTATTGATCGTGCAGGTGTTCTTGCCGATCCAGCCCAAGCCCGCGTCGCGGGCCAGCGCGCGTTCCAGCACGGGCGCGGAGTCGACGAAGGCGCGGTAGCCGAACGGCCCGACCGCCTCGCCGATGCGATCCGCCAACGCCTGCAGCCGCGCGCGCAGCACCTTGTGGTAATCGCGGCCCAGCGCGTAACGCGCCACGTACGCGCGCGTGCCGTCGTTGATCGTTTCCCAGCAAGCCGCGTCGTCGTCGACGCCGTAGTCCATGCGCACGCTGATCACGCGCACCGTGCCGGGCACGAGTTCGCTTGGTCGGCTGCGTTTGGTGCCGTGCGCGGCCATGTACGCCATCGAGCCGTGGCGGCCCTCGGCGAGCCAGCGCTCGAGGTGCGCCTCGTCGTCGGCCAGCGTTCCGGCGCTGATGCCGGCCTGCTGGAAGCCGAGGCCTTCGGCCCAGCGCTTGATGTCGGCGGCGAGCGCGGCCCAGTCGTGCATGCCGCGAAGTATAGAATCCGCGCATGCCCCACGCCCTGCCGCTGTATCGCGCCGAATCGGTGCGCGCCATCGAGCGCGCGGCCTTCGCACGCGGATTCAGCGCCGACGGCCTGATGCGCAAGGCCGGCGAATCGGCGGCGGCACTGCTGCGCGAGCGCTGGCCGGACGCGCGGCGCGTCGGCGTGCTGTGCGGCAGCGGCAACAACGGCGGCGATGGTTACGTCGCGGCTCTGGCCCTGCATCGCGCGGGGCTTTCGATCAACGTCATCGCCACCGGCGAACCGCGCCCGCCTGAGGCGCGCGCCGCGGCCGCGGCGTGGCGGGCGGCCGGGCAGGGCACGGGTTCCGTCGACGCGCCGCTGCAGGACGTCGATGTCTGGATCGACGCGCTGTTCGGCATCGGGCTGTCCCGCGCGCCTGAACCCGCGACGGCCGCGCTGATGCAAGCGGTCACCGCGCAGCGTCGCCCGGTGCTTGCGCTCGATGTGCCGTCGGGCATCGATGCGGATACCGGTGCCGCGCCCGGCGCCTTTCTTCCGGCCTCGATGACGCTGTGCTTCATCGCCGCGAAGCGTGGGCTGTTCACGGCCACCGGCCGTGAGGCCGCCGGCGAAGTGCGCGTCGACGCCCTCGGCTTGGACGTCGCCACGCTCGCCGCGCAATCACCCATCGATGGCCCCTCGGCGTGGGCGGTCCGCGCTTCGGCGCTGCAGGACGCGCTGCCGCCGCGGCGCATCGACGGCCACAAAGGCCACCACGGCCGCGTGCTCTGCCTTGGCGGCGACCACGGCATGGCCGGTGCGCTGGCGCTGTGCGCGGAAGCCGCCGCGCGCGGCGGTGCGGGCTGGGTCGAAGCGCTGACGCGCCCGGAGAGCGTGATCGCGCTCAACCTGCGTCGCCCGGAAGTCATGGCGCGCGCGGTTCTGGATGCTGAAACGACTGCATGGCGACTCGCGGCCGCCGATGTCGTCGCGATCGGCCCCGGCCTCGGGCAGCACGATTGGGGCCGGACGCTCTTCAGCGCAGCGCTTGCCGCGGCGCGCCCGCTGGTGATTGACGCCGACGCGCTGAATCTGCTCGCGGAATTCCCCCGTGCGCTGCCCGATGCCGTGCTCACGCCGCATCCTGGCGAAGCGGCGCGCCTGCTGGGCTGCCGCAGCGCGGATGTGCAGGCCGATCGCTTCGCCGCGGCGCAGGCGCTTGTCGATCGATTCGGCGCAGTCGTCGTGCTGAAAGGCGCCGGCACGCTGGTGGCCGCGCCCGGCGAAACGACGCGGCTCGTCGATGCGGGCCATCCCGGCATGGCCTCCGCCGGCATGGGTGATGCGCTGACCGGGCTGATCGCGGCCCTCCGCGCTCAAGGGCTCAGCGCGTTCGATGCGGCGTGGGTTGGCGCGCTGGCGCATTCGGCGGCCGCCGACCGCGTGGCGCGGCCTCGCGGGCTACTCGCCAGTGACGTCATCGACGCTTTCGCTGGCGTGCTCAACCCATGAGCGGCGCGCCGGTTTCCATGGGCACCGACGAGCGCCATCTGGCGGATGCCGAAGCCACCGCCGCCCTCGGCGCCGCGCTCGCGGCGACCCGCCCGCCGCGCGCGATCGTCCACCTCCGCGGCGACCTCGGCGCGGGAAAATCGACGCTGGCCCGGGCCCTGCTGCGCGCCCTGGGCGTCGCCGGGACGATCCGCAGTCCGACCTACACGCTGATCGAGCGCTATCCGCTGGCCGACGGCGAAGCTGCACACCTCGACCTGTACCGGCTTGGCGACGCCGGGGAGCTGGATTTCCTCGGGCTCGATGAGCTGCAGGACGCCGCCGCGCTGTGGCTGGTGGAATGGCCGGAGCGGGGCGGGGCGACGCTTCCGTCGCCCGATCTTGTCGTCCACCTGCGGGTCGACGGCGCGGGCCGCCGGGCCAGGCTCGAGGCGGGCAGCGCGGTCGGCGCCCGTTGGCTCGTCCGGCTCGCGGAGGACGGAGGAAGCGGGGCGGGGTGGTCGATTCCTGCAACTTAGGGCTGGTTCATCAGGCAGGTTCGCAGGAACAGGCTGCAGGCTACGGATTGGAAAGGAAAAAGTGCTTGCAAAGCTTCGGGGCCGGTGATTGAATCGCGCCCATGCCGCGCCCCTCCGCCCTCAACCTGACCCGCTGGCTGCACCTCGCCGTGCTGGTGGTGGGCCTCGTTTACGCGGCGTTCGCGCACGCTGACGTCCGGCTCGGGCAGATGCGCCTGAGCGCCGGCGACGAAAGCACCCGTGCCGAGCTGCAGCTCGACGCCGCACCCGGCGAGTACCGGATTTTCAGCCTCGCCAACCCCGACCGGCTCGTGTTGGACCTGCCCGGCGCGTCGCTGGCCGACGGCTTCCGCGCGCCCGCGCCGAACGGCCGTGTGATCGGCGTGCGCACCGGTTCGCCGGAAGCCGGCAAGCTGCGCATCGTGTTCGACCTCGCGGGCCCGGTGAAGCCGCGCACGCGCGTCGAAGGCGCCGGCCGCGAGTCACGCCTCGTGCTCGAGATGTTCCGCGACGAAGCCGCGGTGGCGGCGAACGTCGCGGAGGCCAAGGCGCCGCAGGCGTCGGCGTCCACCGCCGCGACGGCGGCCCCGGCCGCGACCACCGGCGCCCGTGAGCTCGTGATCGCCATCGATGCAGGCCACGGCGGCCGCGATCCCGGCGCGATCGGCGGCGGCGGCACCTACGAGAAAACCGTTACGCTGAAAGTGGCGCGCGCGCTGGCGCAGGAGATCGACCGCCATCCCGGCATGCGCGCGCTGCTGATCCGCGACGGCGACTACTTCATTCCGCTCGGTGCGCGCTACCAGAAGGCGCGCGATGCCGAAGCCGACCTGTTCATCTCCGTGCACGCCGACGCCGCGCAGAGCCGCCAGGCGAACGGCGCCTCGGTGTTCGTGCTGTCCACGCGCGGCGCTTCGAGCGAGGCCGCGCGCTTCCTCGCCGATCGCGAGAACAACGCCGACCTCGTCGGCGGCGTCAACCTCGAAGACAAGGACCGCAGCCTCGCCGCGGTGCTGCTCGACCTCTCGCAGAGCGCGACGATGCGCGTTTCCGACGAGGCCGCCAACCACGTGCTCGATGAGCTGCGCAGCGTCGGAAAGACGCACAAGCCGCAGGTCGAACGCGCCAATTTCTGGGTGCTGCGCTCGCCCGACGTCCCCTCCATGTTGGTGGAGACGGGTTTCATCACCAACGCGGCCGACGAGCGCAAGCTCAACGACCCGGACTTCCGCCGCCGCCTCGCCGAAGTGATCGCGCGCGGCGTCGGCGACTACTTCGGTTCGCAGCCGCCGCCGGGCACGTGGTTTGCCGCGAATCCCTCGCGCGGCAGCCGCCAGCACGTGGTTGCGCGCGGTGAAACGCTGGGCCTGATCGCCGCCCGCCACGGCGTCTCGGTGAACCAGCTGCGCGACGCCAATCGCAAGCGCGACGACGTCGTCCGCGTGGGCGAGCGCCTGCGCATTCCCGCCGCGCCGGAGTAAGCCTGCCCGTCGCAGCCGGTATCATCGCGGCCTGTGTCCACGCGATGCCGGCATGCCGATCCAGCTGCTCCCTGACGTCCTGATCAACCAGATCGCCGCCGGCGAAGTCGTCGAGCGGCCGGCGTCCGTGGTCAAGGAGTTGGTCGAAAACGCGCTGGACGCCGGCGCGACGCGCGTCGACATCGAGCTCGAGGAAGGCGGCGCCCGGCTGATCCGCATCCGCGACGATGGCGTCGGCATGGCGCCACCGGACTTGCCGCTGGCGGTCTCGCGGCACGCGACCAGCAAGATCGCCAGCCTCGATGATCTCGAGGCGGTGGCGACGCTGGGTTTCCGCGGCGAGGCGCTGCCGTCGATCGCCTCGGTGAGCCGGTTCTCGCTCGCGTCGCGCACCGCGGCGCAGGAGCGCGGCGCGAAGCTTGACGTCGACGGTGGCCGCGTCGGCGAAGTCACGCCCCACCCGCACGTGCAGGGCACCACGGTCGAAGCGCGCGACCTGTTCTTCAACGTGCCGGCCCGCCGCAAGTTCCTGAAAGCCGAGCGCACCGAGCTCGGCCACGTCGAGGATTGGCTGCGCCAGCTCGCGCTCGCGCGTCCCATCATCGAGCTGAAGCTGAGCCACAACGGTCGCCTGCTGCGGCACTACCGGCCCAACGGCGGCGATGCGCCGAAGCGTCTGGCGGAAGCGCTGGGCCCGGAGTTCCACGAGCGTGCGCTGCACATCGACCATGCGCAGGCGGGGCTGCGGCTGCACGGCTGGATCGGCCTGCCCACGGCCTCACGCAGCAGCGCCGACCAGCAGTTCTTCTACGTCAACGGCCGCGCCGTGCGGGATCGCATCGTCGCGCACGCGGTGCGGCAGGCCTATGCCGACGTGCTGTACCACGGACGGCATCCGAGCTTCGTGCTGTTCCTCGAGCTCGATCCGCGCCGTGTCGACGTCAACGTGCATCCGGCGAAGCACGAGGTGCGCTTCCGCGACGGCCGGCTGGTGCACGACTTCATTTTCCGCACCCTGCACGAGGCGCTGGCGCACGCGCGCCCCGGCGAGGGCGCGGCGGCGCCGGCGAGCCCCACCGGCCCGACGCCCAGCGCGGTGCCCGGGCTGCCGGCCTGGCGCGGCGACCAGGCGAGGATGGGGCTGTCGATCGGCGATGCGGTGACGGCCTACCGCGCCCTGTATGCGGATGCCGCGGCGTCCTCGGCGCCGACGGGCGTGCCGGCCCACGGCCACGCGCTCGCTGCGGGCGCCGACGGCGCGCAGCGCGTGGGCGTCGACGACACCGTCGCACCGCCGCTCGGCTTCGCGTTGGCCCAGCTCCACGGGGTCTACGTGCTCGCACAGAACGCGCAGGGCCTCGTGCTCGTCGACATGCATGCGGCGCACGAGCGCATCACCTACGAACGCATGAAGGCCGCCTTCGCCGCGCAGGACCTCCGCGCCCAGCCGCTGCTGGTGCCGGAATCGCTCGCCGTCAGCGAGCGCGAGGCCGATGCCGCCGAGCAGCACGCGGCGCTGCTGGCATCGCTGGGGTTCGAAGTGCGGCGCACCGGCCCGCAGTCGCTGTCGCTGCGCAGCGTGCCGGCGCTGCTGGCCGACCTCGACCCCAAGCCGCTCCTGCTCGATGCGTTGGCCGAGCTGCGCGAGCACGGCAACACACGGAAGATCGAGGAGGCCGTCCAAGGCCTGATGGGCGGCTGGGCCTGCCGCACGTCGGTGCGCGCGAACCGTCGACTGACGCTGCCGGAAATGAACGCGCTGCTGCGTGACATGGAGGCGACGGAGCGCGCCGCACAGTGCAACCATGGTCGCCCGACCTACGTACAGTTGGATCTCGCGGAGCTGGATCGCCTGTTCCTCCGCGGCCGATGAAGGAGACCGCCATGCCATTCCCCGCCCACCGGTCCGCTCGCCAACGGCACGCCATCGTCATGCTGGCGCTGGCCGCCCTCGCGGCACTCGCCTTCGCCGGGTGCTCCGGCGAGTCCGGTCCATCGCAGGTCGAGCGCGATGCGCAGGCGAAGCGCGAGGCCGCCGCCGCCGCGGCCGCGGCCGTCTACGAGCGCACGCTGCGCGAGGCGCGCGAGACGCGGCTGGCGAACCTGCAGCGCCCCGACGGATGGCTGTCCCTCGTTGGCCTGCACTGGCTGAAGCCGGGCAACAGCTTCGTGGGCAGCGGCGCGACCAAGGGCGTGCGCATCGCGGTGGGTCCCGAGGAGCTCGGCCTGATCCGCCTCGAGCGCGACGGCACGGTCACTTTCCGCGCGACCGCCGGCGTGGGTGTGACCTACGACGGCCAGCCCGCGGGCCGCGGCACGCGCCCGCTCATCACGGACGCCGACGGCGCCACGCCGACGGTGGTCGGCTTCAACCAGGGCGACGCGAGCTTCATCGTCGTCAAGCGCGGCGAGAGCTACGGGCTGCGCGTGCGCGACGCGCTCGCTCCGACCCGTACGCGCTTCGCCGGGCTGGACTACTTCGACACCGCGCCGGCGTTCCGTTTCGACGCGCGCTTCGAAGCGCATCCGCCCGGGCAGACCATCAAGATCGTCAATGTGATGGGCCTGGAAGAAGCGATGGCGAACCCCGGTGTCGTCGTGTTCCAGAAGGACGGCGTCGAATACCGGCTCGAGGCCGTCGACGAAGGCGATGGGCGCCTCTTCCTGATCTTCGCCGACCGCACCAGCGGGCACGAGAGCTACCCCGCGGCGCGTTTCCTCTACGCCGACAAGCCTGCGGCGAACGGCGGGACCACGGTGGTGGACTTCAATCGCGCATACAACCCGCCGTGCGCGTTCACCGAGTTCTCGACCTGCCCGATGCCGCCGCCGTCGAACCGCCTCGACCTGCGCATCGAAGCCGGCGAGAAGAAGCCGCGTCCGCTGCTGGCCTCGTCCTGAGCATGCGGCAAGCACTTCGCGCGTGGCCGGCCGTCGCGCTGGCGGCTGTGCTGTCCTTCGCGTCCGCTCCGGCGTGCGCCGAGGCCGTCACGTCGCCGCGTCCGCTGCTGTGGCGCGTCAGCGATGGCGACAACCGCGTCTACCTGCTGGGCACGTTCCATCTGCTCGAAGCCACGGACTATCCGCTTGATCCGAAGGTGTACGCGGCGCTCGACGACGCCGAGCAGGTGTTCTTCGAGCTGTCGCCGGAGGCGCTCGCCGACCCGCGCCTTGGCCAGAAGTTCGCGCAGGCGGGCATTCGCACCGACGGTCGAACCCTGCAGCAGATGCTCGATGCGCCGACCTGGGCCGCTGCCGTGGAGCTGGCGTCGAAGGCCGGCGTGCCGGTCGCGACCCTGCAGAGGATGGAGCCCTGGTTCGCCGCGCTGACGCTGACGATGGCCGAGATGACCGCGGCCGGGCTCGACCCCGCGCTGGGCCTCGACAAGCATCTGGCACAGCGCGCCACTCGGGAGGGCAAGCGCACGGCCGGGCTGGAGTCGGCGGACGACCAGATCCGGCTCTTCGATCGCATGAAACCGAACGTGCAGCTGGCCCAACTGCGCGATGTCGTCGAGCGCTCCGACGAGATCCGCGAGGAAACCGAGTGGCTGCACGCGCAGTGGCGCGAGGGCGATGTCGATGCGCTGTACTGGGGCATGGCCGCGGCGATGAAAGCGCGCGATCCCGCGCTTTACGCGCGCCTCAACACGCAGCGCAACGCCGCGTGGGTGTCGCGCATCAAGGCGATGCTCGACGCGCCCGGAGGCGACGACGCGATGGTGGCGGTCGGCACGCTGCATCTGCTTGGCGCCGAGGGGCTGGTGCAGCAGCTCGCCGCGTCGGGCTACACCGTCGAGCGGCTCTGAGCGATCGCGACGGTCGGTCGCTTCCAGCGCAAGTCGGTGGGCGGCGTGGCGGGCACGAGATCGATGCAGTCGACCGGGCAGGGCGCGACGCAGAGCTCGCAGCCGGTGCAGAGGTCCTCGACGACCACGTGCAGGAACTTCGGCGCGCCGATGATCGCGTCGACCGGGCAGGCGGCGATGCACTTGAAGCAGCCGATGCATTCGTCCTCGCGGATGCGCGCGACCTGCGCCGGCTTCTCGATACCGTGCTCGGCGGACAGCGGCTTCGGCTCGCGGCCAAGCAGCGCGGCCAGGGCCCGGATGCCGGCCTCGCCGCCCGGCGGGCACTGGTTGATGTCGGCGTCGCCCTTGGCGATCGCTTCGGCGTAAGGCCGACAGCCCGGGAACCGGCACTGTCCGCACTGCGTCTGCGGCAGCACCGCGTTGATCTGCTCGACCAGCGGGTCGGCATCGGCCTTGAAGCGCTTTGCCGCCCAGCCGAGCAGGGCGCCGAGTGCAGCGCACAGCCCGACCAGCGCCAGCAGGGGAAGCAGGAGGTCCACCACCGCGCTCACGCCGCCCGCCGGCGGGTCGCGCCGCTCACCGGTCCATTCCGGTGAATCCGGCGAAGGCCAGCGCCATCAAACCCGCGGTCACGAGCGAGATCGGCGCGCCTTTGAACGCGGCGGGCACGTCGGCCGATTCCAGGCGCTCGCGCAGGGCGGCGAACAGCACCAGCACGAGGCCGAAGCCGACGGCGGCGCCGAAGCCGAACAGCACCGATTCCAGTAGCGAGTGCTTCGCCTGCACGTTCAGCAGCGCGACGCCGAGCACCGCGCAGTTGGTCGTGATCAGCGGCAGGTAGAGGCCGAGCACCTGGTACAGCCGCGGGCTCTGCCGGTGCAGCAGCAGCTCGGTGAACTGCACCGTGGCGGCGATGACGAGGATGAAGGCCGGCGTGCGCAGGTCGCCGATGCCGAGTGGTTCCAGCAGCCAGTGCTGGAGCGCCCACGAAAGCCCCGCCGCCAGCGTCAGCACGAAGCCGGTGGCCAGCGCCATGCCGACCGCCGCGTCCAGCTGCCTCGACACGCCCATGAACGGGCACAGGCCGAGGAACTTCACCAGCACGAAGTTGTTGACCAGCACCGCGCCGACGAGGATCAGCAGGATGTCGGTCATGGGCCTTCAGCGCGGGCGAAACGGAGGGTCGAGGGACTCAGCGCACCGGCATCCCGGGCAGGGCGCCGCTGTCGGCGTCCAGCAGGGCCAGCGCGCCGCCGTCGAAGCCAGCCGAGAGGATCATCCCCTCGCTCATCCCGAAGCGCATCTTGCGCGGCGCGAGATTGGCGATGAACACGACCTTTCGCCCGACGAGTTTTTCCGGCTCGGCATAGCTCGCGCGGATGCCCGAGAAGATCTGCCGCTCGCCGAGCTCACCGGCGTCGAGCCTGAAGCGCAGCAGCTTGTCCGAGCCGTCGACGAAGCCGCACTCGAGCACCGTGCCGATGCGCAGGTCGAGCTTGGCGAAGTCCTCGATGCCGATGAAGGCGGGCGTGCCCGTTTCGGTGGGCGCGGCGGTGACTGGCTTGGCAGGTTCGACTTTCTGCGCAGCCGGCTTCACCGGCTTCTCGGTCGCCGCTGCGGTGGTCGTGGCGGCGGCTTTCGCCGCTTCGGCCGCGGCAGCGAGGGAATCTTTCGAGGCGTCGATCATCGTGTCGATCTGCTTTTGTTCGATGCGGGTGAGCAGGGGCTCGTAGGGGCGGATGGCGCGGCCCAGCAGCGGCGTGGCGGCATCGGCCCAGCCGGTGACAGGGGCATCGAGGAAGGCCTCGGCGCGCGCGCACAGCGTCGGCAGGATGGGCTTCAGGCCGATGGCCAGCAGGCGGAACAGGTTGAGGCCCTGCGTGCAGACCCGCTGCAGCTCGGCGTCGCCGCCTTCGGCCTTGGCGATCACCCAGGGCTTCTTCTCGTCGACGTAGCGGTTGGCTTCGTCGGCCAGTGCCATCACCGCGCGCACGGCGGCGGCCGCATCGTCGTCGAGGTAGTGGCCGCGCACCGTGTCGAGGGCTTCCACGAAGCGCGCGACCATCGCCGGGTCGTCGAGTTCGGCAGCGAGCTGGCCGCCGAAGCGCTTCTCGATGAAGCCGGCACAGCGGCTGGCGATGTTGACGAACTTGCCGACGAGGTCGGAATTCACCCGCGCCATGAAGTCGGGCAGGTTGAGGTCGAGGTCGGTGACGCCGCCCGAGCTCTTCAGCGCGTAGTAGTAGCGCAGCGCCTCGGGCGGCAGGCCGGCCTCGAGGTAGGTGCGGGCCTGGATGAAGGTGCCGCGCGACTTGCTCATCTTGTCGCCGTTCACCGTCAGATAGCCGTTGACGTGCAGGCGCGTCGGGGTGCGGTGGCCGGAGCCGTGCAGCACCGCCGGCCAGAACAGGCCGTGGAAGTTGACGATGTCCTTGCCGAGGAAGTGGTGCAGCTCGGTCTCGCCCTTCGCGTTGCGGGCCGCGTCGAGGAAGGCGCCGACGTCGAGGCCCTTCGCATCGCACAGCGCCCTGAAGCTCGACAGGTAGCCGATGGGCGCGTCCAGCCAGACGTAGAAGTACTTGCCCGGCGCTCCGGGGATCTCGAAGCCGAAATAGGGCGCATCGCGCGAGATGTCCCAGGCGCGCAGGCCGGAGTCGACCCACTCCATCAGCTTCGCGCGCACGCCCGGATGCGCGACGTCGCCGGCGAGCCAGTCGCGTAGAAACGCTTCGAAGCGGCCGAGTTCGAAGAAGTGGTGCTCGCTTTCGCGCAGCTCCGGCGTGGCGCCGGAGACGACCGAGCGCGGATTCTTCAGCTCGATCGGCGAGTAGGTGGCGCCGCAGTTCTCGCAGTTGTCGCCGTACTGGTCGGCCGCGCCGCAGTTCGGGCACTCGCCCTTGATGTAGCGGTCCGGCAGGAACATCTGCCGCACCGGGTCGAACAGCTGCTGGATCGGCCGCGCGCCGATGTGTCCATTGGCCTTCAGCGCGGCGTAGATCGCTTCTGTCAACGCGCGGTTTACATCGCTGTTCGTGGAGTCGTAGTGGTCGAAGCCGACGAGGAAGTCGGCGAAGTCGCGCTCGTGGCGGGCCTGCACGTCGGCGACGAAGCCCTCGGGCGTGGTGCCGGTCTTCTCGGCGGCCAGCATGATCGGCGTGCCGTGGGTGTCGTCCGCGCAGACGAAGTGCGTGGTGCCACCGGCCATGCGCCGGGCCCGCACCCAGATGTCGGCCTGGATGTAGCCAACCAGATGCCCGAGGTGGATCTCGCCGTTGGCGTACGGCAAGGCGGTGGTGACGAGGGCGGGCGCGGGGTGCACCGCCGGGGAAACGGGAGTGGTCATCGGCATCGCGGGGAAGGCAGGCCGCGATTATCGCAGATGACGTCCGAGTGCCGGCTGCGCCGCGTCCATGCGTGCGGAAAAGCGAAGCCCGGCGCGTGGCCTGGCTTCGGACTTGCCCCGAGGGCGTCGCTCAATCCGTCGACGCGACGCTCGCGGTACGGGGCGCGCCGTCCGTCGCCATGTTGCATTCGTTGGCGAGAAAGGACTCGATCAGGCCCAAAGTCTGCGTCTGGTGGCGTGGGTACCACGGCAGGCTGTGCGGCTGGTCGGCGATCAATTCGAACTTCGCTGGCACCTTGTCCTTGACAGCTTCGTAGAAATTCTTCGCATGCCACGCCGGCGTACGCACGTCACGGTCGCCGACGTACAGGAGCACCGGGATGTTCGCCTTGTCGGTGTTGCGCATCGGGTCCATGCCGGTCACGGTCTGGCCCTGGACGATCCGCTGCAGGCGGTTCTCGCTCCAGTTGTTGCCGAGGCGCGCGAGGTCAGTGACCGGCGCGCCGGCAATGGCGCAGGCGTAGGGGCTGTCCGGGCGCACCACGGCCGCCGCCGCGGCGAAACCGCCGTACGAGTAACCGAAGATCGCCATCCGCTCCGGATCGGCGATGCCTTCCTTGACAAGCCATGCGGCACCGTCGTCCTTGTCGTCCTGCATTTTTCCGCCCCACTCCGCGTCGCCGGCAAGCCACAATGCGCGGCCCAGACCCAGCGAGCCCCGGTACTGAGGGCGAAGCACGGCATAACCGCGCGAGGTCAGGAAGGGTACCCAGCCCGAGGCATCCCAGCCGCCGAAGTCACGCGACCACGGGCCACCGTGCGGATGGATGATCGTCGGCAGTGGGCCCTCCGCGGCCGTCCAGCCGGCCGGGAGGTCGAGGATGCCCGGAATCGTCTTGCCATCGCGGGCCTTCCAGCTCACCCAGCGCTGCTCGCCGATATCGTCCGGATCGATGCCGCTGCGTTCCGCGCCGAGCGGCTTCACCTGCTTGCCATCGACAAGCAGGTGGTATCGCGGCGGGTGGCGGTGGCTCTCGGTGCTGAACAGGATACGGCTGCGATCATCGGTCACACTCATCACCGACACCATCTGGCCCGGGAAAGCCTGCTTCAACCCGGCATGGATCGCGGCGAGCCCCGGCTCGACCCAGGTCGTTTCCATCGTCATGCCGGCCACGGTGTACCCGAGGACCTTGTTGAAGTCGCTGGGATTGGTGCCGAGGATGATCCGCGCGATCGAGAATTCCGGGTGGGCAACGAGCGGATCGTCATCGAACTTGCGTGCCTTCGGGTCGTACATGCGCGCCTGCACGAGGTCGGAGAAAAGGTCCGTCAGCACGTAGTACTTGCCCGTCGATTCATCGCGGCCGACGAAGCTGAACTCGTAGCGGTCGGTGACCTTGCGGGTCAGGTTGTCGTGCGTTTCGAACTCGCCTGTCTCGTCGTTGCGGATCAGGATGCGCTGCTCGAAGCCGCCGTCCGCCGCTTCGAGCTGGTTCTTCGTCAGCAGCTTGCCGTCGCGCGGGTCGAACAGTCCTGGCGTGCTGCGCCCGCCGGCGCGATAGATCAGCTCGGTGGCCTGCGTGCGCAGGTTGTAGCGGTAGTAATCGGCACGCAGCGAAGCCATGTTGGTCTGCTGCACAAGTACGTGGTCCGGATCGAGCGGCAGGGAGTTGACGAGCGCCGCGGTGCCGCCGAGTTCGAAGCAGCGCTGCAGGCTGTCACTGACGCCCGTCGGTCGTCCCTTGCCGGCGAAGGCCTCCTCGAACCGCGACTGCGAGCTGTCGGTGAGGTAGGCCTTGGTGACGAACGTCTTGGTGTTGCCGATCGACTGGCCTTCGCCGCCGCACTCGCCGATGGCGCCGGTGAATTCCTGCCGTCCGATCACGAAGATATGGTCGGATTTCAGCGCCGAGGCCGACACGAACTTCATCCGGTCGCCCGAAGCCGTGATCGTCGGGCCCTTCGCAAGGTTGTCGAGATCCCAGCTGGCCAGCGAGGTCTCGAACTCCGTGGCGTCGGCCTTGCCGACCAGCGCGACGATGCGTTTCCCGTCGCTGCTCATGGAAATCGACTGGATCTCCGGCATGCGCGCGAGCGCTTCGACCGGAATCGGATCGCGCGCCGCGGCGGCGCCCGAGGCGGTGATGGCGGCGATGGCAAGCGTCTTGAAAACGGCGGGTCGCATAGGGGGTCTCATGGGTCGTCGTTTCGGGAGGAGGGTCGTCGCCAACGAAAACGGCCGGGGAGTCCCGGCCGTCTCCGCTCATCCAACCGCGATCAGAAGCGATAGTTGACGCGAGCGAACAGCGAGCGGCCGAGCCAGTCGTACTGCGTGGCAAACGCCGGCACGTTGCCGAACAGCGTCGAGCCGGCACCGGCCGACATGGTCGGCGGGTCCTTGTCGAACACGTTGTCGACACCGACCAGCAGGTCCCAGTCGGCCTGGCGGTACTGCACGGACAGGCTGTGGTACAGGCGCGACTCGGCGGTGCGGTCGTAGACCGGGTTCGCGACGCCGAAGTAGGCCGCCGGCGCCACGAAGAAGTCGTTGAACGTCTCGTCGACGTAGCGCATGCCCCAGGTGTAGGTGAAGTCACCGCGCACCAGCGCCGAGCGGACGTTGCCCACCAGCTTCGGGCGGCTGACGTCGCCGTTGCGGTCGTTGGTGTTGAAGCCGCTGGCCTGCGCGCTGCTGAAGAGCTGCTGGATGTCCTCCATCGTGTACGTGAACTGGCTTTCCACCTCGACCTTGCCGAAGGAGAAATCGCCGTCCCAGCGCACGTTCAGGTCATAACCGCGGACCAGCTGGCGGTTGATGTTGAGGAAGGACGCGCGGACCTGGCTGATGTTGAACGGATTGATCGTCGCATTGCCGGGGTTGCGGTCGAACAGGTCGCAGAAGGCGTTCGGGAACACCGGCAGCGAATAGCAGCTGCCCACGATCGCGGCACCGCTCAGCGTGCTGATCTCATCGCGGACTTCGATGCGGAAGTAGTCCAGCGAGGCGCTGATGTTGGCGAACTCCGGGGTGAAGACCAGGCCCGTGGTGAAGGCCTTCGACGTTTCCGGCTTGACCACGCCGACGCCACCGCCGGTGACGATCGTCGCCGACGAGCCCGCACCCGTGTAGTTTGACGGGATGCCGACCGCGGCGCAGTTCGCCCGGATGTTCGGGTTGTTGCTGTTGCCCCAGTCGATGCAGGGATCGAGGCCGAACTGGCCCACGAAGCTCGTCAGGTTGCCGAGGTAGAGCTCGTAGAGGCCCGGCGCGCGATAGGACGTGCCGTTGGTGGCACGCAGGCGCAGCGACGGGATGATCTGCCAGCCCATGCCGACCTTCCACACGTAGTCGGAGTCCTCGACCGTGTCGTACTTGAAGGCGCGGGCGGAACCATTGAACGTCAGCTGTTCGACCAGCGGCAGGCCGGCAAGCAGCGGCACCTCAACCTCGCCGAAGATCTCGGCAATCTTGTCGGTGCCTCGGGTCGGCTGCGCGCCACTCTGGCCCCAGGCGTTGTTGTTCTGCTCGAAGGCGCTCGGCGTGTCGTCGATCTCGATGCGGCGGAACTCGGCGCCGAACGCGGCGCCGGCGATGCCGGCCGATGTCTCGAACAGGTCGCCGTTCACCGTGCCGGTGCCGACCGCCTGCGTGTACACGGTGTTGCCGGTGTGCGTTTCGCCGATCGCGGCGATCAAGCCCGCCATGCCCGAACCGCTGAGCAGCGCCGGGGTGAAGTAGTTGATCGGGATGCCGCCGCCGTTGCGGTCGACCTGCACGTCGCCGGTGCGATCACGGTTGATCGCGAGCACGGTGTAATCGCCGTCCGAACGCGAGTAGGTGGTGTCGATGCGCCAGTTCCAGCTGGTGTCACCGAAGCCACCGCTGAAGCCCGAAGCGAGGTACCAGTAGTCGACGTCGATGTTCTGGTCGGAGCGGAACGGCATGATCGGCTGGACGGTGCCGGTGAAGCCGAAGGGGCGGCCGTCGACCGCCGGGAAGAACTGGCGGAACTGTCGCGACTCGGTCTGGCGGTTGGTGTAGAGCACCTGGCCGTTCCAGTTCACGTCGCCGAAGCTGAAGTCGCCGCTGGCGAAAAGGCTGGCGCGCTCCTGCCCCGAGAAGATGTGCGAGGAACCGGTGAAGTCGAAGTTCAGCACGTCTTCGTAGAAGGGCGGGTTGCCGCCGAGGGCCGGCGAGTTGCCGCGCGGGCGATAGCCCGGGATGGGGCCGATGGTCACGCCGTTCGGCGACGGGATGTAGCGCAGCGCGCCGGCGATCACGGTGTTGGCGTAAAGCGTGTTGCAGCCGCCGAGCGGCGTACCCGCGAGGATCGAACGGTCGACGCGATCGATCAGGTCGCCGTTGGCATTGCGGACGAGATCGCGCGGGCAGGCGAAGAAGTCGCGGTCTTGCGCAGCAGCGGCTCGGCGTCGAACCACTGGAACGCCGCGATCACGCTGCCGTTGTCGAAGTCCCAGCCGGTCGCGCCGGCGATCTGGTAGTTCGAACCACCCGACTCGAAGGGCAGGTCGGTCTGGAAGGTGACCTGCGTGCGGTCGACCGACTTGCGGGTGATCAGGTTGGCCACGCCGGCGACGGCGTCGGAACCGTAGATCGAACCACCGCCGTCCTTCAGCAGCTCGACGCGCTGCAGGATGATGCTCGGGATCACATTGAGGTCGAACGCGCCGACCTGGCCGCGCGTGCCGGCCGGGCCGGGGCGGCGGCCGTCAAGCAGGACGAGGGTGCGGTTCGCGCCGAGGCCGCGCAGCGACAGCGTCTGCACGCCGTTGCCGCCCTCGACCACGAAGCCGGAGAACTGGTTGCTGATCTGCGTCGAGCCGGCGGCCACGTTCGACGTCTGCAGGATCGATGCGGTGTCGAGCTGGCCCAACGTCGCGCTCGTGTCGGCGGTGATGACCTGCACCGGCGAGATGCTGTCGAAGCCGAGGCGGCTGATCAGCGAGCCCGTGACCGTGACTTTCTCGAGCTGCTTCGGCTCGTCACCGTCCTGCGTCGCTTCTTCGGTGGTGTCGTCTTCCGGCTCGGCGTCCTGCGCGAGAAGTTGCGGTCCGTAGAGGCTGGCCATGACGGCGAGCGCGAGCGGAAGTCGGGCGAGGTTCTTGTGACGCTGGCTGGACATTTCGAGAGTCTCCGGTCGGGTCGGCATCGGTTCAGATGCCTGAGCGATTTATTAACACCTGACTTCGATTAATGCAAATGAAACAAACCTATGGTCCGGAAGCCGCCCCGCGCCGCCCCGGTAGCAGATGCCAAAATGCGCCCGTCCCGCACTCCGGAGCCGTCGTGGCCGATCTTGCCCTGTTGAACGCGGCGCTGGCCGCCATCCCTGATCCCCATACCGGCGCGCCGCTGGCGCCATCGGCCGTCCGCTCCGTCGGCGAGGACGGCGGCCGCGTCATGGCGGTCATCCAGCTGCCCTACGTCGCGGCGTCGTGGCATGCCGAGCTGGAGGCGCTGGCCGAGCAGGCCCTGCGCGCCGTGCCGGGCGTGGTGTCGGCCCAGGTGGAAGTGGGCTCGCGGGTGCTGGCGCACCGGGTGCAGAAGGACCTGACGCCGCTCCCGGGCGTGAAGAACGTGATCGCCGTGGCTTCGGGCAAGGGCGGCGTGGGCAAGTCGACGACCGCGGTGAACCTGGCGCTCGGCCTCGCCGCGGAGGGCGCGCGCGTCGGGGTGCTGGATGCCGACATCCACGGGCCGTCGATCCCGATGATGCTCGGGCTGTCCGGCAAGCCGGAAAGCCCCGACGGTCAGTTGATCCTTCCGAAGCGCGCGCACGGCCTGCAGGCGATGTCGATCGGTTTCTTCCTGGGCGAGGACCAGCCCGCCATCTGGCGTGGCCCGATGACCACGCAATACCTGCAGCAGCTGCTGACCGGCACCGCCTGGGACGAACTCGACTACCTCGTCATCGACCTGCCGCCGGGCACCGGCGACATCCAGCTCACCCTGAGCCAGCGCGTGCCGGTGTCGGGTGCCGTGATCGTCACCACGCCGCAGGACATCGCGCTGTTGGACGCGAAGAAGGCGCTGAAGATGTTCGAGAAGGTCGAAGTGCCGGTGCTCGGTATTGTCGAGAACATGGCGCTGCACTGCTGCTCGCAGTGCGGGCACGTGGAGCGCATCTTCGGTGAAGGCGGTGGCCAGGCGATGGCCGAGCGCTACGGCGTGCCGCTGCTGGGCTCGCTGCCGCTCGATATCCGCATCCGCGAGCAGGCCGATGGCGGCGCGCCGACAGTCGTTGCCGAGCCGGGCGGCGCCAACGCGGCGGCCTACCGACTGATCGCGCGCAAGACTGCGGCGCGGCTGTCGATGCAGGCGAAGAACAAGCAGATCGCGTTCCCGAGCATCGTGGTGCAGGACACTTGAGCGCGGCGGCGAGCGGGTTCGGCGGGCGCCCGCTTCACGTTAAGCTTCACGGCCCCGAAAACGCAGACGACGCATGAGCATCAAGAGCGACCAGTGGATCCGCCGGGTTTCCCAAGTGCCGAACGGCATGATCGAGCCGTTCGAGCCGGGGCAAATCAAGCACGGCGCCGACGGCCACCGCATCGTGAGCTACGGCACCTCGAGCTACGGCTACGACGTGCGCTGCGCGCGCGAGTTCAAGATCTTCACCAATATCAACTCGACGATCGTCGATCCGAAGGCCTTCGATCCGTCGAGCTTTGTCGACGTGGAGTCGGACGTCTGCATCATTCCGCCGAACAGCTTCGCGCTGGCGCGCACGGTCGAGTACTTCCGGATCCCGCGCGACGTGCTGGTGGTGTGCCTCGGCAAGAGCACCTATGCGCGCTGCGGGATCATCGTCAACGTGACGCCGCTCGAGCCCGAGTGGGAGGGCCACGTGACCCTCGAGTTCAGCAATACCACGCCGCTGCCCGCGAAGATCTATGCCGGGGAGGGCGTGGCGCAGATGCTGTTCTTCCAGTCGGATGAAGTCTGCGCGACGAGCTACCGCGACCGCGGCGGCAAGTACCAGGGCCAGACCGGCGTGACGCTGCCAAAGACCTGAGCGGCGGTAGGCCGCGCGAGCCTCAGCGCGGCGTCGGAAGGCCCTTTTCGGGAAGCATCGACAGCGCAGCCGCCAGCCGCGAGGCAAGGTCCGGCGCGCTGCCACCGTACGACCGCCGTACGCCCGCGCCCCACACCGGGCCGGGCCATGCCGCATCGCCCTCGCGACGGCCGACCACGTGCACGTGCAGCTGCCGGACCATGTTGCCCAGCGCGCCGATGTTGAGCTTGTCGATCGGCGCGAAGTGCTGGCGCAGCAGCGCGCCGGCCATGTTGATCTCGGCCAGCAGCAGGCGCTGCGCCGAGCCCTCGAGGTCGATCCATTCCGTGGCGCCGGGCACGCGCGGCACGAGGATCAGCCATGGGAAGCGCACGTCGTCCATCAGCCGCAGTTGCGACAGCGGGCCGTCGGCGATGAACACCGAATCGGCGGCGAGGCGAGGGTCGATGTCGAAGCTCGACGGGTTCATCGTGGTTGGTGAACTCGTTGCGGTGGGTCAGCGCAGCGTGCGGCTGAGGAAGGCGAGCGTCCGCTGCAGGGCCGCCTGCGCCGAGGGCTCGTGATAGTCGGCGCGCTGCTCGCAGTTGAAGCCGTGGCCCGCGGGCCAAACGTCGATGTGCGCGGTGGGCAGGTGCGCGCGATGCACGTCCACGTGCTCGGGCGGGATCAGCGGATCGCTCTCGCCGAAGTGCAGCAGCAGCGGTGCCTTGGGGTGCTCGTGGCCAAGAAAGGGCACGGTGCGGCCGCCGTAGTAGCTGACGGCCGGCATTCCGAGCCGGCAGTTCGCCAGGAACGCCGCGGTGCCGCCCCAGCAGTAGCCGACCACGCCGACCTTGCCGCGATCGGTGCAGGCTTCGACCTCGCGGGCTGCGGTTTCGATGGCATCGACCGCGCGATCGAAGCCCACCTGCGCCGCGAGCTCCCGCCCGCGCGCGACGCCAGCGTCGTCATAGGCCAGCTCGGCGTGCGGTTCGACGTGATCGAACAGCGCCGGGGCGATGGCCACCCAGCCGTGCGCGGCGAAGCGCTCGACGACGCCGCGGATGTGTGCGTTGACGCCGAAGATCTCCTGCACCACCACGATCGCGCCGTGCGGCGGTATCGCGGGGTCGGCGCGCCAGGCGCCAAGGCGGCCGCTGGGTGTCGAGAGCGAGACCGGATGGCCCATCTGAACGCGTCCTCAGGGTCGGTGCGGGGGTGCCCGGTATACTCGCCGCCCGCTCCCAGCCCGCGCAATCGGCGCGTCGCCGACGCCGCGCCCGCCCGCCCATGTCCCTGAAAAACCCCAAGGTCGGCTTCGTCAGCCTCGGCTGCCCGAAGGCGCTCGTCGACTCCGAACGCATCCTGACGCAGCTCAAAGTCGAGGGCTACGACATCGTCGGCAGCTACGACAAGGCCGACGTCGTCGTGGTCAACACCTGCGGCTTCATCGAGTCGGCGGTCAACGAGTCGCTGGACGCCATCGGCGAGGCCATCGCCGAGAACGGCAAGGTCATCGTCACCGGCTGCCTCGGCAAGCGCCCGGAGGAGATCCGCGCGGCGCACCCCGGCGTGCTGTCGATCAGCGGCCCGCAGGACTACACGAGCGTGATGAGCGCCGTGCACGCCGCGCTGCCGCCGAAGCACGACCCCTTCATCGACCTGCTGCCGGCGCCGCGCAAGCGCAAGAGGGACGACGGCATGATCGAGGGCGTCGGCCTGAAGCTCACGCCCAAGCACTACGCCTACCTGAAGATTTCCGAGGGCTGCAACCACCGCTGCAGCTTCTGCATCATCCCCTCGATGCGCGGCGACCTCGTGTCGCGGCCGGTGGACGAGGTGCTGCGCGAGGCCGAGAAGCTGGCGATGGGCGGCGTCAAGGAGCTGCTGGTGATCTCGCAGGACACCAGCGCCTACGGCGTCGACGTGAAGTACGCCGCGAAGACCTGGCGCGACCGCGAATACCAGACCCGCATGACTGATCTCGCCCGGGGCTTGGGCGAGCTCGGCCTGTGGACGCGCCTGCACTACGTCTACCCGTACCCGCACGTCGACGACGTCATCCCGCTGATGGCGGAAGGCAGGATCCTTCCCTACCTCGACGTGCCGCTGCAGCACGCCAGCCCGAAAATCCTGAAGGCGATGAAGCGCCCGGCCGCCGCCGAGAAGCAGCTCGAGCGCATCCTGCGCTGGCGCGAGATCTGCCCCGAACTGACCATCCGCAGCACCTTCATCGTCGGCTTCCCGGGTGAGACGGAAGCCGACTTCGAGCAGCTGCTGGACTTCATCGACGCCGCCGAGCTCGACCGCGTCGGCGCCTTCCCGTACTCGCCGGTGACCGGCGCCAAGGCCAACGACCTGCCGGATCCGGTGCCCGAGGACGTGAAGCAGGAGCGCCTCGCGCGCTTCATGGAGCTGCAGGCGCAGATCAGCGCCGAGAAGCTGGAGCGCAAGGTCGGCACCGTGCAGCCGGTAATCATCGATGCGATCGACGGCGAGCTCGCCATCGGCCGCACGAAGGGCGACGCGCCGGAGATCGACGGCGTGGTGCAGATCCAGGACGGCGCGGCGCAGAAGCTAAAGGCCGGGCAGATCGTCGACGTCACGATCATGGGCGCCGACGAGCATGACCTGTTCGGGCTGGTCGCCGCGAAAACCTGACGATCGCGCGATGGCGGCGTGCCGCTCCGCGGCCTAGTCTGGCCGCTCCACCGGCCTCCCGGAGCCCGCCATGACCCGTTGTTTCCTGCTGGTGCTGCTGCTGCCCTTCGCTGCGCCGCTCGCGGCGGAGCGCGTTCAGCCCGCGTCGATACCCGGAAATGTCGAGGCGCATTTGCCGGAGGGTGCGGTCGTGAGCCGACGACTCGACCACGACCTCGACGGCGACGGGCTGATCGACGTGGTCGTGATCAGCGACGTCGCGGACCATCGTCGGCTCATCGTGCTGCGGGCGTTCAACGATGAGGTCGAAGCCGGATTCCGCCATCCCGAGGACGCGCTTGAGCTCGACCCCGTCCCGATGGAGGGCACCGAGGCGCGGGTCGATGGCGACGTGCTGGTCGTGGAGGAAACCACGGGCGGTACCGTGCATGCGGAAGTGCGGTGGCGTTTTCGCTGGGACCCCGGGCTTGGGGCGATGCGACTCATCGGTGACGACATCCGTTCGCCGCCCACCGCCGAGCGCGACGCGATCGTCGTCAGCACCAACCGCCTGACCGGGCGGCAGGTGTGGACGATCGGCGCGATGACCCGGGAAACGCGGGTCGACGGTGCGCCGATCCGGATGGCGGACGTGCCGGATCCGTTCCTCACGCTGTCGCGAAAGCCCTGATCGGCCTGCGCTATCCTCCAAGCTCCTTCTGCGCGAGGTTCCCGGTATGAATGACGCCCCGTCTTCCGCCCGTTCCCTGTCCCGCAACCCGGTCGCGACCGGGGTCATTGGTCTCGTCGTCGGCCTCGCCGTCGCCTACGGTGTCGGGATGTGGCAGCGCAGCAGCGCGCTCGCCGCGCAGGCCGAGTCGCATGCCGCCACCGTCGCCGCCAAGGACGCCGAGATCGCCGCCGGCGCCGCACGCGTCGCCGCCGCGGAGCGTGCCACTGTCGCGGCGGACAGCCGCGGCGCGCTGATCAAGGCGCGACTCGCGATCTTCCAGGCCCTGATCGACCTCGACCAGCGCAACTTCGGCGTCGCGAGCGAGCGTCTGCGTGACGCCGCGGCGCAGTTCGACGCGGTGGACGCGGCCGTCATCGGCCTCGACCCGGCGATGCTTTCGACCCTGAAGGCCGAAATCGCCGGCACCCAGGTCCTCGTCGCCACCGACTTCGAACAGCAGCGCTTGCAGCTGCTTGAACTGGCCGCGCGCATCGACGCGCAGACGACGGCGGCGGCCGCCGCGACCGGGGCCGCGCCACCGGCCGCGCCGCCGGCGACGCCCTGACCCATGGCACGGGTGCTGTCGCTGGCCGGTCGCGAGCACGACCTCGGCGGCGGGTTCGTCGTGCGGCGCCTGCTGCCCGACGCGAAGCGCCGGATGGTCGGGCCGTTCGTCTTCCTCGACCACATGGGGCCGCACGCATTTCCGGCCGGGCAGGGCATCGACGTCCGGCCGCATCCGCACATCGGTCTGTCGACGTTGACCTGGCTGTGGGACGGCGCGCTGATGCATCGCGACAGCGTCGGTTCGGTGCAGGCCATCCGGCCCGGCGACGTGAACTGGATGACGGCCGGCCGCGGCATCGTCCATTCCGAGCGCACGCCCGCGGCCGAGCGCGCGAGCGGCCACCGCGTCGAAGGGCTGCAGACCTGGCTCGCGATGCCCGAGGCGGATGCCGAGTCGTTGCCGTCGTTCCAGCATGTGCCGAAGGCGGCAGTGCCCACCCTGCATCGCGATGGCGTCGATCTCGCCATCGTCGCGGGCCACGCGTTCGGCGTGAGGTCGCCCGTCCGCGCCTGCGTCGACACGCTGTACGTCAGCGCGGATTTTCCGGCCGGTGCGACCCTGCGGCTCGACGGCGAGCACGAGGAGCGCGCGATCTATCCGCTCGATGAGGGCCTCGCGCTGGACGGCGACCCGCTGGCGGCACGCCAGCTTCATGTGCTGCTTGACCGCCATCCCGCGAATCTCGTGGCGACAAAGCCGGTGCGCGCGATGCTGCTGGGCGGCGCTCCGGTCGGACCACGGGTGGTGTGGTGGAACTTCGTGGCCACGACGCGCGAGCGGATCGAGCAGGCGAAAACCGACTGGGTGGCGCAGCGCCTGGGCAGCGTCCCCAGTGAAACGGAGTTCATTCCGCTACCGGAGCGCTGAGATGGTTGTGCTTGATCTGCTGCTGTCGGTGCCTTGGTGGGGGTGGGCGATGCTGGCGGTGATCGCCGGCGTCGCCGCGGTGGCAAGCGCCTCGACCGCGGTACTCACGCTGTCTGCGCAAGGCACGCACCACCACCACTTGACCCCGCGACAGCGGCGCATGGCCCGTTGGGCGGTGATCGCCGCGGCGGCCGGCGTGCCGCTCGCCGCCCTGTTGGCCGTCGCATCGACCGTGCTGGCGCTGTCGCCACTGTGGCGCTGATCGCGTTTTCAGCGCCGCGTATGCTGCCGATCGGCAAATGTTGTCAACGAGAAAGCATTTTACAATCAATCACTTAAGGGTTCGGCGCCTGCGGTGCACTATATGGGGGACAGGATGTTGGGCCGCCCGGCCGCCCCTTGAATCCCTTTCCGGAGATACCCGCTATGAAGCGTTACCGCACGTCCAGCCGCATCGCGGCCCTCTCTCTCGCTGTTCTGGCGCTGGGTTCGGTTGCGCCCGTGCAGGCCGAGTCGGACTTCCAGGCCGGTACCGGCGGCCTGACCGCGACCGCCCGTCTCGACTTCCAGGTCGTGATCCCTAAGTTCCTGCGTCTGCAGGTCGGCACCGCGGGCCTCCCGATTGACCTCGTCACGTTCACCGTTCCGGCCGCTAACGTCGGTGATGGTACGAATATCGCGGGCCTGAGCTCGGGCGCGAACCCGATCCCGGTGCTGGTGCAGGGCAACAACGGGAACATCGTCCTGACCGGCACGACGATCGGCGCGCTGAACAACGGCGCGGGCGACACGATCTCGTTTGCGCAGATTCTCGAAACCTCGAGCGACGCGACCGGTCTGCCGTCGCCAGACCTCGTCGACGGCGCGGGCACGGCCGTTACGATTGCGCCGAACGTGGGTGCGCGTGGCGTCAATCGCTCCGCCGAGTGGACCTTCGCCTACGACAACACGTTGCCCGCGCCGGGTGCCGGCACCTACGGCGGCATCGGCGTCAACAACGGCCGCGTGACTTACACCGCCACGCTGCCATAAGCGGGTTCCGCCCCGTTCCCGCTCCGGCGCCACCTCGGCCGGAGCCCGCCTAGGGGCTGACCGCAAGGCCAGCCCCTTCGTTCGCGAGGAACCCCCGTGCGACTGACGCCTCCCCCCCGCCCACGCCTGCGACCCACGCTGCTCATCGCGCTCGCCGTGATCGGCGCAGCGCAGGCGGCAGCGTTCACCGTGGCCATCAATCCGGGCCCGCGTGCGGTGTACCTGCGCGTTGGCGACGGCTCGATCACCGGCGGCACCTACCAGGGCGGTGGCACGCCCGCCAACAACGCGACGATCAACACCGTCAGCGTCACGGTGCCCGCCGCCGCGGTCGGCAATGCCGCCGTGCAGGCGATGACCGGTACCGGCCGCCTGACCAGCGATTGGGACAACTTCGTGTTCTGCAACGCGGGACAGGTGTACGTCGGCGGCTTCCTGCGGCTGCCGAACAACGCCGCGCAGAGCGCCGCGGTAACGGTCAACACGCCGGCGAACCTGACGAACGCGAGCGGCGACACGATCCCCATCACGCAGATCAGTTGGACCAGCAGCGGCAATGGCGACACCGGCGCTCAGCCGTTCCCGGCCGGCACCTTTACCGGCGGCACCCAGACGCTGGCGACGCTGGCGCGCAACACCTGGTCGGAGAGCTGCCACACCTTCCGCTACGCGAACACGGCGTTCCCGGCAGCGGGCACGTTCACGGCACGCGCCACCTACACGATCACCGCCCCATGACGCGTCTGGCCTGCCTCCTGCTGCTCATCGCCCCGTTGCTCGCCCTCACGACGGCGCCGGCGCGCGCGCAGCCTTTTCCTGTCGACGACAGCGCCTCGCAGGTGATTGAAACCGGCCCGCTGCGCATGCGCTGGGACCAGATTGCGCCGGGTCACGGCCACAGCAACGCCATCACCGGCCACGTCGTGGTGTTGGTGCGGCTCGACGTGTCGCCATGGCAAGGCCAGCGCGGGCGGATCTTCATGCGTCTCGCGCCGGTGCCAAGCGGACCGGTCAGCGCCGAGTGGACGAGCAACGGGCCGCTGCTGCCCGGACGGCTGCGCGACGGCGAGCGGCAGCTGGTGTTCGCCGGGGCGATCGCCGACGCGCGGCTCGAGGACCGCTTCCGCATCACGATCCAGGCCGACGGCACGCGGGTGACCCGCACCGAGAACCTGGACTTCAGCTTCGAGTTCGAGCCGGAATCGCCATGACGCTCTCCGCATCCGTCCGTCCGCTGCTGCTGGTCGCGCTGTTTCTCGGTTCCGGAGCCGTCGCCGCGCAGGAGTTCGCGCTCGTGGTTTCGCCGCCGCGCTTCGAGGATCGTGCCAAGCCCGGCGACACCTATCGCAACGTGTTCGAGATGAGCAACGTCTCCGCGCGTGCAGCGACGTTCAGCGTTTACACCGCGGACTGGGCGATCGACGCGCAGCATTCGCCGGTGTTCAGCCAGACGCTGGCGCCGGGTAGCTGCCGGCCGTGGGTCGGCATCGAGGCGCGCGAGGTCACGATCGGGGGCAGCGGCAAGCGCCGCTTCCGCTTTGAAGTCGCCGTGCCCGCCGACGCGCCGCGCGGCGAGTGCCGCTTCGCCATCATGATCGAAGGCGAGCCGCAGCCGGCGCGCGGCGACGTGCCGCTGCCGGTGAGCGGCCGCATCGGCGTGATCGTCTACCTCGCGATCGGCGACGCGCTGCCTAAGCTTTCGGTCACCGAAGCGCTCGCGGCCGACGCGCAGGGGCAGCGTCTGCCGGTGCTTCGCGTCCGCAATGACGGTGACCGGCACGGCCGTCTCGACGGATTCGTCGCCGGTGTGGACGCCGCGAATCGCCGCTTCGTGCTGGTGCCGGACAACGGGCCGATCCTGCCCGGCGTGACGCGCGACATCCCGCTGCGGCCGCAGCCGCCCGCCGATGGCACGCCCACGCCCGCAATCAGCTTCCCGCTGCGCATCAAGGGCCGGTTGGATGCGGAACGGCAGCGCGTCGATGTCGATGCCACTGTCGCGCAATGAGCTGGCCTCGGGCGCCAAGACCCTCGGGCCGCACCGGCTGGCGTACTCGCGCGCTGCTCGCGATGCTCCTCGGCGCCGCCGGCCCGGCACTGGCGATCGATCCTCCGCCGCAGCCCGACGGCGGTGAGGCGGGCGACGGCGAGGTCGGCTACGACCCGTTCCTCGCCTTCGACGGTCTCGTCGATGAGCCCACCGGCGCGGCCGAGCCGGTGTACCAGGACCGTGTCATCGCGTCCGAGCGGTTGGCCGAACTGCCGCCCGATGAGGACGAGGCGACCACGCTCGACGGACCACCGCGGGCGTACCACGTCGAGGCGATCGCGCAGCGAACCGACGTTTTCGGCGAACCGCGCCTCGAGTTCGGTACGGCGTTCGGCGGTTACTTGGGCACGGCCGACTGGGGCGATCTGTCGGCCGATGCGGTGCTGTTCCGCGGCGACGGCCTGCGCGACGGCCACCGGCTGCGAGGCACTGCCACGCTATGGCAGCGCGGCCTGCGGATGCCTGGCGGCTGGGCCATTGACAACGGCCTGGGCGTGCTCAACACGCCGATGCCTGCGCTGTCCCGTGACCAGTACCGCTTCATCCTGCCGAGCGTGCCGATGCTCGGCGCCAGCACCGAGTGGCGACAGCTCGACCGCGGGCTGACCGTGCAGGCGGCGCTGGGCCGCGGCGGCAGTTTCGGCGGAACGCAGTTCAGCGGCTTCGATTTGGGAGAAGGTTCAGTCTTTGCCGCTGCGCTGCAGCGCGATGGATCATCCCGTTCCAGCGGTGCGCTCAGCGTGCTCGCCACCGAAGGCCGCATCGTGCCCGACGCGCTCGGTTCGCCGTTCCCGCAGGCGGAGCGCGTGCGCGCCGCGCTTGGCGCACAGCGATGGCAGTGGGACCGCGACAGCGTGCAGCTCAACGCACTGGCCAGCGACAGCGATGGTGATTCCGCAGGCGGCCTTTGGGTCGACGCACTCAGCGCGCGCGGCAGCGTCACGCACCGCTACGGGCTGTTCCGGCTCGAGCCAGACCTCGCCTGGGGCGCGTGGCCGATCAACAACGACGTGCAGGGCGCGTACTACCGAGTCGACTCCACGTTTGGGCGGGTGAGCTGGAACGCCGCGCTGGACCGCATCGATTCGCTGACCGGCACCGGCTTCGAAGGCTGGTACGGCAACGGCTACCTGCGCTACCAGCACAGCGCGCGGCTCGGCTACGGCGGCGGCCTGACGGCGCGGCGCAGCGGTGCGGGCGCGCGCGACGATAGCGCGAGGTCGCTGCAGCTTTTCGCCGATGCGGCGAACGATTGGGGCCAGACGCGCGCACAGCTCGACCACGCCACGGACGATTCCGCTGGCGACAGTTGGCAGGTGCTTGTCGATCATGCGCTGCGACTGCGCGAAGGTTCGCGGCTGTCGGTCGCGGTCGGCGCCGGCGAGCTGGCGCTTGGGCGCGGAACGACGACGCGAACCACGACGTTCGCGACCTACGGCGGTTTCGACCTCACTGAGACCTTCTCGATCGACGGCAGCGTCCGCTTGACTCGCGCCGATGGCGACGAGGACAGCGAAGGCATCGACCTCAACCTCGGCTGGCGCTGGCGCGTCGCGCCCCGCTGGCTGCTGCTCGGCAACGTGACGGAGAGCCGCGGTGAGCGCCGCTCGCCGTTCGTGCTGGACCCGCTCGCGAACGAGGTCGCCTTCTTTGCGCTGCCGGACAACCGATCGGTATTCGTCAGCCTGCGCTACGACTTCAGCGGCGGGCGCCCGCGCGGCGTGCTGGGCGGCCCGCCAACCGCGGCCACCGGCCACGTGGCCGGCGTCGTGTTCCTGGACGAGAACGGCGACGGCGTTCGCGGCGCCACCGAGCGTCCCGCGGCCAACGTCACCGTCGTGCTCGATGGCCGCTTCGCCGCTCGCACCGATGCCAGCGGCAGGTTCCGGTTCGAGCGCGTCGCCGTGGGCCGACGCAGCGTCGAGGTGATCGCCGACAACCTGCCGCTGCCGTGGACCTTCGCCGCTGGCGGTGCGAGCCGCCAGGTCGTGGTGGAAGTGCGCCGCGATGCGCTTGTCGACATCGGCGCCGTGCGGCCGCGTTGACCGCGCCTTCCGACCCTCAAGAGGCGTAGCGCACGCCGACAACGATGAAGCGCGTCGGCCCGGCGGGAAGCGCGGCTTCGAACTCTTCATCGATGCGCTTCTTCAGCGCTGCGCGCGCCAGCGGCGAGTCGATGCTGATCCAGCCCTTCGCCGCGTCGATCTCGTCCGGGCCGACGATGCGGTACGTGCTCTCCGCGCCCGTGTCCTCGCGCTCCACGGTGATCCATGCGCCGAAGTAGACCGCCTGCGGGTCGGCCGGGCGGGCGTCGACGACCTTCAGGGCTTCGATACGCTTGCTGAGATATCGCACGCGACGGTCGATCTCGCCGAGCTGCTTCTTGCGGTACGTGTACTCGGCGTTCTCCGAGCGGTCGCCCTCGGCGGCGGCGGCGGCGAGAGCCTTGACGACTTCGGGCCGGCGTGCGCGCCAGAGCTCGTCGAGTTCCGCCTTCAGTCGCTCGAAGCCCTCGCGCGTGATCAGCGCTGTCGAGGGCCCTTGCGGCGCACGCCAGCGCGGCATCAGCCCGCCGGCGGCGGGTATGCCAGCGGCGCGTCGAAGCCCAGCGGCCAGCCCATGAAGATCCACAGCGCGAACAGGGCCGACCAGCCGAAGAAGAAGGTGATGGAGTAGGGCACCATCGTCGCGACCACCGTGCCGATGCCGGCCTTCGGCTCATAGCGCTGCAAGAAGGCGATGACCAGCGCGAAGTAGCTCATCATCGGTGAGATGATGTTGGTGACCGAGTCGCCGATGCGGTAGGCGATCTGGGTCACTTCCGGCGAGTAGCCGAGCAGCATGAACATCGGGATGAACACCGGCGCCATCAGCGCCCACTTGGCCGAAGCCGAGCCCATCGCCAGGTTCACCGTCGCGGTGAGCAGGATGAAGCCCAGCAGCAGCGGGATCTTCGGCAGGCCGAGCGATTTCAGAACTTCGGCGCCTTCCACCGCGAAGATCAGCCCGAGGTTCGTCCAGTTGAACAGCGCGACGAACTGCGCGGCGAAGAACACCAGCACCAGATAGCTCGCCAGCGTGCCCATCGAGGCCGACATGCCCTTGATGACGTCGTTGTCGCTCTTGATGGTGCCGGCGCCGACGCCGTAGGCGATGCCGATGAACGCGCCGGCGACGAAGATCAGCGCGACGATGCCGCCGAGGAACGGTGCCAGCGCCTCGAGCGTGTCGGTCTCGCCGGGGATGCGCAGCCAGCCGCCCTCCGGGATGGTCGCGGCAAGCAGCGCGGCGGCGAAGATCACCGTGGCGATGAGCGCCCACACGAGCCCGCGCTTCTCGGCCGCCGAGATCGGCTCGATTTTTTCGTCTCCGCGGCCGTAGCTGCCGTCGGGGAAGCGGCGCGCGACAATCCGCTCGGTCACCCACCAGCCGAGCAGGGTGATCAGCGGCGTCGAGGCCTGCATGAAGAACAGGTTCGCGGCGGGATTGACGCTGTAGGTGGGATCGACGATCCGCGCGGCTTCCTGCGAAAGCGTGGAAAGCAGCGGGTCGATGGTGCCGAGCAGCAGGTTGGCCGAATAGCCGCCGGAGACGCCGGCAAAGGCCGCGGCGATGCCGAGGATGGGATGGCGGCCCGCCGCGACGAACAGCAGGCCGGCGAGCGGCACCAGCATCACGTAGCCGATCTCGCTGGCCATGTTCGACATCACGCCGGCGAACACCACGATCGGCGTGAGCAGGAAGCGCGGCGCATTCAGCACGATGATGCGCAGGCAGGCGCCGATGAGGCCCGAATGCTCGGCCACGCCGATGCCGATCAATGCCACCAGCACCGTGCCCAGCGGCGCGAAACCGGTGAAGTTGGTGACCAGCCCGCCCATGATCCGCTGCAGGCCTTCGACGCTGAGCAGGTTCACCGGCAGCACCGGTTCGCCGGTCTTCGGGTGCGCCACGCTGACGTCGAACTGAGCGACGACGGCGCTGACGATGACGACGAACACGGTGAGCAGGAAAAAAAGCGTCGCCGGATGCGGCAGCAGGTTGCCGGCGCGCTCGACGATGGCGAGGAAACGCTCGATGGCGGTGCTGGGCGCGGGAGCGGAACGGGTGTCGGTGATGGTCATGCGGTCACGTGTGCGGCGGTGAGTTCATGGATTGTGCCGGACCCTGCGGGCCCTGTGCTGAGCGCGCGGCGGCGAAGGCCAGCAGGATCGCGAGAAAAGCGAACACCGCGCGGTCGCCGACATCGAAGCCGAAGCGCGGCGGAACGGCATGGCCGTTCGCCGAATCGCGCAGCACCTCCAGCGCGTGTTTGGGCACCGCGACCAGCAGGAACAGCGTGGCGAAGATGCCGACGACCGGCACCGGGCCCAGAGCCGCGATGATCGCGAACGCGCCGATCGCGTAGCCGTTGCTGCCGGTGAACGGATAGCGCGCCACGCCCCCCCCAGTCCTGCCAGTACGGCGGCTGCGCCTCGATGCCGCGGTCGTGCGGCTGCCCGCGCGTGCGCCAGTCCGGATTCAACGCTTGCCGCCCAGCAGCCCGCCAAGCAGCCCGCGCAGCAGCGAGCGCCCGAGCTGGTTGCCGACGGTGCGCGCGGCTGATTTTGTCATCGCCTCGACGGCACCCTGGCGACGCCCGCTGCCCCACAGGAAGTCGTTGAGCCGGCCTTTCGGTTCGGCGGTTTCCTTGCCCGGTGCAGGTGCTCTCGGCGGGGATTTCCCCGCGGAGTTTTGCGACTCATCCGCGGCCGGCGCGGCGCGTCGCTCCAGCATCTCCGACGCCGAATCGCGGTCCAGCGCTGTGTCGTACTTGCCAGCCATGCCGCTCTGCGCGCGCAGGGCCGAGCGCTCCTCCGGCGTGATCGCGCCAAGGCGGCAGCCGGGCGGGGCCATCAGCGTGCGTTCGACCATCGAGGGCTGGCCACCGCCCTGCAGCGTCGATACCAGCGCTTCACCGACGCCGAGTTCGGAAATGACGCGCGCGGTGTCGAGCTTCGGGTTCGGCACGAAGGTTTCCGCCGCCGTGCGCACGGCCTTCTGGTCGCGCGGCGTGAACGCGCGCAGCGCGTGCTGGATGCGGTGGCCGAGCTGGGCCAGCACCACGTCGGGGATGTCCGAGGGGCTCTGCGTGCAGAAATAGACGCCGACGCCCTTCGAGCGGATCAGCCTCACGACCTGCTCGATGCGCTGCTGCAGCGAAGGTGGGCAGTCGGCGAACAGCAGGTGCGCTTCGTCGAAGACGAAAACGAGTTTCGGCTTGTCGAGGTCGCCGACTTCCGGAAGCGTTTCGAACAGCTCGGACAGCAGCCACAGCAGGAAGCTCGCGTACAGCCTCGGCTTCAGCACCAGCGTTTCGGCGGCGATCACGTTCACCGTGCCGCGGCCGTCGACGGCGCTGCGCATCAGGTCGCCGAGCTGGATCGCCGGTTCGCCGAGCAGGCTGCGCGCGCCTTCCTGCTCGAACTTCAGCAGCGCGCGCTGCAGCGCGGCGAGGCTCTGCGGCGAGACGAGGCCGTAGGTCTTGGAGACCATGTCGCGGTTCTCGCCGATGAAGCCGAGCAGGGCGCGCAGGTCGTCCATGTCGAGCAGCAGCAGGCCCTCGGCGTCGGCGAGCGCGAAAGCGATGTCGAGCACGCCGCTTTGCGCCTCCGAGAGTTCGAGGATCCGCGACAGCAGGGTCGGGCCGATTTCACTCACCGTGGTGCGCAGCGGATGGCCGTTCACGCCGAACAGGTCCCAGAACGTGACCGGCAAGGCGGCGAAGCCGAAGTCAGCGAGTTTCAACGCGTCGATGCGGGCCTGCAGCTTCGCGCTCATCGCGCCGGGCATGCCGAGCCCCGCGACATCGCCCTTCACGTCCGCGATCACCACGGGTACGCCGGCTTGGGCGAACCCTTCGACGAGACGGAGGATCGATACCGTCTTGCCGGTGCCGGTGGCGCCGGCGACGAGGCCGTGGCGGTTGCCGAACTTCAGCGGCAGTGTGATCGGGCGGTCTTCGGCGAAGCCGAGCAGCAGGGCGTCGTTGGCGATGGCGGTCACGGTTCACATCCGGGTTGGGCGCTTCAAGTGTAACCGCGCCCCTTCGGCGGTTGAGCAGGGGGCAGTGCGCCAGTACGCTGCGAGGCCTTGCGGTTGCCCTGTCTTTGCGAGCGTCCATGCGTCGTTTCCCGCGCCTCTTTTCCCTCCGCCCGTTCGTCGCCGCGGGCTTGTCGTTGTTCATCGCGATGGATGCCGCGTCGGCTCCAGCCGTTGCCGATCCGGGCACCGACGCCGAGCACGAGTCGCTGTACGCCGATTTCGAGGCCGCGGCGAAGGCCTATCGCGACGGTGTTGCGCAATCCGCATCGGGCGAGCGTCGCGCCGGCCGTCGCGCGGCCTCGCGGGCAATGGACCGGATGCTCGATCTTTCCGAACGCTGCGCACGCACCGATGGCTGCGAGAGCGCGCGGCTGCTGGCACGTTTCGACACGCTGCTGGGCGCGGGCACGCGGGTGGCGGGCGAAGGCGACATGGATTCGACGCGCGTCGAGGGCATCGCCGACGCCGGGAGTGGCGGCTCGCCGGTGGTCGCGGCGTTTCCGAACGCTGCGGACACCTTGAACCAGCTCAACGGCCGCGATCTGCGCGAGCTGATCGTGCAGAACGAAGCCGTGCGTGCGGCGATGGCGGAGTGGCTGACGTCGCTGCGCCCGCAGCTGATCAACGCGCATGAGCAGTACCAGTACCTGCGCTTCCTGATGTGGCCGGAGTACGAGCGCGCGGGACTGCCGGAGGCGCTGCTGTTCGCGATCATGGCGCGCGAGTCCGGTGGCCGAGTCCACGCGATCTCGCCGGCCGGCGCCGCGGGCCTGATGCAGTTCATGCCGGCCACCGGCCGCCGCTTCGGGCTGGGCTGGCAGGACGGCTACGACACGCGCTTCGAGCCGCAGCTCGCGTCGCGCGCCAGCACCCAGTACCTCAACGAACGCTTCGCCGAGCTCGGGCACAACCTGGAGCTGGCGCTGGCGGCGTACAACGGTGGCGAGGGCCGCGTCGGGCGCCTCGCGCGTGCCAATCCGGGCAAGTCGTTCTGGGACCCGGCCGTCTACAACGCGCTGCCGAAGGAAACGCGCGACTACGTGCCCTACATCCTGTCGGCGGCCTGGCTGTTCCTGCACCCCGAGGAGTACGGCCTCGAATTCCCGCCGGTCAACGGCGCGGCCACGGTGCTCGCGCTGAAGCAGCCGGCGTCGATCAACCAGCTCACCATCTGCATCGGCAATGGCGAGTCGCGCTACGGCTACTTCCGCGCGTTGCGGAACCTCAACCCGCGCTGGCTGCCGGAGGCCGTGCTGCCTGCCGGCACGGAGCTGCGCGTGCCGGTGGCGGTGATGCCGCTGTACGACGCCGGCTGCGTCAGCGGCGATCGTGCCGAGCAGGCGCTGGCGCTCGTCAATGCGCGCAAGCCCGACGTCGGCCCGGCGCCGCGTTTGGCCACCGCGCCCGCGGCGACCGCCTCGCGCTACACCGTCCGTCGCGGCGACACGCTCAGCGCGATCGCTCGCCGGCATGGCTGCAGTGCGCAGACGGTGGCGCGCGCCAACGGCCTGCGCTCGCCATACGCGCTGCGGCCGGGGCAGCGCCTCTCCCTGGGCGGCTGCCGGAGTTGATTGCCGTGCCGCGCCCGCTCGCCGCATGGGTGGTCGGTGCGCTGGCGCTGCTGGTGGCGATGCCCGTCCACGCCCTGCGCTGCGGTTCGCGGGTGGTCGATCGCGGTGCGCTCGACGTGCAGGTGCTGTCGCGCTGCGGCGATCCGTACTGGCGCGCGCCGCGCGGCGAATTCGTCATCCGCGGCGAAGGCGGGCCCATCGAGCAGCGCTTCGAGCGCCGCATCGAGGACTGGTACTACAACTTCGGGTCGAGCCGGCTGGTGGTGCGCCTGCGCTTCATCGATGGCGTGCTCGAGGCCGAGGAAACGCTCGGCTACGGCCAGCCGAGCGTCGGCGGGCGGTGCACCGCGGCGTCGCTGCAGCGCGGCCTGAGCGAGGGCGAACTGGTGCTGCGCTGCGGCGTGCCGCTGCGTCGCCGCAGCACCTACGCCGACCAGATCATCCGCGACGGCTTTGGCCAAGCGCGTGTGCAGCCGCGCCCGCGCGAAGAATGGCTGCTGCGTCGCGACGATTCACGCTTCCTCGCCCGCGTGGTGCTGGACAACGGTCGCGTGGCGTCGGTCGAGGCGGTGCGGCCGTGAGCCTGCTTCGCACGCTCGCTGTGTTCCTCGCTGTCGTAGCCTTCGCGTACGTCGGACTGGTCGCGCTGATGTACCTGAAGCAGCGCAGCCTGCTGTTCTATCCGCAGTTCACCCGCGACCCGCCGCTGGCGCCCGATTTCCGCTTCGATGTCGACGGCGCGACGCTGCGCGGCTGGGTGGTCAATCCCGGCCAGCCGCGTGCCCTGCTGTACTTCGGCGGCAATGCCGAGGATGTGTCGCTGAACCGCGATGACGTCGCCACCTGGGCGCCCGGCCACACCGTGTACCTCGTTTCGTACCGGGGCTACGGCCACAGCAGCGGCGAGCCGAGCGAAACCGCGCTGGCGGCCGATGCCATCGCGCTGTTCGACCACGTGGCCGCCTCGCACGCGACCATCGATGTGCTCGGCCGCAGCCTCGGCAGCGGCGTGGCGGTGCACGTGGCTGCCGTGCGTCCGGTGCGCCGTCTCGCGCTGGTCACGCCCTTCGACAGCGTGCTGCGCGTGGGGCAGGGCCACTACCCCTGGGTGCCGCTGCCGTGGCTGCTGAAGGACCCGTTCGAAAGCTGGCGTCGTGCGCCGGCGCTGACCATGCCGACGCTGGTGGTCATCGCCGGGCAGGACGACGTGATTCCGCCGTCGCACAGCGAGGCGCTGGCTGCGGCGCTGCCGCAGCCGCCCGAGCTGCTGCGCATCGCGCCGGCCCAGCACGGCAACGTGCAGGTGTTTCCCGAGTACGACGCGGCGCTGCGGCGCTTTTTCGCGACGGACTGAGCCGATGCGTGCCTCGGCGCGGCGCGGCGCGCGCGCACTGCTCGGCGGACTGGGCTCGATCTGGGCCCTGCCGATCACGCTGCCGATGCTGGCCGCGGGCGTCGCGGCCATGCCGTTTGGCGCGCGACTCTCACGCCAGGGGCCGATGATCGTCGTACGCAGGTTTCCGTTCGGGCCCTCGGGCGCGCTGGCGATCGGGCAGGTGGTGATCACCCGTTGGCCGACGCTCGACCGCCGCGTGCCGAGCTATCGCGCGCAAGAGGCCGCGCGGCGTGGCATCGACGCCCCGTGGCGCGGCGAGCGCGTTCACCTCGCGCGGCACGAGCTCGCCCACGTCCGGCAGTCGCTGGCGTTGGGCCCGATGTTCCCGATCGCGTACCTGCTGTGCGGCGGCGTCAGCGCGCGCAATCCGTTCGAACGCGCGGCCGATTGCTACGCGCGCAGCGGGCGCGGCTGGTGGCCCTTCGGCAACGTTCAGAAGCGCGCGGAAACGTAGACGAACTGCCCGTCGATCGACATGTCGACCGCGCCGTTTCAGAAAATTAACGGAACGAACGAGCGCAAAGCGGCCATCGTTGTTCTTTCGATCTGGTGCCGGGCGTGGGACTCGAACCCACACGCTTTTAAGGGCGGCGGATTTTGAGTCCGCTGCGTCTACCGATTCCGCCAGCCCGGCTTGAGGTCGAAGTATAGCGCCCCGACGCGCCGCTCAACGCGCCTTCTTCTCGCGGTACATCGTTTCATCGCCGAAGCGCAGCAGCGCGTCGGCGGACTCACCGTCGTCGGGATAGCGGGCGATGCCGATGCTCGCGCCGATGCTCAGCACCAGGTCGTTGATGCGGAAGGGTCGGCCGAGCCGCTCGCGGATGCGGTCGCGGAGCAGCAGCGGCGCCTGCGCGTCGACGCGGTCCGGCATCAGCACCACGAATTCATCGCCGCCGAGGCGCGCGATGCAGTCGGATTCGCGCGCGCACGCGCGGAGCCGCGCCACGACCGCCTTGAGCAAAGCGTCGCCCGCGGCATGGCCGTGCTGGTCGTTCACCGGCTTGAAGCGGTCAAGGTCGATGAACAGCAACGCGGGCGACTCGCCGGTCTGCCGCGCGGCCGCGAGGCACTCGTCGAGCCGGACGATCAGGTGCCGACGGTTGTAGCAACCAGTCAGCGCATCGTGGGTCGCGGCGTGGCGCAGCTTCTCCTCCGCGTCCATGCGGATCGTGATGTCTTCGGCCAGCGACAGCACGCTGCGCGTCTCGCCCGCGGCGTCGACGAAGGCGGAGTGGAACCACTCGCAGTCGATACGGCGCCCGTCGCGGGTGATGTTGCGGCTGATGATGCGGTTCCGCGGCGACCGGCCCTCGTGGAGTTCCCGCATCGCGGCGTCGTTGTCGGCAACCGATGCCGGATGCACGAGGCCAAGCTCGGCCGCGCTCATGCCGATCGCCTCGGCGGGGGTCCAGCCGAAGATCTGCGCGGCGCGGCCGGCCCAGCGGCGGATGCGGCCTTCGCGGTCCCACTCGACCACCGCGAGCGGCGAGTTCTCGAGGTAGATGGAGATTTCCTGCAGCGAGCGGTCCAGCGCGTCGCGCGTGCGCTTCAGCTCGTCGACCTCCACCGAGCACGCGAACACGCCGAGCACGTCGCCGGCGTCGTCTCGGTGCGGGTACAGCGAAACCGCGATCCACTTCGGCTGGCTGCCCGGCTGTTCGAGCAGACGGTCGTAGCGCACGTGTTCGCCGGCCAGCGCGCGCTGCAGCCGCGGCATCGCCTCCGCGAGCGCGGCCTCGCCGTAGACATCGAGCATGTCGCGTCCCACCAGCGCGGCCGCCTCCACGGTGAACCAGCTCGCGAACCGGTCGTTGGCCCAGCCGATGCGCAGATGGCGATCGAAGAACGCGATCATCACGCCGGTCGAGGTGGTGAGCCCCAGCGCCAGCGCCGTCGCGTCGGCGAAGGTCGAAGCGATCGGCGGGCCGTCGTTGGTGGGCAGAGGGTGCAGGGCCGCGCCTTCAGGACGATTCGAGGAAGTCGCGTACGGCCGGCGCGAATCGAGCGAGGTCGACGAGGAACGCGTCGTGGCCCTGCGGCGAGGGCAGGGGCAGGAAGCGGCTGTCGACGCCGCCAGCGCGGAAGCCCTCGGCCACCTGCTCCTGCTGCTGCAGCGGGAACAGGATGTCGGTGTGCACGCCGATCGCGAGGGCTTTCTCGAGCCTCACGGTCGCCAATGCGGCGATCACCTTCGCGTCCTCGTCGGCGCCGTCGCCGCGCGATGCGCCCGGCGCGTAGTCGGCGGCGTCGAACCAGTCCATCGAGCGCGACAGGTACAGATAGGCGTTCGGGTCGAAATGCCGCACAAAGCGCCGCGCGTGGCCTTCGAGGTAGCGCTCCACTTCGAACTCCGGGCCGAACGGATCGTCCTCGCGGCACTCGGCGTCGAATTTGACGCGGCCGAAGCGGCCGTCCCACTCCATCGCCGAGCGATAGGTGACCACGCCCAGCTTGCGCGCCATCCGCATGCCGCTCTCGGGATAGCTGGCGTCGGTGTACTGGCCTTCGGCCCAGCGCGGGTCGAGGCGGATGGCCTCGCGCTGCAGCGAGCGGATCGCGATCGAAAAGGGGAGCGAACGCGCGCTGCCGCTGATGTTGAGATGGCGTCGCGCGATGCCCGGATGACGCAGCAGCAGCGCGAGCGAGCTCATGCCGCCCATCGAGTTGCCGATGACGGTGTCGAGTGCCGACAGCCCCAGACGGCGAACAAGATGCGCCGCGGCGTCGGCGCCGTCCTCGATGCTGAGGTCGGGGAAGCGCAGGCGGTACGGCGCGCCGTCATCGGGGTGCTTTGATGCCGCACCCGTCGAGCCTTTGCAGCTGCCGAGCGGGTTTACGCAGATGACGAACCAGCGCCCGGTGTCGATGGCCTTGCCGTCGCCGACCATGCCCTCCCACCAGCCTTCGGCCGGGTTCTCCGCGCTGCTCGCGGCGTGCGCGTTGGGCGACAGGCCGGGGAGGATCAGCACCGCGTTGTCGCGCGCGGCGTTCAGCGTGCCCCAGGTCTCGTAGGCCAGCCGCGCCCCGATGAGCGCGCCGCCGCGCTTCATCGCAAACGGCGAGGGCAGGTCGACGAAGCGGGTGCCGGGCGGAATGAACTCCGTCATTGCGCGAAAGTGGGCGCGCGCGCGGCGTCGGTGGGCGCGTCGGCCGGCGAGAGCGTCAGCGCGATCGGCGCGGCGTTGGCAAGCTCGACGATCACCGGCGGCGCGACGAGGTCGCCGGCTTCCGGCGTCACCGCGCCGGAGCGCGCGAAGCGCGCCGACACTTCGACGCGCGGCGTGGCCGAGAGCGTCGCCGTCGGCATCAGCCGGTCGGCGTCGCTCAGCGTGATCGTCATCGGCAGTCGCGCGGCCGGCACGCGACGCGCGGCCACCGGCGGGCCCGGCGCGTCGGCATTGCGCGCGAACACGAACAGCACCGCCTGCGGCGGCAGCGCGGCCAGCGCGTCGGCATCGGCGCTGATCGTCACCGTGAGCGTGCCGGGCGTGCCTGGAGCGGCGTCGTTGCCCGTGGTCTGACCCGCCGTCGAAGTCGCGGGCGGAGCACCGACGGCCGCGACCCGCGCCCGGTCCATCGGCGGCAGGCCGGCCGCTTGGCGCGCGCCGGCGATCTGCTCGACCAAGGCCTCGGCCGTGGCGGCGTCGACCATCGGCAGCAGGGCCTCCCAGCGCGCCACCGCGCCCGCGCCGTCGCCGGCCTGGAGTGCCGCGATGCCGCGGAACCACAGCGCACGCTGGTGGTTCGGCACTTTCGCAAGCACCTCATCGAGCAGCGCCGTGCCCTCCGCGCCAAACGCGCGCTCGGCGTTCGACAGCGAAATCGCTTCCGCCGTTTCCACCAGCAGGTCGGGCTCGTGCGGCGCGATGTCGCGCGCTTTGCGGAACGCGGCAGCGGCGGATGCGAAATGCGGCATCGCGGCGGCGAAGTCACCGGCGGCAGCGGTCTCGCGGCCCTGGTTCTTGCGCGTGCGGCCGAGCAGCACCCAGCCTTCGAGGCTGTCGGGTTCGCGCTCGAGGCGGCGCTCGAGCTGCGCGACGGCCTGCTCGATCGACTCGGGCACCGTGCGGTTGGCGGGGTCGAGCGCGTCCGGCGTGCCGAAGCCGGCATACAGCGCGACCGCCGCCAGCGGCAGCGCGACAAGCATCGCGATGGCGCTCTGGCGCGCGTCCTTCCACAGCGTCGGCAGCACGAAGGCGAGGGCGAGGGCGACCAGCGCCACGGCGCCGAGGACGAAAGCGAGCATCAGCGGGTCACCATTCCTGGCGGTCTTCGGCGGGCGGGGTGGCGGGCGCGTTCTTCTGCTGGCGGCGGACGACCGACACCACGACGCCGGCACCGACGAGCAGCAGCAGCGCGGGCCCGAACCACAGCGCCCAGGTGACCGGCTTCACTTCCGGCCGGTAAAGGATGAAATCGCCGTAGCGCGCCTGGAAGAACGCGGTGATCTCGGCGTCGGATTTCCCCTCGCGGATCAGCGTGAGCACCTGCAGGCGCATGTCGTCGGCGACGCCGGCCGGGGAGTCGGCCAGCGACTGGTTCTGGCACATCACGCAGCGCAGCTCTTTCGCCAGCGCGCGGTAGCGGGCTTCTTCCTCGGGGCTCTGGAAGTCCTTGGGATGCAGCGCCGCGGCGAGCCCGGCGAACAGCAGCAGGCACGCGGCGAGCAGCGTGCGGATCACGCGCGTCGTCCGGTCCATGAGCGCGGGCGTCGTCGATACGATGCTCATCCTTCGCTCTCCAGCGCAGCGAGCAGGGGCCAGAGCTGCTCCTCGACGACCTCGGCCGTCACCGGCCCCACGTGCTTCCAGCGCACCACGCCCTTGGCGTCGACGAGGAACGTCTCCGGCGCGCCGTAGATGCCCCAGTCGATCGCGGCGCGGCCGTCGGCATCGACGACGATGCGGTGGAACGGGTTGCCGAACTGCTGCAGCCAGCGCGCTGCGTCCTCCGGCGCGTCTTTGTAGTTGTAGCCGACCACGTGCAGCCGGCCGCTGTTGGCGATGTCGGTGATCACCGGGTGCTCGACGCGGCAGCTCGCGCACCAGCTCGCCCAGATGTTGACAAGGTACGGCTTGCCGAGCAGGTCGGCTTTGCGCACGGTCACCGACGTATCGTTGAAGTCCGGCAGCGCGAACTCCGGCGCCGGTTTGCCGATCAGCGGCGACTGGATCTCGGTCTGCGACTTGCCGGCGTTCATCAGCACGCCGGCGCCGAGCAGCACGGCGAGCGCAAGGAAGACGCCAAGCGGCAGCCAGCGGCCCATCACAGCGCCTCGGCGGGCGCCGACGGGGCCGGTGCGGCAACCGGCTTGCGGAAGCGCTTGTCGAAGGCGACGACGAAGCCGCCGATCGCCATCATCAGCGCGCCGAACCAGATCCAGCGGATGTAGGGCTTCACGTACAAGCGCACCGCCCACTCGTGCTTCTGGTCGTCCAGCGGGTCACCGAGCGCGACATAGACGTCGCGGAACAGCCCGGCCTCGTAATAGGCCTCGGTCATCATCTGCCGCGACACCGGATAGAAGCGCTTTTCCGGCTTCAGCGTGGCGACCGGCTCGCCGTCCTTCAGCAGCCGCACCGTGGCGATGTCCGCCTCGTAGTTGGGCCCTTGGAACGGCTCGACGCCGTCAAAGACGAAGGTGTAGCCGCGCACCTCGAAGCTCATGCCCGGCTTGGCCGCCACGTCGCGCTCGATCATCGTGCTTTCCAGCACCAGCACGCCGATGACGAACACGCCGATGCCGGCGTGCGCCAGCACCATGCCGGCCATTTCCGCGGTGAGCTTCTGGCGCTGCGTTTTCAGGCGCCGCCACAGGAACACGCCGGTGCCGAGGATCACCCACAGGCCGCCGCCGATGCCGGCCGCGGTCTTGAACGTGCCGTTCGGCCAGGTGAAAAACACCAGCAGCAGCGCGATGAAGGCCAGCACGAACCACGGCGCCATCACCCGCCCGACGCCGCCGGCGTCCTCACGGCCCCAGCGCGTGACCGGGCCGAAGGGCACCAGCAGCACCACCGGCGCCATCAGCAGGGTGAACAACAGGCCGAAGTAGGGCGGCCCCACCGAGATCTGGCCGAGGTTCAGCGCATCGACCAGCAGCGGGAACAGCGTGCCGAGCAGCACCATCGCCGCCGACGCGGAAAGCAGCAGGTTGTTCACCAGCACCAGCGTTTCGCGCGAGCTGCCGGCGAAGGGCTGCGCAGCGTCATTCTTCGGCGCGCGCTTCGCGTACAGCGCCAGCGAGCCGCCCACGACCACCAGCAGGAACCCGAGGATGTAGAGGCCGCGCTGCGGGTCGCTGGCGAACGCGTGCACCGACGTCAGCACGCCGGAGCGCACGAGGAAGGTGCCGAGCAGCGACAGCGAGAACGCGGCGATGGCGAGCAGCAGAGTCCAGCCGTGGAAGCTGCCGCGCTTCTCGGAGACCGCCTGCGAGTGCAGCAGCGCGGTGCCCACCAGCCACGGCATGAAGCTGGCGTTTTCCACCGGGTCCCAGAACCACCAGCCGCCCCAGCCGAGCTCGTAGTAGGCCCAGTAGCTGCCGAGGCCGATGCCCAGCGTCAGGAAGGCCCAGGCCACGTTGGTCCACGGCCGCGACCAGCGCACCCACTGCGCATCGAGGCGACCGTCGAGCAGGGCGGCCACGGCGAACGCGAACGCCACCGCGAAGCCGACGTAGCCGATGTAGAGCAGGGGCGGGTGGAAGATCAGCCCCGGATCCTGCAGCAGCGGATTGAGGTCGCGGCCTTCGGTCGCGGCCGGCAGCATCCGGTCGAACGGATTCGACGTGAACGCGGTGAAGCTCAAAAAGCCGATCGAGATGATGCCCATCACCGCGAGCACGCGGGCGATCACCGGCAGCGGCAGGCTGCGCGAGAAGCGCGCCACGGCGGCGATCCAGATGGCGAGGATCAGCACCCACAGCAGCAGCGAGCCCTCGTGCCCGCCCCACACCGCGCTGATCTGGTACATCGCCGGCAGGTCGACGTGCGAGTTGTTCGCGACGTAGGCCACCGACAGGTCGTGGTCGATGAAGGCCCAGGTGAGCGCGGCGTACGACACCGCGATCAGCGCGAGCTGTCCGTAGGCGAGCGGGCGCGCGAGGTTCATCCACGCGACGTTGTTCTTCTGCGCGCCGGCCAGCGGCAGCACGGCCAGCGCCACCGACAGCAGCAGCGCCAGCAGCAGCGCGAGGTTGCCGAGTTCGGGCAGCATCAGTAGGTGCCGCTCGGCGCCGCGGCTTCAGCCGGCGCTGCGCCTGCTGGCGAAGCGCCGGCCGCGGCGTTCTGCGTCTGCGCAGCGGCGATCGCGTCGGCGACTTCCTTCGGCATGTACTGCTCGTCGTGCTTCGCGAGCACTTCGTCGGCCACGAGTTTGCCGTCGCGGATGCGGCCAGTGGCGATCACGCTCGTGCCCTCCTGGAACATGTCCGGCAGGATGCCGTCGTAGACCACCGGGAAGTTGTTGAAGCGGTCGGTGACCTCGAAGGCCACGAGCAGCGACCCGGTCTCGCGCCTGACGCTGCCTTCGAGCAGCACGCCGCCGAGGCGGAAGCGCGCGTCGTCCGGCACCTTGCCCTCGAGCACGGCGGTCGGCGAATGCAGGAAGGTGACGTTGCGCTGCAGGGCCCAGACGATGAGGCTGCCGCCGATGCCGGCGGCGAGCAGAACGAGCAGAACCATCCAGAGACGGCGTTGGCGGGTCGGATTCATGCGGTCGGGCGTTCGGCGGAAGCAGGGGATTTCGAAGCGGCGGCGCCGCGTCGCTCGCGCAGCTGGATCGCGCGCAGCAGGGATTTCAGCCGGAATCGCGGCAACACCGCGTCCGCGAGCAGGATGCCGAGGCCGATCACGTAGGCGGCGGCGACGAACCACCCGTGAAGGTGCTCCATCAGCGGCCTCCCGTCGCCAGCTCGCGCGCCCAGGGCTGCGCGGACTCGTTCTCGAGGTTCAGCACGCGGGCGCGCTGCAGCAGCGAACCGACGAACCAGAACTTCGTCGCCAGCGTGGTCAGGATCAGCGGCCACAGCATCGAGTAGTGCATCTGCGATTCGCCACCGGTGAGGTTGATGGTTTCGCCCTGGTGCAGGCTGTTCCACCAGTGCACCGAGAAATGCACGATCGGCACATTGATGACGCCGACCAGCGCGAGGAAGCAGGCCGCGCGCGCGGCAGAGCGGCGGTCCTCGATGGCGTTGTGCAGCGCGATCACGCCGACGTAGAGGAAGAACATGACGAGCATCGAGGTCAGGCGCGGATCCCACTCCCACCACGTCCCCCAGGTCGGACGGCCCCAGATCGAGCCGGTGACGAGGGTGATCGCCGCGAACGCCGCGCCGACCGGCGCGCAGGCCACGGCCAGCGTTTCGCAGGCCTTGATGCGCCAGACCAGCGCGATGAAGGCCTGCACCGCCATCGCGACGAAGATGAACATCGCCGACCACGCCGCCGGCACGTGGATGTACAGGATGCGGAAGCTGTCGCCCTGCTTGTAGTCGGTGGGCACGGCGAAAAGCGCGCCGTACAGGCCGGGCAGCAGCAGCGCCAGCGCGATGCCGAAAGCCCACGGCGTCCAGCGTGCGCAGAAGCGGTCGAAGTTCGGCGGCGAGCCGGTGCGGTGGAACCAGAGCAGCAGGGCGTTCATGTGTGCGCGATCCGAAGGGCGGCCGCCGCGGCCAGCGGCGCGAGCACGAGGGCCAGCACCAGCGCCCCGGCCAGCAGCAGCAGGGCGCCGAGCGGGTCAAGGCCTTCGGCCGCGGCCGCCACGCTGCCTGCGCCGAAGACGAGCACCGGCACATACAGCGGCAAAGCGAGCAGAGGCAGCAGAATACCAGAGCGCCTCACGCCGACCGTGAGCGCCGCGACCACCGCGCCGATCAGGCTGAGCAGGGGCGTGCCGAGCGCGAGCGAGGCCATCAGCACCGGCAGCAGGGCCGTCGGCAGCTGCAGCATCGAAGCCAGCAGCGGCGCGACCAGCAGCAGGGGCAGGGCGGTCGTCAGCCAGTGCACCAGCACGCGCACCGCCACCAGCAGGGCCAGCGGCGCCGGCGACAGCAGCATCTGCTCGAGGCCGCCGTCCTCGGTGTCGGAGCGGAACAGCGCGTCGAGCCCCAGCAGCCCGGACAGCAGCACGCAGACCCACAGCACGCCGGCGGCCAGCGGTTCGAGCCTGCCCGGCTCGGCGCCCAGCGCCAGCGGGAACAGGCTGGCCGTCATCAGCGCGAACAGCAGCGGCTGCAGCGCGTCGCCGCGGCGCGCCCAGACCAGCGCGAGGTCGCGGCGCAGTTGAGCGCGCGCGACGGTGATCCATCGCACGGCCGGAGCCGCCGCCGCGCGTCCGTTCACGCGTCACCACCGCGCAGTTCAAGCACGCGCACCCGGCCCGGCGGGGCGGCATAGGCGCCGTGCGTCGTGATGAACGCGGCGCCGCCTTTCGCGGTGTGCGCGCCGATCATCCGATCGACGAGGCCGATGCCGTCGAGGTCGAGGTTGGCGTAGGGCTCGTCCATCAGCCACAGCGTCCCGGGGTGGAGCGAGAGCCGGGCCAGCGCCAGACGCTTGTTCTGGCCGGCACTCATGCGCCCGGCGGGCGTGTCCTCGTAGCCGGCGAGGCCGACGGCGGCGAGCGCGGCCTCCAGCGCGCCGATGTCGCCTGCGCGCCCCTGCAGGCCCGCGGCGTAGCGCAGGTTGTCGAGGCAGCCCAGCTCGGCCTTGTGGCCCGGGCGATGGCCGAGGTAACCGCAGTGGCGCGCCAGATGGTCGGTGTCGACCGCCTCGCCAAGCAGGGTCGCGGTGCCGCCCGTGGCCTCCAGCAGCCCGGCCAGCACGCGCAGCAGGGTGGTCTTACCGGCGCCGTTGCCGCCGCGCACGAGTACCGCTTCGCCGGCGTCGACGTGAAGGTCGAGCGGGCCGAAGATGCGGTCCTGGTTGCGGTGGTAGGTCAGGCCCCGCGCGACGAGCAGGGCCGCGGGCGCGGAATTCATGCGCGGCGATGCTAGCGGCCGCGCGGCGGCAGTGTCCACGCGACGGCCCGCAATCCCGCCTCGTTCACGCGTCGAGTCTGTGACGGGATCGCCGGTCGACGCCCGGGTGCCGGGTAATGATGGATTTCTGTCAACCGCTCGCTACACTCGGGCGGCTCCCAATCATTCCATCGTCACTGCAGGAACCCCCCGAAGATGCGATTCCTCACCCTCGCCGCCGCGATCGCGCTGGCCCTCCCCGCCACCGCGCTGGTCGAGGCGCGCAGTGCCCGCGCCGAACTCGCTGCGAAGCGCGCCCCCGATGCTCGCGCCTCCTACATCGTCAGTTTCGACGAGCCGGCCGCACCGATGTTCCGCGGCTTCCTCGCGAAGGACGGCCGCCGGCCGGCGCTCGCCCCGGTGGCGATCGCGGTCACGGGCCAGCCGAAGTACGACCCCGAGCGCCCCGAAGCCGAGGCCTATCTCGCTTACATCGGCACGCTGCGCGAGCAGCGCCTTGACGCGGCGTCAAGCGTGCTGGGTCGCGACCTGGTGCCGAAGTTCGTCTACGAGCACGCGCTGAACGGCGTCGCGCTCGACCTGACGCCGGCGGAAGCCGAACGTCTCGCCGGGATGCCGGGCATTCGCGCGGTCACGCCGGATTTCGAGCGCCGCACGATGACCGAGCGTGGTCCGACCTGGATCAAGGCGCCGATGATCTGGAACGGCAGCGCGGGCGTCACCTCGCGAGGCGAGGGCGTGGTCGTCGGCGTCATCGATTCGGGCATCAACCCGGGCCACGTGTCGTTCGCTGCGACCGCCGCGGGTTTCACCCACACCAATCCGCGCGGCGCGCTGCTGGGCTGGTGCGCCACGCCGGCCAACGCGGGCACCTGCAACAACAAGCTGATCGGCGTCTACGACTTCGTTTCCGGCGGCGCGTCCGGCACGGCCTCGTTCACCCCGGATCCCGACGGCCATGGCACGCACGTGGCGAGCACGGCGGTCGGCAACCCGGTCAGCGGCACGTTCAGCGGTTCGCCGATCGACATCAGCGGCGTGGCGCCGCGCGCCAACCTGATCGCCTACCGCGGCTGCGGTTCGACGCCGGACAGTCGCTCCTGCGGCCCGAACTCCGGCAGCGCCCTGCTTGCCGCGATCAACCGCGCGGTCGCCGACCAGGTCGACGTCATCAACTATTCGATTGGTGGCGACGCCATCGATCCTTGGCTGTCGGTGGGCGGCGCCATCAATTCCGACGAGGAAGCCTTCCTCGCTGCGCGGGAGGCCGGCATCGTCGTGGTGTCGTCGGCCGGCAATGACGGGCCAGACCCGGGCAGCGTCAGCTCGCCCGGCAACGCGCCGTGGGTGGTCGCGGTCGCGGCGGTCTCGCACGACCGGTCCGGCCCCGGCGATCGCCTCGCCAGCTTCAGCTCGCGCGGTCCGGTGACGCCTCTCGGCGTCCTGAAGCCCGACGTCGCGGCCCCCGGTGTGTCGATCCGTGCGGCTGGACGTACCGGCAACGAAATCGCGCCGCTCAGCGGCACCTCGATGGCCGCGCCGCACGTCGCCGGCGCTGCCGCCCTGCTTGCCGCCGCACGTCCGGCATGGTCGGTCGACCAGATCGTATCGGCACTGACCCTGACGGCGCGCGCCGACGCCATCCTCGAAGCGTCGGACGCCAGTGCCACCACGCCGCATGATCGCGGCGCCGGCACGATCGACCTGTCGCTTGCGGCGAACGCATCGCTGGCGCTCGTCGTGCCGACCGGCGCGTTCCGCAACGCCAGTGAGGCCACGGCCTCGACGCTCAACCTGCCTTCTCTCGCTTCCGGCAACTGCGTCGAGAGCTGCACGTTGCAGCGCACGGTCTCGCTGATGCCCGGTGCCGCCAACGGTCAGTACGAGGTGGTGGCGACGCTTCCCAGCGGCCTTCCGGTCACCGTCACCCCGAGCACCTTCTCGCTGTCGGCGGGCGGCGCCCAGACGCTGAGCTTCACGTTCGGCACCAATGCGCAGACGGTCCTCAACCGCTGGGCCTACGGCTCCGTGGCGCTGCGTCGCGTCGGCGGCGGTACGCCGGAGTTGAAGCTCCCGGTGGCGATCTTCCAGTCGGCAGGCGTCGCACCGCCGCTGCAGGAGCGCACGGTCAGCGGTGACCGTGGCTTCATCGACATCGATCTGGGGCAGCTGATCAGCCTGCCGAACGCGCGCTTCTCGAGCTCGGATCTCGCCGCGCCCGCGATCCGTGACGAGGCCATTCCGCAGGATCCGACCAACAGCGATCCGTACGACAACCTGTTCAGCGGCGTCTTTTTCCAGCGCCAGACGATCAACTACAGCGACGGGCGCGCGCGTACCGTGCAGGTCAACGTTTCCTTGGCCCCGTCGTCGACCCCCGCAGCGCGCGATCTGGACCTGTTCGTTGGCGTCGACGTCGATGTCGACAACCTGCCGGCGAAGAACGAGGAACGGTGCTCGAGCCTGTCCCCGGGTGCGACCGAATCGTGCACGATCACCGTGGAGCATCCGGGCAACGGCGTGCCGATCGTGGTCTGGGCGCTGGTGCAGAACTACCTCGCCAGCACCACAGGCGCCACGGATCGGGCGCTGCTCGAGATCGCCGCGGTGGACGACCTGCCGTCGACAAGGCAGAAGGCCACGGGCCCGGGCATTGTTCCGGCGAATGCGGGGTTCACTGCGCGTGTGGTTTACGACGACCCGACCTTCCTCAACGGGCAGTCGCGCTACGGCTTCCTGCTGGTCGACCGCGGGCCGGGAAGCCGCGTCGTGCGCGTGCCGTACAAGCTGACGCGCAACTCGGCGACGCCGTCGCCGTTCGCGCTGTCGCCGGGCGTCGATCGCACGATCACGCTTCCGGGCGGCGCCGCGCAGGATGCGGCGTTCATCGACGTGCCCGCCGGCGCAACGCAGCTCGTGGTGACCACAACCAGCGCTGCGAACGTCGACCTGTACCTCGCTCGCGTCGCCCCGATCGTGCCGGATGCCGCCATCCCGACCATCGTGCCGGCGCCGTCCCGCGCCAGCGCCAACGCCAGCGCGACGACCGGGAGCGGCAACGAGTCGATCACGGTCAGCAACCCGGCGCCGGGTCGCTGGTACCTGACGCCCGTCAACGCCTCGACCGCGACCGCCAGCCTGACGCTGCGAGCGACCCTTGCCGGCACGGCGCCGTCGATCAAGCCGGGCGGCTACTTCAATCCAGCACGCAGCGGCCACGGTATCTTCCTGTATCCGGCCGGCGACCAACTCGCGGGCCTCTGGTACACGTACTTCGCCGACGGCACGCCGACCTGGTACTACCTGCAGGGGGCCGCGCCGGGAGCCAACGGGTTCTGGACCGGTGACCTGTTCCGCAGTGCCTGGAACGGCTCGTCGAACACGCTGGTGCAGATCGGCACGGCGACGGTCAGCCCGACGGCGACGAACGAGTTCACCTTCTCCTACAACCTCGATGGCGAGACCGGCTCGGAAGCCTTCCGCAACTTCGGCGGCAGCTGTCCGAACTTGGGCGGGAGCGCGCTGAACGTCAGTTCGCACTGGTTCAATCCGGCGCTTGCGGGCACCGGCTACAGCGCGCAGCTGTTCAACAATTACGAGTACTACGCGGCCTTCATCTACGACAGCCGCGGCGTTCCGCGCTTCCTCGACGCGCAGCGTGACGGCTTCGGCGGAGCGACGAACAGCTTCCCGCTGGTCCAGCTGAGCGGCTTCTGCCCGCTCTGCGCGCGCAGCGGCGAACCCACGCGCACCAACATCGGCACGTTCACCCGCAGCTTCGCGAACGGCACGTTCTCGAACATCACCTTGAACGCGACCTACATCAATGGCGTGCCGGGCACATGGACGGGCAACGAGTCGGTGATCGCCCTCGGCGGTGCGCCCGGCCTGCAGGGCTGCGGGCCCTGAGGCGGCGCGTCGCGCATCGGTTTCGAACCACGCTCACCCCGGCTTCGGCCGGGGTTTTTTCTGCCCGCCGCACGTTGACAAGCGGTGAGGGCCAAGCCGTTACCATCGGGTAACCCGATCGGAACCCGCCGCCGTCATGTCGCCACGCGCTTCCCGTCTCGCGCTGTCCCTCGCTCTCGCCGTCGCAGCGCCGTCCGCCGTACCCGCCACCGTCGGGCAGGAGGGCGCGCGCTCGGTGTGGATCGTCCGTTTCGCCGAACCGGCCTTGGCCTCCTACGCCGGGAACTCCCTGAAGCGGGACGGCAGGGCGCTCGCCGCCACCTCGCCGTCGATCACCGGCGCACCGCGGCTTGACCTCGCATCAGCCGCCGTCCAGGCGTACCGGCAGGAACTCGCGGATCGTCGCGAGGCGCGCCTTGACGCGGCGTCATCCGAACTCGGTCGCACGCTGGAGCCGCGCTTCATCTACGACGCCGTGCTGAACGGCGTGGCGCTCGAACTCAGCGCCGCCGAAGCCGCCGCGATGGCCCGCATGCCGGGCGTGGTCGCCGTGGAGCGCGAGCGCATCGAGCAACTCCAGGACGGCGCATCGACCGCCTTGGTCCAAGCCCCGGCACTGTGGTCGGGCGTGGCCGGCGTCGCCTCGCGCGGCGAGGGCGTCGTCGTCGGCATCATCGACTCCGGCATCAATCCGACGCACCCGTCGTTCGCCGCCGTCGCGCCGGTCGATGGCTATACGCACGTCAATCCAAAAGGCCGCGTCTTCGGGCTCTGCGCGGTCGCGCTCGCGACCTGCAACAGCAAACTGATCGGCATCTACGACTTCACGACGGGCAGCGGCGACGAGGAAGCGAACACTGGCATCGACCTCGACGGCCACGGCACCCATGTGGCGGGCACCGCCGTCGGCAACACCGTGGAGATCGTCCGCAGCTTCTCGAATGGCGCGCAGCTCGCGTACCCGATCCGCGGCGTGGCGCCGCGCGCCAACGTGATCAGCTACAAGGCTTGCGAGGATGGCTGCGCCGGGAGCTGGACGCTGGCGGCGATCAACCAGGCCGTGCTCGACGGCGTCGACGTCATCAACTACTCGATCGGCGGCGCCAACGTGAATCCCTGGGGCAGCAGCGGGCCGCTCGCCATGCTCGATGCCCGCAATGCCGGCATCGTCGTCGCCGTGTCGGCCGGCAACAGCGGCCCCGACGTGAGTACGGTCCGCAGCCCCAGCGATGCGCCCTGGGTGCTGTCGGTCGCCAACACCACGCACGGGCGGCGTTTCGTCAATCGGTTGCGCCTGAGCGGCGGCGCGTCGCCGCCGCCGGGCGGCGGCGTGCTCGACGGCCAGGGACTGACCGGGCCCGTGGGGCCCGCGCCGCTGGCGCGTGATCCGGCGCATCCGCTGTGCAGCCAGGGCTCCGGCGACCAGAGCCTGCCGGTGACCGGCGCCAGCAACCCGTGGCCGGCGAGCCGCTGGAGTGGCCAGGTGGTGGTGTGCGATCGCGGCGTGCAGGCGCGTGTCGCCAAGAGCAACAACGTGCGCCTCTCGGGGGGCGCCGGCATGGTGCTGGTGAACACCGCGGCGGAAGGTGAATCGACCGTCGCCGATGAGCACAGCCTGCCAAGCACGCACCTCGGATTCGCGGACGGGCAGGCCCTGCTGCAGTGGCTCGCCAGCGGCAGCGGCCACACCGCGCGGATCGACGGCGTTTCGGTGGACACGCAGGCCGCCAGTGCCGACGTGCTCGCCACCAGCAGCGCGCGCGGCCCGTCGCCGCTGCTGCCGGGCATCATCAAGCCGGACCTCGCGGCGCCCGGCACGAGCATTCTTTCCGCGTCGCACCAGGGCAATGGCGATGCATCGCTCTCCGGCACATCGATGGCGGCACCGCACGTGGCCGGCGCTGCGGCGCTGCTGCGCGGCGCGAAGCCGTCGTGGCGCGCCGACCAGATCATCTCCGCGCTGGTGGGCACGGCGCGGACAACCGTGACGCGCCGCGTTGGTGGCGCCGCGGTGCCGGCGAACGAGCAGGGCGCCGGCCGCATCGACGTCGCGCGGGCCGTGCGCGCGCCGCTGGCCTTCGTCGTGCCGAACGGCCAGTTCGCCGGGGGCAGCGCTTCGCCGGCCAGCCTGAACCTGCCGTCGCTGGCGTTCGACGGCTGCACGCCGGTCTGTCCGACGCTGGCGCGCACCGTCACCGACCTCATCGGTGGCGGCAGCTACCGCGCCACGTTCAGCGGCCCGACCGGGGTCGCGTTGAGCGTCTCGGAGCCGGAGTTCATCGTCGCGTCCGGCGGCAGCCGCGCGCTGCAGTTCAACGCGCGCATCGACGATCCGGGTCTTTACGGGCGGTGGCTCTACGGCAGCTTGCAGCTCGCGCGCATCGGTGGCAGCGCTGACGAAACCCTGACGCTGCCGGTCGCGCTGCGCGCGCCGGTGGCGGGGCTGCCGGGCCCGCAGACGCGTAGCGTCGACAGCGATCGCGGATTCTTCGACGTCACGCTTCCCGGGCTGAGTCTCGCGTCGCCGGACGCGCGTTATGCCGGTACGCGGCTGGTGGGCGTCACGACGACGCGCTACACGCTGGGCGCCGACCCGACCCCGTCGGATCGCTACGACAATCTCGACAATGGCGTCGGCTGGCATGCGATCAGCGTGCCGGCACCGGCCAGCGGCCTGCCCACGCGCCACCGCATCGAGGTGGAGCTGCTGTCACCCGGCGGCACGCAGACCTCGCTGATCGTCGGCAACGGCGCTGGCCCGGGCTCGCGCAACCAGATCTGCGAGTCGACAAACCGCTGCGTGCTCGATCTCGAGCACTACGGCGACCCGGGAGCGCAGGTGTACTGGGCGATGGTGTGGAACCGCTCGGGAAGCGGCGACTTCACCGTGCGCCACAGCGTGCTGCCCCTGACCCCCGCGACCGGCGATGAACCGGCGCGCCTCGTCGTCACCGGCCCAGGCACGGCGAATGCGGGCCAGTCGTCCGCCCTGCGCGTGGGCTGGCACGACACGCGCTGGGGCGTGGGCGAGGAGCGCCGCGGCGCGCTGCTGGTGTCGGCCGCGCCGGGCCTGCAGCCCATGGGCGTCGTGCCGTTCACGCTGACGCGGGCCCCGGGAACGCGAGCGCCGCTGATGCTCGCTCCCGCGCGCGCCGAGACGATCGCGCTGGCGCCCGGCGAGGCGCATGACCGGGTTTTCATCGACGTGCCGGCCGGCGCGACGCAGCTCGTTGTCAGCGCCGCCAGCAGCGGCAACGTGGATCTGTTCCTTGCCCGCCGCGACGGCAATGGCGCGACGGTTTTGCCGGCCATCCCGACTGCGCCGCCGCGCGGCGAGGCCTCGCATTCCGGCACCGCGCCGGGCGGCAACGAATCGATCACCGTCAATGCGCCGGCATCGGGACGCTGGTACGTCACGCCGGTGAACACCGGCGTCGAGGCCGCCACGGTGACCTTGACGGCGTCGATCGCAGCGGCCGCGCCCGTGGTTCGCCCGGGCGGCTACTTCAACCCGGGACGTTCCGGCCACGGCGTGTTCCTGTACCCCGCAGGGACGGAGTGGGCGGGGCTCTGGTACACGTACCTCGAGGACGGCCGCACGACGTGGTACTACCTGCAGGGGCCGCAGCCCGGCGCCAACGGTGTGTGGAACGGCACGATGTACCGGAGCGCCTGGAACGGAAGCCGCAACCATCTCGTCGCCGTTGGCAGCGCCAGCGTGACGCCGACCGCGCCCGACCGGTTCGCGTGGACGTGGACGCTCGACGGACAGACCGGCTCCGAGCCCTTCGTCAGTTTCGGCCGCGGCTGCCCGACCATCGGCGGTCGCCAGGTCGACGCCAGCGCGCACTGGTTCGACCCCGCGCGGGCGGGCACCGGCTACAGCGTGCAGCTGTTCCCGAACTACGAGTTCCACGCGGTGTTCGGCTACGACGGCCGCGGCGTGCCGCGCTACCTCGCGGCCGAACTGGGCCGCGCCGGTGACGCGACCCAGCGCATCGACCTCGACCAGCTCACCGGCTTCTGCCCGCAATGCGCGTGGAGCGCGAATCCGACGCGCACGCGCGTGGGCAGCATCGAACGGCGGATCGTCGACGGTGAGCTGCGCGGCTTCACGCTGGATGCGACGTATGCCGGCGGCGTGCCGGGCACGTGGGCGGCGAATGACACGGTGATTCCGCTCGGCGGGCGGCAGGGCTGCGAGGCGAACTGAAGGCTTCACCGCGTGCGCCGACGCGCGCCGCAACGATGGCTTCAGCGTGTTCCAGTGGTCGTGAAGCCGGTTTCGGCGGCGTCGAGCACCCACGGCATCATCGCCGTCGCGATCTCGCCGAGCGCCACCTCGTAGGCCTGCACGACCTGCGGCAGCTTCTCGCGTTCGGCCTCGTGCTCGGCGCGGAATCGGCGACTGCCGATCACCTGCTGCGTGCTCCGATCGACGAGCGTGGCGTGCAGCTCGACCACGACGGTGGGCTGCTTGGCGTCTTCGGCATACACCGCTTCGAAGTGGCGCAGATCGAGTCGAAGCTGCAGGTCGGCCCCGACGCTGTCGGTCGGCCGCACGACCGCGCGGAAGTGCTCGCCTTCGGCGAAGGCGTCGATCAGCGCGGCCTGCACCAGCGCGGGCGCGCTGTCGGCCCAGACGGCGCCGCCGTAGACCTGCAGCGTCGACGGTTTGGGGCGCACGGCGATGCGGTTGCTGTCGAGCATGCTGCTGGCGTTCGGCTCGCTGATGGCGAGGGTGCGATCGACGTGTGGCCAGCTTTCTTTCGCAGCGAACTCGATCTCCGGCGCATAGACCGTGAGCTCGGCTTTCTCGCCGATGGCGACGCAGCCCGACAGCGCCGCGGCGAGGGCGAAGAGCAGGGTGGTGCGACGCAGGCTCACGGTTTGAACTCCTCGGGCGTGGGCCCGCCCAGCACGACGCGGGACGGGCGTTCATCGATCTTGGCGGCAACGCGATTCAACTGGCGCAGCAGGGTGCGCAGCTCGGCGAGCGTCGGTCCAACCTGCGTGAGGCCGTCCTGGCTGAACTGCTGCACCGCGCCGCGATTCTCGGCGACCAGCGCGTTGGCATTGCTCGACAGCGCTTCGAATTCCGTCAGCGTGCGGTCAAGCTTGGCGAGGATTTGCGGCAGGTCCTTGTCGAGCGCGGCGACGCTGCGGTCCAGCCCGCCCATCGTGCCCTCGGCCGTCGCCAGCACGCGGTCGAGCCGTTCGGCCGACGAGCGCGCATCGCGCAGCAGTTGCGCGATCTCGCCGCGCTCCGCCGCGAGCGTGCCGGTCACCTGCTCGAGGTTCGCCATCGTCTTCGAGACGTTGGCGACCGTTTCGTCGTTGAGCATGCGGTTGATGCGGATCAGCACGTCACTGGCGGTCGTCGTGATGTCCTCCGACGAAGCCAGCAGCTTGGCGAACGCCGATTCCTGCGCCGCAATACGCGGCAATCCGTCGTCGCCGTCGAACTGCTCCTTCAGCATCGGGCTTTCCGGGCTGCCGCCGCTGAGCTGGATCTGCACGAGGCCGGTAAGGCCGACGAAGGCCAGCTTCGCCGTGGTGTCGGTCTTGACCGGCGTACCGGCGCCGACGCGGATGCGGGCGATCACCTTACTCGGGTCGGCGGCGTCGAGTTTCAGCTCGGTGACGTCGCCGACCGCGATGCCGTTGTACTGCACGACACCGCCGCGCGTCAGGCCGGTGACCGCCTCGGTGAACACGACTTCGTACTCGTCCCACTGCCGGTCGGAGACGGTTTTCGCCGCCCAGAGCGCGAACAGCAGGGCCAGCACCGCCACCGCGAGGGTGAAGGCGCCGATCAGCACGTGGTGGGCTTTGGTTTCCATGATTCAGGCCTCGCGTCGCGCGGCGCGGCCGCGCGGTCCGTGGAAATACTCCTGCACCCAAGGGTGCTCGAAGCGTTCGATCTCGGCGATCGGCGCGCAGGCGACGACCTTGCGGTCGGCCAGCACGGCCACGCGGTCGCAGATGGCGTAAAGCGTGTCGAGATCGTGGGTGATGAGGAACACCGTCAAGCCGAGCGAGCGCTTGAGGTTGAGGATCAGGTCATCGAAGGCCGCGGCGCCGATCGGGTCGAGGCCGGCGGTGGGTTCGTCGAGGAAGAGCAGGGGCGGGTCGAGCGCGAGGGCGCGCGCAAGCCCGGCGCGCTTTTTCATGCCGCCGGAAAGCTGCGCCGGCAGTTTGTCGGCCGCGGTCGAGGGCAGGCCGGCCAAGCGCATCTTCATCCAGCACAGCGCGTGCATCAGGTCGTCGGAGAGCGCGTGGTGTTCCTTCAGCGGCACCATGATGTTCTCGAGCACGCTGAGCGAGGAGAACAGCGCGCCGCCCTGGAACAGCACGCCGGTCTGCGTTTCGATGGCGAGCCGGCTCGATTCATCGTCGGCCAGCGCGTCGATGCCGAACACCCGAACCGAGCCCGCCTGCGGGCGGCGCAGGCCGAGGATGGCGCGCATCAGCACGGATTTTCCCGAGCCCGACCCGCCGACCACGCCGACGATCTCGCCGCGGTTCACCGTCAGGTCCAGACCTTCGTGCACGACCTGCGAGCCGAACACGTTCGACAGCCCGCGCACTTCGATGGCCGCCGCGCTCACCAGCCCATCTCCATGAACCACAGCGCCGCGAAGGCGTCGACGAGGATCACCAGCGAGATCGTCTGCACCACGCTCGACGTGGTGCGTTCGCCGACCGACTGTGCCGTGCCCTGCACCTGCATGCCTTCGAGGCAGCCGATCAGCGCGATGATGATGGCGAACACCGGCGCTTTCGCCATGCCGGTGAGGAAATGCCGTACCTCCATCGTTTCGTAGAGCCGCGCGACGAACATTTCCGGCGAAATGCCGAGCATCGTCGTGCCGACGGTGATGCCGCCGGCAATGCCGGCCATCATCGCGAGGAAGGTCAGCAGCGGCAGCATCAGCACCAGCGCGACGATGCGCGGCAGCACCAGCAGCTCCATCGGGTCGAGCCCGAGCGTGCGGATGGCATCGATCTCTTCACCGGACTGCATCGCGCCGATCTGCGCCGTGAAGGCGCTGGCGGTGCGCCCGGCGAGAAGCACGGCGGTGAGCAGGACGCCGAACTCGCGCAGGAAGCTGATACCGATCAGCTCGACGACGAAAATCTCGGCGCCGAATTCGGCCAGCACTTCCGAGCCGAGAAACGCGACTACCGCGCCGACCATGAAGCTCAGCAGCAGCACCAGCGGCACCGCATCCAGACCCACCGACTCCATATGCGACACGGTGGAGGTGATGCGCCAGCGTCGCGGGTTCCAGCCGATGCGCAACGCGGTGAGAAGCGCCTCGCCGCCGAAGGCCACCAGCGCGACGATTTCGCGGGCGTAGTCCTCGACCGTCCAGCCGATGCGCGACAGCATCGCGCGCACGCCGTAGTCCTTGACCACCGCGCGCGGCGGGTTCTGGCAGATGCCCTGCACGGCGGCGAACAGCGGCGCGTGCTCGTCGCGCAGCTGCAGGCCGCCCGCGCCGGCCAGGCCGGCGCCGCGCGTCAGGCGCCACAGCAGCATCGCGCCGCTCGCGTCCATCTGCGCGATCTCGCGGGCGTCGAGTGACTCGGCTTTCAAGTCCGCGCCGCGCGATGACGCCAGGGCCTCGAGCCGTGCCGCGTGCGCCAGCGTCCAATCGCCGCCGGCACGCCAGCGCCCGGGATGCTCGGGGTCTTCGCGCAGGTGGGGCGTCTCGGCCATTCGGCTCCTTCAGGACGGCAGCAGCATGCAGCTCACGCCAGCGATCGTCAGCGCCACGCCGGCGATGGCCCGTCGGCTCAGCGGCTCCTTCAGCCAGGCCCAAGCCAGCAGCAGGATGAAGACCGACGCGCTCTCGTTGAGGATAGCCGCCACCGACGCCGAGGTGAACTTGTAGCCGCCGAGCCAGAACACCATCGACAGGAACTGCCCGACAAACGCGGCAATGACGAGCTTGCGCCAAGGCACGGATCGCAGCGGCGGCAGGGCCGGTCCGAGCCGCCGACGGAAGACCAGCGCCAGCAGCCACAATCCGCCGACGGCGCCCACCATGCGAACGGCCGTCACCCACATCAGCGGCTGCGCTTCGAGCGTGCGCTTGACGATGACGATGGCCACGGCCATCAGCAGGATCGCCGCGAAGCCGATCGCCAGCCCGCGCAGCAGGGCGTGGCCGCCGCCGGCGTCATCCGGACGGCGTTCCGCGACGAGGTAGACGCCGAGACTCACGAGGCCGAAACCGACCATCTGCACGAAGGTCAGGCGCTCGTCGAGGAAAACCGCGCTGAGCAGGATCACCGCCGGGCTGTAGAAATTGCCCAACACGCCCATGCGGCCCGCGCCGAGCTGGTTCAGCGCGCGGAAGTACAGCGTGTCGGCGATGGCGATGCCGATGAACCCGCTGAGCAGCGCGAGGCCGAGTTGCGCGCCGCTGAATTCCGGCACGGTGAGCCCGTGCAGCAGCGGCAGGCTCAGCAGCACCATGCCGAGCACCAGCGTGTTCTTCAGCAGATTGAGCTGCAGCGGCGGCAGCGTAGCGCCGAGTTGGCGATAAAGAATGACGCCCACGGCCCAGACGGCCGCGGACAGAAGAGAAAGCGTTTCGCCGAGGCCCATGCGCGCATTGTCGGTGATGCGCGCCGCTTTCTGCCATGCTTTCGCGCCATGAGTGCCGCCACCAGCCCGTTCCGCCAGCGCTGCAATTTCATCATCGACCTGGCGCGCCGGCTGCACGCCTGCGGCATGTCGACCGATCGGCTCGAAGGCGCGATCCTGACGGTGTCGAAGCGGCTCGGCGTGCGCACCGAGATCTGGTGCAACCCGACCGGCATCATCCTGTCGTTTTCGAGCCCGCAGAAGAACGACGGCGCCGAGATCACCCGCGTGCTGCGCCTGGCGCCCGGCGACATCAACCTGAAAGCGCTGGCGATGGTCGACGACGTCGCCGAGCGCGTTACCGATGGACGCATGGACCTCGACGCCGGCCTCGAGGCGCTCACCGCACTCGATCGTCCGGTACGTCGCGAGAAGCTCGCCGTCACCGTGCTCGCGTTCGGGCTGGCCTCGGGCTCGGTCGCGGCCCTGCTGCGCACCAGTTGGGCCGACGTGATGGCCTCGGCGCTGATCGGCCTGATGATCGGCCTGCTCAGCGTGGCATCGACGCGCCGCCCGCGGCTCAACGAGGCCTCTGACGCCATCGCCGCGCTGCTCGCCACCCTGACGGCGTCAGCCATCGCCGCCTTCGTGACGCCGCTGTCGCTGCAGACCGTGGTCATCGCTTCGCTGATCGTGCTGATGCCCGGCCTGATGCTGACTACCGCCGTTGCGGAACTCAGCAGCCAGAATTGGGCCTCGGGCACGGCGCGCTTCGCCGGTGCCACCGTGGCGCTGCTGAAGCTGACCTTCGGCACCATCGTCGCGACGCAAGCGGCGCACGCGCTGGGCTGGCAGCCGCAGTTGATCAGCGCGCCGCAGCTGCCGGCGTGGGCGGAGTGGGGCGGGCTGTTGGTCGGTTCCGCGGCGTTCGCGGTGCTGTTCGGCGCGGCGCGGCGCGACTTCCTCGTGGTGATGGCGGGGGCGTGGATCGGCTACGGCCTGACGCGGCTCGGCGGGCAGATTCCCGGCCTTTCGTCGGAAGCCTTCGCCGGCGGCGTGTTCATCGCCGGCCTCGGCGTGGCCGTGGTATCGAATGCGTTCGGGCGGATTTTCCGACGGCCCGGTGCGCTGCTGCGCGTTTCGGGGATCATCCTGCTCGTGCCCGGCAGCGTGGGTTTCCGGAGCCTGAGCTTCGTGCTCGAACGCGACGTCGTGCTCGGGCTCGATACCGCCGTGGCGGTATTGAGCGCCCTCATCGCGATTGTCGCCGGCCTGCTGTTCGGCAACCTGCTGGTGCCGCCGCGGCGATACCTTTGATCCAGCCGGCGACGTCGCGCCGCCGCGAAAACACCGACGCCGGCGCGGGGCCGGCGTCCATGACGGGGATTACCGCCGGGAATCAGATCGCGAAATCCTCGCGCTGGCGGCCCTTGGCGATCTCCTCGGTCATCCACTTCGGCAGGATGCCGCGGCCCGACCAGGTCTGGCCGGTTTCCGGATGGCGATACTTCGCCGCGACCTTGGTGCCCTTGGTCGCCGACTTGCGCACCTTTGGCGCAGCGCCCGGCTTCGCGGCTTTCGCGGCCTTGGCCGCGCCGCCGCTTCGCCCAAGGCCGAACAGCTCCGCCAGCGTCCAGCCATGCTTCTTCGCCGTGGCGGCCAGCGCCTTGGTGACCTCGACCTGCGAGGAACGCTTGGCCAGCGTCTGCTTGCGCTGCTTGGCTTTGGAAATCAGGGCGTCCAGTTCCTTGGGCGACAGGGCATTCAGATCAACGGCCATTCGAGGGCTCCTTCGGGGTGATCGGGTGATCGGGGTCATCCGGTTATCGCGCTGGATAATCCCGGGTTTTGTGGATGGTAATCAGCCCGCGACGAAATGAAAACGCCGCGACCGGCGCGGCGTTTTCCAAAGCCGGTTTCCGGAAACTCACAGGCCGAGGCGCTCGAACACCTGTTCGCGGCTCAGGTTCACCGATTCCTCGGCCGTTCGCGCCCGGTATTCGAAGGTGCCGGCGGCGAGTCCGCGTTCGGACACCACCACGCGATGCGGCAGGCCGATCAGCTCGATGTCGGCGAACATCTGGCCCGGGCGCAGGCCGCGATCGTCCAGCACCACGTCGACGCCGCGGGCGGCGAGGTCGTTGTACAGCGCCTCGGCGGCGGCGGTGACCGTCGCATCGCCCTTCGGGTTGATCATGCAGACGGCGACGCGCCACGGCGCCATCGCCTCCGGCCAGCGGATGCCGCTGGCGTCGAAATTCTGCTCGATGCCGGCCGCGACGATCCGCGAGACGCCGACGCCGTAGCAGCCCATGTACATGACCTGCGCCTTGCCTTCGGCATTCAGCACGGTTGCCTTCATCGCCTCGGCGTACTTCTGGCCGAGCTGGAACACGTGGCCGACTTCGATGCCGCGGGCCAGCTTGATCGTGCCGTGGCCGTCGGGCGACGGGTCGCCCTCGACCACGTTGCGGATGTCTGCAACGATTGCCGGTTCCGCCAAGTCGCGGCCGAAGTTGACGCCGGCGAGGTGGAAGCCATCCTCGTTGGCACCGACCACGAAGTCGCCCATCGCCGCGACGGTGCGGTCGGCGATGATGGTGATCGGCTGCTTCGGCGCGACCGGCCCGAGCGAGCCCGGCGACGCGCCGAGGTGCGCGCGGATTTCCTCTTCCGTCGCCAAGCGGTGCTCGGCGAGCCCAGCGATCTTCGAGAGCTTGATCTCGTTGACGGCGTGGTCTCCGCGCACGAGGGCCAGCACGAAGCCGGTGCCGCCCAGCACCTTGGCGTCGCCGACGACGGCCACCGACTTCACCGTGCGCGTCAGCGGCAGGCCCAGCAGCTCGGCCACGGCCTCGCAGGTCTTCTGCGTCGGCGTCGCAACCTTGCGCATCGCGTCCGATGCGGCGGCGCGCGGCGCGGCAGGCGCAAGAGCCTCCGCCATTTCGACGTTCGCCGCGTACTGCGACGCGTCGGAGAAGGCGATCGCGTCCTCGCCCGATTCCGCCAGCACGTGGAACTCGTGCGAGGCGGAACCGCCGATGGCGCCGGTGTCGGCGTTCACCGCGCGGAACTTCAGGCCCAGGCGCGTGAAGATGCGCGTGTAGGCGTCGTACATGTTTTGGTACTCGCGCGCCATGCACTCGGGCGTGACGTGGAACGAGTACGCGTCCTTCATCAGGAACTCGCGGGCGCGCATCACGCCGAAGCGCGGGCGGATCTCGTCGCGGAACTTGGTCTGGATCTGGAAGAAGTTCTTCGGCAGCTGCTTGTAGCTGGCCAGCTCCTGGCGCGCGAAGTCGGTGATGACTTCCTCATGCGTCGGGCCGAAGCAGTACTCCTGCTGCTTGCGGTCGCTGATCTTCAGCAGCTGGCCGCCGAACTTGGCCCAGCGGCCGGTTTCTTCCCACAGCTCTTTGGGCTGCACGGCCGGCATCAGCACTTCAATGGCGCCGGCGCGTTCCATTTCCTCGCGCACCACGGCCTCGACCTTGCGCAGCGCGCGCAGGCCGAGCGGTGTCCAGGTGTAGAGCCCCGAACCGAGCTTCTTGATCATCCCCGCGCGCAGCATCAGCTGGTGGCTGATGACTTCGGCATCGCTGGGGGTTTCTTTGGTGGTGTACAGGTGGAACTGCGAGAGGCGCATGCGGGCTCGGCGAGTGGATGCTGAGCCCGGATTGTATCCGTCACGCTGCCGGCGACAGCGCCTCGGTAACGCGCGTGCGGTGGACCACCATCATGTCCCGCTGTTGCAGAAGGCCCTGACGGCACGTTCGGCAAGCCGCCGCTGCGTTGCACGCTGATCGTCGTTCATCGTTTCGGGGGTGCCGTCGCCGTCCATGTCCATCTGGAGCGCGACGTTGGAATCGAGTTGTTCCAAAGCGAGGCGGGCGCGTTCGCAAGCCTGCTGGTCTTTCGCCGACTCTGCGGCCGCTGCGGCAGTCGCCGTATCCGGCGCTTGGGCCACGGGAGCAGCTTCCGTACCGACTGTCTGGTCGCGAACGCCACGGATCTCGTACTTCACGCCATCGGGCGGCGTCTGCGCGTAATGGCGGACCCCGTTGCCGTCGACCCAGGTGTAGACGGGGTCTTGCGCTGCAAGCTGGGAGGCCGCCGCCGCGAGGGCGAGGACGGTGATCAGGCGGGAAAGACGACGCATGGGGACCGCTCCAACGGGACGTTCCCCATGGTAGCGCCAAGCGGCGGCAGGGGGCAGGGTGCCCGGCCCTGCGGCTACACTCGCGGCATGGATCCGACACCCGACGACCTACCGCCCGCCGCGACGCCCGTGCGACCGCGCAGCCGGCACATCTACCTGCTGCCGAACCTGCTGACGACGGCCAACATGTTCGCCGGCTTCTACGCCATCTTGGCCGCCGCGAACGGGCGCTTCGAGGCGGCCTGCATCGCGGTGATCGTCGCCGGCGTATTCGACGGCCTCGACGGCCGCGTCGCTAGGATGACCGGCACCACCAGCGATTTCGGCGTGCAGTACGACTCGCTGTCCGACTTGTTGAGCTTCGGCATCGCGCCGGCGCTGGTGATGTACCACTGGGGCCTCGCGCAGCTCGCGCTCGACGGCGGCGCCTGGGGCAAGGTCGGCTGGGCCGCCGCGTTCCTGTACGTGGCCTGCGCGGCCCTGCGCCTCGCGCGCTTCAACGTTTCGGCCGGCAGCGCCGACAAGCGGTGGTTCATCGGGCTCGCCAGCCCGGCCTCGGCGGGCACGATGATCAGCGTGGTCTGGTGTTTCGCCGAACTCGGATGGAGCGGTGACGAGATGCGCTGGGTGGCCCTCGCGGTAACCGTCGCCTGCGCGCTGCTGATGGTCAGCCGCATCCGCTTCTTCAGCTTCAAGGGCTGGCCGGGCGACCGCGTGCCGTTCTGGTTCATGCTGCTGGTGGTCGCCGTGCTGGTGGCGCTGCTGATCGACGCGCCGAAGGTCCTGTTCGCGGTGGCGATCGTGTACATCGCCAGCGGTCCGGTCGGTTGGCTGCTGCAGCGCCGTCGCGCAGGGTCGGCCGCCGCGTGAACTGGTCGCCGCTGCAGCGACGCGCGCTGGAGGCGATGGGCTTTGCCCTCGTGCAGGCGCGAGCCGCGGCGCCGCGCGCCGGTGCCGCACTGTCACGCCACGAGCTGCCGCCGAAGCTGCGCAGCGGCCTAGAGCGCTGGGTGGGGGCGCTGTGGAGCGAGTGGCCGGCTCCGGAAGGCCTCCCGAGCGATGCGGCGTTCAAGCGCGCGCTGTGGCGTCGCGTGCGCGACTGGCGGCGCGGCGGCTGAGGCATGGCGGCCCAGCTGCAGCAGGCGGTGCAGTTCCGGCCGATGCGGCAGGCCGATATCCCGCTCGTCGCGGCGATGGAGGCGCGGGCCTACGATTTCCCGTGGACGGCCGGCATCTTCCGCGACTGCCTCGGCGCCGGCTACGCGTGCTGGGTTGCGGAATCCGCCGATGGCCTGCTCGGCTACGGCGTGCTCAGCATCGGCGCCGACGAAGCGCACCTGCTGAACCTTTGCGTTGAACCCACGCTGCACGGGCACGGACTCGGACGTCGGCTGCTGAAGCGCATGGTCGACCTCGCGCGCTGGCACATGGCCGACCGCATTTTTCTCGAAGTGCGGCCGTCGAACCCGAATGCCATTGCGCTGTACGCGAGCGAGGATTTCGTGCGGATCGGCCAGCGGCCGCGCTACTACCCGGCGAAGGACGGGCGCGAGGACGCGATCGTGATGGCGCTGGAGCTGGTGCCGCCCGCGGCGCGGGCCGCCGACGCGCCGCCCGCCTGAGGGTTCAGGCCCAGACCTGGGTGGCGACCGCGGCGAAGTGCAGGGCGCTGCCGGCCAGCACGAAGCCGTGCCAGATGGTGTGCGTGTAGCGGATGCGGCGGCTCATGTAGAACAGCGTGCCGAGCGTGTACGCGACGCCGCCGGAGAAGATCCACACCAGTGCCCAGGTGCTCAGCTGCTCGGTCATCGGCTTGATGGCCACGACGGCCAGCCAGCCCATTGCGATGTAGATCAGCGTCGACAGCAGCTTGAAGCGGCCGCGCGTGATGAGCTTGAACGCGACGCCGGCGACGGCCAGCGTCCAGATCGCGGCGAACAGCCACCAGCCGCCGTGCTCGCGCAGGCCGACCAGGGAAATCGGCGTGTAGGTGCCGGCGATCAGCAGGTAGATCGCGCAGTGGTCGAGGATCTTCAGCCGCGCTTTCAGCGCCGTCTTGAACGGCGCCGCGTGGTACAGCGCCGACGCCGTGTACAGCAGGATCAGGGTGATGCTGAAGACGATCGCGCTGGCGAGCTGCCAGCCGTCGCCCCAGAGCGCGGCAAGCGTGATCAGCACCGCGCTGCCGACCGCGCCAAGCACGGCGCCGGCGCCGTGCGTGATGGCGCTCCAGCGCTCGTCGCGCAGGGCGTTGGTGAGGCCGTGGAGGCTGAGTTCCGTCATGCGCGGCACCGTGCCCGAAACGGGTCGAGGCTGCCAGTGTTCCGCATCATTCCGTTCAGAACCGCGCGCGGTTGGCCTTCAGGCCGTCGAGCATGGTCGTCCACTCGGCGAGGCGCTTGCGCTCCTGCTCGACGACGGCAGCGGGCGCGTTGGCGACAAAGGTTTCCGACGACAGCTTGCCGTTGCACTTCACGATCTCGCCCTCGACGCGCTTGATCTCCTTGTCGAGGCGCACGCGCTCGGCGTCGAGGTCGACGAGGCCGGCCAGCGGCACGAGCAGGGTGAGCTCGCCGAGCACCGCGGCGGCGGCGGCGGGCGGCTCGCCGCTGAGCCACTCGACCGATTCGAGCTTGGCGAGGAACTTCAGGCCGGCGGCGTGGCGCTCGAGGCGGGCGCGGTCGGCGTTCGCAACGTCGCCTTTGGCGGCGATCAGCAGCGGCACGGCCTTGCCCGGCGGCACGCCGAGCTGGCTGCGGATCGAGCGCAGCGCAGTGATCGCGGCCTTCAGCCATTCGATGTCGGCGGCGGCCTGCGCGTTCGTCAGCGCGGCGGTGAACGTCGGATAAGCCTGCACGCTGATCGAGGACGTCGAGGCGCTGTCGGCGAGCCCGAGCTTCGGCGCCACATGCGACCAGATCTCTTCCGTTACGAACGGGATCAGCGGATGCAGCACGCGCAGGCTCTGCTCCAGCACGTACAGCAGCGTGTGGCGCGTCGACGCGACGGCCGCGGCGTCATCGCCCTGCAGCGCGGGTTTGCTGAGTTCGAGGAACCAGTCGCAGACCTCGTTCCAGACGAACTCGTACATCGCCTGCGAGGCGAGGTCGAAGCGATACGACGCGAACTGCGCTTCGACGTCCTTCAGCAGCTGCTGCAGGCGGTCGAGGATCCAGCGCTCGGCGTCTGTCGTCGGCTGCGGTACGCCCGAAGCGCTGAAGCCTTCGGTGTTCATCAGCACGAAGCGCGCGGCGTTCCACAGCTTGTTGCAGAAGTTCTTGTAGCCCTCGCAGCGGGCGAGATCGAACTTGATGTCGCGGCCGTGCGTGGCCAGCGAGGCGAAGGTGAAGCGCAGCGCATCGGCGCCGAAGGCGGGGATGCCTTCCGGGAACTCCTTGCGCGTGGCCTTCTCGATCTTCGGCGCGTCGGTGGGCTTCATCAGGCCGCTGGTGCGCTTGGCGACGAGCGCATCGATGCTGATGCCATCGATGAGATCGATGGGATCGAGCACGTTGCCCTTCGACTTCGACATCTTCTGGCCGTCCTTGTCGCGGACGAGGCCGGTGATGTAGACGTCCTTGAAGGGAACGTCGCCGGTGAAGTGCTCGGTCATCATGATCATCCGGGCGACCCAGAAGAAGATGATGTCGAAGCCGGTCACCAGCACCGACGACGGCAGGTAGCGCGCGTAGCCGCGCTCGGCCATCGCGTTCTCGTTGGGCCAGCCCATCGTCGAGTGTGGCCAGATCGCCGAGCTGAACCAGGTTTCCAGCACGTCGCTGTCCTGGCGCAGCGCAACGTCTGCACCGAGGCCGTGCGTCGCGCGCACTTCCGCTTCGTCGCGACCCACGTAGAGCTTGCCGGCCTCGTCGTACCACGCCGGGATGCGGTGGCCCCACCAGAGCTGGCGGCTGATGCACCAGTCCTGGATGTTCTCCAACCAGTGCCGGTAGGTGTTGATCCAGTTCTCCGGCACGAAGCGCACGCGGCCGGATTCGACGGCATCGAGACCCTTCTTCGCGAACTCGTCCATTTTCACGAACCACTGGTCCGTCAGATAGGGCTCGATCACCTGGCCGGTGCGGTCACCGCGCGGCACCATCAGCTTGTGCGGCTTGGCTTCGACGATCAGGCCCTGCGCGTCGAGGTCGTCGACGACGAGCTTGCGTGCGTCGAAGCGATCTAGACCCCAGTACTTTTGCGGGATGCCGATGTCGCCGGCCAGATCGATAACGCTAAACACTCGATTCCGGTTCTCTGCGGGATTCGACGTCGTCTGATTCATGTGCCAGTCGGCAGATGAGTTACTGACGATCTTCGCTTCCTTCGTGAGGATGTTGATCATCGGCAGGCCATGGCGCTGGCCCACCGCGTAGTCGTTGAAATCGTGCGCCGGGGTGACCTTCACCACGCCGGTGCCAAAGGCCCGGTCGACGTAGTCGTCGGCGATCACCGGGATCGTGCGGTCGCACAGCGGCAGGCGCACCTGCTTGCCGACGAGATGGGCGTAGCGCGCGTCCTCCGGGTGCACCATCACGGCGACGTCGCCGAGCATCGTCTCGGGGCGGGTGGTGGCGACCACGAGGTAGTCGCGCGTTTCGCGCAGCGTCTCGAGACCTTCGGCGTCCACCTCGACGTGTTCGTAGGTCGCGTCCACCAGCGGGTAGCGGATCGACCACAGGTGGCCGTTCTCCTCCTCGCTGACCACTTCGAGGTCGGAGATGGCGGTCTTCAGCACCGGGTCCCAGTTGACCAGCTTCTGCCCGCGGTAGATCAGGCCTTGCTCGTGCAGTTTGACGAAGGTCTCGACCACGGCCTTACTCGGCATCGGGTCCATGGTGAAGACGCTGCGCGACCAGTCGCCCGAGCTGCCCATGCGGCGCATCTGGCGCTCGATGGTGTCGCCGGATTCCTGCTTCCACTCCCACACTTTCTCGACGAACTTCTCGCGGCCGAGGCCGTCGCGGGTTTCGCCGTTCGCGGCGAGGTGCAGGTTGCGCGAGACCACCATCTCGGTGGCGATGCCGGCGTGGTCGGTGCCGAGCTGCCAGAGGGTGTCGAAGCCGCGCATGCGGTGGTAGCGAACCAGCGTGTCCATCAGCGTGTGCTGGAACGCGTGGCCCATGTGCAGCGTGCCGGTGACGTTCGGCGGCGGCAGCAGGATGCTGTAGGCCGGCTTGGACGCGTCGCCCGAGGGCTTGAAGAGGCCGGTGGACTCCCAATGGGCGTACCAGCGGGATTCGAAGGTGCTCGGCTCGAAGCTCTTGTCCATGCGGCGCGCGACCAGCGTTTCGGGCCGGTCGAAAGGTCGAAAAAGGGCGCCAATCCTAGCATTCCGGGCCGGTGCCCCGGCTCGACTCAAGCGATGCGCAGGCACCGGCGCATCGTGGCGATCAAGCGATCACGGCCTCGCGGACTGGCAGGGCCTCGCCCACCCGCGCCGCGCGCGCCAGCCCGGCGGCGAGGTCGGCGCGCAAGTCGCGCACGTGCTCGATGCCCACCGACAGCCGCAGCAGGCCGTCGCGGATGCCGGCGGCGGCGCGCGCTTCCGGCGTCATCGCGGCGTGCGTCATCGTCGGCGGGTGCGCGACGAGGCTTTCGACGCCGCCCAGCGATTCGGCCAGCGTGAAGCACTCCAAGCCGTCGCAGAACGCGCGGGCCGCCGCCTCGCCGCCGTGCAGTTCGAAGCTCACCATCGCGCCGAAGCCCTTCTGCTGGCGCGCGGCCAGCGCATGGCCGGGATGCGAGCTCAAGCCCGGGTAATGCACTGCCGTGACCGCTTCGTGGCCGACGAGAAGATCGATCAGCGCATGCGCGTTCTCCTCGTGCACCCGCAGGCGGGCTTCCAGCGTACGGAGGCCGCGCAGGGTCAGGAAGGCGTCGAACGGCGAGCCCGTCAGCCCCAGCGCGTTCGCCCACCAAGTCAGGCGCTCGTGCAGCTCGGGCGTCTTCGCAATCACCGCGCCGCCGACGACGTCGCTGTGGCCGTTGATGTACTTCGTGGTCGAGTGCACGACGAGGTCGGCGCCGAAGTCGATCGGCGTCTGAAGCGCCGGCGAGAGGAAGGTGTTGTCGACCACCACCAGCGCGCCGACGCGCTTGGCGGCTTCGGCGACGAAGCGCAGGTCGGTGATGCGCAGCAGCGGGTTTGACGGCGTTTCGATCCAGACGATGGCTGGAGCGGGATCGAGCGCGTGGCTAAGCTGGCGTGGACAGGTGAAGTCGATGGTGACGAGTTCGAACGCGCCCTTCTTCGCCAGCGCGTTGAACAGGCGCCAGCTGCCGCCGTAGGCGTCGTGCGGCACGACGAGGCGCTGCCCGGGTTCCAGCAGGCTCAGTACGAGGGTGATCGCGGCCATGCCGGTCGCGGTGACGACGCCGCCGGCGCCGCCTTCCAGCTCCGCGAGTGCGTCGCCAAGCAGGTCGCGCGTCGGGTTGCCGCTGCGCGTGTAGTCGTAGCGGCGCTTCTTGCCGAAACCCTCGAAGCTGAAGTTCGACGACAGCACGATCGGCGGCACGACGGCCCCGTGGTGGGCGTCGCTGTCGATGCCGGCGCGGACGGCGCGGGTGGCGGGTTCGAGAGTGCTCATGCGTGGGCCTGCGAAGAAACGGGTGCGGAAGAGAAGGGGACGAGTGCTGGTGCTTCGGGCGCCGCCTGCCGTCCAAGCGCCAGCGTCAGCAGCCGGCCGATCTGCTCGGGCTCCTTCAGGAAGGCGTCGTGGCCGTAGATCGAGCGGATCACCTTCAGGCGCGTCGGGCCGGCGAGCGAGCGCGACAGGTGGCGCAGGCTTTCCAGCGGCACGAGGCGGTCCTGCTCGACCGCGATCACGGTCGTCGGCGTGGTGATGCGCGACGGATCAACGCGGTGCTGGTCGATGGATTCCGACAGACGGCGGAACGCGATCGGGCTGAACACCGCGGCGAAGCGCGAGCCCGCGGCGTCGAGGTAGTCCTGCGCGGCGCAGCGCAGGCGGTCGCCGTCCCAGGTCGGCTCGGCGTCGAAGCGGGCCGCGAACTCCTCCGGCGTACGGTAGCTGAGCATCGCGAACTGGCGGGCCAGTGCCACGGCTTCAGGCCCGTCGCGGCCGAGCTCCAGCACGCGACGCTGCAGCGCACGCCACGCGGCGGCATACGGGTCGGCGCGGTCGGCGCCGCTGATGACGACGAGGCGCTCGACGAGGTTCGGATGACGCTCGGCAAAGGCGAGGCCGACCATTGCGCCGTAGCTGCTGCCGACGATCGAGGCGAGGCGCGCGACGCGCAGATGATCGAGCAGCAACGCCAGCGCGGCGGCCTGATCGGCGCTGCTGATCGGCGCGTCGATGGCGCCGTCGCGGCCGACCCAGTCGAAGCTCAACACGCGGCAGCGAGCGAGGTCGAACGGACGACCGGCGCCGACCTGCGCCTGCCACCAGCCTTCGGGTTCGTCGTCGCGCACGGCCGCGACGTGGCGCGTGGCCGAGATGCCGCCAAGCACCGCGTGCACCGGAGCGCCCGCCGCGCCGATCAGCCGCCAGCGCAGGTTGACGCGCTGCAGGCCGGCGTGGCGGAGGGCGATGGTGGTGGCAAGCACGCCGTCGGTGGCGGGGGAAGTCGCGTTGCGACCAAGCAGTTCGTCGCGGGCGGCGGGTGTCGCGAGAGCGGTGGCGGACATGGCGGACTCCGTTGACCACCCGGTCCGCAGCGGCCGGCGACGGCCGCGAGGAGCGCCTGTCTTCAGGCTCCCTGACGACCCATCGACCGGCTTGAGCCCGAAGGCCGCGCCGCAGGCGTTGGCAGCGCGCCGCCGCGGGATGCGGATTGGCGCTTGCCCCGGCGTCGTCGGGCCTGTCCCTCAGCCGGTCTGGATGGTGTGTGGGTGCACCATAGGCAGGCCGGAACGTCTTGTCATCCTTTTATCGCGATGAAGAGATATGACTTTTCGGCATCACGCGCCTGACGGCGTGCGTCGGCTCATGCCGCCTTGCCCGCAGAGTTCGCGGCGGGCGCATCGAGCGAGGCAAGCCACTCGTCGTCCGAGCCCTCGTTGACGCCTTCGAACAGGATCGTCGTGAGGTAGCGCTCGCCGGTGTCCGGCAGCATCGCGAGGATCACTGAGCCTTCCGGTGCGCCCTCGGCCACCTTCAGCGCGGCGGCCAGCGTGGCGCCGGCCGACAGCCCGACGAACACGCCTTCCTCGGCCGCGAGCCGACGCGCGGTGTCGCGTGCCGTGACGTCGTCGACGGGGATGTTGCGGTCGACCACCGAGCGGTCGAGCACGGCCGGCACAAAGTCCGGCGTCCAGCCCTGGATCTTGTGCGGCTGCCACTCCTTGCCGGCCAGCAGCTGCGCGGCCGCGGGTTCGGAGGTGACGATCTCGACGTTCGGGCGCGCGAGTTTCAGCGTCTGGCCGACGCCGGTGAGCGTGCCGCCGGTGCCCCAGCCGGAGACGAAGTAGTCGAGCCGTTTGCCGACGAAGTCCTGCAGGATCTCCGGCCCCGTCGTGTTGCGGTGCCATGCGGGGTTGGCCTCGTTCTCGAACTGGCGGGCGAGGAACCAGCCGTGCTTCTCGGCGAGCTCCTTCGCTTTGCGCACCATGCCGCTGCCGCGCTCCGCGGCCGGCGTCAGGATCACCTTGGCGCCGTAGGCGCGCATCAGTTTGCGGCGCTCGATCGAGAAGGTCTCGGTCATGATCGCGACGAACTTGTAGCCGCGCGCCGCGGCCACCATCGCCAGCGCCACGCCGGTGTTGCCCGAGGTTGCCTCGACGATGGTGTCGCCCGGCTTCAACAGGCCCTTCTGCTCGGCGTCGAGCACGATGGCGAGCGCCAGGCGGTCCTTCACCGAGCCGCCGGGATTGAAGGCTTCGACCTTGACGTAGAGATCGACGTGCTTCGGCGCGACGCGCGCGAGCTTGACGATGGGCGTGCGGCCGATGGTGTCGAGGATGGAGTCGAAGAGGGCCATGGGGTGTTCCGTTGAGCGGGGAAAGGGTGGAGAGGAGAGAGGGACGAGGAAGGCGTCACGCGGCGAGCGTGAGCGCGGCGGCCGTAGGCGTGGGTGAGGGAAGCGTTTCGGCCAGCGAAAGCGGCACGGGCGTGATCGGCGCGGCGCCGAACCAGTGCAGGTCCTTCGCGAGTGCAGCGACCTCGCCGAGGATCAGCAGCGCCGGCGAGCGGACGTTCTCCGCGGCGGCGCGCACCGGCAGATCGGCGAGCGTGCCGACGACGACGCGCTGGCTCGCGCGGCTGCCGTTCTCGATCAGCGCGAACGGCGTGGTCGGAGTGCGGCCGTGGGCGATGAGCCGATCGCGGATCGTGTCGAGGCCCTGCACGCCCATGTAGACGGCCAGCGTCTGTCGCTCCTGCGCCAGCGCGCGCCAGTCGAGCGTGTCGATGGAATTGCGGCAGTGGGCCGTCACCAGCCGCACCGATTGCGCGTGGTCGCGATGGGTGAGCGGGATGCCGGCGTAGGCGCCGCACGCGACGGCCGCGGTGATGCCCGGCACGACTTCGAACGCGATCCCCTCGGCGCGCAGGGCTTCGAGCTCTTCGCCGCCGCGACCAAACACGAAGGGGTCGCCGCCCTTCAGCCGCACCACGGTCTTGCCCGCGCGCGCGTGCTCGACGAGCAGTTCGTGGATGCGCTCCTGCGTGGTGTGGTGCGTGCCGGCTTCCTTGGCGACTTCGATCTTCTCGGCGTCGCGGCGGGCGAGCGCGAGCACGTCCGCGCTGACGAGGCGGTCGTGCAGCACGACGTCGGCCTGATTCAGCGCGCGCAGGCCGCGCAGCGTCAGCAGGCCCGGATCGCCGGGGCCGGCGCCGACGAGGATGACTCTCCCGCGCGGCGTGGCGTCTTCGCTGAGCGCGGCGGTGAACGCGCGCTCGGCGGCCGCGGTATCGCCGTTGCGCAGGGCATCCGCGGCGGAGCCGCGGATCAGGGTTTCGATGACCTGCCGGCGGCGGGCCGTGTCGGGGAAGCGTCGACGAAGCGCGTCACGTTTGGAGCCCAGCCACTCGGCCAGCGCGCCGAGCGACGGATCGAGCTCGGCTTCGAGTTTTTCTCGCACCCAGCGCGCCAGCATCGGGGCCTCGCCGCGGCTGCTGATCGCGATCTGCAGCGCGCCGCGCTCCACGCGCGCCGGCACCTGGAAGCTGCAGCGCGGCGCGTCGTCAACCACGTTCGCCCAGATGCGACGCGCCTCCGCTTCGCGCGCCACCGTCGCGTTGACGTCGGCGTCGTCGGTCGCGGCGATGACCAGCCACGCACCTTCCAGCCACTCCGGCACGAACACCCCCGCGCGATGGGCGAGGCGTCCCTCCGCCACCGCGCGGGCCAGCTCCGGCACGAGGGTCGGGGCGCCGACCACCACGTCGGCCCCCGATTCCAGAAGGGCCTCGGCCTTGCGCCGCGCCACCGCGCCACCGCCGACCAGCAGCACGCGGCGGCCGGCGAGGTCGAGGAAGGCGGGGAAAAGCGGCACGGGCATGAGGGGGCAGGGCGGGACGATCCTTGGCCGGATCCGTGGCCTGCACGCTAGGCGCGAGGCCGCGCTGGCCGGAAATGCCCTGGCGTCGGATTCTTATAACCGCCAGTTATCAAGGTTTGCTAGACGACTCGATAGTTTTATCGTTTCATCGCGATGGATGGATGGACTTCCGGGGCGACCACGCTGCCGGCCCCCCCGATGGTTTTGCCCCATGACCCTGACGCAGCTCCGCTACCTCATCGCGATCGTCGACGCCGGCCTGAACATCACCACCGCCGCCGACCGGGTGCACGCCACCCAGCCCGGCATCTCCAAACAGCTCAAGCAGCTGGAGGACGAACTCGGTTTCCTGTTGTTCCAGCGCAAGGGCCGCAGCCTCGAGTCGATCACCGAGGCCGGACAGGTGGTGCTGGCGCACGCGCGCCGCGCCGTCGCGGAAGCCGCGAACATCCGCGCTTTTGCCGCAAACCAGCGCGGCGAGGCGGTCGGCACGCTGCACATCGCCACCACTCACACGCAGGCGCGCTTCGTGTTGCCCGCCGCCATCGGCGCGCTGAACCGGGAGTACCCGCAGGTGGGCGTGCAGCTGCAGTCGCTGGCCGACAACGACGTGCTGCCGCACCTCGCCAAGGGCAATGCCGACATTGCCATCGTCAGCAGCGTCGGCAGCGTGCCGCCGGGCGGGCACGCGATCCCGCTGTACCGCTGGCGGCGCGTCGTCGTCGTGCCGAAGGGCCACGCGCTTGCGGCACTCGGCCGCGCGCCGACGCTGGAAGACCTCGCGGCTCATCCGTTGGTGAGCTACCACAGCACCAGCCAGCCGGAGAGCTCGCTGCGCCGCGCCTTCAGCGACGTCGGCCTGAGCCCGACCGTCGCGATGACGGCGCACGATGCGGATCTGATCAAGACCTACGTCCGCGCGGGCCTCGGCGTGGGCATCCTCGCCGAGATGGCCGTGAGCTCGGTGTTCGATGGCGATCTCGCGGTGCTGCCGGCGCCGGCCGTGCTGCCGGAGTGCACCGCGTGGGCGGTCGTCCCCAAGGAGCGCGTGCTGCGCCGCTACGCGTTCGATCTGTTCCGCCACGTCGCGCCACAGCTCGATCGCCACGACCTGCAGCGCGTGCTGGGCGGGCATCAGGAGTCCGTGTGGCCGACGCCGCCGAGCTGGGTGGAACTGAGTCAGGCGATCACGAACTGACGCGCGCGTCGCCGTCGATGGGCTTAACCGGTCGTGTCGTGCTGGTAGCATCCGCGCGTCGATGCGAACCGGAGCGCGAAACGTGATGACGAGTGGGGTCAAGGGGTATCTGGATCCGCCGCTGTTCGAGCTCGAGAAGCGCTCGCAGCCAGTCTCGCTGGCGCACACCCCGTACTTCCACAACGACGGCGGAACCGTGGTGTTCGCTGCCCACGTGCCCGCCGGCGCCCGACTGATCGACGCCGCGCCAACCGATCCCGCGCTTGAAGCCGGCCGCCCGCATCACGTGATCGGCATTGATGGCGTCAAGCCGACGCCGCCCTACGGTATCGAGACGCGTCTCGGCTTCGCCGAGGGCGACGTGACGTATGAGCCGCTGTGGGCGCTGCCGCAGGTCGCGGCCGCCTTCGGCATTACCGTCGTGCGGCCCGGCGAAGTCGTGCGCGTGGCCAGTCCGGTGCTCGAACTCTCGCAGGTCGAATACGAGTACGGCGTTTTCGCCGGGCACTGGTCGCCCTACCAGGGCACCGGCAACGCCTTGCTGAGCGTGGTCTGCACCGACCTCGAGCATCACGACTTCCCGCACGTGTTCGCGTCGACCGATCCGAACGTGCCGCTGGTGATCTCGGTCGGTCGCTATTGGCCGGACCGCGGCGTCATCCGCCTGGCCGACCTCTGGGTGCCGCGCGGCTGGGCGCTCTACATCCCGCCGAAGCCCGCGCAGCCGAACCCGCCCTGCATCGATCTGCACAACAACCGCAACTCGGCGCGCGCCTGCTGGGGCGACATCCACCGCAGCGCGATCAGCACGCACACGCTGCTTCAGGCCACGGGCGGCTACTTCTACTGGTACTGGAACGCCAAGGACACCGCGCATTCGCGGCCGCTCGGCGAGGAGGCGAAATGAGCGCGTTGACATCGCACGTGGAGCGCGCGGCGTCGCCGCTCGACACGAAACTTCCGAAGGTCGGCACCACCATCTTCACCGTGATGAGCGTGCTCGCCGCCGAGCACGGCGCGGTCAACCTCGGGCAGGGGTTCCCTGATTTCGACGTGCCGACCCCGCTGCGCGAGGCGCTCGCCCGCGCGATGGTCGAGGGCAAGAACCAGTACGCGCACATGGCCGGCGTGCCGCCGCTGCGTGTCGCGATCGCCGACAAGACGCTGCGCTGCTACGGCCACCGCCCGGACGCGGAAACCGAGATCACCGTGACATCGGGCGCCAGCGAGGCGATCTTCGATGCCATCGCCGCCGTCGTGCGGCCGGGCGAAGAGGTGATCGTCCTCGACCCCTGCTACGACTGCTACGAGCCGGCCATCGACCTCGCCGGCGGCCGCGCGGTGCACGTGCCGCTGGACCCCGCCACGTTCGCCGTCGACTGGGCCGGCGTGCGCGCCGCGGTGACGCCGAAGACGCGGCTCTTCATGTTCAACACGCCGCACAACCCGTCCGGCGCGATGTTCGACGCTTCCGACATCGCCGAGCTGAAGCGCTTCGTCGCCGACTTCCCGCACGTCCTGCTGCTGTCGGACGAGGTCTACGAGCACATCGTGTTCGACGGCCGCATCCACGAAAGCGTGCTGCGCTACGCGGAGCTCGCGGCGCGCGCGTTCGTGATTTCGAGTTTCGGAAAGACCTACCACTGCACCGGCTGGAAGGTGGGCTACTGCGTGGCGCCGCCGGCGCTGACCGCCGAGTTCCGCAAGGTCCATCAGTACAACACCTTCTGCACCTTCGCCCCGGCGCAGTGGGCCTTCGGCGAGATGATCGAGCGCCACCCCGAGCATTACGACGAGCTCGGCGCGTTCTACCAGGCCAAGCGCGACCGCTTCGCGGCGCAGCTCGCCACAACCAAGCTCAAGCCGCTGCCGGTGCCGGGCGGTTACTTCCAGCTGGTCGACTATTCGGCGGTGAGCGATCTCGACGACCTCGCGTTCTGCCGCTGGCTCACCATCGAGAAGGGCGTCACCGCGATTCCGCTGTCGCCGTTCTACGAAACGCCGCCGACCGGCCAGCGCCTCGCGCGGCTGTGCTTCGCGAAGAACGAGGCCACGCTGGACGCCGCGATCGAGCGGCTTGCGAAGCTCTGAGGTTGCATCGATGAGCGACTCCGCGCACACAACGTCCGTCGACTCAAACGCGTCCGTTCGCCCGCACGCCGATCTCCGCGTCGCTCTTGTGCAGGGCGACACGCGCTGGCATGACCCGGCGGGCAACCGCGCTTACTACGGTGCACTGATTGCGCCGCTGGCCGGCCGCACCGACCTCGTGGTGCTGCCGGAAACGTTCACCTCAGGCTTCAGCAACGAAGCGCTGGCGAACGCCGAGGACATGCACGGCCCCACGGTCGCTTGGATCGTCGAGCAGGCGAGGGCGCTCGACGCCGCCGTCTGCGGCAGTGTGCAGCTGCGCATCGAAGGCACGCAGGCGGCATCGGAAGGCATCGCGCCGGGCGTCTACAACCGCCTGCTGTTCGCCACGCCGGACGGCGCGCTGGTGCACTACGACAAGCGCCATCTGTTCCGCATGGCGAAGGAGCACGAGCGCTACGCCGCAGGCGACAAGCGCGTGTTCGTCGACTGGCGCGGGTGGCGGATCTTCCTGCAGGTCTGCTACGACCTGCGCTTCCCGGTGTACGTGCGCAACCGCTTCGACGCGACGCGCCCCGGCGCCTTCGACTACGACTTGGCTCTGTTCGTCGCCAATTGGCCGGCGGCGCGCGCCTACCCGTGGAAGACCCTGCTGCGCGCTCGCGCGATCGAAAACCTCGCCTGCGTCATTGGCGTGAATCGCGTCGGCACCGACGGCAACGGCATCGCCTACAGCGGCGATTCGGTGGCGCTGGACCCGCTGGGCCAGCCCCTCGTGGAAGGCGACGCTGAGGTTCGCGTGCTCGAAGCGACGTTCAGCGCCGAGGAGCTGCGCGCGCATCGCGAGCGGTTTCCGGCCCACCTCGACGCGGATGATTTTGCGCTGCGCCCGTAGAAAACAACGCGGCCGCACATCGTCAATCGGGGCAGATCAGATCGACGGTCGGAAAATAGGTGCGGTATCGCTTCACGTCACGGGTCAGCAGCGGCAGATTCTCAATCGCCGCGTGCGCGCCGATATAGAAATCGGGGAGCGGCGAGGTTCGTGCGCCGCGCGCCCTTCGATAGTTGAGAAACGCTTTACCGGCGAGGAATCCGGCTTCCCACGGCAGTGGCAATCGCACGAACGCTTCGAGCGGCAGCGCGTCGTCCAGGGCCTCGATGCGGTCGAAGCCGACGGATACCTCGGCGTAAATGATCGGATTAATGCACAGCTCGCCCGCAGCGGCGCAGGCGTCGAGACGCTCCGCCGACCACGCGAACCAGACCGGATCATCCGTCAGCACATCGAGCAGGACGTTCGCATCGACCAACGTGCGGCTCATGCGCCGCGAGTCAGCTTCATGATTTCTTCCGTGCTCAAGCGCGCGGTGGCGCGACCGCGCAGCTTCGCCGCGAGACTCTCCCGCTTCGATCTCTTGGGCTGGGCGATAGCGGCTTCGGCTTCGCGAAGCACGGCATCACGCACAAATGCCGAAACGGCCTGACCGCGCAGCGCTGCGGCGCGCGCAATTCGATCTTTTTCGGCGCTACCGAGGCGGAGTTCGAGGCGGGCGGGTGCAATGGGCATGGTGGGCTCCTAGTACGGACACGGTACCGTACAAATCTCCCCACAGCTATCGCCGACTAGCGCGCTACACCCACGCCGCCAGCACCACGCGCTTGCCGTACTTGAGCTGCTCGTAGCCGTCGTCCGGCACGGGCAGGGTTTCGACTCGCGAGAACCCCACTTTGCGCAGGATGAAGTGCAGGGCCTCGAGGCTAGGGATCAGGCTGATGCCCAGCGTCGACGCTTCCGGCCCGTGCGTTTCGTCGGTTTCGTCGACGATGACGAAGCTGCCCTCGATGGGCTTCACGAAGCGGTAGCTGCCGTAGTCGACCACGCCGGTCTGGCCGGGCGCGACCTGCGTCTCGATCAGGCACAGGCGTTTGCACAAGCTGCGCGCGACGCGCAGCGCGCCCACCGGGTTTTCGAGGTGGTAGAGCAGGCCGAAACACAGTACGAGGTCATGCGTACCGACGATGGCGGGCGTGAGCCCATGCACGTCGCCGCGCGAGAACGCCACGTGCTCGACACCCATCGCCGACGTGATCAATCGCGCGTCATCGACGTGCGGCTGCCGTGCGTCGATGCCGTGCACGCTGCCGAATCCGAACTGACGCAGCTTCCATGAGAACCAGCCCTGGTGGCAGGCGAGATCCATCGCGCTCGCCCGCGCCGCGCCGTCGGGGAACGCGCCGCGCAGCGCGGTTTCCGCCATCGCCCATCGGGTGTTGTGGATGGCGAGGATGTCGGGCGCGTGGGCGCTGCCGGTCACCGCGCCCGAAGGCAGGGTGAAGCGGTAGAACCAGTCCCGCGCGAGGACGTCGGCCTCGAGGCCGCGGAGGTCGGAGGCCGTGGTCATGGATCAATCGATGTCGGGTGCGCCTTCGGGAATGCGCGGGCCGTGGCCGCCCCGGCCGGGCTTGCGCTGGCCGCCGCGCGGCGCGCCGCCGCCGGGGCCACCCGGGCCACGAGGACCGCCGCCACCGGGGCCGCGAGCGGCTTGGCCGCCACCGCCGGGGCCACGAGCCCCCTGGCCGCTGCTGCCCGGACCACGCGGGCCACGGCCGGGGCCGCCGCCCTCCGGACGGGGGCCGCGGGCGAAGCCGCCATCGCCGGCGGGCTTGCCAAACGGGCGATCACCGCGCGGCTTGCGCGGCGGTGCCACCTTGGAGCCGGTCTCGACGCCTTCCGGCACGTACCAGCTGCGGAACGCGCCCGAGGCGCTGTCCACGCCGCCCGCCACGGCCTTCGGGCCGCGCGACTTGCCGGCGTACGGCTTGCTCTGGCTCGGCTTGGCCGGGCGATCGCCCCAGGGCTTGCCGGCGCCGGCGGCGCGCTCACCGAAGGGTTTGGCGCCCGTTGCCCCGTCGGGCTTCTTGCCGAACGGCTTCTTCCCGAAGGGCTTGCCGGCGGGACGCGGGCCGCGCGATTCCACCGGCGCATCGGCGCCCATCGGCCCGACGAAGGCCTTGGCGCCCTTCTTGCCGTACACCTTGCCGCCCGGCTTGCCGCGACCGCGGGCCGGGCGCTCCTCGCGGATGTGGTCGAAGCGGCGCAGTTCGCGCTCTTCCTGGTCCAGCGCACCGTTCACGTAGGACGGGCCGCGCTGGTCGCGACGTACTTCGATCGCCTGCTTGGCGCTGGCGCGACGCTGGCCGATCACCGGCTGCAGCGTCAGCACCGTGCCCTGGGTTTCGAGCTTGAACTGCTTGCGCAGCGCCTCGACCTGCGCGGGCTCCATCTCGACGCTGTTGCCGCGCAGCAGTTCGCGTGGCAGCACGACGTTGCCGTAACGCACGCGCTTCAGGCGGCTGACCTGGAAGCCCTGGCTGTCCCACAGGCGGCGCACCTCGCGGTTGCGGCCTTCCTTGATGACGACGCGGAACCACGCGTGCGAATCGCTGGAACCGATCGCCTCGATCTCGTCGAACTTGGCCGGGCCATCGTCGAGCTGCACGCCGCGCTTCAGGCGATCCACGACGGCATCCGAGACCTCGCCGTGGATGCGGCAGACGTACTCGCGCTCGACGTCGCTCGACGGGTGCATCAGCGCGTTGGCGAGCTCGCCGTCGGTGGTCAGCAGCAGCAGGCCGGTGGTGTTGATGTCGAGGCGGCCGACGGCGATCCAGCGCGCGCCTTTCAGTCGCGGCAGCGCTTCGAAAATCGTCGGGCGACCCTCGGGGTCTTCGCGCGTCGTGACCTGGCCTTCCGGCTTGTTGTACAGCAGCACGGCCGCCGGCTCGGTCAGCGCGGTGGCCATGAAGGTCTTGCCGTCGAGCTCGATGCGGTCGCCGCCCTTGACGGTGCGGCCGAGTTCAGCGACCTCGCCATTGACCTTGACCTCGCCGCGCGAGATGCGCTCCTCGAGCGAGCGGCGCGAGCCGAGGCCGGCCTGCGCAAGCACTTTGTGCAGGCGCTCTTCGATGGCGGGGAGGGCGGCCTGCGCCGCGGTGGCCTCGCGCTTCAGCGAGAGGGTCTTGCGTTGGTTGTCGTTGCTCATCGGGCTCAAGGCGTGCGGTCGGAAGCCGCGTCGTCGCTCTCGTCAGGGGTGGGGTCGGACGTCGTCACGACGTCATCGATCGCTACCGCGAGGGCCTGCACGGGCAGGGGGTCCTCGAAGGGCAGCTGCGGGTCGAGCTCGCCGAGGTCGCGGATCTCCGACAGCGGCGGCAGTTCATCCAGCGACTTCAGGTTGAAGTAGTCGAGGAAGAGTTTGGTGGTGCCGAACAGCGCAGGGCGCCCCGGCACGTCGCGATGCCCGACCACGCGGATCCACTCGCGCTCCTCGAGCATCTTGATGATGTTGGCATTGACCGCCACGCCGCGGATCGCTTCGATCTCGCCGCGGGTGATCGGCTGGCGGTAGGCGATCAGCGCGAGGGTCTCCAGCGTGGCGCGGGTGTAGCGCTGCGGGCGCTCTGCGAACATCCGCGCCACCCAGGGCTGCACGTCGCGCTGCACCTGGAAGCGGAAGCCCGAGGCCACTTCGACGAGCATCACGCCGCGCTCGGCGCAGGCCTGCTGCAGGGCTTCAATCGCTTGCTCGACGCTGCCGCGCGGGGCGGGCTGGTCGTCGGGGAACAGCGCGTACAGCTGCGCCACCGTCATCGGGTGCGTGGCGGCCAGCACGGCGGCCTCGACGATGCGCTCGACGAGGCGGTTGTCCGACAGCGGCGCCTCTTTGGGCGGCGACTGCAGTTCGAATTCGACCGGGGTGTCTTCGGTGCTCATCAGGTTCGCGGTGTGGGCGGGATCAGGCCGGCGCGAGGCCGTCGTCGCCGTCGGTGGGCAGGGCGGAGGGGGAATCCCCTCCGGCGTCGCTGCGGGGTTCGTTGTCGTCGTCGTCGTTGGCGGCCGGGCCGCCGTCCTTGTCGAGGCGCTCGGCCAGCGCCCGCACGTAGATCGCGGCGAGCGGCGTCTCCTGCACGATCTCGATCAGGCGCTCTTTGGCCAGCTCGAGGATCGCGAGGAAGTTCACCACCACGCCGAGGCGGCCTTCCTCGGCGACAAACAGGCTGCTGAACTCGATGAAGGAGCTCGACGACAGCCGGCCCAGCACCTCGCCCATGCGCTGCCGGACGCTCAAGCGCTCGCGCTTGATGGCGTGGTGGCTGAACAGCTCGGCGCGCTTCATCACGTCGCGCAGGGCCAGCAGCATCTCGCGCAGATCGACCGACGGGGGCTCCGCGCGTTGCTGCTTCTCACCCGGGTCCGCGTGCACCACGACCGTGTCGCGCTCGAGCCGGGGCAGGGTGTCGATGTCCTCGGCGGCCTTCTTGAAGCGCTCGTACTCCTGCAGGCGGCGCACCAGCTCGGCGCGCGGGTCGGCTTCGACGCCTTCCTCCGACGGCGGGCGCGGCAGCAGCATCCGCGACTTGATCTCGGCGAGGATCGCGGCCATCACCAGGTACTCGGCGGCCAGCTCGAAGCGCAGCTCCTGCATCACGTCGATGTAGCCGATGTACTGGCGGGTGATCTCGGCCACCGGGATGTCGAGGATGTCGAGGTTCTGGCGGCGGATCAGGTACAGCAGCAGGTCGAGCGGGCCCTCGAACGCCTCGAGGATGACCTCCAGCGCGTCCGGCGGGATGTAGAGGTCCTGCGGCATCTGCAGCACCGGCTGCCCGCGCACGACGGCGAGCGGCATTTCCTGCTGCTGGGGCGGTGTGGGGAAGGTGGCCGATGCGGCGGGGACGGCTTCGGCCGTCGCGGCGAGCGTCGCGTCGGTCAGCACGTCATCGCTGGGGCCCGTCGCCGGCGTACCGGTCATCAGGCAAGTGCTGCGGTGTGGACCACGGAGGCTCCGGGGTGCGGAAACAGCGGGCGGTGCGGCCTGGTCAGTCCAGGTCCACCGGTTGGAAGCCCTGGCGCACCACGTCGGGGGCGGGCAGGGTGCAGTCGATGATGCTGGTCGGGCCCGGCGCACAGTGGCCGGCATCGAGCATCACATCGACGGCGTGCAGCCAGAGGTCGGCCACCTCGTCGGCTTCGTGGCCGAGGAAGGGCGCCTCGTCGGCGTCCATGTCGGGCGATCGCAGCGTGGTCGACAGCAGCACCTCACCGCAGGCCTCCAGCAGCGCTTGCGCCACCGGATGCTCGGGGATACGGATACCGATATCGCGCCGCTTGCTGCGGGCGCTTTGCTTCAAACGGTTCGGGAGCTGCCCGGAGGCCGGCAGGATGAAGGTGACGGGTCCGGGGCTCAGGCGACGCAGCAGGCGGAAGGACGGGTCATCGAGCCGGGCGAACCGGCTGGCGTCGCTGATCGAGCGGCAGAATAGGGTGAAGGGGTGGCGGCTGTCCAGCTGCCGGAGCCGTCGGGCGCGCTCCTCGGCGTCGGTGCCGTTCAGGCTCCAGACCAGCGCGTAGCCGGCGTCGGTCGGGCAGATGGCGAGCCCGTCGCGGTTGATGCGCTGTGCGGCACGTTCAACCAGGCGGGTCTGCGGCGTCTCGGGGTGGACCTCCAGGCGCTGTGCCTCGCCAGGGTCGATGCTCACCGCGTCGCGTCCATCGGGCCGTACTCGCGCTGCAGGCCGGTGACTTTCTGGCGCCCCGAGCGCAGGTCGAGCGTGCGGTCGAAGTGCCGCGCCATTGCTTCCCCTTCCGGGCTATCGGCGAAGGCCACGAACACCGGCTGCTCGATGCCCGTCGCGATGATGCGCACTGCGGGGAAGAATCCGCCGCGCTCGCTCTCGTGGCGCAGCACGTGGCCGTTGTCGATGACCGTGTCGATCCGGCCGCCGACGAGCTTCTGCAGGTTGATCCGCGTGGGCTGTTCGGTGGACAGCGCCTCGACGCCCGGCACCGGGCGGCCCTCGGCGAACAGCGCGGCGTCGAACGGCGGGCCGAACCGGTACCCCTCGGCGATGCCGATGCGGCGCTCGACGAGTGAGTCCACGCCGTCGAACCGCCAGGGGTCGTCGTGACGGACCGCGAAGGCGACCGGGTCGCCCGCGGCAGGGCGCTCGGGATAGCGCAGCCGCGGGGATTCGCCCGCGGCGGCACCGAGCACGCCGTCGATGCGACCGGCTTCCGCCTCGCGAACGGCGCGCGGCCAGCTCATGCGGCGGATTTCCACCGGGCGCGACGGCGACTCGAACACCGCGCGCGCAAGCTCGACCAGGTAGCCCGGCTGGGTGGACTCGAAACAGACGTACGGGCACCACTCGTCGGACGCGAACACCAGCGTGCGGCCCTCGGGCAGGGCCGGTTCCCCGGTGGTGGTCGACGCGCCGGCGTTCGACGCGGTCGCGACCGATGCCACGAGCCACAGCGCCGCGGCGAGTGGCCCGAGAACGATCGCGGACGACCTCGAATCGGGAGTCACGGGCGACTACCGGTCAGCGGCGCGCCGGCTTCGGCTTGGTCGCCAGCTCCTCGACCATCGCGCCGAACTCGATCGGCTCCGGCGGTGCCAGCGACTTCACCCGGTCACGGGCCGCGAGGCGCGCGCCACCCTGAACGGTCGCGATGCTGAAGCGGTCCTGCACCTGCGCCACCTGCACTTCGCCAACCGGCGTTTCGGTGGAGCCCAGCGAGATGCCGGTTTCCGGGTCGATCAGCGATTCACCGGGGCGCACCACGGCAAGGCGCTCGCCGGCGGTGACGGCGCCGGTGCCGAGGTTGATGTAGGCCTGCGAGCCTTCGACCTTGATGATCGAGCCCGTCGCCGGCTTCGAGCCGATCTGCTTGGCGAGTTCGTACACCGCTTCGTTGATGGAGGCGAGCACGGCCTGGCCGATCGGCGTGCGCGAGTAGGCGCCGACGAAGCCGCCCAGCGCGCCGCCGCCACCGATGCCGAGGCCGCCGAAGCCGATGCCGGACTCCTTGATCTCGCGCTCGATCTGTTTGGTGAAGATCACCTCGCTGGTCGTTGCGTCGATCAGGCGGATGTTCATTCCCAGCGACGACGAGGAGGAGTTGACGCTCAGGCCGCCGGCAAGCGCGCCAAGCCCGCCAAGCCGACTGCCGCCCAAGGCGCTGGCGATACCGCCGACGTTGGTCGACTTGGCACTCGTGCCCGGGTCGTACGAGGTGATGACGGCCTCGACGAGGTACTCGGCGCCGAGGATCTGGCCCATGCCGGCTGCGGACGGGGTGGCGACGCGGCCGCTGGCGCCGAAGTCCTGCTCCTGCATGACGTTGCCGATCGCCTGCCGCTCCACGAGGCGGAAGCGTCCGCTCTGGTTCAGCGCGTCGGTGATCATGGCTTCGATGCCATTGACCGGCACCGTCTGGAACGCCCACTCGACGTTGGTCGAGCCGTACTGGTCATTGGCCGTGTAGCTCGAAACGCTGGAGGTGTTGTCGATCTTGCTCACGGCGACGCGCGCCTTGCGGCCGGCGTACGGCGACCAGCGCATCTGCACGAGGCGCAGCGTGTTCACCGGCGTGAGGTCCTGCGGCAGGGCGATTTCCTCGCCTTCGGCCATCGAGAACGCGAGCGGTTCGGCAGCGACGGGCACTGCGACCGCGGCGGTGAGGGCAAGGGCGACGGTCAACGAACGGAGCGACAGCATGGCTTCTCCTTGGAAGCGGAATCGGGGGATTTCCTTAAGGGTTCCGCCAGTGCGCGGCGGAATCTGAAGTCTAGCTGAAGGTCCGGGCCGCTACACTTGGGCGATGCAGATTCCGAATTCTCCGACCCGCTGGTACGTCATTTTCGGACACGACGCCGAAGGCGCCGGCCCTGCCCGGGCGGCGGCGCGCCCAGAACACCTCGCGAGGCTGCGGTCGCTCGCCGACGCGGGACGACTGAAGCTCGCCGGCCCGTTGCCCCGGCTTGACGGCGTGGCGCCGGCCGAGGGCGGTGTTTCCGGGAGCCTGATCGTGGCCGCCTTCGACGACCTCGTCGCGGCGCAGGCTTGGGCAGCGGACGATCCGTACGTGGGCGCCGGGGTCTATGCCCGCGTCGACGTGCGGCCCTTCCTGCCGGTGCTGCCGTGAGTGCGCCGGCCATCGACGGCGGCCTGCCGCGGGAGGTCCGCGCCGCGGCGATCGAAGCGCGGCTTCGCGAGGCGCTGCAACCCGTCGCGCTGGAGGTCGTCGACGACAGCCACAAGCATCGCGGCCACGCCGGTGCGGCAGACGGTCGCAGCCATTTCTCCGTGCGGGTCGTCAGCGCGGCGTTCGCCGGCCTGCGCCCGATCGCCCGCCACCGTCTGGTCTACGAGGCGATGGGCGCCTTGATGGCGACCGACATCCACGCTTTGGCCATCGAGGCGCTCGCTCCCGGCGAGGCCGGCGCGTAGCCGTTACACTGGCACGTCTTCCGCTCGTCATCTTCTTGTAAATTCAAGGCGTTGCGAGACCGGAACCCCTGAAATCTATGCCTCCGGAGCCCGCGCCGACGCACGGGCTCCGCGCCACCGGATCGCCCCGCGCATGCGTCTGTCCACCATCAAGCTGGCCGGCTTCAAGAGCTTCGTCGACCCGACCACCCTGCATCTGCCGACCAACATGACGGGCGTCGTTGGCCCGAACGGCTGCGGCAAGTCGAACATCATCGACGCGGTGCGCTGGGTGATGGGCGAGAGCTCGGCCAGCCGCCTGCGCGGTGATTCCTTCACCGACGTGATCTTCTCCGGTTCGTCCTCGCGCAAGCCGGTCTCGCAGGCCACCGTCGAGCTGGTGTTCGACAACAGCGACCAGGCCATCGGCGGCGAGTTTGCGAAGTACAACGAGATCTCGGTGAAGCGCCTCGTCTCGCGCGACGGGCAGTCGAGCTACTTCCTCAACGGCGCGCGCTGCCGCCGTCGCGACATCACCGATCTGTTCCTTGGCACCGGCCTCGGGCCGCGCAGCTACTCGATCATCGAGCAGGGGATGATCTCGCAGGTCATCGAGGCGAAGCCCGAAGAGCTGCGGCTGTTCCTCGAGGAGGCCGCCGGCATCTCCAAGTACAAGGAGCGCCGCAAGGAGACCGAAAGCCGCATCAAGGGCACGCGCGACAATCTCGACCGCCTGAACGACCTGCGCGAAGAGATCGACAAGCAGCTCGAGCACCTGAAGCGCCAGGCCCGCGCGGCCGAGCAATATCAGGCGCTGCAGGCCGAGCACCGCGAGAAGGACGCGCAGCTGAAGGCGCTGGAGTACCGCCGGCTGCAGGCGCAGGCCGAGGCCTTGAATGCGTCGCTGCTCGAGGACGAGACCAAGCTGCAGGAACTGCTGGCCGAGCAGCGCACCGCGGAAGAGCAGGGCGAGCTGACCCGCGAACAGCACGCCGAAGCGAGCCAGCATCTGGGCCGCGCACAGGCCGAGAGCTATCGCATCGGCGGCGAGATCGCGCGCATCGAGCAGCAGATCCAGCACCAGCGCGAGCTGAAGCGCCGCGTCGAGACGGCGCGCTCGGAGGCCGACGAGGCCTTGGCCGAAGTGCTGCACCACATCGAGGCCGATGCCGCGCAACTGCTGCAGCTCGAGGAGCAGGTGGCCGAAGCCGAGCCGCGCCTCGAAACCCTGCGCGGCGGCGATGAAGACCGCCAGGACGCCCTGCGCGAGGCCGAAACCAAGCTCGCCGACTGGCAGCGACGCTGGGACGACTACGCGCGTGGCTACGCCGAATCGTCGCGTGCCGCCGAAGTCGAACGCACCAAGATCGAATTCCTCGAGCGTCAGTCGATGGAGTCGAATCGCCGCCGCGAGACGCTCGCCACCGAGCGCGCTGGCCTCGATCTGACGACCTTGAGCGAAACGATGGAAACGCTGGCGCTCGAGCACGAAACCAAGCGCGCCGGGCTTGACGCGCTGGCCGAGCTGCTTGACGGCAAGAAGGCCGCGCTGCTCGAGATCCAGGAGCAGCAGCGCCAGCAGCAGACGGAACTCGCTGAAACCCGCAAGGCCGCGCAGGCCGCCAAGGGCCGCATGGCCTCGCTGGAGGCGCTGCAGCACGCCGCGCTGGGGCAGGAAAAAAGCGGCGCGCTGGAGTGGATCAGAGCGCAGGGCCTCGCCGACCTGCCGCGCCTAGGCGAGGTGCTGGCGGTCGAGCCGGGCTGGGAAACCGCCGTCGAAACCGTGCTCGGGCACCTGCTCGAAGCCGTCGTGCATGACGATGCCGGCAGCGTGCGCGAGGCCGTCGCCCAGCTGGCGCAGGGCCGCGTCGCGCTGGTCGATGGCGCGAGCGGCGACGTGGAAGCGCCGTCCAGCAGCCTCGCGTCGAAAGTGCAGGGCCCGCGCGCGATCCGCGCGCTGCTGGCGCGTTTCCACGCCGTCGATTCGATCAACGATGCCGATGCCACCGAGCGGCGCGGCGCGCTGCGCGACGGCGAGGCCATCATCGACCGCAGCGGCGTCTGGGAAGGCCCGGGCTGGCTGCGCTTCAACAAGAGCGGCGAAGCGCAGTCCGGCGCGCTGGCCCGCGAGCGCGAAATCAACGAACTCAAGCAGCACGTCGCCGCGCTCGCCGCGCGCGAGCAGGCGCTCGTCGACGGGCAGCACGCCCATCGCGACGCGCTGCTGGTGGCCGAGCAGCATCGCGAGGACGCTCAGCGCACGCTGTACCTCGCGCACCGCAGCGTGTCCGAAATGGGTGGGCAGCTGCAGAGCCAGAAGGGCCGGCTGGAAACCGCACAGGGCCGCATGGCTGCGGTCGAGAAAGAACTCGCGCAACTCGCCGCCACGATGGAATCAGCGCAGACGGAAGTGCGCGAAGCCCGCGGCCGGCTGGAGATCGCCACGGAGCGCATGGGCGACCTCGAAGCGCAGCGCATGACGCTCGAAAACGAGCGCCGGCTGTTCACCGAGCAGCGCGAGACGGCGCGGATGTCGGCGCGCGAGGCGCGCGAGTCGGCGCACCAGCTGGCTTTGGCGCTCGAAGCGCAGCGCACCCGCGTCAACGCGCTGAACCAGTCGCTGTCGCGGCTGCGCGCGCAGCAGGCCCAGCTCGCCAGCCGCCGCGATGAACTCGCCGCGCAGTTGCAGGACGGCGACAGCCCGATCCACACCCTCGACGGCGAACGCCAGCTGCTGCTCGAGCAGCGCGTGATCGCCGAGCGCGACCTTGCTTCGGCGCGCGGCGCACTCGACGGCATCGAGCAGGAGCTGCGCGGCTACGAGCACAAGCGCCAGCAGCGCGACCAGGCCGCCATCCTGCAGCGCGAGCGCATCGCGCAGCGCCGGATGGAGGCGCAGGCGATCGAGATCAAGGCGCAGCAGCAGGTCGAAGCGATCGCCACGGCCGGGCTGGAGCTGGATGCGGTGGTGGCGGGGCTTCCCGAACAGGCCGAAGCCGCCGCGTGGGCGCGCAGCATCGGCGAGCTGGAAGGCAAGATGCGGCGCTTGGAGCCGGTCAATCTTGCGGCCATCCAGGAGTTCGCCGAGCAGAGCGAGCGCAAGGCCTACCTCGACACCCAGAACGCCGATCTCGTGGCCGCGCTGGAGCAGCTCGAGGACGCCATCCGCAAGATCGACCGCGAGACCCGCGGCCGGTTCAAGGAGACCTTCGACCGCGTCAACGCCGGCGTGCAGGAGCTGTTCCCGCGCCTGTTCGGCGGCGGGCACGCCTACCTCGAACTCACCGGTGAGGACCTGCTCGACACCGGCGTGGCGATCATGGCGCGACCGCCGGGCAAGCGCGTCTCGAACATCACCCTGCTGTCGGGTGGCGAGAAGGCGCTCACCGCGGTGTCACTGGTGTTCGCGATCTTCCGCCTCAACCCGGCGCCGTTCTGCCTGCTGGACGAAGTGGACGCGCCGCTCGACGAAGCCAACGTCGGCCGCTTCTGCACGATGGTCAGCGAGATGAGCGAGAAGGTGCAGTTCCTGTTCGTCAGCCACAACAAGGCGACGATGGAGGCCGCCAAGCAGCTCGCCGGCGTCACGATGCGCGAGCCGGGCGTGTCGCGCCTCGTGTCGGTCGATCTTGCCGAGGCCACGCGCCTCGCCGGTGCGGCATAATCCGCTGATCGAAACCCCGCGGTGGAAGCCGCGCACGACGCGCATCTGGAGCCTGTTGGATGGAATTGTCCGGCCTGAGTGAAGCCAACATCCTTCGCATCGCCATCGGCGCCGCCGTGGTCGTGCTGATGGTCGTGATCTGGCTGACCGGGCGGAAAAAACCGGAGCAGGGCGTGCGTCGCGACAGCGCCGACACCGAGCGTCTGGCTGCTGCCTTCCCGAGCTTTGGAAGCGGCGGTCGTCGCGAACCGACGCTGGGAGACGCCGTGGCGGAAGCGGACGGCGACGGCCCCGAGCTCGAGGCCGAGCGGGGCATCGCCATCGACGACGACGCGCCGGTGTCGCCGACGCGCTCGCAGCTCGGCGCGCGTCCGGACGCCAGCTTCGACCGCATCGTGACGCTTTACCTCGCCGCGCGTGCCGGCGAAGTGCTGCACGGCCCCGACATCGTCGTCGCCTGCGAGAAGGCCGGCTTGAGCTACGGCCACATGGGCATCTTCCATCGCCTCGACGACAACCACCCGGAGCGCGGCCCGATCTTCAGCCTCGCGAATCTGGTGAAGCCGGGCTCGTTCGACATGGCGCGCCTGGGCGAGATCCGCACGCCGGGCGTGAGCCTGTTCATGACCCTGCCGGGCCCGCTCAACGCGCTGGACGCGTGGGAAACCCTGCTGCCCGCCGCGCAGCGCATGGCGGAGCTGCTCGACGCCGTGCTGCTCGATGAAGAGCGCAACGCGCTCGGCCGCCAGCGCATCGCGCACCTGCGCGAGGAGATGCGCGGCTACGACCGCAAGCGCGACGCGCAGAACGTCCGCTTCTGAGCGCTGCGCGTCGCATGAGCGCCGCACCCGACCGCATCGACGCGCTTCGGCATCTGATCGTCGAAGCCGATCGCGCCTACTACCAGCTCGATGCGCCGAGCGTCCCCGACGCCGAGTACGACCGCTGGATGCGCGAGCTCCACGAGCTCGAAGTCGCCAGTCCCGAGCGCGTAACGCCGGATTCGCCGACGCAGCGCGTCGCGGGGCGCGCTTCGTCGGCGTTCGCCGAAGTCCGGCATGCGGTGCCGATGCTGAGCCTCAACAACGCGTTTTCGGCCGACGAAGTTGCCGACTTCGTGGCGCGGATCGTCGAAGCCACCGGCGAGGCGGAACCGGCGTTCTCGGTCGAGCCGAAGATCGACGGCCTCGCGATCACCCTGCGCTACGAGCGCGGCGCGCTGGTGCAGGGCGCGACGCGCGGCGACGGCGCCACCGGCGAGGACGTCATCGCCAACCTGCGCACGATCCGCGCGATTCCGCTGCGTCTGCACGTGCCTCCGGGCCTGCCCGTGCCCGACGTGCTCGAAGTGCGCGGCGAGGTGTATATGCCGAAGGCGGCGTTCGAGCGCTTCAACAAGCAGGCGCTTGCGAAGGGCGAGAAGCCGCTGGCGAACCCGCGCAACGGCGCGGCCGGCTCACTGCGCCAACTCGATCCGCGCATCACGGCGAAGCGGCCGCTGGCGTTTTTCGCCTACGGCATCGGCGAAACGCAGGGCTTCGAGCTGCCGGAAACGCATTCCGCACTGCTGAAAGCGCTGGGTGCGCTCGGCTTGCCGCTGGCGCCGGAAGTGGACGTCGCGACCGGGCAGGACGGCGTCATCGCGTACTACGAGCGCGTCGGCGCTGCCCGTGATGCGCTGCCTTACGACATCGACGGCGTCGTCTACAAGCTCGACCGCCGCGATCTGCAGGACAAGCTCGGCTTCGTCTCGCGCGCGCCGCGCTGGGCCATCGCGCACAAATTCCCGGCGCAGGAAGAGCTGACGCTGCTCGAAGGCATCGACGTGCAGGTCGGGCGCACCGGCGCGATCACGCCGGTCGCGCGCTTGAAGCCCGTGCGCGTGGCCGGCGTCGTCGTCACCAACGCCACGCTGCACAACGCCGACCAGATCGCGCGGCTCGACGTGCGCGTCGGCGACACGGTGGTCGTGCGCCGCGCCGGCGACGTGATTCCGGAGGTTGCGCGGATCGTTCCCGAGCGCCGTCCGCTCGCCGCCGATGGTTCGCCGCTGCATGCGCCGTTCGTGATGCCCACCGCCTGCCCGGAATGCGACTCGGCGGTCGAGCGCGCGGAGGGCGAAGCGGTGATGCGCTGCACCGGCGGGCTGTTCTGCCCCGCGCAGCGCAAGCAGGCGCTGATCCACTTCGCGTCGCGGCGTGCGATGGACATCGAAGGCTTGGGCGAACGCTTCATCGAGGATCTCGTCGACTTCGGCTACGTGAAGACCGTCGCCGACCTTTATCGCCTGACGCTCGACGATCTGCTGGCCATGAAGCGCCGCGCCGACGCGCGCGACGGCGTGACGCCGGAGACGGTCAAGCAGGGCAAGATCGCCACGCGCTGGGCCGAAAACCTGCTCGGCGGCATCGACCAGAGCCGCAACACCGCGCTGGAGCGCCTGCTGTTCGCGCTCGGCATCCGCGACGTCGGCGAGTCCACGGCCAAGCAGCTCGCACGCTGGTTCGGCGGGCTCGATGCGCTGATGGCCGCGAACATCGATGAGCTGAAGACCGTGCCCGACGTCGGGCCGGTCGTGTCCGCGCGCATCCACGGATTTTTCGCGGAAAGCCACAACCGCGAGGTCATCGCGGCGCTGCGCGCGAACGGCGTGCAGTGGCCGGAGGGCGAGCCGCAGCGCACGGTGGAAGGGCCGCTGGCCGGCAAGACCGTCGTGCTGACCGGCGGCCTCGGTGCCTTGACCCGCGACGAGGCCGGCGCGCATCTCGAAGCGCTCGGGGCGAAGGTGGCCGGCAGCGTGTCGAAGAAAACGTCGCTTGTCGTTGCCGGCGAGGCGGCCGGCTCGAAGCTCGACAAGGCCCGCGAGCTCGGTATCGAAGTCTGGGACGAAGCCGCGCTGCTCGAGTTCCTGCGGGCGCACGGCCGCTGGCCGGCCAACTGAGTGCTTCGATGCCTGTGGCTGACGACGAGCATCGTTCGAGGCACGCCGCGCTGCGGCTGCGCGCGCGGCTGAACGCATTGTTCCGCGAATTCTTCGCGGCGCGCGGCGTCGTCGAAGTCGAGACGCCGTGCTTGAGCCGCGCCGGCAACACCGAGCCGAACATCCGCAGCTTCACGCTGGACTTCACCGGCCCGATGAGCGGCGGCGCGCGCCAGCGCTGGCTGCGCACGTCGCCGGAGTTCCCGCTGAAGCGCCTGCTCGCCGAAGGCTTCGGCGACTGCTACGAACTGGGCCGCGTGTTCCGCGACGGTGAAGCCGGCGGGCGGCACAACCCCGAGTTCACGATGCTCGAGTGGTATCGCGTCAGCTGGGATGACCGGCGTCTTGCGGATGAAACGGTCGAACTCGTGGTCGCGTCGCTGGCGCTGGTGGGCCGCGAGCCGGCCGCGGTGCGTGTGATCGATTTCGCCGCGCTGTACCGCGAGGCCTTCGGTTTCGATCCGCATACGGCCGACATCGACATGCTGCGCGCGCCGCTGGCCGACGTCGCCATCGATCCCGACGGTCTGACGCGTGACGACTGGCTCGATCTGCTGATGACGCACCGCCTGCAGCCGTCGTTCGCGGCCGACGCGATCACCGTCGTGCACGACTGGCCGGCGACGCAGGCCGCACTCGCGCGTTTGCGGCCGGGCGAGCACGGTGCGCCGACCGTGGCGGAGCGCTTCGAGCTCTACCTCGGCCCGCTTGAGGTGGCGAACGGCTACCACGAGTTGAACGACGCCAGCGAGCAGCGCGCCCGCTTCGAGCGCGATCTGGCCGTACGAACGACGCGCGGCGACGTGCTACCGCCGATCGACGATGCGCTGATCGCGGCGCTGCCGTCGATGCCGGACTGCGCCGGCGTGGCGCTCGGCGTCGATCGACTGCTGATGGGCCTGCAGGGGACGGCGCGGATCGCCGACGTGCTGGCCTACGACTTCGCGCGCGCCTGAGGTCGACGAGGTTTCGGCGAGGATTTCCGCGTCGCGGATCTCGCCGCTGGATTCTTCGTCGCCGGTTTCTTCGCGGTGGTTTTCTGGTCAGGCGAGCGTGTCGCCGGCACCCGCGCCGCCTCGCTCGCCGCTTTCGCGATCCGCCCCGAAGCGCGCAGCACCTGTCCACCCCACGCGGCCGCCAGCTTCAGCGGCGGCAAGGCCATCGTCAGCGCTTCAGCGCTGAAGTCGCGCAGCTTGGCCGGCGCGATCTCGAGCGCGTCGCTCAGCGGCGCCGGCAGCCAGTCCATGCCGGCCTTGCGCACGCGGCAGACCGCATCGGCGTAGCGGCCCGCCGCCCAGGTCGTGGCGACGGCGCGCGTGGTTTCGGCGATCAGCGGTTCGACCGGCGTGAAGCGCAGCAGCGGCTGGATCAGTGGCGACGGCAGCCACTCCCGCAGCAGGTCGCGCAGGCCGTCCTTGCGCGTCAGAGGGCTCAGCTTTGCCTGCGTCTCGGCCACCGCCAGCACGCTCTCGATCTCCCAGCGCGCGGGTTTCAGCCCGTGTCGCGCGTAGATCGTCTTGACGAGATCGCGGCGGATGGCGGCGGGCTTCAGCCGCTCGGCAGCGTCGAGCATCCGCTTCGGGATGAACGGCCGCAGCAGCGGCAGGGTGTGCAGAGCCACGTCAATGGCTGCACCGGCGCCCGCTTGGACGGACGCGGCGTGCAGCCGGGCTTCGGTGCCCGCCACGGAGGCGGACGGACGCTTCGGGCTCGTGGGCATGCCGGTTAGCATAGACGCATGAGCCTCGATTACGACCGCTACGACCGCATCCGTCCGATCCAGTGGATGGGCGACCACCTGCTGCTGCTCGACCAGCGCCGCCTGCCGTTCGAAACGGTGACCATGCGCTGCGACAGCGCCGCCGAAGTGGCCGTCGCCATCCGCGACCTCGCCGTGCGCGGCGCGCCGGCCATCGGCATCTCGGCCGCCTGGGGCGTGGTGCTGGCGGGCCGAGTCACGCAGGCCGCCAACGGCATCGAAGCGGAGCGCTTGATGGCGTCCCAACTTGAAGCGCTGAACGCCTCGCGCCCGACGGCGGTGAACCTGATGTGGGCCATCCGCCGCATGCGCGCTGCCCTTGTCGGCGCCGGTGCGGATTGGCTGGCGGTGATCACGGCGGAAGCCGAGGCCATCGCCCGCGAAGACCTCGCCGCGAACCGCCGCATGGGCGCGCTCGGTGCGGCGCTGATCGCGCCGGGCAGCGGCGTGATGACCCACTGCAACACCGGCTCGCTGGCCACCGCCGGCTTCGGCACGGCACTCGGCGTGATCCGCGCCGGCGTGGCCGAAGGGCGCATCGCCAAGGTCTACGCCGGCGAGACGCGGCCCTGGGGCCAGGGCGCGCGCCTCACCGCGTGGGAGCTGCAGCAGGACGGCATCCCGCCCACACTGATCGCCGACTCCGCGCCCGCGCACCTGATGAAGACGGGCGCGGTGCAGTGGTTGATCGTCGGCGCCGACCGCATCTGCGCCAACGGCGACACGGCGAACAAGATCGGCACCTACGCTCACGCGATTTCGGCCAAGCACCACGGCGTCAAGGTGATGGTTGTGGCGCCGTCGTCGACCGTCGACATGGCAACAAAGCACGGCGACGACATCGAGATCGAGCTGCGCGATTCGCGCGAGCTGCTGTTCGCCGGATCGCAGCGCGTGGTGGCCGAAGGTGTGGCCGCTTGGAACCCCGTTTTCGACGTCACGCCGGGCGGCCTGATCGACGTGATCGTGACCGAGAAGGGCGTCATCGAGCGCCCCGACGAGGCGGCCATGCGGGCGGTGTTCGGAAGCGCCTGAAAACCGTCGTAAGTCCTTGATTTTCGAGAAAGATCGGGTGCCCTGAACGGCGCGGCTCTGGTACACTCGGGGCTTCCGCACGCTGCCTGAGTCCGATGTCCGATCTCGCCAAGGAAATCATCCCGGTCAACCTCGAAGACGAGATGCGCAAGAGCTACCTCGATTACGCCATGAGCGTGATCGTGGGCCGCGCACTCCCCGACGTCCGGGACGGCCTCAAGCCGGTCCATCGCCGCGTGCTCTTCGCCATGGACGAGCTCGGCGCGCACAGCAACAAGCCGTACTACAAGTCGGCCCGAATCGTCGGCGACGTCATCGGCAAGTACCACCCTCACGGCGACACCGCCGTGTACGACACGCTGGTGCGCATGGCGCAGCCCTTCTCGCTGCGCTACATGCTGGTCGACGGCCAGGGCAACTTCGGTTCGGTCGACGGCGACGCGCCGGCGGCCATGCGATACACCGAGGCGCGCATGTCGCGCATCGCCCACCAGATGATGGCCGACATCGACAAGGACACGGTCGATTTCCAGCCGAACTACGACGAGAAGGAGCTCGAGCCGACGGTGATGCCGACGCGCTTCCCGAACCTGCTGGTCAACGGTTCGGCGGGCATCGCGGTGGGCATGGCAACGAACATCCCGCCGCACAACCTCGGTGAAGTGATCGACGCGACCATCGCGCTGATCAACGACCCGGACGCCACCATCAGCGACCTGATGCAGCACATCCCGGGCCCGGATTTTCCGACCGGCGGCATCATCAACGGCGCGGTCGGCATCCACGCGGCGTACCACACCGGCCGCGGCCGGGCGCGCGTCCGTGCACGCGCCGAAATCGAAATCGCCGCGAACGACCGCGAGGCGATCGTCGTTTCCGAGCTGCCTTACCAGGTGAACAAAGCGCGGCTGATCGAGAAGATCGCCGAGCTGGTGAAGGAGAAAAAGCTCGAGGGCATCTCCGAGCTGCGCGACGAGTCCGACAAGGACGGCATGCGCATCTACATCGAGGTCAAGCGCGGCGAGTCGGCCGAGGTCGTGCTGAACAACCTCTACGCGCAGACGCAGATGGAGACGGTGTTCGGCATCAACATGGTGGCGCTGGTCGACGGCCGCCCGCAGATCCTCAACCTCAAGCAGTTCCTCGAGGCCTTCATCCGCCATCGCCGCGAAGTGGTGACGCGCCGGACGATCTTCGAACTGCGCAAGGCGCGCGATCGTGCCCACATCCTCGAAGGTCTGACCGTCGCGCTCGCCAACATCGACGAGATGATCGAGCTGATCAAGACCTCGGAAAGCCCGGCAGTCGCGAAGGAGCGCATCCTCGGTCGCACCTGGGCGCCCGGCCTGGTGTCGGCGCTGCTCGGCGCTGCCGGTGCCGATGCGTCACGCCCCGAGGACCTGCTGCCGGGCTACGGCTTGGTTGACGGCGGCTACCGCCTGTCGGAAGCGCAGGCGAAAGAAATCCTCGAGATGCGCCTCTCGAAGCTCACCGGCCTCGAGCACGAGAAGCTCACCGACGAGTACAAGGCGCTGCTGGAAACCATCCGCGGCCTGATCGAGATCCTCGAGAACCCGGACGTGCTGCTGCAGGTCATCCGCGACGAGCTGCTCGCGGTGAAGGACGAGTTCAACGACGCGCGTCGCACCGAGATCCGCGCCAGCGAGGAGGACCTCGACGTTCTCGACCTGATCACGCCGGAAGACGTGGTGGTCACGCTGTCGCACACCGGCTACATCAAGCGCCAGCCGGTCTCGGCGTATCGCGCGCAGAAGCGCGGCGGCAAGGGCCGCTCGGCGACGGCGGTCAAGGACGAGGACTTCATCGAGCGCCTGTGGGTGGTCAACACGCACGACACGCTGCTGGCGTTCACCAGCGCCGGCCGCGTGTTCTGGGTGTCGGTGTACCAGCTGCCCGATGCCGGCCCGAACTCGCGCGGCCGCCCGATCGTCAACTGGATTCCGCTCACCGACGGCGAGAAGGTGCAGGCGGTGCTGCCGGTGCACGAGTACCGCGAGGACCAGTTCGCGTTCTTCGCCACGCGCGACGGCACGGTCAAGAAGACGCCGCTCACCGAGTTCGCCTTCCGGCTCGCCAAAGGCAAGATCGCCATCAACCTCGACGCCGGCGACGCGCTGGTCGACGTGCAGCTCACCGATGGCGCGCGCGACGTGATGCTGTTCGCCAGCGGCGGCAAGGCCGTGCGCTTCGCGGAGGACGAAGTGCGCGCCATGGGCCGCACCGCGACCGGCGTGCGCGGCATGAAGCTCGGCGAAGGCGAGCGCGTGGTCGCGATGATCGTCGTCGACGGCGACAACGACGTGCTGACCGCGTCCGAGAACGGCTTCGGCAAACGCACCGAAGTCGCTGAATACCCGCGCAAGGGCCGCGGCACGATGGGCGTCATCGCCCTGCAGACCAGCGAGCGCAACGGCGCGCTGGTCGGCGCGCTGCAGCTCTCGGAGAAGCATGATGTCATGTTGATCTCCGATCAGGGCACGATGGTGCGGACTCGCGCCGCCGAGATCGCCCAGGTGGGCCGCAACACGCAGGGCGTCACGCTGATGCGCGTCGCCGCCGGCGAACGACTGATCGCGCTGGAGGCCATCGAGGTAATCGAGGTCGAAGGCGACACGTCGGCCGAGGATGCGGCCGGCGAACCGATGGATGACGCTGCACCCCCCACCGCCCCGAACTGACGCCCGCGGCGTCGCACAGGAAGTCCCGATGCCCCTGCGTCACTCATCACTGTTCCTCGTCGCGCTGATCGGCGCTGCCGTTCTCGGCGCGGCGCCGATCTTCGCCACTCAGGCTGCCGCGCCCTCGGCGGAAACCATCGCCCGCGCCCGTGAGGCCGTGATGCCGCACGTGGTCAGCATCCTCGTGGTCCGCGAAGACTTCGAGGCCGGCGAGCCCAAGCTCAGCGTCAGCAGCGGCAGCGGAACGGTGATCAGCCCAGATGGCCACGTCGCGACCAATGCACACGTGACGGACAAGGGCCGCAGCTTCCGCGTGGTCTTCGGCGACGGGCGTGAGCGCGAGGCAACGCTGGTCGGACAGGACGACGCCTCCGACCTCGCGGTGCTGAAGGTGCAAGGCCTCGATACGCCGATGCCGCACGCACGCTTCGCAGCAGCGGACGACCTTCGCCCGGGTGAAACCGTGCTCGCGATGGGTGCGCCGTGGGGGCTGTCGAATTCGCTGAGTGCCGGCGTGGTCAACAATCCGCGGCGGCTGCTGGTGTCGCTGTTCGAGGACGAAGCCGACTACGAGAGCAGTCTCGACGAGGATGTGCCAACGGGCCGGTACTACGCGTGGATCCAGCATGACGCGGCGATCGCGCCCGGCAACTCGGGCGGCCCGCTGGTCGACCTGGAAGGCCGCATCGTCGGCGTGAACACGCGCGGCATGCTGTTCGGCGGCGACCTCGCGTTCGCGATCCCCGCCAGCGATGTTCAGACCGTCGTCGCTGAACTCATCGCCGAGGGCCGCGTACAGCGCAGCACGCTGGGCCTCCGGCTCCGCTCGCTGCGCGGCAGCGGCGAGGCGCGGGGCGTGCTCGTCACTGCCATCGAGAGCGAGGGTGCGGCAGCGAAGGCCGGCCTGAAGCCTGGCGATCGCCTGCTGTCGCTCGACGGTGCCGCGCTCGACGCGCCGCAGGCGGTCGACGTGCCGGCGATCCAGCGGCGTCTGGCCGAGCTGCGCATCGGCGAAGCGGTGTCGCTGCGCGTGGCCAGCGGCAGCGGCGAGCGCAACGTCAGCGTTGTGCCCGAGGACGTCGGTGACACGCGCGGTGATTCCGGCGCTTTCGCGCCGTTCGGCATTGCCGTGCAGGCATTGACGCCGGCAATGAGCGAGCGGCGTCGGCTCGATGTCGACGCGGGCCTGCTGCTCGCCAGCCTGCGCGCGGGCGGCCCCGCGGCGACGGCGCGTCCGCCGCTGCCGGCCGGAGCCGTGCTGTTGAAGGTCGATGGCCAACCGGTGGCCACGCTCGACGACCTCGCGCCGTGGACGACGGCCCGGCGTCCGGTGAAGCCGGTGGTCATCGAGTACCTGAGCGAAGGCCAGCGCAGGCTCTCCGCGCTGACGCCGGAGTGGGGTGATCGCTCCCGCGAGCCGCTCCCGGAACTGCCGAAGGCCTGGGCGGGCGTCGAGGTGCAGCCGATCCCCGCGACGCTCGCGCAGGCCATGGGCTTGCCGTCGGCGGGCTTCCGCATCACCCGCGTCTATCCGGGCAGCGCACTGGCCGATGCGGGAGCGAAGGTTGGCGATCTGGTGACGACGCTCGACGGCCAGCCGCTCGACGCGGTCAACGACACCCGCCCCGAGCTGTTCGCACAGCGGGTGCGGGAGTTCGAGATCGGTGACCGCGTCGTGTTCGAAGGCCTGCGCGGCGCGCAACCGCAGCGCTGGACGGTGACGCTGGCGGCGTCGCCGGTGCCGGTGTCGGGCCTGCGCACGATCGATGTCTCGATGCTTCGCGCGCAGTTCCGCGAACTCGGTTTCCACGATCGCGTCGAGCGCGAACTGCCGCTCGACCAGCCCGGCGTGCTGCTGCAGGTGGTCGAAGGCGGCGGCGCAGCGGGGCTCGCGCACCTGAAGGCCGGCGACGTCGTCGTGCGCATCGGCGAACAGACCGTCGATGGCCTTGATCGACTGCGCCCCGCGCTGCAGGCCGCGCTGGCCGGTGACGCCGAGCGCTTCACGGTGGACGTCCTGCGTCGCGGCGAAGCGCGTATCGTCCAGATCGAACGCCGTTGGATCCCGGAGCAGCCCTGATGTCGATGTCCGTCCTTTCATTCGCGCGCGCCGGCATCACGCTGATGGTCGCCGCACTGCTTGCAGCCCTCCCGGGCGCGGCGTCCGCGTCCAGCGACGAGGACTACACCGACGCGTATCGCCGCCTGGTCGAGCAGCGCTCGGCGAGCGTCGTGCCGGTCAAGTACGTCATCACCGTCGCGGCCGGTGGGCAGGAGCAGCGCAACGAGGACCGCACGCAGGGCGTCATCGTCGGTGCCGATGGGCTGGTGCTGATCTCCGCGCGTGCGGTCAGCTTCGACCTCGGCGCGTTGAATCGCCGCGCGCCGGGCGCCGACGGCGGCATGGTGGCGAACTCCAGCGACTTCCGCGTTCGCTTGCCCGGCTCCGACGAGTGGCGCGTGGCGGATCTCGTCACCCGCGACACCGAGCTGGGCCTCGCCTGGCTGCGCGTGCGCGACGCCAGCGGCCAGCCGTACATCGATTTCGAGCGCCTGTCGCAGCCGGAGCCCGGCCGCGTGTTCTACACGCTGCTGCGTACGTCGGACGAATGGGGCGCGGTGCCTCTGGTGCGCCCCGGCATGATCCTCGGCGAAACGCGCGTGCCGCGCAGTTCCCTGCTGGTCGACGGCATGCCCGGGCTGGCCTTCGACGCCGAGGGCTTGCCGATGGGGTTCGTCGACATCGACCTTGCGGCGATGAGCCGTTCGCAGGGGCGCGGTTTGGGCCTCGATATGGCGGACATGGTCATGCACATGCTGCCGGCGCGCCGCGTCGCGGCGGCGACGCGCCTCGCTTCGGCCCTGCCGGTGGTGGTCCGCGACGACGAAGCGACGACCGACTGAGGCCCGCTACGCACTGACGCTGGATCGCCGCGTCTGCGCGGCGCCGGATCGACCGGCGCCATGGCGGGAGCCGCTTACTTCGGCAGGTGCTCGAGCACGTAGTCGGCGGCGGAGACCTTGAATTCGCCCGGGGCTTCGACGTGCAGCTGCTTCACCACGCCGTCTTCGGCGTAAAGCGCGAAACGCTTGCTGCGCAGCCCCATGCCGAACGCCGTCGCGTCGAGCTCGAGGCCCAGCGCCTTCGTCAGGTTGCCGTTGCCGTCGGCGAGCATCTGCAGGCCGTTCGGCACGTTCTGGCTCTTCGCCCAGGCGTCCATCACGAACGCATCGTTGACGGCGATGCAAGCGACGTCGACGCCGCGCGCCTTGAACGCTTCGAAATGCTCGACGTAGCCCGGAAGATGCTTTGCCGAGCAGGTCGGGGTGAAGGCGCCCGGCACCGCGAACAGCACGAGCTTGCGGCCGGCGAAAATGTCTTTGGTGTCGACGGCCTGCACGCCGTCCTTCAGCGCGTTGAAGGTGGCGTGCGGAATGGTGTCGCCGATCGCGATGGTCATGCGGAATCTCCGTGGGGAAGGTGCGAGTTTAAGCGGCCACCGTGACGATCGCGTCCGGGGTCGATCGCGCTCGCTGCGCGACGCGCGGTGCTTGAAGTAAGGTGCCGCGATGGAATTCAAGGACTACTACGCGGTGCTCGGCGTCGAGCCGGACGCGGGCGACGCCGAGATCAAGCAGGCGTTCCGCCGGTTGGCGCGCAAATACCACCCGGACGTCAGCAAGGAAAAAGGCGCGGAGGATCGTTTCAAGGCGATCAACGAGGCCTACGAAGTGCTGCGCGACCGGGAAAAACGCGCCCAGTACGACGCGATGCGCGCGGGCGGCTATCGTCCGGGGCAGGATTTCCGACCGCCACCGGGCTATGGCGGGCCCGGCGGTATCGGCGACGGTTTCGGCGCGGGCGGCGGCGCGTTCAGCGACTTCTTCGAGGCGTTCTTCGGTGCCAATGCGAAGCAGCGCGCCGGTGCGTTCCGGCCCGACGCGGGCGCTCGCCCGCCGCGCAGCGACCAGCGGTTGAAGCTGGCGATCCCGCTCGAGACGGCGTTTTCCGGCGCGACGCGCCGCATCGACGTGGATGGCCGCCAGTTCGAGGTCAAGGTGCCGGCAGGCATCCGCGTGGGGCAGGTGATCCGGCTCGCCGGCAAGGCGCCCAGCGGCGGTGACCTGCTGCTGGAAATCGACTACGCGCCGCACCCGCAGTTCGAGGTGGACGGCCGCAACGTGCTGTACGTCCTTCCGCTGGCGCCGTGGGACGCCGCGCTCGGCACCACGGCGACGGTGCCGACGCTCGGCGGCGCCGTGGCGCTGAAAATCCCGAAGGCGTCCGATGCCGGCCTGAAGCTGCGGCTGAAAGGCCGCGGCCTGCCGGGGACGCCGCCCGGCGACCAGATCGTGGAAGTCGAGATCACCGCGCCGAAGCCGGAAACCGACGAGCAGCGGGCGCTGTACGAACGTCTCGCGCAGGCCTTCGAAGGCCGCGCGTCGGAGTAGCGCCCTCGTCACGAGGCGTCGTCCGGCCGACCGCGGCCCCGGCTCACGCCCCCCGAAACGGCGAAGCCCCGCGTCGCGGGGCTTCGGGAAGGATCAAAGGGACTCGACTCAGCCGCCGAGCGCGCCGTTGATCGCATCCGTCAGCTGCGAATCGGTGAACGGCTTGGTGATGTAGGCCTTGGCGCCTTGGCGCATGCCCCACACCTTGTCGGTCTCCTGATCCTTCGTGGTGACGAGGATGATCGGGATGTGGCCGGTTTCCGGGTCCTTCGAGATGGCGCGCGTGGCCTGGAAGCCGTTGAGGTTCGGCATCACCACGTCCATCAGGATCAGGTCGGGGCGCTGCGCCTTCGCGACCTCGACGCCGCTCGCCCCATCCTCGGCGGTGATGGCTTCATGGCCAAGCTTCTCGACGATGCGCTTCATGCTGACGAGCTGCGACGGCGAGTCGTCGACGATCAGGATACGTGCCATGGAATTCTCCGGTGAGACGGCACGATTGTAAGCGCGGTTCGCCTCGCCAAGGCAAGACCGGCATCACGGTGCGCAAAGGTGGCCCGAAGGGGTGACACACAGCGCATCGCCGGGCGTCTAGAGGCGCACCAGGGTGCGGCCGCGCGAGCCGCCAGCCAGCATGTCGTCGAACACCGCCGGCAGGCCGTCGAGGCCGGTTTCCCGCGTGGCGATATCGCCCAGACGGGCGGGCTTCCAGTCCGACGAAAGGCGGCGCCACACCTCGTCGCGGAGATCGCGCGCGGTTCCCGCCGAGGCGACGCCAAGCAGCGACACGCCGCGGATGATGAACGGCATCACCGTCGTCGACAGATCGTGCGTTGCAGCAAGCCCTGCGGTGGCGACATTGCCGTAGGGCAGGGTGTGCGCGAGCAGCGCGCGCAGCATCGCGCCGCCGACGTTGTCGAGACCGCCGCCGAAGCGGGCGCTGTCCATGGGTTTTGTGCTCGACAGCGCCTCTCGGCCGAGCACCTCGCTCGCACCGAGCGAGCGCAGCCACTCCGCTTGATCCGCCTTGCCGCTGATCGCGTGTACCGCGTAGCCGGCTTTGCGGAAGATCGCGATGGCCAGGCTGCCGACGCCGCCGGTCGCACCGGTGACGGCCAAGGGGCCGAGCTCGGGTGTCTGCCGGTTGTCCTGCATCCGCAGCAGCGCGAGGCCGGCGGTGAAGCCCGCGGTGCCGAGGATCATCGACTCGCGCAGGTCGAGGCCGGAAGGCAGCGGGATCGCCCATCGCGATTCGAGGCGCGCATAGGTCGAGTACCCGCCGTCGCGCGTTTCCGACAGCCCGCAGCCCGTGCACAGCACGGCGTCGCCTTCCTTGAACGCCGGATCGCGCGACTGCACGACGTGACCCGCCACGTCGATGCCGCCGACCAGCGGGAACTGGCGCAGTATCTTCCCTTGGCCCGTGCCGGCGAGCGCGTCCTTGTAGTTGACCGACGAGTAGGCGGTCTGGATAACGACCTCGCCGGCCGAGAGCGCATCGAGGCCGATCGCTTCGATGCCGCTGCGGTAGCCGGCAGCGTCGCTGTGGATGCGGAAAGCGGGGAAGGTGGCGGGGATCATTGCTCGGGCTGCTCCGTCGCATCGGCCGGCGGCTCGTCCTCCACCAGCCGGATGCGCCCATCATCGACCTCCCAGAGACGGCGGTTCTCGACGGTGAGTACGTAGATCGGACGCTGGAAGGTCTTCGACAGGAAGACGTGGATTTCGGTCGGTTCGGGCGAGGTCAGGTGGCTCAGCGTGAGCGCCGTCGGCTCGCGCTTGCGATCACTCGGGTGCGGGATCTTCAGGCAGCTCCTTGTCTGCTCGAACCGCTCGATCGCTTCGAGGGTTTCGCCGTCGACGGACACGCGCGTGTGGCCCCCTGCGGCGATGCCCTCGTCGTCGCTGGCGCTCAGGAAATAGACCTTGAACTGCGGGCGGTCGCTCTCGTCGCGCGCGAGCACGACGGCGGTGTTGACCTTGTCGCCGCAGGTTCTGAGGCCTCCGCCGTGGGCGACGTCGATCGCCTTGAGCTGGGCCTGCTCGACGCTCGAAAGTTCGCGCGGGATTTCGAGCCGACGCACGTCGGTTTCGAGCGTTTCGCCGAAGCGGACGTCGACATCGGCCCACACCATCGTCGCTTCGTCCTTGTCCGCCGCGACGAAGGCCACCGACCAGTGCAGTCCACCGAGATCCAGCGGCGTTGTCACCCAGCCGCGCGGCCGCGCGTCCTCAGGGAATCCGGCGAGACCGCCCTGCTGTTGAAGCGCATCGGTGGCGCGCCACGCCGCCTGGTCGACGAGCCAGAGCTGGTGGCCAAGCGCTTCGATTTTCGAGAGGGCGGCAGCGTCCATGCTGCTGACCCCGCCGGCCGGTGCGCCCCTAACGACGCAGGGGGCCGCGAGGCCCCCTGCGAAGATCAACGCCAGCGCCAGCGTGCGCACGTGGGCAGGCAAGGGATCAGTTGACCTTGTGGATCGCGCGCTTGTGCACGGCCATCGCGGCGTCGTGCACCGCCTCGCTCATCGACGGATGGGCGTGGCAGATGCGCGCGAGGTCGTCGGCGCTGCCCTTGAACTCCATGGTCAGCACGCCTTCGTGCACGAGCTCCGAGACGTTTGCGCCGACCAGATGCAGGCCGAGCACGGTGTCGGTTTCCTCGTGCGCGATCACCTTGACGAAGCCCGCCGGCTCGGCCATCGCGACGGCGCGGCCGACGGCGGCGAACGGGAAGGTGCCGGTCTTGTACGGCACGCCTTCGGCCTTGAGCTGCTCTTCCGTCTTGCCGACCCAGGCGATCTCCGGCTCGGTGTAGATCACCCACGGGATGGTGTCGAAGTTGACGTGGCCGGGCAGGCCGGCGATCAGCTCGGCCACCGCGATGCCTTCCTCGAAGCCCTTGTGCGCCAGCATCGGGCCTCTGACGCAGTCGCCGATCGCCCAGACGCCGTCGACGCCGGTGTGGCAGTGGTCGTCCACCACGATGCGGCCGCGCTCGTCGAGCTGCACGCCCGTGCCCTCGGCCAGCAGGCCCTTGCTCGCCGCCTTGCGGCCCACGGCGACAAGCAGCTTGTCGAACACCAGCGTCTGTTCGCCGCTGGCATCGGTGTAGCTCAGATGCACTTCGCCCTTTTTCACTTCCGTCTTGGTGCACTTCGCACCGAGGCGGATGTCGAGGCCCTGCTTGGTGAACTCCTTGTGCGCCACCTTGGCCACGTCACGGTCGACCACGGCGAGGAAGTCCGGCAGGCCTTCCAGCACGGTGACTTTCGCGCCAAGGCGGCTCCACACGCTGCCGAGCTCGAGGCCGATCACGCCGGCGCCGATCACGCCGAGGCGCTTCGGCACCTCGGTGAAGTCGAGCGCGCCGACGTTGTCGACGATGTGGGTGCCGTCGAACTTCGCGAACGGCAGCTCGATCGAGTCCGAGCCCGCCGCGAGGATGACGTGCTTGCCTTCCAGCGTGACTTCGCTGCCGTCGTGCTGCTTCACCAGCACCTTCTTGCCCGGCTGCAGCTGGCCGAAACCATAGAACGCGCTCACCTTGTTGGCCTTGAACAGCGCCGCGATGCCGCCGGTGAACTGCTTCACGATCTTGTCCTTGCGACCGATCATGGTCGGGATGTCGATCGCGGCGTTCGGCGCGCTGATGCCGTGCTCGCTGAAGATGTGGCCCATGTTCCACCACTGGCGCGAGGTGTCGAGCAGCGCCTTCGACGGAATGCAGCCCACGCGCAGGCAGGTGCCGCCGAGCGCGGGCTTGCCGTCCTTGCCGAGGGCCGCGTCGATGCAGGCGGTCTTCAGGCCGAGCTGGGCGGCGCGGATCGCGGCGTGATAGCCGGCCGGGCCGGCGCCGATCACGACGACGTCGAATTGTTCGCTCATGTCGCGCTCCTCAGAGGCCCAGCAGCATGCGGTGCGGGTTTTCCAGCTGGTTCTTGATGTCGACGAGGAACTGCACCGCGTCCTTGCCGTCGATGATGCGGTGGTCGTAGCTGAGCGCGATGTACATCATCGGCGCGATCACGACCTGGCCGTTCTCGGCGATCGGGCGCTCCTTGATGGCGTGCATCCCGAGGATCGCGCTCTGCGGCGGATTGACGATCGGCGTGCTCATCAGCGAGCCGAAGGTGCCGCCGTTGGTGATGGTGAACGTGCCGCCCTGCAGGTCCTCGAGGCCCAGCTTGCCGTCGCGCGCCTTCTTGGCGTAGCCAGCGATGGCGCCTTCGACGTCGGCGAAGCTCATGCGCTCGACGTTGCGCAGCACCGGCGTTACGAGGCCCTTGTCGGTCGCCACGGCGATCGAGATGTCGGCGTAGCCGTGGTAGATCACGTCCTCGCCGTCGACCGAGGCGTTGACGATCGGGAAGCGCTGTAGCGCGTTCGCCGCGGCCTTGGCGAAGAAGCTCATGAAGCCCAGCTTGATGCCGTTGGCTTTCTCGAAGGCTTCGCCCTGCGCCTTGCGCATGGCCATCACTTCGCGCAGGTTGACCTCGTTGAACGAGGTCAGCATCGCGATCGAGTTCTTCGACTCCATCATCCGCTCGGCGATGCGCTTGCGCATGCGCGTCATCGGCACGCGCTCTTCCGGACGCGCGCCGCCGCCCTTGGCGAAGTTGACGAGGTCTTCCTTCGTGACCGCGCCGCGGCGGCCGGTGCCGGCGACGTCGGCCGGGTTGATGCTGTTCTGCGCGGCGTAGAACGCCGCACCCGGCGGCAGGCCAGCGTCGGTCTTGGCGGCAGGCGCCGACGCGGCGGCCTTCGCGGGAGCGGCAGCAGCCGGCGCAGCAGCGGGTGCTGCGGCCGGAGCAGCGGCAGGCGCAGCGGCCGGAGCAGGCGCCGCGGCGGCGGCCCCTTCCTCGACGATGATCAGCAGCTGGTCCGAGTTGACGGTGTCGCCGACCTTGACCTTCAGCTCCTTGATGACGCCGTCGACCGTCGACGGCACTTCGAGCACGACCTTGTCGGTCTCGAGGTCGACCAGGTTCTCGTCGCGGCGGACGCTGTCGCCCACCTTCTTGTGCAGGGCGGCGATGACGGCGTCGGAGACGGACTCGGGCAGCGGCGGAACCTTGATTTCAGTGGCCATGGCGGGCGTTCTCGGTCGGTGTTCGTTTCGGGGCCGCGCGGAGCGCGGCGGGATTCATGGGGTCAGGTCGAAGAAGGCGCGAGGGATGCGGCGTGCCGGATTACTCGGCGACCGCCAGCACCTGCGGCCCAACCAGCGCGGCCTCGAGCAGGGCGGCCTGCTCGACGTTGTGCTGGCTCAGGTGGCCGCAGGCCGGCGCCGCGGAGCGGCCGCGGCCGGCGTAGCTGAGGGTCTGGCCCTTGGCGAGGCAGGCCTCGACGTGGTGGCGGATCTGGTACCACGCGCCCTGGTTCTGCGGCTCTTCCTGGCACCAGATGACTTCCGCGGCCTTGCCGAAGCGCTTCAGCTCGGCGGTCAGTTCGGCGCGCGGGAAGGGGTAGAGCTGCTCGACGCGCACGATGGCGACGTCGGTGAGGCCGCGCTTCTCGGCGTCCTCGACGAGGTCGTAATAGACCTTGCCGCCGCAGACGACGACGCGCGTAGCCTTCTTGGCGTCCTTCGCGGTGCTGTCCGGGATCAGGGTCTGGAAGCCACCCTTTGCCAGGTCATCCAGGCTCGACACCGACAGTTTGTGGCGCAGCATCGACTTCGGCGTCATGACGACCAGCGGCTTGCGCGTGCCGCGCAGCATCTGGCGGCGCAGCATGTGGAAGCTCTGCGCCGGCGTGGTCGGCGTGACCACCGAGATGTTGTGGTGGGCGCAGAGCTGCAGGAAGCGCTCGAGGCGGGCAGAACTATGCTCCGGGCCCTGGCCTTCGTAGCCGTGCGGCAGGAACAGCACGAGGCCGCACAGGCGGCTCCACTTCGCTTCGCCTGAGGTGATGAACTGGTCGATGACGACCTGGGCGCCGTTGGCGAAGTCGCCGAACTGGCCTTCCCAGATGTTCAGCGTGGTCGGCTCGGCCGTGCTGTACCCGTACTCGAAGGCCATCACGGCCTCTTCCGACAGCAGCGAGTCGATGACCACCGCGTGCTCGGGGTTCGAGACCAAGTCGCGCAGCGGCATGATCGCCTCGCCGCTGGCCTGGTCGTGCTGCACGGCATGACGATGGAAGAACGTGCCGCGTCCGGCGTCCTGGCCGACGAGGCGCAGCTTGAAGCCTTCCTTCAGCAGCGTCGCGTAGGCGAGGTTCTCGGCGAAGCCCCAGTCCATGGCCAGCTCGCCGGTGGCCATCTTGCGGCGGTCTTCATAGATCTTGGCGACGCGCGGGTGCAGCTTGCGCTCCTCCGGCACGGCGTTGATCTGCTGCGCCAGCGCGTCCAGCGTCTTGCGCGCCACCGCGGTCTTGACCTCGTCGTTGAGCGAGCCCTTGAAGTAGGGCGACCAGTCGACGCTGACGCTGTCCTTGGCGGCCGTGGTGACGTCCGCGGTCACTTCGCCCTTGTCGAGCTTGGCGCGGTAGCCGTCGACGAGGGCCTTGGCGTCGTCGGCGGACAGCACGCCAGCCTCGACGAGGCGGTTGGCGTAGAGCTCGCGCGTGGTCTTGCGGGCGCGGATGTTCTGGTACATCAGCGGCTGCGTGGCGGCCGGCTCGTCGGCTTCGTTGTGGCCGTGGCGGCGGTAGCAGACGAGGTCGATCACCACGTCGCTCTTGAAGGTCTGGCGGAAGTCGAAGGCGAGCTGGGCGCAGAACGCCACGGCTTCCGGGTCGTCGCCGTTCACGTGCAGCACCGGCGCGCCGACGATCTTCGCCGGGTCGGTGCAGTACAGCGTGGAACGCGTGTCATCCGGACGGCTCGTCGTGAAACCGACCTGGTTGTTGATGACGATGTGCACCGTGCCGCCGACCGCGAAGCCGCGCGCCTTCGACATCTGGAACAGCTCCATGATGACGCCCTGGCCGGCGAAGGCCGAGTCGCCGTGGATCAGCACCGGCACGACCTGGTTGCGCTCCTTGTCGTCGCGGCGCATCTGCCGCGCGCGCACCGAGCCGGCGACCACCGGGTCGACGATCTCGAGATGCGACGGGTTGAACGCCAGCGCGATGTGCACCGGGCCGCCGGGCGTGGCGATGTCGGCCGAGAACCCCATGTGGTACTTCACGTCGCCGGAGTGGCCCGGGTCGTCGTGGTGGTCGAAGCGGCCCTCGAACTCGGCGAACAGCTTCGACGGCGGCTTGCCCAGCGTGTTGATCAGCGTGTTGATGCGGCCGCGATGCGCCATGCCGATCACGATGTCCTTGACGCCGTTGCTGCCGGCGCGGCGCACCAGCACGTCCATCGCCGGGATCAGCGCGTCGCCGCCTTCCAGCGAGAAGCGCTTCTGGCCGACGTACTTGGTGTGCAGGTAGCGCTCCAGGCCTTCGGCGGCGGTGGTGCGCTCGAGGATGCGCAGCTTCTCGTCCTTCGAGAAACCGAACTGGCCGGCGGCTTTTTCGAGGCGCTCCTGCATCCAGTGGCGCTGCTTGGCATCGCTGATGTGCATGAACTCCGCGCCGATCGGGCCGGAGTAGGTGGCGCGCAGCTTGGCGAGCAGGTCACGCAGCTTGAACTTGGGCGCGCCGAAGTAGGTGTTGACCGGAAACTCGGCGTCGAGGTCGGCTTTCGACAGGCCGTGGAAATCGAGGTCGAGGTCGGGCGCGTCCGGCTTGCCGGCCATGCCCAGCGGGTCGAGCGTCGCGCCAAGGTGGCCGCGCGAGCGATAGGCGGTGACCAGCTTGCTCGCCGCCATCTGTTTCTTCGCGGTTTCCTCGTCCAGCCCGCCACCGAGGCCCTTCGCTGCGAGCATGCCCGCGACCTGCACGCGTGCCATCGCGTCCGAATGCGGCACATCGGCGCTACCGTCGAAACCGTCGAAGTAAGCCTTCCATTTCGCGTCGACCGAGGCTGGGTCGCGGAGGTACTGCTCGTAGAGCTCCTCGATGAACGCGGCGTTGCCGCCGGAGAGCTGCGAGGACTGGGCGAAGGTCTTGAGGAGGCTGGCCACGGCGATCCTGGATGCGTTGGACGTCAACGGGTTGCTGGCGCAAGTGCTTGATAGGCAACGAAACGCGAACCGAGGCCCGCGCTGCGGCCCGCGATTATAGACCGTCACGGGGTGATTGGGGCTTGACGCGGCCTTATTGTATTGGTCTATTGATACACATGGACGCATCGCAGTGGCAGATTTCCAACGATTCTCCGGCGCCGATCTATCGGCAGATCGCTGAACAGGTACGGCGTTTCGTGGCGGCGGGCCAGCTTCAGGTCGGCGAACGACTGCCGTCGGTCCGTGCGATGGCGGAACGCTTTGGCATCAATCCGATGACCGTGAGCCGTGCGTACGCGGAGCTCGCTGGCGACGGCGTGCTGCTGCGTCGTCGCGGCGCCGGCATGGTTGTTGCGCCGCGCAGCGGCAAGGCCGGCCTGACCGCCGAGGCGCGGTTGCGGCTACTTGAGTCGAAGCTGCAGGAGGTGATCCTTGAAGCCAATGACCTCGGCCTTGCCGCGGGACCGGTGTGCGAACGCCTGCACGCGCTGTTCCTTTCTGCCGCTGTGTCGCCGGGTCGAAGTTCTCAGCGGAATAGCCGGCGCTCCGCGGCGCAGCGCTGAGCCGCCGCTTCGCGCTGGCGAATCCTGTCTAGATCCCCAGCGCGCGCAGCTCCGTGAGTTCGCGCGCGCGCTCCCAGCGGCGGTCGAAGGCCTGCGCGAGCTGGCGCGCGCGGGCCGGGCCGTCCAGGCACGCCGAGCCTTCGAAACGCGTCGCGAGCGGGCGGAATACGTAGGCCGTCTCGTCGGCGACGAGATAGCCTTCGGCGGCCTGCCGGTCTTCCGGGTCGACGGGCGTGCGCAGCGCGAACACCGAGCTCAGGCGCTGCGCCAAAGGCAGCAGGGCATGGCCGTCGACGCGCAGGCGCTCCGGTTCGATGACCAGCACGCGCACCATTGGGCCGCGGCCGGCGGTGGCGAAGGCGCGCAGGGCTTCGACGAGTGCCGGCTGCGCGTACAGCGTCGCCTCGAGATCGCGAGTGAACAGGCGGATCTCGCGACGCGCGCGGCTGATGACCTCCACGCTGAGCGCGCGCGCTTCCGTTTCGCTGGTGAACTCGCGCAGCGCCGCGTCACCCACCGGCGCCGGGCGCGGTCGACGGCCGGGGTCCGGCGCGCCCAGCGCTTTGCGCATCTTGCGGTGCGGGATGCCGGCTTCCATGAACTCGTCGCCGAAGGCCTCGAAGCCGTGGCGCGCGTAGAACGGCATGGCGTGCGTCTGCGAATTGAGCGTCACCTCCGGCCAGCCCAGCGCGCGCGCTTCGTCCATCAGCGCTTCGATCAGCGCGTCGCCGACGCCGCGGCCGCGCCACTCGGCCAGCACGGCCATTCGGCCGATCTTGCGCTCCGGCGTCAGGCGCCCGGTGCCAATGGGGCGATCCTGCGCGTCGCGGGCGATGACGTGGCGGCACTGCGGGTCGAGCGCGTCCCACTCTTCCTCGATCGGCACCTGCTGCTCGACCACGAACACCGGTTCGCGCACGGCGCGCAGATCGGCGAAGTCGACGGTGTAGTCGGCCGGTTCCACGCGGAAGTCGACCGTGAGCTTGGAGGTCATCGCGGTTTCCTCGAGAGCTTCGGCTTGTTGATGCGGTAGTGCCCGAGCGCGCCGAGCGCGACGACCGCCTCGCGGGCGTGCTCATCGAGGCTCGCCCACGCGGCCGCGTCGAGCGTGTCGAGGCGGCAGAGCAGGGCGGCATCACGCGCGCGCAGGCCTTCGATATCGCTGCCGGTGATGAACCACATCGCGTTCGCTTTGCCTTGGCGCAGCCAAGCGACGCGCGAGAACGGATGGCGCTGGGCGGCGCCGCCGGCGGCGATCGCTGCATCGAACTCGGCGCGCGTCGGTGATTTTTTCGGCGGTTTGATATCGCCCGAGGCGCGGTAGCGGGTGATGAAGCGGCCGAACCAGCGGCGCAGCAGGGCGTCATCCGCCGTCGCGTCTGGCGCACCGTCGCGAAGGCCCGACGACCCGACGGTCATGCCGCCCAAAGCGGCTCGCACGCGCTGCAGCGCGGCGGCGTCGATCTCGAAGGGGTCTGTCGGCACCTCGAGATCCGGATCGGCGTAGCGCTCGCGTTCCCCGGCGCGCGAGGCGAGCTCCAGCGCGAAGTCCTCGATCAGCTCGGCCTTCGACGGCGCACGCATGCCAAGAGAAAACGTCAGGCAGGGGTCGAGTGCTGTGCCGTGGTGGCCGAGGCCCGGCGGCAGGTAGAGCATGTCGCCGGGGCCAAGCGTCCACTCATGGCTGGGCGTGAACGACTTCAGCAGCTTGATCGGCGCGTCGTCGCGGAACTCGGCGGACTGCTCGGGGTTCGCGTCGATCTGCCAGCGTCGGTGCCCCATGCCCTGCAGCAGGAACACGTCGTACTGGTCGATGTGCGCACCGACCGAGCCGCCCTCGACGGCGAAGCTGATCATCACGTCGTCGATGCGCCAGCGCGGCAGCGCCTCGAAGCGATCGATCAGCGCGCGCACGTCCGGGTCCCACTTGTCGACGTCCTGCACCAGCAGGGTCCAGTCGCGCTCGGGCACGCGGTCGAAGCGGTCGTCGGGCAGCGGGCCGGTTTCCACCGTCCACTGATCCTTCTTGTGGTCCCACAGGATCAGCCGCGAGAGCGCGGTGGCTTCGAGCGACAGCGCGCCAAGATCGTCGGGGCTGATCGGGCTTTCGAAATCGGGAAACGCGCTGCGGATCAGCAGCGGGCGCTTCTGCCAGTAATCGCGCAGGAAATCCGCCGCCGGCATGCCAAGCGGGCCCTTGCCGGCGGCGTCGATCTCGATGGGCAGGACCTTCGACGAAGCGGCGGGCGTCTTTCGCGTCATGGCGCTAAACGTCAGACCGTCTTCGCCAGCGACTCGGCGCGGCCGGTGTACGTGCCCGGCGTCAGTTCGAGCAGGTGGCGCTTGGCGTCATCCGGCAGATCGAGGCCCGCGATGAATTCGTGCAGCGAGTCCTTCGTGATCGCCTGGCCGCGCGTCAGCGCCTTGAGCTGCTCATACGGGTTCGGCAAGCCGTAGCGGCGCATCACCGTCTGCACGGCTTCGGCGAGCACTTCCCACGAGGCGTCGAGGTCTTCCGCGAGGCGTGCCGGGTTCACCTTCAGCTTGCCAATGCCGCGGTTCAGCGCGTCGTACGCCACCAGCGTGTGGCCCCATGCGGTGCCTAACGCGCGCAGCACGGTGGAGTCGGTGAGGTCGCGCTGCCAGCGGCTGATCGGAAGCTTGGCGCCGAAGTGCTCGAACAGCGCGTTGGCGATGCCGAAGTTGCCCTCGGCGTTCTCGAAGTCGATCGGGTTGACCTTGTGCGGCATGGTCGAGCTGCCGACTTCGCCTTCCTTCAGCGCCTGCTTGAAGTAGCCCAGCGAGATGTAGCCCCACACGTCGCGAGCGAAGTCGATCAGGATGGTGTTGACGCGGCGCTGCACGTCGCCGAGCTCGGCGATGAAGTCGTGCGGCTCGATCTGCGTGGTGTAGGCGTTGAAGTGCAGGCCCAGCGATTCGACAAAGCCCTGCGCGAGGCGCGGCCAGTCGACGTTCGGGTAGGCGGAAAGGTGCGCGTTGTAGTTGCCGACCGCGCCGTTGATCTTGCCGAGGATCTGCGCCTGAGCCAGCTGCTCGCGCTGGCGCTTCAGGCGCGCGACGACGTTGGCGAGCTCCTTGCCGAGCGTGGTCGGGCTGGCGGTCTGGCCGTGCGTGCGCGAGAGCATCGGCTCGTCGGCGTACTCGTAGGCCAGCTTCTTCAGCGTCTCGATCAGTGCGTCGAGCTGCGGCAGCAGCACCTCGTCGCGGGCCTGCTTCAGCATCAGCGCGTAGCTGAGGTTGTTGATGTCTTCCGAGGTGCACGCGAAGTGGACGAACTCCAGCGCGGCTTTCAGTTCCTCGTTTTCGGAAAGCTTTTCCTTGAGGAAGTACTCGACCGCCTTGACGTCGTGGTTGGTGGTGCGCTCGATCGCCTTGACGCGCGCGGCGTCGTCGACGGAGAGCCCGTCGGCGAGGCGCTGCAGCAGCGAGGCGGCGTTCTCGGAGAACGGCGGCAGCTCGGGGATGCCTTCTTCCGCCGACAGCGCCAACAGCCACGCGATCTCCACGCAGACGCGGGCGCGGATCAGGCCGTACTCGGAGAAGATCGGGCGCAGCGCGTCGACCTTGCCGGCGTAGCGGCCGTCGAGCGGGGAGAGGGCGGTCAGGGCGTGGGACATGGCGGGGCCGGAAGCGGGGCGCGGGTTCGTAGAAGCTCGCTATTCTACCCGGCGGGGTCGGCCCTTGGCCGCGAATGCGGCGGAGCGCACTCAGTAATGGAAGCGGAGCTGGGCGATGTGCAGCTCGTCGCCGACCACGCGGTAGACGAAACGATGCTCGCCGTCGATACGCCTCGACCACCAGCCCGCGAGCGCATGCTTCAGTGGCTCGGGCTTCCCCGTTCCGGAGAAAGGGCTGCGCGCGGTCTCCTTGATCAGCGCATTGATGCGCTCCAGTCGCTTGCGGTCGTGCTTGAGCCAATGCTGGTAGTCGTCCCACGCCTCCTCGGCGAAGACCAACTTCACTCGGCGAGCTTCCGCACCTTGCCCTTGCCGGCATCGAGCGCCTGTGTGGCGGCGAGCAGGCGACGGGCGTTCTTCGGGCTGCGCAGCAAGTGGGCGGTCTCTTCGAGCGCGTTGAACTCTTCGAGCGACATCATGACGACAGCCTGCTCGCCGTTGCGGGTGATGATCAGGGGCTCGCGCTGCTCGCAAACCCGATTCATCGTCTCGGCGAGGTTGGCGCGGGCATTGGTGTACGTGAGGGTGTCCATGGTCGACTCCGATATGTACAGGAAACTGTACGCCTTTCGGCATCAATCGGCATTCGGGAAACCACTCGGTCGCGGGTACGATGAGATCCCCCGTTCACGAGAACCGCCATGCCCGCCACCCGCATCGAACGCGACAGCATGGGCGAGCTCGCCGTGCCGGCCGAAGCGCTCTGGGGCGCGCAGACGCTGCGCGCCGTCGAGAATTTTCCGATTTCCGGCTGGCGCATGCCCCGCGGTTTCCTGCGCGCCATCGGGCTGATCAAGGCGGCCGCCGCCGAAGCCAATGCTGGGCTCGGCCTGCTGGACGTCGCGCGCGGCGACGCGATCCGCGATGCGGCGCTGAAGGTCGCTGCCGGCGAGTTCGACGCCGAGTTCCCGGTGGATGTGTTCCAGACCGGGTCGGGCACGTCGAGCAACATGAATGCGAACGAGGTCATCGCGCACGTGGCGCATTCGTTGGGCGGCGTGGCCGTGCACCCCAACGACCACGTCAACCTCGGGCAGAGCTCGAATGACGTGGTGCCGACCGCGATTCAAGTCGGCGCCGTGCTGGGGCTTCGCGAGCGCCTGCTGCCGGCACTCGAGCACCTGCGCGAGACGATCAGCCGCCGCGCGCGCGAGCACATCGACATCGCGAAGACTGGCCGCACGCATCTGATGGACGCGATGCCGCTGACGCTGGGGCAGGAGCTGTTCGCGTGGGCCAGTCAGGTGGGCCACGCCATCGAGCGTCTGAAGGACGCCGAGCGTCGGCTGCGCGCTTTGCCGCTCGGCGGCACGGCAATTGGCACCGGCATCAATGCGCATCCCGCGTTCGCCGAGCGCGCCTGCGCCGTGCTCGCGCGCCTCGCCGAAGCGCCGTTCAAGCCGGCCGCAAATCCTTTCGAGGGCATCGCCGCACAGGACGGCGCGGTGGAGCTCTCCGGCCAGCTCAACGGCCTCGCCGTGGTGCTGATGAAGATCAGTAACGACCTGCGCTGGATGAACTCCGGGCCGCTGGCGGGCCTGGGTGAGATCGAACTGCCGGCCCTGCAGCCGGGCAGCTCGATCATGCCGGGCAAGGTGAACCCGGTGATCCCCGAGGCCGTCGCGATGGTGGCCGCACAGGTGATGGGCATGCACGCCACGGTCTCGATCGCGGGGCAGAGCGGCAACTTCCAGCTCAACGTGATGCTGCCGGTGATCGCCCACAACCTGCTCTGGGCGATCGATCTCTGCGCCAATGCGGCGCGCCTGTTGGCAGATCGCGCCATCGCCGGGTTCACCGTGCGCGAAGATCGTCTGCAGGACGCGCTCGCCCGCAACCCGATCCTCGTCACCGCGCTGAACCCGCTGATCGGCTACGAAAAAGCCGCCGCGATCGCCAAGAAGGCCTACGCGAGCGGAAGGCCCATTCTCGATGTGGCAGTGGACGAAACCGGGCTCAATCGCGAGGTGCTGGCGAAGGCGTTGGATCCGCTGGCGCTGACGAAAGGCGGCATCGTGGAGGGGCTTGCAGGCGGCGGTTGAGTGATGAAGTTGCCGAGCCTGTGTCAAACGCTCGACACCCTCTCGGCTCGAGATGATGCGTCCAAGATTCCTAGCCGCGAAATGGGATGCGCGAGGCCGTGGTACGAACGATAAGGGGATCGAGCTTCTTTTCCACAAGCATTCGGCGGAATGCGTGAAGCACGAGATCCTTCGCCGCAACGGGGCCGAGAAGAATCTTGGAAACCAGCGTCTCGATCGAAAGTGCGCCTTCAGGAAATCCCGGAATCTTGTCAATTGGGAGCTTCAGGCGCGGCTCCATCAAGCCACTTCCATGGTGGTACCCAAGCAGGCTTTCGAACCTTCCTTCCGCATCCCATTCGGGACGATAAACCGCGCGCCATTCTCTTTCACTTTCAAAGCCTTTGTGCTTCGAAAAAAGCGTTGCAACGATGACGCGATCCACAAGATTCTGGGCAATCATCTCGATGTCTTTGGGCGCGTCCCACTGCAATGCCAGCCGCGTTGCGGCGTCAAGAATTCGTTCGACGTACGTGCGTCGATCGGCCTCGGAACCGTACTCGACGGGAAATAGTACGAGAGCGTGACCTTCGATCTCGGGAACCCGAGTGCCGTCGAAAACTATCGCGACTCCGCTTCCTCCGTTTCCGTAGCCGCGCCACATTGACAGAACACCATCGTTGTCGTCGGGTTCGTGCTCAGCAAAACAAAAAACGTAAGTGTCCGGCGCGCCGTATGTCTCGAAATCTTTTATGCACTGTTCGATATTCGCGATAAGGGCTGAAAGCACTTTGGTTATTGAGTCTGATCCGGTCCCCAAGTGTCGGTCGAACTGAGTCCTTGCCAAAAACTGCAGAAGTTCGATCCCATGCCGCATTTCATCCCAATCATTCATATTCCGTGGATTGGAGAACCAAAGCTCGCCGCCTGTGAGGATCTTCTCTGCGTTCTCCATAGAGGTGTAATGGGCAAGAAGGGGGCGCTCCTTTTTGTCCGCCGTCAGCAGATCACCCCAGATAGTTGACTTGATGGTCGAAGCCAGGTCGGCGTCGTAAATCTCGTTCATCGCGCGACCTCGACCGAATTCTCAATGTCAGGAAGACCTTCAACTGCAAGCGTTATCGCTTTCAGTGACTCCACGAGCTGGTGACCTTGCGCCACCACCCACGCATCGTCGTAGTAGGTATCCAGATAGCGCTCGCCGCCGTCGCAGATCAGTGTGACGACAGCGCCGGTTTCGCCCTTCGCTTTCATCTCGCCCATCACCTGCAGGGCGCCGACGAAGTTCGTTCCGGTTGAACCGCCCACCTTCCGCCCGAGCAATCCCTCCAGCGCGCGCATCGCGGCCAGGCTCAGCGCGTCCGGCACCTTGATCATCCGGTCGATCGTTTCCGGCAGGAAGCTCGGTTCCACGATCGGCCGCCCGATGCCTTCGATGCGCGAGCCGCGGTCGAGGCGATGGCAGCGCTTGCGGTCCTTGTAGGCGTCGAAAAACACCGAGAACTCCGGGTCGACGACGGCGAGGCGCGTGCAGGCTTTTCGCGTTGGCTGGTAGCGGATGTAGCGGCCCATCGTCGCGGCGGTGCCGCCGGTGCCGGCGGAGACGACGATCCAGCTCGGGCAGGTGTGCGGTTCGAGCGCGAGCTGCTGGAAGATCGACTCGGCGATGTTGTTGTTGCCGCGCCAGTCGGTGGCGCGTTCGGCGTAGGTGAACTGGTCCATGAAGTGGCCGTCGATCTCGGCGGCCAGTGCCCGCGACGCCGCGCTGACGTCGGCGCCTTCGATCATGTGGCAGCGGCCGCCGTAGAACTCGATGCGCGCGATTTTTTCGCGCGATGTGGTGTTCGGCATCACCGCGATGAAGGGCAGGCCGACGAGCCGTGCGAAGTACGCTTCCGAAACGGCCGTGCTGCCGCTGCTGGCTTCAATGACGGTCTGGCCCTCGCGCAGCCAGCCGTTGCACAGCGCATACAGGAACAGGGAGCGCGCGAGCCGGTGCTTCAGGCTGCCGGTGGGGTGCGAGCTCTCGTCCTTGAAGTACAGCGGGATGCCCGGGTAGGCCGGCAGGTCGAGGCGGATCAGGTGGGTGTCTGCCGAGCGCTGGAAGTCGGCTTCGAGGGCCGCGATGGCGGCGTTGACCCATTGGCGTGACATGGCTGCGGTGAGCGGGCCGGTGGCTGGACAGGCGGACATTGTCGCCTAGGATCGAGGTGCAGATTCCGACCCTTCCACTCCGAGACCTGCCGATGCCCATGCCGATGCGCTGCACCGTCCTCGCCGCCGCGCTGCTGGCCGTGCTGCCGATGGCCGCGACGGCCGCGCCAACGTCCGCCGAATTTGCGCAAGGCCGGGTGATCGCCTCCGCCGACGACTTCGCCGTGCTGCCGCCACGCGCGCGCATCGAGCCCGAGAACCGGATGCTTACCGAGCGCATCGAGACGCTACTGCCGAAACTGATGGCGGAGGCCGAGCTCGACATGTGGCTTGTCCTGAATCGCGAGTACGCCGAGGACCCGGTGTATTTCACGCTCGTGCCGCAGCCGAGTTTCGCGGCGCGGCGCACGACGATGCTGGTGTTCCATCGCCAGCCCGACGGTACGGTCGATCGCCTGTCGGTGAACACCTATCCGCTCGGGCCGCCCTACGAAGCCGCGTGGTCGGGCGGCGACCTCGATGCGCAGTGGAACGCGCTCGGTGAGCTGATTGCCGCGACGAACCCGCAGCGCATCGGAATCAATGTCTCGCGCGATTGGCCGGTGGCCGACGGCCTCACTGCCGGGCTCGAAAAGCGCCTGCGCGAGGTGCTGCCCGAGGGCTTCGAAGAGCGCCTGGTGCCCGCCGAAAACCTCGTCATCCGCTGGCTGGAAACCCGCTCCGCCAGCGAGCTGGAGGTGTACCCGCAGATCGTCGGCATCGCCCGCGGCGTGATCGCCGAGGCGTTCAGCGCACGGGTGATCACGCCCGGCGTCACCACGACCGACGACGTGGCCTGGTACCTGCGCGAGCGCTTCGAATCGATGGGGCTGCCGATCTGGTTCATGCCTTACGTCAACCTGCAGCGCCCTGGCACGGCCTGCGAGGCCGACACGCCGTTCTGCGGCGTGAGCGGCGTGATCCGCCCCGGTGATGTGCTGCACACCGACGTCGGCATCTGCTACCTGAAGCTTTGCACCGACACGCAGGAGATGGCGTACGTGGCGAAGCCCGGCGAGGACGCGGTGCCTCAAGGCTTGATGCGCGCGCTCGCCACCGGCAACCGCTGGCAGGACCTGCTCACCGCACAGTTCGTCACAGGCCGCAGCGGCAACGAAATCCTGGAGCGCACGCGCGCGGCGTCGCGAGAGGCCGGCATCACCAGCAACACGTACACGCATCCGCTCGGCTTCTTCGGCCACGGGCCGGGGCCGATCGTCGGCATGTGGGACAACCCCGGGCTCAACGCCGTGATCGGCGACTGGCCGCTGCACGCCAACACCGTGTACGCCATCGAAGGCAGCATCACGCAGCGCGTGCCCGAGTGGGGCGACCAGTGGGTGCAGATCAAACTCGAGCAGGACGCGGTGTTCGACGGCGCGCGGGTGATCTATCTCGCTGGCCGGCAGACCGCGTGGCACGTGGTGCGGTAACGCACCGCGTCCGGTCCGAGCCCGACGATCGCCGCGAGCCGCACCCGCCATGCGGCGCCCGATGCCGACATCGGTCAGGTGCTGATGGCGGTTTCGACGGCGGAATCGTCGGCCTGCTGTTCGGCGCCTTCCGTGGTGTCGGCCACGTTGCAGTCTGCGTCGATGTCGATCGACTTGGCGTACTGCTTCAGCTCCGGCACCAGCGTCGACAGCCTTTCCTGGGCCATCGCGAGGCCTTGGACGCGCTCGCAAAGGGCCAGGCTGGCCGCCTCCATGGCTTTGCCCTTGGCCTCGATGGCCGCTTCGTTCGCCGAGGTGTCGCCCCCGAAGACGCCCTTCGCGGCGAGCGCCAGGGCGTCACCGGCGATGTCCATGCCTTCGCGCCCCATGGCCATGCCGGCCTCGCCGATCGCCAGCAGTTCGGCGCGGTAGGCGAGGGCGGCTTCGCGCTGTTCGGTGGTCATCGGCAGGGCCACGCCGTTGATCAGCACGTCACCTTCCGGCGTCAGTTCGGCCTTCGCCGAAGCGTCGCCGGCACTGAGGGTGAGGTTTTCGGTCTGCATCTTTTCGCGGGCTTCCGCGAACGCCTGGTCGATGGCTCCGCCCTCCGCCGTGGCTTCGGCCACGGTGGCCTTCGCGTCGGCGGCGGTCTGACGCGCTTCCTCGGTGCAAGCCGTCGACATCAGCGCGAGCAGCAGGGCAACAGCGATGGGGGTACGTGTCAACGTGTTCATGGCGATCCTTTGTTGAAATCGGGAGCGGGTTCAACCGCCGATGACGACGCGGCCCTTCACGTCGCGCGCATCGACGTTTTCGAGCGTGCGATGGTCTGCCACGACGACGTCGCCGTCCACATCCTGCACGTCGACATCGCCGGAGCCGACGCTGTCGATGCGGACCTGTCCGCGCACGCCGCGCAGTTCGATATCGCCCGAACCGACGTCGCGCACATACGCATCGCCGCGCACGCCTTCCGCGCGGATCGAGCCGGAGCCGGCCGACAGCGACGCGAGCGCGCCGACATCGGTCATCTCGACGTCGCCGGAGCCGACGCTGGCCCGTACTTCGCCCTGCACGCGCTTCAGCACCGCGTCACCGGCGCCCATGTCGACGGTGACCGCCGTGGCGCCGTCGACCAGCAGGTCGCCGGAGCCGATATCCGCGCTGACGCGGCCGGACTGGCGCACCGACACGTCACCGGAGCCGAGATCGATATCGATGCTCGACAGGCCGGTGATCGCCGCATCGCCTGCGCCGAGCTGCAGCGCGAACGCCACGTCGGCGGGCAGGGCCAGCGTGATCTCGCGATACAGATAGTCGCTGTCGCCGAACCAGTTGAAGTTCGAGAAGCCGGCGGCCGTCGTGGTGATCCGCAGGTCGTCGCCGCGCCGCGTGATCCCGAGCTCGCTGCCTGCGAGCCGGTCGGCGGTCGATGCACAGTGGCGCGCCGTCAGCGAGGGCGAGCCGGCGGTGACGACCAGTTCGTCGGCGCCAAGGTCGATCACCACGCGCTTGATGCCGTCGAGGTCGAGCGTCGGCGATTCGGAGCGGGAGTGCTCGCAGCGGTCAGCGGCCATGGAGGGGAAGGCCAGGACGCAGGCCGCTGCGAGCAGCACGGGGCGGAGCGCGGACGTCGCACTGCGCAGGTTCGGGGAGGTCATCGTCAAGCTCCTTTCGGGTGCGGAGCGCCCGGGGGATGACCGGGCGCCGGAGGCATCAGGCGGCATCTTCGCGCCAGCGGCGCAGGCGGATGGCGAGGGCGATCATCGCGACGCCGAGGGCGACGCCGATCCACACAGTGGGCGCGCCCAGCGTCTGGTAGGCCGCCATCACCCACGGGCCGAGTTCGAAGGCCTGCGGGCCGTTGGCGTCGATCAGCTGCGCCTGCCGCTCGAGATCGCCGGTGTCGCCAAACAGGAGGAACACGCCCGGAACGAGGCTGCCGAACAGCCGGCCGATGATGTTTTCCCAGAACCACTCGTGCGGCAGGCCGGCTTTGAACATCGCCTCGCCCCAGCTCAGGATGATGCCCGCCAGCACCGGCACGCCGGCGGCCCACAGGAAGGGAGCGCGCTTGGCCCAGGCCGACACCAGCATGAACCACGCCACCGACGGGAAGGCCCAGAGGGCGTACACCGGCACCATCGACAGGATGCCGAGCGGCATCACGTACAGATTGCTGGTGGTCAGCACCGCGCCGAACAGGTTGGCGCCGAGGATGGCCGCGGTGACGGCACTCATCATCACCAGGCCGAAGCCGAAGATCGAGCCCAGCGCCAGCGAGATCGTCGGCGTGACGAGCAGGATCGAGGTCAGCTTGGCCAGCACCGAGGCCGTGTCCGACACCGGCATCGACTTCCAGAACAGCAGGCTGCGGTCGCGGCGATCGTCGTACAGCGAGCCAAGGGCGTAGAACAGCACGACGAAGGAGAGGATCGCGAGGAACGGCAGCAGCGCCGGCAGGTACGAGAAGCTCATCGCGGCGCCGACTTCGGCGTACTTGTCCGCGGGGATCACGTCGCCGAGGCTGGTCACCTTCAAGCCGTTGACGTTGACCATGTTCTCTCGGGCCATCGTCGCGCCGAAAATCATGCTGCCGGCGGCGAAGACGCCCATGATGCCGCCGACGATCACCGGCGCCCAGAGCATGCCGCCCTTGTGCTCCCAGAACTCGCGCTTCAGAAGGGTGGGAAAGGTGTTCATGCGTAGGTTCCTTTCATCGTGGCGACGAACAGGTCGGCGATGCCGGGCGTGCGCAGCTCGCCGAGTTCGGCGAGCGTGGTGCGCGGCTGGCCATCGAACAGGAAAACGGTCTTGCCGAACACGCTGCGCTCGTCGAGCGGCTTCAGCGCGCGGGCGGCCTCGGCTTTGTCGCTGCCGACCATCACTTCGGCGAAGCGGTCGCCCACTTCGTCCATCGTGGCCTGCAGCACGAGCTTGCCGTCGCGGATGAAGACCAGGTCGGTGAGGATGTGCTCGATCTCTTCCACCTGGTGGGTGGTGACGATGATCGTTTTCTCCTCGTCGAAGTAGCGCTCCAGCAGGTCCTTGTAGAACTGCTTGCGGTACAGGATGTCGAGGCCGAGCGTGGGCTCGTCGAGCACCAGCAGCTTGGCGTCGATGGCCATCACCAGCGCCAGATGGAGCTGCACGATCATGCCCTTCGACATCTGCTTGACCTTCATCTTCGGGTCGAGCTTGGTGTGGGCGAGGAAGGCCTGGCACTTCTCGCGATTGAAGCGCGGGTGCACGCCGGCGACGAACTCGATGGCCTGCGCCACGCTGATCCAGCGCGGCAGCACCGCCACGTCGGCGATGAAGCAGACGTCCTTCATCAGCGCGTCGCGCTGCGTGCGCGGGTCGAGGCCAAGCACCTTCATCTCGCCGTCGAAATCGATCAGGCCAAGCATCGCTTTCAGCGTGCTGGTCTTGCCGGAGCCGTTCGGGCCGATCAGGCCGACGATGCGGCCGGCGGGGATGTCGAAGCTGATGTTGTCGACGGCGGCGGCTTTGCCGTAGCGCTTGGTGAGGCCGCGGGCGGTCACGGTCGAGGGGCTCATGCGTGCGCTCCATTCATCGGCTTGGCGGCGAGCAGCTGCTCGGGCTTCAGGCCCAGGCGCTCGATGCGGGCCAGCACCAGCGGCCATTCTTCCTTCAGGAAGCGCTCGCGCTCGGAGGCGAGCAGCTTTTCCCGTGCTCCATCGATGACGTACATCCCCAGTCCCCTTCGTTTTTCCACCAAGGCCTCGTCGGCCAGTTCCTGATACGCGCGCGACACGGTGATCGGATTGAGCTGGTAGTCGGCCGCCACCTGGCGCACCGAGGGGAGGGCGTCGCCCTCCTTCAGCTCACCGTCGAGCACCATGGCCACGACGCGCTCCTTGAGTTGCCGGTAGATCGGCGTGCTGTCGCTCCAGGCGATGCTCATTACGGCGCTCCCGCGCTGGCGCGCTTGCTGAAGGAGAAGAACGGCATCGCGTGCGGCGAGCGGGCACCGGTGCGCGATGTGGCCGATTCGCCCGGGCCGTCGGCATCGACCTTCGCGAGCGCTGCGACGGCGGTCTGTCCGGCGTTCGCGGCCAGGCTGCCGGGGCGCGGCGGTTCACCCAGGGCGAAGCCGAGCGAGGTCACGCCGGCGGCGAGGACCAGGGCGCTCAGGCTGTTGCGGAGGCGGGTGTTCATGGCGAGACCTCGGTGAGGTGGGGGAGTGGTGTTGTAGGTAACTATAACACCTGATTTTCCACGGTCAACACCCCGCACACACGAAATAAGCAAACTGATGGCATAGACCGGCACCGGGCCGGTCCCGACGAGGAGAGGGCAATGAAGGCTTGGATCGGCGCGCTGGCGCTGGCCGTGGGCGCGATGGCGGGCAGCGTGGCGGGCACCGCCCAGGCGGGGGTGCTGGACCACGAGTTCCGGCGCCTCGCCGGCGAGGAGCGGGTCAACCTGGCCGACGCCTATGGCGGAAAGGTGCTGCTGGTGGTCAACACGGCCAGCAAATGCGGCCTCACGCCGCAGTACGAAGGCCTCGAGGCGCTGCACCAGAGGTATTCCGCGCAGGGTTTCGCGGTGCTCGGCTTCCCGTCGAACGACTTCATGGGGCAGGAGCCCGGCACCGAAGCCGAGATCCAGGAATTTTGCACGCTGACTTACGGCGTGAAGTTCCCGATGTTCGAGAAGGTGGTCGTGCGCGGCAGTGAAGCCGCCCCGCTGTTCCGCGAGCTGGCGGCCGCGACCGGCGACCAGCCGGGCTGGAATTTCCACAAGTACCTGATCGATCGGAGCGGCCAGGTCATCGCGAGTTTCGGCAGCCGCACGAAGCCCGATGCGCCGGAAATCGTGGCCGCGATCGAGAAAGCGATCGCCGCACCGAAGCCGGGCGCCGGCGCGGCCGCGGGCGCTCGCTGATGCAGGAATGGGCGCGCGGCGGCGGCCCCGCCGCTACACGCGCTTCAGCACGGCTTCGATCATCCAGCCGAGCACGGGAATGTGGCGGAACAGGCCGTCCGCCGCATTCCAGTAGTCCTGGTGGTAGACCACGCGGCCTTCGGCGTCGAAGCGCAGGTGCGAGAGCCCGATGCTCTGCGTGTCGACGCCCTTCTTGAAGCGCTTGAAGCGGATCGTCATGCGCCAGCGCAGCAGGTATTCGCCCTCCGGGTTGCGCGTGACGTCGATGATTTCGACGCTGCAGTGCTCGACGGCGGCGGCGCTTTCGCGCAGGTAGTGCGCCAAGGCCTCGCGGCCGACCACGGTTTTCAGCGTGTCGTTGAACCAGATGTCGTCCGCGTAGGTCTGCGGCAGCAGGCGCTCGATGCGATCCGGGGCGAAGCTGGAAAAGAACGCCGCGAAGGTGTCGATGGCGCGGGCTTCCGCGTCGCTGCCGGCTGCGGGAGGATGCGAATGGCGGCGGCGTGCCGCATCGAGGGCTTGGAAGGTGTCCATGGGCGGATTGGAGCGCGAGGCGCGTCGGGAGTACATGACGGTGCAGGACCTGTACCAGCCTCCCTTGCCGCGCGCCGCGGCGTGGCTGACGTGGAGCGGACTGCTGCCGTTTGTCTTAGCGCTGCTGGCCTGGGCAGCGGGCGGGGCGCTTGAGGAAGCGCGGCCGCTGGCGGTCGGCAGCAAGGCCTTTCTCGTGTATTCGGCGGTGATCCTGAGCTTCCTCGGCGGCGTGCGCTGGGGCCGGGTGATGAGCGCCGGCGGCGCGACGCCGGGCTACGTGCTCGCCGTGCTGCCGAGCCTGTGGGCCTTCCCGGCGCTGTTCCTGCCGACGCTGTACGCGCTGGCCGCGCTCGCCGTGGGCTTCGGACTCGCGCTGTGGTTCGACACCCGCGCCGACGCGCTGCCGGCGACGCCCGGTTTCCGGCAATTGCGCCGGAACATCTCCGCGGCCGTGATCGCGGCGCACGGCCTGGCGATGGTGCTGTGCTGGCACTACGGCGGTGGGCTCTCGCCCGGCTGAGCGCCGCATTGCCGTCGCCGCCCCGCAAGGCCACAATCGGCGGCCCGCCGCACCCGTGGCGGTTCCGACTGATGGAGTGCGTTCCCCCATGCTGAACACCCGTTCCCTGGCCGCCACGGCCCTGCTGGGCCTCTGCGTGTACGCCGCGCCGGCCTTCGCCCAGAACCCGACCGCCGCCCCGGCCCCGGCAGAGGCGCCGGCCACGCTGCAGCTTCCGGCCATCGAAGGCCTGAAGACCGACAACGAGAAGATCAGCTACATGATCGGCCTGCAGATGGCCAACAGCCTGCAGCAGGTCAAGGACTACGTGGACCCGGCCACGCTGTCGAAGGCCATCCAGGCCGGCCTTTCGGGCCAGGGCAAGCTGATGACCGACGCGCAGGCGCAGGAAGTCGGCATGGCCTTCGGCCAGTTCATGCAGCGAAAGCAGGCGCAGATGGTCGCCGAGCAGGGCGCGAAGAACCTCGCCGAGGGCGAAGCCTTCCTCGCCTCGAACAAGGGCAAGGCCGGCGTGCGCACCACCGAGAGCGGCCTGCAGTACCAGGTGGTCCGCGCGGGCGCCGGCGCCACGCCGACCGCCGCCGACACCGTCAAGGTGCACTACCGCGGCACGCTGCTGAACGGCAAGGAGTTCGACAGCTCCTACGCCCGCAACGCGCCCGCCACGTTCCCGCTGGCTGGCGTGATCCCGGGCTGGACGGAGGGCGTGCAGCTTATGCCGGTCGGTTCGAAGTACACCTTCTGGATCCCGGCGGCGCTGGCCTACGGCCCGAACGGCGCCGGCCAGGACATCCCGCCGAACGCCACGCTGAAGTTCGAAGTCGAGCTGCTGGAAATCGTCAAGCCGGACGCCGCCGCGCCGGCCCAATAAGCCGCTCGGGCCAGGCTGTCATGGAAGGGTCGCGGTTCGCTGCGACCCTTTCATTTTTGTGGCGGTCGGAGTGCGCATGCGCGTCAGCGTGTTTGGTACGGGGTACGTGGGCCTGGTGACGGGTGCGTGCCTGGCGGAAGTGGGGCATCAGGTGGTCTGCGTCGACGTGGATGCCGCCAAGATCGATGGCCTGCGCGAAGGCCGCATTCCGATCTTCGAACCCGGCCTCGACGAGCTGGTACGCGGCAACCATCGCGCCGGCCGCCTCGATTTCACCACCGACGCCACCGCCGCCATCGCGCATGCGCGGATCGTGTTCATCGCGGTCGGCACGCCGCCCGACGAGGACGGCAGCGCCGATCTGCGGCACGTGTTGGCGGTGGCGAAAACGCTGGGCCAGCACCTCGACCACCCGACCGTCGTCGTCAACAAGAGCACCGTTCCAGTGGGCACGGCGGACCGGGTGCGCGAGGTCATCGCGGCCGAACTGCGAGCGCGCGGGGTCGAGGTCGCATTCCAGGTGGTGTCGAACCCCGAATTCCTGAAGGAAGGCGCGGCCGTGGCCGACTGCCTGCGCCCCGACCGCATCATCCTCGGCAGCCGCGATGCCGGCGCCATCGAGACGCTGAAGCGGTTGTATGCGCCGTTCAACCGCAACCACGAGCGCGTCATCACCATGGACGAGCGTTCGGCCGAGCTGACGAAGTACGCCGCCAACGCGATGCTCGCGACCAAGATCAGCTTCATGAACGAGATGGCGAACATCGCCGAACGCGTCGGCGCCGACATCGAGGCGGTGCGCCACGGCATCGGCAGTGATCCGCGCATCGGCTGGCACTTCATCTATCCCGGCGCCGGCTACGGCGGCAGCTGCTTCCCGAAAGACGTGCAGGCGCTGGCGCGTACGGCCGGCCAGCACGGCTACGGCGCCGACATCCTGAGCGCCGTGGAGGCGGTGAACGGCCGGCAGAAGGGCAAGCTGTTCGAGTTGATCGCGCGGCATTTCGGTGGCGGGATCCAAGGGAAAACCTTCGCCGTGTGGGGGCTGGCGTTCAAGCCGAACACCGACGACATGCGCGAAGCCCCGAGCCGCGCACTGCTGCAGGCGCTGTGGGACGCCGGCGCGCACGTTCGGGCACACGACCCCGAGGCGATGGACGAGGCGCGACGGCTCTACGGCGAGCGCGAGGATTTTTCGCTGTGCGCCACGCCGGCCGAGGCGCTGCAGGGTGCGGATGCGCTGGTCGTGGTGACCGAGTGGAAGGCGTTCTGGAGCCCGGACTTCGACGAGATCAGGCACACTTTGCGCGCCGGCGTCGTCTTCGATGGCCGGAACGTCTACGACCCGAAGGAAGTGGAAGAGGCGGGCCTCGCGTACTACGGCATCGGCCGGGGGCGCAGCCTCCTCGCCCCGAAGCCGAATGCCCAGCCCTGACCGCGACAGCAGCGCCGACCGCCGCCTCACTGAACTCGAAACCCGGCTCGCTTTCCAGGAGCAGGCGATGCAGGAGCTTTCCGAAGCGCTTGCCGACGCGCGCATCGAAGGCCAGAAAAACCGCGAACTGCTGACGCGGGTGCTCGAGGACCTGACCCAGCTCCGTCGCGGCCTGATGGCCGATCCGGCCAGCGAGCCCCCGCCGCCGCACTACTGATTCCCCCCGATGAGCGACAGCCTGAAAGACCAGTTGCTCGGCCTCGGCTTCAAGCCGGCGCCGAAGCCCGAGCGCAGCGAGCGCAAGCCGGACCTCGCGTCCAAAGCCGGCGCCAAGCGCGAGCAGAAGCATGATCGCAGCAAGCCGGGCGCGCCGCGCGATTCGAGAAACCACCGCGGTCCTCGCCCCGAACATCGCGGCGGCGGCAAGCCGCGCACGCAGGAGGAAATCGACCTCGGCAAGGCTTACGCGCTGCGCGCCGAGACCAAGAAGCGCGAGCGCATCGCCGCGGAGGCCGCCAAGCAGGAGGCCGCCCGCGTGCGTCGCGAGGCCAAGGCCAAGCTCGACGCCTTCCTTGTTGGCAAGGCGCTGAACGACGCCGCCGCCGAGCACGCGCGGCACTTTCCGTATGGAGGCAAGATCAAGCGCGTGCACGTCACGCCCGAGCAGCTCAAGTCGCTGAATGCCGGCGAGCTCGGCGTGGTGCAGAGCAATGGGCGCTACCTGCTGGTGACGGCGGCCGTGCTGGCCGAGGCGAAGGCGATCTTCCCCGACGCCGTCGCGCTCGAGGTCGATCCCAACGCGCCACCCGGCAGCGACGAATACGCCGATCCGCAGTACCAGGTGCCGGATGACCTTGTCTGGTGAGGTGACGCGGCGCCGCTCCTGGCTGGCGTCGATGTCCGCGGGCCTCGGCGTTCTCTCGCTGCTGGGCGTGCTGTGCTTTCACTTCCCCGAATTGTTGACCAGCCGCGACTTCCGCGCCGTCTACAGCGAGACCTTCGCGCGGAATCTCCTGCTCGCCGGCATCGTCGCGGCCTTCGTGCTGGGCACCGCGTCGATCCTGCGCAGCCGTGCGCGTCGCGTCGCGCTGGTCGGCGTGTGCAGCGCCGCGCTGGCGGCCCTGCTCGGCGGCGCGACCGTGCAGTTCGAGCCGATCACCCAGACGCCGTACTCGCTGGGTCTCGACTGGTTCGTGATCTCGCTGTTCTTCTCGACAATCGTGTTCGTGCCGATCGAGCGGATGCTCAGCGTTCGCCCGATGTCGCCGCTGCGCCCGGGCTGGCGCACCGACCTGACCTACTACTTCATCAGCCACGTGGCGGTGCAGTTCCTGCTGATCGCGGGCACGGCCTCGACGACGGCGATGGACGCGCTGGTGGCGAACGAAGGGCTGAAGGCCGCGGTGCAGTCGATGCCGGTGTGGCTGCAGTTCATGCTGGCGGTGTTTCTCGCCGACTTCGCGCAGGCCGGGCTGCATCGCGCCTACCACCGCGTTCCGCTGCTGTGGCGCTTCCACGCCGTGCATCACTCCAGCCGCCACATGGACTGGCTGGCCGGGTCGCGCACGCACATCGTCGAAGTGCTGCTGACGCGCACCGCGGTGCTGACGCCGCTGGTGCTGGCCGGATTCTCGGCCGAGGCGATCAACGCCTACGTGATCCTTGTCGGCCTGCAGGCGGTGCTCGCGCACGCCAACCTGCGCATCGACTTCGGCTGGCTCGAGTACGTGCTGGTGACGCCGCGCTACCACCACTGGCACCACGTGCGCGACCCGGCCTGGGTCGACAAGAACTACGCCATCCATCTGCCGCTGGTCGACCTGCTGATGGGCACCTTCAAGCGCGCACCGCGCGGCGAATGGCCGCAGGAGTACGGCGTGCTGAAGCTGGAGACCGTGCCCAGCGGCGTGATCGCGCAGACGGTGATGCCGCTGCGCGCGATGCGCGCGCACGAGAATTACGTCGGTAAACCCGGCGAGGCCGGCGCGCCGCCGGTGGGCTGAAGCTCAAGGCGATTCCCGGACGGCAGCGACCTCAATGTGCTTCAGCAGCAGTCCGGCGAGGCTCGCGAGGTCCTGCGCGTTGTGCTCGCCAACGCGTCGGAGCAGGGCCGCACTGCCGCCGCGCAGGTAGCCCAACCACGCCGCCGGTGCCTCGCTGCCGGGCAGGTCGTCGTCGCGGACGATGCCGAGCCAGCGCCGTTCGACGGTGGCGAGGCGGCAGTCGGGCAAGATTTGGCGCAATCGGCGGCGCGTGGGGTGCACCAGATCGAGGTGCGGGAAGCGCGAGAGTGGATCGGAAATGCGCGACAGCCGCAGCCGCGTGCCGAGCAGTGGCCGGTCGTAGCTCTTGCCGTTGTAGCTGACGAGGACGGCATCGTCGCCAAGGGCGTCGAGCATGGCGCGCAGTAACGCCGCTTCAGCGGCCATCGTGGCGGTGGTGAACTGGGTGATCGCGAGGCCCTCGGCGGTGAAGCGCGCGATGCCGACCATGAAGGCGCGCGTGCCGGTGCCGCCAGCGAGGCCGGTGGTTTCGGTGTCGAAGAACGCCAGCCGCGAGGCCTCGACGGTCCCGGGGAGTGGTGCGGCACCGCGCCGACGCGAGGCGGATGACGGTGTGGCGAGTTCGCCGAGGTCGATGGTCGCAGGCGCCAGCGGCCAGGCGCGCTGCGTGACGTGTCGCCAAAGCCCGGGCGCGATTTCGTCGCCGGGCAGCGTTCGGTCGGCGGGAAGGGCGGCGCGTGATTCGACGGATGGCGCCTTGCGTAGCCCGCGCTCGCGCAGGCGACGCAGGGTGTCGAAGACGTCCTGCCAGTCCTCGCTGTGTTCCGCTGCGGGCGGCGGAGGGCTTGGGGCGATGGCGGGTCGCCGCTGCTGCTTCAGCCAGTCGAGTGCCGCGCTCATGTCGCCTCGAACAGCGCCAGCAGGCGCTGCGCTGCGCGCTTCGGGGTTTCCGTCTCGACGTTCGCTGCTGGCGCGACCGGCCCGACGCAGGCCGGGCATCCCCGCGTGCAGGGGCAAGCGGCGACGAGGGCGCGGGCGCGCTTCACCAGCTCGACGCGGCGCTCGAACAGCGGCTGTGACAGGCCCAAGCCGCCGGGATGGGCGTCGTACAGGTACAGCGCCGGATGGAAGCGGCCGTCCGGGTGCGCGTCGTCGACGCAGCGCTGCACATCGCGGCTTTCCGCCATCACCGCAAGCTGGGCGACGCAGTGCAGTGCGTGGCCGGCACCGTGGAACGCCGCCAAGGCCTTCTCGCGCGTCGCGAATGCGGGCTCGAGGATCGACGGCGGCAGCTGCCACCATGTGGCCGTCGTCTGCAGCTCCTGGTCGGGCAGCTGCACCGGCCCGTAGCCGATGTTCTCGTGGGTGTGGAAGCGGATCTTCTTGTAGCCCGACACGCGGCGCACCACGTGCACTTCGCCGGTCTCGCACTGGCCGGCGCCGAGCGGCGCAGCCTCGAAGCGCTCGAGCACTTTCAGCTTGGTGTGGTCGATGGCGTCGGTGTAGTAGTCGACGAAGGTGCGCCGCACGTAGGCCTTGCGGCCGGGCCAGTCGAGGCGTTCGACCTGGTAGGGCACCGACTGCACCATGTGGATCGCGCCTTCGTAGAGCGTGAGCGCGGCGGCCGTGTAGTCGACCTCGGCGATGATGACCTGCCGCCCCTCCGTGCGGTCGACGACGACGAAATTGCCGTCGGCCACGCTGCGCAGGTTCACCGCGTTGGCCGGGTAGCTGTCGGCGATCCATTCCCAGCGCTCGCCCTCGCGGTGCACCACGGCGTCGTCGGCCAGCAGCTCGAGGAAGCCCGCCACCTCGATCGGCCCGAAGCGGTCGCTCTCGGTGAAGGCCAGCTCGAAAGCGGCGCAGCGCACGTGGTCGAGCAGCACCAGCGGCTGGTTCGCGTGGATGCGCGCGTGCTCCGGGTTCGCGCCGAAGAAGTACTCCGGGTGCTGCACCACGTACTGGTCGATGGCCCCGCTGCTCGCGACCAGCACGCCCACCGAGGCCTGCTGCCGGCGCCCGGCGCGGCCGAAGCGCTGCCACGTCGCCGCGACCGAGCCCGGCCAGCCGTTCAGCACGACGACGTCGAGCGCGCCGATGTCGACACCGAGCTCGAGTGCGGACGTGCTGACGATGCCGTCGACCTGGCCGGTGCGCATCGCGACTTCGGTTTCGCGACGCTCGTTCGGCAGGTAGCCGCCGCGGTAGGCGCGGATGCGCGCGGGGCCGCGCGGCGCGGTGTCGAACACTTCCTTGAGGTACTTGGTGATGACCTCGACCTGCGTGCGCGAGCCGCAGAACACCAGCGTCTTGAGTGCGGCCTTGATGGCGATGCGGGCGATGCGCACCGACTGCGAACGCGCCGAGGCGCGCAGGCCGAGGTCGGGGTTCACGATGGGCGGGTTCCACAGCAGCAGGAACTTCTCGCCGGTCGGCGCACCGCTCTCGGTGATGGCGTGGATGGGCGCTTCGATGAGCGCTTCCGCGTGCTCGACCGCATTGCCGATCGTCGCCGAGCACAGGATGAACTGCGGGTCGCTGCCGTAGAACGCGCACAGCCGCTTCAGCCGGCGGATCACGTTGGCCACGTGGCTGCCGAACACGCCGCGGTAGCCGTGGATCTCGTCGATGACCACGTAGCGCAGGTTTTCGAACAGCGCCGCCCACTTGGTGTGATGCGGCAGGATGCCCTGGTGGAGCATGTCGGGATTGGTGACCACGACGTCGCCGCTCGCGCGGATCGCCTGCCGCGCGTCGCCCGGCGTGTCGCCGTCGAAGGTGGCCGCGCGCACCCCGAGCGAGCCGGCCTGTGACAGCTCGATCAGCTCGGCCACCTGGTCTTGGGCCAGCGCCTTGGTCGGGAACAGGAACAGCGACTTGCCGCCGTGCCGCGCGGCGGCCAGCACGGGCAGCAGGTAGCACAGGGACTTGCCCGACGCCGTCGGCGTGGCCAGCAGCAGGTTTTCGCCGTCCTGTGCGGCGCGCCAGGCCTCGGCCTGATGCGAATACAGCCGCGTGACGCCGCGGGCGCGCAGCGCATCGGCAATGCCGGCCGGCAGATCAGCCGGGAACTCGGCGTAGACGCCCTCGCGAGCCGGCAGGCGGCGCAGCGCAGTGATGCGGTCGGCGTACTTGCGTCCCAGGCGCTGCACGAGCTGGCCTCCTTCGCCACGCGAGGCGGGGAGGGCGGGGTGGGCGGGGTGGGCGGGCGCGGGCGAGGGCTCGGGGACGACGACAGCGTTCATGCGGGCACCGGGATCGGGGCCTGCGTTGTCGCCGTTGGGCGTCTCACCGCGTGCGACGCCCGGACGTGCTCCGTACACTCTTGGCGGCATTCGCCTCCCGATCTGCGTTCCTCCGACCTTCCGCTCCGTGCTCACGATCGACGTCATCGTGCGGGTTGCCGCCGCGACCCTCTGGCTGCTCTTGGCGCTACGCCTTCTGCTGGCGGCGCCTCGCACGCGACTGGTGCGCTGGTTCGCGCCGCTGGCGTTGGGCATGGTTGGATTCCTCGCGGGAAACACGGCCCATGCCGACGCCACGTTCTCAGGCCTGGCCGCGGACGTTGCCGGACTCCTGAGCGGCAGCGCGGCGCTGTTCCTGTGGTTGTTCTGCCTGGTGTATTTCGACGATGCGTTCCGCGTGGCTCGGCTGCAGGTCGCCGTCACGGCGCTGTGGCTGCCGCTGATGCTTCTCGACCGCGGCTGGCTGGGCGACGCGTTCGCGGGCATCGGGCTGTCGTGGGGGCTGGTGGCGCTGGGCCTCGGAATCTGCCTGCACCTCGTCGTGCAACTGCTGCGCGACCGCGAAGGGGATCTGGTCGAGTCCCGCCGTCGGGGGCGACTCTGGGTCGTCACGGCGCTGCTGGGCCTGCTGTTGGTCGACCTTCTGGTGGACCTCGCGTTCGGATTGGGATGGAAGCCCTGGGGATTCACGCTGATGCAGAACGCGGTCCTGCTGACGCTGGGCGGGCACTTGGCGTTCCGCTGGCTGGCCGTCGACCTCGAGCGCGTGACTCACGCGACGCCGCGGCGAGGGTCACTCGACGTTGCGCCGGAGCCTGCCGCTTCGCCCGCCGTCGGGCCGGATGGACCACGGGGCGATGAGGTCCTTCTGCAGCGGCTTTCGGTGCTGATGGAGGTCGAGCGGATCCATCGCGATCCGGCGCTGACCTTCGCCGGGTTCGCCGCACGGATGGGCGCGCCGGAGCCCGACGTGCGTCGACTGATCAACCAGCATCTGGGCTGGCGACATTTCCGCCCCTTCCTCAACCATTACCGCCTGCAGGAGGCGAAGGCCGCACTGGCCGATCCGGCGCAGGCCCAGCGCAAGATCCTCGCCGTCGCGTTCGACGCGGGGTTCGCGTCTCTGCCGTCCTTTAACCGCAGCTTCCGTGAGGCCGAAGGGCTGTCCCCGGGCGAGTACCGGGCCCGCGCCTTGGCCGCGGGCGGCGCACCGGAATCGCCGAAGGCCTTGATCTAGCGACTTTTGAGCGTCGATCCCTCGGGTTTTGAGAAGTCGGTGCCGGCGACGGACGCTATCGTCCGGGACATGACCCCGTCCACGCTCTCCCCCTCGATGCACCCCACTGACGAAACGAAAGCGCGCCCTTGGATCGCGCTTCCGATCATCGCGCTGTTCCTATGGCTCGACCACTTCCATCTCGATCTGTTCCGGCACATCGCCGGGGACTGGTCCGGCACGCCGCGCGTGCTGGCGCTTGCCGGGCTGGGCTATCTGCCGCACTGGCTGGTGGTGCTGGGAGCGGCGGCCCTCGTGGCCGGCCCGCGGCGCCGGGCCCTGTGGGTCCTGGGGCTGCACAGGGCCCCGTCGAGCGCCTTCGCCCTGGCCTTCGCAGTGACCCTGCCCATGCCGCTGGTGATGGCATGGCACGCCCCACTGACGCTGACCGCGGACACCGCGCATGAGCTGATGCGCGGGGCCGTGCTGCCCGGCTTCGGCGAGGAGCTGCTGTACCGAGGGTTTTTGTTCGGCCTGCTGTTCCGCTTCGCCGGCTGGGGCTTCCTGCCGGCCGCCTTGGCGGTGGCCCTGCTGTTCGGCGGTGCGCACCTGTATCAGGGAAGCAACCTCGCCGAGGCCGCGGGCGTCTTCGCGCTCACCGGCATTGCGTCGCTGTGGTTCGCGTGGCTGTACGTGGAGTGGGACGACAACCTGTGGGTGCCAGTCGCCTTCCACGTGCTGATGAACGCGTGGTGGATCGTGCTCCCGGTGTCGGACGACGCGCTGGGACCGGCCTGGTCCATCGCGTTGCGCGTAGCGGTGATGGTGCTGTCCGTTGTCGTCACGCTGGCGTTCGCGCGGCGTCGCGGCGGACGCCGGCTGCGTGGCCGCTTGTGGTGGTCGCGACGTGCCCAATGCCCCCACTCCCCGGAGATTTCCCATGCCGACGCATGAGCTCGCCCAGTTGAACATCGGCATCATCAAGGCGCCGATGGACTCACCCGTGATGGCGGGCTTCGCATCGAACCTCGACCGGATCAATGCGCTGGCCGAGGCCACGCTCGGATTCGTCTGGCGCCTGCAAACCGACGAAGGGGATGCGACTGCGATCCGGCCCTTCGAGAACCAGAACATGCTGGTGAACCTGTCCGTGTGGCGCGACCTGCCATCGCTCGACGGGTTCGTGTACCACTCGGCGCACGTCGAGCTGATGCGCCAGCGCCGCGACTGGTTCGAACGGATTCCCGAGGCTTTCCTGGTGCTGTGGTGGATTCCCGCGGGGCATCGCCCGAGCGTGGACGAGGCCATCGGCCGCCTCGAGCGGCTTCGTGCCCACGGCCCGACCGCGGAAGCCTTCACCTTCCGCCATGCCTTTCCTTCGCCGGAGGTCTAGCCGCGCGAGCCTACTCGGGGTCGTAGTCGAGGTTCGACGCCAGCCAGCGCTCGGCCTGTTCAACCGTGACGCCCTTCCGCTTGGCGTAGTCGTGCACCTGCTCGCGCGAGACGCGGCCGACCACGAAGTACTGGCTGTCCGGGTGGCTGAAGTACAGGCCGCTCACCGCGGACGCCGGGTACATCGCGAAGTTTTCGGTGAGCGTGAGCCCCACGTTCGCTTCCGCCTGAAGCAGGTCGAAGATCGTCCGCTTCTCGCTGTGCTCGGGGCAGGCCGGATAGCCCGGCGCCGGGCGGATGCCGCGGTAGTCCTCGCGGATGAAGGCCTCGTTGTCGAAGGTTTCGTCTGCGGCATAGCCCCAAAGCCGCGTGCGCACCTCGCGGTGCAGCCACTCCGCGCAGGCCTCGGCGAAGCGGTCGGCCAGCGCCTTCAGCAGGATCGCGCTGTAGTCGTCGTTCGCTGCCTCGAAGCGGGCCACGTGCGGCTCGATGCCGATGCCGGCATTCACCGCGAAAGCGCCTACCCAGTCGTGATGGCCGGCGGGTGCGATGAAATCCGCGAGCGCGAGGTTCGGTCGCGTGTCGGGCTTGTCGGCCTGCTGGCGCAGCGTGTGCAGGGTGGCGATGCGGCGGTGCGGCGCGTCGGCACCGCCGTCGATGGCGGCGTCGAACACGGCGATATCGTCACCCTGCTGCGCGGCAGGCCACAGGCCGGCGACGGCCTTCGCGGTCAGCCACTTCTCGCGGATGATGGTGTCGAGCATGGCCTGCGCATCGCGCCACAGCTCGCGCGCCTGCACGCCGACCACGGCGTCGTCGAGGATCTGCGGGTAGCGCCCCGCAAGTTCCCAGGTCTGGAAGAACGGCGTCCAGTCGATGAAGTCGCGCAGCGTGGCCAAGGGCACGTCGTCGAACACGGTCACGCCGGGCGACGTCGGCTGGGGCGGGGCGTAAGCACTCCAGTCCGGCGCGAATCGCTTGGCGCGGCAGCGCTCGAGCGGCAGCAGCGGCTTGGCGTCGCCGCGGTTGGCGTGGCGGCGGCGGACGTCCTCGTAGTCGGCGACGATGCCGGCCATGAAGGGCTCGCGCAGGTCTTTCGACAGCAGCGACTGCGCCACGCCCACGGCGCGTGAGGCGTCCTTCACCCACACCACCGGCTCGGCGTAGTGCGGGTCGATCTTCAGCGCGGTGTGCGCGCGGCTGGTGGTGGCGCCGCCGATCATCAGCGGCACACTGAAGCCCTGCCGCTTCATCTCCTTCGCGACGTGGCTCATCTCCTCGAGCGAGGGCGTGATCAGGCCGGAGAGGCCGATCAGGTCGACGTTCTCTTCGCGGGCGCGATCCAGAATCGTCTGCGCCGGCACCATCACGCCGAGGTCGATCACGTCGAAGTTGTTGCAGCCGAGCACCACGCCGACGATGTTCTTGCCGATGTCGTGCACGTCGCCCTTGACCGTCGCCATCAGGATCTTGCCGCGCTGCTTGGCGTCGCCGCCGGCCGCGGCCTTTTCGGCTTCGAGGTAGGGCAGCAGCACGGCCACGGCCTTCTTCATCACCCGCGCCGACTTCACGACCTGGGGCAGGAACATCTTGCCGGCGCCGAACAGGTCGCCAACCACGTTCATGCCGGCCATCAGCGGGCCCTCGATGACGTCGAGCGGGCGACCGAGCTCGGCGTGCGCGACCACCGTGTCGGCCTCGACGAAGGCGTCGATGCCGTGGACCAGCGCGTGCTTGAGGCGCTCCACCACCGGCAGCTCGCGCCACGCGGCGTCCTCGACTTTCGCCTCGCCCTTTTTTCCCTTGTAGCGGTCGGCGATGGCGAGCAGGCGCTCGGTGGCGTCGGCGCGGCGGTTCAGCACCACGTCTTCGACGCGCTCGCGCAGGTCGGCGTCGAGGTCGTCGATCAAGGTCAGTCCGCCCGCGTTGACGATGCCGAAGTCCATGCCGGCCTTGATCGCGTGGTACAGGAACACGGCGTGGATGGCCTCGCGCACGTGGATGTTGCCGCGGAACGCAAAACTGACGTTCGACACGCCGCCGGACACATGGGCGAGCGGGAAGCGCGCCCGGATCTCGCGGGTGGCCTCGATGAAGGCCACGGCGTAGCCGTCGTGCTCCTCGATGCCGGTGGCGATGGCGAAGATGTTGGGGTCGAAGACAATGTCTTCCGGCGCGAGGCCGGCGTCTTCTGTCAGCAGCCGGTAGGCGCGCGAGCAGATCTCGACCTTGCGCTCGAAGGTGTCGGCCTGGCCCTGCTCATCGAAGGCCATCACCACCACGGCCGCGCCGTAGCGGCGCAGCAGTTCGGCCTGATGCAGGAACGCCGCTTCGCCCTCTTTGAGCGAAATCGAGTTGACGATCGGCTTGCCTTGGACGTTCTTCAGGCCGGTCTCGATGACGCTCCATTTCGACGAGTCGATCATCACCGGAACGCGGGCGATGTCCGGCTCGCCGGCGATCAAGCGCAGGAAGCGGCCCATCGCGGCTTCGGCATCGAGCATGCCCTCGTCCATATTGATGTCGATGACCTGCGCGCCGTTTTCGACCTGTTGGCGCGCGACCACCAGCGCTTCATCGAAGCGTCCCTCGAGGATCAGCTTCTTGAACTGCGCCGAGCCGGTGACATTGGTGCGCTCGCCCACGTTGACGAAGTTGCTCTCCGCCGTAATGACCGACGGTTCCAGCCCGGCCAGGCGCATGTGCGGAGACGGCGAGGGCAGGGCGCGCGGCGGTAGGCCCTCCACCGCGCGGGCGATGGCTGCGATGTGATCGGGCGTGGTGCCGCAGCAGCCGCCGACGATGTTCAGCAGGCCGGCTTCAGCGAACTCGCGCAGCACGCCGGAGGTCTCGGACGGCTGCTCGTCGTAGCCGCCGAAGGCGTTGGGCAGCCCGGCGTTGGGGTGGCAGCTGATGGCGCACTCGGCCACCGACGACAGCACGTCGATGTGCGCGCGCAGGTCGCGGGCGCCCAAGGCGCAGTTCAGGCCGATGGACAGCGGCTTGGCGTGCCGCAGCGAGTACCAGAACGCTTCCGCCGTCTGGCCCGACAGCGTGCGGCCGGAGCGGTCGGTGATGGTTCCGGAGATCATCACCGGCCAGCGCGCGCCGTGTGCAGCGAACATCGTCTCCAGCGCAAACAGCGCGGCTTTCGCGTTCAGCGTGTCGAAGATCGTCTCGACCATCAGCACGTCGGCGCCGCCCTCGGCCAGCGCTTCGGCGGCCTCGCGGTACTGCGCCACCAGGGTGTCGAAGTCGATGTTGCGGTAGGCCGGGTCGTTGACGTCCGGCGAGATCGAGGCCGTGCGCGGCGTCGGGCCCAGCACGCCGACGACGAAGCGCGGCTTCGACGGGTCGCGGGCTTCGATCTCGGCGCACACCGCCTTCGCAAGCCTCGCAGCCTCGCGGTTGAGCTCCGGAACGAGGTGCTCCAGCGCGTAATCGCCCTGCGCCACGCGCGTGCCGTTGAAGGTGTTGGTCTCGATCAGGTCGGCGCCGGCTTCGAGGTAGGCCCGGTGGATGCCCGCGATGATCTCGGGCCGGGTCAACACCAGCAGGTCGTTGTTGCCCTTCAGATCGCCGCCGCAGCCGCAGCCTTCACCGTGCGCGTGGTCGGGCGCCAGCGGCGCGCGCTCGTGGCCCGAGGGCACGTCCGACGCCGACGGCGCGGCCTTGGGAGCGAACTGCAGGCCGTCGAAGCCGAGCTTGAACCGCTCGCCGCGGTAGTCGGCTTCCTGCAGATCGTGCTTCTGCACCATCGTGCCCATCGCGCCGTCGAGCACGAGGATGCGGTTGGCCATCGCGTCCAGCAGCTGCTGCACCCGCGCCGGGTGCTTCCAGGGCAGGGCACTCATGCGCGCTTGCGCTCCGTGCTCGCGCCCGGCTTGTGGGCAATCAAGCTGATCACTTCGAAATGCGGCGGGCGCTTCTCCTTCGCCACCACCTCGCAGACGCGCACTTCCAGCCCGGCCTTCTCGGCCAGCTTGCGCAGCTCCTTCTCGGTAAAGCCGAGGTTGAGGTGCCCGTAGGCTTCGACGACCGTCTGGTGCTCGTGCTTCGCGAGGCACGTCGCCAGAAGGCGACCGCCCGGGCGCAGCGCGCGTGCCGCCTCGGCGATGGCCTTGGCGGGCTTCTCGGCGTAGGTCAGCGCGTGCATCAGCAGCGCGAGATCGAAGCTGGAATCGGCGCACTCGATGGCGTGCATGTCGCCTTCGCGCAGCTCGACGTGGGCGTACTTCGACAGGCGGTCACGCGCGGCGGCGATCACCTTCGGGCTGGCGTCGATGCACAGATACCGGCGCGAATGCGGCGCCAGCATCTCGGCCATCAGCCCGTCGCCCGAGGCGATGTCGAGCACGTCCAGCGGCTCGACGAGGGGCAGGGCGCTGCGGGCCAAGGCCTCCCAAGTGCGGCCCGGCGAGTAGTGGCGCTCCATGTCGCCGGCCACCGAATCGGCCCAGTTCTGGTCGGAGGCGCGCGCCGCGAGCACGGTCGGCAGGCGCTCGGCGTCCTGGCGCAGCAGCGGGTCATTGGCACCGTCGCGCAGCGTGCGCCACAGCGCGGCCTCGGCCGGCTCAAGCGCGTCGTTGAACCGGTAGTACGCGGAAACGCCGGAGCGGCGATCGACCACCAGCGCGGCTTCGCGCAGTTTGGCGAGGTGCGTCGAGACGCGCGGCTGCGCGAGATGGGTGATGGTCGCCAGCTCCGCGACGGTCAGCTCTTCACGCTCGACGAGGGCCAGCAGGCGCACGCGGGTGGGGTCGGCCAGCACCTTCAGGCAGTCCGACCAAGCTTGCAGGTCCATGATTTATCTTTGTATCCGAATCAGGCGATGAAACAGTCTGGAGGCCGGTTCCGGCGTGGTCAAGGCGGCCGTTCCGATGTTCTTCACCTTGGCACCATGCCGTGGGGTATGGACGAGCGGGTACACTCGCGGTCTTCGCTTCGACGACGCAGGGGTGTGACGTGGATTTCGGATTCACCGAAGAGCAGCTGATGATCCAGGACGTGGCCCGTCGCATCGCGCAGGAAAAGATCGCGCCGAGCGCCGAGCACTTCGACAGGACCGGCGAATTCCCGCTCGAGAACATCCGCACCCTCGGCGAGAACGGGCTGATGGGCATCGAAGTGCCGGCCGAGTACGGCGGCGCCGGCATGTGCCCCATCAGCTACGCGTTGGCCATCATCGAGATCGCGGCCGGCGACTGCGCGCACTCGACGATCATGTCGGTCAACAACTCGCTGTTCTGCAACGGCATCCTGAAGTTCGGCACCGAGGCGCAGAAGCAGCTTTACGTCCGCGCGATCGCCGAAGGCCGCGAGATCGGCGCCTTCGCGCTGACCGAGCCGCAGTCCGGCTCCGACGCCACCGCGATGCGCTGCCGCGCGGTCAAGCAGCCTGACGGCACCTACGTCATCAACGGCAAGAAGAGCTGGATCACCTCGGGCCCGGTGGCCAAGTACATCATCCTGTTCGCGATGACCGACCCGTCGAAGGGCGCGAAGGGCATCACCGCCTTCATGGTCGACACCGCGAAGCCCGGATTCCACCGCGGCAAGACCGAGCCGAAGCTCGGCATCCGCGCCTCGGCGACCTGCGAGATCGAGTTCCAGGACTACGTGGCCACGGCCGACGAGATCGTAGGCGTGGAAGGCGAGGGCTTCAAGATCGCGATGGGCGTGCTGGACGCCGGCCGCATCGGCATCGCCGCGCAGGCCGTGGGCCTGGCCCGCGCCGCGTACGAGGCCAGCGTCGCCTACGTCAAGGAGCGTAAGAGCTTCGGCCAGCCGATCGGCTCGTTCCAGATGATCCAGGCCAAGATCGCCGACATGAAGTGCAAGCTCGATGCCGCGACCATCCTGACGCTGCGCGCGGCCTGGGCGAAGTCGCAGGCCGACAAGAACGGCGGCCGCTTCAGCACCGAGGCCTCGGTGGCCAAGCTCACGGCCTCGGAAGCCGCGATGTGGATCACCCACCAGGCCGTGCAGATCCACGGCGGCATGGGCTACTCGAAGGAAATGCCGCTCGAGCGCTACTTCCGCGACGCCAAGATCACCGAGATCTACGAAGGCACCAGCGAGATCCAGCGCCTCGTCATCGCCCGCAACGAAACCGGCGTGCGCTGACGCCCGGCCGCCGCGCGCGGACGGCGCCATGAGTTCGAACACCCGCGGTGACGTCGACGCGGTCGTCGACGTGGTCGTCGTCGGCGCCGGTCTTGCCGGCGCGACCGCCGCGCGCGAGCTCGCGGAGGGCGGCTTGCGGGTTCGCGTGCTCGACAAGGGGCGCGGGCCGGGCGGTCGGCTCAGCACTCGCCGCGTCGACGGCGGCAGCTTCGACCACGGCGCGGCAGCGCTCCAAGCCGACGATCCGTCGTTCGTCGCCTGGCTGGAAGCACAGCGAGCCGCGGGGCGTGCCGCGCTGACGGTGCCGGGTTGGGTCGGCGTGCCGGGCATGAACGCGCTGGTCGCCAGCTTGCTCGAAGGCCTCGATGTGCACTGGTCGACGACGGTCACCGCCCTCGAAAGCGCCGAGGGCGCGTGGTGCGTTCGCGATGAATCCGGGGCCGCCCTCGCTTCCGCGCGCGGCGTCATCATCGCGATTCCGGCGCCTCAGGCCTGCGCGCTGCTTGGCACGCTGGCGGGCGGCATGGAGGCAGACGTCCAGTCGCTGGTGCAAAGGCTTGCCGGGGTGCGCTACGCACCGTGCTGGGCCGGACTGCTGGCCGTCGACGACGACGGTGCCGCACGCGCCGCTCCGTTCCACGTGGTCGATGGCCTCGAGGCCGTCGTCCGAGAGGCCGACAAGCCGGGCCGCGTCGGGCTGGGGTACTGGGTGGTGCACGCCAGCGCCGCGTGGAGCGATGCCCATCTCGAGCTCGCCGCCGTCGACATCGCACCGAAGCTCGCGGCGATGCTTGCGGCGGCTATCGGCATCGAGCCGGGCCGCATCCGTTCCGCCAGCGCGCATCGCTGGCGCTATGCGCGGCCGATGGGTGGCGTCGAGGCGGAGGCTGCCGATGGCATCGAAGGCCTGGCCATTGCCGGCGACGCTGTCGGCTGGCGGCCGGGGGGCCACGCGGCGGAGCAGGCGTGGCGCTCGGGGCGGACGGCGGCGCTGCGGGTGATGGGAATGCTGTTGCGTTCCGCGTCCCGCGGCTGATCAGCCGAAGTCGTAGTTCATCGTCGGTCCGGCCGCGGCGAGGAAATCGCCTTCCACGTAGTCCACGCCGATACCGAACAGCACCGTCATGCTCGCGGCATCCTGCACGTAGTGCACCACGCAGGTCTTGCCGAGCTCGCGCGCCTTGCCGGCGAACTCGCGGACCTTGGCCTGGTTGTCGGCGCTTTTCGCGAGCTCGGTGATGTAGCTGCGGTCGATCTTCACCACGTCGGCGTCGATGTGCTGAAGCAGCTGGAACGAGTTCAATCCGGTGCCGAAGTGCTCCAGCGCCAGCCGGACGCTGGCGGCGTGCAGCGTCTTCGCGAACGCCTGGATCGCCTTGAGGTGGGTGAACACCGCCGGCTCGTGCAGCTGCAGGACGAGCAGTTCGCCGGGGATGCCGGCGGCCGTGACGGCCTCGACGATGTCGACGCCGAGCCGTTCGTTCGCCGAGATGCTTTCCGGTCCCAGCTTGACGAACAGCGTCGTCGCCTTGCCCGCGGCCTTGCGTTCGGCGATCACGCGGATGGCGCGGTGGATCACCCAGCGGTCGATCTCCGGACCCAGTCCCTGCTCGTGGGCGAGCGGCAGGAAGGTGCTCGGCATGATGATCTCGCCGGCATTGCCCTTGAGGCGGAGGTAGGCCTCGTAGGTTTCGCCCGGCTCGCCGTTGAGGCTGATGATGGGCTGGTAGTGCAGGACGAAGCCGTCGCTGTCGAGCGCCTCGCGCAGCCGCTGCACCCAGGCCTGGATGCGTTCTTCCTCCGCACGGTCTCGGGCCGCCGGATCGTGGATCTCGACGCGGTCGCCGCCGACGCCCATCGCCGACTGCAGGCTGGTTTCGGCTCGGCTGAGCACCGGGCCGATCTGCGCGTTCCGCTCGCCGATCTGCACGCCGCCGACGCTGACGGTGAGCGTCAGCGAGCGGTCGCCGACTTCGAGGATCCGGCCCTGGAAGGCAGCGCGGATCGCCTCGGCGCGCGCCTGGCTGGCTTTGTGGTCGTGGAGGCGGCAGATCACCGCGAAACGGTGGTCGGACAGGCGGCCGGCAAGCGTCGTGTCGTCGAGGCAGGTGCCCAGCCGCTCGCAGAACACCTTCAGCAGCTCGTCCGCCTGCGCCATGCCGATGGTCGCCACCAGTGCGTCGTAGTTGTCGGGCTCGACGAGCAGCAGGGCCTGGTGATGGCGGCCGCCGGCCGCCGCCGCGACGGCGCGCTCGAGTTCGCTCATGAAGTGGGCGCGATTGGCCAGCCCGGTGACCGGATCGCGGAGCCGCAACGCCTCGAGCTCGGCGGCCATCGTCGCGTCGACCATCTGCGGCCGGAACACGATCTGCAAGCAGGGCTCGCCTTCGTACGAAGCTGGCGTGAACTCCATGACGGCGTCGAACTCCTCGCCGTTCTCTCCGACCGCCTTGATCTCGAGCTGCTTCGGCGGCGCTTCGCCTTTCGAGATGCGCTTCAGGACGTCCTTGAATCCGGCCGCATGCGAGGAAGCGATCAGATCAAGGGCCGAGAGCCCTTCGATGTCCTCGAAACTCTCGTAGCCGAACATCTCGAGGTAGGCCTCGTTGGCGCGGATGTGCATGCCTTCGTGGATGTAGGCGATCGGATCGCGCGACGAATTGATCAGCGCGTCGCAGCGGCGCTCGGTTTCGCGGAGCTGCGCCTCGAGCGTTCGCACCGCGCGACGCGTCTTGACGAACTCCGCTTCGGCGCGAACAACCGTCTGGGCCTGCGCCGGCTGGCTGCGCAGCACGATGTCCCGGGCGCCCAGCTTCAGGGCCTGCAGCATCAGCGCCTCGTCGAGGGTGTCGAGCACCGCCAGCACCGGCAGATCCTTGCCGCTGGCTTCCACCTCGCGCACCACGCTGTCGAACGGAATCGAGGTCGCGGAGAGCGCGGCGGCCACGAGGTCGACGCTCTGCGTCTGCAGCAGGTTGCGCAGCTCCTCGGACGTGTCCGGGCGCTGCGGACGAACGGCCATGCCGCCGTTGCGGAGCAGGCTGGTCAGCTGCTCGGCGTCCTCCAGCCGGTCGTCGACCAGCAGGAGGCGGAGGACGGCGTCGTTCGTGGGCATGCGGGCTCCGGGGGCGAAAGCGGTACTGCGTCGCAGTATACGGGCGGGCGCGGCTTGGCAGCCCCCGGGCCGGCCTCAGCGCGGCGTCTTGCCCGGCTCGCCGGCGATCTCGCGCACCAGCCGCGGGACGAGATAGCCCGGCAGCCTCGCGTGGATCGCGTCGCGCAGGGCGAGCGCTTCGGGTTCCGGAACGTTGAAGTGAGCGGTGCCGTGCACGCGATCGAGCAGATGCAGGTAGTAGGGCAGCACGCCGGCACTGAACAGGGTTTCCGACAGATCGACCAGCGCCTCGGCCGAATCGTTGACGCCGCGCATCAGCACGGCCTGGTTCAACAGATGCACGCCGTGGTCGCGCAGGGCGGTGCAGGCCGCGCGCACGCTGTCGTCGATCTCGTTCGCGTGGTTCGCGTGGACGACCATGACCACCGGCCAAGGCAGGGTGCCGATCCAGTCGAGGAACTCGGCGTCGATGCGCTCCGGCAGCACGATCGGCAGCCGCGTGTGGAGGCGCAGCCGGGTGATCTGCGGCAGCGTGCGCAGCGCGTCGGTCAGTTCGGCGAGCTTGGCCGTCGACAGGCTGAGCGGGTCGCCGCCGGAGAGGATGACCTCGCGCACGGTTGGATCGGCGCGCAGGTATTCGAGCGCCGACGCCCAAGCGCCCGCCGCGGCGGTTTCCTCGGCGTAGGGGAAGTGCCGGCGGAAGCAGTAGCGGCAGTGGATGGCGCAGCTGCCGGTGGCGATCAGCAGGGCGCGGCCGCCGTATTTGTGGATGACGCCGGTGCCGGCTTTGGCGGCGGCATCGCCGACCGCGTCGAGGCTGAAGCCCGGCACGACGCGGTCCTCGTCGTCGAGGGGCAGCACCTGCCGCAGCAGCGGATCGTTCGGGTCGCCATGCCGCATGCGCGCCGCGTAGCCGCGCGGCACGCGCAGCGGAAACAGCGTCTGCGCCGAGGCCGAGACGCACGCGGCCAAGGCCCCAAGGCCGAGGGTCTCGAGCAATTCGACCGGGTCGCGAATGGCGTCACGCCACAGGGCCTGCCAACGGGCCGGCTGCCGGGCGGCAGTGGGAACGGGTATCATCACCGGCTGCATTCTAAAGGTTCGAGGAGCACCCGCATGGCCAGCTACGGCATGAATGACGTCAAGAACGGCATGAAGATCATCGTCAACAACGAGCCGTGCGTCATCACCGAGACGGAGTACGTCAAGCCGGGCAAGGGCCAGGCCTTCACCCGCGTCAAGTACCGCTTCATCAAGTCGGGCCGCGTCGTCGAAATGACCATGAAGGCCACCGACAACGTCGAGGCCGCCGACGTCGTCGACACCGACATGCAGTACCTCTACAACGACGGTGAGTTCTGGCACTTCATGCAGCAGGAGACCTTCGAGCAGGTGCAGGCCGACGCCGCCGGCGTGGGCGAGACCGCGAAGTGGATCAAGGGCGAAGAGCCCTGCGTCGTCACGCTGTGGAACGGCACGCCGATCGCGGTGCAGGCGCCGAACTTCGTCGAGCTGAAGATCGTCGAGACCGATCCGGGCGTCCGCGGCGACACCTCGGGCGGCGGCGGCAAGCCGGCCAAGCTCGAAACCGGCGCCGTCGTGCGCGTGCCGCTGTTCGTCGGCCAGGACGAAATCATCAAGGTCGACACCCGCACCGGTGAGTACGTCAGCCGCGTCAAGTAATCGATCGCGCCGTCGGCGCGCCTGCGCGGCCCGATCGGCGTCATCGCCCCGCCACGGCGGGGCAGGCAATCTTGCGGCGCGCCCTCACCGGCGCGCCGCAGCCTTATCCGGGGAGTGAAATGCTCGAACCCTGCGACCTGTTGATCGAAGCCGGCTTTGTCGTGCCGGTCGTGCCGAAAGGCAAGGTGCTCACCGACCACGCCGTCGCGGTGAAAGGCGACCGGATCGTCGCCGTGCTGCCGCGAGCGGAAGCGCGGGCGCGCTTCCTGCCGGTCGAGATCGTCTCGCGCCCGGAGGCCGCGCTGATCCCCGGCCTCGTCAATATCCACACCCACAACCCGATGACCCTGCTGCGCGGCGTGGCCGACGACCTGCCGCTGATGCCGTGGCTGCAAGAGCACATCTGGCCGATCGAAGGCGCGGTGATGGCGCCGGACTTCATCGCCGACGGCATCGAGCTCGCGGTGGCGGAGATGCTGCGCGGCGGCACGACCTGCTGCAACGAGAGCTATTTCTTCCCCGACGTGCAGGCCGCGACCTACAAGCGCCTTGGCTTTCGCGCCACGGTCGGCCTGCCGATCATCGAGTTTCCGTCGCCGTGGGCGAAGACCACCGCCGAGTACTTCGACAAAGCGCTGGAAGTGTTCGACGCCTGGCGCGGTGACGCGCTGATCCGCTTCTCGTTCGCGCCGCACGCGCCGTACACGGTGTCGGACGCCAGCTTCCAGCGCATCGACATGCTGTCGGCGCAGCTCGACATCCCGATCCACTGCCACGTGCACGAGACGGCGCAGGAGATCACCGACTCGCAGGCGCAGCGCGGCCAGCGCCCGCTGGCGCGGCTGGATCGACTCGGCATCGTCGATGCGCGGCTGATCGCCGTGCACATGACCCAGCTCATCGAGGCCGAGATCCGCCTCTGCGCCGAGCGCGGCGTGCACATCGCGCACTGCCCGCAGTCGAACCTGAAGCTCGCCTCGGGCTTCTGCCCGGTCGAGGCTTTACGTGCGGCTGGCGCCAACGTCGCCATCGGCACCGACGGCGCGGCCAGCAACAACGACCTCGACATGTTCGAGGAAACCCGCCATGCCGCGCTGCTGGCGAAGGCCGTCGCCGGCGACGCCCGCGCGCTGGACGCCGCCTCGGCGCTCGAAGCCGCGACGATCAGCGGCGCGCGCGCCCTCGGGCGCGAGGACGAGATCGGCTCGATCGAGCCGGGCAAGCAGGCCGACCTCGCGCTGGTCGATCTCGGTGAACTCGAACTGCAGCCGCTGTACCACGTGATTTCGCACCTGATCTACGTGGCGACGCGACATCAGGTCAGCGATGTCTGGATCGCCGGCCGGCCGAAGCTGCGCGATCGCCGTCTCGTCGACATCGATGCTGATGCCTTGAAGGCCAAGGCGAAGGCCTGGGCCGCGCGTATCGGCGACATTCCACGCAAGGACGCCAGGTCATGAGCGCCGCGACGACGGCCACGAACACCGAGGCGGCGTCTTCCGGCGTCGCGCCGCGCGCCAACGTCCATCCGGCGGAAGTCGCGAAGTTCTCCGCGCTGGCCAACCGCTGGTGGGACCCGGACGGCCCGCAGGCGCCGCTGCACGTGCTGAACCCGGCGCGCCTCGGCTACGTCGCCCTCCGCCAGCCGCTTCGCGGCGCGCGCGTCCTCGACGTCGGCTGCGGCGGCGGCCTGCTTGCCGAAGCCATGGCCCGCGAGGGCGCACGCGTAATGGGCCTCGATCTCTCCACCGAGCTGATCGACATCGCCAAGCTGCATCGGCTGGAGTCGACGCAGAACGGCGCCACGCTCGACCTCGAGTACCGCGTGCAGCCGGTCGAGGCGCTGGCCGATGCGGAACCCGGCACGTTCGACGCGATCACCTGCATGGAGATGCTTGAGCACGTGCCGGACCCGGCCAGCATCCTCGACGCCTGCGCGCGCCTGCTGAAGCCTGGCGGCCGGCTGTTCGTCTCGACCATCAACCGCACGCCGGCGGCGTTCGCGCTGGCCATCGTCGGCGCCGAGTACGTCATGCGCCTGTTGGCACCCGGAACGCACGACTACCGCAGCTTCATCAAGCCCTCCGAGCTGACGCGCGTTCTGCGCGCATTGAGCTTCGAGGTCGAGGACGTCAGCGGCCTGCACTACGACCCGCTGCGCAAGGTCGCGAAGGTCGCGCCGGGCACGCAGGTGAACTACCTCGTCGCCGCGCGGAAGCCGGGATGAGCGCGCCCAATCGTGCGCCCGACCGTGCGCCCGACGCCACCGGTCCGCTGCCGCTGCGCGCCGTCCTATTCGACCTCGACGGCACGCTGGCCGACACCGCGCCCGACCTGATCGCCGCGGTCAATCGCCTTCTCATCGAGGAAGCGCGCGCTCCGCTGCCCGACGCGGCGCTGCGCCCGCTGGTGTCGAAAGGCGGGCGGGCGCTGCTGGCGCGCGCGTTCTCCGATCTCGACGCCGCCGCCCGCGAGCCACTGCTGCCGCGCTTCCTCGCGGCGTACGCCGAAGCGCTGGCCGTACACACGCGGCCCTTCGACGGGGTCGAACCGCTGCTGGTCGACATCGAGGCGCGCGGCTTGGCTTGGGGCATCGTCACCAACAAGCCCGAGGGGCTGGCCGTGGGTGTCGTCGAAGGCCTGGGTTGGTCAACACGCTCGAAGGTGCTCGTCGGTGGCGACACGCTGCCCGTTCGCAAGCCCGCGCCCGAGCCGCTGCTGCACGCGGCGGCGCGTCTTGGCGTCGCACCGGCGCAGTGCCTGTACGTCGGCGACGACGCCCGCGATATCGAAGCCGCCAAGGCGGCCGGCATGCCGAGCGCCGCGGCGCTCTGGGGCTACCGCGAAGCGCACGAGGATCCGCGTGGCTGGCATGCCGACGTCGACTGCGTTGACGCCACCGCGCTTCGCCAGTGGATTTCGGGGCAGGGCGGATGAGTTCGCTGGATGCGCCGGGCGCCGAAGGCCTGCGAGCGGCGTTCGCCAAGATCGAATCCGCGGAGCCGCTGTTCCGCGTCGGCCTCGGCTTCGTTCCTGTCGATTCGCGCGCGGCGTTCATGGCCTGGACGGCACTGCTTGGCGAGCTGCGCGAATGCGCTTTCGCGCTTTCCGATCCGCGTGTCACGGCGGTCAAGGCCGGCTGGTGGGCCGAGGAGCTGGACGGCGTCGCACGCGGCGCGGCCCGGCATCCGCTGACGCGGGTGCTTGCCCGTCACGGCGGCCCGTGGCGTGGGGTCGGCGACGCCCTGTTGACGGTGGCCGGCGACGACGCGCCGTCGGCCGACCTCGCCGCCACGATCGACGCGCTTCGCCGGTTCGCCGATCCGCTGATCGCCGTCGAGCATCACCTGTTCGGCGCGCGCGTCGACGCGGCGCTACCGGCGCAGGCGCTGGCGCTGCACTGGCTTCGAACCCGGCTGGAGTGCGGCCTCGAGGCGAGTGACCGTGCCCGCGTGCCCTTGGCGCTGTTCGCGCGTCACGGCCTGCGTCGCGACCAGCTTTCCAGCGACCTCGCCGCTCCACTGCGTCGCGACTGGGCCACGGCGCTTCGCGACGCCTTGCCGATCAGCACGGCGGCCGGATGGTCCTATCCTCGCCTCCTCACCGTCGTCGCCGACCAGCGTGCGCTCGAGGCGCTCATCGCGGGCGGCGCGGCGCCGCGCGGCGCGTCGGCAGGCTTCCTCGACGTGTGGCGCGCGTGGCGACTGGCGCGCAACGCTGCATTGCGGGTCATGGCGCCCGTGACCGCATCGACTTGACATACGCTGCACCGGCCACCACCTACGGTGCTCGCATTACTCGCTTGGAATGTCCATGTCCCCCACCCGCGAAAACGTCGTCCGCATCATGCCGGACATCGCCAATGACGCTCGTCCCGCCGCTGCCGGCCAGCTGGCGTGGGTCGGCATGGGCGAGATCGAGGCGCCGGTGCGCCTCGCAGCGGCAGGCGGCGATGCCGCGGCCGTGCCCGCGCGCATCAAGGCGTTCGTCAACCTGCATCGCCCCGAGGTGCGCGGCATCCACATGTCGCGGCTCTACCTGCATCTCGATCGCCATCTCGCCGCTGAGCCGCTGGGTGTGGCCAGCCTTCGCCGGCTGCTGCGCGACTTCCTCGACTCGCATGCCGACCTTTCGGATCGGGCGATGGTCGAGATCCGCTTCGACCACCTGCTGCGACGCAAGGCGCTGGTCAGCGACAACACCGGCTGGAAGGCCTACCCGGTGACCCTCGCCGCCACGCTCGACCGCCACGGCTTCGAGCTCGAGCTCGGCGTGCGCGTGACGTATTCAAGCACCTGTCCGTGCTCGGCGGCGCTCGCGCGCCAGCTTATCCAGGAGCAGTTCCGCGCGGATTTCCCGCCGGGCGCGACGCTTGATCCCGACGCCGTACTGCGCTGGCTCGGCTCGGAACAGGGGATCGTCGCCACGCCGCACAGCCAGCGCAGCCACGCTGACGTCAAGGTGCGCTTGGCCGCGCAGGCCGGCGAGCTGCCGATCGTCGATCTGATCGATCGCATCGAGGCTGCGCTGAAAACGCCGGTGCAGACCGCGGTGAAGCGCGAAGACGAGCAGGCGTTCGCCCGCTTGAACGGCCAGAACCTGATGTTCTGCGAGGACGCCGCGCGTCGCATGCAGGCGGCACTGCAGTCCGACGAGCGCATCGCCGATTTCTGGCTGCAGGCCTCGCATTTCGAAAGCCTGCACGCTCACGACGCGGTGGCGGTGGCCGTCAAGGGCGTCGAGGGCGGCTACGGCCCGCGCGGCTGATCGGCCGCATCGTTGCATGGGCCCGGCCGCGAGCCCGCCACGTCGGGCACCGGGTCGAAGCCCCCCGGGTGCAGGGGGTGGCATCGGCAGACGCGCTTCGTGCCCAGCCAGACCCCCTTGGCGGTGCCGTGCTTCTGCACCGCCTCGTACATGTACATCGAGCACGTGGGATGGAAGCGGCAATGCTGCCCGAGCCACGGGCTGATGTAGCGCTTGTAGCCGCGCAGGCTGGCGAGGACGAAGCGCTTCACGACCGGTTTCCACGATGCCGCGGGTTGCCCCGCTGGGGCCGAAAGGCTATAACACGCCGCCGCAACGGCTCAACGACCCAGAGGAACCTCGTGGCTGCCAAGAAACCCGCGAAGAAAAGCGCCAAGGCGCCGGCCAAGAAGACGGCTGCAGCCGGCAAAGCGGTGAAGGCCTCCGGCAAGCCCGCCAGTGCGACGAAGAAAGCCACCGCCGCCGCAGCCAAGAAGGCGCCGGCGAAAAAGGCGAAGCCGGCGGGTAAAGGCGCCGCCAAGCCCGTCGCGAAAGCCACGGCCAAGCCGACGGTGAAGAAGGCGGCGAAGCCTGCGCCGAAGCCCACCGCGAAAGTGGCGAAAGCAAAATCGAAGGCCCCGGCCAAGCCGGCGGCGAAGCCCGCGCCCAAGTCGACGGCGAAACCAGCGACGAAGATGCCGGCCAAGGCGCCGACCAAGCCCGCCGCGAAGGCTCCGGCCGCCAAGTCGGCGGTGAAGCCGGCAGTCGCAGCGAAGGCTGCTCCGGCAAAGACCGCGACGCCCGCCAAGACCGCGGCGCCGGCCAAGGCGCCCGCCCCCGCGAAAGCGCCCACCAAGGCGCCAGCCCCGGCTGCCGCAGCGGCGCCCGCGAGGCCCGCACCGGCTTCCGGCAAGGCGACGACCGCCCCCGCCAAGCCGACGCCCCGCGTCATCGAACACCGCCCCACGGGCAACCGCGCCGGCTATGTCAAACCCACGCGACCCCGCGACGAACCCAAGCGACCCAACCAAGTGATCGAACGCGTCACCCTCCCGGCCGGCTACAAGCCGACGTCGAAGGAGGAATACATGAACTCCTTCCAGCTCGAGTACTTCCGCCAGAAGCTGATGGGCTGGCGTCAGGAGCTGGTGGAAGAATCCCAGCAGACCATCGAGAACCTAAAGGAAGAAGTGCGCGACGTCGGCGATGAGGCCGAGCGCGCAACGCGCGAGACCGAAAACGCCCTCGAGCTCCGCACCCGCGATCGCTACCGCAAGCTGATCAACAAGATCGACAGCACGATCCGCCGCCTTGACGAGGGCGACTACGGCTTCTGCGTCGACACCGGCGAGCCGATCGGCCTTGATCGCCTGGAAGCGCGCCCGACCGCCGAGCGCACGCTCGACGCGCAGGAGCGCTGGGAGCACCTGCAGAAGCAGATGGGTGACTGAGCGGTTCCCGGCTTCGTACGGCCCGTGACGAAACAGCAATCCCCGCTCTGGCGGGGATTGCTGTTTCTACGGTCGCGAATTTGGAACGCGCGCTTCGGATGGAGAGCGCGTTGCCAAGCATCGTCAGGACAGCCGCTTGATGTGCTCGATCAGGGCGCGAAGCTTGGGCGCGACGTTGCGGCGCTGCGGGAAGTACAGGAAGAAGCCCGGGAACGGCGGCAGGAAGTCGCCCAGGAGCGGCACAAGTTCGCCGGCGTCGATGTAGGGCCGGAACGTCTCCTCGGTGGCAAAGGTGATGCCACCGCCGGCGAGCGCCACGCGCAGCATCAGCCTCAGATCGTTGGTCGTGACCTGTGGCTCCACGGCGACGTCGAAGGGCGTGCCGTTCTCGCTGAATTCCCAGCGGTAGGGCGCCGTGTTCGGCGCCGGGCGCCAGCCGACGCAGCGATGCCGGACCAGCTCGCGCGGGTGCGTCGGCGTGCCATGCGCCGCGAGGTAAGCCGGGGCAGCCACGACCACCTCGCGCTGATCGCCGGTGATCGGCACCGCCACCATGTCCTGGTCGATCGCCTCGCCCAGCTGCACGCCGGCGTCGAAACCGGCAGCGACGATGTCGATCTCGTCATCGATGACCGTGACATCGAGGGTCACGCCGGGGTTCTCGGCCGCGAACGACGCGATGATCGGGCCCGAGAGGAATCGCTCCGCGATGGACGTGACCGCGATGCGCAGCACGCCGCGCGGCGACCGTTCCGTCGCGACCGCCTCCAGCGCGGCCTGCACATCCGAGAACGGCTGGGACAGCGCGTCGCGCAGGCGTTCGCCGGCCTCCGTCAGGCGCACGGAGCGCGTGGTGCGCATCACCAGCGCCGCGCCGAATGCATCCTCCAGTCGCCGGATGCCTTGGCTCACCGCGGAGCGCGTCACGCCGAGGCGATCGGCGGCCGCGCGGAAGTTGCGCTCGGCCGACACGGCAAGGAACAGCGGCAACAGATTGAGATCGACGTTCATTGTCCAGCGCTGCTCATCATCGCGTCGAGGTTTTCGGGGATACCGGAACGCATCGCCCTGGCTCACTTTTGTCGCACACACACGCGAGGAGTGTAGGCATGAGCAAAGTCATTCTGGTCACGGGTGCGTCGAGCGGCATCGGCGAGCGCATCGCACGGGAGATGGGCAACGCGGGCGCAACGGTGTTGCTCGGTGCGCGCCGGATGGAACGCATCGAAGCGATCGCAGCGGACATCCGCTGGGCGGGCGGCATCGCCGAAGCGCGATGCCTCGACGTCACCAGCCGCCGATCGATGGACGAGTTCGCGGCCTTCGCGGTCGCAACCTGGGGCCGCATCGACGTCCTCGTCAACAATGCGGGCGTGATGCCGGTCTCGCCGATGTCGGCCGGCAAAGTGGACGAGTGGGAGCGCATGGTCGACGTCAACATCAAAGGCGTGCTGTGGGGCATCGGCGCCGTGTTGCCGGTGATGGAGGCGCAGCGTGCTGGCCAGATCATCAACATCGGGTCGATCGGCGCCTTGGCGGTCGTGCCGACGGCGGCGGTGTACTGCGCCACGAAATTCGCGGTGCGCGCGATTTCCGATGGACTTCGGCAGGAGAGCCCCCACATCCGCGTGACGTGCGTCAATCCCGGCGTCGTCGAGAGCGACCTCGCGTCGTCCATCACCCACCCGGAAACCGCGGCCGCGATCGCGGCCTATCGCGCCATCGCGCTGCAGCCCGGCGACATCGCCCGCGCCGTCCGGCAGGTCATCGAAGCGCCGGAGCACGTCGACACGACCGAGATCACCATCCGGCCGACCGCCGCGCCGCACTGATACGGAACACCCTGATGAACCCGATCACCCGACTCAACCCGCCCACCCTCCCGAATGCGGCCGACATGGGCTACTCGCAGATTTCGATCGTCGCGCCGGGGCGCATGGCCTACGTCTCCGGCCAGGTGGCTTGGCGTCCCGGCGGTGAGCCGGTGCCCGCCGGGCTTGTCGAACAGATGCAGCTCGTGGCCGCCAACGCGAAGGCGGCGCTGGATGCCGTCGGCGCCTCGCCGCAGCACATCGTCGTCGCGCGCCTCTACGTCGTCGACCTGACGCCGGAACGCCTGGAGGCGCTGATGCCGGCCTTCCTCGCGACGTTCGAAGGCGCCCAGCCCTGCGTCACCGGCGTGGGCGTGGCGGCCTTGGCGGCGCCGGATCTGCAGGTCGAAATGGAGCTGGTCGTCCGGCTGCCCGACTGAGCTCAGCGCGCGCTGGCGTTGGCCGGGCTGTCGAGGAAGCGCCACGGTTCGCGCGGTGGCTCCGCCCCGACGCGATCGAACAGCCGCTCGCGCAGAAAGCGGATCGGCATCGAGCCCTCGCGCATCACGCGGTCGTGGAACTCGCGCTCGCTCCAGCCGTCGCGGGTGACGCGCTCCTCGTGCAGCGCGCGGAACTGCCAGCCGCCGACGAGATAGGCCACCTGGTACAGCGGGCCGTAGTCGCCGGCGATGGAGCGCCGCACTTCGGCCTTCGCGTTCTCGCGCTCGTGACCGACGCGCTCGACCAGCAGCTCGACGGCCTCGTCCGGCGTCATGCGGCCCGACTGCACGCCCAGCGAGAACAGGATCCGGGCCGCGCGGTGGCTGCGCCAGAACAGCATGCCGATGCGGTCTTCCGGCGTGGCCGCGAAGCCCATGTCGTAGAGGCGCAGCTCCCAGTACAGCGCCCAGCCCTCGGTCCAGAACGGGCTGTCGAAGCCGGCGCGATGCGTGCTGTAGCGCTGCGAATACCAGTGCTGGAGATGATGGCCGGGGATCAGCTCGTGGTGCACCACGGCGCGCGAGAAATGCCGGTTATTGCCGCGCAGCGCGTTGAGCTTGCGCTCGTGGGGCATGCCGTCGGTGGGGAAGGCCACCCACACGTCTTCACCGCCGAGGAAAAACGGCGCCTGCAGCTGGTACTCCGGCGTCAGCATCGTCATGCGCCAGTCGCGCTTGGCGCTGTCCGGCACGGTGATGAGCTCGCGCGCTTCGAGGAAATGCACGGCCGCGTCGGCGAGTTCGACCACCAGCGCCGGCTGCTCGCCGGGGGCCACGTGGCGCTGCTTCACGCGCTCCAAGGCCTCGCGCCAGTCAAGCGCGCCCATCTCACGCGCGGCCTTGCCCATCTCGGCCTGGCACCACGCCAGCTCTTTCTCGGCCGCCGCCATCAGCTCGGCTGGGCTGTAATCGACGCCTTCGGCCTTCAGCGCCTCGGCAATGGCGTCGTCGCCGATCGGATCAGCGCGCAGCGTTTCGGGATCGGCCGCGCCGCCGAGCGTGTCGCGCAGCAGGGTGCCGTGTGCCTCGAGCTGCTTGTCGAGTGCGGCATACGGCGCGTCGACCCACCAGCTGAACTGCGGGTCGTAGCCGGATTGATAGGTGTGCCAGTCCTTCAGCGCGCGACGCAGCGCCGCCGCGTGCTGCGCGGCGCGCAGGGCCAAGGTCGGCGACACCGCGGGCGCGCCGTCCTTCGCCGAGAGGCGCGTGGCGCGGGCTTCGATGTCGCGACGCGCCTGCTCCAGCACATCGGCCGCCCGGCGCGGGTCGGCCTGCTTCAAGTCGCGGCGGTCTTCGAGCAGCGCGACGAGATCGTCGTAGCCGGGCAGCAGGCCGCGCACGGCCTCGTAGCGCTCCTTGCCGAACGCCTGCGCCGTCGCGTCAAGCGCGAGATCGCGCTGAAGCAGCAGACGGTCGAGGCGATCGTCCTGGCTCAACGCGTCGGCGTCGAGTTCGGCGAGTCGGGTTTGCCAGTCGGCGACGAGCCCAACGCGCAGGCTCGCGCGGCGCGGCGCGTACAGTGGATCGGTGCCGTTGTTCGCCAAGGCGCGCACGTGCTCCAGCGCCGCGCGATCGGCGCGGTATCGCGTGATCAGCGGGCGCATCCGCGATGCGGGCTCCGCCGGTAACGAGGCCAGCGAAGGCGGGGCGAAGAGCGCGGTATCGACGACGATGGCAGCGGGCGCGGACGCCGTCGCCGCTGTGCCGGAGGGCTGAACATCGCTGGCGGACGCCGGGCATGGCCCGATGCATGCGCCGATGGCGACGACGATGGCGAGCGTGCGCGGTCGGCTTCTCATGCGGCCTCCCCGGCGCGGCGCGCGGTGTCCTGGATGAAGCCGAGCAGCGCGGCGAGACCGTTGCTGCGCGTGGGCGACAGGTGCTTCGCGAGGCCGATGGCGGCGATGTAGTCCGGCGTCGTCGCGACGATGTCGCCCGCGCTGCGCCCCGAGTAGACGCGCAGCGCCAGATAGATCAGCCCGGAGACGATCGACGAATCGCTGATCGCGTGGAAGTCGAGCTTGCCGGCGTTGCCCTGCGCCACGATCCAGACCTTCGACTGGCAGCCGAGCAGTCGGTGCTCCTCGGTCTTCCACGCGTCGGGCAGGTCGGGCAGCTTGCGACCGAGGTCAATCAGATACTGGTAGCGCTCGGTCCAGTCGCCGAAGAAGCCGAACTCCTCGGCGATCGCCGCCTGCGCCTCGGCCGGCGTGGGCTCGATCGGGAAGGGCGACGCCGGCGCCGTTACGGCGCTCATGCGCGCTTCCTCGACCAGCGCACGCCCTGCGGCGTGTCTTCCAGCGCGATGCCGGCGGCCGCGAGCTCGTCGCGGATGGCGTCAGCGCGGGCGAAATCGCGGGCCTGCTTCGCGGCGCTGCGCTCGGCCACGAGCGCGTCGATGCGAGCGTCGTCGTCGTTGGCGGCGCCCTTGCCGAACCAGGCCTCGGGGTGCTGCTGCAGCAGGCCCAGCGCCAGGCCCGCGCCGAGCAGTTCCGCTTTCAGGTCACGGGCTTTCGCGATGGCGACCGCGACCGCCGCATCGCCGTGAGCCGTGACGAACTCTCGCTTCGCCGCCCGCAGATCGACCGCAATCCGCGACAGCTCGGCGAGCGCCGCCGGCGTGTTCAGATCGTCGGCCAGCGCAACCTCCACCGCTTCCGGCAGCACCGGCGCGGCCGCGACCTCGGCGAGGTCGCGCAGCGTCCCGTACAGCCGATCCAGCGTGTTGATGCCCTGCTCGATCAGCGCGGGCGACCAGTCCAGCGGCTGGCGGTAGTGCGCGGAGAGCAGGGCGTAGCGCAGCGCTTCGGCTGGGTAGTCCTTCAGCAGTTCGTGCACGGTGCGGATGTTGCCGACCGATTTCGACATCTTGCTGCCGTCGAAGGTCAGCATGCCGTTGTGCAGCCACCAGCGCGCGAACGTCGTACCGCTGGCGCACTGGCTCTGCGCGATCTCGTTCTCGTGGTGCGGGAACTGCAGGTCCACGCCACCGGCGTGGATGTCGATGGTGTCGCCGAAGTGCGCGTGGCACATCGCCGAGCACTCGATGTGCCAGCCGGGGCGGCCGCGGCCCCAGGGCGAGTCCCAGCCCGGCAGCTCGGGCGTGGAGGGCTTCCACAGTACAAAATCACCGCCCTCACGCTTGTACGGGGCCACTTCGACGCGAGCGCCGGCCAGCATCTCGTCGGTGCTGCGGCGGGAGAGGGCGCCGTAAGCGGCATAGGTCGACACCTGGAACAGCACGTGGCCGTCGGCGGCGTAGGCGTGGCCCTTGGCGATCAGCCGCTCGATCATCGCGATGATGTCGGCGATGTGGTGGGTGGCGTGCGGCTCGAGGTCCGGCAGCTTCACCCCGAGCGCACCCATGTCCTCGCGGTAGATCGCGGTGAACTTCTCGGTGATGGCGGTGATGGGCACGCCCTGTTCGATCGCCGACTGGTTGATCTTGTCGTCGACGTCGGTGATGTTCCGCGCGTAGATCACGCTCGGGTAGTGCCGGCGCAGCAGGTCGGCCAGCACGCCGAACACGACGGGGCCGCGGGCGTTGCCGATGTGAGCGTAGTTGTAGACCGTGGGCCCGCAGACGTACATCGTCACGCGATCGGACCGGGCCGGCTGGAAGGTTTCCACCTGCCGCGAAAGGCTGTTGAAAAGACGGATCGCCACGGGGCCTCGGGCTGGCTGAACACGGCTCTGGAGTGTAGCAATCGGGCCTGTCGCTTAACGGAAATCTTAGGCCGAGGTTCAGGCGTCCGATGCTGGAATTCAGCGGTCCGCCTGCTACGGAATCCTTGATGATCCTCGCTCACCGCCATGCGCTGGCCGTCGCCACCCTCACCGTTGCCGGCGCCGCTTCGGCCCAGTACGTTGATGGCGGCCTTCCCACGTACGCCTCGGGCCAGGAGAACGTCTCCTACGCCTACGCACAGGTGACGCGCGTCGACCCGATCTACGAGACGGTGCGCACCCGCGTGCCGGAAGAAGTGTGCGACGGCGAGGAAATCCGCGAGGTCCGTCGCTCCAACGGGGGCACCGTCGTTGGCGCGATCGTCGGCGCGGCGCTGGGCAACACTGTCGGCAGCGGCGATGGCCGGCAGGCGGCCACCGTCGCCGGCGCCGTGATCGGCGGCGCCATCGGGCGCAATGTCGACAACAACAACGAGCGCGTGGTGGTCCGCGACCCGGCCTGCCGCCTCGTCGACGTCGAGCGCGAAGAGCGCCGCGTTGCGTCGTACGACGTCGAGTACGTGCACCAGGGCCAGACCTACATGTCGCGCCTGCCGTACGACCCGGGCGACCGCCTGCGCGTGCGCGTGTCGGTGCAGCCGGTCGATGAAGGCACCGCGTACCGCTGAGGGCTTGCGCCAACGCGCCTGCTCTGCGACTCTTCGCGGCCTATGTTCTCCTTCCTGCCCGCATTCGGCGTCCTCAGCTCGGCCTATATGGCTGCCGGGATGACGTCTCGTGCGCGCCGACCGGAATCCCGCCACGCCGCTGGGTAACCGGTCCGTTTCGCTGTATTGAAACCACCAACGCCCAGCCTCGCGCTGGGCGTTGGCGTTTTGCGTCCCCGAATCCGCAACCGGAACCCTTGGAGCCCCACCGATGAAGCACTTCCTGAACACCCAGGACTGGTCCCGCGCCGAGCTCGACGCCGTGCTCGACGAGGCCGCTGCGTTCAAGGCCTCGAAGTTCGGCCAGCAGATGGCCGGCAAGTCGATCGCCCTGGTGTTCTTCAACCCGTCACTGCGCACGCGCACCAGCTTCGAGATCGGTGCTACGCAGATGGGCGGCCACGCCGTGGTGCTGGCCCCGGGCAAGGACGCGTGGCCGATCGAGTTCGAGCTCGGCACGGTCATGGACGGTGACACCGAGGAGCACATCGCTGAAGTCGCGAAGGTGCTCTCGCGCTACGTCGACCTCATCGGCGTGCGCGCCTTCCCGAAGTTCGTCGATTGGTCGGTGGACCGGCAGGACAGGGTGCTGGCGGGCTTCGCGAAGTATTCGACCGTGCCGGTCATCAACCTCGAGACCATCACCCACCCCTGCCAGGAGCTGGCGCACGCGCTGGCGCTGCGCGAGCGCTTCGGCACCGACCTGCGCGGCCGCAAGTACGTGCTGACCTGGACCTACCACCCGAAGGCGTTGAACACGGCGGTTGCTAACTCCGCGCTGACCATCGCGACGCGGCTCGGCATGGACGTGACCCTGCTGTGCCCGAACGAGCAGTACCTGCTCGACGAGCGCTACATGGGCTGGGCGAAGGCGAACGTCGCCGAAAGCGGCGGCTCGCTGCAGGTCTCGCACGACATCGACGCGGCTTACAAGGATGCGGACGTGGTCTACGCCAAGAGCTGGGGCGCGCTGCCCTTCTTCGGCAACTGGGCCGACGAGAAGCCGATGCGCGATGAGTACAAGCACTTCATCGTCGACGAGCGGAAGATGGCCCTGACGCGCGAGGGCAGGGGATTGTTCTCGCACTGCCTGCCGCTGCGTCGCAACGTCAAGGCCACCGATGGGGTGATGGATTCGCCGAACTGCATCGCCATCGACGAGGCCGAGAACCGCCTGCACGTGCAGAAGGCCGTGATGGCCCGCCTGCTGCGCGGCTGACCGCGCGACAACCCATCAGCGTCGCGCTTCGATCCCGCCGCCCACGCTTCCGAATTTGTTCTCTCCTTTCCACTCCTTCCTCCCTACGCCCATGTCCAAGAAAATCGTCCTCGCCTTCTCCGGCGGCCTCGACACCAGCTTCTGCGTCCCCTATCTGCAGGAGCGGGGCTGGGAAGTGCACACCGTGTTCGCCGACACCGGCGGCGTCGACGCTGAGGAGCGCGCGTGGATCGAAGCGCGTGCGCACGAGCTGAAGGTCGCCAGCCACGTCACGGTCGATGGCGGCCCGGCCATCTGGGCGGGCTTCGTGAAGCCCTTCATCTGGGCCGGCGAGCCCTACCAGGGCCAGTACCCGCTGCTGGTGTCCGACCGCTACCTGATCGTCGAAGCCGCGTTGAAGCGCTGCGCCGAACTGGGCACGAAGGCCATCGCGCACGGCTGTACCGGCATGGGCAACGACCAGGTGCGCTTCGATCTCGCCATCAAGGCGCTGGGCGACTACGAGATCATTGCGCCGATCCGCGAGATCCAGAAGGAGCACAAGGAAGTCCGCGCCTACGAACAGGCCTATCTCGAAGCGCGCGGCTTCGGCGTGCGCGCCAAGCAGAAGGCCTACACCATCAACGAGAACCTGCTGGGACTCACGATGAGCGGCGGCGAGATCGACCGTTGGGAAGCGCCGGGTGCGGGTGCGAAGGGCTGGTGCGCGCCGCGCGCCGAGTGGCCGACCACGCCGCTGGAGCTGACGCTGGGCTTCGAGCACGGCGAGGCGATCACTTTGAACGGCGAGGCGCTGCCGGGCCACGTGATCCTCGCCAAACTCAACGCGGCGCTGGCGCCCTATGGCGTCGGCCGCGGCCTGTACACCGGCGACACGACGATCGGCCTCAAGGGCCGGATCATCTACGAGGCCCCGGGCCTCGCCGCCCTGCTGACGGCGCACCGTGCGCTGGAGGAGGCCGTGCTGACGAAGAACCAGAACCGCTTCAAGCCTGAGATCGGCCGCAAGTGGACGGAGCTGGTCTACGAGGGCTTCTTCCACGACCCGCTGAAGACCGATGTCGAGGCCTTTCTCGCGTCCTCGCAGCGCACGGTCAACGGCACGGTGACCCTGCGCACCGAGGGCGGCCGCGTCGATGCCGTCGCGATCCAGTCGAAGCACATCCTCAACGCCAAGGGCGCGACCTACGCGCAGGCCGCCGACTGGGGCGTGGCCGAGGCCGAGGGCTTCATCCGCCTGTACGGCATGAGCAGCACGCTGTGGGCCGAGGTGAACCGGTGAGCGAGGCCCTCGCCAGCACGTTGAAGCACCTCGAGGCCCTCGTCGGCTTCGACACGCGCAACCCGCCGCGGGCCATCGGCACCGGCGGGATGTTCGACTACCTGAAGGCCCACCTGCCGGGCTTCCGCTTCCAGCTGACCGATTTCGGCGCCGGTGCGGTGGCCCTGCTCGCCGTGCGCGGCCGCCCGACGCGCGTGTTCAACGTGCACATGGACACCGTGCCCGACTCGCCGGCGTGGACGGCCAGCCCGCACGTGCTGCGCGTGACGGCCGACCGCGCCATCGGCCTCGGCGCCTGCGACATCAAGGGCGCGGCGGCGGCGATGCTCGCGGCGGCCGCCCGCACCTCGGGCGATGCGGCTTTCCTGTTCACCACCGATGAAGAAGCCAACGACGCCCGCTGTATTGCCGGTTTTCTCGGCCAGAAGCACGGCTTCACCGAGGCCGTGGTCGCGGAACCCACGGGCTGCGAGGCCGTGCTGGCGCATCGCGGCATCGCCTCGGTGCTGATGAAGTTCCAGGGCCAGGCCGGGCACGCGTCGGCGGCGAATGCGTTGAAGCTGTCGGCCCTGCACCAGGCCATCCACTGGGGCGAGGCCGCGCTGGCCTTCGTCGAATCGCAGGCGCACCAGCGTTTCGGCGGCCTGACCGGCCTGCGCTTCAACATCGGCCGCGTCGAAGGCGGCATCAAGGCCAACATGATCGCGCCGAGCGCCGAGGTACGTTTCGGCTTCCGGCCGCTGCCCAGCATGGATGTCGCGCAGCTGCACGCGCACTTCGAGGGGCTGGCGGATCCGGCCGCACTGGCGCACTACGAGGCGACGTTCTACGGCCCCTCGCTACCGGCCGGCGACGTCGCGCAGGCGGAGGCCAAGCGCCTCGCCGCCCGCGATCTCGCCGATGAACTGGGCTTGCCGATCGGCAACGCCGTCGACTTCTGGACCGAAGCCAGCCTGTTCTCGCAGGCCGGCATGACGGCCCTCGTCTTCGGCCCCGGCGACATCGCGCAGGCGCACACCGCCGACGAGTGGGTCGCGCTCGACCAGCTCCACACCTACACCGATCACCTGACCCGACTGCTCTCGCGGCCATGACCGACCTTCGCACAACGATTGTTCGCCTGCTCTCCAACATGGCGAGCGCGAAAGAGATCCAGCAGTACCTGAAGCGCTTCAGTTCGGTCGACGCCGCGCGCTTCGCGCTCGTGAAGGTCGGCGGCGCGATCCTGCGCGACGACATGGAGTCGCTGGTGTCCTCGCTGTCCTTCCTGCAGCAGGTGGGGCTGACGCCGGTGGTGCTGCACGGCGCCGGCCCGCAGCTCGACGACGAAATGGCCGCAGCGGGCATTCCTAAGCAGGTCGTCGACGGCCTCCGCGTCACCCCGCCGGAGGTGCTGGCGGTGGTGCGCCGCGTGCTGGTGCGCGAGAACCTGCGCCTGGTCGATGCGCTGCAGGAAGCCGGCGTGCGCGCCACCTCGATCCAGACCGGCGTGTTCGAGGCGGAGATCGTCGACCGCGAGCGCCTCGGCCTTGTGGGCGACGTGAAGCGCGTGGAGCGCGAGGGTGTGGAAGCGGCGATCCGCGCCAATTCCATCCCGGTGATCTGCTCGCTCGGCGAAACGAAGGACGGCCAGATCGTCAACGTCAACGCCGACTGGGCCGCCAATGAGCTGGTGAAGTCGCTGCAGCCTTACAAGATCATCTTCCTCACCGGCACGGGCGGCCTGCTGGACGGGGAGGGCAGGCTGATCGATTCGATCAACCTCAGCACCGACCGCGAGCGTTTGATGGAAGCAAAGTGGCTGACCGGCGGCATGCGGGTGAAGATCGAGCAGATCGCCGATCTGCTCGATGCCCTGCCGCCTTCGTCGTCGGTGTCGATCACCAAGCCCGACGAGCTCGCCAAGGAGCTGTTCACCCACCGCGGCTCCGGCACGCTGGTGCGCCGCGGCGAGGCCATCCACGTATTCGAACGCTGGGACGAGGTCGATCTGCCGCGCCTGAAGCATCTGATCGAATCCGGCTTCGGCCGCGCGCTGACGCTCGACTACTTCGACGCGACGACGCCCTGGCGCATCTACGTCTCGGCGAACTACCGCGCCGCGCTGGTGCTGACGGAAGAGAACGGCATCCCACACCTCGACAAGTTCGCGGTGGCGGATGACGCCAAGGGCGAAGGCCTCGGCCGCGCCGCGTGGGACGTGATGCGGGCCGAGACGCCCCGCCTGTTCTGGCGTTCGCGCAGCACCAACGCCATCAACGACTTCTATTTCGACCAGTCGGAGGGGGCGCTCAAGGGCGACCCGTGGACGGTGTTCTGGTACGGCCTCGAGGGTTTCGACGACATCCGCTTCGCCGTCGAACACTGCCGCACCCGCCCGGCCACGCTGAAGCTGGGGGCCGCGGCATGAGCGCGTTCGCGAACAGCATCCCGCACGCGTCGACCGCCGCGTGGACGACGGTGCCCACGCTGAAGGGACAGCGCGTCACGCTGGCGCCGCTGTCCGTGGACCACGTCCCGGCGCTGCAGGACGCCGTCCGCGATGGCGAGCTGTGGCAGCTCTGGTACGCCACCGTGCCGACGCCCGACGCCATGGCGGCGTACGTGGACAAAGTCCTGGCGCTGCGTGATGCGGGGCAGGCGATCCCGTTCGTGGTCCTTGACGCCGCGGGCGACATCGTCGGGACCACCCGTTATGGCGACATCGACCTCCACCACCGGCGGGTGCAGATCGGCTGGACCTGGTATGCGAAGCGCGCCCAGCGCACCGGGCTCAACACCGAGGTGAAAGCCCTGTTGCTCGCGCACGCGTTCGAGACGCTGGGCTGCGGTCGCGTGGAGTTCCGGACGCACTTCATGAACCATGCCTCCCGCGCCGCGATCACCCGGCTCGGTGCCAAGGAGGAGGGCGTCCTGCGGCAGCACATGCGAATGCCCGACGGCAGTTGGCGGGACACCGTGGTGTTTTCGATCATCGACGCGGAATGGCCGGCCGTGCGGGCCCATCTTCGCCACCTGCAGTCCTGGCCGGGAGGCCGCGCATGATCCGCGTCGGCCTGGTAGGCGCCCGCGGCCACGTCGGCACCGAGCTGATCAAGCTGCTCGCCGCACACCCGTCGTTCGAGGTCGCTTTCGTGTCGTCACGCGAGCGCGCAGGCCAGCGCCTCGCCGACCACGAGCCGGCCTACGCCGGGTTGCTGCGCTATGCCGCCCTCGACGCCGACGCGGTGGCGACCAGCGGCGTGGATGCGGTGGTGCTCGGGCTGCCCAACGGACTGGCCGCGCCGTACGTCGCCGCCGTCGACGCCCTTGCCCCCGGCATGGCCATCGTCGACCTGTCGGCCGATTTCCGATTCGACCCGACGTGGACCTACGGCCTTCCGGAGCGGTTCCGCGCCGCGATCGCCGGCGCCCGTCGCATCAGCAATCCCGGCTGCTATGCCACCGCGATGCAGCTGGCGCTCGCGCCGATCCTCGACCTGCTCGACGGGCCGGCGCAATGCTTCGGCGTCTCGGGCTACAGCGGCGCAGGCACCACGCCGAGCGACAAGAACGACCCCGCCAAGCTGCAGGACAACCTGATGCCGTACTCGCTCGTGGACCATGTTCACGAGCGCGAGGTCACGCGACACCTCGGCCATGCCGTCGAGTTCATGCCACACGTGGCGCCGCATTTCCGCGGCATCACCATGACGGTCAACGCGCGCCTGCGCGAGGCGCAGCCGCTCGCGGGCTTGCGGGACCGCTATGCCGAGGCCTACGCCGACGAACCCCTCGTCCGCGTGGTCGACGCCGCGCCGTGGGTGTCCCGGATCGCGCATCGCCACGGCGCGGAGGTCGGCGGATTCGCCCTGGCCCCGGACGGCCGCCGGCTCGTTGTCGTCGCCACGCTCGACAACCTGCTGAAGGGCGCGGCGACGCAGGCCCTGCAGAACCTCAACCTCGCTTTCGGCATCATGGAAACCTCCGGCATCCCGATGGACGCAAGCGCATGAGCCCGCTGCTCTGGGCCAAACCCGGCATCGACGTCGATGCCGACATCCAGCGCTTCCTCGCGGGCGACGACGTCGTGCTCGATCGCGAGTTCATTCGCTACGACATCCGCGCGAGTGCGGCCCATGCGGAGGGCCTGCAGCGCATCGGCGTGCTGTCCGCGGATGAGCTCGCCGCGATGCTGCGCGAGCTGGCGGCGCTCGACGACGACATCGCCGCGGGCCGGTTCGTGCTCGACGAGCGCTACGAGGACATGCATTCGGCCATCGAAACGCATCTGATCAATCGCTTGGGGGACGTCGGCAAGAAGATCCACACCGGCCGCAGCCGCAACGACCAGGTGCTGGTGGCCACGCGACTTTGGCTGCGCGATCGCCTTCGGCACGCCGAGCGGCTGTGCCACGCCGCGGCGGAGGTCTGCCTGCGCCGCGCCGAGGCGGAGCAGGACCTGCCCCTGCCGGGCTACACCCACCTGCAGCGGGCGATGGTGTCGAGCGCCGCCATGTGGTGGTCGGGGTTCGCGGAAGGCTTCCTCGACGACACCGAACGGCTGCGCCAGACGCTCTCGTGGATCGACGCCAATCCGCTCGGCTCGGCCGCCGGCTACGGCGTCAACCTGCCTCTGGATCGCGACCACACCACCCAGGCCCTCGGCTTCGGGCGGATGCAGGTCGCGGCCACGTACGCGCAGCTGTCCCGCGGCAAGTTCGAGCTGGCGGCCCTGGAGGCCTTGGGCTCTGCGCTGCTGGACCTGCGGCGCCTCGCCTGGGACCTGTCGCTGTTCACCAGCGACGAGTTCGGCTTCGTGCGTCTGCCCCCGATGTACACGACGGGCAGCTCGCTGATGCCGAACAAGCGCAACCCCGACGTCATCGAGCTGATGCGCGGCGTGTACGCATCGGTCGCCGCGGCGAAGACGGAGATCGAACAGCTGCTGTCGCTGCCGTCCGGCTACCACCGGGACCTGCAGTTCTCCAAGGGCGCGATCGTGCACGGCTTCGGCCGGGGGCTGGCCGCGCTGGGTCTGCTGCCGAAGCTACTGCGCGAGCTGGCCTGGGTGCCGGAACGGATGCGTGCGGCGATCGAGCCGTCGATGTACGCCACCGACCTCGCGGTCGAGCTCGCCGCGAAGGGCCTGCCGTTCCGCGACGCCTACCGGCAGGCGGCCGATCCGGCGAATTGGGTCGACCGGGATCCGCAGGCCAGTCTCGCCGCCCGCGCGTCACCCGGCGCGGCGGGCGATCTCCGGCTGGATGCGCTGGTGGAGCGCTGTCGCTCGCTGAAGCGTTGACGCGCCGGTCGCGCGCTGCCCGGCCCTCATTGGCTCGGCGTGCGGCTGGTTCCCGTGCGGCGCAGCTCCAGCGTGCGGAGCACGCGGCTCATCGCGTCACCAATGCGATCGTAGGACTCGCGCGGCTCGCGCAGGCCGAGCGCGCGTTCGAGGTCGGAGAAATTGGCGTCGGCCGGCAGGCTGTTCAGCGCGTCAATGATCCGGTTCACCGCGTCGAGCGTGGGCTTCAGCTCCGCGGCTTTCAGGTTCGCGAGCACGAGGCTGCCGCCGAGGGCTATGACCAGCGGGGACCAGGCCGGTTGGGCGGGGAAGGCCGAGCGCTCCGGGTCGGCGCGCAGGGCGAGGGTGTTCACCCGCTTTTCGGCCGCGTGCCAGCCGCTACGGGCGGCGATGCGCCCCCGCGAGGAGATGTCGAAGGCGTCAACGGGGGGGATCGGCGCAGTCGCGTCCATGGCAGGTCCATCACGTCAACAAATGTCAACGCGTGAAGCTTGTCACAGTCCGGGCCGCCCCATGTGAACGGCGTCGGGACCCTCACGCCTCGGCCGTGGGGCTCCGCAGCAGCCGCCAGGCCAGCCCGCCGACGACCAGCGCCCCGAGGCCCAATACCAGCCACAGCGCAATGCGACCGCCGTCCGCCTTCGGTGCCAGCGCCGAAGCCCCGGCCAGCGGCTGCGCCGGGCCGACCGCCGCCAGCGGGGGCTGCCAGTCCTCCCCCTGCCGTTGCCGGACCGCGGCGAGGGCGTCGCCCATCGGCGTCGCGACATGGCGGTGCCGGGCGCTGCCGGCCAGCAGCCGGAACGGCGGCTCGCCGGAGGTCAGCACGACGACGCGGTCCGGGGCGTAGCCGAGAACGAGCCGCGGCGGCGGCAGCGCGCGCGCCAGCTTCAGGCGCAGCGGACCGGGGCCGTGCGGCGACATCGACAGCGGCGGCGAGCCCAGCGTCTCGCCGCCGATCGCGATCCGCCAGGCCGTGCCCGCGGCCAGCGGCAGCCAGCGGTCTCCGGACTGCTGCTCGAGCTGGATTCCCACGATGCCGTCGCCGCCCGCTGAAAGCCGCACCTCGACCTGCTGCACCGGCAGCGGGCCCAGCCGGCCGTAATCGATCGTGCGGCCGTCCTCGGAGACGCCTTGGGCCTCGAGCGCGAGCGTCGACAGGGGCGCGGCGTCGGCGTGCTGGCGGCGCAGCGCGACGAGCTGTCGCAGGGTCGGCAGCGGGGCGGCGTTCGACGCGGGCCGCAGCGCGAGATAGCGGTGCGTCGTGCGCGCGAAGCGCAGGTCGAGACGCTCGATGGCGCGGTCACCGTTCGACGCGCGCAGCAGGGGCAGGGCGGTCTGCAGCGTCTGCCACTGCACGAGGTCGTCGGAACCGCGCACGTCGACGAGCGTGCGGAAATCATCCGTCCCGTCCGGCGTCAGGCGCAGGCCGTCGACGCCTTCGCGCGCGGCAGCGCCGACGTCGATGAGCCACTCCGGCGGCATCGCGTTGGCACCCGCGTCCACCGTGCGCAGGTCGATCGCGCCCAACCGGCCGTCGGGGTCGCGACGCACGTGCAGCGCCAGCGTGCCGGGCGTGGTCGCCGCGTCGCCCGGCACCGGGATCGGCAGCGGCAGGTCGATCGCCAGCGGCTCCCGCGGCGGTGGAGGCGGCGGCGGACGATGCAGGCTGATGGCCTGCTCGCGGCCTTGGGCGTCCACGACAACGAGGTCACGCAGGTCGGGCGTGGTCAGCGTCGCGTAGGCCTCGGGCGGCAGGTCGAGCGCGAACAGCGGCTCGCCTTCGGGCGCGGTGATCGGGAACGCCAGGGCGAAGTCCTCGTCGGCGGCGAGCGCGGGCAGTGCGGTCAACGCACCGATCAGGACGAAGGTCAGTCGATTCATGCGGCGGCTTCCGGTCGGCTCGGCGGGCGGGGGGCGAGGCGGCCGACGACGACCAGCAGGGCGCCGACGGTGAGGAACGAGACGATGCCCAGCAGGTCGCCGAGATTGCCGCGGTCGACGAGCAGCAGCTTCAGCAGCACGAGGCCAAGCAGCACCGCGCCGTAGGTCCACAGCGCGCGGCTGCCGCGGCGCGAGCCGAGCACCCAGCAGACGACGCCGGCCAGCGCCCAGACCACGCTGAGCGCGGCCTGCGATGGCGTCCACGAGGCGACCGTCGCCCAGTCGACGGCGTCCATCCACGGCGCGCGGGCGAAAGACTCCGCGCTCCAGTGCCACGAGGCGCGCAGCGTCACCATCGTCATCGTCAGGAAGGCCGCGGCGCTCAGCGCGAGCGCGGCCAGCGTGCGCGTCGGCGCATTCGGCGGCGAACGCTGCATCCACGCCGCGAGGCCGAGGATGCCGAGCCCCTGGAACAGCTCGACCGGGTTCAGCAGCGGCACCCAGGGCAGCGGTGCGGCACTGCCCGCCACGGCCTGCGTGACGACCCAGACCGACCCGAGCACCAGCAGGGCCAGCGCCAGCGCGATGCGGCGATAGCCGTGGACCGCATCGCCGACCGGCCACGCGGCGAGCGTCGGCCGTCGCAGCAGCAGGGCGGTCAGCGCCGCCAGCGGCAGCCAAGGCACGATCCAGCGCCAACCGTCGCCGAGCGTTTCCGCATTGATCGCCTCCAAGCCCTCGCGGATGCCGAGGCCGAGCGCCACGGTGATCGCCGCCAGGCCGCCGATGTGCGCGGCAGCGAGGCGTCCGGTGAGGCCGCGCAGCGTCGGCAGCACGACAGCCATCGACACCGCCAGCGCCAGTAGCGCCCAGCCCGCCGGGCGTGCCAGCCAGTCGGACGCCTCGAGGTAGGCCACGGTCACGGCCAGCGTCGCGGTCGGGAGCGCGAGTGCGGCCAGCCAAGCCGGCTTGCGCCACTCGACGGTGCGCCGCAGCGCCGCCGCGAGCAGCGCGCTGACCGCGATGAACACCAGCCACGCCGCTCCGATGCCGAAGGCGGCCTCGCTGTCATGGGCGTTGGCGTGGCGCTCGACCTCGCGCGCGCCGGCCCAGAACCACCAGCCGAGCGCGGCGGCCGCGAGCAGCGCGCCGCCGAACGAGTGCTGCTTCTCATGCGAACGATCGAGCAGCCAGGCGCAGGCGCCGGCACCGACGACGAGCAGCAGCAGGTTCAGCGCGTGCGGGTTCAGCACCGCCATGCCGTCGTGCGCGTCGTCGAACGAGACGACATAGGCGGCGCCGGCCAGCAACTGCAGCGCCACGCCCGCCACCTGCGGCCAGCGCCGCTGCTGCGTCTGGCCGAGCCACAGCAGCGCCACGCCCTGCAGCGCCCAAGTGGCCGACGTCCAGCGCGCCGAAAGCGCGAGCGGCACCGCCAACGTCGCGAAAGCCAAGCCCAGCGCAGCGGCACTCTGGCCAAGCACGCGCAGCTTCTCCTCGCGACGCGACCACCACGCCAGCAGCAGATACACCGCCGCCACTGCAAGCGCCGAGAAGGCCAGCGGCATGGTTTCGCCGTCGAGCAGCGCCACCTGCATCGGAAAGGCGATCAGCGGCGTGCCGAACAGCAGCGTCGCGTCGACCTTGCCGGGCTCGCGCCCCTTCAGCGCGTAGGCCACCGGGATGATCACGTACATCAGGAAGAACAGCACGAGGAACGGCTCGGTCGTCGCGAACAGCTCGGGGCGGAAGTACTTCGCTCCCCACAGCGCCGCTACGCCGAAGGTGAAGACGAAACCCATCAGGTTCAGCGCGCGCCACGGCCGCACCCAGGCCATCGCGAACACCGCGCCGTTGAGCAGGGCGTAGTAGCTGAAAAGCGCGACGTGATCGCCGCTGCCGGTCGACAGCAGGATCGGCGCGAGGTAGCCGCCGAGGAAGCCGATCGCCGCCAGCCATACGGCGTTCTGGCGGATCGCAAGCACCGCCGCACCGGCCACCAGCGCCAGCACCAGCGCGAAAGCGAGCGGCGCCGGCAGTAGGTCCGGCACGCGATAGCTGCCGAACACGGTGAGCAGCAGGACGCCGATCGCGCCGCCCTGCAGGCTGAGGCCGAAGACAGGACGATCGCGCACCTGCTTCAGCCCGTAGATGAGCATGCCGATCGCCGCAATGGCGATGCCCGCATAGCGCACCGACACCGGCACCGTCAGCCAACCGGCGCTGGCGGCGTAGCGGATCAGCGCCGCGACGCCGAACAGCGACACCAGCAGTCCCAGTTTGACCGGCACGTTGCCTTCGAAGACGAAGGCGCGCACGCGATCGACCCAGCGCTCGACGAAATCAGGCTCCGGCGGCGCACGTTCGACCCGCGGACGCGGCGCGGCGGGCTCGACGGGAAGCGGCGGCGCCTCAACGGCCGAAGGAATCGGCGGCGGCTCTGTCTCGGCGGCGGGCGCACGCGCCATGACCGGTGCGGGTTCGGATGCTGGTTCTGGCCCCGGCGCGACGTCCGGCGCCGCGCGGCGGGGCGAGGGCTCGGCGACACGCGATTTCTCGAGGTCACGCAGCCGTTCCCGCAGGTCGTCGATCCGTTCGGATTGGCGGTGGATGAAGCCGAACGCCAGGACGAGCAGGAAGCCGGCGCCGAAGCCGAACAGCGCCTCCGCTTCCGACGCGAGCATGGCGCCCAGCAGGGCCGCTGCGAAAGCAAGCACCCAGATCATTGAACGCGTCTCCCCGCGCGTGAAGTCCGGCGCAGTTCAGCGGGAATGCAGGGAAACGTCAACGAAGGTGACCGCTACCGGCCGGGCGTTGCGAGGGTCGGCACGCCGCAGCGTGGATTCCGCTACCGGAAAACGCGAAACCCGCCTTTCGGCGGGTCTCGGCTGGAACTCTTGGTCGGGGAGACAGGATTCGAACCTGCGACTTCTACGTCCCGAACGTAGCGCTCTACCAGGCTGAGCTACACCCCGACGGGAGCCGCAAAGAATAGTGGGATTCGCGGGTCATCGCAAGTCCCCCGACACGCTGATGCCCCCGGGCGACGATGATTTGCGACAATCCCTTCGCTAAACACGCATTGCGTCGGGAGAACCATAGTGTTGATTGTTCCTCGCGAGTCGCAGACATATGCAACGCTACCCGTTGACGAACAACATCATCGTAAGCATGGAGTCGAAAGGATGAAGATCGCTCGCATCAATACTCGCACGTGCGCGGTTATGTGCTTGGCATTGGTTGCCACGGGAACAAACGCGACATCTGTTGCTGAGATTTCGCATGTCGAAGCGTCAACACAAGTCGATGGTGTGAATGAGCTAACTGATCATTGTCGAATCAGCGTGTCGGCCATCGCTTCGCGAGTCGGGGAACGAGCGCAAACGTTCGTAGGGTTTGAGATCGGAGTGGCGCGAATGGCTCAGAACCCGTCAGGGCGTGAAGAGCCTTGGTTCTTCGGGCCCATAAAGATCTTGGTGACTGGATCTACGGTCGACTCTGGAGTATCAGGTTGGCGTGACTGGCCGCGTATCAGCCTGACCCGTCTTACTGTGAGCGGCGCAGGCTTGGACAAACCTAGGATGGCGATACCGAGGCAGAACCTGGGCGAGTCGTTTTCGGACGGATGGCTGAGCGAACTCGACGCACGAACGGTGCTTGCCGGCGTATTGAGAGGCCCAACGGACATAACTCTGTCATACGTGAACGAGGCTTCAGGTGAGCCCGAATCAGTTCAGATCCCCGTAGAAGTTAGCGAGGGCGATAAGCATTTGATCAATGCCTGCATTCGTTTGGCTGATCGAAAATGATCAAGCCCCGCACCCCGCCTGGCGTCCTGGAGTTGCTGCCCCGCGACCAGATCGCCTTCCAGCGCGTGCTCGACGTGATCCGCCGCAACTACGAGCGCTTCGGTTTTCTGCCGGTGGAAACACCGGTGTTCGAGCTCACCGACGTGCTGCTGACGAAGAGCGGCGGCGAGACCGAGCGCCAGGTCTACTTCGCGCAATCGACCGGTGCGCTGGAGAAGAAAGACGACGGCTTGCCGGAACTCGCGCTGCGCTTCGACCTCACCGTGCCGCTGGCGCGCTACGTCGCTGAGCATGAGCACGACCTCGCGTTCCCGTTCCGTCGCTATCAGATGCAGCGCGTCTACCGCGGCGAGCGCCAGCAGCGCGGTCGCTTCCGCGAGTTCTACCAATGCGACATCGACGTGATCGGCAAGGATGCGCTGTCGGTGCGCTTCGACGCCGAGATGCCGGCGGTGATCCACGCCGTGTTCGCCGAGCTTGGCATCGGCGAATTCACCATCCAGATGAACAACCGCAAGCTGATGCGCGGGTTCTTCGAGCGCCTCGGCGTGGCGGACAGCACGCTGCAGATGAGCGTGCTGCGCGAGGTCGACAAGATCGACAAGCGCGGCGTCGATTACGTGCGCGACACGCTGACGGGTGAGGGCTTCGGGCTCTCAGCGGAGGCCGTGACGCAGATTCTTGCGTTCGTCTCGGTACGCTCGACGGGCCACGCCGATGCGCTGTCGAAACTCGACGCGCTCGGCGGCGGCAACGCCACGCTGGAGCAGGGCGTGGCCGAGTTGCGCGAAGTGCTGGCGCTGGTGAAGGCATTGGGCCTGCCGGAAGCGGACTACGCCATCAACTTCTCGATCGCGCGCGGCCTCGACTACTACACCGGCACGGTTTACGAAACGACGCTCGACGCGTACCCCCAGATCGGTTCGGTGTGCTCGGGCGGCCGCTATGAGAACCTCGCCAGCCACTACACCAAGTCGCATCTGCCGGGCGTCGGCATCTCGATCGGCGTGACGCGGCTGTTCTGGCAGCTCCGCGAGGCGGGGCTGATCGGCACGGCCGACAGCAGCGTCGAAGCGCTCGTGGCCCTCATGGACGACGAAGCCCTCGGCGATGCGCTGGCGCTCGGCAGCCGGCTGCGCGCCGGCGGCATCAACACCGAAGTGCAGCTGGAAGCCAAGAAGCTTGCCAAGCAGTTCCAGTACGCCGACCGCGCCGGCATCCGCTTCGTGCTGCTGCGTGGCGAAGACGAGCGCGCCAAGGGCACCGTGGCGGTCAAGGACCTGCGCCGCAACGAGCAGTTCGAGGTGGCCGAAGGCGAGCTGGTCGCGGCGCTGAAGGTCGAGCTGGCGCAGCCCCTCGCGCTGGCGGGGCGCTGAGCCGATGGTGGTTGAACGCCGCGACGGGGAAGCGGACCGGCCCGGCGAGAACGGATCGTCGCCTGCTGGCGTTGTGCGACTGGACGGCCGCTCGCTGACGCGCGCGCAGGTCCTGGCCGTCGCGCGCGGCGCGTCGGTCGAGCTCGATGCCGCGCAGCTCCAGCGCGTGCAGCGCACCGCGGACTTCCTCGCCGAGCAGGTGCGAAAGCAGGAACCGCTGTACGGCGTGTCGACCGGCTTCGGCAGCAACGCCGACCGTCTGCTTGGCGCGCATCGCCTGCGCGGCGACGGCGGCGCCGACACGACGCTGCACGAGGAGCTGCAGGAGAATCTGATCACCACGCACGCGGTGTGCATCGGCGAGCCGTTTGCCGAAGACGTCGTGCGCGCGATGCTGGTCATCCGCATCAACACGCTGATGCGCGGCCACTCCGGCGTGCGGGCGAGCACTCTCGAGGCTTACGCCGCCATGCTCAACGCCGGCGTGGTGCCGGTGGTGCCCAGGCTTGGCTCGGTCGGCGCGAGCGGTGATCTGGCGCCGCTGTCGCATCTCGCCATCGTGCTGCTGGGGCAGGGCGAGGCGTTCTTCCACGGCGAGCGCCTGCCGGGCGGCGAGGCACTGGCGCGCGCAGGGCTCGCGCCGATCCGTCTGTCGTACAAGGAAGGCTTGGCGCTGAACAACGGCACCGCGCAGATGCTGGCGACCGCGGTGCTGTGCGCGGAGCGCCTCGAAAAGCTCCTCGACCTTGCCGACCGCTGCGCGGCGATGACCATCGACGCCTTCGCAGGCCGCCGTCGCGCCTTCGACGCGCATGTGCACGCGCTGCGCCCGCATCCGGGGCAGGTGGCGAGTGCCGCCAACCTCCGCGCGCTGCTCGCCGGCTCGACGCTCTCGGACATCGCCTACCACCTCGTGCCGAAGGCGAAGCCTTGGCTGCCGTCGAGTTGGCCGAACGCCGACCTCGCGCGATTGAGCTTCGACATCGGCTGGGACTGGGTGCCGGCCGACCAGCGCCACGGCCGCGAACGTTTCTACCAGCGCTTCAAGCCCTTCCGCGGTGGCAAGAAACACCAGCCGCAGGACAGCTACAGCCTGCGCTGCGCGCCGCAGGTGCACGGCGCCGTGCGCGATGCGCTGGCACAGCTCGAGCGCGTGATCGATGTCGAACTCAACGCCGTCACCGACAACCCGCTGATCTTCCCCGACCTCGACGGTGCGAAGCACATCGAGGATCAGGTCGTCTCCGCCGGCCACTTCCACGGCATGCCGATTGCGCTGGCGATGAGCTACGTCAAGGCGGCGATCCCGGTGCTGGCGTCGATCTCCGAGCGGCGTTTGAACAAGCTGGTCGACCCGGCCACGAACGACGGCCTGCCGGCCTTCCTGATCGGCAACGAGGACGGCACCGAGTCGGGGCTGATGATCGTCCAGTACACCGCCGCGGCGATCGTCAACGATCTCGCTTCGCGCGCGCATCCGGCCACGGTGTATTCCGTGCCGACCAGTGCGAACGCCGAGGACCATGTCTCGATGGGTGCGAACGAAGGCCGCCACGTGCTGGACATGGGCGGCGATCTCGCCAAGGTGCTGGCGCTGGAGCTGATGACCGCGGCGCAGGCGCTGGACTTCCGCCGCGACATGATCGAAGCGGCGCGTCGGCTCGCCCGCGAAGCCGATCTCGCGACCTTTGCCGGGAAGATCGGCAACGCGCCGCCCGATCCGCACCCGCAGCGCGCGCAGTTCCTCGCCGAATGCGACGCGCTGCGCGCCGAACTCGCGTCGTCGCCAGCGTTCGCACCGGGGCATGAGGTGGCCGCACTGCATGCGGCGTTCCGAGAGCGCGTGGCCTTCCTGCGCAAAGACCGCGCGCTGGACGGCGATGTCGCCGCCGCCGTCGCCTTCGTCGAGGACTGGATCCGGCGCTGAGCCGCGCCGCCTCAGCGCGGCAGCAGCTCCACCTTCGCGATCTGCCCGTTGCGCGCATCGGCCAGCACATACAGCGCGCCGTCCGGGCCTTGGCGCACGTCGCGGATGCGCTGGTTCCAGTCATCCAGCAGCACTTCCGTGTCGACCACGCGCTCGCCGTCGAGCACGAGGCGCTCGAGATGCGTCAGCGCCAGCGCGCCGACGAAGGCGTTGCCCTTCCACGCCGGGAAGCGGTCGGCGGTGTAGAACGCGAGGCCGGAGGCGCCGATCGACGGCGTCCACTGGTGCAGCGGCTGCTCCATGCCGTCCTTCGCCTTCAGGCCGTCACCGATCGTCGTGCCGTTGTAGTTGATGCCGTAGGTGATCACCGGCCAGCCGTAGTTACGCCCTGCGCGCGGCACGTTGATCTCGTCGCCGCCGCGCGGGCCGTGCTCGTGCGTCCAGACGAGGCCGGTCGTCGGGTGCAGGGCCATGCCCTGGATGTTGCGGTGCCCGTAGCTGAAGACGCCCGGATGCGTGCCGTCGCGCGCGGCCAGCGGCAGCCCGGCGGCCGGCGTGCCGTCGTCGTTGAGCTTGAACAGCTTGCCTTGCCCCTTGGCCAAGTCCTGCGCGGTGTCCTGCATGCCGCGGTCACCGCTGCTGACGAACAGCTTGCCCTCGCGGTCGAACACGAGCCGCGAGCCGTAGTGGAAACCGGTATCGACCTTCGGCGACTGCCGGAAGATGACCGCGACGTCCTGCAGGGCCTCGCCGACGAGGCGGCCGCGGGCCACCGACGTGCCGGCGCCGCCGCTGCCCGGCTCCGAGAAGCTCAGGTACACGAGCTGGTTCTGAGCGAACTTTGGATGCAGCGCGACGTCGAGCAGTCCGCCCTGGCCGCGGGCCTGCACGCGCGGCACGCCGCTGATCGGCCTCGAGACGCTGCCATCCGCGCTGACGACGCGCAGCCGGCCCGGTCGCTCGGTCACCAGCATGCGGCCGTCCGGCAGGAAGGCGAGCCCCCACGGGTGCTCGAGCCCTTCGGCCACGGTGGTGACGCGAACCGTGCCGTGCTCGCTGGGGAACTCGCGCGATTCGGCGCTGAGCGTCGAGGCGACGGGAAGCGCCAGAGCGAGGGCGAGGAGGGCAGCGAGCGGGCGACGGGTCATGGGCGGCTTCCGGTGAAAGACGCGCGAGTGTCGCGGCGCCCGCATCAAGAAGGCGTCACCGGTCGCGGATCGGGCGCCCCACGCGGGCCCGCTTGTCGGTGACGGGCTGCGTCGTCGGCGGCGCGGTCACCGGCCGCTTCGCGCGCGGCGTGACACGCGGCGGCTCGATCCGCAGCACCCGCCCGTTGCTGTCGTCGGTGAGGGCGTAGATGAAGCCGTCGGCGCCGACGCGCACGTCGCGGATGCGCCAGTTCAGGCCGGACAGGAGCTGTTCCTGCACGACGACGCGGTTGTTCGCGTCAAGGCGCAGGCGATGGATGCTGCGCGACACCAGCCCGCCGACCAGCACGCTGCCCATCCACTCCGGCGAGCGCGCATGGTTGTAGAACGCCAGCCCGCTGGTGCCGATCGACGGCACCCAGTGGTGCTGCGGCTGCTCGAGGCCCGGTGCGCTGGTGCCGACCGACTCGGGCACCGGTCGATCGTCGTAACCGATGCCGTAGGTGATCGTGGGCCAGCCGTAATTCAGGCCGCGGCCGACGCGGTTCAGTTCGTCGCCGCCCTTCGGCCCGTGCTCGTTCATCCACAGCTGGCCGGTGACCGGGTGGAAGGCCATGCCCTGCGGGCTGCGGTGGCCGGTGGACCAGATCTCCGGCAGCCACGCGCTGTTGCCGACGAAGGGGTTGTCGCTGGGCACGGTGCCGTCGGTGCGGATGCGGACGATCTTGCCCTGGTGCTGGTTCTGCCGCTGCGCCGTCGCGCTGCTGAAGTTGTCGCCCGACGTGACGTACAGCAGCCCGTCGGGGCCGAAGGCGAGGCGCGAGCCGAAGTGGCCGGTGGTGTTGAGCTTCGGCGTCACGCGGAAGATCACGCTGCCGTTGACCAGCCCCGTGCTGCCGGCGTTCAACTCGGCGCGGAACACGGCGGTGCCCGCCGCGCCGTTCGTGCCGGGCTCGGCGAAGCTCAGGTACACGCGGCGATTGGTGGCGAAGGCCGGGTCGAGCGCCACGTCGAGCAGGCCGCCCTGGCCCTGCGCGAACACCGCGGGCACGCCGGTCAGCGCCGTCGACACGCCGCCCTGCGGCGTGACCACGCGCAGGCGGCCGGGCCGCTCGGTGACGAGGAAATTGCCGTCCGGCAGGAAGGCGAGCCCCCACGGATTCTGCAGGCCCGTGGCGACGGTGGTGACGCGCACCACGCCGAGCTGGCTGTTGGTGTTCTGCGTGTTCGCCTGCGCGGCGGCGGCCGACGGCCACAGCAGCACGACGAGGGCGGAACCGAGGGCGATGGCGAGAGCGGCGCGACGCATGGCGAGACCTCCGGGGGGAAGGAGACCCGAGGCTAGCGCGGTCGCGCGACGCGCGGGTTAATCCGGCGTTGTTGCACTGCCGCAGGCGTAGGCCGCGGCGGCGCGCCCGGCGACCACGCCGCTGGCGAAGCAGGCCGTGAGCAGGTAGCCGCCGGTGGGTGCGTCCCAGTCGAGCATCTCGCCGCTGGCGAACCAGCCGGGCAGGGCCTTCAGCATCAGGCGCTCGTCCACGGCGTCGAAAGCGATGCCGCCGGCGGTGCTGATGGCCTCGGCGATGGGACGCACGCCGCCGAGGCGGATCGGCAGGCGCTTCAGCGCGGCGGCCAGCGCCGCCGGATCGGCGAGCGTCGCCGGTGGCAGCAGCTCGCGAGCCAGCGCGGCCTTCGCACCGTCGAGCTTGAGCCGCCGGCGCAGCACTTCGCTCAAGGAACGACCCTCGCGCGGCTGGGCCAACGCCGCGTGCACGCGCTCGATGCCGAGGCCCGGCACGAGGTCGAGGTGCAGCACGGCGTGCCCGTCACGGTGCAGCGCGGCGCGAAGGTCCGGGCCGATGGCGTAGACGAGGCTGCCCTCGATGCCGTGCGCCGACAGCACGCATTCGCCCTGCTGCTGGCGCTCGCGGCCCTCGCGGTCACGCCAGTGCGCGACAACCGGCTTCAGCGGCGCGCCGGCGAACTTCGTCGCCAGGTACTCGCTCCACGCCACGTCGAATCCGCAGTTCGAGGCCTCGAGCGGGCGCGTCTCCACGCCGCGCGCATGGAGCCACGGCAACCACGCGCCGTCGGAGCCGAGCTGCGGCCAGCTGCCGCCGCCCAAGGCCAGCACGACCGCTCGGGCCTGCAGGCGGCGCGCACCGTCCGCGCCGTCGAGCCGGGCGACGCCGTCGTCGTCGAAGCCCGCCCAGCGCTGCCGCATGTGCATCCGCACGCCTTGCTCCTTCAGGCGCGACACCCACGCGCGCAGCAGCGGTGCGGATTTCATGTCGGTCGGGAACACGCGGCCCGAGCTGCCGACGAAGGTGTCGACACCGAGCCCCCTCGCCCAAACGCGCAGGGCTTCGGCGTCGAAGGCATCGAGCCAGCGCGCGACGGCGCCCGACGCGCGGCTGTAGCGCTGCTCGAAGCGCGGGCGCGCGTCGCTGTGCGTCAGGTTCATGCCGCCGCGGCCGGCGATCAGGAACTTGCGGCCGACGGAGGGTTTGGCCTCGAACAGATCGACCTCGACGCCTGCCGCGCGCGCGACTTCGGCCGCCATCAGCCCGGCCGGGCCGCCGCCGATCACGGCGACGCCATCGCAGCGCCACGCGGGCAGTGCGGCGCTCATGCGCTGGTTCAATTCGCCGGCTCGACGGCGAGCAGCTCGACTTCGAAGATCAGCGGCTGATGCGGCGGAATGGCCTCACCGGCGCCGCGGCTGCCGTAGCCGAGATCGGCGGGGATGGCGAGCTCGCGAACCTCGCCGACCTTCATGCCGGCCACGCCCTCGTCCCAGCCGCGAATCACCGTGCCGCGACCGAGCGGGAACGCGAAGGCCTCGCCGCGCGGACGCGAGCTGTCGAACACCTCGCCCTTCCGCCCCGGCGCACGCTCGTCGTACAGCCAGCCGGTGTAGTGCACGCGCACCGTGTCGCCACTGCGGGCGACGGCGCCGTCACCCGGCTTCAGGATCGCGATTTCGAGATCGGCCGGCGCGCCGCCGGCGGGCGGGCCCTCCGGCGCACGACAGGCGGCGAGCAGCACCAGGGCGGCAGCGAGCAGAACGCGGGCGACGATTCGATTCACGGCGGCACCTCTGAGTGGAGCGCGGAAGTCTGGCCGCGCGCGGGTCGATGTCAAGTCGCGGCGATGGACTCGCGCGGCGATAATCGCGTTCGTCCGTTGCTCGCAGCGATGCCCGCCGTGCTTTCGATCCTCAACATCGCCGCGTACCGGTTCGTCGGCATCGACGACCCGCCGACGCTGCGCGGGTGGATCGCGGGTTTGGCCGAGTCATTGGCGCTGAAAGGGACGGTGCTGGTGGCACCGGAGGGCCTGAACCTGTTCCTCGCCGGCGAGGCGGGTGACGTCCGCGCATTCCTCGACGCGCTGCGAACCGACGCGCGCTTCGACGGATTGACCGCGAAGGAAAGCTGGAGCGCCACGGTGCCCTTCGCGCGCCTGAAGGTGAAGCTCAAGCGCGAGATCATCGCGTTCCGCCGCGACGGCGTGGATCCGGTCGGCGCGCCGGCACCCTTCGTCGACGCGCGGACGCTGAAGCGCTGGCTCGACGCCGGACACGACGACGCGGGCCAGCCCGTGCTGCTGCTCGACACCCGCAATCGCGAAGAGGTTGCACATGGCACGTTCGAGGGCGCGCTCACGCTGCCGATCGACGACTTCGTCGAGCTGCCCGCGGCGCTCGACGCCGAACGCGAGCGCTTCGCCGGCGCCACGGTGGTGAGCTTCTGCACCGGCGGCATCCGCTGCGAGAAAGCCGCGCCGTTCCTGCGCGCGCAGGGCTACGGCGACGTGCGCCAGCTCGACGGCGGCATCCTCGGCTACTTCGAGCACGTCGGAGGCGCGCACTGGCGGGGCGCGTGCTTCGTGTTCGACGAGCGCGTCGCACTCGGGCCCGACCTCGAGCCGGTGGGCAAGGCGGGCGGAGCGGACTAGACTCGGGCTCCCCCTGCGTACCCAGCGAGAACAACGGAATGTCGAAGGTCGTCCCCATGGTCCGCGCCCGTGCCGTCGCACTGCACACCGTTGCTCTGGTCGCCGCCTTGGCGCCGCTGGCGGTCTTCGCGGGCCGCACGATCGAACGACCGGGCGTCGGCTATGCGCCGGCGTACATCTGCGTCGCCACCACGGTGACCGCCGACGGCCACACCAAGCAGAGCAGCATCCTGCGTCGTTCCGGCAACGCCGTGACCGACCGCAACGCGCTGCGATTCGTCCGCTCGCTGCGATTCCGCGCACCGGAGGGAACGCGCTGGGAAGCGCTGGGTGCGCAGGAGCGCGCGGCACACGTGCTCGTGCGGATGCACCAGAACGGCCAGATGGCCTTCAAACTGTTCGAACCGACCGAGCCGCTGCCGCCGATCTGCTATTCACCGTTCGAGAGTGTGGCGAGGGACCGCGAGATCAACGAAGCGACAGACTTCGACGATTGAGCAGCCGGCGAAGTTTCCGACGCACGGCAGCCGCGGCGCGACGTATCGGTGCTTACTCGCCGCGCGGCTTGCCCTTGAAGCCCGGCTTGAAGTTGCCGCCTTTGTAGCCGCCGGCCTTGAACCCCGGCTTCTTCGCGAACGGCCGAGCCGCGCCTTCAAGCTCGCCGCTGTCGTCCTTGCTCGGGTCGTAGGCCTTCAGCATCAGCGCCTGCCCGGCTACGCGCACCTTCTTCAGGTGGGCCATGACTTCCTTCGGCATGCCTTCGGGAAGATCGACCAGCGTGTCGTTGGTGCGGATGTTGATGCGGCCGATGTGCGCGGCCTCGAGGCCCGCCTCATTGGCGATGGCGCCGACGATGTTCCCCGGCTTCACCTGGTGGCTGTGGCCCACGGCGATCCAGTAGGTCGCGAAGCCCGGCTCGGGCGGGCGCGGCGCGTCGAACTTGGCCGGGCGCGGCTTCGGCGGGCCGTCCTCGCGCGGGGTGCGCATCTCGGGGCGCCAGCTCATCGGCTCGCCGCGTGGCTGGCGCGGCAGCTTGTCGAAACCGACGCGCGCGCGGCGCTCCGGGCGCTCACCGCGCTCTTCCCGCTCCATGCGCGGTTCGCGGGCGTTCGGGTCGAGCAGCAGGGCGGTGTCGCCCTGCACGAGGCGGGCCAGCGCGGCGGCGATCTCGATGGCCGGCACGTTGTGCTCGGTCTCGTAGCGCTCGACGAGGCTGCGGAAGGTTTCGAGGCCTTCCATCTGCCGGGCCTGGGTGATGCGGTCGAGGAAGCGGTTGATGCGCGAGTCGTTGACGGCCTGCACAGTGGGCAGGGTCATCGGCTCGATCGGCTGCCGCGTGGCGCGCTCGATGGCCTTCAGCATGCCGCGCTCGCGCGGGCTGACGAACAGGATCGCTTCGCCGCTGCGCCCGGCGCGGCCGGTGCGGCCGATGCGGTGGACGTAGCTTTCCGTGTCGTATGGGATGTCGTAATTCAGCACGTGGCTGATGCGCTCGACGTCCAGACCGCGCGCCGCCACGTCGGTGGCGACGAGGATGTCGATCTTGCGGTCTTTGAGCTGCTGGATCGTGCGCTCGCGCTGCTGCTGCTGCACGTCGCCGTGGATGGCGGCGGCGGCGAGGCCGCGCGCGGCCAGCTTCTCGGCGAGCTCCTGCGTGGCCTGCTTGGTGCGCGCGAAGATGATCATCGCGTCATACGTTTCGGCCTCGAGGATGCGGGTGAGGGCGTCGAGCTTGTGCAGGCCGCTGACCATCCACATGCGCTGGCGGATGTTGGTGGCCGTGGTGGTCTTGGCCTTGATGGCCACTTCCACCGGGTCTTTCAGATACGTCTGCGCGATGCGCTTGATCGGCGGCGGCATCGTCGCGGAGAACAGCGCGACCTGGCGCTCCGGCGGGGTCTTCTTCAGCACCGCTTCGACGTCGTCGATGAAGCCCATGCGCAGCATCTCGTCGGCCTCGTCGAGCACAAGGGCCTTCAGCTTCGACAGGTCCAGCGAGCCGCGATCAAGATGATCGATGACGCGGCCGGGCGTACCGACCACGACGTGCACACCGCGCTTCAGCGCGCTGAGCTGCGGGCCATAGGCCTGGCCGCCGTAGATCGGCAGCACCTGGAAGCCGGGCATGAATGCCGCGTACTTCTGGAAGGCCTCGGCGACCTGGATCGCCAGTTCTCGGGTCGGGGCGAGCACCAGCACCTGCGGAGCGCCGGCGGGGCTCGTGCCGATGCGCGTGAGCAGGGGCAAGGCGAAGGCGGCGGTCTTGCCGGTGCCGGTCTGGGCCTGGCCGAGCACGTCGCGGCCGTCGAGCAGCGGCGGAATCGTCGCGGCCTGGATCGGCGATGGCGACTCGTAGCCGACGGCGGCCAGCGCCTGCATCAGGCTTTCGGACAACGCGAGTTCGGAGAAGCGCAAGCCGGGCGCTTCGTTGGAAGTTTCGGTTTCGGCGCTCATGGCGGCCTCGAGAGTGCCGGCTCGACGCCCGGCGGGAAGGGCGCGGAGTTTACCCGACCTTCGGGCCGCCCACCCCAACGGCAGCCCAACCGGCGGGCAGCCCGCGCGGGGGCGGTTGGTGCCCAGCGCGTAAACTCCGCGCCATGCCTCTGCTCACCTTGAATCGCCTCGACTACGGCGTCGGCGGCCCGCGCCTTCTCGATGGCGTCGACCTCGCCATCGAACCCGGCGAACGCATCGCCCTGATCGGCCGCAACGGCGCCGGGAAATCCACCCTGCTGAAGCTGATCGCCGGCGAAATCCTGCCCGACGACGGCGAACGCAAGCTCGAAAGCGGCGTGCGCGTGGCGCGGCTCGAGCAGGAAGTGCCGGCGCACCTCGACGGCTCGATCTACGACGTCGTGGCCGACGGCCTCGGCTCGGTCGGCCACGACATCGCCGAGTTCCATCACCTGAGCCACGCCGACGACATCGACATGGACGCGCTCGGCCGCGTGCAGGCGCGCATCGACGCCGCCGACGGCTGGCGTCTGGAGGCCAAGGTCGATGCCACGCTGACCAAGCTCGGTCTCGACGGCGAGCTGCCGTTCTCGGCGCAGTCGGGCGGCCTGAAGCGCCGCGTGCTGCTGGCCCGGGCGTTCGTGGCCGAGCCGCAGATCCTGCTGCTCGACGAACCCACCAACCACCTCGACATCGCCGCCATCGAGGCGCTGGAAGCGGCGCTGCTCGACTACAAGGGCTCGATCGTTTTCGTCACTCACGACCGGCGGTTTTTGAAGGCACTGGCGACGCGGATCGTCGAGATCGACCGCGGCGCGCTGTCGAGCTGGCCCGGCGACTGGGCGAACTACCTGCGCCGCCAGGAAGAGCGCGCGCATTCCGAAGCGCAGGAGAACGCGAAGTTCGACAAGCTGCTCGCGCAGGAGGAAGTCTGGATCCGGCAGGGCATCAAGGCGCGCCGCACCCGCGACGAAGGCCGCGTGCGTCGGCTCGAAGCCATGCGCGTCGAGCGCGCGGAGCGCCGCGACAAGACCGGCAACGTGCGGATGGCGCTGGCGGAAGGCCAGCAGAGCGGCCGCAAGGTCATCGAGACCAAGGGCCTGACCTTCGGCCACGGCGAGCGCACGCTGGTGCGCGACCTCGACCTCACCGTGATGCGCGGCGATCGCATCGGCCTGATCGGCCCGAATGGCAGCGGCAAGACCACGCTGATCAAGCTGCTCCTCGGTGATCTGATGCCGAACGCGGGCGAAGTGAAGCAGGGCACCGGGCTTCAAGTCGCCTACTTCGACCAGTACCGGATGGCGCTGCGCGAAGACTGGAACGCGCTCGACAACGTCTCGCAGGGTGCGGAGTTCGTCGAGGTCGGCGGCACCCGCAAGCACGTGATGGGCTACCTGCAGGATTTCCTGTTCACGCCCGAGCGCGCCCGCGCGCCGATCCACAAGCTCAGCGGCGGCGAGCGCAACCGCCTGCTGCTCGCGCGGCTTTTTGCTCAGCCGTCGAACCTGCTGGTGATGGACGAACCCACGAACGACCTCGACGTCGAGACGCTGGAGCTGCTCGAGGAGCTGCTGGGCGACTACCCGGGCACGCTGCTGCTGGTCAGCCACGATCGCGACTTCATCGATTCGGTAGTGACGTCCACGCTGGTGATGGAAGGCGACGGACGCGTCGTCGACTACGTGGGCGGCTACACCGACTGGCTGCGGCAGCGCCCGGCGGCCAGCGTGGCGGCGACGGCGGGCGCGGTGGCGAAGCCTGCCGTGCCGAACGTCGCGACGATCGCGCCGGCTCCGGCAATGACAGCGCCCGTTGCGGCAGTCTCGGCGGCTCCGAAGCGCAAGCTCGGCTTCAAGGAGCAGCGCGAGCTCGAGGCGCTGCCGGGCCGCATCGACGCGCTCGAGAACGAGATCGCCACGCTCACCGCGACGCTTTCGGCGCCGGGCTTCTACGCGAAGGACAGCGCCGTGCAGACGGCGCACCACGCGCGCATGGCGGCGGTGCAGTCGGAGCTTGATGCGGCGTTCGCCCGCTGGAGCGAGCTCGACGGCTGAGCGCCTTGCGCGCTTCTCGTGGCCGGCGCAGCATCGCGTCTTCTTCAGGGGAGAGGCGGCGATGGCCAAGCGGACTGGCGGTGCGATGGCTGCGTTCGTGCCGGCCATCTCGTTGGGCTGGGCCACCGGCGTTGCCGCGGCAGAGACGCGCCGCTGGGTCGAAGCCGCAGGCGACTCGAGCGGCGCGGCGGCGGGCGACGACTGAGACCGCGTACACTTCGAGCTTTCACTCAGTCGCTGGAACGACCGCCCCATGAGCGCCACGAACGCCGCCCCGATCCCCGAACTTTCCGCCCTGGCCACGGCTGCAGCGAACTCGGGACCCGACGGCGCGGTGCTTTCGCGCTTCGTCGAACGCTTCTACGCGCGGGTACCGCAGGAGGACCTGGCCCTGCGTCCCGCCGACGCGTGGCTGGCGGTGGCCCGCGAGATGCAGGCCTTCGCCAGTGGCCGCGCCGTCGGCAAGCCGAAGCTGCGCCTGTTCAATCCCGATGCATCCGTGCACGGCTATGCCAGCGCGCACACCGTCATGCAGATCGTCAATGACGACATGCCGTTCCTCGTCGACTCGGTGAGCATGGCGCTGGCGGAGCGCGGCATCGGCATCCACCTGCTGGTGCACCCGGTCATCGACAAGGAATCGCTGATGCACGTCGAGATCGACCGGCAGGCGCCGGAGGATTTCGCGGGCATCCAGCAGGTGATCGAAGCCGCCCTCGCGGACGTCCGCGTCTGCGTGCAGGACTGGGCGGCGATGCGCGACATCATGCTGCGCGCGGCCGACGACATGGCGACCCGCGCGCTGCCGGTGAACGACGTGGTGCGCGCCGAGTCGCAGGATTTCCTGCGCTGGGCGGCGGACAACCACTTCACCTTCCTCGGCTACCGCGAATACCGGGTGATCGACGAGGCGGGCGAGCGCACGCTGGCGCCGGTGGAGGGCAGCGGCCTCGGGCTGATGCGCAACGCGCCGACGCATCGTCCGCGCGCCGTCAGCGAGTTCGTCGCGCAGCGCAAGGGCGGCGAACGCGACGTGCTGATCCTGACCAAGACCAATGCGCGCGCCACCGTGCATCGTCCGGGCTACATGGACTACATCGGCGTGCTGATCTACGACGAGAACGGCGTCGCTGTCGCCGAGCAGCGCTTCCTTGGGCTTTACACCTCGGGGGCGTACAACCGCCGCCCGTGGGAGATCCCGCTGGTGCGCCGCCGCCACGACCAGATCATGGAGCGTTCGGGCCTGGCGGCCAGCAGCCACAGCGGCAAAGCGCTGCGCCACATTCTCGACACGCTGCCGCGCGACGAGCTGTTCCAGAGCTCGGCGGATGAGCTCTACGCGACGGTGATGGGCATCCTCGCCCTGCAGGAGCGCGTGCGCAGCCGGCTGTTCCTGCGCCGCGACCGCTATGGCCGCTTCTTCTCGGCGCTGGTCTACATCCCGCGCGATCGCTTCAGCGGCGACGTTCGCAACCGCATCGAGGCGCTGCTGCGCGAGGCGCTGCAGGCCGACCGCATCGACTCGGGCATCAGCATCGGCGAGTCGCCGCTGGCGCAGATGTACCTCGTCATCCGCCCGAAAGCCGGCGTCACGGTGCAGGCGGATGCCGCGGCGCTGGAGCAGCGCATCGCGGCGATCGTCCGCAACTGGCAGGACGGCCTGCGCGAAGTGCTGGTGCGCACGCGCGGCGAGAGCGACGGCCTGCGTCTGGCGCGGCGCTTCGCCAAGGGCCTGCCCCCGGGCTACATCGACGCGGTGACGCCGGAAATGGCCGCGCAGGACCTCGTCCGCGCCGACGCTCTGGCGAACGAGCACGACCTCGGGCTGAACCTGTACCAGGGCGAGGAAGGCCTGCGCTTCAAGGCGATCCGCTTCGACCGCGTGATCGCGCTCTCCGACGCGCTGCCGATGCTCGAGAACCTCGGCCTGCGGATTCTTTCGGAGCACCCGTACGAACTCGAGACCGAGGGTCGCGTCATCGCGATCCAAGATTTCGTGGTGCAGGCGCAGCGGCCCTTGGGCGACCTCGACGCCGCGCGCGCCGATTTCGAGGACGCCTTCGCCCGCATCTGGGCCGGCGAGGCGGAGAACGACGGCTTCAACCGCCTGGTGCTGGCGGCCGGGCTGACCTGGCGGCAGGTGGCCATGCTGCGCGGCTACGCCAAATACCTGCTGCAGACCGGCGTGCCGTTCTCGCAGGCGTACATGGAGGAAACGCTGGTGCGCTACCCGCTGGTGGCGCGCCTGCTGGTGGAGCTGTTCGAGGCCCGCTTCGATCCGAAGCGCAGCGCGGCGGACGCGGCTCGAGCCGCCGTATCGCGTGATTCGCTCGGCCGCGTGCTGGCCAGCCTCGCCGAAGCCGACCGGAACGCGCTGGCGGCGCCGATCGACGCCGCCGCGCAGGCGATCGGCCTCGAGCGCGCCGCGGCGATGGCCGGCATCGAGGAGGCGATGGTCGCCGTGCTCGAGAAGGTGTCGAGCCTCGACGAAGACCGCATCCTGCGCAGCCTGAAGGCCGTCATCCAGGCGACGCTGCGCACCAGCTTCCATCAGGCCAAGGGCCGCGACTACGTCAGCTTCAAGTTCGACCCGTCGAAGGTGCCGGACCTGCCGAAGCCGCGGCCGTACCGCGAGATCTTCGTCTACTCGCCGTGGGTCGAGGGCGTGCACCTGCGCTTCGGCCCGGTGGCGCGCGGCGGCCTGCGCTGGTCGGATCGCCGCGAGGACTTCCGCACCGAGGTGCTGGGCCTCGTCAAGGCGCAGATGGTCAAGAACACCGTGATCGTGCCGGTGGGTTCGAAAGGCGGCTTTTTCGCCAAGCGCCTGCCCCCCAGCACCGACCGCGATGCATGGTTCGCGGAAGGCGTGGCCAGCTACAAGCGCTTCATCAACGGCCTGCTCGACATCACCGACAACATCGTCGACGGCAAGATCGTCCCGCCGGTCGACGTGGTGCGCCATGACGCCGACGACCCGTACCTGGTCGTCGCCGCCGACAAGGGCACGGCCACGTTCTCCGACATCGCCAACGGCATCAGCGCCGAGCACGGCTTCTGGCTGGGCGACGCGTTCGCGTCGGGCGGCTCGGTGGGCTACGACCACAAGGGCATGGGCATCACCGCGCGCGGCGGCTGGGAGTCGGTGAAGCGCCACTTCCGCGCCATGGGCCGCGATTCGCAGACGCAGGATTTCACCGTCGTTGGCGTCGGCGATATGTCGGGCGACGTGTTCGGCAACGGCATGCTGCTGTCGAAGCACATCCGACTGCTCGCCGCCTTCGATCACCGCCACATCTTCCTCGACCCGACCCCGGACGCGGCGACGTCTTTCGCTGAACGCGAGCGGCTGTTCAAGCTGCCGCGCTCGAGCTGGGACGACTACGACAAGGCGCTGATCTCGGCCGGTGGCGGCGTGTTCCCGCGCTCGGCCAAGCACATCCCGGTCAGCCCGGAAGTGCGCGCCGCGCTCGGCATCGAAGAGGCCGTCGAGCAGATGACACCGGCCGAACTGATGAACGCCATCCTGAAGGCGCCGGTCGACCTGCTGTGGAACGGCGGCATCGGCACCTACGTCAAGGCCAGCACCGAGACCCATGCCGACGCCGGCGACCGCGCCAACAACGGCCTTCGCGTCGACGGCGACGAACTGCGCTGCAAGGTCGTGGGCGAGGGCGGCAACCTCGGCATGACGCAGAAGGGCCGCATCGAGGCGGCGCTGAACGGCGTGCTGCTCAACACCGACTTCATCGACAACTCGGCCGGCGTCGACACGTCGGATCACGAAGTCAACATCAAGATCCTGCTCGGCGCCGTCGTCGCCAGTGGTCGAATGACGCTCGAGCAGCGCAACGTGCTGCTGGCCGCGATGACCGACGAGGTCGGCGACCTCGTGCTCAACGACAACTACCGCCAGAACCAGGCCATCAGTCTGATGGAGCGGATGAGCGTGCCGCGGCTCGGCAGCTTCCAGCACCTGATCCGCACGCTGGAGTCGCAGGGCCTGCTCGACCGCGCCATCGAGTTCCTGCCCAGCGACGCCGAGTTCAGCGACCGCCGCTCGCGCGGGCTCGGGCTGACGCGTCCAGAGCTTTCGATCCTGCTGAGCTACGACAAGATCGTTATTTTCAACCAGCTGCTCGACAGCGACGTGCCGGAAGACCCGTACCTGTCGCGCGAGCTGCAGCGCTACTTTCCGAAGCCGCTGCAGGAGCGCTACGCGGCAGACATGGAAGGGCACCGCCTGCGCCGCGAAATCATCGCCACGGCGGTGACCAACTCGATGGTCAACCGCATGGGCAGCACCTTCGTCCTGCGCATGCAGGAGGACACCGGCGAGCAGCCGGCGCAGATCGCCAAGGCCTACACCATCGCCCGCGAGATCCTCAGCGCGCGGCAGTGGTGGTCGGCGATCGACGCCGCGGACCTGAAGGTGTCGGAGTCGGCGCAGATCGACGCGCTGATGGCCATCTGGAACCTGCTGCGCCAGTACACGCGCTGGATGCTCAACCTGCCGGGCGAGCAGCTCGTCATCGCCTCGATGGTCGAGCGCTATGCGGCGACGCTCGGCGAACTGCGCACCGTGCTGCCGAAAGCCCTGCCGGGCGAGGCCAAGGCGCAGTACGAAGCCAGCATTGAGACGTGGACCAAGAAGGGCTTCGACGCGACGCTGGCGGCGGATTTCGCCGCGCTGCCCTTCCTCGCCTACGGCCTCGACATCGCGCAGATCGCGCTGCAGCGCAAGCTGCCGGTGGCCGACGTGGCGAGCGTGTACTTCTCGCTCTCCGATGCGCTGCACACCAAGTGGCTGATGGACCAGGTCGAGCTGCTGCCCGTGGAAGGCCGCTGGCATGCGCAGGCCCGCGGTGCGCTGCGCGACGAGCTGCAGCAGCAGCAGAGCACGCTGGTCGGCCAGGTGCTGAGCAGCGCGCCGACCGGCAAGGGCGCAACGGATGCGGTGGGCTCGTGGTTGTCGCGCGAGGACTCGACGCTGCGCTACACGCTGGCGATGTTCGCCGACATGCGGAACCTGCGCGGCATGGATTACGCCACGCTGCTCGTCGCCGTGCGTCGCCTCGGGCAGATCGCCGCGGCCGGCGGCCGCGCGGGCTGACCGGGTCGACGCCGATGGCCTTCTCACGCATCGCCTTCCTCGCCAGCCCGACGCCCGAGGCCGAGGCAGCGCGTGCCGCGTTGGAAGCGGAGCACGGCCACTGCGCGCCAGCGGACGCCGATGTGCTCGTGGCCCTCGGCGGCGACGGCTTCATGCTGCAGACCCTGCATCGGCACGCGCAGCAGCGGCTGCCGGTGTACGGCATGAAGCTCGGCACGGTCGGCTTCCTGATGAACCAGCACCGCCCCGACGGGCTGCTGGAGCGGCTGGCGCAGGCGCGCCACAACGTGCTGCGGCCGCTGGAGATGGAGGCCGTCACCGAGGGCGGGCAGACGATCACCTCGCTGGCCTACAACGAGGTGTCGCTGCTGCGGCAGACGCGCCAGACCGCGCATTTGCGCATCGCGGTGAACGGCCAGCGTAAGCTCGATGAGCTGGTGTGCGACGGCATGCTCGTCGCTACGCCGGCGGGTTCGACGGCCTACAACTATTCCGCCCACGGGCCGATCCTGCCGCTGGGTTCCGAGGTGATCGCGATGACGCCGATCGCCGCGTTCCGCCCGCGTCGCTGGCGCGGCGCGCTGCTGCGCTCCGACGCCGAGATCGGCATCGAGGTGCTCGACGCGCTGAAGCGGCCGGTCAGCGCGACGGCCGATTCGCACGAGGTCCGAAACGTCGTCGAAGTGCGCATCCGCGAGTCGCGCACGCACACGGTCACCTTGCTGTTCGACCCCGAGCACGACCTCGCCGACCGCATCCTCAACGAACAGTTCGAGAGCTGATGCAGGCGCAGATCCAACCGCTGACGGTCGCCATCACCGCGCGCGCCCTCTTCGATCTCGAGGACGGGCATGCGCTGTTCGAGCGCGAGGGGCTGCAGGCCTACGCCGCCTTCCAGCGCGAGCGCGAGGATGACCCGCTGCAGCCGGGCATCGCGTTCCCGCTGGTGCGCAAGCTGCTGGCACTGAACGCGCTGCTGCCCGAAGGCGTGCCGCCGGTCGAGGTGATCCTGCTGTCGCGCAACTCGGCTGACACCGGCCTGCGCATCTTCAACGCCATCGAGCACTACGGCCTCGGCATCGTGCGCGCGGTGTTCACCAGCGGCGCCGACACGCACCCGTACATCCGGCCGTTCGGCGCGCAGCTTTTCCTGAGCGCGAACCCGGCCAGCGTGCGCAGCGCGCTCGAGCACGGCGTGGCCGCCGCGACCATCCTGCCGACGGGCCTGCCGCCGGTGGACCGCCATCCGCAGCTTCGCATCGCCTTCGACGGCGACGCCGTGATCTTCGGCGACGAGAGCGAACGGGTGTCGCAGGAAGAGGGGCTGAAGGCGTTTCACGCCCACGAATCGGAACGCGCGCTCGAGCCGCTCTCGGGCGGGCCGTTCCGCGGCTTCCTGTCGGCGCTGCACACGCTGCAGCAGGCGCTGCCCGCCGACGACCCGCCGATCCGCATCGCGCTCGTGACCGCGCGCTCGGCGCCGGCGCACAAGCGCGTGATCCTGACGTTGCGCGAGTGGGGCATCCGCCTCGACGAGGCGCTGTTCCTCGGCGGTCGTGCCAAGGGGCCGTTCCTCGACACCTTCGGCGCCGACATCTTCTTCGACGATTCGATGCACAACATCGAGAGCGCGATGCAGCACGTCGCCGCCGGGCACGTGCCGCACGGGGTGTCGAACGAGTGAGTGCGTCGCCGCCGGCTGCAGGCGGCGCGGGCCTGGCGCGACCGCCGACCGGCGCACTCGAGGTCTTTCGCTGTTTCCTGTGGCTCGGACTGACCGGCTTCGGTGGGCCGATGGCGCACCTCGCGATGTTCCGCCGCGTGTTCGTGGAGGAGCGGCGCTGGATTGCCGGGGACCGCTACGACGCGCTCGTCGCCCTGGCCCAGCTCGTGCCCGGCCCGGCCAGCAGCCAGGTTGGATTCGCACTCGGGCGGCAGTGGGCGGGCTGGCGCGGCGCCTTGGCGGCCTTCGTGGGATTCACGCTGCCATCGGCCGTGCTGATGACGGCGTTGGGCGTGGGGGTTGCCGGTCTTGTCGACGCGGCGGTGGGTGCTGCGGTGCTGCGCGGGCTGATGCTGGTTGCCATCGCCGTCATCGTGCACGCCGTCGCCACGATGCTGCGCGGCACGCGCGGTCAGCCCGCCCTGCTGGCGGCCGCCGTCGCGGTGGGCGTGGCCGCGCTGCTCGCGCCGTTTTCGGGTGCCGTGTGGTTCGCCCTGCTGCTGGCCGCCGGCCTCGGCGCGCTCTGGCCGCGCGCCGTCCGCGCCACCCTCGCGCCGTTCGAGCAGGGGCCGGTGCCGACCCGCTGGGCGAACGTCGCGCTCGGTGGCGTGCTGCTGGCGCTCGCGCTGTCGGCGGCCCTCGTCACCGCGATGCCCGGCGTTGCGCCGGGTTTCGCCGTCGCGATCGCGAACCTGCAGGCCGGCGCGCTGGTGTTCGGCGGCGGCCACGTGGTGCTGCCGCTGCTGCAGGCCGGCACCGTCGAGCGCGGGCTGCTGGCCCCCGAGGTCTTCGCCACCGGCTACGGCGCGGCGCAGGCGCTTCCTGGCCCGATGTTCGCGTTCGCGGCCTACGTCGGCGCCGCGGCGCAGCCGGGGTACTGGGCCGTGCCCTCGGCCTTGCTCTCGCTGTTGGTGATCTTCGCGCCGGGTTTCGCCTTCATCACCGCCGCGCAGGCCCATGCCCATCGATGGCTGTCGGCAGCGCGCGGCCTCGCCGCGCTGGCGATGGTGAACGCCGGCGTGATCGGTCTGCTTGCCGCGGCGGGCTGGGAGGTCGCACGAACCGTGCGCCTCGAGGGGATCGACCTGCCGGCGGTGCTGGTCGCTCTCGGCCTGCTGCTCCGGCATCCGCGCGGCGCGTTCTGGGCGGCGCTGGCCTGCGTCGTCTACAGCGTGGCGGTCGCCAGCATGGCGGGCTGATCCCGCGGGCCGCGGCGCAGGTGCAGCGCCAAGGCCAGCAGCGTCAGCGCGGCACCGCCAAGGAAGGCCGCCACGCCGCCGCGCCATTCCCACAGGCCGGCCGCGAACAGCGCACCGATGACGCCGCCCAGCCCCGACGAAAAGCCGTACAGCAGGCCTTGCCCAGCGCTCGCCTCGGCGCCCGGGAACAGCGCCGCCATGCGCTGCATCAGGCAGGCGTGGAACAGCGCGAAGCCCAGCGCGTGCGTCATCTGCGCCGCGACCATCAGCGGCATCGAATCGGCGAACAGCGCCACCACGCCCCAGCGCAGCACCGTCAGCCCGAGGCACACCGCGATCAGGCGATGCACGCCATGGCGGCGGATCAGGCCGGGGGCCCACCAGAACAGCACGATCTCGGCCAAGACGCCGACCACCCACAGCACGCCGACCGCGAGGCCGTCGTGGCCATGGGCGCGCAGGTGCAGGGTGTAGAAGACGTAGAACGCGCCGAAGCCGGACTGCACGAGCAGCGCCAACAGCAGCAGCGGACGGGTGCCGGGGCGCGACCACAGGGCGCGCATGGCGACGCGCGGCGCGCCGTCGGGCCGAGGCGCGCGCGCCTCGCCGCGGAACGGCCACGCGGCCCAGACCATCAGCGCGAACCAGGGCAGGGTGGCCCAGACGAAGAACGCATCGCCCCAGGCGTCGAGCAGTGCTCCGTACGTGCCGGCCACGACGAGGAAGCCCACCGAGCCCCAGACCCGCAGGCGCCCGTAGCCCTCGGTTTCGCCGGCGATCGCAGCGAGCGTCATGGCTTCGAACTGCGGCATCACGGCGTTGTAGAACACGCCGAAGAACAGCATGGCCGCGAACAGCCCGCCCACGGTCGACACCGCGCCGAATGACGCGAAGCCCGCGCTCGCGAGCACGCAGCCGGCCAGCAGCCAGCGCCCCGGACGCCCGCTCCGGGCGACCGCGTGCGACCACAGCGGTGGCGCGACGATGCGCGAGCCGTACCACAGGCCGAGCATGCCGCCGGCAACGAGGCCGCTGAAGCCGAGGTGGTCGACGAAGCGCGCCACATAGGGCGTGTAGGCGCCAAGGGCCGCGTAGAAGCAGAAGTAGAAGATCGCGTAGTCGCGGCGGTGGGCGGGCATGACGGTACGCGCTGAAACCGTCGCGATTGTAGCGGCACGACGGACCTAGACTTCGCCCGGTCGACGTCAACGCGAACCCGCGGAGGCCCGGATGCCGCTCGAATGGTCCCTTCCCACGTGGCTGCTGATCGCCGGGCTGTTCTTCCTGCTGGTGCCCGCGCTGATCGACTGGAGCTTCCGTCGCGCGCTTCCGGCACAGCGCCTTGGGCCGGAGCACCCGCGTTATCGGTCGCGGGAGGGTCGGCGTCCCACCTTCATCGCCCTGCATCTGGTCAACGCGTCGCTGTTCGGTCTGTGCCTATGGGCCGGCGCGCAGTTGCAGCAGGCCGGCATCGGCCAGCTTCGCACCGGTGCGCCTGGCGGCCTCGAAGTGCTGTTGATGCCTCTCGAGATCCTGCTGGTGTTGGCGGTGTTCGATGCGCAGTTCTACTGGGTGCACCGCGCTTTACATCACTGGCCTTGGCTGTTTCGCCGCCTGCACCGCGAGCACCACCATGACCGCCACCCCGACGCATGGACCGCCTGTGCCAGCACCCGCTCGACATCTTCCTCGCGACCACCTCGCCGATGGCCTGGGCCGTGGTGCTTCCCGTGCACGAATGGAGCTGGTGGACCGCGCTGGTGTTCGCGAACTACATCAACCTTGCCGGCCACAGCGGCTACGAAGCCACGCGGTTCTGGCCTGGCGCGCTCGTCCCGAACGGCTGGGCAGCGATGGTTGATCCACAACGCCGCGGCGTGGCGCGCTGGTTCAACGCGGTGACGCACCATCAACTCCACCACGAGCGCGTGACCTGCAACTACAGCCTGTACTTCACGCACTGGGACCGCTGGATGGGCACGCTCGATCCCGGCACCGATGCGCGCTATCGCGAGGCGGCGGGACTTCCACCGCCGCGTGCCGTGCCGGAGGCATCGGAGTCAGGCGCGACCTAGGCGCGAGGACAGGAAGGGCATCTCCGATCCCTTGCCGATCGGTGGCTGGATCGCTGGATCAATTCGTATTTTCTGGAATAATCGAAGCCATGAAACCCGCCGTCGCCCTCGCAGCCCTGCGCGCGCTCTCGCACGCCACCCGTCTTGCCGCCTTCCGCGCGCTGGTGCAGGCCGGCGAGGACGGCCTCGCGGTCGGCGAACTGCGCGACGCCCTCGACGTGCCGCCGGCCACGCTGAGCGCGCATCTCAATGTGCTGCGTCACGCCGGGCTGGTGCTGGACCGCCGCGAAGGACGCAGCATCCGGGTTCGCGCCCGCTACGCGCGGATGAACGCGCTGATCGATTACCTCACCGAGAACTGCTGCGCCGGGGCCACCGCGTGCGGCCCGTTCCGATCCTGTCCGCCGAAGTAGAGGGGGAACGATGAAGAAGCGTGTCCTGTTCGTGTGCGTGGAGAACGCCAACCGCAGCCAGATGGCCGAGGCCTTCGCCCGCCTGCATGGCGGCGCGAGCGTCGAAGCGCGGAGCGCCGGCTCCAGGCCGTCGGGCGTCATCAATCCGAAAGCGCTCCGCTTCATGGCCGAAGTCGGCTACGACCTGAGCACCCATGACTCGAAATCACTCGAGCAGATCGACGGCGAGTTCGACGCCGTGATCACGATGGGCTGCGGCGACAACTGCCCGTGGATTCCGGCGAAGCGCCGCGAGGATTGGGCCTTGCCCGATCCGAAACACATGGACGACGACGCCTACCGCGCCGTCCGCGACGACATCTCGGCGCGGGTCAAGGCCTTGCTGGATTCGCTGTGACGCCGCTGCGGACGCGACTGCTCGCCGAGGGCGTCGGGACGGCCGCGCTGCTCGCCTGCGTGGTCGGCTCCGGCGTGATGGCCGTGGTGCTGGCGCAAGGCAACGACGCCGTCGCGCTGCTGGCCAACGCCGGCGCGACGGCGGGCGCGCTGTACGTGCTGATCGCGGTGCTCGGCCCGGTGTCCGGCGCGCATTTCAACCCGGCCGTGAGCCTGGTGATGGCGCTCCGCGGCAACCTCGCCGGCCGCGATGCGATCGCCTACGTGGTCGTGCAGGGGCTGGGCGCGCTGGCGGGCGTTCTCCTCGCGCACGCCATGTTCGACCTGCCGCCGCTGCAGCCGGGCACGCGGGTGCGCACCGGCGCCGCGCAGTGGCTGAGCGAGGGCGTCGCGACCTTCGGCCTGCTGCTCACCATCCTGCTCGGCGCGCGATACCGGGCCGCTGCGCTGCCGGCGCTGGTGGCGGCCTGGATCTTCGCGGCCTACTGGTTCACGGCGAGCACGGCGTTCGCCAACCCCGCGGTGACGCTGGCGCGCGCCTTCACCCAGACTTTCGCGGGCATCCGGGTCGACGACGTCGCCGGATTCGTCATCGCGCAGTTCGCGGCCGCGCTGCTGGCGATGCCGGTGGCGCGCGCGCTCGCGGGCCCCGAGCCGCCGCCCGGCCCCTCAGCCCGCGAGGCTTGACCCGACCTCGCGCGCCCGCTGCGACACCCACTCCACGAGGGCGTCGAGCGCGGCGCGCTGCGCATCGCTGGTTGCGCGCTCGCGCGCCATCGCGAGCTCCGCGTCGACCATGGCGAGGGTGCCGTCGTGGCGCGGATCGGGATCGGCGAAACGCTCGCGCCGATAGGCATCCCACTGCGCACGCTGGGCGTCATCGAGGGTCGCCGGCCAGTTGCGCGCCTGGTAGCGGAACAGCAGCGTCTTCAAGCGCCGGTCCTGGAGCTGGCCGGCGAAGTGCGGCAACGTTGCTGGATCGGCCGTTCGGATCCGCGGGAAGAGGCGGCGATCCGCGTCGTCGATGAACCCGCCATAGAGATCGCCGTCGGGGTCGGTCTCGCCGAAATCGCGGGCTTCGGCGAACAGCGCCGTGCAGCGCGCGATGAACGGCGGGTGTGCCGCCAACCAGCCGGCGCGCTCGTGGGCCAACGCCGCGTCGAGCTGCAGGCGTTCAAGCTCCGCCGGCCGCACATGCGCCAGCGGCAGCACCGCCGGGCAGCGATTGGTGTGGATCTCTTTCAGCGGCAGGCGTTCAACACCCTCGGGCCGCTGCGCGCGCGGGGTGTACAGCCGGGCCTTCAGCGCATCGTCGTCCAGATCAACGAAGGTCGAAGGGTCGGTGCCGAGGTCGTACGCGATGATCCGGGTGCGGATCAGCGGATGCACGGCGAGGGGCGCCACCAGCGCGGCATGGCGCTGCTCGGCCGGAAAGCGGCCCGACACGTGCAGCAGCGGCGTATGCGCGACCAGATCGCAAAGCCCGCGCACGGTTTTCTTGTCGCGCAGCTTCAGCACGTAGTCCCAGAAGCGCGGCTGCGCGTCCTTCAGCTTCCGCGCGATGGCGATCAGCGCGCGCACGTCGCTCAGTGCTTCGTGCGCCATGCCCTCGCGGGCGCCGTTCGCCGCGGCGAGGTCCTCGAGCCGGAAGCTCGCATGGCCGTCCTCGCGAAGCGGCCACTCGAGCCCTTCCGGCCGCAGCGCGCGTGCGAGGCGCAGCACGTCGAGAAGGTCCCATCGGCTGTTGCCGTTGCGCCACTCGCGCTCGTAGGCATCGAAGAAGTTGCGGTAGAGGCCGAAGCGGATGAACTCGTCATCGAAGCGCAGGCTGTTGTAGCCGACGCTGCAGGTGCCCGGCTCGGCCATCAGCTCATGCACGCGCGCGAAGAACTCGGCTTCGATGACGCCCTCCGCTTTCGCCCGCTGCGGGGTGATGCCGGTGATCGCCGTGGCGATCGGCGAGGGCAACAGATCGTTCGCGGGCTGACAGAACAGCGAGATGGGCGCATCGATTTCGCGCAGGTCATCGTCGGTGCGGATGGCAGCGAACTGCGCGATGCGCGTGCGCCGCCAGTCGCGCCCGAAGGTCTCGAGGTCGTACCAGAGGAAGCTCACGCGGCGAGTTCCAGCCAGTCCGCGGGCAGCGGTGCGAGCCCGTCGAGAATGCGCGCGTCGAGCGCCGCGAGATCGACCTGCGCGATGTCGTCGATGCCACGGGTGGCTTCGACCAGCAGTTCGCGCTGCCAGCGTCCGCGTTCGAACGCGATGGCATACGGCGTGCGGGTGAAGCTGACCATCGAGTAGCGCGGCACGAAACGGCCGGGGTGACGCTCGGCGAGCTGCAGCTCCAGCGCGCGCTGGCGACGCCAGTCGGGGTTGTCGACGGAATCGCGCATCTCGACGTAGTTCTCCAGCGCCATCGCCTGGATGGCTTCCGCGTTCGGTCGACGGTCGGCCTCGAAGGCGGCGAAGGCGTCGCGCGTGTCGGGCTGCTCGGCCATCAGCCGGTCGAGCGCGGACACATCTTCGAAAGCGCAGTTCATGCCCTGGCCGTGGAAGGGCACCATCGCATGCGCGGCATCGCCGAGCAGCGCGGCGCGCCCATCGAGATGCCAGCGCTTCAGCCGCAGCGTGGCGAGCCCGCTGGTCGGATTGTCGGCCCAGTCGGCGGCGAGGCCCGGCATCAGGGCCAGCGCGTCGGGGAACTCGCGTTCGAAGAACGCGTGCGCGGCCGCGGCGCCGGGCAGCTCGGCGAAGCTAGGCGAGGTGCCCTGGTGCGCGAGGAACAGCGTCGCCGTGAACGTGCCCTCGGTGTTCGGCAGCGCGATCAGCATGTAGCCGCCGCGCGGCCAGATGTGCAGCGCGTCGCGCGCGATGCGGAAACCGCCGTCGTCGAGCGGCGGGATCTCCAACTCTTTGTAGCCGTGAGTCAGCGGCTCGAAGTGCTCGTGCAGGTCGACGTGGCGCTGCATCGCCGCGCGCAGCGCGCTGCCGGCGCCGTCCGCGCCGATCAACGCATCGAAATCGATCCAGCGCAGGCTGCGGTCGTGGTCGTTCACGAGTTCGGCGCGACGCGCGGCGAAGTCGACGTAATTCAATCGCTGGTTGAAATGCAGGCACGCGCCGGCGCGCTCAGCGGCGTCCAGCAGCAGCAGGTTCAGGTTGCCGCGATGCACCGACCAGATGCACTCGCGATCGACGCGGCCGTAAGGCTGGAAGTTCGTCGCGCCCTCGCGCGGGTGCACCATGCGGCCGCGCATCGCCACCGCCTGCGCCAGCACGGCCTCGCCAAGGCCGGCCTCACGCAGCACCGCCAAGCCACGCGCCGCGAGGGCGAGGTTGATCGAGCGTCCGCCTTCGTAGCCGCGAAGGCGCGCGTCCGGACGTCGTTCGAACACATCGACGCGGTGCCCGCGGCGGGCGAGCAGGGCGGCGAGCAACGCGCCCGCCAGACCGCCCCCGATGATCGTGTAGGCGCGAGTCATGCCGGGTGCCAATCGCGCACTGCGCGCGCGAAGGCGAGCACGTCGGTGAAACGGCTGTACAGCGGCGCCGGGCTGATGCGGATGACGTCGGGCTCGCGCCAGTCGCCAAGCACGCCGTTCGCGGCGAGGTGCTCGAACAGCGCGCGGCCCATCGCGCGGCCGCCGACGACGCGCAGCGAGAGCTGGCAGCCGCGACGCGCCGGATCACTGGGCGTCAGGATCTCGATGCGGCCGTGCAGGTGCGCGCGCACCAGGGCTTCCAGATAGCCCGTAAGCCGCAGCGACTTCGCGCGCAGCGCCGGCATCGTGGCCGCGTCGAACAGCTCCAGCGACGCGCGGATCGACGCCATCGCGAGGATCGGCGGGTTGCTCATCTGCCAGCCGTCCGCGCCGTCGGCGGGATCGAACTCGGGCCCCATCAGGAAGCGCGTCGCGGCGCGATGTCCCCACCAGCCCGCCAGACGCGGCAGGTCCGGGCGCCTCGCGTGGCGCTCGTGCACGAACGCGCCGGCCACGGCGCCCGGCCCGCTGTTGAGGTACTTGTACGTGCACCACGCGGCGAAATCCGCGCCGCTGTCGTGCAGGGCAAGCGGCAGATTGCCGGCGGCGTGGGCCAGATCGAAACCGACCGCGCAGCCCTGCGCCTTCGCGAGCCGTGCTACCGCGGCGAGGTCGAAGGCCTGGCCGGTGCGGTACTGCACGCCGGGCCACAGCACCAGGGCGATGCGCGCGCCGTGCTCGGCCAGCACGCGCTCGATCGCCGCGAGGCTGATGACGCCGTTCGGCTCGTCGGCCTCGAGTTCGATCAGATCAGTGCCCGGATCGAAGCCGTGGAATCGGATCTGCGACTCGACGGCATGCCGATCGGACGGGAACGCGCCGGCTTCGATCAGGATCGCCGGTCGTTCGCGCGTGGGACGGTAGAAGCTCGCCATCAGCAGGTGCAGGTTGACGGTGAGCGTGTTCATCACGACGACTTCGGACGGCAGCGCACCGACCACGCGCGCCATCGGCTCGCGCAGCGTCGCGTGGTAGTGCATCCACGGCCGCTCGCCGCGGAAATGGCCTTCCACCGCGTTCGTGGCCCAGCTCGCCAGCTCATCGCTGATCGCCGCGGCCGCCGCCTTCGGCTGCAGGCCCAAGGAATTGCCGACGAAGTAGTGCAGGTCGCGGCCGTCGTGTTGGGGAATGTGGAAGGCCGCGCGGAGACGCGCCAGCGGGTCGGCGGCGTCCTGTGCGAGGGCGAAGGCGTCGTGGTCGAGCGAAAGGTCCATCAGGCGCGGGCGTCTCGGAGGGAGGTCGTGCGGAAGCTCACGCGAAGCGCGCGGCGGGCAGGCCCAACCAGCGCAGCGCGGTGCCGTGGAAAAGTTGCGCTTGCTCGTCCGCCGTCAGCCCGAGCGCGGCGATGCCCGAGCCCGGCTCCTGCTCGCCCAGCGGGAACGGGTAGTCGGTGCCGAGCATCACCGTGCCGGCGCCCGCGACATCGAGCAGGTAGCGAAGCGCGCGCGGGTCGTGCACGCAGGAGTCGAAGAACAGCCGTCCGAAATATTCGCGCGGGTTGCGCGGGTTGTCGGTGGCGACCAGGTCGGGGCGCATGTTGAAGCCGTGCTCGATTCGCCCGATCGTGTACGGAAAGCTGCCGCCGCCGTGCGCCAGGCACACGCGCAGCCGCGGATGGCGTTCCAGCACGCCGCCGAAGATCAGCGCGCAGGCCGCGCGGGCCTGCTCGGCCGGCATGCCGACCAGCCACGGCATCCAGTACTTCGGCATCGACTCCGCACCCATCATGTCCCACGGGTGCACGAGGATCGCCGCGCCAAGGTCTTCCGCCGCCTGCCAGAACTCGCCGAGCTCCGGCGCATCGAGGTTCCAGTCGTTGACGTGCGAGCCGATCTGCACGCCCTGCAGGCCGAGCTCGTCCATGCAGCGTTCCAGTTCGCGCACGGCAAGGCTTGGCGCCTGCATCGGCAGCACCCCGAGTCCGGCGTAGTGGCGCGGGTGCGCGCGACAGGCCTCGGCGATGTGGTCGTTGAGCGCCGCGTGCAGCTCCAGCGCCTGGTAGCCCTTGGCCCAGGTGCTGAACATCACCGGCACCGTGCTGATCACCTGCACCTGCACGCCGAAGCGCGCGTAGTCGGCGATGCGGATCGCCGGGTCCCAGGTCTTCGGCCAGATCTCGCGGAAGAACCGGCCGTCCTTGTAGATGCGGCAGCGCCCGTCCTCGCCGTGGTGGATCACCGGGAAGCGCGCATCGCCGTACTTCGCGGCGAGGTCCGGCCAGCGGTCGGGCAGGAAGTGCGCGTGGGTATCGATCTTCAGCATGTCAGCGGCCGAGCCATGCGGCGAAGGCGAAATAGACCGGTATGCCGATGGCGAGGTTGAACGGGAAGGTGATGCCGAGTGCGGCGGTGATGCAGCGGCCGACATTGGCCTCGGGCAGCGACGCCCGCACTGACGCCGGTGCGGCGATGTACGACGCGCTCGCCGTCATCGTGCCGAACACCGCGGCGCCCGCCGGCGACAGGCCCGCCCCATGCCCCAGTGCCGTGCCAATCAAGCCGTGCGCCAGCGGCAGCGCGATGCCGAATGCCACCAGCCGGAACGCCCCGCGGCCGATGCCGCGCAGCTGCGCCGCCGCGACCATGCCCATGTCGAGCATGAACAGCATCAGCGTGCCCTGGAACAGTTGGCCGTACATCAGGTTCACCGCCTCGGTGCCGTCCTTGCTGGCTACCGCGCCGATCACCATGCCGCCGATCAGCAGCAGCGCGGTCTTGCCGACCAGCACCTCGCGCACCTGGTGCCACTGCAGGCCGGCGTCGCGCTTCGCCAGCGTGAGCCCGAGCAGGATCGCGGGAATCTCCAGCGCCACCACCAGCGCGACCAGCACGCCCTCGGGCGCCTGCCCGCTGCGCTCGCCGAACTGCTGCGCGGCGATGAAGGTCACGGCGGAGACGGAGCCGAAGTGCGCCGCGATCGCGCCAGCCTCCAGCGGCCCGTCCCTCAGCCACAGGCGCGCCAGCGCATACGCCGACGCGCAGGTGACGATGCCGGCGACGACGGTGACGGCCAGCAGCACGGCGACGTCGCCGAACGAGGTGGTGCGCAGCGCGGCGCCGCCTTTCAGGCCGATCGCCAGCAGCAGGAAGATCGACAGGTAGCTCTGGATCGCCGGCGGGATCGCCAGGTCGCTGCGCAGGGCCCGTGCCACCAGGCCCAGCCCGAAGGCCAGCACCACGGGCGAGAGCAGGTTGCTGGCCAGCAGCTCCGGCGAGAGGATCACGAAGCGGCCTCGGCATAGCGCGCCGGCGCCGGGTTCACGTGCCCGCACTGGCTGCAGGTGCGGTGCATCACCGAGCGGTAGTAGCCGTCGAACACCGCCTTGAACTGCGTCTCGATGTTCTCGAGCACGAAGAACTCCTCGTACACCGGGTGGTTGCAGGCCTGGCAGTACCAGCGCAGGCCGTCGCGCTCGCCGTCGACGCGCCGGCGTTCGATGACGAGGCCCACTGAGCCGGCCCGGCGCTGCGGCGAGTGCGGCACTCGGGGCGGCAGGTAGAAGCACTCGCCGGCGCGGATCGGGATGTCGCGCACCCGGCCTTCCTCCTGCACGCGCAGCACCATCTCGCCTTCGAGCTGGTGGAACCACTCGGGGCCGTCCTCCACGTGGAAATCGTCGCGCTCGTTCGGCCCGCCGACGATCATCACGATGTAGTCGCCGTCGACGATGCACTTGTTGCCCACCGGTGGCTTCAGCAGGTGCCGGTGTTCGTCGATCCAGGCCTGCAGGTTGAAGGCGTTGCCCAGCATGTCGCGGCTCCGTGGCGGGCGAGGGCGTCAGTCGCGCAGCGACGCGACGCACTTCAGTTCGATGGCGATGGGGGTGGGCAGGGCGGTGATGCCGAGCGTGGTCCGGCAGGGCGCCGTTGCGGCATCGGGGAAGTACTCGGCCCAAACGGCGTTGTAGGCGGCGAAGTCGCGCGCCATGTCGGTGAGGTAGACGGTGACGTCGACGAGGTCGGCCCAGCGCGCGCCGCTGGCCTCCAGCACCGCCCGCACGTTGGCGAACACCGCATGGCACTGCGCGGCGATGTCGTAAGCGGCGAGGCGGCCGTCGGCGTCGAACACGTTGCCGGGGACGCCGTTCGTCCGCGGATCGCGCGGCCCGATGCCCGACAGGAACAGCAGGTTTCCGACGCGCCGCGCATGCGGATAGCGCCCCACCGCCTTGGGCGCAGCGGTCGCGTGCACCGCCGCGCCGTCGCCATGGCCTTCCGCGATCGTCATGCCAGCACCTCGCGCTTCTGCATCCGCGCCACCGCGTCGGCGTAGGTCGCGTCGAGCGAATCGCCGGCGCGCACGTCCATGCCGAGCTCGCGCACGCGGCCATCGTGCAAGCTGTAGACCCAGCCGTGCACCGAGAGGTTCTGCCCGCGCGCCCACGCGTCCTGCACGATCGAGGTCTGGCAGACGTTGCGCGTCTGTTCGATGACGTTGAGTTCGCAGAGCCGCGCGTGGCGCAGCGAGTCCAGCTCGCACTGGGCGAGGCTGTGCGCGTGCTTGTCGGCCACGTCGCCGACGTGGCGGATCCAGTTGTCGGCGAGGCCGAGGCGCTGCCCGGTCAGCGCCGCATGCACGCCGCCGCAGCCGTAGTGGCCGACGACGAGGATGCAGCGCACTTTCAGCACGTCGACGGCGAACTGGATCACCGACAGGCAGTTCAGGTCGGTGTGCACCACCACGTTCGCGATGTTGCGATGGACGAACACTTCGCCCGGCAGCAGGCCGCAGATCTGGTTGGCCGGCACCCGCGAATCCGAGCAGCCGATCCACAGGTATTCCGGCGCCTGCTGGCGCGAGAGGCGCTTGAAGAAATCCGGGTCCTCGGCCTTGACCTTGGCCGCCCACTCGCGATTGCTCTTGATCAGGTGGCCAGGCATACCGTCCTCGGTTCGCTGAAGAATCGCATCGCGTCCCAGCCACCTTCGCGGCCCAGGCCGGAATCGCGCACGCCGCCGAAGGGGGCGCGCAGGTCGCGCTGCATCCAGCCGTTGATCCACACCAGCCCGACGTCGAGCGCCGCCGCGACGCGGTGCGCCCGCGCGATGTCGGCGGTGAGCACCGTGGCGGCGAGGCCGTAGCGCGTGGCGTTCGCCATTGCGATCGCCTCCGCCTCGTCGTCGAACGCGTGCAGGCTCAGCACCGGACCGAAGATCTCCTCGGTCGCACAGCGGCTGTCGATCGGCAGGCCATCGAGCACCACCGGCGCCTGCCACCAGCCGTCGCGCGGCGCGCTGTCGAGCACGCGGCCCGTCGCCAGCACGCGGCCGCCTTCGCTCGAGGCCAACGCGAGATAGCCGCGCACTTTGTCGAACTGCGCCTGCGACGCCAGCGGGCCCATGCGCGCCTCCGCATCCGACGGCGGGCCGGCCGGCCACTCGGCGATTTCGCTGCGCAGCGCGTCGCGCCACGCGTCCAGCCGCGAGCGCGGCACCAGCAGCCGCGAGCCGCACAGGCAGATCTGCCCGGTGTTGCGGAACGCCGACAGCGCGACCAGCCCGACCGCCGCGCACGGTTCCACGTCCTCGAAGGCGATGGTCGCGTTCTTTCCGCCGAGTTCCAACGACACTTTCTTCAGCCGCTCGCCGCAGGCCGCGCCGATGCGTCGGCCCACCGCCGTGCTGCCGGTGAAGCTGACGGCCTTGATGCCGGCGTGGCGGACGAGGGCATCGCCCACCACTGCACCCTCGCCATGCACCACGTTCAGCACGCCGCGCGGCAGGCCGACCCGCGTCGCCAGCCGGGCGAAGGCCGTCGCCGTTGCGGGCGTGAGCTCCGAAGCCTTCGCCACCACCGTGCAGCCGGCCGCCAGCGCCGGTGACAGCTTCCACAGGAACAGGTACAGCGGCAGGTTCCACGGGCTGATCGTCGCGACCGCGCCGACCGGCGGGCGCAGCACCACGTTCAATCCGGCCTCGCCGTGGAAGGACTCGCTGCCGAAAGTGCGCGCCGACGCGGCGAAAATGCGCAGGTTGGCGACACCGCGCGGGATCTCCACGTCGCGGCACAGCGCCAGCGGCTTGCCGGTGTCGCGCGACTCCAGCGCGACGAACGTGTCGATCTCGGCGTCGAGCGCGTCGGCGAGCCGCTCCAGCCAGCGCGCGCGCTCCGAGGGCTTCAGCGCCGCCCAGGCCGGCGCCGCGCGCTGCGCCGCAGCAACGGCCGCGTCCACGTCGTCGGACGTGCCCGCGGCCACCTCGGCCCATACGCCGCCCGTGCACGGGTCGGACACCGGCAGCCACGCCAGGCGCGAAGCCGGCCGGTCGTCGCCGTCGATGTGGTGCACGAAGCGTGGCGTCATCCGCGAAGCGTAGCCGCTCGGCGCGCCGTACGGACAGGTTCGGCGCCGCTGGCCGAGGGCGCGCGACGCGAATCGCCGGCGCGCTCAGGCCTGGCAGCGCGGGCACCAGTAGAGGCGGCGCGTGCCGACCTCCTGGCGCTCGATCGTCGTCCCGCAGGCGATGCAGGGCTCGCCCTCGCGATCGAACACGTGGAAGCGGAAGCGACCCTTCGCACCGTAGGCCTTGCCGCTTCGACCTCGGCTGGCGTAGCTCAGGCGCGGGATGCGCAGGCAGGCGTCGGCGAGGCGCTTCCGCTCGTCGGCATCGAGATCCCTCGGACGACGCATCGGCAGCAGGCCGGCATCGAACAGGATTTCCGAGCGCAGGTAGTTGCCCAGCCCACCAAGGAAGGCCTGGTCGAGCAGCAGCGCGCCGAGATGCCGACCGGCGAAGGCCGGTTCGCCGAGCCGCTTGCGCACCGCGGCGACGGTCGTCGTCGCATCGAGCACGTCGGGCCCGAGCTTGGCCAGGAAGGGATGCGCAGCCACGCCGGCGTCATCGAGCAGCGCGATGTCGGAGGCCGAGTAGAGCAGCAGCGCCTTGGTCGCCGATTCCAACACCACGCGCAGGCTGCGCGTGGTTTCGGGGCGCTCGCCGGCGTCGGCCACGCGCCAAACGCCATAGAGCTGGTTGTGCGTGTACAGCGAAAGACCGTGGTCGAAGCGCGTCAGCAGCGCCTTGCCATGCGGCGTGATCGACACCACGCGACGGCCGAGCAGCGACCTCGCGCGCTTCGACAGCGCGGGCAGGTTCAGTTCGGCATGGACAATCGGCTCGCCGACGATGGCGGCCGCCAATTCATCGGCGGCGCGGCGGATTTCAGGACCTTCAGGCATGCCGCATCGTCGCGGCCCGACGATGCAGGGCGCGTGCACGCCGAGGGTGACGCCTCAACCGCGCGGCGACGCGGCCTCGGGCGCCTGCAGGGCCGGCGGGATGTGCTGCGTTTCGTGGTACTCGAAGCCGATATCGCGCGGTCCGAAGCGCGCGAGCCGAGCGCCGACGCCGGGGCCGGGGCCGTTGCGGGTCAGGAAGTACAGCGTCACCACCGCGCCGATGTGCAGCTCGAAACCCGGGGGCAGCAGCAGCGCGCAGCCGCCCTCCGACAGATCGAGCACCGCCGTGCGCCAGCCACGATCCGGACGCGCCACCAGCACTTCGGCAGCGAAAGGCAGGCGCTCGTTGTCGCGTCGATTCAGGGAATCCATGGCCTCGATCGGAGCGGCGCGGTCACAGGGCCTTGGTGCGGCCGCCATCGACCGCAAGTGTCGTGCCGGTAATGTAGCCCGCCGCCGCCGACGCGTAGAAGGCCACCGCCGCGGCGACTTCGGCCGGCTCGGCGAAGCGCCCGGCTGGTACCACGGACAGGAACTCGGCCTCGACTTCGGCCAGCGTCCGGCCCGTCGCGCGCGCGCGGCTCTCGAGGATCTGCGCCAGCCGCGCGGTTTTTGTGAAACCCGGCAGCACGGAGTTCACCGTGATGCCATCGGCAGCGACTTCGCCAGCCAGCGTCTTCGCCCATGCCGCAACCGCCGCACGGACGGTGTTCGACACGCCGAGGCCCGCGATCGGCTCGCGCACCGACGTCGAGACGATGTTGATGATCCGGCCGAAACGCTGCGCGCGCATGCCCGGGAGCAGCCGCTGCGCGAGGCCGTGCGCGGCGAGCAGCTGCTGCTGCACGGTGTCGAGGAACTGGGCCGCGCTGGCGGCGGCGATCGGTCCCGGCGCCGGCCCGGACGAATTGTTGACCAGCACCGAAACCGTCTCGTCGCCGAGCGCCGCGTGCACGTGGCGCACCAGCGATTCGGGGTGCGCCGCATCGGCGACGATGATGTCGTGGCCGTGGCCGGGCAGGGTGGCGAGGGCCTCGCGCAGGCTCGACTCCGTGCGCGCAAGCAGCCGCACGCGGGCCCCGGTCGCGGCCAAGGCCTGCGCCGACGCGAGGCCGATGCCGGCCGAGCCGCCGCAGACCAGCGCGAGGCGACCGTCGAGCGTGCTCACCGCTGCGGCACTTCGAGCGCGCGCATCATCTGCGGCACGAGGTCGTCGTCGTGCTCGCCCTCGGGCGGAATCAGGTCTTCGAGCAGGATGCCCCAGCCCGCCACGTCGTCATCGTCGAGGCCGTCGTGCGCGAAGAATTCCGCATCCATCAGCGCGGCCCGCGCGGTGTCCTCGCTGTCGTAGACCAGCACCTGGCCGTCGCAGTCGAGCACGTCGGCCACGCCCGATTCGCGCACCTGCAGGCGCGCCCACACCAGCATCTTCGCCGGGCAAGCCACCCACCACGCGGTCGTGACCACCGGACTGCGTTCATCGAACTCGCCGTCAAACTCGCCGTCGAAGTCGCTCTCGATGCCGCTGTTCATGCTCATGGTCATTCCCCCGTGGATTGGCGCAGCACGATGATCACGGCCGCGGCGGCGATCGCGACGGCAGCGATCCAGCCGCTCAGCATCGCCCAGAAGCCGAAGAAGCGCATGTCGCGATCGGCATCGCGCGCGTAGCCGCGCTTCATCAGCCAGGCGCTGTAGCCCCATTGCCCGTCTTCGGTGCCCTCGGCGAACGGCCAGCCGCGATCGCGATGGTGGCGATGCGCCAGCAGCCGGAAGCCGATGTGCGCCGGCCCGGCGGAGCCGGCGAGGCCAAGCATCATGAACAGGACGAAGTCATCCATGGCGCGAACGCAGGGCGGTGGATGCGGCGATCAGAACGTCGCCAGGCCGGGCGCGCGCGGGTAGGGGATGGCGTCGCGGATGTTCGACAGGCCGCAGGTGTAGACCACCAGCCGCTCGAAGCCGAGGCCGAAGCCGGCGTGCGGCACGCTGCCGTAGCGACGGAAGTCGCGGTACCACTCGTAATGCGAAGGATCGAGGCCGAACTGCCGCATGCGGGCGTCGAGCACGTCGAGGCGCTCCTCGCGCTGGCTGCCGCCGATGATCTCGCCGATGCCGGGCGCCAGAACGTCCATCGCGGCGACGGTTCTCCCGTCGTCATTCAAGCGCATGTAGAACGCCTTGATCTGCTCGGGGTAGTTCATCACTACCACCGGGCGGCCAACGTGCGTCTCGGTGAGCCAGCGCTCGTGCTCGGTCTGCAGGTCGAGGCCCCATTCCACCGGGAACTCGAACTTGTGCGGCGCTTTCTTCAGCAGCTCGATGGCGTCGGCGTAGTCGATGCGCTCGAAGGGCTGGTCGATGAAGGCCTGCAGCCGCGTGATCGCGTCCTTCTGCACGCGCTCGGCGATGAACTGCATGTCGTCCATGCGCTCCTCGAGCACGGCCTTGAACACGTACTTCAGGAAGCGCTCGGCGAGATTCGCATCGTCGTTCAAGTTGGCGAAGGCGATCTCCGGCTCGATCATCCAGAACTCGGCGAGATGGCGCGCGGTGTTCGAGTTCTCGGCGCGGAAGGTCGGGCCGAAGGTGTAGACCTTGCTCAGCGCCAGGCAGTAGCCCTCGACGTTGAGCTGGCCGGAGACAGTCAGGAAGGCCTCCTTGCCGAAGAAGTCGCGCGAGAAGTCGATGCTGCCGTCGGCCCTCTTCGGCAGGTTCAGCATGTCGAGCGTGGAGATGCGGAACATCTGCCCAGCGCCCTCGGCGTCCGAGGTCGAGATAATCGGCGTGTTGACCCAGAAGAACCCTTCTTCGTGGAAGAAGCAGTGGATGGCCTGGGCGAGGCAGTGGCGGATGCGGGTCACGGCGCCGAACAGATTCGTGCGCGGGCGCAGGTGGGCCACTTCGCGCAGGAACTCCAGCGAATGCGGCTTCGGCTGGATCGGGTAGGTCTCCGGGTCGTCCACCCAGCCGACCACCTCCACGTTCGTCGCCTGGATCTCGAAGCTCTGGCCCTGGCCCTGCGACGGCACCAGCGTGCCGGTCGCGATGACCGAGCAGCCGGCGCTCAGCTTCGTCACCTCGGTCGAGTAGTTGGCGAGGTCGCCGGTGCAGACCAGCTGGATCGGCGCGAAGCACGAGCCGTCCGACACGTTCACGAAGCTCAGGCCGGCCTTGGAATCGCGGCGGGTGCGCACCCAGCCTTTGACGGTGACGGTGCTGCCCGGCGCGGGCTGGCCGGCGAGGGCCTGCTGGATGCTGATGACGCTCATTCGGAACCCTGCCTCCACATCGAGCCGGCGAGGATACCGTGCGGTCCGTTTTCACGCAGCCTGCGATGCTCCGCCGCAGCGGGGCGCTACACTGTTGCGGCTCGATTCCGACCCGCCACCGCGAATGCCCGTCACCCTGACCACCGCCGCCGCCGAACGCGCCCGCCAGTTCATCGCCCAGCAGCCCGGAGCGACGGGACTGCGCTTCGGCGTCCGCAAGAACGGCTGTTCGGGCTTTGCTTACGTGATCGACGTGGCCAGCGGCGCAGGCGGGGACGCCGACCGCGTGTTCGAGCACCTGGGCGTGCGCGTGCTGGTCGACGCCGCCAGCCTGCCGCACGTCGACGGCACCGAGATCGACTTCGTGCGCCGCGGGCTGAACCAGGAATTCGTGTTCCGGAACCCGCAAGCCACCGGCGAATGCGGCTGCGGCGAGAGCTTCACCACCCGCGACGACCTGCCGGCCTGAGCCCGCGCCGGCGGGCCGTGGCCCGGCCCGGCCGCTGGGACGCCATTCACGGAAGTGCTTGATCGGGAAGGCGTTCCCGTCCATACTCGCGTGCTGCCTACGGGCAGACCTTGCTCCACGGCAACCGCCGGGAGCTGACCGGCCGCAAGGCCGCCATCCGAAAGGAAATCCCATGCGTCACTACGAGATCGTCTTCATGGTCCATCCGGACCAGAGCGAGCAGGTGCCGGCGATGATCGAGCGCTACAAGGCGTCGATCGAAGCCGCCGGCGGTGCCATCCACCGTCTGGAAGATTGGGGCCGCCGCCAGCTGGCCTACCCGATCAACAACCTCGTCAAGGCCCACTACGCGATGCTCAACATCGAGTGCGGCCAAGCCACGCTCAACGAGCTGGTCGAGAGCTTCCGCTTCAACGACGCCGTCCTGCGCCACCTCGTCATCGCCCGCGATGAAGCGGTGACGGAGCAGTCGGCCATCCTGAAGAGCAAGGACGAGAAGAGCGAGCGCGGCGAACGCCGCCGCCGCGACGAAGACGGCGAAGGCGCCGTCGAAAACGACAACGACAGCGTGGAGGCCGCCTGATGAAGCCCAAGACCCCTCGTGGCAAGCCCCGCGGTGACGGCGGCTCGAAGTTCTTCCGCCGCCGCAAGTTCTGCAAGTTCACGGCCGAAGACGTGGTGGAGATCGACTACAAGGATCTCAACACGCTGCGCCAGTACCTGACGGAGACCGGCAAGATCGTCCCGGCCCGCATCACCGGCACCAAGTCGAAGTACCAGCGCCAGCTCGCCGCCGCCGTCATGCGTGCGCGCTTCCTGGCCCTGCTGCCGTACAGCGACAGCCACCGCAATTGATCGCGTGCGCCGCCCCTGCGCGGCGCCGCGTGATTCGTCCGAACGGACAGCACCCGCTGCGGGCCTTCGCGCCCGCTAACGTTTAAGGAATAGCTATGGAACTGATCCTCCTGCAGAAGGTCGTCAACCTCGGCGGCCTCGGCGACAAGGTCCGCGTCAAGCCGGGCTACGGCCGCAACTTCCTGATCCCGTACGGCAAGGCCGTGCCGGCGACGGAAGCCAACATCGCCGCGTTCGAAGCCAAGCGCGCCGAGTACGAAGCCAAGGCCAAGGCCCTGCTGTCGGGCGCCGAAGGCCGCAAGGCGCAGCTCGACGGCGTCGAAGTGACGCTGGGCGCCAACGCCTCGCCGGAAGGCAAGCTGTACGGCTCGATCACCTCGCGCGACATCGCCGAGGCGCTGACGGCTGCCGGCCACGAGGTCGCGAAGTCGGAAATCGTGCTGGCTGGCCCGATCCGCGCGCTGGGCGAGTACGACGTGCTCGTGCACCTGCACGCCGACGTCGAGACGACCGTCAAGGTGTTCGTCAGGGCCGAAGCCGCCTGATCCGCGCACCAAGGCGTTGGAGCGACGGGCGCCCTCGTGGCGCCCGTTTCTTTTGCGCGCCTCGCCTTCGTCGCAAGGCGTGAGACGCCGCGCGTCGACGATTCCCACCGATTATCCACAGACTTGTCTGCAACGCTGTTGGCGCCATCGCGCCTACGCTGCACGACCGCTGGGATGCAACGCGAAGAACAACCGAGATGGCCGCACGACTTCCTGCCCGTTCATCGATCGACCCGCGCGTGGAAGCGCTGCGCGTGCCGCCGCACTCGATCGACGCCGAGCAGGCGGTGCTGGGCGGCCTGATGCTCGACCCGTACGCGCTCGAGAAGATCCTCGACCTGCTCTCGTATACGGACTTCTACCGTCGCGACCACCAGCTCATCTTCAAGGCCATCACCGAGCTGTCCGAGAAGAGCAAGCCCTACGACGCGGTGACGCTCGGCGACTGGTTCGAGGCGCACGCGTTGGCCGACCAGGTGGGTGGCACGCCATACCTTGTTGAATTGGCACAAACGACGCCGTCGGCTGCCAACATCCGCGCCTACGCCGAGATCGTCCGCGACAAATCCGTGCTGCGCAGCCTGATCGAAGTCGGCACCTCGATCGCCGAGGACGGCTTCGCGCCGGGCGCCCGCGAGACGCCTGATCTTCTCGCCGAAGCCGAACAGCGCGTCTTCAAGATCGCCGACCAGAACCGCACCGGCCGCAAGGACATGGTCTCGCTGAAGGAGGCCATGAAGGAGGCCTTCGAGATCCTGCAGGTGCGCTACGAGTCGCAGGGCACCGTCACCGGCCTGCCGACCGGCTTCCACGACTTCGACGAGATGACCGCCGGGCTGCAGCCTTCCGACCTGATCGTGCTCGCCGCGCGACCGGCGATGGGCAAGACCACGCTGGCGCTGAACATGGCCGAGTACGCGGCGCTGAAGTCGAAGAAAGCCGTGGTGATCTTCTCGATGGAAATGTCGGCGTCGCAGTTGGCGTTTCGTCTGATCTCGTCGATCGGCCGAATCAATGCGGGCCGACTGAAGACCGGCCAGCTCGAGGACGAGGACTGGTCGCGCGTCACGATGGCGATGAAGATGCTGTCGGAGTCGAAGATCTTCATCGACGACGAGCCGGCGCTGTCGCCGGCCAAGCTGCTGTCAAAGGCGCGGCGCCTGAAGCGCGAGCACGATCTCGGCCTCGTCGTCGTCGACTACCTGCAGCTGATGCAGGTGCCGGGCAACAGCGAAAATCGTGCCACCGAGATCTCCGAGATCAGCCGCTCGCTGAAGGCCTTGGCCAAGGAGCTCAACCTGCCGGTGATCGCGCTCTCGCAGCTCAACCGCGGCCTTGAATCGCGCACCGACAAGCGCCCGGTGATGTCCGACCTGCGCGAGTCCGGCGCCATCGAGCAGGACGCCGACATCATCCTGTTCATCTACCGCGACGAGTACTACAACAAGGACAGCAACGACAAAGGCTTGGCCGAGGTGCTGATCTCGAAGCATCGAAACGGCGCCACTGGCACCGTCAAGTTGAAGTTCTTCGGCGAGTACACACGCTTCGATAATCTCGCACGGGATGCGGTGGGGAGCTTTGAGTGATGCGAGTAGCGTCGACCAAGAAGCGATGCCGCTAAAGTCGCGCTAGAACGCACGCACGCTGAACGGACTTAAGGAAGAAATCGATGCGAATCCCAAGCTTTGAGGTGCGGTCACAGCGCGCAATTCAATACGCTGCATGCGAACGGGTTCCGCCGCTAATGGTGATTGCGGGTCCCAATGGCACGGGCAAGTCGACGCTGTTAAACGCCTTGCGATCTTCGGCTGGTTGGCAAGACGTCTTGTATCTCGGGCCGCACAGAGCGATGCGGCGGCAACACGTTCAGCAACGACATCTGCTCTCTGCGCAGATCTCGTTCCGTCAACTGCTGGCTAGCCCAAACACGCAAGGCTTCGACGGAATTCGTTTGGTCGACGGCGCGCGAGACCCGTGGAGCTACGACGACTCGGCGAACTATCTGAAGCATGCGCTATGCCAGATCGAGCTTGACCGCCAACAGGCAATTGCCGCGCACTATGACCGAGTTGGCTCCATTTCCCCAGGCTCGCTCCCTGATCCATGGCAGCCACTTAGGGAACTGACTAACAGTCTTCTTCCCCATCTCAAGTTCGAACGAATCGATGCAAGTAACCGAGACCAAGTTCTCTGCAGATGGTCCGTTCATGGCGCCGAGACACTGGTCGACCTTGATGACTTGAGCTCGGGCGAGAAGTCCGTCATTCAGATGTTCTATCCACTCTTGGAACGAAGAATCAAGTCGATTCTTTCCGAGGCTCGTAGTGGAGAAGCTGACAGTTCCGAGTCAAACGTTGCCATCTTGATCGATGAGCCCGAGCTGCATCTCCATCCAAACCTTCAGATGAAGGTGATGGACTACCTGCGGGCTTTGGCGAGGGATGATCAGTTCCAGGTGATTGTTGCAACGCACTCGCCGACCATCGTCGAAAATGCGAGTTCTGACGAGCTTTACCTTCTGCGCCCTTGTGAGCTTGTCGACGCTGGCAGCAATCAGCTAGTTCGAGTGGCAGACAACGACGAGAAGCTTGCCGTGCTGCGAGACGTGTTTGGCACGACATCCAATTTGACCGCGATGCAACCAATCCTCGTTGTCGAAGGCCCGCCAGAGTCGAGCAAGCAGAGTGTCCTATCCGATCGAAAAATCTATCGAAGACTCCACAAAGGGTTCGATGCCGTAACTCTCCTTTCTGCCGGCGGCAAGACTGAGTGCAAGGCTCTCGTTCGCGCGCTGAATGAGTGCTTGCCTCATTTGTCCGAGAAGCTTCGCGGATTTGCGCTATTAGATCGTGACCTTGAGGCGGGTCAAGGCGATGATTCGATAAAGCTTCTGCCTGTCTCGATGATCGAGAACTTACTGATTGATCCTGAGTCAATGTGGGAAGCGATGCAAAGCGTTGTAGAACACGCTGGACTCTCAAGCATTGAACAAGTGGGCCAGGCTATCGACGAAGTCTTGGATAGCATGGAGAAGAACGAGATCGAGCGGCGTGCACTCGCGGAGCTCCGCAGCGCCTGCTTCAGACCACATCGGCCGCTCGAAAGAATTTCCGATCAGCTTTTGACCTTCAGTTCCGCCCTCGATCGGCAGTATTCAAGCGAGGCTATTCAGTCAGCCCAAAACAAAGCCGCCGATGAAGTGAATTCGTTTCGCGCTGCTTCCTGCCGTAGGGAGCATTTTGACGGAAAGGCTGTACTCAAGGAGTTCCACTCTCGACATCTGCACAAAACCTCATTGTCCAGACAGGTGTTCCGTTTCGAGATTGCACGACATGCGCAAGGGCGAAAGTCGGTGCGAAGCTTCTTCGACGGCCTCTTCAACGAAGTGTTGGGAGTACCCGAGAGCTCTTAGCCCAAAACGTACTCCCTCGGAATCCGCTCATTGAGCCCCGTCAGGATCTCGTACGGAATCGTGCCGGCCTTGTCGGCGACAGCTTCAACGCTGATCCGCTCGCCGTCCTGCTCACCGATCAGCACGACCTCATCCTCGTTGTAGGCCGTGCCGTCGGGGCCGAGATCGACCATGAACTGGTCCATGCAGACGCGGCCGACGATGCGCTTGCGCTGCCCGCGCACCAGCACTTCGCCTTTCGACGACAGCGCGCGCGGCCAGCCGTCGCCGTAGCCGATCGGCAGGGTGATGACGCGGGTGTCTTTCGCGGCCGTCCACGTCGCGCCGTAGCTCACCGTGGCGCCCGCACGAACCACTTTGAAGTAGACCACGCGCGTCGACAGCGACAGCACCGGCTTCAGGCCGATCGTGTCTCTCGCCGCGGGGTCGGGCATCGCGCCGTATAGCGCAATGCCGGGGCGCACCATGTCGAGCCAGGTCTCGGGGAAGTGCAGGACGCCGCCGGAGTTGGCGAGGTGGCGCAGCGGCCGCGGGCGGCCGCGCGCCGCGCAGATGCGCTCGACGTCGGCGCACACGGCCGCGAAGCGCGCGGTCTGCTGCGCGGTCATCGGGTGGGCGGGGTCATCGGCGCAGGCGAGGTGCGAGTAGACGCCGTCGACGTCACAGTGCATGGACGCGAAGGCGGCCTCGAGCAGAGGCCCGCAGCGCTCGCTCTGCACGCCGATGCGGTTCATGCCGGTGTCGATCTTCAGGTGCACGCGCGCCCTGCGGCCGGCCGCCTCGGCGGCCGCTTCGGCCAGCCGCAGCTTGTCGATCGAGGACACGGTGATGGCGAGATCGTTCGCGATGAAGTCGCCGAGCTGCCGGCCGTAGACGCCGCCCATCACAAGCACGGGCACCCGCACGCCGGCGCGCCGCAGCGCGATGCCTTCCTCGACGAACGCGACGCCGAGCTGGTCGACGCCGCTGGCCTCGAGGTGCTTCGCGACCGGCACGAGGCCGTGGCCGTAGGCATTGGCTTTGACGATGCCCATGACCGGGCGGCCGGTGTGCGCGCGGATGGCGCGCAGGTTGTGGGCAAGGGCGTCGAGGTCGACGCGGATGCGGGTGGGGCGCTGGCTGGCGAGGTCGCTCATGCCGCGATTGTAGGGGCCGCTTCTGGCGTATCGCGGGCGTCCGCCGGCCACGTGGCGTGCACGGCGCGCGGCCCATGCTTCGGGCATGCCCAAGCCCTGCCGCCATCTGGTCGTCGTCCTCGGCGACCAGCTCAACCTCGATTCGGCGGCCTTCGACGGCTTCGACCCCGCGACCGACGCGGTGTGGATGGCCGAGGTCGGGCACGAGGCCACGCAGGTCTGGTCGACGAAGCCGCGCATCGCGGTGTTCCTCGCGGCCATGCGGCACTGCCGCGACGCGCTGCGGGCCAAGGGATTCACCGTCCACTACCGCGAGCTCGACGCCCACGACGCGCCGACGCTGGAGGCCGCGCTGGCCGAGGATCTGGCGGCGCTGCGGCCCGAAGCGGTCATCGCCGTGACGCCGGGCGAGTGGCGGCTGGCCGCGTCGCTGCCCGAGGTCTGCCGCGCGGCCGGGGTGCGCTGGATCGAGCGCGACGACGCGCACTTCCTGAGCTCGCGCGAGGACTTTGCGCGCTGGGCCAAGGGCCGCAAGGAGTACCGGATGGAGTACTTCTACCGCGAGATGCGCCGGGAACACGCCGTGCTGATGGACGGCGACGCTCCTGAGGGCGGGCAGTGGAACTTCGATCACGACAACCGCGAGGCCTTCGACGCGCGCGGGCCGGGATTCCTGCGAGCGCCCGTCCGCTTCGAGCCGGATGCGACCACACGCGCGGCGATCGATCTCGTCGAGAGGCGCTTCGCCTCGCATCCCGGCCGCCTCGCCAGCTTCGACTGGCCGGTGACGCGGGAAGACGCCGAGGCCGCGCTGCAGGACTTCATCGCGCACCGGCTGCCGCTGTTCGGCCGCTACCAGGACGCGATGTGGACCGGCGAGCCGTGGCTTTACCACTCGCGTATCAGCGCGGCGCTGAACCTGAAGCTGCTCGACCCTCGGCGCGTCATCGAAGTGGCCGTCGCCGCATGGCGCGATGGCACTGCGCCGCTCGCGGCCGTCGAGGGCTTCGTGCGCCAGGTGCTGGGCTGGCGCGAGTTCATCCGCGGCATGTACTGGCTGCGGATGCCGGCCTTCCTCGAAGACAACGCGCTCGACGTGCACGAGCCGCTGCCCTCGCTCTATTGGACCGGAGACACCGACATGCGCTGCCTGTCGGAAGCCGTCGGCCAGACGCTCGAGCACGGCTACGCGCACCACATCCATCGGCTGATGGTGACCGGGCTGTTCGCCCAACTGGTTGGCGTGGAGCCGAAGCAGGTCCACGCGTGGTATCTGGCCGTCTACGTCGACGCCGTCGAGTGGGTCGAGCTGCCGAACGTGCTCGGCATGAGCCAGTACGCCGACGGCGGCAGGATGACCAGCAAGCCCTACGTCGCGACCGGCAAGTACATCGAGCGCATGTCGAACTACTGCGCGAACTGCCCCTACGACCCGGCGAAGGCCACCGGCCCGAAGGCCTGCCCGTTCACCACGCTTTACTGGGACTTCCTCGACCGCCACCGCGCGCGCTTCGAAAAACACCCGCGCACGGCGCTGCAGTGGAAGAACCTCGCCCGCAAGCCCGAATCCGAAATCACCGCCATCCGCGAGGCCGCCATCGCGCTGCGCGCTCGCCTTCGCCCTTCAGGAGAACCCGCATGACCATCGCGTCGACCGAACGCACCTGCCTCATCACCGGCGGCTCCGGCGGCATCGCCCGCGCGCTCGCCGCCACGCTGCGCGCGCAGGGCTGGCGCGTGGCCCGCGCCGGGCGGAGCGCGGACAAGCTGGCCCCGGACGACGGTGACCTGCTGATCGAGGCCGACGTCGGCACGGAAGCCGGCGCCGTGCTGGCCGTGGCCCAGGCGACCGCGACGTTCGGCGCGCCGCCGTCGGCGGTGGTCAACGCCGCGGGCGCGATCCTGCTCAGCAGCATCGTCCGCACCAGCGAGGCGCAGTACCGCGACTGCCTCTCCGCCAACCTCGACACCGCGTTCTTCACCGCCAAGGCCTACGTCGCGGCGCTCGCGCAGGCGCAGAAGGACGGGGGCAGCGGGGCAGGGCGGCTGCTGCTGTTCTCGTCGGTCGCCGCGGGCATCGGCGTGGGCAACCACACAGCCATCGCGATGGCCAAGGGCGCGATCGAAGCGCTGGTGCGCTCGCTGGCGGCGGATCATTCGGCGATGGGGCTGCGCGTCAACGCGATCGCGCCGGGGCTGATGGCCACGCCGCTGACGGCGAAGCTCGTTGCCAACGAGGCCTCGAAGAAGGCGATCAGCGCGCAGTACCCGCTCGGCCGCCACGGCGAGGCGGACGACGCCGCGCAGCTCGCGGCCTTCCTGCTTGGCCCCGGCGGCGACTGGATCAACGGGCAGGTGATCGCGCTGGACGGCGGCTTCACCGCGGTGCGGCCGATGGTCAAGGTGGCTGGATGAGCCGCGCGCTGGTCTGGTTCCGCCGCGATCTGCGGCTCGACGACCATCCGGCGCTTCAGGCCGCGCTGAAGGCCGGCCATGCGCCGGTGCCGGTCTACATCCACGCGCCGGAGGAAGAAGCGCCGTGGGCGCCGGGTGCGGCCTCGCACGTCTGGCTGGACCGCTCGCTGCGGGCGCTGCAGGCCGAGCTGCGTGCGCTCGGCAGCGATCTGATCATCCGCCGCGGGCCGAGTACGGAAGCCCTGCTCGCCTTGGCGAAAGAGTGCGAGGCCGAGGCCGTGTACTGGCATCGCCTGTACGAGCCCGCCTCGATCAAGCGCGATGTCGCCACCAAGGCCGCGCTGAAGGCGGCGGGGTTGCAGGCGGAAAGCCTCAACGGCGCGCTGCTGGTCGAGCCGTGGGAGGTGAAAACCGGCAGCGGCGACCCGTACCGCGTGTTCACCCCGTTCTGGAAGAACGCGAAGCAGACGCTCGACGGCAATACCGCGCTCGCCGCGCCGACGTCGCTGCCGGCCGTACCGAAGCTCGCATCGCTCGACGTCGACGCGTTGGCCCTGCGCCCGCACGCCCGCGAGGGCGGCTGGGATGTCGGCTTCTGGCAGCACTGGCAGCCCGGCGAGGCAGGGGCCGCCGAGCTGATTGAGGCCTTCATCGACGGCGCGCTGCACGGCTACAAGGAGCAGCGCAACTTCCCGGATCGCATCGGCACCTCGAAGCTCTCGCCGCACCTGCACTTCGGCGAAATTTCGCCGCGGCGCATCGTCGCAGCGACCCAGTCGGCGAACGTGCCGGCGAAGTCCAAGCCTGACCTCGACCACTACCTCTCCGAGCTCGGCTGGCGCGAGTTCAGCCACCACCTGCTGTTCCACTTCCCGCACACCAGCGACGACAACATGAACCCGCGCTTCCAGGAGTTCGCATGGGCCGACGTCGCGCCGCAGCATCTGGAGGCCTGGCAGCGCGGCCGCACCGGCGTGCCGATCGTCGACGCCGGCATGCGCGAGCTCTACGCCACCGGCTGGATGCACAACCGCGTGCGGATGGTGGTCGCGAGCTTCCTGACCAAGAACCTGCGCTACCACTGGATCCACGGCGCGCGCTGGTTCTGGGACACGCTGGTCGACGCCAGCCTACCGAACAACACGCAGGGCTGGCAGTGGACGGCCGGCACCGGTGCGGATGCCGCGCCGTACTTCCGCATCTTCAGCCCGGTGGCGCAGGCCGAGAAGTTCGATCCGAAGGGCGCCTACATCCAGCGCTGGGTGCCCGAGCTCGCCAAGGTGCCCGCGGCCGCGCTCGCGGAACCGTGGGAGCACCGGGAATTGCTGCAGCGCACCGCACCCGACTACCCGCGACGCCCGATTGTTGATCTCAAACTGAGCCGGGCGGCGGCGCTGGCCGCCTATTCCGGCCCGAAGTCCTTGCCGGAGGACTGAAGCGCGCGGCATCCTGCGGGAGAACAGGGGAGGGAACGATGGCGACGCGGAAAGCAGCGCGGCTCAAGGGCTCGGCAGTCTCGGACGAGCGCCCGTCGTCTCCAGCGCCACGGACGGAGGCCGGCACGACGGACGCGCCACCGCGGCGCCGCAAGCGCGAGCCGATGTCGCGCGTCGACACCGCGTGGCTGCGCATGGAGCGCAGCACCAACCTGATGATGATCACCTCGGTGATGATGTTCGAGTCGCCCCTGGCGCTCGACCGCCTGAAGAAGATCATCAAGGACCGCTTCCTCGGCTACCCGCGCTTCCGCCAGAAAGTGGTCGAGTCAGCGATGGGCCCGTACTGGGAGAACGACGCCGATTTCGACATCGACTGGCACGTGCGGCTTTCCGCGCTGCCGGGCCGCGGCGGCAAGCGCGAGCTGGAGCGCTTCGTCAGCCAGATGGCCTCGACGCCGCTCGACCAGACCAAGCCGCTCTGGCAGTTCCATCTCGTCGAGCGCTTCGGCGGCGGCTCGGCCGTGGTGTGCCGCATCCACCACTGCTACGCCGACGGCATCGCGCTGGTGCAGGTGCTGCTGTCGATGACCGATGTTGAGGCGCAGCCGCAGAAGTCCGAGCCGCTGACCAAGCGCTGGCTGAAAAAGGAGGAGCACGCCAAGGTCGCGCAGCGCGTCGGCGCCATCGGCCGCTACGTGCAGATGGGCGAGAAGGTGCTCGAGAAGAGCATGGACTTCGCCCGCGATCCGTCGCTGGCCGGCGTGCTCGCCAACGAAGGCATGGAGCTGGCGAAGGAGCTGGCCTATGCGCTGGCGCTCGAAGACGACCCGCAGACCGTGCTGAAGATGCCACTCGGCGTCAGCAAGCGCTGCGCCTGGGCCGAGCCGCTTCAGCTCGCCGACGTCAAGGCCGTGGGCCGCGCCTTCCAGTGCACCGTCAACGACGTGCTGCTGGCCTCCGTCGCCGGCGCGCTGCGCAGCTATCTGGTCGAACGCGGCGAGGTGCTCGACGGCCGCAACATCCGCTGCACGGTGCCGGTGAACCTGCGCCCGCTCGAGCACGCCAAGCAGCTCGGCAACCACTTCGGCCTCGTGTTCCTCGAACTGCCGGTCGGCGAACCCAACCCGGTCGCGCGGCTGCAGAAGGTCGCCGAGAACATGCGCCAGCTGCGCAAATCGCGGCAGGCCATCATGGCTTTCGGCCTGCTGGCCGCCCTCGGCATGGCGCCGGTGCCGCTGCAGCGCGTGGCGCTCGAGCTGTTCTCGCGCAAGGCCACCGCCGTCGCCACCAACGTGCCCGGCCCGCAGAGCCCGCTGTACCTCGCGGGCAGCAAGATCAAGGACATGATGTTCTGGGTGCCGCAGACCGGCGGCATCGGCATCGGCGTGTCGATCATGAGCTACAACGGCCGCGTGCACTTCGGGCTGATCGCCGACGCCAAGCTGATGCCCGACCCGGACTCGGTGATCCGCCGCTTCGAGCCCGAGTTCGAGAAGCTGGTCTACCTCGCGCTGATGGCCGGCTGGGAGCACGAGTTCGGCCCGGACGACGCGGAAGCGCTGATGCCTGCCGCAGACGAGCACGCCTGAGTGGCCGCGTTCTGTCCCATTCCCGGCCAAGGCCTGCAGGTCGCGCCCGAGCAGGTGCCGCTGCCGTCGTTGCCGCTCGCGGTCGAGGACGATGCCGGCATCGCCGTGCTTGCCGGCGGCTGCTTCTGGTGCACGGAGGCGGTGTTCGCCGCACTCGACGGCGTGCGCGACGTCACGCCGGGCTACATCGGCGGCGACCCCGCAAAGGCGAACTACGACGCGGTCTGCGGCGGCCGCACGGGGCATGCCGAGGCGATCCGCATCGCCTACGACCCGGCGCGATTGAGCTTCGGCGCGCTGCTGCGGGTGTTTTTCACCGTGGCGCACGACCCCACGCAGAAGAATCGTCAGGGCCACGACGTCGGCACGCAGTACCGTTCGGCGATCTTCCCCGTTGATCTGAGGCAGCACGAAATCGCCGAGGCCTACGTCGCGCAGCTCGACGCGGCGCGCGCGTTCGCCGCGCCAATCCAGACCACCATCGAAGTAGGCCACGTGTTCCTGCCCGCCGAGGCTTACCACCACGGCTACGCGGAGCGAAATCCGGCGCAGCCCTACGTGGCCGCCGTGGCGCTGCCAAAGCTCGACAAGCTCGAGCACCACTTCGCGCCGCTGCTGCGCAAATCCTGATCACAGCGAACGAATCCATCGTCATGAAGCTCTACCACAGCCCCTCATCCTGCTCGCTCTCTCCCGCCATCGTCTTCTTCGAAGCCGGCCTTCCGGTCGAACTCGTCAAGGTCGACATGCGCAGCAAGCAGACCGAGCACGGCGACGACTACCGCGCGATCAATCCGCTCGGCTACGTGCCGGCACTGCAGTTCGACGATGGCGAAGTGCTGTGCGAAGGCCCGGCCATCGTGCAGGCGATCGCCGACATGGCCCCGGCCAGCGGGCTGGCGCCTCCGAACGGCACGCGCGAGCGCTATCGGCTGCAGTCGGCGCTGGCCTTCATCAACAGCGAGCTGCACAAAGCGCTCGGCGTGATGTTCGCGCCGAACCTCTCCGACGAGGAGAAGGCCGGCATGGTGAAGCGCGCGCGCTTCCGCCTCGACCAGCACGAAGCGCAGTGGGGCGAGCGCACGTGGTTCATGGGCGACGCGTTCACCGTGGCCGACGCTTACCAGTTCGTGGTGCTGCGCTGGCTGGCCTTCGTCGGCATGGACCTCAATGACTGGCCGAAACTGGCCGCGCACAGTGCGCGCGTGCAGGCTCGCCCGGCGGTGCAGGCCGCGATGAACGCGGTGGGCCTCGGCTGACCGTCCCCGGCCCGCGCCGCCGAAGGGCGTTTGACCCGCCGACGCGATGCCCGTATCCTTCGCCTCCCGATTTCCGGGCGGTTAGCTCAGCGGTAGAGCACTGCTTTCACACGGCAGGGGTCACAGGTTCGAAACCTGTACCGCCCACCAGATAAAGCCCTGATTCGTCAGGGCTTTTTTGTTTCTAGGGTCGGAGGTCGCAGTGCGGTGACAGCGCAGTGACAGCAATTCGGCCAGATCGTCTCGCTGTTCAGCCGGAGATCGCGACACGTCCGCGACTCCGCGTATATACGAACAGTGAACTCGATCAAGCCCTCCACCTTGGGCCCTTGTAGCCCGCATTGAACCGCTGTATATACACGTTCTAAGTTCGCAATGGGGAGAGGGGGCCGCATGGACGCCTTGGTCATTCACGACGCGATCCTCAGCAAGATTGCGAAACAAGATCATGGCGGGCTCACTCGCGCCGACATAGAAGATTGTTTCCGCAATCGATGCGGTCGCAAGTGTCTCGACACCCGCCCCCAGCACGCCACCCCACCGCACGACACCTACTGGTTCGTTTCAAGCGACAAGAACGGGCGGCGAATCAAGATCGTTTTTCTCATGATCGATGGGCAGATCGTTTTGAAGACTGCATTCCCAGCGACCCCAGTTGTAGAAAGTGTGTTTCAAAAGTTTGGCAAGTGAATTGCGTGATGGGCCGCGCTCAAGCGCGAGTACTTTTAGGAGAGAAGGGATGAATCACAAGCACACCACCGACCTGCCGAGCTACTTGGCAGATCACGAGAGCTTTGGGCCCGATGAGAGTCTTGAGCAACTGGAAGCGGTGACGGCGTGCGCAGAGTCGGGTGTTTCGGAAGCCGTCGATCAGGCCCTCGGCTTGAAGCCGATTTCGATTCGGCTTGACACCAAATTGCTTGAACAGCTTAAAGAGATCGCGAAGTTCCACGGCATTGGCTATCAGCCGATGGTTAGGGACTTGCTCAAGCGATTCGCACGTTCGGAGATCAAGGCGATTCTTGATCTCCGCTTGAGAGAGCTCTCAAAGGCTGACGAGGGTGAGAAGGATGGCACTGAGCCAGTGACAGAGTTCCTTACCCCAATGCGAAAGACCGCATGACAAAAAGCCCCGCACTACGCGGGGCTTTTTCTTGGTCCGTCCAATTCCGCTTTGAACCGCCCCGGCTTTCTCGGAGGCTCCGAACCTTGAGAGGATTGGAGCATGAACAGATTGGCGAGGTACGCACCCGAGGTGCGTGAGCGAGCGGTTCGGATGGTGCTGGAGCACCAGTCCGAGTATTCGTCGCAATGGGCGGCGATCGGTGCGGTGGCGGCGAAGATCGGCTGCCAGCCCGAGACCCTGCGGATCTGGGTGCGGCAGGCCGAGCGTAACCAGGGCTTGCGGCCGGGCCCGACGACCGACGACAAGGCACGGTTGAAGCAGCTCGAGAAGGAAAACCGCGAGCTGCGGCAGGCGAACGAGATCCTGCGCAAGGCGTCGGCGTTTTTTGCCCAGGCGGAGCTCGACCGCCGCGGCAAACGGTGATCGCGTTCATCGACGCGCATCGCGGACTGGGGATCGAGCCGATCTGCAGGGAACTGAAGATCGCCCCGTCGACCTATCACCTGCACAAGGCTCGCGAGGCGGCGCCGGAGACGCGGCCCGCCCGCTGGCACCGCGACGAGGCGTTGTCGGCCACGATCGAGCGCGTCTGGCGCGAGAACAAGTCGGTGTACGGCGCGGACAAGGTCTGGAAGCAGCTTCACCGCGAGGGCGTGGCGGCGGCCCGCTGCACGGTCGAGCGGTTGATGCGGCGGGCTGGGCTGAAGGGCGTCCGACGCGGCGATCCGAAGCGCTGGCGTCCCATCGACGAGGTCGAGGAGAAGCCGCTGGACAAGGTCAACCGCCAGTTCAAGGCCGATCGGCCGAACGCACTCTGGGTCTCGGACTTCACCTACATCGCCACGTGGCAGGGCTTCGTCTACGCGGCCTTCGTCATCGACGTCTTCGCCCGGCGGATCGTCGGCTGGCGGGTGTCGGGCTCGGCGCAGACGCAGTTCGTGCTCGACGCGCTGGAGCAGGCGGTGTGGAGCCGGCGGCCTGGCGAGAAGCTGGTGCACCACAGCGATAGGGGCTCGCAATACGTATCGATTCGCTACACCGACCGCCTGCTCGACGCCGGGATCGAGCCCTCGGTGGGCAGTGTGGGCGATTCCTACGACAACGCGCTGGCCGAGACGGTGATCGGCCTGTTCAAGACTGAAGTGATCTACCGGCAGACTTGGCGGGGCCGCGAGGACGTCGAATGGGCGGTCGCCGATTGGGTGCAGTGGTACAACACAAAGCGACTGCTGGGGCCGATCGGCTACATCCCCCCAGCGGAAGCAGAAGCGGCGTTCTACGCCGAAACCAGCGGTTACGCCAAAGCGGCGTGACTCAATGAAAACAGCCTCCGGAAAAGCCGGGGCGGTTCAATTCTTCGGGCTGCTGAAGCGAGAGTGGATCTACCAAACCCGCTACAGCACGAGAAGGGAAGCCAGGGCCGATGTCTTTGCCTATCTGGAGCGGTTCCACAACCCGCGGATGCGCCGTAGAGTTGCAAGGCGTGACCGGGAGTTTCAAGCCTTAATCAAACCGTCCGCGGAAACGGGGTAGAACCCCGCAGCCACCTGCGGATGTGGGGCTGGGCTTGGCGGCAACGTCAGCCGCGGGAGCTGCTCGGGCAGGCCACGCGGATTCTGGCGGCAGCGCTGTTCAGTCGCATCTGGGTGCCGGAGGGCAACACCGGGGGATCGAACGTCAGCGCCATCCAGCCGATGCCCATCCCGGCCGATCTTCGCGACCTATTGTCGCGCTGATCCGTTACCCTAAACGCATGTCCCTCCTTCGACATCGCGCACGCGCCTTGCACGCCGGCCTCATTTGGGCGCTGGCGTCGTTGCTGCTCGTGGCGTCGATGCTGGGCGCGATCGCGACCGGTCATCCGCCGGTCCATGACGACGCCCTCGCGGTGTCCGCCGCGGTCGCCGACACGGATCGCCCGGACTGTGATGAAGACACGCCGCACCCGCCAGGGCTGGCCAGTCTCTCGCATGAGTTGGCGCATGCGTGGCACCACTGCGGCGTGGTCATTGCCGTCCTGCCGACGCCCGTGGCGAAGCTGCTTTCGCCACCGCCGCCGCTGATTCCGGCTTTCTACGCGCGCCCCGCACCCGCGCCGTTGCTGCAAGGCCTGTTCCGCCCACCCATCCGCTGATCCGTCGAATCGGCCGCGTTTCGCGGCGTTCCATTCCACGAATCAACGGAGTTTCCCCATGTCTTATCGTCTGGCCGCGCTCGCGGCCGGGCTGATGGTGCTGGCCGTCGCCACGGGCGCAGCCGCTCAGCCTTTCACCCTGGAAGACGCGCATGAACGCGTCGTCCAGTTCCATCCCGATCTTCGTCTGTTCGTCCCCCGCCGCGAGGGCCTTGAGGCCGACGCGCGAGCGGCGGACCTTCGACCGCCGATCGAAGCCCAGGTGGATCTGGAGAACGTGCTCGGATCGGGTCCTCTCCAGGGCACCCGATCCGCCGAGATGACGCTGAGTCTCGCTGGCGTGCTGGAGCGCGGCGGCAAGCGCGAGGCGCGCCGGGCACTGGCCGCGGCCCGCATCGACGCGCTCGGCGTCCAGCGCGCAGCCACGCAGCTCGACCTGCTCGCAGAAGCCACGCGCCGCTATGTCGATCTCGCCGCACTGCAGGCGCAGCGCCCGCTGCTGGAAGAAGACCTCGACCAGCGCCGGCGCATCGCCCACGCCGCGCGACAGCGCTTCGCCGCGGGTGCTGCGCCGGAAGCGTCTGCGCTTGCGGCTGAAGCCGGGATCGCGCAGGCCGAGGCCCGCCTCGCCACGCTCGACGCGCAGCAGGCCGCCGCGTGGCGCCGGCTGTCGCTTCTGTGGGGCGCGCCGGTCGACGGCGCGGTGCCGGAGGTTACCCCAGTGCCGGAATCGCCGCCTGCGTTGCCGACGCTAGAGGAACTCACGGCGCGGATCGCCGAGTCACCGGAGCTATTGGTGTTCGCCGACGAAGCGCGGATCCGCGAAGCGCGGCTGCGGCTGGCCGAGACAGAGGCTAGCCCGGATGCCGGTTGGAGCGTCGGGGTGCGTCGCCTGCAGGACGGCAGCGACACCGGCCTCGTCGCCGGATTCAGCCTGCCGCTGGGCACGCGCCAGCGCGCCGAGCCCGCCATCGCCGCGGCACGCGCCGAGCGCGAGGCGTTGGGGATGCAACGCGAGTCCGCCGCGCTGCAGCTCGAAGCGATCGCCGTCGACGCTTGGTCGCAAGTGGAAAGCGGTGCGCTGCAGGCCGATCGCCTGCGCGCCGAGGTGCTGCCGCGCCTTGAACGCGCCGCTGCGCAGTCCGAGCGTGCCTACCGCGCCGGCGCCCTGAGCTACCTCGAGTGGGCGGCGGTGCAGACCGACATCACTACCTCACGCTTCGCGCTGCTGGAGGCCCGCGTGGCCACGCAGCGCGCCCTGATCGAACTGCAGCGCCTCACTGCCGACAGCTGGACGGTCGAAGACGCTCGCGAAGGAGACACCGAATGAACCGCCACACGATCCTGTTTACAGCCCTCTCCGTTTTGCTCGCCGCCGGCTTATTGGGCTGCGGCAGTGACGCCTCGAACAACGGCCACGGCGATGGCCACGCGCATGACGACACCGAGGCGTCCCATGACGCCGAAGGCGAAGAAGCGCATGGCCATGGCCACGATGAGGCGTCGGCCGAAGGCGATGAGCACGACCACGACGAGGCGCCGACCGACCAAACCACCATCCCAGCGGAAACCGCCGAACGCTCGGGCATCGTCGTCGCCCCCGTCAGCGCCGGCGTCATCCACCAGACCGTGCGTCTGCCGGGCGTCGTCGAGGCGCGCCAGGGGGCCATCGCCCGCGTGTCGGCGCGCTTTCCCGGTACCGTCCGCAACGTCGCCGTGCAGGTAGGCGATCGCGTGAGCGCGGGGCAGCGTCTGGCCATGGTCGAGAGCAATGCCAGCCTGTCGTCGTATGCCATCACGACGCCGATCGCCGGCGTGGTGATGCAGCGCGACGTGGAGGTGGGCGGCCTCGCGGGTGAAGCCCCGCTGTTCGAGGTGGCGGACTTGTCGAAGGTCTGGGTCGACCTGCATGTGTTTGGACGCGATGCCCAGCGGGTGCGTGTCGGTGCCGAAGTCCGCGTCGAGCGTATCGCCGATGGCACGACGGCTACCGCGGCGATCGGCCTAGTTCTGCCCGCGACCGATGTCGACAGCCAGAGCCTGACCGCTCGCGCCGTGCTGGACAACGCCGACGGGCTGTGGCGCCCCGGCATGGCCGTTCAGGCCGAAGTGAGCATTGGCACCACCGAGGCCGCGCTCCGTGTGCCCTTGGGCGCACTGCAGCGGATGGAAGGTCGTGAGGTGGTCTTCGTCCGCAAGGGTGACACCTACACCGCGGCACGGGTGACGCTGGGTGTGCGTGATAGTGCCTTCGTGGAGATCAAGGATGGGGTGGAACTTGGAGACGACGTCGTCGTCGAGCAGAGCTTCCTGGTCAAGGCGGATATCGCCAAGGCCGGCGCCGAGCACGAGCACTGAGGCCCGCCATGATCGAGTCCTTCATTCGATACGCTATCCGGCATCGCTGGCTGGTCCTGATCCTCGTCCTGGCCCTCGGGGCTTGGGGTGCCTTCAATCTGCTCCGGCTGCCCATCGACGCGGTGCCGGACATCACCAACGTGCAGGTGCAGGTCAACACCGAGGCGCCGGGCTACTCGCCGCTCGAAGCGGAACAGCGCGTGACTTTCCCGGTGGAAACCGCGCTGGCCGGCATCCCCAAGCTCGACTACACCCGTTCGCTGTCGCGCTACGGGCTGTCGCAGGTGACCGTCGTTTTCCAAGACGGCACCGACATCTACTGGGCCCGGCAGCAAATCGCTGAACGGCTTCAGCAGGTGCGCGGCCAGTTGCCCACCGGCCTCGAGCCGGCGATGGGCCCGATTTCCACGGGCCTTGGCGAGATCTACATGTACACCGTCGAAGCGGAGCCCGGCGCGACGCGCGAAGACGGCCAGCCTTGGACGCCGACCGACCTGCGCACGCTGCAGGACTGGGTGGTGAAGCCGCAGCTGCGCACGGTTCCCGGCGTGGTTGAGGTCAACACCATCGGCGGCTACGCCCGGGAGGTGCAGGTGGCGCCGGATCTGACGCGACTGGTCGCGCTCAATCTCAGCCTCGACGATCTCGTTGAAGCGATCGAGCGCAACAACGCCAACGTCGGCGCCGGATACATCGAGAAGCGAGGCGAGCAGGTGCTGGTGCGCGTGCCGGGGCAGCTCGGCGACGCGTCGACTGTCGGCTCGGTGGTGGTCGCAAGCCGCGGCACGAAAGTAATCCGCGTTGCCGACGTCGCCACTGTGCAGGAGGGCAAGGAGCTGCGCACCGGTGCGGCAACCGAGAACGGTGAGGAGGTCGTGCTGGGCACGGTGTTCATGCTGGTCGGCGCCAACAGCCGCGAGGTGGCGCAGGCGGTCGATGCGCGCGTCGCGTCCGTGCGCGACACCCTGCCGGAAGGCGTGATCCTGCGCACGGTCTACGACCGCACCGCACTCGTTAACCGCACCATCGGCACGGTGTCGAAGTCGCTCGCCGAAGGCGCCCTGCTGGTCGTGGTGGTGCTGTTCCTGCTGCTCGGCAACCTGCGCGCGGCGCTGATCACCGCGGCGGTGATCCCGCTCGTGATGCTGATGACCGCCACCGGCATGCTGAAAGCGGGCGTCTCCGGGAATCTGATGAGCCTCGGTGCTCTCGATTTCGGCCTGATCGTCGACGGTGCGGTGATCATCATGGAGAACTGCATCCGTCGCTTCGGCGAGCTGCAGCATCGGCTTGGCCGCCTGCTGACCCGCGAGGAGCGCTACGAGCTGGCGGCCTCGGCCACGGCGGAAGTGATCAAGCCCAGCCTGTTCGGCGTCGGCATCATCACCGCGGTGTACCTGCCGATCTTCGCGCTCGACGGCGTGGAAGGAAAAATGTTCCACCCCATGGCTTTCACCGTCGTGTTCGCACTGACCGCGGCCATGCTGCTCTCGCTCACCTTCGTTCCAGCAATGGTGGCGGTGGGCCTCGGTGGCCGGGTCGAGGAGAAGGAAAACCGGATCGTCCTGTGGCTGAAGCGTGGCTATGCGCCAGCGCTGAATCGGGTCTTGGCATGGCGCTGGCGCGTCGTTCTGGCCGCCGCCGTGCTGGTCGCGGGTGCCGGATTCGCCGCCACGCGGATGGGCACCGAGTTCATCCCGAGCCTCGACGAGGGCGACGTCGCGCTGCACGCCATGCGCATCCCGGGCACCTCGATCACCCAATCCGTCGCGATGCAGAAAGTGCTCGAACGGGAGATCCTCACACTGCCGGAAGTCGAACGCGTGTTCAGCAAGATCGGTACTGCCGAAGTTGCGACCGATCCCATGCCGCCGTCCGTGGCCGACACCTTCGTCATCCTGAAGTCGCGGGAGGACTGGCCTGATCCTGGCAAGACGAAGGCCGAACTGGTGGCCGAGCTGGAGGCCTTGGTGGCCACCGTCCCGGGCAACAACTACGAGTTCACCCAGCCGATCCAGATGCGCTTCAACGAGCTGATCTCCGGTGTCCGTTCGGACGTCGCGGTGAAGGTCTATGGCGATGATCTCGATGTGCTGATGAGCACGGCACAGGCGATCGAGACGGCCATGTCGAGCGTGGAGGGTGCCGCTGATGTCCGCGTCGAGCAGACGACCGGTCTACCCATGCTGGTCGTCGAGCCCGACCGCGAAGCACTGGCTCGCCTAGGGCTGTCTCTGGACGCGGTGCAGCAGGTCGTGGCGACCGCCATTGGCGGCACCGAGGCCGGGATGCTGTACGAGGGCGACCGCCGCGCCCCGATCGTCGTCCGTTTGGACGACGGCCTGCGCAACGACGCGGACCGGTTGGGCGACTTGCCGATCCCGCTGCCCGCAGATCGCGCCGAGACCGTCCGCACTGTGCCGTTGCGCGAAGTGGCGCGCATCACGATCGAGGAAGGCCCGAACCAGATCAACCGCGAGAACGGCAAGCGCCGCGTGGTGGTGACGGCCAACGTCCGCGGTCGTGATCTCGGCTCTTTCGTCACCGACGTGCAGCAGCGGGTGGCCAGCGAGGTCGAGGTGCCACCGGGCTACTGGGTCGAGTACGGCGGCACGTTCGAGCAGCTGATCTCGGCCACGCAGCGGCTCTCCATCGTCGTGCCGCTGACGCTGGTGCTGATCCTCGGCCTGCTGTTCCTCGCCTTCGGCTCGGGACGCGATGCGCTGGTGGTGTTTTCCGGCGTGCCGTTGGCGCTTACCGGCGGCATCGCGGCGCTGCTGCTGCGTGACCTTCCGCTGTCGATCTCGGCCGGCGTCGGCTTCATCGCACTTAGCGGCATCGCGGTACTCAATGGCATCGTCATGCTGAGCTTCATCCGGCAGCTCCGATTGGAGGGTAGGGGGTTGGATGAGGCGGTACGCGAGGGCGCGCTGACGCGCTTCCGGCCGGTGCTGATGACGGCACTCGTCGCGAGCCTGGGCTTCGTGCCGATGGCGCTGGCCGTTGGTGCGGGCGCGGAAGTGCAGCGGCCACTGGCGACGGTAGTGATCGGCGGCGTGCTGTCGTCGACGCTGCTGACGCTGTTCGTGCTGCCGGCGCTGTACCGATTGGTGCACAAGAGCGGCGAGACGAAAGACGTGATGATCAACGGCTGACGGACAGGAGAAACCGGCATGGGTGCGGGCCACGACCACGACCACGGAGTCACGACGATCCATCACGAGAAACCGCTGTGGTGGGCCCTCGGACTCACCGCGACCTTCCTGGTCGTCGAAGTGGTCGCGGGGCTGCTCACCAACAGCCTGGCGCTCCTCTCGGACGCGGCGCACATGGGCACCGACGTCATCGCGCTCGCGATCGCGCTGTTCGCGGTCCGCATGGCGCGGCGCCCGCCCGACGCGAAGCGCACCTACGGCTACGCGCCGCTCGAGGCGATCGGCGCAGCGATCAACGGCGGGCTGCTGTTCCTGGTCGCCGGATACATCCTCTGGGAGGCGGTGGGCCGGTTCCGCGATCCGCCAGACGTGTCGTCGATGGATATGCTCGCTATCGCCATGCTCGGCTTTATCGTCAACCTGATCTCGATGCGTCTGCTGCGCGCCGGCAGCGGCGAAAGCCTCAACGTCAAGGGGGCCTATCTCGAAGTCTGGGCCGACATGCTCGGCTCGGTGGGCGTGATCGCGGGCGCCCTCCTCATCGCGACGACCGGCTACACGATCGTCGACCCCATCATCGCGACGCTGATCGGGCTCTGGGTGCTGCCGCGGACGTGGACGCTGCTGAAAGCGGCCGGAAACATCCTGCTGCAGGGCGTGCCCGATGGCCTCGACATCGAGGCCGTGCGTCGCGCGCTGCTGGCGAGTCCGGGCGTCGGCGCGGTCCACGAGCTGCACGCCTGGGCGCTGGGCTCGAAAGAGCGTGTGCTGACGGTGCACGTCGTTGCGTCAGACCCGTCCGCGTCAATTGATGCGCTGCGCGGCGCGCTGTCGCGGATGCTGCAGGAGGACTTCGCGATCGACCGGCTGACGCTACAGATGGAGGAACAGGCCTGCAGCGTACCTCACTTATGACCCATCCTCCCGACCCCATCGGCATCGACTATTGAGAATGAAATCATGAGCAACTGCGACTGCCACGTTGAGGCAAGCACCGGTCAAGAACGGAAAACGCTATGGATCGCCTTGGCTCTGAATGCCGGTATGGCGGTAATCGGCGGTGCGGTGGGTTGGTGGGCGCAGTCCGCAGGCCTGCTGGCGGATGCACTCGACATGTTGTCGGATGCGTCGGCCTACGCCATCGGACTCGTCGCGATTGGGCGATCGCTTCGCTTCAAGGGAAATGCCGCCTTGTTCAGCGGATCGCTGCTGCTGGTTTTAGGGCTCGGCTTGCTGATTGAGGTTGGGCGGCGAGTGGTCGTTGGCGCCGAGCCCGTAAGCAGTTGGATGATCGCCACAGCACTGCTTTCGCTCGCTGTGAACCTCAGCGTACTGCGGCTGCTGGCACCCCTGAGATCCGGAGAAGTCCATCTTCGAGCGACGTGGATCTTCACTCGCGCTGACGTTGTCGCCAACGTTGGCGTCATTACTGCCGGCGTACTGGTGCTTGCAACCCGAACGCCGTACCCGGACTTCATCATCGGCGTGCTGATCGGCCTCTACGTCATCAGGGAAGCGGTCGAAATCATCCGTGAGGCCCTCCGCGTAAGGTCGGCGCAGATTCAATCTTCGCCAAGGAGCGATTGATTGTCTCAGCGAAGAGAACTACCGCAGCGGCGATGGGCTCGCCAGCAGCGTGGAGTCCGGGATTGACGAAGCGGTTTGTCCACAGCAGTAGAGGAACGTTTCGATGCCGACGCATAGCGACAGTCCCTGGCTGGGTGCAGCAGTGATCGCCCAACACCTCGCGGTGTTCATTGGCGCCCCCGGAGATGCCGAGCTCCATGCGCACCACGCGCACCAGATCGTGTTCCCCCCGCGCGACGGAAGCGAACTGATTGTGGAGGGGGCGACCCGCCGCGGCGACGCTTGGATCGTGCCCTCGGGGGTGTCACACCGAGTTCGTGCGGGAACCGGGCCCGCAACGTTCATCTACGCGGAGCCCTGGGTGTACGAGATCGATCGCTTCCCGACGGTCGAAAGTGTTGCGCCGCGAGATGCAGAGGCATGGCTTCGATGGCTGGAAGCCGAATGGCCGGCGAATCCGCTATCGCCTGCGCTCAGCGCAATGATGGCTGACGTCGACCGGTTGCTCGGTAAGCCCATCCGCATCGGCGAACTGGCGAAACGACAGAACATCAGCATCAGCCAGCTCGAACGCCGACTCGGGGCCTCGCTCGGCCTGTCGGCAAAGCAAATGGTGATGTGGCGACGCCTGCGTTTCGCCATCGAACGGGTGTTGGCCGGCGTCACGCTGACTGCAGCCGCCCATGACGCCGGGTTTTCGGACGCCGCTCATTTCTCGCGGTCGCTTCGCGCCACCTTCGGCGTTCGTGCGGACCGGTCGCTGATTCCGCTCGCCCGACGCCATCAGCCGCCTGCGGCGGAAGCATCCCGGCAGAGCCAGGCCGGCGTTGCGGGAGCGTCCGATGACGTCGGCGACCGGAAGGGCTCGACCAGCTGAGACCCGTAGTCGAGCGGGTAGTCAGGTCGCGTGCCGATGCCGAGATCGTCGCTGTTGACCCGGTGACGGCCTGTCCAGAACGCGGTGCCGAGCAGACGGTCCCACACGGTCAGGAAGAACCCGAAGTTGACGTCGCCCGAGCGGCCGTACTTGACGTGATGGAAGCGATGCACCTGCGCCCACGCGAACACGTGGCGCAGCGGGCCCATGCGGAGGTCGGCATTGCTGTGCTGGAGCAGCAGCTGGATCACAGCGGCGTAGCCCACGAGCGCCACCACAGCCTGCGGCGCCCCGAGTACAAGCAGCGGCGCGAAGGCCGCAGCAGCCTCGATGCCCTGATGCAGCGGATGCTTCATCAACCCGTTGAAGCCGTACATCCGGCGAAGGCTGTGGTGCACCGCATGCAGACGCCAGAGCCATCCGATCCGATGGCTTGCGTAGTGCGCCAAGGTGAAGCCGACGTCCGCGAGGACGATCGCAAGCACCACTTGCGCTGCCAACGGCCACTCGTCGGGCCACGCCCGCGGAAGGCCGACCCCGGCAACGGCGGCGGCCACGGTGCTCCACAGCGCGACCCCGGCGAGATTCAGCGACTCGTTGACGCCGGCGTGCGCGAGGTCGCGCGGCGTGTCGGGCTGCCACCCGTTCCAGTCCGCTTGGTACGGAATGATCCGTTCAACCACCAACGACACGGCAACGGCGCAGACCAGCGGGGCCATCAGCGTCCACAAGGGCCAAACAGGGGTCTGCGCGATCCAGACCCCGAGGGCGAGGAATCCGAAGAAGAACAGCGGGGCATAGGTTGCGCGAAGCCACATGAGGCGGTCCTCCATCGATGTCCACGAACGCTACGTCGCCGCGAGAGGGCCGTCTTGAAGAATTGGCGCATCGCGGTCGGGCTCTGCGGAACCCGGCCGCGTGCAGGTCCCCTCAGTGGGTGCCGTGGTGCGCGCCGTCGTGCCCGCTGTGCATGGCGTCGAACTCGGCCTTGCTGACCTTGCCGTCCTTGTCCTTGTCCATCATGTCGAAGTGAGCCGCCATCGGATGGTCTTTCGGCAGCTCGATCTTCTCGAGCTGGCCGTCGCCGTTGGTGTCGAGCTTGGCGAAGTCCGGCGCCATCGCGGCGTGGTCCTGCGCGGCCGGAGCCGGATGGTTGGCGTGCGGGTTGTCGTTCGACAGCGCCAAGGGGCTGGCGAACAGCATGCCGAGGGCGAGCGTGGTGGTCAGTGTGCGTGACATGGGCATCTCCTGCTCCGTGGGTGAGGGAACGGACCGGGACGTCGGAGCGCCGCCCGGACCGGGATTCACTGCGTGGCCTTTCGCAGTCGAAGGGCGTTCACCACGACCGAGAACGAGCTCAGGCTCATGGCCAGCGCCGCGACCATCGGGCTGAGCAGTGGGCCGCCGAACAGGTAAAGCAAGCCGGCCGCCACCGGGACGCCGGCCGCGTTGTAGGCGAACGCGAACATCAGGTTCTGCTTCATATTCGCCACGGTGTCTTCGGAGATCCGCCGCGCGATGGCGATGCCCTGAAGGTCGCCCTTCACCAGCGTGACCTTGGCACTCGACATCGCGACATCGGTGCCGGTGCCCATCGCGATGCCGACGTCCGCTTTGGCCAGCGCCGGCGCGTCGTTGATGCCGTCGCCGGCCATGGCGACCTTGGCGCCGCCGGCCTGCAGGCGCTCGACCAGTGCGAGCTTGTCGGCCGGCGTGACCTCGCCATGGAACTCGTCGATGCCCAGCGCCCGTCCCACCGCCTTGGCCGTGGCGTGGCCATCGCCCGTCGCCATGACGATGCGCAGGCCGGCGTTGCGCAGGGTCGCGATGGCGTCGGGGCTGGTCGACTTGATGGGGTCCTTGACTGCGAGCAGCCCGGCGAGCTGGCCATCAACGGCCAGATGCATGACGCTGGCACCGCTGTTGCGCAAGCTCTCGGCGGCCGACGCGAGTGCGCCCAGCCGAACTGCGCCCCGCGCCATCAGCGCTTCGTTGCCCAGCATCAGCTGCAGGCCGTCAACTCGCCCGCGCACCCCGATGCCTGAGTCGGAGGAGAAATCCTCGGCGGCCGACAGCGGCAGGTTGCGGCGCCGCGCCTCCTCGACGATGGCCGCCGCCAGCGGATGTTCGCTGCCCAAATCGAGCGATGCCGCCCAACGCAGCACCTGGTCTTGGGTGAAGCCCGCGGTCACCTCGACGGCAGCGAAGCTCGGACGCCCGGCGGTCAGCGTGCCGGTCTTGTCCACCACCAAGACGCTGACGCGCCGAAGCGTTTCGATCGCCTCGGCGTCGCGGAACAGCACGCCTGATCCCGCGGCGCGTCCCGTCGCGACCATGATCGACATCGGCGTAGCCAGCCCGAGAGCGCACGGGCACGCGATGATCAACACCGAGACCGCGTTGAGCACGCCGTAGGTCCACGACGGCGCCGGCCCGAACAGGCCCCAGCCGAGCAGGGTCAGCGCCGCGATCGCGAGCACGGCGAGGACGAACCAGTAGGCGACGACGTCGGCCATGCGCTGCAGTGGCGCCTTCGACCGCTGTGCGGCGGCCACGAGCTGCACGATCTGGCTCAGCAGGGTGTCGCCACCCACGCGGGTCACCTCGACCAGCAGCGCGCCGTTGGCGTTCTGGGTGGCGCCGATCACCGCATCGCCCGCCGACTTCTCGACCGGCACCGGCTCGCCGGTCAGCATCGATTCGTCGATATGCGACCGTCCTTCGAGCACCTTGCCGTCGGTAGGGACTTTCTCGCCGGGCCGGACGCGGACGCGATCGCCGACGTGCAGTTCGCTGATCGGGACGTCCTCGTCCGCGCCGTCGGCCTTCAGACGACGGGCGGTTTTCGGGGCCAGGTCCAGCAGGGCGCGGATCGCTGCCGAGGTCTTCGAGCGGGCACGCAGCTCGAGCAGCTGCCCGAGCAGGGTCAGCGACACGATCACCGCCGCGGCCTCGTAGTACACCCCGACCCGGCCGTGCTCGACGAAGGTCGTCGGGAACGCGTCGGGCGCGAGCGTCGCGGCGACGCTGTACAAGAACGCCGCCGCGACGCCGACGCTGATCAAGCTCCACATGTTGAGCTGCCGGGTGCGGAACGAGACCCAGCCGCGGGCGAAGAACGGCCATCCCGCCCACAGCACCACCGGCGTCGTCAGCACCAGCTCGATCCAGGTGCGGGCCGCCGGCGACCACCCGGGCACCCGGTGGCCGCCCATTGCGATGACCAGCACCACCACCGTGAGCGGCAGCGTCCACCAGAACCGGCGCGTGAAGTCGGCCAGTTCCGGCGAGACCGCCTCGTCGTCCGCGGTCGCGAGCTCCGGTTCCAGCGCCATGCCGCACTTCGGGCAGTGCCCCGGGCCGCGCTGGCGCACCTCGGCGTGCATCGGGCAGGTGTACCAAGGGACGCCGATGCCGCTGCTCTCGCCGGCCGCGGCGGGCGACGGGCTTGCAGTGGGAGCACTGGCGTGCCGGTGGTGGGCGTGGAGGTCGTGCGCCATGGCGTTCTCCTCAGCGCGGTCCGTGCTCAGCGAAGGGCGACACAGTGCCGTCCCGGTGCACGAGGAAGACGGTGTAGGGCCGGACTTCGCCTGAGGGCACTTCCATTCCCGGCGACCCCATCGGCATGCCGGGCACGGTCAGCCCGAGCGCGTCCGGTCGCTCCTTGAGCAGGCGCTGCACGTCTTCGGCCGGCACGTGGCCCTCGACGAAGTAGCCGCCCACTTCCGCCGTGTGGCAGCTGCCGTAACCCGCCGGAACGCCGACGCGGCGCTTCACCGGCTCGACGTTGTCCGACAGCTGGATCTCGGCTCGGAAGCCTGCCTGTTTCATGTGGTCGACCCACAGCGAGCAGCAACCGCAGGTCGGGCTCTTGTGCACCACCAGCAGCGGCAACGCGGCCGCGGGCGCCGCGGCGGCCGGCGATGACGCGCTGTCGGTCGACGTGGCCACACTGCAGCCCGAGGCAGCGGCAGCCAAACCGAGCACCAAAGCGATCAGGAGGCGGCTCATGGCGTCACCTTCTGGGCGCGTCGCGCCGACGACCAGTGGATGTGGACGATGCGCCACGCGCCGTCGATCTTCTGCAGCAGCATCGTCTCGGCGCTGCCGAGCGTCACCGGCTGGCCGTCGCGCTGCACGTGCAGCTCGCTCTCGGTGGCGACCCAGGCGAGGTCGCCCTCGGTCTTGGCGGTTCGTGCCGTCTGCTGGACGTGCGCGTCTCTCAGGAACGCGGCATCGGAGACGGCGTGCCCGCTCAGGTACTCCTCGGCGGAGCGCTCCGCGCCGCCGCCTTCGAGAATCAGCACGTCGGGCGCCAGAAGGGAGCGGAGCGTGGCGGTGTCGCCGCGACGCAGCGCTTGCGCGAAGGCTTCCACCGTCGCCTCGGGGGTGGATGCCGCTGGCGCGACGTGTTGCGCTCGCGCCGTCGCCAAGGCGGCGGGCGCGTGGGGCGCGTTCTCGTGCGCCGTTGCAAGGATGGGTGCGGCGGCCAGCATGAGGACGCCGGCGGATCGGGTGAAGGTATGCATGCGGTGGCTCCGTTCAGTGCGCGTGGGGTGGCGCGTTGGGGTCGTCGTGGTGGTCGGCCGGTGCGGCCTCGGTGCTGTCCGTGGCGTCGCCGTGGTCATGCGCCCCGTGGTCATGACTGCTGTGATCGTGGGCGGCCGCGCTGCTGCCCTCGGCAACGGCACCGTGGTGATCGCCGCCGCTGGAACTGCCGTGCGGATGCGGCATTGATTCCCCGCCGCCGTGCGAGTGGCCGTCGCTCGACGCGACGAGGTCGCGGTAGGCCGCCGCATCCATCGTCGGCATCGCTTGCAGGAACGCGACCATGTCCCAGATGTAGGGGTCGTCCATGCTCTTGCCCCAGGCCGGCATGCCCGAGGCCTTGATCCCATGCTTGATCACCCAGAAGGCGTGCTCAGGGGAGCGGATGGCCTGCGTCGAAAGGTTCGGCGGCGCCGGATAGAGACCCTGACTCAACTCGGTGCCAGCCGCCCCGGGCGCGAGATGACAGGCCACGCACATCGAGGCGTAGTTGCCCGCGCCGCGGCGGATTTGCTCGGCATCGCCCAGCGCAGGGACGACGACGTCGTCCGCCCGAACGGCGATGGCACGCTCGCGAGCGGTTTCGATCAGGCGATACACGGCCGCCGAATGCGGCTCATCAGCGCCGGGATGCACGACGCCGAAATAGATGACGCCGGTCGCGCCGAGCAGACCGACGCCGCCGATCACCAAAGCGGATTTCAGGAAATTCATGTTCGACTCCAAGGCTTAGCGGGGACGACGCGGCGGGTTGCCGAAGCTGGGGTCAGCGCTGACTTTTCGCGCCACCGTGCCGGCGGGGTTCCGGTACCAGCCCGGGTCGCTGTAATCGCCCGGACGCAGGTCGTCGCGAACCTTCACCACAGTGAACATCCCGCCCATCTCCAGCGGTCCGAACGGACCGTTGCCGGCCATCATCGCCAGCGTGTTCGGCGGTCCCTGCATGTGGCCGCTGTCGGTGTGCTTCTGGTGCTCGGCCATGCCGAACTCGCCCATGGCCATGTAGCCAGGAAGCATCTTGCGGATGCGCTCTTCGACCCCGCGCTGATTGACGCCCAGCGTGTTCGGAATGTCGTGGCCCATCGGCCCCATCGTGTGATGCGACATGTGGCAGTGGAACGCCCAGTCACCCGGTACGGCAGTGAATTCGATGTCGCGCATCTGGCCGACGCCGATGATCTCAGTCACCTCCGAGCGCCACTGGTTACGCGGCCACCGCCCGCCATCGCCACCCGTGACGTGGAACTGCACGCCGTGCAGGTGGATCGGGTGATTCCACATGCTCAGATTGCCCATGCGGATCCGCACGCGCTCGCCGGTACGCGCCACGATCGAATCGATCGCCGGGAACACCTTCGAGTTGAAGGTCCACAGGTCGAAGTCCTGCATGATCGCGGGGTCCGGGCGTCGCGTGCCGGGATGCAGGGCGAAGTTGTGGATCAGGAAGGCATAGTCGCGGTCGACCGGCGCCGGGTCCTCGCCCTTCGGATGGATGATGAAGAGCCCCATCATGCCCATGGCCAGTTGCACCATTTCATCGGCATGCGGGTGGTACATGTGCGTGCCGTGCTGCTGCAGGGTGAACTCGTAGACGTAGGTCTCGCCCGGACCGATCTGCGGCTGGGAAAGACCGCCTACGCCGTCCATGCCCGACGGCAGGATCAGGCCATGCCAATGGATGGTGGTGGCCTCCTTCAGTCGATTCGTCACGAAAATTCGCACGCGATCGCCTTCGACGGCTTCGATGGTCGGGCCCGGCGTGCTGCCGTTGTAGCCCCAGCAGATCGCCTTCGAGCCCGGCGCGAACTCGTGTTCGAACTCTTCCGCGACGAGGTGGAACTCCTTGACTCCGCCATTCATGCGGTAAGGCAGCGTCCAGCCGTTCAAGGTGCGGACCTTGCCGGAGCGCCCGGCGCCGCGGCGCTCGGGCGCGATCGGAGCGGCAGGCGTTGCCCCGTGTTCGGCGTGGCCAGCATGGTCCTGCGCAACGACAAGGCCGGTGGCGGCCGCGCCGGCCAGGCCCACACCGGCGGTGCGAAGAAGATCGCGTCGGGACATCGTGCTCATCGGGTTTCTCCCTGACCACCGTCATCGGGGTGGTCTTGCTGGTGATTCGGGTCTTCGCGCTGGGCTTCTTCCGCTTCGTCATCGAGAGGGCCGTGCGCGCTGTGATCCATGCCTTCCATCGGCGCTTGGACCGGGTTCGCGCTGCCATGCTGGCTGTGGTCCATGCCGGGCACTGGCGCTTTGGCCGACGGGCTCGCGGAGCCGTGTTGGCTGTGGTCCATGCCTTCCATGGGCGCTTGGGTCGACGGAGTCGCGCTGCCGTGCTGGCTGTGGTCCATCCCGGGCATCGCGCTGTGATCCATCGCCCCCATGCCGCCCTTGGGCGTCAGGATGTCTTGCACGCTGGGCGTCGGCTCGCTGGGCGCGGCGTCGCTCGGCAGTCGCTGCCCGACGGCCTGCATCAATTCGACGCGAGCCAGCCAGTAATCGCGCACGGCCTCGAGATAGCTCTGGTAAGCGTCGTATTCCTCGACCTTCGCCTGCACCAGCTCGAACACGCCGATCAGCATGAAGTTCTGCTCTTGCTGGCTGCGCTCAACGATGCGTTCGCGCTGAGGGATCAGTGCGTCTCGATGCAAGGCCACGATCTGCCGGTGCTCGCCCAACGCACGTGATCCGGTGCGCACGGCGTTGGTGACGTTCAGCTCAGCGAGCTGGACGCGGGCCCGTGCTTCCGCCAGCAGCGCTTCGGAGCGAGCGAGCTTCCCCTGGCCCTGGTTGAACACTGGGAGCTCAAAGCTCAGCGTTGGGCCAGTGAGGTATGCGCCGTCAGCCTCCTTTTCACGCTCAGCCCCGGCGGAAACGCCGCCGAACCAGCGCGTGGCGCGAGTCGTGCGCAACGCCGAGCGCAATTGCGACTCCTGAAGACGTGCGGCCTGAAGCTCGAGGCTGGACGATTCGGCGATGCGAACCAGCGCGTCGGCCTCGTCCTCGGTAGCTACCGGCATCGGCAGGCGATCCGCCAAAGACCATTCGCCGTCGGCAGGACCGAGGCCGAGAAGGTTGCCGAAAGCAAGGCGCTCGCGCAGCGCTTCGGCACGCGCTTGCGCCGCGTCGATGCGCGCCTGTGTTGCCACGGCCTGCTCGCGCTTGAGCTGCAGCTCGCTGATGTTGCCGGCGTCATAGAAGCGCTGCGCCAGCTCGGCGGTGGCGTCCGCGCCCTCAGCGACGGCCGAGCGCATGTCCGCGACCTGCTGTGCCGCGACGGCCCGATACCACGACGCCTCCACCTCGACGGTCAGACCGATCACAGCCTGCGCTACTTCGATGCTGTGACGCTCGTACTGCTGGCGGGCCCATCGCATGCGAACCGGCAGGAGCAGCACGTCGACGAAGGGCAGCGATACCCCCACGGTCTGGTTGTACCCGGCGCCGGGGCTCAGATTCATCCGGGCAAAGGACACGCCGGGGTTCGCTACTTCCACGGCGTCGATCACCTCGGCGCGGGCGAGACCCAGCCGGGCATAGGCCTCGCGCATGCGCGGACTGCGCAGCAATGCGATGGCGACGGCGCGATCCCGGTCGATGGGCGCGGCGAGGCGTTCGCGAAGGTCGATTGGCGGCTCGTCGGCGGCCATTCTCGTCAGGGCCGGTGCGCCCCGCGCTTCCAGCAGGCGATTGACCTGGGCGTCATCAGGGCGTGGGGACAGGGAAGCGCAGCCCCCCAAAAGGGAAGCGAGAGCCACAGCCAGCGCGCTGCGGCGAAACAAAGGATTCATGGTGGTCTCCGGAACTCAGCGGCACGACAGCCGCGTCATCCGCCTGTCCGACGACAGGCAGGGGCGTTCAGCGGGCTTGGTGCCCGCTCAGGAGATCGGTGCGATCGGTGGTCGGAGGCCGGGGGAGCGCGGCGCACTGGGCACAGCGGTCACGTCGAGGGTCGCCACCGGCGGCCAGACGGCCACCAACGCCACCACCGGCGGGACGGAGGCCAACACGACGGTGCCGTGGTGGATGCAGGCGCAAGCGCAGCGGCCGTCCTCGCAGCAGTCGGTGGTGGCACTGGAGTGATGGTCCGCCGCTTCCGCTGGGGCTGCGGCGACGCTGTCGTGGCAGCCGCTATGGGTTTCGGATGCCAGAGCCGCCGGAGCATCCGCTGATGTCCCGTGACCAGCCATGCCCGCCGCCATGGCCACGCCAGCGACGCCGTTGATCACGAGGATCACAGCGAGGAGCAGGTGCAGCAGGGTACGGACGGGTGACATGGGCCCAAGTCTACATCGGCATACGTTAAGCGCCACCCGGCTGCGCCAAGTCGGCCAGGATTGGGCAGTCCGGGCGGCTGTCGCCGCGGCAGTTCCGGGCTAAATCCAGCAGCGTGTCGCGCATCGCCGCCATCTCTCGGATTCGCGCCTCGAGCTCGTCGGCGTGCGCGAGGGCCAAGGTCTTGACCTCGCGACTGCTGCGCCCTGGGTCCGCCCATAGCCCAAGCAGGACCTCGATCTGCTTCATCGAGAACCCCAGCAGCCGGGCGCGCTTGATGAAGCGGAGCCGATGCACGTCCGCGTTCGCGTAGAGGCGGTAGTTGCTGTCCGTGCGCGCCGCGGCCGGTATCAGCCCCATCGCCTCGTAGTGCCGGATCATCTTGGCCGACACGCCGGACGCCGCCGCCGCCTCCCCGATGGTGTGGGGTCCACTCGGCACGGGGACGGGTCGATCGGCTCGCCGCGTCATCGGTCGCTCCTCGGGGTCCAGCGCTTGAGCAGTAGTGTATTGCCGACAACGCTGACGCTCGACAGCGCCATTGCGGCGGCGGCCACGATCGGATTGAGCAGGCCAGCGGCGGCCAACGGAATGCCGACCGCGTTGTAGACGAACGCCCAGAACAGGTTCTGGCGCATCTTGCGGACCGTGCGTCGCGACAAATCCAGCGCGTCGGCCACCAGGCGCGGGTCGCCGCGCATCAGGGTGATCCCCGCCGTCTCCATGGCGACGTCGGTGCCCGATCCCATCGCCATGCCAACCCGCGCGGCGGCCAGCGCCGGCGCGTCGTTGATACCGTCGCCCACCATGGCGACGGGGCCATGCCGGGCGAGGTCCGCGACCACGGTCGCTTTGCCTTCCGGCAGCACGCCGGCATGCACGTCCTCGGCAGCGATGCCGACCGCCTGCGCCACGTGGGCCGCTGCCAAGGCGTGATCCCCGGTGACGAGCACGGGGCGGATGCCGTCGGCCTTCAGCAGCGTGATCGCCTCGACGGCTTCCGGGCGAAGCGCATCGCCGAACACCATCAGCGCCACCAGCCCGCGCTCCGTCGCGTTGAGATTCGCCAACCACGACACGCTCATGCCTTGGGCCGCGGCCGCCTCGGCGGCGCGCATCAGCGGCTGGCGATCAACGCCGAGCTCGTCCATCCATCGATCGCTGCCCAGGGCGTACGTCGTCCCGCCGATCACGGCCTCAACGCCACGGCCGGGGATGGCTTTCGCCTGCTCGGCGCGGTGGATGGCCAGCCCCTCGGTCTGCGCCGCAGCGACCACGGCCTTCGCCAGCGGGTGCTCGCTGTCCTGCTGCACGGCCGCGGCGAGCGCCAGCGCCTCGCTGCGGGGTCCCTCCGCCGGATAGAAGCCAGCCAAGCGCGGACGGCCTTCGGTCAGCGTACCGGTCTTGTCGAACGCGACGACGCGAACGTCGCGGGCCGCTTCCAAGGCCACCGCGTCCCGCACCAGAATGCCGGCTCGTGCGGCGAGGCCGGTGCCCGCCATGATCGCCGTGGGGGTCGCCAGACCCAAGGCGCACGGACAGGCGATCACGAGCACCGCCACGCTGGTGATCAGCGCATGCTCCCAGTCGCCTGTGGTGACACCCCATCCCACCAACGTGCCCAGTGCGATCAACACCACCGCCGGGACGAACACGGCGCTAACGCGGTCGACCAGTCGCTGGATCGGCGGCTTGCGGAGCTGGGCGTCCTCGACGAGACGAACGATGCGGGAGAGCGTGCCCTCGGCTGCAGATGCCCGAGCCACCAAGGTCAGCCGTCCTTCACCGTTTATCGAACCGCCGGTCACCCGATCGCCGACGAGCTTGACGACCGGTAGAGGCTCGCCCGTCAGCATCGATTCGTCGACGTGCGTTTCCCCATCGAGCAGATCGCCATCGACCGGAATGCGTTCACCGGGCCGAACCACCAGTCGATCACCCGCACGCACTCGTTCGATCGGCCACGTCACCTCGGTGCCGTCATCTTGCACAAGGCAGGCCAACGCGGGTCGCAAGTCCTGAAGTGCCCGGATGGCTGCCGACGCATCGCGCTTCGCGCGGGCCTCCATCCACTTACCCAGAAGCACGAGAGTGATGATCGCCGCCGACGCTTCGAAGTACAGCGCCGCGCCCGATCCGGCTCTTGGATCGATCAGGTGCCAGACGCTCAAGCCATAGCCTGCCGTGGTCCCCAGCGCGACCAGCACGTCCATGTTGGGGCTGCCTGAGCGAACCGCTGACCAGGCCCCGCGGTAGTAGCGCGCCCCGATCCAGAACTGCACGGGTGTCGCGAGCGCCCACTGCCAGACGCCGGGGAGCATGGCGTGGACGCCGAAGGGCATCAGCAGCATGGGCGCGACCAGCGGCAAGGTCAGTGCGCTGGCGACAAGCAATTGCCAACGCAGCATCGACGAGGTCGTGTCCACTGGCCGAGGGGAGACCCTGGATCGGACGCGACCGCTATACCCAGCGCGTTCGATAGCGCGCAAGAGCGCCTCTGCGTCGGAAATCGTGCCCTCGACACGAGCGGTATCGGTTGCGAGGTTCACGCTGGCTTCGGTTACGCCAGGCACTTCGGCGAGCGCGGATTCGACACGACCCACGCAGGACGCACACGTCATCCCCTCGACCTCAAGGGTCAGGGAAGATGGCGTCGAAAAAGCGTTCGGCATGGGCGTTCTCCGCATCGGTCGGAGCCTAGGCTCCGCCTTACCATGATGGGAAGGTCAAGCCCCCAAAAAAACCGCCGAACTTGACCTTCCCACCAAGGGAAGGGTCACGCTGGTTTCAGTCCACCCAGAGGCCCTCACCATGCGCTTCCACGTCCCTCAAATGAGCTGCGGCCATTGCGTCAAGACGCTGCGGACGGCGTTCGATAAGGCGCTTCCCGGCCATCAAATCGACATCGACCTCGCCACGCGCGAGGTCCGCAGTGACGATACCGACCCGCGCGTTCTGGCCGAGGCGATACGCGCCGCCGGGTACGAGGCCCGAACCGTTGATTAAACGAGGCGCATGCCCCAAAGCCCCGGGGCGAAACGCCCCGGGGCCAGGGGTCAAAGCAAGGGCAGGCCGAAGGCGAACACGGCGCCGATCAGCGTGAGGATCACTGCTGCACCATAGATCCGATGGGACCAGCGGCGAAGGCTTGCGCACACCTCGGCTTGCGCTCGATCCGCGGGACACGGCAGGCGCCGGGCATTCCAGAGCAGCGCGCCCGAAACTGCGAGTGCTGCGGTCGCGGCACCAAACACCCAGCCTTTCTGCTCTGACAGCCAGATCAGCTGGGGAGCGGCCGAAACCAGGCCGGCCAGAGCGGCGCCCGCGCCGAGGCTGACCATGACCGCGGGCAGCACGCAGCACACCAGTGTTCCGACGCTGGTCAACAGTGCGCCCGTCGCGCCCCACGCCGTGGTGCGCAGGGGTCTCAGCGCATCACCCGCCACGTTCGACCTCGGCTTTGATGTCCGCGACCGACTGCTCTGTGCGCTCGATAGAGACCACGGTGTAGCCGGCCTCCTTCAGCGATTCGGTGACCGCGGCATCAGACAGATCATGACCCTCCTTCAGTCCGATGGCGACGAGGCGGTCTTCCAGACTGACATGGACGGCCGCGACTTCCGGCTTCTTCTTGAATGCCTGAGTGATTCCGTTGGCGCAGAAGGCGCAGACGAGACCATTCACCTCCATCTTCAGCGTGGTGGCGGAGGCGGTGCCGGCGGCGATGGTGAGCATCAGGGACAGTGCGAAACGCATCATTGGATTCTCCAGAAGATTGGGAAGTATTTAGAAGTTGAACATCAGATTCAGGGCAGGACGCCCGTCTTGGTCGATACCGGCATCGATCCACCACGTCGAGGTGAAGAACCGCAGGGCGAGCTCGCGATTGACCTCGTCCATCCGCATGCCCGAGGTGCGTTTCGCCTTCAGCACGATCCAAGTGGCCATTCGGTCCATGTCGTGCTCATACGGCGCGACGCCAAACGACGCCACGTCACTGCGGAGGTGCCAGCCTTCGGCGGCGAAGTACTCCGAAACGAGAGCTGTGTAGATCCGCCGCGTCTCGAAGTCGAGTTGGAGACCGGCATGCCAGACGTCATTGCCAAGGCCGGCGGCCGGGCCAGCGTATCGGGCGTTGCCGACGCCGGCCCAGACGAAGGCGTTGCCTTGTGCGCTGGGCAGATTCCATCGTTGCAGGAGCCTCGAAGCACGCACGAAAGTCACACTCGTGGTCCCCGAGACGCCCTCAAGCCTTTCCATCCGGGCATGACCACCCGATACGGACCAACGGAAGCTGGGGCTGTAGGTGTACGCCACCTGCTGAACGTCTTCGTTGGCATCAACCATCAACATGTGCCCATCGGCGTATCCGACAGGCCGAGTCTGCGCTGCAGACGCGCAGAAGAAGGCGCTGGCCGTGACGGCCAGCATCCGCAAAGAAAAAGACATCGAGAAACTCCATCAGAAGCCCGGGAGGGCAGGGCCACTGCGTTCGCAGCGGGGCCAATGGAGTTAGACGATCGGAGGCCGCTGTTCGACGATGTTGGCAAGGCTGCCGAGGGCCGCTGGTTTGGAAGCCACGAGTGCGGCGCGAGATCCGCACGTGAGCCTGGGCTTAGTGAGGGTCGCGAGAACCGGGGCGGCGCACGCCGCCTCGCAAGCCGAGGTGCAAGGCTCAGACGTAGAGCCGTCTGGTTGCTCGACGTTCTCCGCCATCGCGGCGCAGTGGGCTTCCGGGGTGGCAAGGCCCTCCAAGCTCATTTCCGCCAATGGCGCGGCCGAAGCCACGACCTGACTCAGAATCAGGGCGAGCAGGCACGCGAAGATGACGAGACGCTGGTACATGACGCAATGATCTTGCGAGTGACGTAGACGGGCGATCAACGTGGTTCAAGACGGACTTGATGCGGGGCCTGGCGGCTCGGCCGACGCTGAGCGTCTTCAAGCATCGCTGACAGATAACGCCCTCCAAATCAGAGCCTTACGCCGATTGTGGGTGAAAAATGCATTTATCCCTGCCAACCCTCTAGCTCTGCCGCGCCCCGGACACGCAGGAGTCCGGCGACAGCGACAGCCGGCAGATCCACTCGAGCAAACGCGCCGCGTAGCGACGCCCCGCGACGTACCAGAACGCGTCGGCGATCAGGCCGGCGGCCGTCACCACGACCAGCAGCTGCGCGAGCGCCGCCGTGTCGCCATGAGCAAACGCCGCCGCGACGGCGACGACCGGATACGAGGGCAGGGGCAGGCCGCCCTGATCCAGCAGCACGGCGAGGAACACGATCCAGAGGCCGTGGCTTTGCAGCAGCGCGAGGAGGGTGTCCATGGCCGTCGAGTGTGCGGGGCGGCGGACGCGGCGTCGACGGGGCGCTAGGCTGTCGACCCATGCCGCATCGCCCGTCCGACCGCCACCGATGATCGACGTTCACGTCCGTTTCTTCGATCTTGATGCCGTGCTGGTCGACGAACCGATACTGTCCGCCAGCGAGCACGAGCGCGTGGCGCGCAAGGCGACGCCCACGCTTCGCCAGCGCCAGGCGGCGTCGTTCCACTGCCTGCGGGTGACGTTGGGCGAGGTCCTTGGCGCGATGCCGGCCGCGCTCGCGTTTCGCATCGCGGATTCCGGCAAACCTGCACTCCTCGACCACGCCCTGCACTTCAACGTGAGCCACAGCGGCGGCGTCGGCATGCTGGCCTGGGGGCCGCGCGAGCTCGGTGCGGACGTCGAGGCCCTGATTGCACGGCCAAGCGAAGGATTGGCCGAGGAAATCCTCTCGCCGCGTGAACTCGATGCGTGGCGAGCGCTACCGATAACGGAGCGGCAGCCTTGGCTGACCCGCGCGTGGACGCGCAAGGAATCAACGCTGAAAGCCGTCGGCAGCGGGCTTCGGATTCCGCCGCGGACGATTGACCTCGGCGATCAGAACGACGCTTGGACGGTGCGCGTCTCGGAACGCGAGTGGCGCGGCATCGACTGCACCGACGGCGTGCCCGAAGGCTTTCGCGCGGCGGTGTGCATCGAGGCGCCGCATGAGTGACGACGAGCGCTGGTTCGTCTATGCGCTTCGCTGCAAAGGCGACCGGCTGTACTGCGGCATCGCGAAGAACGTCGAGGCGCGTTTCGCGGAACACGCCGCCGGCAGGGGGGCGAAGTTCACCCGAGCGTTTCCGCCAGAGGCGATCGTCGCGAGCCTGCCGGTGTGCGACCGCGCCGAGGCGCTGAAGCACGAGGCTGCGTTCAAGCGTCTGTCGAAGCGGCGGAAGCTTGAGGCGCTGCGCGAGTGGCCTGCGGGGAAGGCATGAAGCACTTGAAGTACCTCGTCGGCTATCCCGAACCGCTCCAGGAACGCGTGCGCGCTCTGCTTGACCAGGGCCGCCTGGGGGACGTTCTGGTCCAGAAGTATCCGGAGCAGCACGCGGTTCGCAGCGACGGGCAGCTCTACGACTACGTCCAGGAGCTGAAAGACCGCCATCTTCGCCAGTCGCCGCCCTTGGGCAAGGTGCTCTACGACGGGAAACTGCAGGTCTTGAAGCACGCCCTCGGCACGCACACCACGGTGGCGCGGGTGCAGGGCAGCCGACTGAAGGTGAGCCGCGAGATCCGGATCGCCGCGCTGTTCAAGGATGCCGCGCCCGAGTTCCTTCAGATGATCGTGGTTCACGAGCTGGCGCACATGCGGCACAGCGACCACAGCAAGGCGTTCTACCAGCTGTGCACGCACATGGCGCCGGAGTACCACCAGTGGGAGCTGGATTTGAGGCTGTATCTGACGCACCGGGAGCGGGCGGGATGAGCCCAGCTCAGGGTCGTCCGCAAGCGTCAAAGCGAAAACCGATAGTTCGCATAATCAATATTATGTAGAACTTATCCGCACCGATCTTGGCTTGGCCTCCCGAGCGTCGTTCAGGCAGACTGCGCGCGCAGGTCGCCACGCCGTCACCCGTCGACAACCCCCACTGCACCGCCTCACGGGCTGACGTGGCCGAACCTGCTTCCACGTTCCATGCCCCATGGAACTCCGCCCCCCAACATCGGAAGTCAAGAATGAAGAACGTAGCGATCCTTTTCGCCGTCGCGGCGCTGACCGCCTGCGGCACCATCGACAACGCCGTCCGTTCGGACGAAAGCATCCAGGAGAAGACGGCGTTCGCGCTCGGCACCACCGCCGAAAACGTCACCATCTCCAATCGGCGCAGCGAGCTCGGCTCGGTCAAGTTCAACGCCACGACGAATGGCCGGATGTTCCAGTGCTACTACACGACTGCCGGCATCACCAGCGATGTGCTGTGTTCGCCCACCGATGGTGGCGCACCGGCGGCAGGCGCGCCATGCAATGCGCTGCTCAAGGCCGCGGGCAAGTGCTGACCCAGCCCTGATGGGATCGTTGCGCGGCCTCGTTCCGCGCAGCGTCGCGCGAAGGAGAAGCCACCGTCAGGGTGGCTTTTTCTTTGGCCGCGATCCGACGAATACGCGACGGAGATAGTCGGACACGGCCCCGTGACGCACCAAGGCCAGATGACCGACGCTCTCGACCACCTGCCGATGGTCAAACGCCATCCCGCGACGTGACGCGCCTTCGCCCAGCGCACTCGCCACCGGCACCAGACCATCGCCGAGGAATGACGCAACGCGCCCGGCATGCGCTTTCCCCAGGACGCCCGCCACCGCGTGCAGCTGCAGCCCCGCAGGACGGGTGGGCCACGGCGCTACGTCCGAATGCCCTAGCTGATGGATTGCCACGCTGCGGATCTTGCCGATCACCGCCCACGGCGACGAGAACCGGCTCAGGGCCAGCGCCGCGTCGACGGTCTTGCCGACGCGCTCCAGCGGCGCGCCGTCGTGCGGCGTGCCGAGGCACACGACGTGCTGCAGGTGCTTCGTCCACGCATGGCCGTTCACGACACCTTCGGCAATCGCGCTGCGGACGACCAGCCCACCCAAGCTGTGCGCGACGACGTGCAGCGGCTCGCGCCACGCTTGGCGGCCGCGGTGTCGTGCATCGAGAATCGCCGCCAGCCGACGCCCGTTCTCGGCGATGGCGAGGCCGGTGTTGTAGCGCAGGTACAGCGGTCGGAATCCGGCTTCGCGCACCAGCCGGTCGCCGAAATCCTCACCGCGGCCTGTCGGCGCCTGCCAGTGCGCGTCGTTCATGCACAGCCCGTGGACGAACAGCACGCGCGGGCCCTTCGCCGCGCGATGCGCGCGTCGCCGCGAGAACCGGTGCGGCTCGATCGTCATTGGCAGCGCCACCGGATTTCCCATCGCTTCGAGGCGATCCCCGACGACGCCGTTCAACACCGAACGAAGACCCAGCGGCACCGACACCGGGCGAGGACGCGAAGGTCGCGCCTCGCCGCCGGCCCGACGCTCCGCGAACGCGAGCAGCGTATCGCCGCCCTGGCCCACGGCCTCGGTCACCCGGCGAACGCCGCTGTAGGCAACGCGTGTGATGCCGCGAACCAGCGGATTCGACGGCAGCCACGGCAGCGGCGCTGTCGCGAGCACGGCCTCATGCACCGCCTGCGCCAAGGACGTCACGCCCACCGTTCCGGCCACACCGAGCTGAAGCAGCCCGCGTGCGGCGGCAATGTCCGGAGCGATGGTCGAGGCCTTGGCCGGCGCTCGCTTCGTCATGATTCCGCCGCGTGATGGAAGTGTCGCCGGAACGGCACCTCGCCGTTTCGGGCGACGCCAAGCTCCTGCGCGTAGCGATGCCCGGCGTAGACCGCGTGCACGATCATCCCCGGAGCTTCAGCGTCGCCGATGCGATCAACGCTGGCGATGCCGGCATCGCGCCATGGCGCTTCGCGCGACTGCAGATCGAGGTACAGCGCGTCGTCGGGCAGGCGTGCGGTTACCAGCAGCAGTGCGTCGCAGGCGATTGCTTCGGTGCGGCCGGTCCACACGTCTTCCAGCACGACGCCGGAAACGCTCGCATCGATGAGGTTCACCGACACGCGCGTTTCGACATCAAGCGCGGCGAGTCGTTTCCGCACGTGGCGGTACTCCAAGGTGTAGCCGCCCCAGGCGCCAACCACGTCATCAGGGGTTGCCAACACCACGGCGTTGCCGCGCGCCCGCAGCGCCTCTGCCGCGACGCCGGCGTAGTAGCCGTAGTCGTCATCGAACACGAGCACCCTGCCCTCGGGCCAGCGGCCGTCCATCAGGTCGTCGAGCGTGAACACCGCCGGCTGAAGGGCGGCGGCGCTCGCTGGCGCGGGCCCGCCGCTGGTGACGCTGCCCCCCAGCGCGGCGATGCCCAGCCCGTTGCTGCGACCATAGCCATCGCGCCGCCAGTGGCAGCCGGTGGCGATCACCACGTGCTCGGCGCCGAAATCGATGACGTCCTGCGCGCTCATCGGTGAATCGAGGTACGTCGCCACGTTCGGCATCTTGCGGATCTGCCCGACGCGCCAATCGCGCACGCGAGCCCATTCCGCGAGCCCCGGCAGCCGCGCTTCGCGGCTCACGCGCCCGCCAAGTTCCTTCCGCGCTTCCGCAAGGCTAACGTCGTAGCCGCGCTGCCCGAGCGCCCTCGCCGCTTCCAAACCTGCCGGCCCGCCGCCGACGACGAGCACCCTCGCCTCGCGATGTTTCGGCGCGATGCGCTCCGGGTGCCAGCCCTTGCGCCACTCCTCGCCCATGCTCGGGTTCTGCGTGCAGCGGATCGGCGAGATGGTGTTGTCGCCGGAGACACAGATGTTGCAGCCGATACACTCGCGGATGTCGTCAAGGCGGCCTTCCTCGATCTTCTTCGGCAGGAAGGGGTCGGCGATCGAGGGCCGCGCCGCGCCGATGAAGTCGACGATGCCGCGACGGATCTGCGAGACCATCGTGTCCGGCGAGGTGAAGCGCCCGACGCCGACCACCGGCTTGGTGGTGGTGCGCTTGACGAAATCGACGAAGGGCTCCTGCGCGCCCTCACCGGCAAACCGCGACGGCACCGAATCGTTGTACCAGGCCGCCACGTTGACGTCCCAGAGGTCGGGCAGCTCGGCCAGCATCGCGACGATGTCGCGCGCTTCCGCGAGCTCCACGCCTTCCGGCCCGAGCATTTCTTCCGTCGCGAAGCGCAGCGCCACGCCGCAGCGGTGGCCGACCGCGTCGCGGGTGTCCTCCAGCAATTCGCGAAGCAGGCGCACGCGGTTCTCCAGCGAGCCGCCGTACTCGTCGGTGCGGTGGTTGCGGCGCCGCTGCAGGAAGTGCATCGCCAGCGAAAGATCGTGCGCGGCGTAGACGTACACCACGTCCATGCCGGCGCGCATCGCGCGCACTGCGGCCTCGCGATGCCAGCGCCGGTAGTCGCGGATGTCGGCCTTGTCCATCGCCCGCGCTTGGCTGGGGTAGCCGTACTTCGAGGGCTGGTGCGACGGCGCGATCAGCACCTCGCGCGAGAAGAGGTTCGATGCCGTCGGGCCGTTGTGCGTCAGCTCGATCGCGGCGAGCGCGCCGTGGGCGTGCACTTTGTCCGCCATCAGCGCCAGCGCGGGGATGTCGCGGTCGTCCCAGAGCCGCGCTTCGACAAACGGCGTGAGGTCACCGCTCGGGTGGATCTCGCATTCCTCGGTGCTGATCACCGCCCAGCCGCCTTCCGCTTTGACTTCGCGCATCGCCGCGTGCGCCAGCGGCATCGCGTGGCCCATGCCGTTGCAGTGCGGCACCTGGAAGAAGCGGTTCTTCGCGACCACCGGCCCGATGGCCAGCGGGGTGAACAGCACATCGAATCGCGGGTCACGCATGCGCGGCTCAGGCCTCGCTCGCCGCGGCGTACGCGATGCGCAGCAGGTTCTGGAAGTGCCACACCCCGCTCTCGCGCTTAGGGCACAGGCGACCGGCCTCGTAGGTGCCGGAGGCCAGGCCCTTCTGCACCGCCTCGCAGATGCCGATGTCCTCTTCCTGCACCTCGTGGCTGAAGTCGCGGTCGGCGGCGATGCGCGCCTGGGCCTGCTCGTCCTCGACGTAGTAGTAGTCGAACTCCACGCGGCAGCAGTCCGGTCCCAGCGGCAGGATGCGGTTGGTCTGCAGGCGCCCCGGCATGATGTTGAGCATCACGTTCGGGTAGACGAAGTAGTAGAAGGCGTCGCCGTCGCCATATATCGCGCCGCCGTCGCGGATCGGCGAATGCTGCAGCGAGTGCCATCCGCCGAGCTCGGTGTCGTAGGCGCGGTAGTCCAGCACCTTTGACAGCCCCGGATGCACGTGCGGCAGGTGGTAGCCCTCGAGGAAGTTGTCGACATACACCTTCCAGTTGCAGCGGATCTCGTAGCTCTCGCGGCGCAGGAATCGCATCGCGGCAAGATCGATCGGCGCGATGCGTTCGGCGATGCCGGCATACACCTCATCGAATGGAGGCGTTGCCGGATCGATGGCTACGAAAACGAGGCCCTGCCATTCGTGCACGCGCAGCGGCGGCAGGCGGATGTCGCGCACATCGAAATCCTCCGCACCCTGCATCTCCGGCGCGGACTTCAGCTGCCCATCGAGCCCGTAGCTCCAGCCGTGGTACTTGCAGTGCAGCGCCCGCGCGCCCTTGCCGCTGCAGAACGCCAGCGGCCCCGCCCGGTGCCGGCACACGTTCGGGAAGGCCCGCAGCACGCCGTCCGCGCCGCGCACCACCAGCACCGGCACCTCGCCGACCTGCTCCACCACGTGGTCGCCCGTTTCGGCGAACAGACCCTGATGCGCCACCAACTGCCAGCTCCGCGCGATCACCGCGCGCTGGTCGAGTGCCAGCGCGGACTCGCCGCGGTAGAAGCGCGCCGGCAGCGCGCGGGCAAGTTCAAGCGGCGCGATCGTGTCGAAGGTCTGCGCCGTCGGTTCCATGTCCGATGCCGCTCTGGTCGTTGGTCGCATGCTCGCACGCGCGCGGGCGTGGCGCCCACAAAGACAAACGGCCCGCATTGCTGCGAGCCGTTGGAATCAGCGAAAGCTGGCGTCCCCACGGGGATTCGAACCCCGGTCGCCTCCGTGAAAGGGAGGTGTCCTAGGCCTCTAGACGATGGGGACGTGAAGAGGATTCAACGAAGAAGTGGTGGAGCTAATCGGGATCGAACCGATGACCTCTACAATGCCATTGTAGCGCTCTCCCAGCTGAGCTATAGCCCCACCGATACGAGAGAGGCGCGCATGATATTCAGCCGCGCCGGGGCCGTCAAGCGCCTGTCATCGACACGTTCGTCTCGACGTCATCTTTGGAGCGCGGACTCAGGGTCGACTGCGCGTGGCCGAGGCTCTCGAGATAGGCAAGCCACTTGCTGAGGAAGCTGTTCATGCGCAGCCGGTGACCGAGCATCACCTGTGGCGACGGGCGCAGGCCGAGGACGTCCTGCCAGCGCCGACCGACGTAGCAATTGGTGGCCTCCGCCTGGCGTGAATCGAGGTAGGCACGCAGCAAGGCCGACGGATCCGGTGCGCCGGTAACCGGGTCGGCCATCGCGTACGACAGCCGAAGTTCGACCGTGTGCGCGTGCCGTGCCAGCAGCTCGACGTGCACGTCGAGGCCGTCGCCGACCCGCGAGACGTGGCGGCCGACGGACGCATGTTTCAAGTCGATCATGCGCGCGATGCGCTCGAAGTTCTCGCCATACAGCCCCATCAGCCACGCGAAGCGGCCGATGGCGGGGTATGGCAGTTCGCTGCGATTCTGGCGCATGCGCCGAATGTAGAGGCGCCCTGCCCCGCCTTCAAGCTCAGAAGTGGCTACGCCGGAAGCCGAACTGGGCCACGATCTTCGAGGCGATTTCCTCGATCGATGTGTGCGTCGTGCTGAGCACCGGAATCTGCTCGCGCTTGAACATGCCCTCGGCGATCGACACTTCACGCCTGCAGACGTCGAGCGTGGCGTAGCGCGAGCCCGGTTTGCGTTCCTCGCGGATCTTCTGGAGGCGCTGCGGATCGATGGTGAGCCCGAAGAGTTTCCGGCGATGACGGCGCAGCTTCTCCGGCAGGCGGTCGGCGTCGAGGTCGTCCGGCGTCAGCGGATAGTTCGCGGCGCGCAGGCTGTAGTGCAGCGCGAGGTACAGGCAGGTCGGCGTCTTGCCGGACCGCGACACCCCGACCAGCAGCACGTCGGCCTCGTCGTAGTCGAGGTCGGTGCCGTCGTCGTGCGTGAGTGCGAAGTTGGTGGCGTCCATGCGGCGCTCGTAGGCATCGAAGTCCACCAGCGCATGCGCCTGGCCGACACGCGGCGTCCACGGCTGGCCCAAGGCCTGCTCGAGCCGTGGCATGAACGGCTCGAAGACGTCGAGCAGCAGGGCGCCGCTGGCAGCGAGCACCTGGGTCATCTCGCTGTCGACGATGGTGTTGACGATGATCGGCTGGCAGCCGTGCCGCTCGCCGCCCGCGCGTATCGTCTCGGCGGCCTGCCGGGCTTTTTCCAGCGTATCCACGAAGGGCAGGCGCTGGCGCTCGAATTCGAGGCCACCGAACTGCGTGAGCAGGCTGTTGCCGATGGTCTCGGCGGTGATGCCGGTACCGTCGGAGACGAAATACACGGGGCGAATGGGCATGGCATGGCACTCCAGCGGCAAGCGGGATCGACGGCGCGCCGTGCGGCCGGCCGAAGGACGCTGATTCTGCGTCAATCGGGGCCGGCGGACCGCGCCAGATGGCGTTCTCGATGCGCAAGCTTGTTCCGACGACGCGCGGGCCGGAAAATAGCGGCTTCCCCTTGCGGTATGCCGGAGCTGCCTTGAACGCCCACGTCCTTTGGCTGAACGACCTTCGTCTCACCGATCTTCCGCAGGTGGGAGGCAAGAACGCCTCGCTCGGCGAGATGATCGGCAACCTCGCCCAGCTCGGCGTCTCGGTGCCGGGGGGGTTCGCGACGACCGCCGATGCCTTCCGCGAGTTCATCGCTGAAAACGCATTGCACGATCGCATCTACACGAAGCTCGGCACGCTGGACGTCGAAGACGTGGACGCGCTCGGCCGCGCCGGCGCGGAGATCCGCGGTTGGGTGATCGATGCGCCGCTGCCGAAGGCGCTCGATGCCGCCATCCGCAACGCCTACGCGCGCATGTGCAAGGAAGCCGGCGCTTCTGAGATCTCGGTCGCGGTGCGCTCGTCAGCCACTGCCGAAGACCTGCCGGACGCCAGCTTCGCCGGCCAGCAGGAAACATTCTTGAACGTGACCGGCGCCGACGACGTGGTGCGCAAGGTCAAGGAAGTCTTCGCCTCGCTGTACAACGACCGCGCCATCGCCTACCGCGTGCACCACGGCTTCAAGCACGAGGACGTGTTCCTGTCGGCTGGCGTGCAGCTGATGGTGCGCTCCGACCTCGGCGCCTCCGGCGTGCTGTTCACGCTCGACACCGAGTCCGGCTTCCGCGACGTGGTGTTCGTCACTTCGAGCTACGGCCTGGGCGAAACCGTCGTGCAGGGCGCTGTGAATCCCGACGAGTTCTACGCCTACAAGCCGAACCTCGTCGCCGGCAAGCCGTCGATCCTGCGCCGCACGCTGGGCTCGAAGCAGATCCGCATGGTGTATTCGAACGCGCCGGGCGAGCGCGTGCGCAACGAAGACACGCCCGCCGATCTGCGCGGCCGCTTCTCGCTGTCGGACCACGACGTCGAGGAGCTGTCGCGGCAGGCGCTGGTCATCGAGAAGCACTATGGCCGCCCGATGGACGTCGAGTGGGCGAAGGACGGCATCACCGGCAAGCTCTACATCGTGCAGGCGCGGCCGGAGACGGTGAAGTCGCGCGCGCGCGCGACGCAAGTGGAGCGCTTCCGCCTGCAGCAGCGCGGCGAAGTGATCGCGCAGGGCCGCGCCATCGGCCAGAAGATCGGCACCGGCGTGGCGCGCGTGATCCGCAGCGTCGCCGAGATGAACCGAGTGCAGCCCGGCGACGTGCTGATCGCCGACATGACCGACCCCGACTGGGAGCCGGTGATGAAGCGCGCGGCGGCCATCGTGACCAACCGCGGCGGCCGGACCTGCCACGCCGCGATCATCGCGCGCGAGCTCGGCGTACCGGCGGTCGTCGGCACCGGCGACGCGCTGAAGGTGATCCCGGACGGCACGCCGGTGACGGTGAGCTGCGCCGAGGGCGACACCGGCTTCATCTACGCGGGCCAGCTGCCGTTCGAGAAGGTCGTGGCCGACCTCGACAAGATGCCGCCCGCCCCGCTGAAGATCATGATGAACGTGGGCAACCCGGAGCGCGCCTTCGACTTCGCGCAGCTGCCGCATCAGGGCATTGGCCTCGCGCGCCTCGAGTTCATCATCGCGCGTCAGATCGGCGTGCATCCGCGCGCGCTGCTGGAGTACGAGAAGCAGCCGGCGAACGTCCGCGCCCAGATCGACCCGCTGATCGCCGGCTACAGCGATCCGGTGAGCTTCTACGTCGAGCGCCTCGCCGAGGGCATCGCCACGCTCACCGCCGCCTTCGCGCCGCACCCGGTCATCGTGCGCCTCTCCGACTTCAAGTCGAACGAGTACGCCAACCTGATCGCCGGCGCCGCCTACGAGCCGCATGAGGAGAACCCGATGATCGGGTTCCGCGGCGCCTCGCGCTATATCCACCCGGACTTCAAGGACTGCTTCGCGCTGGAGTGCCGCGCGGTGCGCAAGGTCCGCGACGAGATGGGCCTGAAGAACCTGTGGGTGATGATCCCCTTCGTGCGCACGCTCGAGGAAGGCCAGGCCGTCATCAACACGCTCGAGGCGAATGGCCTCGTGCAGGGCAGCCGCTCGAACAACCCGGATGGCCTGAAGGTCATCATGATGTGTGAGGTGCCGTCGAACGCCCTGCTGGCCGACGAGTTCCTCGAGATCTTCGACGGTTTCTCGATCGGCTCGAACGACCTGACGCAGCTGACGCTCGGGCTGGATCGCGACTCCGGCATCGTCGCCAACCTGTTCGACGAGCGGAACCCGGCGGTCAAGAAGATGCTGTCGATGGCGATCTCGGCGGCGCGCGCCAAGGGCAAGTACGTCGGCATCTGCGGCCAGGGGCCGAGCGACCATCCCGACCTCGCCGAGTGGCTGATGGACCAGGGCATCGAGTCGGTGTCGCTGAACCCGGACACCGTCGTCGACACGTGGCTGCGCCTCGCCCAGCACAAGGCGAAGTGATGACGCCGATCCTGCCGACGTCGACCGCCGAGGCGGCGAATCTCTGGACGCAGTTGCAGTCCCGGCTGCAGAAGGCCGACTGGCTGGGCCTGCTCGAGACCTGGGGCCTGAAGTTGCTGTCCGTCGCGCTGATCCTCGTCGTCGGCGTCTGGATCGCGCGCAAGCTGAGCCAGGGTCTGGCGCGCGTTCTGGAACGCTCGAACGCCGACCCGATCCTGGTCGGGTTCCTGCGCAACATCGCGTACTTCGGCCTGCTGATCGTGGTGGTGATCGCCGCCTTGGCGCAGATGGGCGTGAATCCGGCCTCGCTGCTGGCGGTGCTGGGCGCGGCTGGCCTTGCCATTGCGCTCGCGCTGAAGGACTCGCTGTCGAACTTCGCGTCCGGCGTGATGCTGATCCTGCTGCGTCCGTTCAAGGCCGGCGATTTCGTACAGATTGCCGGGCTCGACGGCACGATCGAGCAGGTGCGCGTGTTCCAGACCCAGATGCGCACCATTGACAACCGCGTGATCGTGCTGCCGAACAGCCAGATCACCACCGCGCCGATCATCAACTTCACCGCACGCCCGACGCGGCGCGTCGACCTCGTCGTCGGCGTCGGCTATGACGACGACATCGCGCAAGCGCGCGAGGCCCTGCTCCACGTCGCGCGGGCCAACGCGCGCGTGCTCGACGAACCGGAATCCGACGTGCTCGTGTCGGGCCTGGCGGAAAGCAGCGTGCAGCTCACCCTGCGCGCCTGGGTGTCGACGGCCGACGTGCTGACGGCGAAGAGCGAGCTGCTCGAGGGCATCCATCGCGAGATCCGCGATCGCGGGCTGTCGATTCCCTACCCGCAGCGCGACCTGCACGTGTACCACCACGGCGCGGCCCCGGGCGACACCGCCGGCGTCACCCGCGACCTCGTCGACGACGGCGACCGCTGAGCCGCGGACCCGGGCGCGCGAGGCGCGCCTCGGCGCGGAGGCTTACGCCTCGACCCGATTCCGCCCTGCGCGCTTCGCGGCGTACAGGCGCTCATCGGCGCGGTAGATCATCCGCTCGTGATGCGTGAACCCGGTGCGGCTGGCCACACCGATGCTGGCCGTCACCTTCGCGCCGGGCGCGAAGGCCGTCGTGTCGATGGCTTCGATGCGCCGACGGATGCGCTCGGCGGTGTCGGTGGCCTGCTCCAGCGTGGCATCCACGAACAGCAGCGCGAACTCCTCGCCGCCCCAGCGCGCAAGGTTGTGGCTGCCGCCCATCACCTCGACCATCACGCGCGCGACGACCTGCAGCAGCTCGTCGCCGGCGGCGTGCGAGTAGTTGTCGTTGACGTCCTTGAAGTGGTCGAGATCGAGCACCGCGAGGCAGAGCGGCTTGCCGTCGCGCTGCGCTTCGGCGAAGGATGCGGCGAGCCGCTCCTCCATGTGGCGACGGTTGGGTAGCCCGGTCAGCGCATCGGTGCGCGCCTGCAGCTCGTAGGCGCTGCTCTGCTCGCGCACGGTTTCAGCCAGCCGCTCCAGCTCGGTGTTCTGCCGGGTAAGGGCCTGCGTGCGCTCGTCGACCAGCCGGCTCAGGTCACGCTCGCGCTGCTGCAGCGCGTCGACGCGCAGCGCGTAGGCCCAGTAGAGGCCGAGCGCCAGCAGCAGCCCGCCCAGCACGAGGAACAGCGGGCGCTCCCAGAAACGCGGCTGCACTTCGATGTCGATCGCGACGAGTTCACTGCTGGTGCCGCTGCCGCGCGTCTCCGCGCTGACCTCGAAGCGGTACTTCCCCGGCGGCAGTCGATTGAACCGCGCCGAACGCACCGCACCGCTGTCGGTCCAGCCTTCGTCGAGCCCCGCCATCCGGTAGCGGTAGCGGATCTGCTCCGGCATCCGGTAGCTCAGGCTGGCGAAGTGGATGTCGAGCCGGCTGTCCGCCGGTGTCAGGACCAGCGGCTCATCGGTCGCGCGCGGCTGGGAGTCGACGCGCACGCTTTCGATGATCACCGGCGGCGGCGGGCGCTGGTAGCGCGCGAGCTGGTCGGGCTGGACGACGCTGACGCCGCGCGCGGTCGCGATCCACAGGCTGCCGTCGTCGGCGCGGATCGCGGCCGGGCCGGCGCCGCCGTTGGCCTGCGCGCTGGCAAGGCCGTCGGCCTCGGCGAAGCTCAGCGCGTCGACGCGCTCGCGCTTGCCGTCAAGCACTTCCTCGAGCTGCTGGCGCTGCACCTGCAGCACGCCGCGATTCGAGGTCAGCCAGAAATTGCCGTAGCCGTCCTCAACGACCTGGAACAGCGTTGCCACCGGGAGGCCGTGGCGCACGCCGACGCCGCCGAGCGCGTCGCCCTTCAAGCGCAGCAGGCCGCGATCGGTGGCCAACCACAGGCTGCCCTCGCCGTCCTCGTGGATGCCGAACACGTCCTGCGCGTCGAACCACTGGCGGATCGGAATGTCGCGGAAGCCTTCGCCCTCGCGCACCGCGAGACCGTTCGAGGTGCCGACCCACAGCCGGCCGTCCTTGGATTCGTGCAGGGCGACGACGAAGTTGCGCGGCAGCCCGTGCTGCTCGTCGAAGCGATCGATGCGGCCGTCGACACCGCGACGGAACAGGCCGGAACTGGTGCCAATCCACAGGCTGCCGTCGCGCGTCTCGACGATGGCGCGCACCTGCGGGCCCAGCAGCCCGTCGTCGGCGCCGAGCTGATCGACGACCTCGCCGTTCTTGAGCTGGTACAGCCCCAGCGAATACATCCCGACCCAGACGCTGCCGTCGCGGCCGCGAGCGAGGCTGAGCACCGCTTCGTTGCCGATGCCGCCCTCGCCGCGCGACACCGGCTCGATGCGGCCGTCCTTCCAGCGGTCGAGGCCGCCGCTGCTGCCGATCAGCACGCTGCCATCGGGCAGCTGCAGCACGGAACGGACGTAGTTGTCGGCGAGGCCCTGGTAGGTGTCCAAGCTGCCGAACGGCGTATCGGCGAAGCGCAGCAGGCCGGCATTCGTGCCGACCCAGATCGAACCCTCGCGGTCGACGAACAGCGCCGGCACGCGGTTGTTGGGCAGACCGCCGGCGCGGCTGAAACGCTCCAGCCCGGAGGACGTCGCGCGCAGCACCCCACGGTTCACCGTCCCGGCGATCAGTGCCCCCTGCGGATCGATCGCGAGGCTCGGCACCGCGTCATCCGGAAAGCCGGCCTCGTGTTCGCGGAACTCGCCGTTGCGGCCGCGCCAGACGCCGTGGTGCGTGCCGAGGTAGATGCCGCCGTCGGGCGCGGCGAGGATCGCGTAGACCGCACCCGCCGGCATGCCGTCGCGTTCGCCGAACGCCTGAACGCGATCGTCCTCGATGCGGACGAGACCACCCGTGCTGCCCGCCCAGACCACGTCGTTGGCGTCGATCATCAGCGCGAACATCTGCCCCGAAGGCAGGCCCTCGGCCACGCCAAAGCGCCTCGTCGTGCCGTCCGGCGCGATGCGCACCAGCCCTTGGCTCTCGTGCGCGACCCACAGCCGGCCCTGCGCGTCGTACTCGGCGCGCATGGTTTCTTCCTGCGCGAGCCCCTCGGCCACGCCGATGCGTCGCCACGCGTGGTCCTCGAGGATCATCACGCCGCCGCGGGAGGTGGCCACGACCAGCTTCCCCGGCGTGCGGGCCGAGATGCCGCGGATGCCCTGGTCGGTGAAGGCCTCGACGTTCTGCGGCCCGAACAGGGTGAAATCCTGGCCGTTGTAGCGCACCAGGCCTTCCCACGTGGCGAGCCAGAGGTAGCCCTCTTGCGTCTGCGCGATGTCGTTGACCTGGTTGTGCGGCAGGCCGTTGCGGGTGGTCCAGACGTCGCGCGCAAAGGCCGCGAGCGGCTTCGCTTCCATGGCCCGCGCGGCATCGCCGGCAAGGCCGGCCAGCAGCGCGATCCACGCGATCAGAACAGGTGCGAGTGCAGCGATCCGCATGTGGCTCCCCCGAAGGTCCACGGGCCGCGCCGCTCAGCCGTCGAGGCCACCGAGCGCACCCATATGGCGCCGATAGTGCCTGAGTTCGTCGATCGACTCGCGCGCATCCGCGAGTGCGGTGTGCTCACCGCGCTTGTTGACGCCCTCGAGCACGCGCGGCGACCAGCGTCGGGCCAGCTCCTTCACCGTCGAAACGTCGAGGTTGCGGTAGTGGAACCAGCGTTCCAGCCTCGGCATCAGGCGCGCGAGGAAGCGGCGGTCCTGGCAGATCGAATTGCCGCACATCGGCGACCGGCCGGCCGGCACCCACCCGGACAGGAACTCGCAGGTCAGAGCCTCGGCCTCGGCAAGGCTGTGGGGGCTGGCCAGCACGCGCTCCCAGAGGCCGGATTTCCGATGCGTGCCGCGATTCCACTCGTCCATCGCCTCGAGCACCGGCAGCTCGTGGCGCACCGCCATCGAGGGGCCCTCGGCGAGGATGTTCAAATCGCGGTCGGTGACGATCGTCGCGATCTCGAGGATGGAGTCCGCGCCCGGGTCGAGGCCGGTCATCTCGAGATCGATCCAGATCAGGCGGGACTCGTCGGTGGCGGCTGTCGTCATCACCGGAGTGTAACGATTCGGCCCACGTCGACGGCGGGCGGGCATACCGCACGAGCGCCGAAACGGCGCCGTTTGTCAGCCGCGGGAGGCTACGCGATCATCGCCCGGTCCTGGAGGCCCCGATGCCGCTGTCCGATACCCTCGCCCACCCCACCGTCATCGGCGCGATGCTCGCGCCGGCCCTGCTGATGGCCGCGACGGGCTCCCTGCTGATTTCCGCCAACGCCCGCCTGGCGCGCGTCGTCGATCGGCTGCGGCTGCTGGTGCTCGGCGAAGGCGACCCGGACGGCATCGCCCCGCCCTTGCCCGAACACGAGACGCAGATCGCCGAACACCGCCGCCGCGCCGCCCTCGTTCTGCGGGCGTGCTGGATGCTCTACGTGGCGCTCGGCTGCTTCATCGGCACCAGCCTCGCGCTGGCCGGCAGCGTGCTGGCCGAAGCGCGCATCGGCATCGCCGCGACGGTGCTCGCCATCCTCGGCATGGGCGCACTGCTCGGCGCGGCGGTGGCCATGGGCCGCGAAGTGAGCATGGCGGTGCGGAGCCTCGACGCGGAGCTGGACGCGGCGCTGGCGAAGCGGCGCCGCGGCGCCTGATTCATCCTTCCGAGGTGCCGTCGGCGGCCGCGGACCGAACCCCCTTGCCGCGCTTGGCGCGGAAGTACGCGGTCAGCATCGCCGAGGCGTCGTCGGCCAACACGCCGCCGTCCATCTGCACGCGATGGTTGTGGCGCGGGTCGGCGAGCAGGTCGAACACACTGCCCGCTGCACCGGTTTTCGGGTCGGCCGCCGCATAGACGACGCGTGCGATGCGCGCATGCACCATCGCCATCGCGCACATCGCGCAGGGCTCGAGGGTGACGTAAAGCGTCGCCCCGAGCAGGCGGTAGTTGCCGAGCACCTGCCCCGCCCGGCGCATCGCCACGATTTCGGCGTGCGCGGACGGGTCGTGGTCGCTGATGTTGCGATTGCCGCCTTCCGCCAACAGCGTGCCGTCGGCCGCGACCAGCACGGCGCCGACGGGCACTTCGTCGTCCTCGCGCTCGGCCCGGCGGGCGAGGTCGAGGGCGTGGCGCATCCAGTGGAGGTCGGCGTCGGATGGCGTCATAGGCTCATTGGCGCGAGGGCATGCGCAGCCATCCGTGACGCGACTTCGGGGCACGATCCAGCCCCGGCCCCGCCTTCCTTGGCGGGGCAGTGAAGTGATCGCGCGCCAATGGCGCGCAAGCGATCACTTCACTCCCATTCAATGGTCGCGGGCGGCTTGCCGGAGATGTCATAGACGACGCGCGACACGCCGCGCAGTTCGTTGACGACGCGGCGGGCCACGACGTCGAGCAGCTCGTAGGGCAGATGCGCCCAATGCGCCGTCATGAAGTCGACGGTTTCGACCGCGCGCAGCGCGATCACCCATTCGTAGGCGCGAGCGTCGCCGACCACGCCGACCGACTTCACCGGCAGGAACACCGCGAAGGCTTGGCTCGTCTTGTCGTACCAGCCTGCGCGGCGCAGCTCCTCGATGAAGATGGCATCGGCGCGGGCGAGGATCTCGGCGTACTCGCGCTTCACCTCACAAAGGATGCGCACGCCGAGGCCGGGGCCCGGGAACGGGTGGCGGAACACCATCTCGCGCGGCAGGCCGAGCTCGACGCCGATGCGGCGCACTTCATCTTTGAACAGCTCGCGCAGCGGCTCGACGAGCTTCAGCTGCATGCGCTCCGGCAGACCGCCGACGTTGTGGTGGCTCTTGATGACGTGGGCCTTGCCGGTCTTGCTGCCGGCCGACTCGATGACGTCCGGGTAGATCGTGCCCTGCGCCAGCCACTTCACGTTCGGCAGCTTCTTCGACTCCTCCTCGAAGACCTCGATGAAGAGCCGCCCGATGATCTTGCGCTTGGCTTCCGGATCCTGCACACCGGCGAGCTCGCGGTAGAAGCGCTCGGCCGCGTCGACGCGGATGACGGTGATGCCCATGCCGCCGGCGTCGGCGTTGTCGGCGAACATGGCCATCACCTGGTCGCCTTCGTTCCAGCGCAGCAGGCCGGTGTCGACGAAGACGCAGGTGAGCTGGTCGCCGATGGCCTTGTGCAGCAGCGCGGCCACGACGGACGAATCGACACCACCGGACAGGCCCAGCAGCACTTCGTCGTCGCCGACCTGCGCGCGCACGCGCGCAATCTGGTCGTCGATGATGTTCGCGGCGGTCCACAGCGTCGCGCACCCGGCGATGTCGACTACGAAGCGGCGGAGCTGCTCGGTGCCCTGCTTGGTGTGCGTGACTTCCGGGTGCCACTGCACGCCGTAGTAGCGACGGGCCTCGTCGGCCATGGCGACGATCGGCACGCTGTGGGTGCGCGCCGTGATCTTGAAGCCCTGGGGCAGGCGAGTGACGCGGTCGCCGTGGCTCATCCACACGTCGATGCGCGGCGGCGTGCCCGGGTGGTCCTTCTGCTCGTCGAGCAGGCGGCAGGCCGAGGCCACTTCCACTTCCGCATAACCGAACTCGCGGTCGTGGCCGCCTTCGACTAGGCCACCGAGCTGCATGGCCATCGTCTGCATGCCGTAGCAGATGCCCAGCACCGGCACGCCGAGGTCGAAGACCTGCTGCGGCGCGCGGGGCGAGCCGGCCTCGGTGGTCGATTCGGGGCCACCTGACAGGATGATGCCCTTGGGCGCGAACGTGACGATGTCGGCCGGCTCGTGGTCCCACGCCCAGATCTCGCAGTAGACGCCGAGCTCGCGGACGCGGCGGGCGATCAGCTGCGTGTACTGCGCGCCGAAATCGAGGATCAGGATCTTGTCGCTGTGGATGTCGGTCATGCGGCGCGCGGTCTTCAGGGGGAATCGAGGCGTGGGGCGTGGATCACTGCCGATAGTTCGGCGGTTCCTTCGTGATCTGCACGTCGTGCACGTGCGATTCGCGGGTGCCGGCGCTGGTGACGCGCACGAACTGCGGCTTGGTGCGCATCTCGTCGATGTTCGCGCAACCCACGTAGCCCATCGAGGCGCGGATGCCGCCGGCGAGCTGGTGCACGATGTTGCGCAGCAGGCCGCGGTAGGGCACGCGGCCTTCGATGCCTTCCGGCACCAGCTTGTCGGCGTCGGAGGCGTCCTGGAAGTAGCGGTCCTTGCTGCCCAGCTCCATCGCGCCCAGCGAGCCCATGCCGCGGTAGCTCTTGTAGCTGCGGCCCTGGAACAGCTCGATCTCGCCCGGCGCCTCCTCGGTGCCGGCGAACAGGCCGCCGATCATGATCGACGACGCGCCAGCAACCAGCGCCTTGGCGATGTCGCCCGAGTAGCGGATGCCACCGTCGGAAATCAGCGGGATGCGGCCCTTCAGCGCGTCGGCCACCATGCCCACTGCGGTGACCTGCGGCACGCCGACGCCCGCGACGATGCGGGTGGTGCAGATCGAGCCCGGGCCGATGCCGACCTTCACCGCATCGGCACCCGCGTCCATCAGCGCCAGCGCGCCGTCGCCGGTGACGATGTTGCCGCCGATCACCTGCACCTGCGGGAAGTGCTTCTTCACCCACGCAACGCGGTCGAGCACGCCCTGCGAATGGCCGTGCGCGGAGTCGACGACGATGACGTCCACGCCGGCGGCGACGAGGAGTTCGACGCGCTCCTCGGTGCCGCCGCCCACGCCGACCGCCGCGCCGACCAAGAGCTGCTCGTCGGCGTCCTTCGCGGCGTTCGGGTTGTCGCGGGCCTTCTGGATGTCCTTGACGGTGATCAGGCCGCGCAGCGCGAAGGCGTCGTCAACCACCAGCACCTTCTCGATGCGGTGCTGGTGCAGCTTGGCCAGCACTTCCTCGTCGGTCGCGCCTTCGCGCACGGTCACGAGGCGGTCTTTGCCGGTCATGATGCTGCTTACCGGCGCGTCCAGCCGCGTTTCGAAGCGCATGTCCCGGCCGGTGACGATGCCGACGAGCTGGCCGTTCTCGACCACCGGCACGCCGGAGATGCGACGCGCGCGCGTGAGCTTCAGCACTTCGCCGACGGTCGCATCCGGGCCGACGGTGAACGGCTCGCGGATCACGCCGGCCTCGAAGTTCTTGACCTCGGAGACCTGCGCGGCCTGCTGCTGCGCCGTCATGTTGCGGTGGATGATGCCGATGCCGCCCATCTGCGCCATCGCGATGGCGAGGCGGGCTTCGGTCACCGTGTCCATCGCCGCCGAAAGGATCGGCAGGTTCAGGCGGATGCCGCGCGTGAGCTGGGTCGCCAGGCTCACGTCCTGCGGAAGGACGTTCGAGTGGGCGGGGACGAGCGAAACGTCGTCGAAGGTCAGGGCTTCCGCCTGGATGCGCAGCATGGACTGCTCCGGAACTGGGAAGCGCGACATTCTAACCGTTCCCGCCGCCCTCCAGCAGGGCCAGGGACAGGGCCGGCCACCAGGTGATCAGCAGCACCGAAGCGCCCAGCAGCAGCAGGAAAGGCAGCGTGGCGCGGACCAGCGTCGTCACCGGCACCTTGAAGCGGTACGACGCGATGAACAGGTTCATACCGACCGGCGGCGTGAAGTACCCGAGCTGCAGGTTGGCCAGCATGACGATGCCCAGATGCGCCGGATGCACGCCGAACTGCGCGGCCAGCGGCATCAGCAGCGGGGTCAGGATGACGATGGCCGAGAAGATGTCGACCAGCATCCCCACGACCAGCAGGAACACGTTGAGCAAGAGAAGGAACTCGAGCGGGCTGTCGATGTGCGTGCTGACCACCGCGTACAGCCGGCCGGGCACGTCCTGGTCGATGAACCAGTTCGACAGCGCGCGCGCAGCGCCGAGGATCAGCAGGATCGCGCCGACCATCCGCATCGATTCGGCCATCACTGAAGGCAGCTGACCGAAGCGGATTTCCCGGCGCACGACGACTGTCACGATCAGCACATAGGCGGCCGTGAGCGCGGCGACTTCGCTCACCGCCAGAACGCCCTGGTAGATCGCCGCCAGCACGATCACCGGCAGCGGCAGCTCCCAGCGCGCGTCCTTGACCGCCGCCCAAAGCTCGCGCGCGTCGAAGGCCTTGCCGCTGGACGGCACCGCGCGGCCGACCCACATCGCGTGCGCCGACAGCACCGCCAGCATCAGCGCGCCGGGCAGCAGGCCAGCGAGGAACAGGTCCTGCACGCTGACGGTCGGGTTTGTCGCGATCGGTGCGGCGATGAAGCCGTAGAGGATCAGCGGCAGCGACGGCGCGAACAGCAGGCCGAGACTGCCGGCCGCGGTGACGAGACCGAGGCTGTAGCGATCCGGGTAGCCGGCGGCTTTGAGCGCGGGGTACAGCAGCGCGCCCATCGCCACGATGGTCACGCCGGAGGCACCAGTGAACGCGGTGAAAAACGCGCAGGCGACGATGGCGACGATGGCGAGCCCGCCGGGCAGGCTGCCGAGCAGCGCATCCGAAAGCCGCACCAGCCGCTTCGGCGCGCCGCTTTCACTCAACAGATAGCCGGCGAGCGTGAAAAGCGGAATCGCGATCAGGCCCGGCATGTCGCCGAGGCCGTAGAACTCGGTCAGCGCGGCCTGCTCGTAGCCGGCCGCTTGAAGCCCCACCAGCGCGATGCCGAGAACCACTGCGAACAGCGGCATGCCGAGTGCGGCCAGCAGCAGGAGCAGGCCGATCTGCAGTTCGAGGCTCACGGAGCGGCCTCTTCGACTGGTCGCGGCGCGAAGGCCGACAGCACGAATCGCAGTGCCAGCAGGCCGAAGCCGAACGGCAGCACCAGCATCGGCACCCAGCTTTCGATGCCGGCCACGAAGGGCAGCGGAAACTCGCGCTCCGACTGCATCAGGCCCCAGCCGATCCACGCCGCCCATGCGCACAGCGCGGCCGCGGCGAACTGGGTCAGCACGTGCACGCCGCGCCACGCGCCGTCCGGCAGCAGGCGCGGTATCGCGTCGATGGCGATGTGCCGCTGCTGCCGCGACGCACCGAGCGCGCCGAGCATCGCCAGCCACAGCACGCCGGCGCGGCTGATCGGCTCGCCCCAGGACAGCCCCTCGTCGAAACCGACGCGCAGCACGATCTGCACGACGGCCAGCAGCAGCAGGCCGCCCAGCGCGAGAGCGAGCAGCGCGTCCTCGGTGCGATGCAGGGCGCGCAGCGCGCGCCGGAGGACGCTTTCGCTCAAGGCTGACCGCCCACCGGTGCCGCACCGGCGGCCTTGGCGTCGTTGATCGCCTTCAGCACGGCGGGCGTGAACGCCCGCTCCGCTTCGAGCTTGGCCAGCACGCGGCGGCCGACATCGCGGAAGTACTCGGCGTCGGCCGGCGTCGGCGTCACGACGGTGAGGCCCTGTTTCTTCATCGCCTCAAGCGCGGCAACGTCGTCACGACGGATGGTCTGGTCCACCCGCGCGGACGCAGCCTTGAAGACGCGGTCGACGATGGCCTGATCCGCGGGCGCGATGCGCGACCAGGCGCGCTGGTCCACGACGATGAAGCCGACCACGTACACCAGCGGCAGGTCGTACAGCGACTTCAGGCGGCCGTGCCACTGCAGCGCGACGGTGCCCGCCGGCGTGTTCGCGACCATGTCGACCATGCCGGTCTGCAGGCTGGTGAAGACGTCGCCGATCGGCAGCGGGATGGGGCTCGCTCCCCCCTCGCGGAAGGTCATCTCGGCGATGGCGTCGTTCTGCGGCACCCACAGCTTCGCGCGGCGCACGTCGGCGACGCCGGTGATGGGCTTGGTGCTCATCAGGTAGGCGAAACCCACGCCGGACGCGCCGAGCATGTGGAAGCCGCGCTCCGCGAAGCCCGCAGCCAGCATCGGGTCAACCTTGGGCCGCACGCGGTCCACCTCGGCCCAGCTCGAGAACAGGAAGGGCAGCGTGTAGACCGGCGCGTCCGGGTATACGAGGGAGAGCTCGCTCGAGGTCAGCACGCCGCCTTGCAGCTGGCCGCCCTGGCGGATGCGGCGCAGCACGGCCTGGTCGTTGCCCATCACGCCGCCGGGGAAATACCGGATCTCGACGCGGCCCTGCGTGTCAGCCTTGACCTGCTCAGCGGCGGCGCGCAGCTCGCGCATCCACGGCGAGCCGTCGGGCGCTAGGGTGGCGAGGCGCAGCGTCTGGGTCTGCGCGAGAAGCGCCGGCGCAAGCGCCAGCAGCAGGATCGAAAGCAGCAGTCGGCGGATCATCGGGGGGCGTCCTTCAGAAATAGGCCTTGCCGGATTCGAGCAGCGCCTTGGCGCGCTGCTGGGCCAGCGTGTTCATCAGCGTGTAGCGCGGCGCCTTCGGGTCGGCGGCCAGCACCTCGTTCAACAGGCGGTCATGCAGGTCCTGGTCGAACACCAGCCGCGCATGGAACTCCGCCATCAACGTCTTGGCGAACAGGTTGCGCCCTTCAGAGGCGTCGATCGCCTGCTGGAAGTAAGCCTTGCCCAGTTCCGGCTTGCCGCCGACGGCCTCGGGGCGCAGCGAGTTCAGCACGCCGAGATAGACCAGAGCCAGCCCGCCGTCGTGCATCGGATCGATGGCGACCACGCGCAGCAGCAGCGCCTCGACCTTCGGCAGGTCGGCCACCGCGCCCCAGTCGTCGCGGTTCGCCTGGATCTGCCCGGCCCAGGCCGAGGCGAGGCCGTACATCAGGCCGACGCGCTCGTCGCCGACGCCCTTCAGCGCGGCGGCAAAGTCGTCGGGATTGCCCTCGAGCGTCGCGCACAGCGCCGCCTCCTCGATGCAGGTGGCGCGCTTCGCATAGGCCAACGCCTTGCTCGACAGCCGCTGCGCGCGCGCCATGTCGGTGCCGGTGAAGTTGCCGGCGTAGGCGCCGTTGAGGTTCGCCGCGGCGAGCAGTGTGCCGACGTTGTCCGGATCGCCTTCCAGCAGGCCGTCGAGCAGCAGCAGGTAGGCCGGCAGGCCGTCGCGCACCGTGGACGGGTCGTCGGCGTTCAGCACCGCGCTGCCGAGGTTGGTGGCGAGCCGGTCGGTGGCCTTTCCGACGATCGAGGCGCAGCCGGCGCCCATCAGGGCAAAGGCGGTGACGATCAGCGCGCCGGCCCCGCGCGCACGGAGGACGCGACGGGCGGGCACGGCGGCAGGCGGGAAGGAAAGGCGCATCGCCTCAAGGCTACCGTGCACAGGTGTAAAGCTCGTGACCGGGATGATCGGCGGCATCGGCGGCTTCGATCGTGTTCTGCATCAGCGTCGCGACCGTCATCGGCCCCACGCCCCCGGGCACGGGGGTGATCCAGCTCGCGCGCGTCCTCGCCACGTCGAATCCGACATCGCCGACCAGCCGGCCGTCGTCCATGCGGTTGATGCCGACGTCGATGACGACGGCGCCGGGCTTGACCCACTCGCCCGGCACGATACCGGGGCGGCCCACCGCGACGACGAGGATGTCGGCCTGCTCGATCTGCCGCTGCAGCACCTCGGGCGGCGTGAACTTGTGGCAGGCGGTGACGGTGCAGCCGGCGATCATCAGCTCCAGCACCATCGGCCGCCCGACGTGGTTGCTGACGCCCACGACGACGGCGTTGGCGCCGCGCACGGGACGATCGGTGTAGCCGAGCAGCGTGGTGATGCCGCGCGGCGTGCACGGGCGCAGGCCGAACTGGCGCAGGGCGAGGCGGCCGACGTTCTCGGGATGGAAGCCGTCGACGTCCTTGCGCGGGTCGATGCGTTGGATGATCTCGCGCCCATCGCGGCCGCCGGGCAGCGGCAGCTGCAGCAGGATGCCGTGGATCGCGCGGTCGGCGTTCAAACGATCGATCAGGGCGATCAGCTCGGCGTCGCTGGTGTCGGCCGGCAGGTCGAAATCATGCGCCTCGATGCCGACCTTCAGGCAGGCGCGACGTTTGTTGCGGACATAGACGGCCGAGGCCGGGTCATCGCCGACCAGCACCACCGCGAGCCCGGGGCGGGACTGTCCCGCGTCGAGGCGGGCCTGGACGCGCGCGGCAAGGTCGTCGAGCAGGCGATCGGCGATGCCTTTGCCATCCAGCAGGCGGGCGCTCATCGAGAGGTCGGGTCCCAGCGGAAAGCCCGGGATTATCGCACGGTGCAGAAGGTCTCGATGGCGCGATAGCCGTCGAAGCGCGCCGATGCGCCGCAGCCGGGGCAGTCGGGATCGACGTCGAGCGCAAGCTCGCGGAATCGCATCGCGAGCGCGTCGACGATCAACACGCGCCCTACGAGCGGCTCACCGATGCCGAGGATCAGCTTCAGCGCTTCGGTGGCCTGCAGCAGGCCGATCAGCCCTGGCAGCACGCCGAGCACGCCGGCCTCGGCGCAGTTCGGCGCGGCGTCGGCGCCCGGCGGTTCGGGAAACAGGCAGCGGTAGCACGGCGCCCTGCCCCGCTGCCGGCCGGCGTCGAAGACCGACACCTGGCCGGTGAAGCGCTCCACGGCGCCGTACACGAGCGGAATGCCGAGTCGCAGGCAGGCGGCGTCGACGAGATAGCGGGCCGCGAAGTTGTCGCTGCCGTCGATGACCACATCGGCGCCGCGCAGGGTCGACTCCACATTGTCCGGCCCGATGCGCGCATCGATCCCCTCGACGCGGATCACCGGATTCAGCGCAAGAAGCCGCTCGCGCGCGGACGCCACTTTCGATGCGCCGACGGCGGAATCGACGTGCAGGATCTGGCGCTGCAGGTTGCTGCGCTCCACGCGGTCGTCGTCGACCAGCGAGAGGTGGCCGACGCCTGCCGCCGCGAGATAGAACGCCGCTGGCGAGCCGAGGCCACCGGCACCGACGATGACCACGCGCGCGGCGCGGAGGCGGCGCTGGCCCTCGGACCCGACCGCGGCCAAGCGCAGGTGGCGGTCGTAGCGTTCCAACGCGTCGGCGTCGAAGGCCACGTCGGGCGCGGCCGACAGCGGCAATCCCGCGCCGCGCCATGCTTCGACGCCGCCACGCACGCTCGTGACGTCGCGGAATCCCCGCGCCCGCAGCAGCGCGGCGGCACGCTGCGAGCGCTGACCGCGAGCGCAGATGAGCAGCACCGGGCCGTCACGCTCGATCGGCGCAAACGCATCGGGCCGATCCACGGCGTTCGCTTCGAGCGTCGAGAGCGGCAGCGCGCCCGCACCGTTGGGCATGCCGAACGCTTGCTCGTCCGCTTCGCGCACGTCGTAAAGCCGTGCGCCGGCGGCGAGTCGAGCGGGCACCTCGCGCACATCGACGTCCAAACCGTCGACCGTGGCCGCGATGCCCTCATCCACGCCCTGCATCGCGTCGATCAGCGTCGCGACCGACGTCGACCACGCAGCGATCACCGCATCGCGATCGTTCGGCAGCAGTGCGAGCACGCTGCGCGGGGCGCGCGCGCCGAACGCAGCGGCGGATGCGCCGTCGATCAGCGTCGAAAGCCGAAGCCGCCCTTCCGAATCCGCATCGCCGCAGGCGATGACGAGGTCGAACGCCTGCGCCGCGTCGAGCAGCGCCGGCTCCGCGGCCTCCGGAGCACCGGGCAGGATCGGCCACGCCACGGGATCAAGCCCGGCCTCCTGCAGCAGCGCGACGACGACGGCGCGACAGGCGTCATGGCGTTCACCGTCGCCCAGGGTCTGTCCGGGCGGGCGCAGCCCCTCGCCACTGGTGAACACCGCGACGGTCGGGCGACGCGCGCACGGCACCTCAGCGAGGCCGGCGGCCGCCAAGACGCCAAGATCCGCAGCCGAAAGCCGGCGCCCGATGCGAAGGGCGGCCGTCGCCTCGGCAAGAACGCGAGCGCGCGCCCGCCCCAGCGGCACGCGCTCCGTGTCGGTGCGATGGGCCGCGCCGAGGCGCCGAAAGGCGTCGGCGTTGGCCAGCAGCGTCGCGTCGCGCGCAGGGCCTGGCATCGGCAAAGCGACGGCCGGCCGCCCGCTCAGCGCTTCTTCGAGAAGCGCATCAGGCGGCGGCGCTTCGCCACCTGTCGATCGGTCAGCACGTTCTTCTTGCCTTCGTACGGGTTCTCGCCTTCGCGGAACTCGAACCTCAGCGGCGTGCCAACCAGCTTGAAGCGCTTGCGGAAGAAGTTCTCGAGATAGCGCCGGTAGCTTTCCGGCAGGCCTTTCAGGCGAGAGCCGTGGACGATGAAGGTCGGCGGCGTGCCGCCACCCGAATGCCCGTAGCGCATCTTCGGCGCGTGCCCGCGCACCGACGGTGGCGGGTTGCTCTCGTAGGCGACCTCCAGCGCGCGGTTGATCTCGCTGGTGCCGAAGCTCTTCGTCACCGACGCGTGCGCGCGGTTCACGGCCCTGAACAGCTCGCGCAGGCCGCTGCCGTGCAGCGCCGAAATGGTGATGCGCTCGGCCCACGGCGCGAAGGCCAGCTTGCGCTCGAGCTGAACGCGGTTCTGCTCGCGCTCGTAGGTCGAGAGTCCGTCCCACTTGTTGACCGCGACGACCAGCCCGCGACCGGCTTCGAGCACGTGGCCAAGCACGGTAGCGTCCTGGTCGGTGATGCCTTCGGTGCCATCGACCAGCACCACCGCGACCTGGCAGTGCTCGATCGAGGCCAGGGTCTTGAACGCGCTGAACTTCTCCACCGCCTCCTCGACCTTGCCGCGACGGCGCAGGCCGGCGGTGTCGATCAACCGATACAGCTTGCCGTCGCGCTCGAGATCGACGGCGATCGAGTCGCGCGTGGTGCCCGGCACGTCGGAAGCGATCATCCGCTCCTCGCCGAGCATGCGGTTCACCAGCGTGCTCTTTCCGACATTGGGACGCCCGACGAAGGCCACGCGGATGCGATTCGGATCGTCTTCCAGCACCGACAGGTCGCGGTCGGCGGGAATGCGCTCCTGGATCAGCTCGACGAGGTCCGGCACGCCGCGCTGGTGCGAGGCCGCGAGCGGCAGCGCGTCGGCGATGCCGAACTTCGCGAACTCGGCCATGCAGTCGTCTTCAACGAGGCCGTCGGTCTTGTTGACGGCGAGGATCAGCGGTTTCCCGGTCTTGCGCAGCCAGCCGATGATCTCGCGGTCGAGCGCCGCAAGGCCTTCGCGGGCATCGACGACGAAGACGACGAGATCGGCTTCCTCGACGCCCGCCCTCGCCTGCTTGGCGGTGGCGCCGGCGAGGCCGATTTCCTCGCCCGACAGGCCACCGGTGTCGACGACCGCGAACGGCCGTTCGGCATCGAGGCGGCACACGCCGTAGTGGCGATCGCGGGTGACGCCGGGCTGGTCGTGGACCAGCGCGTCGCGGGTGCGCGTCAGCGCGTTGAAGAGGGTGCTCTTGCCGACGTTCGGCCGACCGACCAGCGCGACGAGAGGCAGCATGATGTCACTCGACGACGCGGTAGGCCGCGAGGCGGCCCTCGTCGGTCACAGCGATCACCGTTCCGGCCGGCGTCACCAGCGGCGTGGCGAGGATGCGCGCATTGCCGACACGCTCGCGGGCGACGAACACGCCGGTGCGAGGGTCGAACCAGTGCAGGTAGCCCTCGAGGTCGCCGACGACGGCGAAATTGCCGGCGAGCGCCGGGCCGGTCGGCTGGCGACGCGTGAGGCCATCCTGCTTCCACAGCGCGCTGCCGCTGGCGCGGTCCAGCGACCAGAGCACGCCGTCACGGTCGGCGACCAGCACGCCATCGGCGGTCAGTTCGACCGCATTGGCGCCGCCGTTGTCGCGCGTCCAGACGATCTGCCCGCTGGTGATCGCGATCGCCGCGGTGATGCCGCGCACGCTGCTCGCGTACGCCGCATCGGAGCCGACCGCGAGGTCGCCGTCGATGTCGACGAGGCGATCCAGCTCGCTGCGGCCTTCCGGCTCGGCGACCTGGGCTTCCCACACCGGCAGGCCGTCATCGGGACGCAGCGCGACGACGGTGCCGTCATCGTTGCCCACCAGCACGAGGCCCGCCACCGCGACCGGAGTGCTGGCGCCGCGCGAGCTCAGGGTCGGGATCGCGCGGTCGAAGGCCCAGCGCTGCGTGCCGTCGGCGACGCCGAGGCCGACCACCCGGCCGTCCTGCGAGCGGACCACCACGACACCGCCGGAAACCACCGGAGCGGCCAGGACCTCGGCGCTGGCCTGCGCTTCCCAGCGCGGCTCGCCGCTGTCGGCCGCGAGGGCGAACACGGTGCCGCTGCGGCCCGCGACGACGACGAGGCCGTCGCCCACGCCGACCGACGACTGCAGGCCGCCCTCGCGGACGCCGTTTTCCCAAAGACGCCAGCCGCGCGTGTTGGAGAGTTCCTCGAGGTCGCGCTCCCAGCGTTCGTCACCGGTCTCGACGTCGATCGCGCGGAGCGCGCCGCCATCGGACACCACGAACAGCGTCGTACCGTCGAAGCCGGGACGCTGGCGCAGGCCGATGCGGCCTTCGCCATCGCCGAGCGACTCGGACCACAGGCGCTCGACCTTGCGGGCGCCGTCGATGTCGACGAGGCGGACCGGCGCGCTGGCCTTGGAATCATCGCTGCGGAACCAGTCGCGCACCGTGGTGCAGCCGGGAAGGACGAGCGCGGCGACGATGGCGAGGCCGAGGAGCTTGCGCATGGATCAGGCTTCCGGAGTCGTGGAGCCGCCGGCATCGGCGAGCTTGAGTTCGAGGATGACGCGCGTCGGGGAGGCGACATCCGTCGCGGTCAGCGCCTGCTGGTAGGCGGCGCGTGCGTCATCGCGCTTGCCCTGCGCCGCGAAGGCGTCACCGCGCAGCTCTTCGCGAAGCGCGGCGTAGGCCGGCAGGTCGACGCCGTCAAGCCGGGCCAGCGCCGCGTCGTGGCGGCCGAGGATGAGTTCGGCGCGGGCGGCGCGCAGCAGCACGAGCTGGCGCAGGGTCGGGTCATCAGTCTTCGGAAGCGCCGCCTCGAGCGTCTTCAGCGCGTCCTCGGTCTTGTCCTCGTTCACCAGCGCAGCGCTGCGGCGAAGCGCCGCCAGCGCCGGATACGGCGTATCGGCGAAGTTCGTCGACAGCGACGCGGCGAGGCCCGCGGCCTGCTCGGCTTCACCCGACTCCTGGGCGGTGAGGAAGCTCTCGAACTGCTTGGCGGCCTCGAGTTTCTGGCCGTCCTGCCGGCTCTGCCAGGCCTGGAAGCCGACGATCGCCGCGAGGCCGATGGCGATGCCACCGAGCACGGAGCCGCCGTTGTCACGAAGCCACTTGCGGACGCGTTCGCCCTGTTCGTATTCGTCGATCTGGTCGTTGGACATGAGCTGTCGCCGCGGCAGCCGCGGATTGTCAGGGGATGGGGCGAGGCCCCCGCGGCGTCAGCGCGCGACGGCCTCGATCGAGCCGTCGGAGGATAGCGCAAAGCGGGCGACGTTCGCGGCGCGCACGGCGTCGAGGTTCACGCGCGAGCCATCCAGCACGACCTCCGTGGCGTCGACGTTGCCGATGGTCACTCGACCCACTTCGGCGGCCGCGAAGGCGCGCGTTTCGCCGTCCTTCGCGAGCACGCGTTCGACAACAGCGCCGTCGCGACCGAACACCTCGATCCAACTGTCGCCGGTGAATCGAAGTTCGAGCTGGCGCGACCCGGGCAGCACGCCGGCAAGACTCGCGGCGACCGTGGTCGGCGCGGCGGCGGGCGTGTCGGACGGGGGAACCTCGCCGCCCGCGGGCAGCGCGCCAAGGCCGGGCGCCTCAGCGCCCGCGGCAGCGAGTGCGGCATCCGCCGGCAGCGTGGCCGCCGGCGCATCGGCGGGAACGTCGTCGCGGCCCGCCGCCGGCACGGCGACGGGCGCCGGATCAAGCGGGCGGTACCCGGTGGGACCGGAGGCCGTCGACGACAGAGCGAGGTAGACGAGCGGCAGCACCAGCAGCGTGCCGCCGACGTAGGCGGCATGGCGCATGGACACGTCGGCGACGCGCCCGAGGCGCGACGTCGAGACCTGCGGCCGGAGCACCGGCGCCTCGACGCGTCGCGCGATCTCGTCGAGGTCGACGCCGACGCCAAGCCGGCTCGCATAGCGGCCGACAAGATGACGCGCGAACACCGGTGCGCCGAGCCGCGACCAGTCGCCGCGCTCGATGGCCTCGAGCACCGCGCGCGGATTCTTCAACTCTCGGGCCAGGACGTCGATCTCGAGGCCCCGCTGCAGCCTCGCGGCACGAAGCCGCGCGGCGATCCCATCGTTCTGGTCCGGAGTGCTCACTGTCTCGAACTGCCCGTATCGGAGGGAGGGGTGGCGGCCTCGACCTGCGCGGCAAGGGTCGCCAACTGGTTGCGGTATCGCGCGGCGGCCCGCTCATCGCCGGCCGCGGTTTCGATCTCGATGGCCATCGCCAACTCCTGGGCCATCAGCGGCGCGACGGCCTCGCGGCGCTGCAGGAAGGCGCGCGCCTTCAGCGCGTCGCCACGGCGGTGCTCAAGCCGTGCCATGCCGGCGAGAGCCTGCAGATTCTGCGGCGAGAGCGTCAGCGCCGCCCGGAAGTTCAGCTCGGCCTGCTCCACGCGCCCGGCCTCGGCGGCGCAGCTGCCCGCATTCGCCAGCGCCTGCGTCGGCTGCCGGTAGTCGTCGTCGGCAAGCGCATCGCCGAAGGCCTTGAGCGCGTCGTCGGTGCGGCCGCGTCGGCACAGCCAGGCGCCATACGCATTCAGCACCGGGCCGCTGGTCGGCGCGAGATCCAGCGCTTCCTTGTAATCCTCGCCCGCCTCGATGCCTCGCCCCAGCGCCTCGAGCGCCATGCCGCGCATCACGTGCGCGGCCGCACTGCGCGGGTCAGCGCGCACCGCGGTCTGCGCTTCGGCCAGCGCGGCCTCCGCGTCGCCGCGATCGAGCAGCAACTGCGCGGCGTTGATGGAACGCTGCGCGATGGGCGACGGTTGATCGGGCTCGTCGCGGTCGGCGGTGCGCGATGCGGGGCTGCCAGCGCAGCCCGCGACGACGAGCGCCGCGACGATCACAGCGGCGACCCGCTCAAGCCGCAGCATCGGCGCTGCCCTCGAGCTTTTTGCGGAACTCCGCCTGCCGGCGCGTCTTGTCCATCACCTGCCCCTTGAGCTGGCCGCAGGCGGCGTCGATGTCGTCGCCGCGGGTGCGGCGCACCATCGTCA